>Ga0265324_10000029_pt1 | contig 132963 bp, 110 predicted proteins | sample 41419metaG_FD_198634 | JGI IMG/M metagenome (GOLD analysis project Ga0265324, IMG submission 198634) | Rhizosphere microbial communities from Carex aquatilis grown in University of Washington, Seatle, WA, United States - 4-14-19 metaG | ecosystem: Host-associated > Plants > Roots >...
GAAACGCGACGCCCCTCAACTTTGAACGTCCGTTAACGAGAAGCCGTTTTGTCCGCTTCGGGTTAGGAACGGTCCTTTCGCCGTCATCAAAACACTGCCTGGCGACGTCCGCTTCTGCGAGGAAAGCGGACATCCTTTTTCCCAATTCGAAGTTCCGCTGATGGCACACAGCGGAAATAATGAACATTTATCCTCAACTTCCGCTATGGCCGAATAGCAGCCACGCGTGCCACGCCGCGCGATCATTTCGTATGGGGTTTGTTTCTGCCGGTTGCCGCCGCCTTCGGGTTAAAACGACGCTGCTCAGCTTGTGGTGGTGGCCGTGGATGTTTCCTGCAACGGCCACACTACGCGCATGCTGGTCCCCTTGCCCGTGGCCGACTCCATCGAGAACATGCCGCCGGAGAATTCCGCGCGTTCGCGCATGCTGACCAGACCCATTCCGCCGCCCAGACTTTTGATTCTTGTGCACGCTTCGGCGTAATCAAACCCTTGGCCGTCGTCTTCGACCGCGAGCTCGATTTCACTTTCGGTGTTGATCAGGCTGATGTGAATGCGACTCGCACTGCTATATTTGGCGCAGTTGTTCATCGCCTCCTGCACGATGCGGAAGATCGCAACCTTGAGCGGTGGGGGGATGTCGCTTTCCTTGATGTCGAGCCGCAGTTCGATGCGCATGGATTCGTAGACGTGCTGGAATTGCCTGCAGAACCACGACAGTGTGGCCAGCGTGCCGATGTCGTCCAGCAGCGAAGGACGCAAATCCATTGAGATGCGCCTGACTTCCTCGATGGCATCCTGCAGTTTCGGGATGACGTTGCCAAACATTTGCGTACTGTTTTCAATCGTGCGTTCGTTCAGGTTGCGGATGGCGTTTTCGACATAGAACTTGATCGCGCTGAGCGTTTGCCCGATGCCGTCGTGAAGTTCGGAAGCGATCCGCTTGCGCTCTTTTTCCTGCGCGGACATTACCTGTGCCGCCAGCATGCGCTTGGCGTGTGCGGATTCGAGCAGGGACTGCTCTGCATCTTTGCGATAATTGATATCGTACGCAAGAGACCGGATTCTTGAATTCAATTCCTTGATGTCATCGGCAATGATGGCAAAACTGCCGGTGGATTCACCCTGTTTGCCAACCAGCAGCGTGGGCGAAATCTTTACCCAGAAGCTTCGTTCATCCTTCCCCTTGAGATTGGCGACATAGGTGGCAATCCCGCCCCGTGCGCGTTCTGCCATATGCCGTTCGAGCGCGCTGCGATTGTCCTTGTCGACATAGTCCGCGGGCGTGTGTCCCAGTATTTCATCGCGCGGAAGTCCCAGCGTGTCGCAAAACTGTTTGTTCGCATAAGTGATCTTGCCGTCCTTGTCGAGGATAGCCAGGCTTTCGTCCATGGCCTCGATCAACTGGCTGTATTCTTCGCGGCTGTTTTCCAGTTTCTCCTCAATGAGCTTGTGTTTCTCGATTTCCTGCTGCAAACGGATGTTGCTGCTGATCAGCGCGAAAGTACTTTCCTCGACCCTGCGTTCGAGTTCCACGTTCGAATCCTGCAGCTTTTTTTCCGCCTGCTTGATGTCGCTGATGTCGCTGATGACTACAACGATAAATCCGCCTTCTGCGTCCTGTGGCGAGCGATGGAAACGAAAATGCAGGTTCAGGTAACGCTGCAGGAATTTGTCTTCAGTTTGATATTCGACGGAAAAATCCTGCGCCATGTTGTCTACCGAAGATCGCCAGATATTCTTCAGGTGGCAATCAGCGTCATGGCAAAGCGGATGCAGCAGATCGTGAATTTTGTGACCGCGCGCATCAACTACGCGACCCAGGCCCCAGTTTTCGAGCGTGCGGTTGGTGCGCAGGACATGGTCATTACGATCGAGCAGGAAGATGAGTTGCGGTATCGAATCGGCGGTGAACTCCCATTCTTGTTTTGCCAGCTGGATCTGTTCCGCTCTGTCAGCGCGGCAGGCATCGAAGGTACACTCGGGAGGAGGGAAGATGTCCCGCGTTTTTTCCACGTGGATAATAATGTCTGACAAAGCATCGCCCCCTGAAAAGTGATGACGCATTTGCGGTGTTTGCAATGTCCATCGCAAGTAAGTTCAATGAGCTTGTCCAGACAGGTGGCGGTATGCACATCCTGTCCGGCATTGCATGGCTAACTATACCCGCCGGTCACTTGCATGCCAATAAAATGCGATTTTTCCCTTTATGACAGTGGGCATTCAGCTGTCCAATGCTATTGGACAGCGCTCAGCGCGCGATACTCGCGCAGCAAATCTTCCGCCGAGGCAAACCCTTCTATCCTCAGCCAGGATTTACCTGGTGCGGCCCGCAGCAGCGTCACCGGAGAGTGGTTCATCTTGTCGCCGCGGTAGACATCGAAAGCCCGCTGTGCGACCAGACTGGCATCGTTCGTGCCGGTGTAATAGCGCCACTGTGGGCCGGCTTCATACTTGCGTGCGTAGGCGGACAGACGTTCCGGGGTGTCCTGTTCCGGGTCGATCGAGATCGAGATCATGTGGACTTTGTTCCGCTCCTCCCCGAGCATTTCCTGCAGTTGCTCGAAAGTGTGGCTGGTGACCGGACAGACTGTCGTGCAGGTGGTGTAGATAAAATTCAGGATGACCGGGCGGCCGTCGTTCAATTCGTCGGGCAGCGATACGGCCTTGCCGTCGTCGCGCACAAGCCTGACCGGGGGCACGTCATAGTTGACCTGCGAGATGGAAGTTCTCTGCATCATCATGTGGTGATGCGCATGCGGGTCGGCCATCGTATCGGCCAGTCCATTGCCTGTTGCCGTTGTCAGCGCGAGGAGCAGAGCGCTCATCAGCATGGTCGGGTTTGTTTTCATGGAGTGTACTCCAATCGGCTTGCGGGTGATGGAAGTGTATGACGCGCGGAGGGGTAATGCAGTCGGGTGAAGTGTGTATGGCGGGAGTGGGGTAACACCGTAGATGCGATGGACTGAGTTCGGGTCTGGCCGGTGTTTTTTGACGTTTCCTTAAATTATGACAGGCGCCCTCCCTCATCCCCACCCTTCTCCCAGAGGGAGAAGGACTTTACATCCCTCTCCCTCTGGGAGAGGGACTTAGGGTGAGGGAAATAGCGTGTTCTGAAATCGTTGTCAGGGAACGATCCAGCTGCCGTCGGCTACCAGCCTGGTGCTTCCGGAATCGGCAAAATGCACGATATACCCACCCTTGGAGGCGAAGCGCTGGCCCGAGCCAAGCGACAGGCGCGGGTAATAGCCGGTAACGATACGATGATCGATCGAGTCCTCCATGCGTTCGACCAAATAGTCAGGTACAAAAGTATCGACCATATGTTTCAGTGTTTCGGCGAGCAAGCCGCAGGCAAGGAAAGTGTCTGCCTGTACCTGCTCGGCGACTACGGGAATATGCCGGATCGCGAACCAGCCGAAGGCGTAGTCGACGTTGACGCGCCGCTGGTCCTGCAAGGCAAACGGATAGGCAAGGTGAACATGCTCGCGCCAGTTCGATGGCAGCGGGGAACGTTCAAGTCCGCCCATCAGGCCGGACATGAATACAACGGGGGGGGCAGACGGCACCCGGCCCAGCGCTGCGACGTCGGCAGGCCGCAGCCACAGGACCAGTGCATCTGCAGTCGAACTCTTGCGCATTGCCTTGACGACGCCTTTGCCGGAAGCGCCTGCTGGCAGGACACTGCTTCGTACCTGGACGCCCTGACGCTCGAGTGCCGCGGCAAGTGTTTTGGCAGCTATCTCGCCGTTGTCACCGGCGCGATAGATCTGGTGCACGACTCTTGCCGCCTTGCCGCTGTCCGGATTGAGTATCCGGTTTGCGATCAGCCCGGCTTCAAGTTCCACGCCCTTGGAGAAATACAGCGAATAGAAGTCGTGGTCCGCATTGGCGGGCGGCGCTTCAACATTGGGGAACAGGCAGGGCACGGCCTGGTGTTCGCAAAATGCGTGCACCGGTGCCCAGTTCTTGCCGCCCAGTCCCGACACCACCGCCAATACCGGCTCCCTTTCGAAATGCTGTTCAAGCTGGGACTGCCAGGTCGCCGCCGGCCCGGTCAGTTGCCAGACATGCAACTCCCAGCGGCGGTTCACCATGTACATCTCCTTGTGCGAGGAACGCACACGCGGTGTCGGGCCGAGGGGGAACACGTTCTTGTCGGCAAAGAACTGGTTGAGTACGGCTAGCATGCCTTGCCGTTCAACCGGGTCGGCATCCGGCGTGATGATGGTGGCGAAGTGCAGCACCGTATCCGTGACGCCGGGCAGGTTGCGCTTATCCAGATGTTTCAGGTAGTCGGTGAGCGCCACCATATCGGCGTCGTTCAAGGCAAAGTGCGGCATCAGATAGCTGAGCGGTTTGCCTTCCGAACCAAACCCCTCGCGAATTGCTTTGGCGAGAGTTTCATCGCTGTATGGTTCGCGATCTGCGCGCATGCTCTCGACGTAGGGCAGGTCGAGATCCTCAACACTGGGGGCGCGCTGGTGAAAAAGATAGCGGCCGGTGACCGGCGGGATGGAAATTCGCCCTTCTTTGGAGCCGAATCCGCTGCGCCGATGGCAATTGACGCAGGCTGCATCTGCGCCGGTAATGCGCAGGCCATCATCGCGCAGCGCCTCCAGCGGCTGGCCCGAGCCCAGTACGCCATGCAGGTAAATGTTTTCGCCGACCTTTGCGGTTGTCTCGGCGCGTGCGCTTCCAGAGGGGGAGAGCAACGCAAAGGACAGGAACGACAAGGCAACAAGGGCTACGCGTATGTAACGGAGCCGGGCATATGTTCCGGGTACTTGTTGAGCATGCACGGTTGAGCCTCCCCGTTGCCTTAGAACGTTAAGTTTCAGTTTTCTCCCTCGCCCTCTGGGAGAGGGCCGGGGTGAGGGTAAGAATTTGTCGAGTTATCCCTCACCCTAACCCTCTCCCAGCGGGAGAGGGGATTATTCGGCGCATCCATTAAAGGATCATGGCCGCAAAATCCCCACCGACCTCTGCGTTTCCCGGGCCGATACCAGTTTGCCGCCGCCAGGTACATTGGGTCTGGCGAAGGTCATCTCATCCAGCTGCGGATTCAGCGTGATCTTGTCGATCACCATCTTGTCTGAAGCCTTGGCAATGTCCGTGCCGCTTTCGATCATGAGCGGGATTTGCACGCCCTCAATCGTCTTGTAGTTGCGGTAAAACATAGCCAACCTGCCTGATTGGCCCTGGCTGTTTCGATACTCGCGATCGGATTTGAGATCCAGAAATGTTTTGGCGTCTATCCACACGTGGTGGCTGGCGCCGGATGGCAGTGTGACGATCAGCCGGTAGGCCTTGTGTCCTTCCACTTCATCGATGCCGTCCAGTGCAACCGTGATGCCCCGGGCCTGGAAATCCGTCAGCGGCTCGACTATGGATTGCCCGTCAGCCGCAAAACTCAGTTCCTCGCGGGTGTAGGGTTGCAGTTCGGGTTTGCCGCTGCTGGTTGGTCGCATCTTCCAGCCGCGAGTGCCGTCATACACGTGCAATGAAATCTGGTTCTGCGTCCTGATTTCAAAGCGCGTCTTGTTGGGGTGTTGCTGTACGAGAACAAACGGCAGGTTCGGTGTGGGCGCATTGGCACTCTCGATGTGCCCGACCCAAACCATGGACTGGATCTTCCGCCATGCGTCCGGCCCGCCTCTTGCGGCGATGTTCTTTTCGACAATCTGCTCCGCAGACAACCCCGACTCAGGCGCGGGCTCGCCCGCGAAGGCGCACGGCAGAATACAGACTGAGAGCATCCATGCAATCAACCCTCTCATTGACGCCTCGTCGCTGGCTGGGTTTGTTGGCTGGACACCTTGGCCAACGCTTGTCCCGGTTTCTCGAACAAGGCATTTTCCATTTGCTGATTGACCGCGACGTGTTCGACATACATTTTGTGCGACGGCAGCTTGACGTTTTCGACCACGGTCTCAAACAGCCGCGGCGTGGTCAGGCCTTTTTCGGTCTTGTAGTCGCGATAGTAGATGGCGACGTCATGCAGCTTGCCGTCCATTTTCCGCGGATCGCCGTCGATCTTGCGTTCCAGGAAACTCTTCGCGTCGATCCATACATTTCGCTCTTCGCCGTTTTTCAACGTCAGTTGCAGTTTGTAGGCCTTGTGTCCTTCCACGGCTTCCATCCCCAGCAGTTTCACTGCGGTGCCTTTCTGGGCGTAGTCGACCAGAGGACCGTCCAGTTCCTGCCATCCTGTAGCCGCTTTTTGTTCGGCTGGGGTGTAGGGCTCGGCATCGTTGCGTCCCAGGAACGGCCTTACCTTCCACCCTTGTTCGCCGTCGAAGACCTGCAGGGCCTTCTGATCCTGGAAGGTGATCTCAAGTCGGCTCATGTGCGGCCGTTTCATTTTCATCATGAACGGCAGTGCCTGGTTTTTCGTGCCGCCTGCCTCCAGCCGACCGGACATGGTCAATGTATAGACTGAGTGCCATGCCTTGAGTCCGCCGCGTGCGGCCACGTTCTTGCCGATGATTTGCTCCGCAGTCAGCTTGCCGGTTTTGGAAACGTCAGGAGTGACGGCAGCCGAGGCGGTAACCGAGACCAGAATTACAAGCAAAAAGAGTAATCGTTTCATGTTCATTTCCTCCCCATTTATGCAGCACAGTTTTCATTTCTTCGCAGTTATTCCACCATCATTCCGTCGGCATGAAAGGTGCCGATGATCACACTGACGCGATCACCGGACTTGACCAGATCACCCTTGTTGGAAAATACCATCCAGTATTCCTTGCCCGTGTCCGTCGCGCCGGTCTGTCGCAACTGGCCGATCTTGTCCATGACCGGAATGTGCAGCACGGCATGGCTGCGCTGGCCATACAGATACGGCGTCGCATGGTTATCGCCCAGCGCCTTGGCGCGCACCGGATCGGTAACGCGATAACTGAAACGGATCAGGTTGCCCGATGCCGTGCGACGCACCAGCAGGTTGTCGACGCCCCAGGCCGCCTCGTAGTAAGTCTTTGCCCTGTTTGACACGCTGACCGGGTGGAACTGGGACACCTTGTGTACTTGAGGTAGCGCGGCAGTTCGCACGGCTGCGGCAGGAGTCGGCGTGGCTTCCTGCGTTGCCGTAGTGTTATCGGATTGGGCCTGTGCCGATGGTGCAGCCAGCACGCCACCCGCGAGCAGTGCTGCGAGTATGGCCACCTGTGTATCTGATACGCGTATTGTTTTGTACATCATTCGCTCCCGGAATTATTTTTTTGCCCGACGCGCTGCATGCTGCAGTACAGGCGGATGCGTTGCTTTTGATTCTGCCGCGTGCTGCCTGTTCGCAATCGCGTAGGGGGAAACGCGGGGCTCTGCGTTCGTGGCGGACTGTGACGGCGTGCTCACGACGACCGTCTTCGGCGCATGTCCCGGTTTCGCACTCTGGACTGCAGCCTCGGCCAGGATTGGCATCAGCAGCAGGCTGCTTGCGACCAGGGCGACAAGCGCCATGCGCAACGGTATTCCCCTTTCTTGCTTGCATATCTGTTCGTGCTGCATTGCGTCAGGTGTCAACATTCAGATCTCCTGCGTCTATTGGTGTTGTTTGCCTGCATTTGGTGCATCCATCCAGTCCTCCACATTGGGCCGGGCAGAAGCTGCTGTTTCTTCGCGCGGTGGCCGGGGCGGATTGAATTTTTTCTTCTGTTCTTCGTTCAGCAGTGCCCTGATCTGATCCCCTGTCTTGTCGCTGATGGCCTGCGTTGCGCTGATGCGATAGCCAGCCGGTACGGATGTATCACTCCAAAGACTCCTGACCTGTTCGCGCTGGCTTTCCAGTAGCTTTCTCAGTTCGGTCTGTTGTGTCGCGTCGAGACCGAGCCATTGCGTCAGTATCCTGACCCGATCTTCGAGAGTGTGCCCACTGTGCTGGTGTGCCGCGCCTCGAGCATGCGGTTCACCGGATGCTCCCCGAACTTCGGTTACCGCATTTGCCGTGAAGCAGCAGCCGAACGTCAGCACTATCAACCACGGCAGCACTCTCGGCATGACATCAATGTTTCTGCCCGTCATGGTCACGATCCTTGTTTGCCGGTGTATCGTCGGATGCATGACCGGCTTCTCCTATCCTGACCGGTTCCAGAAAGTTGGCGCAAGCCGCCTTGCCTTCATGTTCGGAAACCTTGCCGAGCGCGTCATGTGCCTTTGTATACCCGTCCTTGTATTCATTGGTACTCTTGAATTGCGCGCCCACAATAAGCCTGGCCTCATCCTGGTACCGTGTTGCGGAAGCGGGGTCGACACGTGCGCAATAATCAAGCGTGGCTTGTACTGTTCCATACGACGAAGCCTGCACGTTGCCGGGCGGTGGATTGCTGGATGGAATAGCCAGCGCAAGTTGAGGGAACAGGATGGCTGCACACAGGATGTAATGAGTTTTCATTTTGTACCCCCTAGTCTTCAATATTTCTGCAGTTAATCGTCAATACCGGGACAACTTGCATTCCGCTTTTACTGATGCTGCCCGCGCAGGTTCCCGCGAGCAGCATCTTTGGCTTCACTGTGCCGTCCCCGTCAACGTCGACGATTGCGTACCGGCGCCATCCGTGACAGACACCGTTGCGCTCTTGACTCCGGTCGACTGGCTCGTCAGCGGCTGGAATTGCACAGTGACCGTGCAGCTTGCTCCGGGTGCCAGAGTCGTATTGGCAATCAGCTGACCGTTACCCGTTGGTCCGCAGGTCGAGAGCAGGCGCACGATGGTGAACGAACTCGTGCCGCTGCCACTGAGTACCGCTTGTGCTATACCCGTCAGCGGTGAACTCCCGGTGTTGGTGAGCGTGAGTACCTGAGCCGGATCCGCAGCGCAGGCGAGTCGGCCCGCAAAACCGGTACCCGGGCAATTGCGGACTTGGCTCACAGTCCAGGTCGCCGGAGTCAACGCGGCACTGGCACCGCCGCCGCCACCCCCGATCACTCCCGCAAACTCAACCGCACCGATGTCAGCCGGATTGGTATTCGTCCGCGGCCGTGTAGTGCCGAAGAAGTCGGTGGCGGGTGCGCCCGTGTTGCTGCCGTTATTCACCGCTGGCGATGAACTCGCGATTGAGTACGCGCCAACCGTATTGCCGTTGGATGCAACCATTGTTTGCCCCGCGGGCGAATACAACGTCAGCGGACCGTAACTCAGGTTGATCCAGTTGTTGCCTTCGTCGACAGTCGCTGCCGGTGTGATGTTGAACAACTCGAATACCGGGCTCAGGCCTGTCGTTTCCGAACGGCCGGCAGGAACGTTGTAACCCTTGCCGCCGTTTTCGGGTGGAACGCGCGAGCCGTTGCAGAACTGTGCGATGACTGGCGAAGCAGCCGGTGCCAGGTTGCCGTTGCCGGTGTATCCGCCCGTCAGGCTGGTCAGGATGGAGTTGCTCATGCTGAGCGTGCCTCCGCCGCTGTGGTCGGCAGGGCTGATGTCGCCACGTGCACCGACATCCCAGTAGTTCGCTCCGCTGGCGCAGTTGCCGGTCGAGGCCTGGGACAATGTCGGTACCAGCGTGACCAGGTGCTGCTGGCTTTGCAGTCCGGTACCGAAGCCGGTGATCTCGATATGGAACGCGCGGTTCTGCCAGAACAGGTTATTTCTCAGCAGCGGCAGCGAGATGTTTCTGCATGAGCCGTCATTCAGCGCATTGCCGGAGCCGTATCCATAACCGGTCGGGCAACGCACTTGCGTACCTGCCACGTTTGCCGGTAACGCATCACGCATATTGGGCGTATTGGTCATCGTCACCAGACCGGCCGGTTGCGGCACCGAGGGAGCGTTGGTCCCGGTGCAGCTCGGGTCCTGTGGCGCAGTCGGGTCCGGATTCGGCGTGCAACCCGGAGGAGGCGATGCGGCATAAGGCGCACCCAGCGTCTTGAACAGCACGCCAGCCGAGCCGGTCGTATCGTTGGACACCACCGTGTTGTTGATCAAGCTTACCTTCAGCGAATCTTCCAGCGATACGCCGCCGCCATCCCAGCCCGCAACGTTGTTGGCGATGATGTTGTTGGTGACAGTTACGTCATACCAACGTGCGGAGTTGAGCGGGAAGGCACCAACCTCGCTGCCGTTGACCTGTTGCAGGCGCAGGCCGCCGCCGCTACCGCCCTCGGCGCTGTTGCCCATGATCAGGTTGGCGTCGATCACCAGGCCGGGGCCCGTGCCGTCGCCGATCCCGGGAGGGCAATCAATGTCGGTGAAGGTACCGCATTCCTGGCCATTGGGCAGCGTGCGATCGGTGTTGGCACCGATGATGCCGATACCGCCACCGTTGGTTGGCAAGGTCGGATTGGTACTCTGGTTGAACAACACCCAGTTGTTCGAAATATTGCCGTCGACACTGAAGCCACTATGCTCGATGCCGGCACCATCGCCGTTGCTCAGGTTGCCGCTGACCCAGTTGTGGTCCAGCTTGTAGTTGTCGTCACCTGCGCTGAAGGTGATACCACCAGCCCCAGATGGTGTGCCCGAGAACAATGCATCACCCAGTGAAGCGTTGGCGGTGATCGCATTGTGGTGTACGTGCACATCGACGTTGAGGCCGAACGGGATCTGGGCATTAAGCGGTGTGCCTTGCAGCGGCGGGCACAGCGGGGCGGGAGCTGCTACGCCGAAGCCGCAGATGGTGCCATCGTTGATGTATGCCGGCGGTGTTTCGCCGTTGCCCACATTGATGCCGCCCGAGAGCGTGCCCGTGTTGGCCGAGATGCGCGTGTTGGCAATTTCCATATAGTGGTTCCAGCCGTGCATGAAGATCGCGCCACCACCTTGTGAGCTGTTGATGATGCTGACTCCGTCAATACGCGATGGGTTGCACTTGAAGTTGCCCGTGCCGTAGTCGCGTCCGTTTGTGCTCGTCGTGCTGGCCGTGCAGTTCGCACTGCTGTTGGTCAGGTAGACACTTCCATCCGGGAACGCACCTGCAGTCTCGGCAGCACCGGCCGGAGCTTGTCCCCAGAAGTCGTTGCTGTTGTTCGGAATGTGGATGCCGCGGCCGAGGACCGTAACACCAGCGCCTTCATACGCGCCCATCAAGGTCGGTTCCTGCAGCACCTGCGCCAGGTTGCCGTTGCTGGAAGCATCCCAGCCGACGAAACCCTCGAACGGGATGCGGTCGGAACGCATGAACATGCTGGCCGGGCAGGCGTACGTGCCCGACGGATCGAAGCCACTGTTGTTCGGGTTCGGTGCACCGTCTATCGTCAGACCGAACAGGCAGTTGACCTGACGCCGCCATGGATCCATCTTGCCGGCAGGGTGTGCATCGGCGTTGATGGTGACCGCAGTTGCACCCACACCTTGCAGGCGCACCGGTTTCCACATCAGCAGGTTTTCCTTGTACGTGCCGGGGCCGACGATGATCAGGTCACCAGGAGTCGCGTTGTCGATGGCGGTTTGCAACGGGTTGGCAAACGTCTGCCCGAACGAGGCACTGCTGGGGCTCGCCGACGTTACGTAAGTCGGTGTCTTGCCGGCCACGGTGACGGTGATGGCGTCAATCGATTTCTTGCCGTTCGCCGCCGTGATAACCAGTTCGCCGCAACGGTAGTTCGTGGCCGCCGCACCGCTCACGCCGCGCTGCGGTGGTGTTTGCCCCGCAGGTATGGTCGTCGAGGTGCCGCTATAGCAGGTGGATCCAACACCGGTCGCGGTATTCAGCGTCGACGATATTGTAGGCACCGTGACCGTGATCGAGGTGTCGCTCCAGGAATTTACCGTTGCATTGACACCGGCGATGGTAACGGTTCCGGCAGTCGCACCGAAGCCGTAGTGCCGCGTGACGGTCTTCTGGTTGTACGGCGCTGCCGTCGCATTGGGGCCGGAGAAGGCGGGGTTCTGCACCGCTTTGTCGCCCAGTGAGGTGATGGTCAGCGTGTGGCCCGCACCCGTATTGTTTACCCAGGGCCCGGCTACGCCGTCGCTGCCAGTCACGCTGCCGATTGCCGGGGTTGCATCCGGGTACTCGGTATCAGGCAGGTTGTAGCCTTCGGCAAACGCCATGGTCGGGACTACCGGTGTGTCCATGTAGGCGGTGAAGCCGGGCATGAACGACATTTCGTAGCAGAAGTTGCTATAGGCCGGGCTATAGTTTGGATCGGTGATCATCGTGCCGTTCGGGCCGGGTATGGGACCCGGGTCGTTCATGCACGCAATCGACATTTGCGGAGCGTAGCCGGTCGGGTTGGGCGGATTGACTTCCCAGGACGAGAAGTACAGGCCGTTGTAAATCCCCCACTGGTCGCCGTAGACGCGGGACACTTCGTTGCCGGCAAAGTCACGCATTGCGACCGGCAAGTTCGGGGGGCCGAATTTCTCGCCGAACTGCGGCGAGAACGGGTCGAACTCGGAAGCCAGGTCGTTGGTCATCGTGCCGGTGAAATGGCCGGCAACATGTGTTGGCGTGAAGACGTAGAACTTCGCCAGCGCCGCCATCTGGTCGGTAAGAGTCACTTCCTTGCGATCGCACAAGGGCCGCGACGCACCGGCGAATGGTGCCACTTGCCCGGCGCCCGGGAACAGGCTCATGTAGTCAGGAACCACACGCATGGCACCAACGCAGGGCCAGAATGCTTCCATGCTGCCGGTATCGCCTTCATGGCGCGGGAAGGTGGTCGAACCCAGATTGGTGGTCTGATTTTGCGGGTTGTTCGCGTTGTAGTAGGCGTTCATCGCTGCCTGGTCGGGCAGGATGAAGATGTTGCCCAGGCCGGCGAACTGTTGCGTGACCGGCGCGATGTAGACGTCACCCATCAGGATGTTCTTGTCCTCTTCCTTCACCAGTTCGAATCCCGGCGGGACGATGATCTCGACTACGTACTTGCCGGGAGGCAGCATCTTGGTGCCGTCGCCGGTCGGATTATCCACGCATGCCGTACAGTTGGTGCCAGCGGGTCGGCCCGTCGCCGGATCGATGGTTGTCACGCTGGGGAACTTGTACATGCCGTCGTACGGTGCAGGTTGTACCTGGTTCAGCATGGACCAGCCGTCATAGCACTTGAACTGGGCGTTATTCGGCAACGCTTTCTTCGGACTGGATGGATCCAGGAACTGCGTGCTGCCTTGCAGGGTCGCGAAGAACGGACTGGTCGAATCCTGGCCTGGACAGTTCATGTTGGGGATACCGTCGGAACGGAAGCCCTGTGACCAGTCATCCCAACTGGTGGTCGTGGTGGTGTCCACCAGCTTCAGGCTTGTGGTGCCGTCTGCTGCGGTGCCTTCCTGATACAGGTTGATCTTCACATGCGCCACGCCCGGTTCCCACTGGAGCTGCAGCAACAGCGACGGGTCGTCGAACGGCCGGGTCGACGCATAGATGACGTGCCCCTTGATGCCGCCGTTCTCGGCCAGTGTCGGCTTGCCGAAGTTTGCGTTACAGCCCGTCGGCGTATTTGTCCCTGTACATGCAACACCACTGGTGTCTGTACCCGCTGCGGCAAACGGCTTCATGCCGAACTCGATGAAGCTGCTCTGGCCCAGCAAGCCCTGCCAACCTTGGGTGGTCGCCCACGGCGGATCGATGCGGCCTGTGGAAAGATTGCTGGTGGGGCCGGAAGAACCGGATGCCGGATTGTAGTAAGTGCCGTTGGCAATCGATGCTGTGCTGCAGTCCGCGTCGGTGCAATAGACCGCACCCGGTACCCGCAGGTTTGCCGGGACGCTGTTCAACTCGAGCGTATTGGCGAGACCTGATGCGATGGTCGAGGTGCCGCCGCCGAAGCCGTCTGCCGGGCCGCCAAAGTCATAGACGACATGCACGCCTGTCGGTTTGAAGCGCGTGCTGTCTGCCTCGACCACCAGCCAGTTCATGAACGGGAAGACTTCGTTGAAGCCCGCATAGCCGTTCAGGTCGGTGTTGTTGTAGAAGCCGTAGCTGCCGTCGCGGTAGCGGATGTTGGTCGGAACCAGCGGCAGGCCGGGCTCGCTGGGCTGCGATACGCCGTCACCGTTGGTATCGATGTACGTGCGGGTGTACAGATTGGTACGCCATTGCGTCACCGGGAATTCCTTGTAGACGTTGGTGCCATCCACTTTGACCTGAGACACCAGACCATCGAGCATGATGTCGTTCCATTGATCGAATACCGTGAGCTTGAAATTGCCCTGCGGGATATTGGTGAAGGTGAAGTTACCGTCCGGGTCACACTTGGCGAAGGCGAAATCGGCCTCGTCCGGTGCGCCCAGCCCGACATAGCATTGCGTGAAGCTGTAGGCGTCGTAGCTGCCGCTGCTGTAGACGCGCTGGTCGGGTGTGCGGCTCATGCGCGCATTGGTGATCTTGCCGGAGAGGGTGGAGGTGCAGGTCAGTCCGCCCCCGGCAATATTTATTCCGGTCACCGGATCTTTGCCTTTATAGGGGTCGCAGATGCCGGTCCCTTTGGAGTTGGTCTTGCGATCATTGATGATCTTCGGGTTGGCGAAGCCGATCACGACGTGGAATCCGCCGGGGCCGAATTCCTGGAAGTAGGAGGGTTCAGCCGGCTTGATGAACGCTTCGTGAGCCTTGCCGCCGTCCAGCGTATTTGTCTGCAACCATTCTTCGCCGCGTCCGATGCGGTCGGACGCGGGCGTTGCGATGACTTCATACAAACCGGGATACAGGTTGGCAATGACTGCCTGACCTGCCAGCGGAGACAACGTCTTGCCGTCAGACTCATAGGTCGGGCAGGTCGGCACCATGCCCACCAACCCGTCAGTACTTGCCGTGATCGGGCACGCATTCAAACCGGTGATCGGGTCGATCTTCCCGGCCAGTGAATTGGAAACCGGCATATTGAACATGTCGTAGGTGATCTGGCCGGTTGCATCGCCAAGACCGCCTGCCTGGTCCCATAACTTGATTTCGAAGCTGCCCAGTCCGGGTTCATTGGGCGCGAGGATATCGACGCCGCCGCCGGCATCATTCTCACCGTTGAGCGGATTGTCGTCCTCGAAGACGAATACCGCGATCTGGGCTGTGGGTAGCGGCGTTTCTTGCAGGCCTATGTTGACAGTTGTCTGACCCGCTGCAATCGGTGCTCCGCCCATGCCATGGCCGCATAACGCACTGTCGCCACCGGGTATCCACGATGGAGCTGAAGGCGAGTAAGGTCCGCAATCCCTGGCGATATTGAACGGCACGTTCTTGCCATTGATCGTCTGGGGAGTGCCCGCACCGCCGATAGTCGGGTTTATGCCGTCACCCGGCAGGATGGAGATGTAGTAGCGCTTTGTCGGATCGAGGTAAACCTGGTTGGGGCGAAGCTCAACCTTCTGGCTGGCATCGGTATGACATACGCCGTTGCCATCGTCACACGCCGCGGCGGTTCCCAGCAGTGTTTGCCCGGACTCGCAGGAGATCGCGCCGACGCAACCTGTTGCCACCACCGGCATGGCGGCAGTGTGGAAGTTGTAACCTAGACTTTGTACCGGCAATGGCGGGCAGGAAGACGGCCTGATGCTGGTATTGGTCGAGTTGATCTGGCACTTCGGATCGATATAGAACGTGCGGTCTTCCTCAATGATCCAGCGATAGTCGCTTACGGCCAGTCCGGTCTTCGCGTCCTTGACGGTTACTGCGAGGTTGCTGGGCGCCGGGAAATTCAGTGTGACGGTTGCCGGAGCACTCAGCGTGTTTTGCGAGTTCTTCGCCTTGTAAGTGAAAGTGTAAGTGCCCGGTGTTGCCGTGGTTGCACTGAAGGAGCCGTCCGCATTCGCGCTGACGGTCACGCCGGCCCCTGCAGCAATACTCGTTGTATCAACGGTAAGAGGGTGGCCGGCGGGATCGGTATCGTTGCTTAGCACGCCGGGCGGGCTGATGTGCAAGCGGGTTGCGACTGTACTGGTGTAGTTGTCGTTGTTCGCTTGGGGCGCAGCTCCCATGCATGTCCCGGTGCAAGCTGCCAGAGTGACCGTGGCAGTCAGCCCTGTGGAACAGGTTGTGCCGGTGATGGTTCCGTTGGCGCAATAGGTGAAGGAATCAGTGATGGTTCCCGGGTTCGGAACATAACTGAACGTGCCGTTGGCGTTCAGGGTGAGCGTTCCGCCGGTTGGCGCTTTCAGTACCTGAACACCATAGACGCCAATGTCATTGGCTATCACGCCTTTGGACGGGTCGGCCACACTGAGCGAATTGCCCGTAACAAGATAGTAGCTGTCCGCGTTGGCCACCGCATTCGTATTGGCTGAGGGCAACACGCCGCCATTGATTTGCAGGTAAGCCTGCATACCGCCGTCACGCCTGTTGTTGGTGGACAAGCTCAGTTGGCGGTCGAACACCGGAAGTGCCGAGGCACCGGAAGCAGGTGCGTTCAACAGCACATCGTAGGTCTTGCCTGCAGCCAGGAATACTTCATTCTGAATTTTGGGATTGCCGGGCAATACATTGCCGTCTTCTGCAACCAGCGAGAACCCATTGATGGTCGCGTTGCTGCTGTCGGTAGTTTGAGCGCCGACAATTGAGGGAACGTGCATACGCAATCCGGCGTTCACGAATCGCACCAGCAGTGTGCCCGTGGCATTTGCGGGAGCGGCTGGAAATAGCGAATTCGCTGCATTGGTCCTGTCGAAGGACGCGCCATTGATCAGGTAATAGCGCGGGTCATAGTTGACGGCAGGCGGATAGCAAGTGTGGTAAGTCGTCGAAGCGGGATTGCCGCAACCGCCAGGCTGCCCTGACCAGACCGCGGTTTCGCTGAAGCCGGCGGTATTCACCGCGGCGTTCACTGCAGCGTTCTGCACCGGATCGATTTCGCTGAGCAACAGCGGAACCTCGGCGTTGTAGGTCACGGCTGCATGGCTTGCAGTTGCCGGATAGGCCGTGCCAGCAATGCCGCCGGATGGTGCTGAGGTAACTACCAGCACACCATACAAGCCCATCGGCCCCTGAATCGACGGGTGTGTTCCGGACTCGATCAGGTAGGTACCGGGTTTGAGGCTGGTCCAGCTCAGTGCAGTCGTTGCGCCGTTCGCCACTTCAGTCGAGAACGACTGAACGCGGGCCCCTTGGGCCGGCGGGGTGAATTGCGGCCCTGTGGCACCGCCTGCTACGGGCCATGACGTGCCCAGTGTCGCGTGTGTTGGACTGACCGTTGTAGTCGCTGTGCTGCCCAGGCCGCCGCCAAGTTGTCCCACGACCACCAGCGATGTCGGTATGCCTGCCGTCGCTCCCGGAGGAACCGGCAGCTTGTTGGTCAGGTTGATCGTCAGCGGAGTGCCGGCAGGCACGGTAATGACGACTGGCGACCAGCTCGTCGCGGCCTTCGGGTTGGTGGCCGCACAGGTAGCCGTGCTTCCACTGACGACGGCTCCGCAGGTGTAACCCCACATGGGCACAGTCTGTCCGTCCGGCAAAGTCGCGCTGGTGGATGATGCAGTCAGGTTGATGGAACTATCAGCGACTGCAACACCGCTCAACAGAAGGAGCGCAAATAGTGCGAGTACTGATTTGGTCAATATAGCCCTGGGCGTGTTGGCTCTCATGGCAGTTCTCCTTGGCTCTAATTCGCTTCGTTAATTACAAAGGTCTGTGGATCGACCAGCATCATCATCATCATGCCGCCCGGGAAGGCGTTGTTCGTCGTGATCTCGCGCTCGTTATGCGAGTGCCACATGAAGGCGTAGCCCGCTTCCCCGGTGGGAGAATTACCTACTGTGCCGGAGGGGGGGATGGGTGTTGGGCCGACTGAACGCGCCGTGGCATCAGGTCCGAGATAGGGGCTGCCGCTGTACCAGGAACCGTTGGCAAGAATGTTCGGATCCGGCAGTGTCACCGGGCCGCCACTGCCGACAGCGCCAAACGGATGCGCCTCCAGCGCCTTGTTGTGGTCCTGGCACCATTCGTAATAATTGGGCGCCATGGGGTCGGCGGTGTAATAGCCGTTGGCATCCGGCGTGCAGACGACCGGCTTGTTGTTGTAAGTGGCGTACCTGGGATCGGACGGGTCCAGGTTGTAGACACTGCCGGGGCCGCTGGCGGTGTGCGCATAAGCGTCCCAGTTCAGGCCCTTGCCGGTCCAGTAGAAAATTCCGTCCATCGCCAGGCCCGGCGTGGTGGTTGTGGTGAACAGCAGTGGTCCGGCCAGGCGTGTGTAGCCGTTACCCGATGCCAGCGGATCGAAGGAGGACAACAGCAGGTTGCCATCGCGGCCGAGGATACGAACGTGGTTGGCATGCTCGTGGAAGGGGTGCTGCCAGCGTCCGTTGCCGATGACCCGCAGCAACGTGAGCTCACCCGGATGCATGTGCGGATTGCCGTTGTAGGGCTGATGCGGATACTGGACTGCGTAGTTGGGATCCATGTCGTCGGGCATGGAGCGTCCGTTGACCAGGAAATAGGCCGGGTGGTAGGGCTCGGTATCCACCAGCATGCAACCGCTGGGCAGAAGGCATGGCAAACCGGATTGTGCTTCGGCCTGGGTATGGATCAGCGGATCCATTTCCGAAAACTGGAACAGGTACTCGCGGTCGTAGCAAGTCTGCGGATGGTTGTAGGCGGCAGCTGCAAGGCGGAAATCGGGCTGCCCATCCGCGAGTGTTGCGCTGGTCGCATTGCACCCAGTTGGCACACCATTGGGCAGGACGATGATCGCGCCGTACAGGCCCATCTCGATCTGCAGATCACCTTGCGTGCCGCTGTAATAATTGTGAGTGCCGGCGTTGGTCGCCGTGAAGGTGTAAGTGACCGTGCCGCCATGCACGGCTTCCTGTGCGAGCACGCCTGCGGAGCCGCCGCTCGCCGTCACGTTAAATCCCGGGAAGAGGATGGACGTGTTGCCCGCAGCGGGAGGCAGATTGTTGGTGAGCGTCACCGTCACGGTATCGCCCTGATGCACGATCAGCGTTGGGCCGGGAATCTGCATCGACTGGCAATTAGCGCCAGTCATGCCTGCCGGTGCGAATCCCGCCGGAGCACTGTGGCAACCGTAGCCCCACGAGTAGATACTCGCCCCATCCGGCTGGGTGATGTAGTTGCTCTCGGCGCTGAGGTCGAAACTCGGCCCCGTGATGCCGGGGGTTGCCGCCTGGGCAGTGATGGCGAACAACGCGGCAAGCGCAGCCGCCACAACTGTCTGTAGCCACCCGATACTGGTCTTCATATTTAGTTGGCACATGGCTGTTCTCCTAGCTGCAGATCTTGGTGACCGGATCCACAGCATTGCAGATGTGGACTTCGGTCATCAGGCCGCCAAAGTTTTCGGCGTCATTCGAAAGGTGGTCGAGATTCGGTGTGTACAGGTAGAAAGTCGAACCGGCGGGATACAGGGTCGTGTTGCTTGCATCCAGAATCACATCAAGCGACTCGCCGCCGCCCAGCGTGATGGAATTGGTGTCATAGGCCATGTTATTGCCTGCCATGTCGCGCAGCAGCTTGGCGTTGTAACCAACGACATGCATTGGAATACCGAGCGAGGCCAGCGTCTGCATCTCCGTCACGTCGAGATCGGAAAGCCTGAGCAGTGCCTTGCCGCCGGCGGGGATGTTGACAATGGACGGCAGTGGTTGCGAGAAGTGCGAAGTGCCATCGGTAACCTGCGTCTGCATCGGTCCTGGGGTAACCGTGTCGGGATAGCTGCGTCCGTTCAGCAGGAAGAACTTGTCCTTCATGTCGGTGAACGGTTCCGGATTGAAGGTCATGCCGACGAAGTGGAAGTTCGGATCGAAACCGTGGATCTGGATCGGATATTCGACGTCGTAGGCGGTCGAGCCGTCACCGTCGTTGTAGGCATACATGATCGGTGCACCGTTCTTGTTGTTTGCGTGTTTGGAGCCGTTGTCGCTCTGCGGCAGGGGAGCCGAGCACAGTATGTCGTCACCACACTTGGTGCGCGGATCACTCTGTTGGGCGACCAGTCCCGCATAGAGAGAGTGACCGGGGAGCACGCGATTCTGTCGCGGACGCACATAGATCTGACCCACCATGCCCATTTGCAGGTGCTCGGGCGGCGTGATGTGACAGTGCCAGAAATAGGTTCCGGCATCGGGTGCCAGGTAGTAGTAGGTGAAGCTGCCGCCGATGTTGATCGCCACGGAAGCGTCGGGTACTCCGTCGTAGAACGCCGATGCATTCGGGTAACCGTGGAAGTGCACGGTGTGCTGCTCGAACAGGTCGGGGCGCATGATCATGCCGACGTTGGTCAGCGTGAGGAAGAATTCGTCGTCCTCGTCAATCGCCATCAGCGGAGCCGGTTCGTTGCCGTTCATGACGCCGACATCCATGATTGGTCGCGGATCCACATGGCCGTTAATCTGGTTGGGCGGGATGGACTCCGGATCGGGAGCCAGGCCGACTGCGCCATTGAAAGTGGGATCATTGATCGGATCGCCGAGGGTGTTGAATACCGATGCCACCTGCGTTCCGGGCAAGCCATTGCGCATATCAGCAAGGCCGGACAGGGGGCCGAACGCAAACAGATAAGTCTGCGTACCGTCAGCCATGGTTGCGTAACCGTCGCCACCGGAGATTTGCTGGCACTTGACCTGCCCGCCAACCGGATTTGAATTGGGGTCGGCAGGCAATGTCGGATGCAGCGTCGTGGAAGTGGGGCATTGAACACGGAAGCTGGAGGCTTCCACATTTACCGCAAGGATACTCAGCAGCAATGCGGGCAGTAACCGCGTGAAACGGGAAAAGTTCAGCATGATGTGTTCTCCTTCCCATTGGAGTGATAGCGATGGTCCAGCAACTGTGGCGACGCCGAGTTCAAGCGCCGGGCTCGTGAAGTGATTTTGGATAGAGAGGTGATGTACAAGGAAATGAATGCGGTCATTCCCATGAAACACATCATCGTGAGGCAGATTGATATTGTTGTATCGTTCATGGCAACCCCCCATGCTGTAGCTGCTGCAACTGAAAACCATCGCCGTTTGCCTTTGCCGTAAACATTGCCTTCGGCGCGGTGCTGTGAATACGTTGGGATGGAGTCTATGGCGGGCTTCAAAATGAAGCAGTGGGGTTGAATTGGTAGGGCGATGGTAGGAATACCCTACCAATGACAGAGGAGAGAGTGGTGGGGTTGTTTGAATTACACCGGGGTTGAGGATGCGGCGATGGCGTACTCGACCATCTGCAGAACTTCTGCTTCGCTCAATGAGCCTTTGGGGATGAAGTGGCTTGCGCCTGCCTCGATGGCTGCCTGACGATACTCGGGCAAGTCGTAGGCGGTGACGATGATCACGGTAGTTGCGGCATGGCTGGCCTTGATGGTTTTCGTCAGGCTGAACCCGTTGTCGTCGGGCAGGTTGATATCCATGAATACCAGGTCGGGCTCGAAATCCCGGATCCGCTCCAGCGCGGCTTTACCTGTATCGGCTTCGGCAATGGACAGGGAGGGGAAACGGGAACTCAGGATAAGTTTAAGCGACTGGCGAAAAACCGCGTGGTCTTCAATAATTAACGCTTTGCACATAGCATACACCCGTAGTTATTGCCGGATTGGCGAACAATCTGGGTGAAATTTATACTTCTCGTCCTTGCAGAGCGATACGGCAAGTAGTGTATATTTTTGCAATCAAGTCGGTATTGATCCATCTCGCAAATCATTTGTCAGGCGACAGGTAGCGGGCGAGATGTCCCTCTCACTGAAACAGGAAGGTGTTCAGTCGTTCCGGAATTTCATGGCGGAACCACCGCCGAAGAATATATTGCCACCACGTTTTGATTGTTAATTATTGATTACGGTTTAATTTTCTTTCGATTTTGAATTGCCCCACCCGCGCTAAACGGCTATATTGCAATTCAGGAGCAACAAAGATGCCAAGTGATATACAGAACAAGCGCTCCATTCTAGATGCGCGTCATCATGACCCTTTTGCATATCTGGGCTTGCATCAGACCAAGTCCGGTTGGGTACTGCGCGTTTTTCAACCTCATGCCACAGAGGTGGCCGTGCATGACGGGGAATCCTGGCAATCGCTGGAACGCGAGCAATCAGGCGGTTTTTATCGCTGGCAGGGCAATCAGGCCTTGCCCACGCCGTGCCGCATCAAGCTGAATTTCTTCAATCACGTCATCGAAGTGCATGATGCCTATACTTTTGGCAGCAGCATCAGCGATCACGATCTTTATCTTTTCTCGGAAGGCCGTCTGCAGCAGGCTTACCGCATGCTTGGTGCGCACCATATGGAGTGCGAAGGGGTGTGGGGCGTGCGCTTTGCCGTGTGGGCGCCGAATGCGGAGCGTGTCAGTGTGGTGGGGGACTTCAACGGCTGGGATGGACGCATCAATCCGATGCGCGCTTTGGGCAGCACCGGTGTGTGGGAAATCTTTGTGCCGGATATCGGCTTGGGCGAATTCTATAAGTTCGAAATACGCAACCGCTACTCGGGTGACGTGTTCGTCAAGACCGATCCCTATGGTTTCAGATTTGAAATGCGACCCGGCACGGCGGCCAGGGTGGTTGAACTGGATAGTTACCAATGGCGCGATTCTGCCTGGCAGGAACAACGTGCGAACCGCGATTGGCTGCATCAACCTCTGAGCGTATACGAGATACACGCCGGTTCCTGGAAGCGGCACTGGGACGGGCGTTTCTACAATTTCCGCGAACTGGCAGACAATCTCGTGCCCTATGTGCAGGAGATGGGTTTTAACTATATTGAGCTGATGCCAATCAGCGAACACCCGCTGGATGAATCCTGGGGCTATCAGACCACAGGTTATTTTGGTGTGACCAGCCGCTTCGGCACGCCGGATGATTTTCGCTACTTTGTCGATGCCTGCCACGTGGTGGGCATCGGTGTCATTCTCGATTGGGTACCCGCGCATTTCCCGAAAGATTCATTTGCATTGGCGAGGTTCGACGGCACTGCGCTGTATGAGCACGAAGACCCCAGATTAGGCGAACACCAGGACTGGGGCACGCTGATCTTCAATTACGGACGCAACGAGGTGCGCAATTTCCTGCTGGCCAATGCGCATTACTGGCTGAGCGAATTCCATATCGACGGACTGCGCGTTGATGCGGTGGCTTCCATGTTGTACCTGGATTATTCTCGCAAGGCGGGCCAGTGGTTGCCGAACAAGTATGGCGGCCGCGAGAATATCGATGCGGTGGATTTTTTCCGCGAACTGAACGTGATGACCCACGAGCATTTTCCGGGAACGCTGACGCTGGCAGAGGAATCGACCTCGTGGCCCATGGTGTCGCGCCCGACCTATCTGGGCGGTCTGGGTTTCTCCATGAAGTGGAACATGGGCTGGATGAACGATACGCTGGCCTATATCGAGCACGAACCGGTGCATCGGCGTTATCACCATAACAAACTCACGTTTGGTCAACTGTACAGTTACACCGAGAACTTCATGCTGCCGTTCTCGCATGATGAAGTGGTGCATGGCAAGCGCTCGCTGCTCGACAAGATGCCGGGCGATCCCTGGCAGAAATTCGCCAATCTGCGTTTGCTGTTTACCTACCAGATGACCTATCCGGGCAAGAAGCTCAATTTCATGGGCAACGAGTTTGCACAGGGGCACGAGTGGAAGGTCAGTACGGAACTGGACTGGTATTTGCTCGGGCGCGGTCAGCACACCGGCGTGCAGGCCGCGTTGCGCGACCTCAATCGTTTGTACGCCGGCGTGCAGGCATTGCATGAACTGGATTTTTCGCCGGAAGGTTTTGCGTGGATCGATTGCAACGATGTCGATCAATCGGTGTTGAGTTATTGTCGCTTTGCGCGTGATGGCTCTTATGTGATCGTGTTGCTGAACTTTACGCCGGTGCCGCGGACGGGTTTCCGTGTCGGTGTCCGTCACAAGGGCTGTTACCGCGAAATATTCAACAGCGATTCGCACTACTACGGCGGTTCCAACACGGGCAACGGTCTGGGGCTGAATACCTCGGACACGGGCTGGAACGGCGAACAGCAATCACTGGAACTCACTTTACCGCCACTGGCGGGGATCGTATTGCAGCGGGTAGGCTGACTGCATAAGGGGAGCGTATGTCTGGATTGACACAATCACGAGCGTGGCAGGCGTTGCTTGCGCATTTCGCCGCAAACAAGCAACTTTCGATGCGCCAATTGTTCATTGACGAACCGAAGCGTTTCGAAAGTTTCTCGGTGCGTCTGGAAGATGTGTTGCTGGACTATTCGAAGAATCTGGTCACGCAGGAAACGATGACGCTGCTCTTCGCGTTGGCGCGCCAGTCGCAAGTGGAAGGTTGGCGCGACAGGATGTTCTGCGGCGAAAAGATCAATTGCACCGAGCGGCGAGCGGTGCTGCATACCGCCCTGCGAGCCGCGATTGATCCCGAACATGAGCCAGTCCTGGTCGATGGGCAGGATGTGCTGCCGGGCGTGCGCAACGTGATGGACAAGATGCGCAGCTTCAGTGAAAGCGTGCGCGGTGGAACCTGGCGCGGCTACACCGGCAAAGCCATTACCGACGTGGTGAATGTCGGCATCGGCGGGTCGTATCTGGGACCGTTGATGGTGTGCCGTGCGTTGCGCCCATACTGCGACAAAGTGCAGGTGCATTTCGTTTCCAACGTCGATGGCACGGACGTGGCGGAAAATCTGCTGGCGCTCGATCCCGAGACCACGCTGTTCATTGTTGCTTCCAAGACGTTTACCACACAGGAAACGTTGATGAATGCGCGCGCTGCGCGCGACTGGTTCCTGCGCGCTGCCGTTGATCAGAAACATATCGCCCGGCATTTTGTGGCGCTTTCGACCAATGCCAAGGAAGTGGCGGCGTTCGGCATCGATACGGCCAACATGTTCGATTTTTCCGACTGGGTCGGCGGACGCTATTCGCTGTGGTCGGCGATTGGCCTGTCCATTGCGCTGGCGGTGGGCATGGACAACTTCGAGGAGTTGCTGCGCGGCGGCTATGAAATGGATACGCATTTCCGTAGCGCGCCGCTGGAGCAGAACATGCCGGTGATCCTGGCGCTGCTGGGCGTGTGGTACAACAACTTCCACAACGTTGCGACGCAGGCTTTGCTGCCCTATGACCAGACGCTGGAGTATTTCGTTTCATATTTCCAGCAGGCCGATATGGAGAGCAACGGCAAGCGCGTGGATCGCGACGGGGTTGCGGTGGACTACGCAACCGGTCCCATTTTGTGGGGCGGCACGGGCACCAACGGCCAGCATGCGTTCTTTCAGCTCATTCACCAGGGTACGCAGATGGTGCCGGCGGATTTTCTCGCCTCGGCACAAAGCTTTCATCCGCTGGGCGAACATCATGCGGCCTTGCTGTCCAATTTCTTTGCGCAGACCGAAGCATTGATGCGCGGCAAGACTGCGGCGGAAGCGCGCCGGGAGATGCAAGCTGTCGGCAAGGATGAAAAAAGCATTGACGCGCTGTTGCCGCACAAGGTGTTTGCGGGGAATAAGCCCACCAATTCCATTCTGTTCGAGAAATTGACGCCGCGTACCTTGGGCAAACTGATTGCCTTGTACGAGCACAAGATATTCGTGCAGGGCATCATCTGGAATATCAATTCCTTCGACCAATGGGGCGTGGAATTGGGCAAACAACTGGCGACGAATATTCTGGCCGGGTTGCGCAGCGGTGTTGAGATCACCGAACACGACTCGTCCACCAACGGATTGATCCATTACTACAACACGCTCAAATGATGAAGATACTGTTTGTCACTTCCGAAGTCTATCCGCTGATCAAGACCGGCGGTCTGGCCGATGTCAGCGGGGCGCTGCCCGTTGCATTGCAGGCATTGGGGCAGGATGTGCGGCTGCTGATTCCGGGTTATATCCCGGTGCTGGACAAGCTGGAAAACAAGGTCACGGTTGCCACCTTTACGGTATTCCCGGGGCAACCCGAAATGAGACTGCTGAGTGCGAAGATGGCGCAGACAGGGGTGCCCGTATATGTGCTGGATGCGCCGCAATATTTCTGCCGCGTGCCGGGGCCTTATCATTATGAGTTGGGCGGCGACTGGCCGGATAACGCCATGCGTTTCGGTTTGCTGTCGAAAGTGGCCGCCATGCTGGGCAGTGCCGCTTCTCCCATCGCGTGGCAGGCAGATATCGTGCATTGCAACGACTGGCAGACCGGTCTTGCGCCGGCTTACCTGCAAATGACGCCAAGCACTCATGCAAAGACCGTGATAACCATCCACAACATCACGTTCCAAGGCAACTTCGACCGCGACTGGCTGGAGCCGCTCGATCTGCCGCAATCCTGCTTCGACATGCACGGCGTGGAGTTTCACGGTTACCTGTCGTTCCTCAAGGCGGGCTTGCATTATGCCGACCGTATCGTGACGGTGAGTCCGACTTATGCGCATGAAATACAAACGACCGAGATGGGCTATGGCATGCAGGGACTGTTGGCCGTGCGCAATGGCGATGTGAGCGGCATTCTCAACGGCATCGACGAGCAGGAATGGGATCCGGCCACCGACCAGTTTCTGACGGCACATTACGACAGCAGCGACCTTGCACCCAAGGCGGCGTGCAAACTTGCTCTGCAACAGCTTGCAGGTCTTGAGGCTAATGCAAAAGCGCCTTTATTAGGGGTGGTCAGCCGTCTTACTTACCAGAAGGGGCTGGATTTGCTGCTCGAATGCCTGCCGAAATTGCTGGACGGCGGCGCGCAACTGGTTGTGCTGGGCAGCGGGGAGCATGAACTGGAACGGCGCTATCAGCAACTGGCACTGCGCTATCCTGGACGTGTTTCCGTGACGGTTCGTTTTGACGAGGGTTTGTCGCATCAGATCATGGCGGGTGCGGACATTTTCCTGATGCCGTCGCGCTTCGAGCCGTGCGGATTGAATCAGATGTACGGCATGCGTTACGGTACCCCGCCGGTGGTGCGCAGGACGGGCGGTCTGGCCGATTCGGTCATCGACGGCAGCAGGCCGAATGGAACAGGTTTCGTTTTCGAAGATGCTGATTCGGCGACTTTGTACCGCACCGTTGCGCGAGCGATCGACAGTTACCGCGACAGCAAGAAATTCCAGCGCATACAGCTTAATGGCATGCGCCGCGATGTCGGATGGCGCAGCAGTGCGCAGCGCTACCTCGATTTGTACCGGACGATAAAATAGAAATAATCCTGGGAGTAACTACATAAGGGGAGGCAGTATCATGGTTCAGGAAATGCGTTCACCACGATTTATTAGTGCACTGACCAAGAACACGGTAGCCCTGGTGCTGGCGGGCGGTCGCGGCAGCCGCTTGCACAACTTGACGGACTGGAATGCAAAACCGGCGGTGCAATTCGGCGGCAAGTTTCGCATCATCGATTTTCCGTTGTCCAATTGCATCAATTCCGGCATTCGCCGCATCGGCGTGGTGACGCAATACAAGGCGCACACGCTGATCGAGCATATCCAGAAGGGTTGGGGCTTCCTGCGCGGCGAATTCAACGAGTTCGTGGCCTTGCTCCCGGCGCAGCAGCGCATTCAGGAAGAGTGGTATCGCGGTACTGCCGATGCGGTGTTCCAGAATATCGACATCCTGCGCGGTTACAACCCGGAATACATCATCATCCTGGCCGGCGATCACATATACAAAATGGATTACGGTGAAATGCTGGCTTATCACGTGAGCAGCGATGCCGATATGACGGTGGGCTGCGTCGAAGTGCCGGTGACGGAAGCATCGTCGTTCGGTGTGATGACCGTGGACGACAAGGATCGCATCCTAAAATTCAGCGAGAAGCCGGCCAATCCCACCGAGATTCCGGGCAAACCCGGGCGTGCACTGGCCAGCATGGGTATTTACGTGTTCAACGCCAAATTCATGTACGAGCAGTTGATACGCGATGCCGATACCAAGAAATCCTCGCACGATTTCGGCCATGACATCATCCCTTATCTGATCGATCGCTACCGTGTGTATGCGCACCGGTTCGAGAAAAGTTGCGTTGGCACAATTGAAGGTGTCGAGGCCTACTGGCGCGACGTGGGAACGATTGATGCCTATTGGGAGGCCAATATGGAGATGGTCAGCGTGGTGCCCGATCTCGATCTGTATGACAAGAATTGGCCGATCTGGACTTATCAGCAGCAGTTGCCGCCCGCCAAGTTCGTATTCAACGATGATGACCGGCGCGGTGTGGCGATTGACTCCATGGTATCCGGCGGTTGCATCATCAGCGGAGCCAGGGTGCATCATTCCCTGTTGTTCTCGGACATTCGCGTGGGCTCGTATAGTGAGATCAACGATTCGGTGATCCTGTCGGGCGCACGTATCGGGGAGCATGTGAGGCTGAACCGCGTGGTGCTCGATAATAATTGCGAGATACCTGACGGGATGCAAATCGGTTTTGATCACGAAGAAGATGCGCATCGTTTTCATGTGTCTCCCGGCGGCGTCACGTTGGTGACGCCTGACATGCTGGGGCAGTCGATTCATTACATACGCTGAAACTTATTTACGGAACTGCTATCAGGATGCGTCATGCCACAAATTAACCCACACACGGACGAAAGCAGGAAATTACAGATCATCCTGTGCTGGCATATGCACCAGCCGGATTACCGCGAATATCTGCACGGCGAATTTGTGCTGCCGTGGACATACCTGCATGCCATGAAGGATTACACCGACATGGCCTTTCATCTGGAACAGCATCCGCAGGCGCGGGCGGTGGTGAATTTCGTGCCCATTCTGGTCGAGCAGTTGCAGGATTATGAGCAGCAGTTCAAGAGCGGCAATATCCATGATGAGCTGCTCAATATGTTGCGTCACGAACGTCTGGATGATCTGGGAAGTGATGCGCGGCTACACATCCTGGACAGCTGTTTCAAGAGCGAGCATACAAAAATGCTGCAGCCCTACCGGGCCTATCAGCACCTGTTCGACCTGCAGAAGAAGGTGGAAGGGCACGGTCGCGAGAATGTGACCTATCTGTCCGGACAATATCTGGCCGACTTGCTGGTGTGGTATCACCTGGTTTGGATGGGTGAGAGCGTGCGGCGCAGTTGCGAACTGGTGGCGCGCTTGATGACCAAGGGTAGCCAGTTCACCTATGCCGAACGTACCGAGTTATTCGCCCTGATCGGCGTGATCATTGCCGACATTGTTCCGCGTTATCGCAAATTGGCGGAATCCGGGCAGATCGAAATTTCCTGTACGCCGTACAACCATCCCATCATGCCGCTGTTGCTGGATTTCGCCGCGGCACGAGAGAGCGAACCGAACGCGCCTTTGCCGCAATCGCCGCAATATCCCGGTGGACGCGCGCGCGTCCATGCCCATTTGTCCAGGGCGATTGAGAGCCACAAGCAGAATTTCGGGGTGGCCGCTTACGGGATGTGGCCGTCCGAAGGTGGTGTGTCGCGTTTTACCCTGAAGCTTATGGCTGAACACGGCTGCGAATGGACAGCGACCGGTCAGGCGGTATTGGCCAATAGCCTGCTGCGCGAGATGCGCGACAATCCCTTGCCCGGCAGCTCCGGCTATTTGTACAAACCCTATCTGGTCGAGACGGGTGGCGAGCCTATCCATTGTTTTTTCCGCGATGACAGCCTTTCCGACAAAATCGGTTTTGAATATGCAAAATGGAGAGGTGATGATGCCGCTGCTGATTTTGTACATCACCTGGAGGAAATTTTGCACCACTCGCCGGGGCAGGAAGATCCGGTGGTTACAGTGATTCTGGATGGCGAGAATGCGTGGGAATACTACCCGTACAACGGCTATTACTTCCTGTCCGAGTTGTACGCCAAGCTGGAGAATCATCCCGATATTCGCACCACCACTTTTCACGAATGCATACAGGGCTTGAGCAAGCCGGATGCGAATGTGACGGCGAGCACGCTGCACCAGATGGTGGCCGGCAGCTGGGTGTATGGCACGTTCAGCACCTGGATAGGATCGCCGGACAAGAATCGCGGCTGGGATTTATTGTGCGAGGCCAAACGCAGTTACGACTTTGTCATGGCGAGTGATCGCTTGAATGAAGATGAAAAACGTCTGGCAACCGAGCAGCTTGCTGATTGCGAGGGTTCGGACTGGTTCTGGTGGTTCGGCGATTACAACTCGGCACAGAGCGTGGCGTCGTTTGACAATCTGTTTCGCCGCAATCTTTCCAATCTTTATCGGTTGCTCAAACTGGATCCGCCGCAGGAACTGCAACGTACGATCAGTGTCGGCAGTAGCGAAGCCGGGATGGGCGGGGCGATGCGTCGTTCCGATATTTAGCGGAGCAGCGCATGGCCAAATCGATTTCCTTGTTGCTCGGCGTACATGCGCACCAGCCGGTGGGTAACTTCACCCATGTGCTGGACGACGCACATGCGCGCTGCTACGGGCCGTTTCTGCGCGTGCTGTATCGCTATCCGGCGTTCAAGTTTGCCATCCACATCAGCGGCTGGCTGCTGGATTACCTGCTCAAGCATTATCCGGACGACATGGCGCTGCTGAAAGAGATGGTGCAGCGCGGGCAGGCAGAATTGGTCGGTGCGGGCTATACCGAACCGGTGCTGGCGGTGATCCCGGAACGTGACCGGCTGGGTCAGTTGCAGCGTATGTCGGACCAGCTAGAGCAGACGCTGGGCCAGCGTCCGCAGGGCGCATGGCTGACCGAGCGCGTATGGGAAGCGACCGTGGTGCCGTCGCTGGCCGATTCGGGGATTCGTTATTCCACGGTGGACGACTACCACTTCCTTTGCACGGGAAAAGACGCGCACGATCTGGATGGTTTTTATACCACCGAAGAAAATGACCGTCAGCTCGACCTGTTTCCGATCTCCGAAGCTTTGCGTTACCGCCTGCCGTTCTCTCCGGCTCAGGAGGTGGTGGGTTATCTGGCAAGCCTGGCGAAAGAGGACGGGGAACCTGCTGCGATCTATTTCGATGACATCGAGAAATTCGGCATCTGGCCCGAGACCTATAGCTGGGTGTATGAGCGAGGCTGGCTTACCCAGTTCATCGAAGGCGTGCTGGCCTCCGGTATCATCAAGACCGAGCGATATTGCGATTACCATGCGCGCACCAAAACGCGCGGCGTAGTGTATCTGCCTACCACTTCCTACATTGAGATGAACGAGTGGACGCTGCCGGTGCCGGCCGCGCACCACTATGCCGACCTGGTGCAGGCATCCAAGTCCTCCGGCCAGTTCGAGCAGAACAAGGCGTTTTTGCGCGGCGGCATCTGGAAAAATTTCTTCACGCGTTATCCGGAATCGAACTGGATGCACAAGCGCATGTTGAGCCTGTCTCAGCGCCTACATGCGTTGCCGCAAAAAAAACAGACTGCGGCAATGTTGAATTTATTGTACGAGGCGCAGTCCAACGATGCGTACTGGCATGGGTTGTTCGGTGGGCTTTACCTGCCGCACTTGCGCCGTGCGGTTTACAACGCCATCGTCAAACTGGAGGGCTTGCTGGATATGGTCGAACCGCGTCCGGCGAAATTCTCGGTTGACCTCGATCTGGACGGGGATGAAGAAGTGTTCTTGCAGAACGGCGTATTTCAGGCGGTGCTCAGGCAGGATGGCAGCGCGGCAATTTGCGAATTCGATGCCTATCGCCTGAATCACAACTTCGCCGATACTTTGTCCATGCCGCAGGAGCACTATCATCGCAGGGTGCATGCGCAGCCGGTCGAACAGCATCAGACTGAAGGTATTGCCAATCCGCATGAGCGTGTCAACCTCAAGCACGAGATTACCCAGGAAGACATGAAGATCGACGAGCAGCAGAAGCTGATGTTCCTCGACCGGTGGGTAAACGGCGGCGAAGAGATAAAGCCCCGTTACCTTGCGGCAGGGAATACAGGCATGAAGCATGGTGCGGCATTCGAGGCGCCGCTGGGTGCAGGCAAGGTGCGCAAGTCTGTGTTGCTGGACGACAAGCGCTTGTATGTGGCTTATCACTTTGAATCGGTCAAGCAGGGTGTTTTTCACGTGGTCGTGAATCTTGCGATGCCGAGTTGCGACGGCCCGGCAGGACGGTTCAGAGTCGGCGATGAGATTGCGGGCGGTTTCGGACAGACGTTGCAGCTGGATTCGATGCAGCATATCGTGCTGGAAGACGGGGTGCTGGGCGGCAGGCTTGGCATCCTGGTAAATCACCCTGTGGCGTTCCATTCCATGCCTTGCTTCAGTGTGTCGCAATCGGAGGCGGGTTTCGAGAAGATCATGCAGGCTGTCGTACTGGAATTCGAATTCGCGTTGACCGAGCATGTAGACGCGCTGGAATTCTGCATCGAAGTGGCGTGAGCTTGAAAGCGACCATATTAGTTTCGGGAAAATAATGAATACCGTCAACAAACCATTTATCAACAAACATCCCAGCATGTTGCGGATGCCACCGCTGGGCATGAATGCCATCGGGCTGGAGGAGGATTTTCGCCGCTATTTCAATCACACTCTTGGATGGGACAAGGCGAGTGTGTCGTCTCATCATGTCTATGCTTCCTGCGCGCTGGTTTTGCGCGACCGGCTGGTGGAACGCTGGCGCCGGACCCAGCATGCCTATGACGAATCCGATTGCAAACAGGCATATTACCTGTCGCTGGAATTCCTGATGGGGCGCGCTTTTGGCAATGCATTGCTGAATCTGGATCTGCAGGATGTGAGCGCGGAGGCCATGCGCAATCTGGGCCTGAAGCTGGAAGAGGTGCAGGAACTGGAAAGCGATGCCGGGTTGGGTAACGGAGGCCTGGGCCGTCTGGCCGCGTGCTTTCTGGATAGTTGTGCGACGCTGCAATTGCCGGTAACAGGTTATGGTATTCGCTACGAGTACGGCATGTTCCGTCAGCGTATCGAGCAGGGTTGCCAGCTGGAGGAGCCGGACCACTGGTTGCGCAACGGCAACCCGTGGGAGATCGAGCGTCCGGAATATACGGTCAGGGTCAAGTTTGGCGGGCGTAGCGATTTCCATACCGATGCGGACGGCTTCATGCGTGTGCGCTGGGTCGATACCCAGGATGTGCTGGCGGTGCCTTTTGATATGCCCATTCCCGGTTATCGCAACGGCACCGTGAATACGTTGCGCTTGTGGAAAGCGGCTGCGACCGAAGAGTTCGATCTGGACGAGTTCAATGCCGGTAGTTACACCGAAGCGGTTGCCGCCAAGAACGCGGCGGAACACATCACCATGGTGCTGTATCCCAACGATGCCAGCGAGAACGGCAAGGAGTTGCGCTTGCGCCAGCAATACTTCCTGGCCTCAGCGAGCCTGCAGGATGTGTTGCGGCAGTGGGTGCACAAGCATGGCGATGATTTTTCCAGGTTTGCCGAAAAGAACTGCTTCCAGTTGAACGATACGCATCCCACTTGTTCGGTGCCGGAGTTGATGCGCTTGCTGATGGACGAGCATGGGCTGGGCTGGGAGGAAGCATGGACCATCACGTCGCAGACCATGGCCTATACCAACCATACCCTGTTGCCGGAAGCGCTGGAGCGCTGGCCGGTGAGCATGTTCGGGCGGTTGTTGCCGCGCCTGCTGGACATCATCTACGAGATCAATGCACGCTTCATGGAAGAAGTTTCACAGCGTTGGCCGGGTGATACCGAGCGCGAATCCCGTATGTCGATTGTGGAGGAGAGCGGTGTGCCGCAGGTACGCATGGCTTATCTGGCAGTGGTGGCGTGCCATTCGGTGAACGGCGTGGCGGCGCTGCATTCACACCTGTTGCAACGGCATCTGTTCCATGATTTTTTTGAGCTGTGGCCGGACAAGTTCAACAACAAAACCAACGGCGTGACACCGCGGCGCTGGATGCTGTCGAGCAATCCCCTGTTGAGTAACCTGATCGACCGGAATATCGGCACGGCATGGCGTACCGACCTGTCTGCGTTGAAAGCGCTGCAGGAGTTTGCCGATAACAAAAAATTCCAGACCGAATGGTACAAGGTGAAGCAGGTGAACAAGCAGCAGTTGGCGGACATGGTTTCTATCGATTGCGGTGTGGTATTCGACCCGGCTGCCATGTTTGACGTGCAAGTGAAGCGCATCCACGAATACAAGCGTCAACTGCTCAATGTGCTGCATGTCATTCATCTGTATGACCGCATCAAACGCGGCGATACCTCTGGCTGGACGCCGCGCTGTATACTGATTGGCGGCAAGGCAGCTCCCGGTTATGCGATGGCCAAACGCATCATCCGGCTGGTAACCGCGGTGGCGGACGTCGTGAATTACGATCCTTCTACCAAAGGGTTGTTGCGGCTGGCCTTTTTGCCGGATTATCGCGTTTCAGCGATGGAAGTGATATGTCCCGCGGCTGACTTGTCCGAACAGATATCCACGGCGGGCAAGGAAGCCTCGGGTACCGGCAACATGAAGTTCATGATGAACGGCGCCATCACCATAGGCACGCTGGACGGTGCCAATATCGAAATCCGTGAAGAAGTGGGGGCGGATAATTTCTTCCTGTTCGGTTTGACGGCGGAGCAGGTGGATGCGGCGCGCGGACATTACAACCCGGTCGCCATCGTAGACGCCGATGCCGATCTTGCGCGGGTAATACACCTGCTGCAAAGCGGGCATTTCAACCTGTTTGAACCAGGGTTATTCGATTCCGTGGTGCAATCCATCCTGAGCCCGAATGACCCTTGGCTGACAGCGGCAGATTTCCGCAGCTATGTGAATGCGCAGCAAAAAGTGGCGACAGCCTACCGTGATCGGGAGCGTTGGACGCGCATGAGTATCCTCAATGCCGCAGCCAGCGGCAAATTCTCCAGCGACCGCACCATTCAGGACTATAACCGCGACATCTGGCACCTTCCGCAAGTGCCTGCCCACGCGGTGTAAGAGAGCGGGCGGGCCTTCCCGCCCCGTTTCATGTATCATTCCATCCGCGAGATTCGTTTTGTGAAGCCAGCCTAAATTCAAAGGAAGTGTAAGTATGTCAAATGTAGAGACCCTGAATGGATTGCAACGCCGTTTGAATGCATCCATCCCCCAGCAACAATTGCGCGGCGAAATGGAAGCACGCCTGAAGCATATTGGCCGTACCGCCAAGGTGCACGGCTTCCGTCCGGGCAAAGTTCCGTACAAAGTACTGGAACAGCAATATGGCTCCTCGGTACAACAGGAGGTGCTGGGCGAGAGCTTGCAGCGTTCCTTTGCCGAAGTAGCCCAGGCTAACAAATTGCAGGTTGCGGGTTATCCGCAGTTCGAGATCAAGACCGCAGACCTGAACGCGCCGCAAATTGAATTCAGCGCGACCTTTGAAGTCTATCCGGAAGTCACCATCGGCGACATTTCCGGCGAAAGCATCAACAGCGTATCGTTTACGCTGAGCGAAGCGGATGTGGATGAAACGATCACGACCTTGCGCAAGCAACGTGCTGTGTTCAAGAAGGCCGACCGTGCAGCCAGGAACGAAGACCAGGTGCGCATTGACTTTACCGGCAAGCTGGACGGTGTCGTGTTCGAGGGTGGCGAAGCAAAGGATTTTGCGGTGGTGCTGGGTGCAGGACGCATGCTGCCGGACTTCGAAAAGGCCATCGCTGGCATGAAGGCAGGCGATACCAAGTCATTCGATATGACCTTTCCGGCGGATTATCATGGCAAGGATGTGGCAGGTAAGCAGGTTACGTTCACCATCACCGTGCATGCGGTGGAAGAAGCGCACATGCCCGAAGTGAATGCCGAGTTTGCCCAATCGCTGGGCGCAGCCGATGGTGATGTGGAAAAGCTCCGCCAGGAGATTCGCGACAACGTCGGGCGCGAAGCGGCACGCCGCGTAAAAGGGCGCAACAAGGATAGCGCGATGGAATTGCTGCTGAAAATTGCGCAACTGGAGGTGCCCAAGGCGCTGCTGGAAGGCGAAGCGCAGCACCTGATGCAACAGACCCTGCAGGACATGGAAGGTCGCGGCATGAAGATACCGAAAGGTATGCAACTGCCGGCGGATATGTTTCAGGAGCGTGCTGCCAAGCGAGTGAAGCTGGGGCTGATATTGGCCGAGCTGATCAAGAAGCAGTCGCTGCAAGCCAGGCCGGAACAGGTGCAAGAGATGGTGAAGGAGTTTGCGCAGAGCTATGAGCATCCGGAAGAAGTGGTACGCTGGTATAACTCCGACCAGGCGCGTTTGCGCGAGGTGGAGAATCTGGTGCTGGAAGACAATGTAGTGGCCTGGGTATTGGCCGGTGCCAAGGTGAACGAGAAAGCCGTCACACTGACCGAACTGATGGGGAGTAACTGATTATGTTGCATGACGCCACCTCGCAAATGACGGAACCGCAGGACATCGGCATGATCCCGATGGTGGTTGAGACCAGCGGGCGCGGCGAACGCGCCTACGACATTTACTCGCGCCTGTTGAAGGAGCGCGTGGTGTTCCTGGTGGGCGAAGTCAACGATCACACTGCCAACCTGATTGTCGCGCAAATGTTGTTCCTGGAATCGGAGAATCCGGACAAGGATATCCATTTCTACATCAACTCGCCGGGCGGGTCGATTTCGGCTGGCATGGCGATTTACGACACCATGCAGTTCATCAAGCCGCAGGTTTCCACTCTCTGCATCGGCATGGCGGCATCAATGGGCGCATTCCTGCTGCAAGCGGGGGCGAAGGGGAAACGTTTTGTTTTGCCGAATGCCACCGTGATGATCCACCAGCCGCTGGGCGGCTTCCGTGGCCAGGCGTCGGATATCGAGATCCACGCCAAGTACATTTTGAGTTTGCGTGAACGCCTGTATGCTTTGATGGCGCATCATACTGGTCGTACCGTGGAAGAAATCGCGCGTGACAGCGAGCGCGATAATTTCCTGTCTGCCCAGGAGGCGGTGGAATACGGCCTGGTGGATCAGGTATTGGATAAACGGGTTTAAGTAATTAGTAAAGCTGCCGATAGTTTCGGAGCGGAGGTGGCAATGACAACGGATAAAAACAAGGGTGACAAGCTGCTGTATTGCTCGTTCTGTGGCAAGAGCCAGCACGAGGTGCGCAAGCTGATTGCGGGACCGTCAGTGTTCGTGTGCGACGAATGTATCGCATTGTGCAATGACATCATCCGTGAGGAAACGCAGAGCAGCATTGTCGGGGAAAAATCGGACAAGAATGAGTTGCCGGTGCCGCATGAGATTTGCGCACGCCTGGACGAGTATGTTATCGGTCAGCGTCAAGCCAAGAAGATACTGTCCGTGGCGGTGTACAACCACTACAAGCGCCTGAAGAATACGGATAAAGACGGCGTAGAGCTGTCCAAGAGCAATATCCTGCTGGTCGGGCCAACCGGTTCGGGCAAGACCTTGCTGGCACAGACTCTGGCGCGCCTGCTCAACGTGCCGTTCGTGATGGCGGATGCAACTACGCTGACCGAAGCGGGTTATGTTGGCGAGGATGTCGAGAACATCATCCAGAAACTGTTGCAGGCATGCGAATACGATGTGGAGCGCGCCCAGCGCGGCATTGTCTACATCGACGAAATCGACAAGATATCGCGCAAGTCGGACAATCCTTCCATTACTCGCGATGTATCGGGTGAAGGCGTACAGCAGGCCTTGCTTAAGTTGATCGAAGGTACCAAAGCGTCCATTCCTCCACAGGGAGGGCGCAAGCATCCCAATACCGAGTTCCTGCAAGTGGACACCAGCAATATCCTGTTCATTTGTGGTGGTGCATTCGATGGGCTGGAAAAAGTGATCCGCAATCGTTCGGAAAAAGCCGGGATCGGTTTTTCTGCCAATCTGGCCAAGCGCGACGACAAGGATATTGGCGCCACGCTGCGCGGCGTGGAGCCGGAAGACTTGATCAAGTTCGGCCTGATTCCCGAGTTCGTCGGGCGTCTCCCCGTGGTGGCGACGCTGGAAGGACTGGATGAAGAAGCCTTGATCCAGATTCTGACCGAACCCAGGAATGCGCTGACCAAGCAATACCAGAAATTGTTCGCGATGGAAGGTGTTGAGTTGGAGTTCCGCGAAGGAGTTTTGGATGTCATCGCCAAGAAGGCGCTGGCACGCAAGACTGGTGCGCGCGGATTGCGCTCCATCCTTGAAAATGCCCTGCTGGATACCATGTTCGATCTGCCGTCGGCAGAGAATGTAAGTAAAGTGGTGCTGGATCAGAACGGTGCCGGCGAAGTCGCTCCCATCGTGATGTACGCGGACACACCCAAAGCCGCGTAAAGGCGCCCTTGTCGGGCAGGACTTGAATTCCCGGGTTCTGCCCCCATTTCACTGCCATACCCTAATCTTCAGAGTCTCAAATTATGGCCGAAAACGAACTGATCACTACAAACGCAGACCTCTTCCCGCTGTTGCCATTGCGCGACGTGGTGGTGTTTCCGCATATGGTCATCCCGCTGTTTGTAGGGCGTGCCAAATCCATCAAGGCGCTGGAAGCGGCGATGGAGGCGGGCAAGAGTATCGTGCTGGTGGCGCAGAAATCCGCCGCCAAGGATGAACCGGCAACCGAGGATATCTATCGTATCGGCAGCATCGCCAACATCCTGCAAATGCTTAAACTGCCCGATGGCACAGTAAAGGTGCTGGTGGAAGGAACGCAACGCGCCAAGGTGTTGCGCATATTCGATGACAAGTCGCATCTGGATGCAGAAATAGAAGCGGTGCCGATCGACGAAGAAATCGGGCATGAGGCCGAGGCGATGCGCCGTGCGCTGATCAGTCAATTCGACCAGTACGTCAAACTTAACAAGAAAATCCCGCCGGAAATACTGACTTCATTGGCGGGCATCGACGATGCCGGACGCTTGGCAGATACCATTGCCGCGCACTTGCCACTCAAGCTGGAACAGAAGCAGGAAGTGCTGGAAATATTCGACGTGCGTTTGCGCCTCGAGCATTTGCTGGGCCTGCTGGAAGCCGAGCTGGACATCATGCAGGTGGAAAAGCGCATCCGTGGCCGCGTCAAGCGCCAGATGGAGAAGAGCCAGCGCGAGTATTACCTGAATGAACAAGTGAAGGCGATCCAGAAAGAACTGGGCGAAGGCGAAGACGGCGCCGACATCGAAGAGATCGAAAAGAAGATCAAGGCTGCGCACATGCCCAAGGATGCGCGTGCCAAAGCCGAGGCAGAGCTGAAGAAGTTGCGTTTGATGTCGCCGATGTCCGCCGAGGCCACCGTAGTGCGCAACTACATTGATGTGCTGCTCGGGTTGCCATGGAAAAAGAAAACCAAGATCGATACCGACCTCAAGCATGCGGAAGACGTGCTCGAAGCGGATCACTACGGCCTGGAAAAAGTGAAAGAACGCATCGTCGAGTATCTTGCGGTGCAGCAGCGCGTTACCAAGATGAAGGCGCCCATCCTCTGTCTGGTCGGGCCTCCCGGCGTGGGCAAGACCTCGCTGGGCCAGTCCATTGCACGAGCCACCAATCGCAAATTTGTGCGCATGTCGTTGGGCGGCGTGCGTGATGAATCTGAAATACGCGGCCATCGCAGAACTTATATCGGTTCCATGCCGGGCAAGATATTGCAGAACATGAGCAAGGCCGGCGTGAAGAATCCTTTGTTCCTGCTGGATGAAGTGGACAAGATGGGCATGGATTTCCGTGGCGACCCATCGTCGGCATTGCTGGAGGTGCTCGATCCCGAGCAGAATCATACCTTTGTCGATCACTATGTCGAAGTCGAGTACGACTTGTCGGATGTGATGTTCGTGGCTACTTCGAACAGCATGAACATCCCGGCGCCGCTGCTGGATCGTATGGAAGTGATTCACGTGTCCAGCTATACCGAGGACGAGAAGGTCAACATTGCCACGCGTTATCTGTTGCCCAAGGCGATCAAGAACAACGGATTGAAGGAAGCGGAGATCAGTGTCTCCGAGAGCGCGATTCGCGACATCCTGCGTTACTACACCCGTGAAGCGGGTGTGCGCAGTTTGGAACGCGAGTTGTCCAAGATATGCCGCAAGGTGGTGAAGGCGCTGTTGCTGAAGGGCCGTGAAAACAAGGTCACGATCAATGCGCGCAACCTGGACAAATATCTTGGGGTACGTCGCTATAGCTATGGCATTGCAGAAAAGACCAATCAAGTGGGGCAGGTTACGGGGCTGGCGTGGACGGAAGTTGGCGGCGAATTGCTTACCATAGAAACCGCAGTGCTGCCGGGTAAGGGCAAAACCACGACGACCGGCAAACTGGGCGAGGTCATGCAGGAGTCCATTCAGGCTGCGCTGAGCGTGGTACGCAGTCGCGCAAAAACGTTGGGCATCGCCGGAAACTTTTACGAGAAGAGCGATCTGCACATTCACTTGCCGGAAGGTGCGACACCCAAGGATGGTCCGAGTGCCGGTATCGGAATCTGTACCGCCATGGTTTCGGCGCTGACCGGTATTCCGGTGCGCGCCGATGTTGCAATGACAGGCGAGATCACTTTGCGTGGCGAGGTTTTGCCTATCGGCGGCTTGAAAGAAAAGTTGCTTGCGGCACAGCGTGGAGGAATCAAGGTTGTCCTGATTCCGGAAGAGAACACCAAGGATCTGGTCGAAATACCCGATAACGTGAAAAACAAACTGGATATACATCCGGTCAGGTGGATAGAGCAGGTGTTGGAAATGGCGCTCGAGCGCAAGCCGGAGCCGCTGCCAGAACCGGAAGTCACGGCCGTGACTTCTCCCGCAGTCATCGCTGAAACAGGGACATCCCCTGCAATCAAGCATTGACGGGGTTTTGCAAGGGGTTGGAAAAATAAAAATAATTTTGCATTTGCTTGACCCCTGCAAAAACCCTTGATATAAAGCCGTCGCAGGACTTTCCTGTTTCTCAACTAACAAGCAAAGGGGAATCGCGTGAGTAATAAATCTGATCTGATCGAAGCAATTGCAAAATCCGCTGACATTTCCAAAGCCGCTGCAGGGCGTGCGCTGGACGCGACTATCGAATCCATCAAGAAGTCCCTGAAAAAAGGTGAACTCGTGAGCTTGGTTGGTTTTGGTACGTTCTACGTGGGCAAGCGCGCTGCGCGCAATGGCCGAAATCCGCGCACTGGCGCGACCATAAAGATCAAGGCTGCTAAAGTTCCCAAATTTCGCGCTGGTAAAGGTTTGAAGGATGCTGTAAACTAGCCGACTTTGTTGCAGGGTGCTTAGCTCAGCTGGTAGAGCACCGCCCTTACAAGGCGATTGTCGGCGGTTCGATCCCGTCAGCACCCACCAGTAGTTTTTAGGATCATGTTTCAGAATCATGGAGTGGTAGTTCAGTTGGTTAGAATACCGGCCTGTCACGCCGGGGGTCGCGGGTTCGAGTCCCGTCCACTCCGCCAAACAGAGGCGAACGAAAGTTCGCCTTTTTTCATATGGGATGTCAGATGCGGCATCCGTTCTTTCGGGTAGGTTGCTATGTTCGATTTCGTTGAAAAAAACAGACGGCCAGTGCAAATCGTACTGGCACTTATCATTATTCCATTCACTCTTTGGGGTGTGGACTCCTACCGCAAGTCCGGAGGCGGGACGCCGCTGGCAACGGTGAATGGCGAGAAAATCAGCCAACATGAATTTGACAAAGCGTTGCAGCAACAGGAGCAGCGAATCCGCGAAATGGCAGGAGCCAATTTCGACCCTACATTTTTTGACAAGCCGGAGATCAAGCATTCCATACTGGAAGGATTGGTTACCCAGCAGTTATTGGGCGGTGAGGCGCGCCACATCGGGCTGAGCCTGACTGACGAACAGATTGCCCAGATCATTGCCAGCATTGGCGCATTCCAGGTCGATGGAAAATTCGACAAGAAGCGTTATGAGGAAGTTCTGAGCTCAAAGGGAATGAACCGTTTTGAGTATGAATCCGACATTCGCCAGGGCTTGCTTACCCAACAGTTGACCGATGCGTATACGCAAAACGGATATGCCTCCGACACGGTGGCGGGAAATCTGATACGCCTGAACGAGCAGCAGCGCGTTGTTGCAGTGGCGAGTATTGATGCCACAACGTTGGCTAAGCAGGTCAAACTGTCCGATACCGCCATAAGCGATTATTACAGCAAGAACACGCACGAATTTCAGATGCCGGAACGCGCCAGCGTCGAGTATGTGGTGCTTTCTGCAGACTCCTTGTTGTCGCAAGTAACGGCGACGGATGAAGAGATCAAGCAGTATTACGAGGAACGCCAAGCCGACTTCGGAACACAGGAGCAACGTCAGGCAGCGCATATTTTGATCACGGTGGCAAAACAGGCGTCTGCAGCCGAGAAACAGGCTGCCAAGGCAAAGGCCGAGCAGGTGTTGCAGCAGATCAAACAGTCTCCTGCAAAATTTGCTGAACTGGCGAAACAGTACTCGCAAGATCCCGGGTCTGCGGCCAAGGGGGGTGAACTCAATATGTCCGGGCGCGGTGCCTGGGCTAAACCATTTGAGGACAGCGAATTCGGTCTCAAGGTCGGAGAGGTGAGCGGTTTGGTGTTGAGCGATTATGGTTATCACATTATCAAGTTGCTTGCAGTGAAGCCGGCCAAAATGCAAGCTTTGGGCGAAGTAAAAAACATGATCGCAGAGCGAATCAAGCTGCAGCATGCCGCCGACAAGTTTGCAGAACTGGCGGAAAAATTCAACAACACCGTGTATGAACAAAGCGACAGCCTGAAACCGGCGGCGGAACTGGCAAAAGTGCCGGTTCAGCATGGCTTGTGGCTAAGCAAGGGGCAGGCTCCGTCCGGGGTTTGGACAGAGAAAGTATTGCAGGCGGTCTTTTCTGAAGATACGCTGAAGAACAAACGCAATACGGCAGCAATTGAAGTCGCGCCGAATACGTTATTGGCAGCGCGCGTGACGGAATTCAAACCGGCGAGTGTGCGGCCCCTGTCTGAAGTTTCTGCCGGAATCCGGCAGAAGCTGGAACTGCAGCAAGCGGCTGATCTGGCGTTGCAGCAAGGCAAGAAACTTCTGGAACAATTGCAGCGCGGCGAGAAAGCCGGCGTGAACTGGAAAGCAGCACAAACTATCACGCGCAATCAGCGTTCCGGTGTTGAACCAGAGCTGGCACAAGCGGTATTTCGTGCCGACACCAGCAAGTTGCCTGTGTATGTGGGGGTGAGCGGGCAGAGCGGCTATTTGCTTGCACGTATTGATGCAGTTAAGGAATCTGCTATACAAAGCGATGAGAACAAGCGTGTTCGCTACGAACAACAGATACAGCAGATAACCGGAGAGGAGTTGTTGACTGCTTATCTGGCTGATCTGAGAAAACGTGCCGATATCACAATGAAAGAATTTGCAGCAGAAGAGAAAAAATAATCGACATAGTTTGCACACCAACAAGAACGCCGCTCAATGAGCGGCGTTTTTATTGTTCAGGAATGAATAATCAGGCTTCGGTGGACCCAAGCGAAGTCGTGTTGAAACCGCCATCGACATAAGTGATCTCGCCGGTGACGCCGCTAGCCAGATCGCTGCACAGAAATGCGGCGACATTGCCGACTTCCTCGATAGTGATGTTCCGCTTGAGCGGAGCGTGCTTTGCATTATAGGCAAGCAATTTTGAAAAATCGCCGATGCCCGCAGCTGCCAGAGTCTTGATTGGTCCGGCCGAGATGCCGTTGGCGCGTATCCCTTTGCGTCCCAGTTCCATGGCCAGATAACGCACACTGGCTTCGAGGCTGGCTTTGGCCATTCCCATTACGTTGTAGTGCGGCATGGTACGGATTGCACCGAGGTAGGTCATGGTCAGAAGTGCGGACTTGTCGTTCAGATAGGGCAATGCTGCCTTGGCCAGGGCGGGGAAACTGTAGGCGCTGATATCGTGAGCGATACGAAAGGCTTCGCGGCTGAAACCGTCCAGAAATTCTCCATCCAGCGCTTCGCGCGGTGCAAAGGCGATGGCGTGGACAAAACCGTCGAATTTGTTCCAGCGTTTTGTCAGTTCAACGAAGAGTTGCTGAATTTCAGCATCGGAGGACACGTCGCAAGGAAATACCAGATTGCTGCCGAATTCCTTTGCCATTTCCGTTACGCGATCTTTTACACGGTCGCCCTGGTAAGTAAAGGCAAGTTCAGCTCCCTGGCGGTGCATGGCTTGTGCCACGCCGTAGGCTATCGAGCGATTGCTGAGCAAGCCGGTAACAAGAATGCGCTTATTAGCCAAAAATCCCATGCCGTTCCTTTGTAAATGGTGTCTATCACGTAAGTTTTTATTATAACTGCAAATGCTTTTGCCTGATGCTGTTGGCGTGCCAGGTTGCCAGGTTGCCAGGTTGCCAGGTTGCCAGGTTGCCAGGTTGCCAGGTTGCCAGGTTGGGTCAAACAATGTCAGCGTATTCGGCGCGCAAAATCTCTGCAATATCCGGCAGCATCCGTCTCCGTTTGAGTGTAATTGGCATGTCAGTATTTGTCAGAATTCGTCGGCGTAAGTCAGTATTTGGCCGAAGGTCATGTAATAGAATTAGTCCAAGTGCGGATTTTCGGCGTTTCCTGTGGGTTGATTGCCAGCCCGGTTGTTTGAAAATGCTTGAGATTGCGCGGTGAGTCAATAATCCGGAATTTGAGACGGCTAGATGATCAGGGAGCGGTTCATTTGCTTTTGCTCGATGAGTATTACCAGTCTGGGATTCGGGTTGTGGACTTATGGGGAGAACTTGGAATTGGCGAAAACGATTTCAATTTAGGCAGGAATCAAACGCTGCTAATTAATGGACACATCCACGCTCAACAAAACCAGTTGTGCAAGCTTGTGATCAGTTGAATATAAAAAAAGGGAGGAATGAATGACCCAATACGGACGCACAGTGGCGGAAAGCATGCAACACCGCCGTCCAGACCACCAGATAATGTCCCGCTTGCTTCCGCTGCTGGCGCTTGTGGCAACATTGTCGGTGCCGCTGGCAGTAAAGGCGGAGGAAGTGCCCAATACGTTGTGTACAGGTTGCCATAATGAAGATGGCAACAGCACAGCTCCTGAGTTTCCAAAACTTGCAGGACTTGATTCGGCATACATTACCAAGCAAATCACTGATTTCAAGAAATACAAGCGGGTTAGTGAGATCATGGGCCCGATGGCAGCACAGATTCCGGACGCAGATGTTCCAAAGCTGGCTGCCTATTTCAGCAAGCAAAAACGCACAACAGGGACAGTCGGAGTTGTCACTGATGCCAGGCTCGCATCTTTAGGGCAGCAGATCTACGACGATGGTATCGTTAATAGCGCGGTGCCTGCATGTGCCGGCTGTCATGGTGAGAAGGGGGAGGGCACGGATCTGTTCCCGCGTCTGGCTGGTCAGCATACGGTTTACATCCTGACCCAGTTGAACAATTTCAAGAATATCGTGCGCAACAATGATGCCAAGAAAGTGATGCGCGCCATTGCATCGCGCATGACCGATCAGGAAATGAAAGCAGCAGCCGAATATATCACCAGTATAAAGGGGGAATGACCAATGAGAGCTTTGTTGATTTTCGCACTAGCATTGTTGCCGACGTATCAGGTTGTTGCTGCCGACGCTGCCGCGCCGGTCACAATCGGGACCAAGGGGTACGTCTGGAACAAGCTGACGCCCGAGCGGGCTGAGGTACTGCGCAAAACTGCTGATGCTGCGCGGGGTCAGGAAGCGTTCCGTGGCTGCCGCGGTTGTCACAAACAGGATGCTTTCGGTCGCGTGGACGGTACCTATCCGAGACTGACCGGGCAGCACGCTTCGGTGATCGTCAAACAGTTAACCGATATCCGCGCCGGTTTGCGCCTCAATCCGAAGATGGAGCCCTTCATTTCGACTGATGCAGTTTCCGTCGATGAAATCGCCGATATCGCAGCGTACCTTTCCACTCTCACCACCATCAAGGAAAACGGCAAAGGGCCTGGTGATCAGGTGCGTGTAGGTGAGACGCTTTACACCCAGAAGGGCTGCATCAAGTGTCACGGTAGTCGCGGCGAGGGCAATGGCGATAAACTGTATCCCGCACTGGCAGCACAGCACTACAGCTACCTGTTGCGTGAAATGGAAATGATCAGGACGATGGCGCGTGGCAACTCGCACCCTGACATGGTTGTGGCGCTGCGTGATCTTTCCCCTGCTGAGATGGAAGCATTGGCAGACTATCTGGCCAGGTTGCCTGACCGTCGCCAAGCCAAATAAAGCAATCCGGATGGAATGGATCAGTTAGGGGTTAGGGGATGTTTTCCGGCTGGCCCATTCTGTTTTCTGACTAGCTTGGCAGTTGACGAAGACCCCATTCGGCGTTGTTAAACTGACGTCGAATGGGGTCTTCTCGCTTTTCTGCAGAGCAAATCCTGGTTTCTCAAGCCCGATTGAGCATCCCCTTGCAGGACGACAGTCGCTGCCAATCCCGGGATTGATTTGGCATCCTGCTAGCACTTCGGCAGGCACATCCGGAAAGTACTGCCCAGGCCTTCAACTGATGAGACCTCGGTATCACCTCCATGGAACCTGGCGATCCAGTTCACCAGATAGAGGCCGAGGCCGCTTCCCTGAATGTCAGCCTCATGCCGACCACGTGCAAACTTCTCGAAAACATGTGGCAGCAGGTCGGAGGGGATACCCATACCCTGGTCGCTTACCTCAATGCACAGCATATCCACTTTACTGGAAACAATTTTCAGGCGAATTTCGCCATCGTTGGACGAATATTTGCGTGCGTTGTCCAGCAGGTTGAAAATGGCAATTTGTATCAGTTGCCAGTCTGCACAAAACCTGGCATCGCCTGTCCAGGGTTCAAAACGGACAGCGCGCGCGTAGTTCCCGACAAAGTTTTCCACTGTTTCCGCACAGAAACGGTTGAGGTCACCGGTCACCCGATTCAGACCCTGCTTGTCCATATCCAGCCATTTTTCGGTAAGGAAGCTGTCCATTAATGTCGCCAACTGGGAGACCGAGCGCATGATTTTTTCAATGCGCGGCAGCAGATCCGGACGGTCTGACTTTACCAACATGTTCAACATCTGCGCGGTATTGCTGATGACTGCAACTGGGCTGCGCATCTCATGCGCCATCAGGGCCATGAGGTTAGCCTGCGTTTCGCGAGCATCTCTTTCATGGTGAAGCGAGATTTCCAGTATTTTCCGCGCATCGCTGAGCTGGCGGGTGCGTTTTTCGATTTCGTCCTCCAGCCATTGCTGGGTGCTGTATATGGTGCTTGCCATATGGTGAAACTGCGATATCAACTCGCGGACCTCGCCGCTGCTTTCTTCCTGGGGTTCCTCCGAACTGAAATCGCCACGGCGGATGCGGGATACCGCGTCGGTCAGCGTTGATACCGGCTTGAGCACCATTCTGTGCAGGGAGAATGCCAGAATGGCCAGTAGTCCCAGCGTGCCGGCAAAAATTACCAACACCATTTTTGTGAAATCGACTTGCGGCAACAGAACCGATAAATCGAGCAGGGTCAGGTCGTACCAGCCCAGTTCAGGGATGATATTCAGGCCCGCCAGATAACGCTTTCCATTGATGTGCACAAACTCTGTTTCAACACCATGATCGCCGCTATCAAACTTTTTAACGCTTTGATTCAGCCACTGGTTGCCTGTTGTTGAGCCCAATATCTGAACGTGCAAATGCTCGGGTTCGGACAGAGACGGGACGGCCGGGAAGTCGAAATGATTGATATCGTTGTAGACCTGGATGTCGGTATTGTGATCGATAAACATGTTGGTCACGCCGGGCAGGTGAATGCTGGAAGCGTTACGGGTGAAGTCGTACAGATTGATTCCCGTTCCAAGCACGCCTACAACCTTGTTGCCCTCCCGTATCGACACCATGGTCATCAGTCTGAGCATGCCCAGTTTCTTGTAGGAAATGACCTTGACGGTACGATCATCGCCGCTCTTGAAAAAGTTGAGTATCCAGGCATCGTCCGGATTTGCGGCAGTGAGGGTGTTGCGCAATGGGTGCCCATTTTGCTTCTTTGCGCTATCGTAATAGTAGAAGTTGCCCGACTTTACGATGGCCACGAAAAAATTGGTGCTGTCAAAGCGAGTGTGCAACTCTTTCATGCTTTGCTCGTAGAGAACCGGATCATGCTCGTTGGTGATCCATTTCCGGATTTGCGGGCTGTCGGCCGATTGCTTGGCAGAGGTCATCGCGCGTGTCAACGGTTGCAGTGTGCGTGCTTTGTCGTAAAGCGATTGCTCAACCGCGAAACGCGCGCCAATGCGCTCAAGTAATTGCTCGGTAAAATTGTTGAATATTGCCCAGAGCAGCAGGGTAAGGAGCAGTGAGGATGCGCCTATGATCAGCAAGAAACGCCCTTGCAGGTTCAATCCGGACAAATATTGCCCGGTGAAAGAAAGCACTTGCGCGGCGGCGCGGCGATTGTGTACAGTGAACATCGTTTTCTGATCCCAGGTTACAAAGCTGACATATGGCACGCATTATCATAGTTGAAGACGATCTTGGACAGCAGGAAGAATTGCAGTCCTACCTGGTATATGCCGGGCATGAAGTGCTGGCCGTCAGCAGTAATAGCGAACTCGAACAACAGCTGAAGTTTGTTCCGGAAATCGCGTTGCTGGACTACAACCTGCCCGGCGAATCGGGGATTGAAATCGCTTTGCGCCTGCGCAAACAGTATGGAACCGGTATCGGCATTGTCATGGTGACTGCGCGCAGCCTGGGAACAGACCGAGTGGAATGCCGACGCGCCGGTGCAGATGACTATCTGATCAAGCCCGTCAATTTCGGCGAATTGCTGGCGCTAATCGATAATCTGTGCGTGCGCCTGAGTCCGCCGGTAACCAGTGAAGGAGTCTGGCGCCTATTGCTGGTACGTTCCGAACTGGTACCACCTGATGGAACTCCGATACCACTTTCCGGCCTGGAGTTGATGTTGCTGCAGGCACTGGCCAATGCTCAGAACAAACAGGCGGATCGCGATACTCTGGTTCGGGCATTGGGCAAGAATCCGCTTGCTTACGACCCGCGAGCGCTTGAGGCCAGCATCAGCCGCTTGCGGCGCAAACTTCCCCCGCTGGAAGATGGCAGGAATCCGCTGCAAGCCATGCGTGGCATGGGTTACCAATTCATTCGCCCGCTTACTGTGGAAAGTTGAGGTTTCGCAGTATTTAAGGCGCCAGTACAGTCGTCGTCTTCGTAAAATCAGTCATTGCCTTTTATCACCATTAATTTTCTGTCTTCGGATTTGAGCTGGCTGGTCATTTAAGCAAAATTTAAGGTTTGATCAATAGCATGAAAGCCAACTTCGCTTCTTTGTAAATACAAAATGTGCAGACTATTACCAGCAGCTATAACCACAATGAAGCGCTCGATCTTGCTTGGCTTGATGATTGTCAGTCCGGGAGTGCTTGCCGCCGAAGATGTGTGGAAGCTGAGGGAGAGTGACCCATTGTGGCAAAGCGAGTGCGGGAGCTGTCACATGGCTTTTCCGCCTGTGCTACTTTCCAGCGGCGATTGGCAGATTCTGATGCAGGGGCTGGATAAACATTTCGGTGTCAATGCCAGCCTGGACGCGAATTCGCGCGATCAAATCGCCGCTTTCCTTGATCGCAATGGTGGATCAAGCTGGGGGCATTCGGCGGATTCCCAGCGCATTACCGAAACCAGTTTTTTCGTAAACAGGCACAAGAGTTCCATACGCATGCTGATGAAGGGGCGAGTCAAGAGTCTGGCGGACTGCATGGCTTGCCACAAGGAAAATGGAACGGAAACTCCCAACTAGCCGGGAACGGTGACTGCCTGACCATAAAAGTTTCTGAAGAAGTCCCAAGTCCAGGAGCTCCACGCGGATACCATTGCTTGAATCACTCGTCTGTCCTTACGCCGATACTTCGGTAAATTCTGTCCTTCTCTCGCTGCAGTAATAATGATGCATTAGCGCTGTGTAATTGCTTGCGCCAGCATTTTTCATCGTTCCTGCCGGATCATTCACTCTCCAACCTGGGCTGTGCGCCCTCCGAAATCACTTGTTAGTTTGTGCGCGGCATCCTGCTTGCAACATACAACGCGAAGTTTGTTCTGCTCGGGAAATATGAAAAACGATTTGAGGTTCGGGTATGGAGAGAGACTCTTCCAGCTTATCTGGCGCGTCCTGCGCACATGTCAGTATTTGTCAGAATTCGTCGGCGTAAGTCAGTTTAAAGCGGAACGTGTTCTATAGAATTCATCCAAGTGCGGTCTTTGGCATTGCAGGGAGATTTTTTATTTCCCCCGTTTTTCGGAAATGCTTGAAGTTGCGCTGAGGGATATTAAACCAAAATATTGAGGTGGGGGCATGATGATCAGGGAGCGATTCATTTTCAAAAGTGTGGCGATGGGGGCGTTAGTCGCACTGTTGCTGGTGGTGGGGCAAGCAACTGCAGCTGATACCGCTGCGTCGGAAGTGACAGCGGCGGTGCCGACTGTGTCAGGTGTAACTGCAGCAGCGCCGGTTGCTGAAAAAGCGCCAGCGCCAGTGCTGGCTTCCACAACGGAGCAGGCTACTGCGACTTATGTTGGCGAGAAGGCCTGTGCAAGTTGTCACGAACTGGAAAACGCCAGCTTCGGACATACGCAGCACGCCAAGACATTCCGTGAGAATCCAGCCAACGAAACGGAAAAGACGGTCTGTGAAGCATGTCACGGTCCCGGTTCACTTCACGCAAAGAAAACAAAGGATCACAACCTGATCGTCGGCTTTTCCAAGGGATGGGGTTCGTCTATTGAAAAAATGAACGGCCAATGTCTGAACTGCCACAAGGGCGGTCAGCGCATCTTCTGGCAAGGTTCCATCCATCAAACCAACAAGCTGGCCTGCAGCGACTGCCACAACCCGATGGCCAAGTTCTCGAGTGCCGGATTGTTGAAGAAGCCAAGCATTACCGAAACATGTCAGACCTGTCACCAGCAACAGCGAGCCGAGTTCAAGAAGAAATCGCACATGCCGGTACCGGAAGGCAAGATGTCCTGCGAGGATTGCCACAACCCGCATGGCACTTCGAACAAGCGTTTGCTCAAGGCGGATAACGTCAATGACTTGTGCTACACCTGCCATGCCGAAAAGCGCGGCCCCTATCTGTGGGAGCACGCACCGGTGCGCGAGAACTGCCTGAATTGCCACACGCCGCACGGTACGAATAACGACAAGTTACTCGTCCAGACGCGTCCGTTCCTGTGTTCCGGATGCCACAGCACCACCGGCAGCATGGGTCACCTGGTATGGGGTAATAACACACTGGGTACGGTTGTGAATGGAGACCCAACCTCGTTAGGACAGACTAATACGCTTGGCACACAAGCCAACAGTGGAGCAACAGTTCTTGCCAGCAAGCGCATGACCGGTCGTTCATGCCAGAACTGTCACTCGATGATCCACGGCAGCAACGCCCCTGGTGGCGCGCGCTTCCAGCGTTGATCTGATGGGGAGATGACAACATGACACATACAAAACAATTTGAAAAAGTCGAATCAAATCGCGACAGGAGATTTTCAATGAACAATAGCCCGCGTATAAAGTTACTTACGCTTTGCATCGGCGCCGCGCTGGCTCAGATGGCCGGAATGCAGGCCTTGGCGGATACCGCTGTCGGTGTGGATACGGCCAACGGCAATGCGGCCAACCCCGGTTATCTGACTGCTCCGGTGAACTTGGATGCAGAGTGGGCTGCCGTTAAACGTACGCCTTCCGGCCAGCTGTACAGCATCCCGGCGGCAGACACGCCTGAGGCTGCCAAAGGTCAGCTATCGGGTAGTGTTGACGTCGGGGCTGTGCATCAAAGTGCCTCCACGCCTTACGCCAAACGAACTGAATATTCGGACCAGCGGAACGGCCTTTATCTGAATAACTTCAGCTTATCCTCCGAATACGGCGGGGCGGGTTACTTCACCATCAACGGCGGTGGTGTGGGTCGGAAGGATCAGTTCTACGACGTGACAACGGGAAAGTATGGCAGTTGGAAAGTGAAAGCCTTTTATAACGAGACTGTTCACGTATTTACCGACACTTGGAAGTCGCTGTATAGCGGAGAAGGTACCGGTAATCTGACTACCGGGCTGACCATGCCGACCATGGTAACGTCCGGAACCACAGTTCTGGGTGCTACAGGTAACGGCTATGTCGGGCCAGCCACAACCTGTACAGTAGCTGCACCTTGCTGGAATTATAACGGCGTGATTTATAGCAATGCGATTGGTGGAGCAGCCGGGAGCACGGCTGCCAACACCGCTATCCTTGCTGCGATCAACGGAACTACAGGTACAGCAGTTCCTGCTACCGGTGTGATTGCAACTTCTACCGGGGCAGGTGCAACTGGCGCGGTGCAATCCAATATGGCTGCTGCCATCGCTGCGAAGTTGGCTGCAACACCTTACAGTGAATTGAGTCTGGTACGCAAGAAAGGCGGGGTGCGCGGTGACGTGACTCTGACCGACAGTCTGAAAGGCTACGCCAGCTACACACTGGAAAAACGCGTGGGTGCCCGTCCGTTCGCGATGAACGACGGTAACGTTTCCACGGAAATCGCCGAGCCGATCGATTACAAGACACATGACTTACTGGTGGGTCTGTCGTATTCGGATGATTTGACGCAAGCCAACTTGCGCGCGTCGGCCTCCATCTTCCGGAATAACATCAATACGTTGAATGTTCAGTATGCCCTTTTGGGTTCTGCGGCACCGCAAGGCGCTATTCAGCATGCAACTTTTGACCTGCCTCCCGACAATGAGGCTTACAACCTCAAAGGAGAATTCGCGCGCAGCCTGCCCGAACTCTGGAAGGGGCGTTTCACTGCAGCAGTGTCATATGGAACAAATCGTCAGAACGACGCCTTGCTGGCCCCCATTTCCGAAGCTCAGAATGCTGATCTGTTGACTGCCAATGGGGGCAGTCTGACGGGTGTAACAATGACGGGTAACAATCCCGGCTATGCCGTCAATTCCTTGCTGGTGAATAACTGGAACACCACAGACGCGTTGAGTCAGAAAACGGCCAACCAGCGTATCGACAGCAAGATGGCCAATTTGGGCTTGTCCTTGAAACCGATTGAAGATCTTAGCGTGAAGGGGAGTTACCGTTTCTATGAAACGATCAACAAGGGTGGATATGTTGCCTACAATCCGCTTACTGGTCAGTTCGGTCGCGGTCCCAGCACCGGCAACGGAACAGGTGCCGCTGATTTGGTGATAGCGCCTTCCGGCACGGGATGCTATACGCCGCCCGGGTACCCGGCTGTTCCCGGATGTTCGGCAACGATTCCAGTCACGGGCGTTGCTGGTACCGCCACGCTGGTCAACGGTTCAAACGTCCCCGTTTTCAGCGAGGCCCGCTCAACCAAGCAGTATAACTATGGTTTTACGGCGGACTATGATCTGAACCGGACCAGCAGTTTGAACGCTGCCCTTGAGCGCGAGGACTTCCATCGCAACTTCAGAGAGCGCGAAAAAACCTGGGAAAACAAAGTTAAACTCGGTTATGTCAATCGCGCATTGCTGGACGCGACATTGCGCGTCTCTTTTGAAAATGACACCAAACGGGGCAGTGAATACAGGTACCGAACATTTGAGGATTTGGGTACAGGATTGCCCGGTATGGACATTGCGTCGCAACTTGCTGCTGAGTCAACTGGCTTTCTCAATTCATCCGGTGTGGTTACAACTACGCCAGGGGTTGTGAATATCGGTGGGGTGATTTATCCAGCCCTCAATGCGAACTTGTTCAGCCGTTACTCGACCATGTTCCGCAAATACGACCAGGCTGACCGTAATCAGAAAATACTGAATACTCGCATTAACGTGATGGCGCTGGAAGACCTGGATCTGGGCGTAAATATGCAGATTAAGCGGGCTGATTATCCCAATTCGTTCTACGGCTTGAAAAAGGACAATCAGGATTCTCTGGGGTTGGACCTGAATTTCCAGGCGTCAGTCGACCGGATTATTACTGCCTTCTATAACTTCCAGAATGGCAAGAAATCCATGACCATGAACTCCGGTATTGCCGGGACTGCTTGTACCGTTGTTGGACAAGTATTTTCAGCAGTTACCTGTGCGGACACATCCGGGGGAAATACAGGTGCACGTCCCTTTACCGATATTTGGACATCGAACACAACAGATCGCAACCATGTAGTAGGGTTGGGCTGGCAGGAAGATTTGGGTTTTGCGCGCCTCGGTGTTGACTATACCTATTCGAGAAGCAATACGCACATTGCCTATGACTTCGGAACCACGGCATTCAGTGCCACGCCGGCGAACAACACCGCAATGGCATTGCTTGCCGGTAGCGCCTTGCCTGACATGACCACTGTTCAGAATACGCTGGCAGTAAACCTGGTCAAGCCGCTCGACAAGAAAACAACAGTTCGTGCGACATATCGTTTTGAAGGCATGAGACTCGCCGATTGGCACTACGACGGTGTGATCAAGAATGCAATGGCGGCATACGACAGTGGTACGTTGTTGCTGGATTCCGGTTCCATGAACTATCACGTGAACACGTTTGGTGTATTCCTGAATTACAAGATGTAAAGCTTCATAGTAGAAAATCCCTTGGGGCCAGAAACTTGGCCCCATTTTTTTTTGATCATTTGCCGGGGTGATATTCAGTGAGACATATTATTGCCAGGATGGGCTGGATCGTTAAGGAGGTTTTACTTTGAAGAAAGTACTTTTGCGGGGAGCTATTATTCTTTCCGCCGTTCTTGCAGACGTGGCTTGTGCTGATACAGTTATCGAAAATGAGGCTGAAGCCAGCGGTTTGTCGCATGGGGGCAAGCTGAGCAGGATAGTCGATTCACTGCCGCTCGGACATTCCAAAGCCATTCTCGCCGATACCCAGTTGGTGAATAGCGGCAAGGTGCTGGAAGTGCTCGACACGGATATGTACACCTACCTGCGAGTGACGACAGAAAAAGGCCCGCTGTGGATTGCCGCGTATAAGACAGTTGTCACCAAAGGGGCGACGGTCAAGTATTCAAACGGAGTGGCTATGTCCAACTTTCATAGCAATGTGCTGAATCGCAGCTTTGATGTGATCGTATTTGTGGATTCGCTGGAACAGGTAAAGAAATAGTCCGGTATGGCGGCTCCCATTTTGGTCCAGCGAAAGGCGGGCAGGGGTTGCGTTCGCCGTTACCCGTTCACATTGCCAATGCGGAATTGACAGGATTAACCGCGTATCTATACTGCTTTTGAAGTTCGGGTACTTGAGTGAAGCACCCAGATTAATCGTATATAATTCCACGCTGTTCATTTTGGATTTTCCTTCATGCTGGAAGTAGGCAATCTCGCGTGCAGTCGCGGCGACCATCGGTTGTTTTCCGGATTAAGCTTCTCGTTGCAGCCAGGGCAACTCATGCAGGTGCAGGGGGCGAACGGTAGCGGCAAGACCAGTTTGTTGCGCACACTGTGCGGATTCATTCGTCCCGACGAAGGTGAGATACGCTGGCGCGGCAAGCGGGTTGGCGACCTGGGGGAGGACTACCACGCCGAGTTGCTGTATCTGGGGCATTTGAACGCCATCAAAGACGAGTTGAACGCGCTGGAAAATTTGCAGATGAGCGCGGGAATGGCGGGTTACCAGGTCACCGAGCAGCAGGCTATTGCTGCGCTGCGTCGTATGGGATTGCAGCGCCGCGAGCATCTGCCCGTGCGGGTATTGTCGCAAGGGCAGCGCCGCCGGGTGGCACTGGCACGCTTGCTGACCAGCGCCGCGCATTTGTGGATACTGGATGAACCATTAACCGCACTCGATGTGGGTGCTGTAGGCCTGATGCAGGAACTAATCGGTGAGCACCTGTCGAACGGTGGCATGACGATTTTTACTACCCACCAGCCGTTGCAGGTCGCGGGTGTTGAAACAAGACAGTTGACGCTGATATGAATAAGCTGTCATTAATAGGGTTATTCGGATTGGTGGTGCGGCGCGACCTGCTGCTGGCGATGCGCCGCCGCGCTGACGTGCTGACCACGCTGATATTCTTTGTAATGGTGGTGAGTCTGTTTCCGCTCGGTGTCGGGCCGGAAATGGACATGCTGCGCAAGATGGCTTCCGGCGTGGTGTGGGTCGCCGCGTTGCTGGCTTCCATGCTGTCGTTGCCGCGCATGTTCTCCGCAGATCATGCGGATGGGACGCTGGAACAGATGATGCTGGCACCGCAGTCGCTGTCAGTGCTGGTGCTCGGCAAGATTGTTGCGCACTGGATGTTGTCCGGCCTGCCGCTCGCTCTGATCGCGCCAGTGCTTGGGCTGCAGTTCGATATGCCGCCTCAGGCCTTGTGGATACTGGTGCTGGCATTGTTGCTCGGAACCCCGGTATTGAGCATGATAGGCGCCGTAGGTGCGGCGCTGACGCTGGGTTTGCGCGGTGGTGGTGTTCTGGTTTCATTGCTGGTATTACCCCTATGCATCCCGGTGCTTATCTTCGGGGCGGGAGCGGTTGAGGCGGTTACCAGCGGCATGAGTGTAGTATCCAACCTGTCGTTTTTGGGCGCATTCATGTTGTTCGCTTTGGTGTTTACGCCGTTTGTTGCGGCGCAGGCGTTACGTATTTCGATGGAGTGATAATTTGGCAATCAACTGGTTCAAGTATTCGGCACCGACCAATTTCTACGGACTTGCAGGCAAGCTGATCCCCTTTTTCGCGTGGCCCGCTGCGATTTTCTTTGTCATCGGTATCTACATCGGTTTCTTTATTGCGCCGACGGATGCGACGCAGAGCGAAGCCTATCGCATCATCTTCCTGCACGTTCCTGCTTCCATCCTGTCCATGTTCATCTACCTCATCATGGCCGGCTATGCCGCCTTGGGACTGATCTTCAAGACTCGGCTCTCTGCCATGATGGCGCAAGCCTTGGCACCGACGGGTGCCTTGTTCGCGTTTATCTCGTTGTGGTCGGGCGCATTGTGGGGAAAACCGATGTGGGGTGCCTGGTGGGTATGGGATGCACGCCTGACCTCCGAGCTGATCCTGCTGTTCCTTTACCTCGGTTTCATCGCATTGCAGGCCTCCATTGAAGATCCTCGCCGCGGAGACCGTGCCAGCGCGTTACTGGCGATCGTCGGTTCGGTGAATGTTCCCATTATTTATTTCTCGGTCAAATGGTGGAACACGCTGCATCAGGGCTCGACCATCAAGTACAGCGGAACAAGCATGCATATCGCCATGCAGCAGGCCATGTTTTCGATATTGATCGCGTGCTGGCTGTATGCCATCGCGGTGACGCTGGCACGTGTGCGCTGCATCATTCTGGAGCGGGAAGCCAATACGACCTGGGTGAATGGACTGCCAGAAGTGAAACAATCGGAGGTGCGGTCATGACACGGTGCGCGAATGCGACGGGTGCGGGAATGACCGCATTGCACTTCATCCTGCTATCTGTGGGTTTTGCCAGTAACGTATTGGAGGTGCAGAAATGAATTGGGGCGAATTTTTTGCAATGAACGGCTATGCCTTCTACGTCTGGGGTTCATACGGCGTGGCGCTGCTGGTGTTTGCTGTCGAGATCGCGCTGGTGCGCAACCGCAGAAAGATTACCTTGCGCAATCTGCGACTGATGCGCGATGAAATGGGGGAATCGGCATGACGCCCAGGCAAAAAAGATTTTCGTTCATCGTGGCGGGTATCGCCTTGGTGGCATTAGCTGTAGGTTTGGTGTTGTACGCGCTGAAGAACAACGTTAGCCTGTACTTCACTCCAACCCAGGTCTACAACAAGGAAGCGCCGCAGGGCCGCAGTTTCCGTATTGGCGGATTGGTTGAAAAAGGAAGCCTGCAGCGCCAGACCGATGGATTGACAGTGCACTTCAACATCACCGATACGACCAAGACCATGCCGGTAGTCTACAAGGGCATCCTCCCCGATCTGTTCAAGGAAGGCAAAGGCGTGGTTGCACAAGGCAAGTTGGAAGGCGATAACGTATTCCATGCCGAGGAAGTGCTTGCCAAGCATGATGAGAACTATATGCCTCCGGAGGCTAAAGACGCTCTTGCGAAAGCGGCTGCGGCCAAAGCCGGAGACACCCAGCCCGGCACTGCCGCTGTTGAAAAACCCGTAGCCAAATAATTTTTGAAAGCCTTAGCATGATTCCAGAAATCGGTAATTTCGCTCTCATTGTTGCCTTGTTTCTTTCACTCATCCAGGGGGTGATGCCCATACTGGGGGCGGCGCGCAATGATGCGGTAATGATGAGTTCCGCGCGCACCCTGGCGGTGGGGCAGTTCATCATCGTGGCAGTCGCTTTCGGTTGTCTGCTGCAGTCATTCATCGGCAACGATTTTTCCGTGTTGTACGTCGCCGAACATTCCAATTCGCAATTGCCGGTGCAGTATCGCATCGCGGCGATCTGGGGCGGGCATGAAGGTTCGCTGTTGCTGTGGACGCTCATTCTGACCGTGTGGACGGTTGCAGTGGCAACGTTCAGCAAACATTTGCCGCAAGAAATGGTAGCGCGCGTGATCGGTGTGATGGGGCTGGTTTCGGCCGGTTTCCTGTTGTTCATGTTGCTGACTTCCAATCCGTTTGATCGTCTGATTCCTGCGGCGATGGATGGACAAGATCTCAACCCGTTGTTGCAGGATCCCGGCTTGGTGATTCACCCGCCCATGCTGTATATGGGCTATGTTGGTTTCTCGGTGGCTTTCGCATTCGCACTTTCCGCACTGTTGGGCGGCAAACTCGATTCCACCTGGGCGCGCTGGTCGCGTCCGTGGACGACCGTGGCGTGGGTGTTCATGACCATCGGTATCGTGCTGGGTAGCGGCTGGGCCTATTACGAATTGGGCTGGGGCGGTTGGTGGTTCTGGGATCCGGTAGAGAACGCCTCGTTCATGCCTTGGCTGGTTGGCACGGCGCTTATGCACTCGCTGGCTGTGACGGAAAAGCGCGGTGCTTTCAAGAGCTGGACAGTGTTGCTGGCTATCGCGGCTTTCTCGCTGAGCCTGCTGGGTACCTTCCTTGTGCGTTCCGGCGTGCTGTCCTCGGTACATGCTTTTGCGACCGATCCCAAGCGCGGTATTTTCATTCTATCCTTCCTGGTGGTCGTCATCGGTTCTTCGCTGCTGCTGTTTGCCTGGCGCGCACCGAAGATCGGGCTGGGCGGCAAGTTCGATATCATTTCGCGCGAGTCCATGCTGCTTACCAATAACGTGCTGCTGTCGGTGGCTTCCGCGTCGGTGTTTCTGGGTACGCTGTATCCCTTGTTCATGGATGCGCTGGGTTTCGGCAAGCTCTCAGTTGGCCCACCTTACTTCCAGACGGTGTTCGTGCCCCTGATGGTTCCCTTGGTCATGATGATGGGGCTCGGTCCTGTCGCGCGCTGGAAACAAGCCAGTCTGCCGGATATCTGGCAGCGCGTGCGCTGGGCGTTGGGCGCCAGCATGGTTATTGCGCTGCTATTGCCTCTGGTCATGGGTGCATGGACGCCGCTTATTGCACTGGGCCTGTTCCTGGCTGCCTGGGTAATTACCACCTCCCTGCTTGACCTGCGCAAGCGCATTGCCGGCACCGAGTCATTGTTCCAGCGCCTGAAGACTCCCTCGCGCAGTTACTACGGCATGCTGATGGCACACCTCGGCATCGCGGTGTTCATCATCGGCGTGACCATGGTCAAGGGATATGAGACCGAGCGTGACGTGCGCATGGATGTCGGCGATACGGTCGAGGCGGGTGGATACGAGTTCCGTTTCGATGGCGTGAGCGATCAGCGGGGACCTAACTATTTGGCCGCGATAGGACGCGTGACGGTCAGAAAAGATGGAAAAATAGTCACGGTTCTGCAACCTGAAAAGCGCAACTACAATGCCTCCGGCATGCCGATGACCGAGGCGTCCATACAGGCGGGGTTCCTGCGCGACTTGTATGTGTCGCTGGGCGAACCGATTCCCGGCACCACAGCATGGGCGGTGCGTGTCTATATCAAACCATTCGTGGACTGGATATGGCTCGGCTGCTTGATGATGGCGTTGGGCGGAGTGCTTGCGATCAGCGACCGTCGCTATCGCATTCATGCGCGCAAGGCGCAGGCCGCTGCCAAAGGTGTTGAGCAATTGAAGGAGAAAACAGCATGATGCGTTTCATTTTGCCTCTAGTGATATTTCTGGTGCTCGCGGGCTTTTTGTACAAAGGCTTGCATCTCGATCCGCACGAAGTCCCGTCGCCGCTGATCGACAAGCCGGCACCGGCATTCAACTTGCCGCAGTTGCAGGAAACAAACAAACAATTTTCCCCGGCAGAAATGAAAGGCAAGGTCTGGCTGCTCAATGCATGGTCGTCCTGGTGTGTATCGTGCAAGGAGGAACATCCGGTGTTGATGGGCCTTGCGCAGCAGAATATCGTACCGATCTACGGACTGGACTATAAAGACAAGCGGGAAGATGCGCTGATGCAGTTAAGTCAGGCCGGTAATCCATACACCTTGAGTGTGATGGACAGGGAGGGGCGCACCGGTATCGATTACGGCGTCTATGGCGTGCCTGAGACCTACGTCATCGACAAGCAAGGCATCATCCGTTACAAACAAATTGGTCCAGTCAACTTTCAGAACCTGCGCGAGACGATATTGCCCTTGGTTGCGGAGCTGCAGAAAAAATGAAAAAACTAATGATTCTGTTGTTGTGCCTGTTGCCGACCTTTTCCTATGCCGGCGAGGCAAAAGACCTGGCTACCGATCCGGTGCTGGAAAAACGCATGATCGGCTTGGCTGAAAATCTGCGTTGCCTGGTGTGCCAGAACGAATCATTGGCCAGTTCGCACGCCGAACTGGCGGAAGATCTGCGCCGCGAAGTGCGCGAGCAGATGTCAAAGGGCAAGAGCGACCAGGAGATCATCGACTATCTCGTGGCACGGTATGGCGATTTTGTTTTGTACAAACCGCCGGTCAAGAGTTACACCATGCTGCTCTGGTTCGGTCCCTTTGCGCTGTTGCTGATTGCAGTGGGTGTGCTGGTATTCCAATTGCGCAAACGTCGCCAGTTGCTGGTACAGGAATCCGAACTTACCCCTGAAGCGCAACAACGTGCTGCCTCACTACTCAACGAAGAAGATAACAAATGACTTTATTCTGGATCATCTGTGCTGCGCTACTGCTGATTGCCATCCTCTTTGTCGCTATACCGCTATGGCGCGGTACTTCCAAGAACAACGCCGTGGTGCGGGATGCGGCAAACCTGGAAATCCTTCGCGATCAGATCGCCGAAATGGATACCGATCTGAAAAATGGACTGTTGACACCGGAGCTGCATGAACAGGGCAAACGCGAACTGCAGGCGCGTCTGCTGGAAGAGGTTAGCGATACATCCGGAGGTGAGGTATCGAACAAGCCGCATCCTCTCAAGATCACTGCTATTGTATTGGCGGTGTTGTTGCCTTTAGCCTCGGTAGGGTTGTATCTGAAGATCGGCAATCCGGATGCGTTCCAGTCTCCTCACGGTGCATTTGCCATGGCGCGCACACAGGATGATCTCAAGACACTGGAAGAGAAAGTGGCGAAGAACCCGAACGATCCGGAAGCGCTGGTGATCCTGGCTCGCTCGTATGTCGATCTGGGGCGTTATGCGGATGGTTCCCGAATATATGAAAGTCTGGTCAAGATCATTCCGGACGAACCCATCCTGTGGGCGGACTACGCCGACGCTTTGGGAATGACGCATAGCAGTTTGCAAGGTGCCCCGGCCAAATTGCTGGAGCGCGCGCTGGAGCTTAATCCCAACAATGAGAAAGCACTGGCGCTGTCCGGCTCGGCAGCGATGGAGCGCGGCGACTATTCCTCAGCCGTGCGATATTGGGAAAAGCTGCTCAAGCTGTTGCCTGCCGAAGATACGCAAAACACAAAAATGATTGGGGAGGCCATCAACCAGGCGCGCCAGATGATGGCTCATACCAAGGGCGGCAAGGTCGCTCCCGCACTGGATCAGATCAATGAACCCACCGCCGCCAGTACAACCCAGGTATCAGGTAAGGAACGCATCACGGGAACGGTGACACTGAGCGCTGCGCTCAAGAGCAAGGCCGATCCTAACGACACCCTGTTCGTGCTGGCGCGTGCAGCACAAGGTCCCAAGATGCCGCTGGCCATCCTGCGCAAACAGGTGAAGGACTTGCCGTTGAGCTTTGACCTGAATGACAGCATGGCGATGGACCCATCGATGAAGATGTCCAACTTCGACCAGGTAGTCGTCGTGGCGCGCATTTCCAAGTCTGGAGCTGCCATGCCGCAATCTGGCGATATGCAGGGCATGAGCAAGCCGCTCGCATTGGGAAGCAAGGGCATCAAGATCACGATCGATCAGCCAATTCAGTAAATGGGCGCCTCTTGATGAGAAAAGGGCTGCCGCTTGATGCGCCAGCCCTTATTTTTTGGCTCCCCGACCTGGACTCGAACCAGGGACCTGCGGATTAACAGTCCGTCGCTCTACCGACTGAGCTATCAGGGAATTGATGAGGGCGCTATACTAATGACTGTGAGCGTTTTGGTCAATAAGAGAAACGCTCTTCTACAGAGTTTTTGGTGCTATTTCGCGGCAGGTCATACATTTCGAAGATGCGTGATCGATGAACAAACCTACGTGGATCATGGATAAAAAAACTGTCTTTATAAAAACAACCAAGGGCGAGCAAGACAGCTCGAACCTTTCCAGCGACCTCAAGCGCATCTTGTCGCTCATCGACAATAAATCCAGAGCGGATGAATTGGCGAAGCGTGCCCCGCCGAGTTTGCGTGCAGGCTGGATGGATCTTCTTGGCGAGCTGGTCGAGGGTGGATATATCCGCGACAAAGATGCACCCAGCGCCGGACCGAAAATTGCCGTCCCGAAATCTTCCCTGTTGAAAATGTTCTCGCACAAAGCGGCAGCTGAGCCGGAAATGGAAGAGTTGGACTATCACAGCGGTTATATCCCGTCGGCCTCAAGTGCGGGCGAACTGGCGGCCAAGCAGAAAGCAAATCAAGCAGAGCATATTCGAGCGGAGATGGAGTCTGCCGTAGCAGCGGCCAAGATCAGGGCAAGCGCCGAGGCAGTCGCCAAGGCTGAAGCCAAGGCGAGACAGGACGCTGAAAATGCAGCCCATGCCAGGGCCTTAGCCCAGGCCGACGCGGCGATCAAGGCTGAATATAAAGCCAGGAAAGAAGCCGAAAGTACAGCGCGCGCCATAGCTGCGGCCGAGGCCAAGGCGAAGCAGGAAGCAGCGTTGCGGTTGCAGGAACAACAACAGGCCGCGTTTGCCAAGGCCAAGCTGGCAGATGCTGCACGAGTCCGTGCGGAGATCGAAGCAGCTGCTCGAGCTCAACAGGTAGCAGAAGCCAAAGCCAAACAGGAAATGGCAGCCAGAATGAAAGCTGAACAAGAGGCCGCGCAAGCCAAGGCTGCTCTGGAAGCGGCTACAAGAGCGAAGATTGAAGAATCGGCGCGAGTACGTGCCGAGATTGAAGCTGCTGCTCGTGCCCAACAACTGGCGGAAGAGATCGCAAGGCGTGAGGCTGAAGCCGCGCGTTTGAAGGCAGAGCAGGAGGCCCTGCAAATAAAAGCCGAACTGGAAGCGGCCAAGGCTCGTGCGGAAGCAGAGGCGAGAGCGTTGGCTGAAGTACTTGCCAGACAAGTCGCCGAGGAAAAAGCGAGACAGGAAGCTGAAGCGGTGCGGTTAAAAGCGGAACAGGCTGCGGCATTTCTCAGGGCAGAACAGGAAGCTGCCGCCAGAATACGTGCCGAGGCGGAAATCAAGGCGGCAGCGGAAGCGCTTGCAAGACAGCAACTGGCGCAAACGGCAGCGAAGCGTGAGGCGGAAGAACTGGCCAGACGTGCTGCGGAACTGGCTGCGTCGGCACGACTTGTACCGGAGAATAGAACTTCTGCACCCGCAGCACGTTCATTTGAGATCAATCTTGATGGTTTCTTGAGTAGTGCAACTCATGAAACCGCGCCCGCAGGTCACTATGTGAAAAAGGCAAGTACAGAGGATGAAGCAAGGGCAAAGGACGAAAAAGTGCAGAGTGTGGCAGCCGAGGCAAAGACAGCAGCCGAGGTAGATTCAATGCATGGCGTCGCAGCCGAGATGGCGCGACTGAAAAGTGAGGCGGAGGCAGCGCGCCGCAAGTTGGAAGAGGAGGTGCGCAGGCAAGCCGAAGAAAATGCATTGGCAGAGGAGCAGTCCAGAGCCTGGGAAGAGGCAGAGCAACGTGCCAAGGTGCAGGCCATCCTGGAGATCGAGCAGGCCACTCAGCAGGCAGCAATGTCTCAAGCCAAAGCAACACCAAAGCCAGTCATAAGGAAGCGCAGGAAATCGTTGCCGCTGGGCAAAATCGCCATCACTCTGATGGTCCTGGCAGTAATAGGTGTGCTGGTCCTGCCCTATGTGTATCCCCTTCAGGAATATATCGCTCCGCTGGAGCAGCAGCTTTCTGCGCGTCTGAAACAACCGGTTCACATTGGCGGGATGACGGCTACTTCTTTGCCCCCCAGGCTGAAATTGCGTAATGTGACCGTGGGAACTGCGCAGGAGATAAAGATTGGCAACGTCAATCTGAATTTTGATCTGCTGTCCTTGTTTTCCGGAGTTAAAGCCATCAGCAATGCCGAGATCGAGGATGTCAGCATTCAGGGGAATCAGCTCGACAAGCAGGCAGTAAAATTAAAAATGTTGGGTAGCGATACGCAATTTCCGGTGCGCCATCTGACTTTACAGCGAGTGAAGATCGTCACCGATGAGATTGCGATTCCGGTCATGAGTGGTATCGCCGATATGGATGCTCAGGGAGCCTTCAGCCGGATTGCGTTACATAGCGCGGATGAAAAACTCAGTTTTGATTTGCAACCCAATCAGGGCCGCTGGCAACTGGGGGTGGACCTGAAAGCAAGCAACCTGCCGATTCTGCCGGATATTCCATTCGACGATCTCAGTGCAAAGGGTGATCTGAATGACGGAGAAGTGAACTTTACTGAAGTTAATGCGCATATTTTCAGCGGCATTCTTCTGGGTAAAGCAAAACTAAGCTGGAGCAAAGGCTGGCAGTTGCAGGGGAGTCTGGAAGCAAAGTTGTTCGACCTGGACAAGTTCTTCTCCAAGTATCACATTGAAGGAGAGATGTACGGCGAAGGCAATTTTTCGATGAGCGGAGCACGACTCTCGCAGATGGATGACTCGCCGCATCTGGAGGGCTCGTTCTCGGTGAAGAAGGGCTTGGTCAACGTTGATATGGTCGAGACCGCACGCCTGATGAGTCGCGAGAATCTGGTGGGGGGGCGCACCCGTTATGACGACTTGATTGGACTGGTGATTCTGGATAACCACATACTGCATTTGCACCAACTCAGGATTGCCTCGTCAACATTAAGTGCCACTGGCTCATTTGATATTTCAGCGAGCAATCAGCTATCGGGTAATTTCAATGCCGAGATCAAGATGCGCGACGGCAATAATCCGCTGACATTGTACGGTACGCTAGTAGAACCGAAGCTGCGCGCAGGCCGCTAAGTTAGTCCGGCAGGGCCATGGCACGGGTTTCAGTGCGTAAAGAAAAAGAGGCACAACCCGAAGGTTGTGCCTCTTTTTCGAAGTGCTAATGCTTCAGAATACTCTGGAGGTCTTGGTTCCGGCATAACCTGAGGGTTTGCCTTCCCCGAAAGACCTTACGCCAATGCTTTGGCGATGCGTTCCAGTGCTTTCTTCAGGTTGTCCATCGAGGTTGCGAAGGACAGACGGATGTAACCTTCGCTGCCAAAGGCCGATCCCGGCACAACGGCGACGCCGGCTTCAACCAGCAAATACTCAGAGAAGGCCAGGTCGTTGGCTTCCTTGATGACGCCCTTTTTGTGCAGCGCTGCGATTGCCTTGCGCGTATCGGGGAAGGCATAGAACGCTCCGCCGGCCATGATGCAGCTTACGCCCGGAATCTTGTTCAACTCGTTGACCACAAACAGATGACGTTCGCGGAAGGCCTTGAGCATGGGGGTAATACAGCCCTGATCCCCGTTCAACGCGGCCTCTGCGGCCACTTGCGAGATCGAAGTCGGGTTGGAAGTGCTTTGCGACTGCACGTTCTCCATCGCGGTGATGATGTTTTCCGGTCCCGCCGCATAGCCGATGCGCCAGCCGGTCATCGCGTAGGCCTTGGACACGCCGTTCAGTACCATGGTTTGTGGATACAGATCAGGGCAGGCATTCAGGATGTTGGCGAATTTTGCGTCGGTCAGCGCGATATGCTCATACATATCGTCGGTGGCAATGATGATATTCGGGTGCTTGCGCAATACCGCGCCGAGGGCCTTCAGATCTTCCAGCGTATACACAGCTCCGGACGGGTTGCTCGGGCTGTTGATAACCACCATTCTGGTCTTGGGCGTGATTGCGGCCTCCAGTTGTGCAGGGGTCATCTTGAAGCCCTGCTCGATACCTGCCTCCACGATCACCGGTTTGCCTTCGGCGATCAGCACGATATCGGGATACGATACCCAGTACGGCGCCGGGATGATGACTTCGTCGCCGCGGTTGATGGTGGCCAGCGCGAGATTGAAGAAGCTCTGCTTGCCGCCGCAGGACACCAGAATCTGCTTTGCCGTGTAGTCCAGCCCGTTGTCGCGCTTGAACTTGGCGATGATGGCCTGCTTGAGGGATGCAGTGCCGCCGACTGGGGTGTACTTGGTGAAACCCTTGTTGATCGCGCCTATGGCTGCGTCCTTGATGTGCTGCGGCGTATCGAAATCCGGTTCGCCGGCGCCCAGCCCGATAATGTCTTTGCCTTCAGCTTTCAGCTTGGCCGCACGGGCGGTGACGGCAAGAGTGGGGGAGGGTTTGATGGCTTGTACGCGAGTGGAGAGTGACACGATTTTTCCTTGAGATTAATAAACGAAGGCGCAAATTATACCTGTACTGAGGAAAGAATGAATGTTCAGGGCGCATTCCCACAAATAACAAAAGGACTTGTAAATCATGCAAGTCCTTTTGTTTTGGTCGGAATTTGTTATGTCAATGGCGACAAGGTGTTGCTATTCGATTCGCTATCAGAATTGCCGGTCGGCTTCAATTCCATGATTGTGCTATTTGATCATAGTATTCATCTTGTCAGCAGACGCTTTGCTTTGCCTGACATTTCTATTTCCGTTCAAAAACCTGCACCTTGTCGCGGCCTTTCTGCTTGGCCTGGTACATGGCAATATCGGAAAAATTGATCATTTCGGTTTCGCTCTTCGCATGTTCCGGAAACAGGGCCACGCCGATGCTGCACGAAATTTGTAAACTCTGTTGTGCCAGTTCGAACGGCTTGTTCAGCGAGTTGCGTATCTTCTCGGCCACCATCACGGCATCCTCCGTGCTGTCGATCGAGCGCAATAGCACCACGAATTCATCGCCGCCAACCCGTGCCACGGTATCCGAGTCGCGTACGCATTCGCGCATTCGACCCGCCACCTGTTTCAGCAGCCAGTCGCCCACGACATGCCCCTGTGTATCGTTGATCGGTTTGAAACGATCGAGGTCGATGAACATCAGCGCGACGTGCTGCTGCTCGCGCTTGGCGTAGGACAAAGCTTGCTGCAAACGATCGGTCAACAACGCCCGGTTGGGCAGGTCGGTTAATGTATCGTGCTGCGCCAGATGTCGGATGCGCTCGTCGTTAAGTTTGCGCTCGGTGATGTCGTGGAACACCACCACGGCACCTTTGCTGCCACCGTCGATCAGGTTGGGCGAAACCGTGATGGCTACCGGGAAACCGGAGCCGTCCTTGCGCCAGAACCATTCCTCGCCGCTGCGCGTTTCACCATCGGTCAGGGATAAGTAAACTGGGCAATCGTGACCCGGGTAATTGGAGCCATCCTGACGGTGGTGATGAAACAGTGCATGCTGGTCTTTGCCGGCCACTTCTGCTTCGGTGAACCCCAGCATTTTCAATGCGGCAGGATTGATGAAGCTGCAGAGTCCGCGATAGTCCACTCCGTAGACGCCTTCACCCAATGCATTGAGCAAGCCGTTACGGAAACGGGTCTCGCCTTCAAGCTTGCGACCCTTGAGTTTCAGGCTGCGATTGGTGAGGAACAAGCTGATCGCCAACAGCAGGATCACCAGGCCTGCCGACAAGGCCGAAATAGACTCCCAGTAATAGCGCGTCCATACATCATGCCGCGTGAATTTGGGTGCGCTGTCAAACGGAGGCAACCGCAATTCGCGCTGCAATTCTTCGACTTGGGAATAATCGCTGGGTGTGGCAAAGCCATGTATGCCTATGGCATGAGTGGTCGCCTTATCTTCTTCCAACTGGAACAGGGCCGCCGCGACGCGACGCGTAATGTCTTCGTCTACATGCGGCAAGGCTGCAAAGGTCCACTCGGGATAGAGCCGAGTGGAAAGAAGCTGTGGAAAATTGGCGACGTGCTGCTGATTCAGTATCTTTAGCTTCGACATATCCAGCTTGCCTTCGCGTGCCATGGCCTCAAGCATGCCGGTACGGACGAATCCGGCATCAACGCCTCCATTTAGCACAACGTTAACTGCATTGTCCTGGGGCATGCCGACTATCTGTAATGCAGCGTCGTCCGGAAGCTTTATACCTGCCAGTGCCAGTTCGTAGGCTTGCGACTGGTAACCCCCAAAGGAGCCCATGTCTGACGCCACCAGGCGTTTGCCTTTAAGGTCGGTGAGTTCCTTCAGGTCGGTGCGTTCGGCCAGCGTGAAGATCACGCCCCCGAAGGTCGACAAGGGAACGCCGTTGTCGTCAACGATGAGCGTTGCCAGCGGGGAAGAAACACCGAGTCGCCTGCTTAACAGAATAAAGTGCGCCGGATTGGTCAGAACAAAATCCACCCGTTTTTCGGAAACAGCTAGTTCCAGTTCAGGGTAAGTGTAGGCAACGATCTTGAAGTCATGTTGCGGGATGGCACGCTTCAGTGCTTTCTCCAGCGGCTGCCATTTCTTCAGCATTTCCGGTTTTGGACGAAAGGCGAGTACACCGATCTCCACCGTTTGCGCTGCCGCGAACGATGTACATAGCATCCCTGTGATGCAGAGTAATGTCAGTAGCTTGCGACCAATCGAGGACATGCTGTCTCATTTCTGTGAGGGATCGGAGCAGCCATTCATCTTGCGATTTCTTTTGGCAGTATCTGCCTTGTATCGGAATTTGGCAATCGCGCATACACTGCCGTGCGGATATTCGGATAATCTCGGGAATAGACACGGTTTTGCAAGCCTGCTGTAAATTTCAGTAACCAAGTGGTCGAATAGAATCATCCGCGAGCCGTGACAGACCTTCGAGCAGTCAGGATTCATCGTGCATCTGGAAATCAGAACGTTCTTGAGCCGGGTACTGCTGTTGACGATGGTCAGCAGTGTATGTTTTGCCGACGTGGTTGAGCGGCGCAAGGAGCAGTTTGGTCGGGACTTTGCCTACTATATTTTTCCGATCGCAGGCGAGATACCCGGCATGGGTAAAGCAACCGGGCTTGGTGTCACTGTGTCCAATATGGGCTGCGGCGATACCGACTTCATCGGCTACTACGTGCGCGGCGACATCAAGGCAACCGGTCTGGCCTTGCTCGATTACCATGTATTGCCACAGCGGCTGATTCTCGATGTGGGCTACAACGACTACGTTCTTACGACCACATCCTATAATTCCGGTGCCAATTCCAGTTCATCCGATGTGATTTACCCCAAGGTGGAAGGGAAATACGTACTGGGACAGTTGACACTGACGTTCGATGAACGCCGTTATGAAATGTTTGCGCGCGCCCTGAAAGGGCGCAATCATTTTATCGAGGTGCTGGACAAGAACAACCAGGCCTTTGTCGGATTGGATACCAGCTGGAAAAGCGGTACTTACTACACCCTGGGCGGTTCCATTGATCTGACTGACGACCGGCTTGATCCGCGCAAGGGCGGACGTTTCGAGTTTTCCAGCAGACTGCCATACCACGGCTATGCGGACGACAGCGAGTATTACGTCAACGACTACAATCTCACCGGTTATGCGCCGATGCGCAAATGGGACACGCTGGTATTCAACCTGTTCTACTCCCGAGCCCAGATCACCCACCAGGGCATTACTGACTACGCCACGTTACAACAGCGATATGGGTTGAACTGCAAGCAATATACTGCCGGGCCAGTTCGAAATAACTGTCTGTCAGCTGAAGCCAGCCTGCTTGCGGGCAAACTGGAAAACAACCAGTATGGCACTGCCACTCCGTTGGGTGGAACACAGCGACTGCGTTCTTATGACAACGGCCGTTTCTACGCCGGGCAGGCACTGTTCTACGGGGTGGAGTACCGCTGGAACCTGACGGATGAACGCACACCGTTCAACATCTATCTGGCCAAGGGCGTGCGCACCGGCATCCAGCTGGCCGCATTCTGGGAGCGGGGCATGGTTGCGAATGAATTCGGCCAGCTATTCAAGAATGGACACGAAAGTTATGGCGTCGGGGCGCGTGTGATCCTGTCCGGCGTTGTCATCCGCTTCGACCTTGCCAAAGGACGGGAAGGGACGCAAAGCCAGCTGTTCATTACCTACCCGTGGAGCCTGTTTTCGGTGGATAACCCCGGTTGAGTGCTAGCGCGGCCAGCCGTCGTGCGCCTGAAGTATCAAGTGGCGCGGTTCGATGGCTGACAGGCTCAGGTAATGTACGTTGAAAAGTCCATCATGGTCACTCCACGTCGTTTTGAGATACCAGCCTGCTGCGTGAGCAAGTTGCCGGAATTCGTGCGCAGTATATTTGTACGAATTTTCGGTGTGGATGGTTTCGCCTTCTTTCAACGGAAATATCTCATTGCCAAGACGAATGGCCTGATCGCGGCGGCTGACCAGATGCATCTCGATGCGACCTAATGCCGCGTTGTAATATGCATAGTGCACAAACTGCTCTTCATCCAGATGGGCGCCCAATTCGTGCCGCATGCGTGTCAGCAGATTGAGATTGAATGCGGCCGTGTATCCCGCGGCGTCGTTGTACGCCGCATGGAGTACTTCCGGCGATTTCTTGCAGTCCACACCGATCAGCAATGCGCCATTGCGGTCAACCAGCCTCGCGAAATGACGGAGCAATTGAATGACTTCTTCCGGCGTGTAATTGCCGATCGTGGAACCGGGAAAGAAAATGACACGCCGCTGGCTGAAATGGCCCTTGAGCGCATGTACAGGTATTTGCGTGTAGTCCATGCATAGCGGTTGCATCTTTATGGAAGGGAACATTACTTGCAGACGTTGCGTGCTTTGCCGCAAATTTGGCCTGCAAATGTCGACGGGCACATACGTGGCATCATCGGCCAGATGTTGCAGCAGCAACGGCGTCTTGGCGGCGCTGCCGCTGCCCAATTCGATCAGCATGCAGGAAGTGCCGATGAGCTCCGCCATTTCAGCACCGTAGCGTTTGAGGATGCCGGTTTCGGTACGCGTCGGGTAATACTCGGGCGTGGTGCAGATCAAGTCGAACAGATGAGAACCGTGTGCGTCGTAAAAAAATTTGGGCGGGATGGTTTTTGGCTGTTGGCGCAATCCTGCGCGCACGCAAACCAGAAATTCGTCTTCGTCTGGTACGACCAGGGATGAGGACGAGGGGACGTTCATAGCGCATCCTCAGCCAAACGCAGACCGGAGAACATCCAGCGGTCTGCCGCGCGGAAAAAGTTGCGATAGCTGGCGCGCATGTGATCCTGTGGCGTGACACAGCACCCGCCGCGCAACACCATCTGGTCGCTCATGAACTTGCCGTTGTATTCGCCCAACGTGCCGGGCAATGGACGGAATCCCGGGTAGGGCAGGTAAGCGCTCTGAGTCCACTCCCACAGGTCGCCGTAAATTTGCCGTAAACCCATAAGCTGTGCCGGAAGGGGCACAAACAAGCCGGCATCCAGAAAGTTGCCACTAACTGGTTGCGTGCTGGCAGCATGCTCCCATTCCGCCTCGGTCGGCAACCGCTTGCCTGCCCAGCGGGCATACGCATCCGCTTCGTAATAACTCAGGTGCGATACAGGTTCGTTCGCGCGCAGGGCATGCGCTCCAGTCAAGTCAAAGTGCTTCCAGTCGCTGCCTTTCTTGAACCAGTACAGGGGCGCTTGCCATTGCTGGGCGTTGACAGTGCGCCACGCGTCGGAAAGCCACAGGTCGACACGCCGATAACCGCCGTCCTCGATGAAGGCCAGATATTCCGCGTTGGTGATCAGTCGTGTGCCGAGGCGAAAATCCTGCAATAGTGTGCGATGTCTGGGAAGCTCGTTGTCATAGGAAAACCCGTTTCCGTTGTGACCGATCTCGACGATACCGCCGGCAAATTCCTTCCATCCCATGTCGGGAACCGGCGTGATCGCAGCCGAAATTGAAATGCTGTGATAAGCGGGATGCAGCGGATTGATGGAGAAGTTGTACAAGGTATCCATCAGCAACAACTCCTGATGCTGAATCTCATGCTCGATACCCAGCCGAACGCGCTCCAGAATCTCTGTTGCGTGTGCTTCCGGCAGACTGGCCAATAAATTCAACAGTGCGTCATTGACGTGGCTGCGATAGCGATACACTTCCGCCACCGTGGGGCGGGACAGCATGCCGCGTTGCGGCCTGGGGAAGAAGGTGCCTGCCGTTTCGTAGTAGGAATTGAACAGATGCGCATACTCGTCATGGAGCATGCGGTACTGCCTGGCGAACGGAACCAGGATGAACATCTCGAAAAACCAGGTGACATGTGCCAGATGCCATTTTGGCGGACTTGCATTTTCCATGGCCTGGATGCAGTAGTCCTCGACCTCCAGCGCCGCGCACAGCGACTCCGATCTGGCGCGGACCGTCTTGAAACGATCGATCAATGCGGCATCATTCATCGTCACGTCAGTCCTCCACCTGGACGCCATGCCAGAAGGCAATGTAGTCTCTTATGCGGGCAGCCTGCGCCAAAGGTTCAGGGTAATACCATGCTGCATCCACATTCACGGTGCCGTCAACCTCAAGATTGTAATAACTGGCAATTCCCTTCCACCCGCAGTGGGTATGCGTTCTGCTGGGGCGCAAGAATTCGCGTCTTACCGAGAAGGGAGGAAAGTAGACATTTCCTTCAATGCGGTGGATTTCACCAGTCGGTGCCTCGGCGATCACCTGTTTGTTCCAGATAGCTCTAGGCATGATTTCCTCCACAGGCAGTACGAAGATTAGGCGTCTGGTTTCAAATATAGACTGCAGGGTTTAGTGAATAAATTATTTCTTTATGCCGTTGATCATTCGCATCACTTCCTGACGGAACGAAGAGTTCAATGTCCTCAAATTGATCGGCCGTAAGGACGATCACTCGCGCTCGAGGTTTTGAGATCAGGTATTTTTCCTCGTCAAATTTCATGATCAATCTCCTGAATGGGAGCGAAGCAATTATTTTTCGACGTTATTGTCTGGCAATGCCAGTCAGCGCAAGCGGATCCTTATCGCGTTCCAGCGATGCACGATCCCACTTCCCCAGATTGGCTGCGGCTTCATAAGTCGTCTGCAGGAATTCGAGCAGCGTCTCATCCGGCCATACTGCCTGTCTCACGCTTTCATAGGGCAAGATGAACTCGCGAAAATCTTTGCTGTAGAAAGCGGCGGCTGGTTTGATCGGTGCTTCGGCGAAGTCGGCGGGTTCGGGATAGGCGTAGGAATAGAACGCCGCATAGGGAATCGCGCCGCCCCCTGTCCAGAATCCGCAGCTGCTGACTTCATGCGAGTAGGCTTCGCGGGTCACCCAGTCCGGCAGGCCAGGGAAGCCGCCCGGATGTGGTGGCGCCGATCGACCGGAGAAGCGTGTAACGGCAAGATCCGGGGCACCCCAGAAATAGTGCACGGGGCTGCATTTGCCTGTGAAGCGTGATCTGAACTTTTTGAAGACGCGGTCAGCCTGAACCAGGATTTGCCAGAAGCGCAAGGCGTATTCCGGATCATACGCGCAATGCGTTTTGTCCAATTCAAACGGCATAGGGTCGGCGATTTCACAGGGGATCGCGCGCAAGCTTACGGGAAGCAGAAGCCTGTTCATTTCCAGCATCAGGTGCTTATAGAATGCTGCCACAGACATTGGCTGCAGCGGAAAGCCTCCCACGCTGCCGTCGCTGACCTGGATGATCAGACGATGCGCGATAAAATCAAAATCGATCTGGAATACGCAGTGCCCATACGGAATAGGGGTTGTGGTGAGTCCCCTGGCGGTGACATACAACGTAACGTGCCATGAGTGATTGATCCAGGGAGTTTGCGCAAGCCGGATCTTGCCGACGATTTGCGTCCAAAGATGCAACGTCGCACAGGTTTCGCTCCAGGCTTCAAGTGGAAGACTTGGCCATGTTTCAAGGCTTGGTTCTGATTGAGTGTCCATGATCTCTCCTGTGATGTGACTTTCAGTACTCCATGAAGGCGTCATCCGGATAGCAGTAAAGCCACTTCTCCCCTGGTTCGGCCGAAGCGATTACGGGATGACCGCTTGCCTGAGCATGCCGGGTGGCGTGGCGGTTGGGTGAACTGTCGCACACAGCGTTGTGCCGCAAGCCTGGCAGGTGCGCAAATGAACCCATTCGTCACCAGTCTTGATACATTCTTCGCACACATGACGTTTCGCGTGCTTGACGGAGTCAATTGTCTTGAGATGTTCGCAGGATGAACTTGATGTCATGGTGCCTCCATTAAGGTGGAGAATTTCTTGCACTAAGACAGCCGGGACGAAACCCGTTCACTTCGCTGACACACGCGGATTTCATTCTTGTGTAGTACAGCGCGGCGAGTGTGTCAGGTGGGTATGTACCTATTCTGATAATGGTCTTAACGGAACGTGGCACGTACCAGACTGGCTACCTGCTGAGACACAGCGAGTCATGTTTGCGTTCCGGAAGTACCCATGATCCCGTTAATGAGTAAAATCTCGCATGACAGATTTCTTTTGTGAAGAATTGAGGACATGATCGGACTGATACAACGCGTAAGCGAAGCAAGCGTGGTCGTGGAGGGCCGTACGGTCGGGCAGATCGGGCGAGGTCTGCTTGTACTGGTTGGCGTGGAAAAGCAGGACGATGAGACAACCGCGAAGCGCCTGCTCGACCGCCTGCTGGGTTACCGCGTCTTTCCCGACGCCGAAGGAAAAATGAACTTGTCGCTCACCGACATTGGTGGCGAACTGCTGCTGGTGCCGCAATTCACGCTCGCCGCCGATACGCACAAAGGCACACGCCCAAGTTTCTCGTCCGCTGCCGCACCGGAGAAAGGTGCTGAGCTTTTCGCCAGTTTTGTGACTATGGCTCAGGAACGGCACACCAGTGTGGAGACAGGCGTGTTTGGCGCAGACATGAAAGTGAGCCTCATCAACGACGGTCCGGTGACGTTCTGGCTGCAAGTGGGAGCGGACAAGTCATGAGACTCGGCATCGACCTCGGCGGCACCAAAACCGAAATCATCGCGCTCGACGATGGCGGCAAGGAACTCCTGCGCCGCCGCGTGTTCACCCCAGTCGGGAATTACGCTGCGATATTGCACGTCATTGCCGTGCTGGTTCACGATGCCGAAGCGGAACTCGGCCAGCGCGGCTCAGTCGGTATCGGCACACCGGGCTCGCTCTCCCGTGCGACCGGCCACCTCAAGAACTCCAACTCGGTGGTGCTCAACGGCAAGCCCATTCTGCAAGACCTCGAATCCCTGTTGCAACGCCCGGTAAAAATCAGCAACGATGCCAATTGCTTCGCGCTTTCCGAAGCGACTGACGGGGCCGCGGCAGGTGCGCCTGTCGTGTTCGGCGTCATCCTCGGCACCGGCGTCGGCGCAGGCATTGTGGTCAACGGCCACGTCCTTACCGGTCCCAACGGTATCGCCGGCGAGTGGGGCCACAACCCGCTGCCCTGGCCGCAAGCGGACGAACTTCCCGGCCCGCCATGCTATTGCGGCAAGCAAGGCTGCATCGAAACGTTCCTCTCCGGGCCGGGCATGGTGCAACAGTATCAGCGCGAGACGAACACCTCGGAGAGCGCCGAAGAAATTGTGGCGCGTGCGGAGGAGGGGGATTTCGCCTGCGAGCGCAGCCTGCAACTCTACGAAAACCGCCTTGCACGCTCCCTCGCGCACGTCATCAACATTCTCGATCCGGACGTCATCGTGCTGGGTGGCGGCATGTCCAACATCGAACGGCTGTATACGAACGTGCCCAGGATATGGGCGCGTTGGGTATTTTCAGATAGGGTAGATACCAAACTGGTGAAGCACCGCTTTGGCGATTCCAGCGGTGTGCGCGGCGCGGCGTGGTTGTAGACGCAAGGGGGCTTGCGCAATCAACCGGTATGCCGCGACGCATGCATCCGCTCAGCTTAGTGCTTTTCCCGCACGCGTGTCAGCCAGTCCTTGTCCTGCGCATGTTCCGGTGCCTTGTTAACGCCGGTTGCTGCTACTGCAGCAGCGAATTGACCTGCAAGCAGCGCATGGGCGGATGCCGTGGGATGAACGTCATCCCAGAACAGGAAGCCAGCGGCCGGTCCGCTGTTGAACGAGTTCAAAATACAAAAATAGGTTGGATCGCCGACGCATTTATCGGTCACGTTCTGGAACTGGTAAAACCCCGGGTTGGCGGCGACTTTCTCCAGCAATGCAGCGACATCGACCGTGTGAATATCTGAATATCTCAGTTGCTGGCCAAGCGCCTGCAGGGCTGCAGCGTAGGCTTGATTGAAGAGTGCAGAAAGGTAAGTCGCTTGCGCCGCTTGTGCTCCCTGGTTGAGCGGCGTCAATCCCAGATCCGGCAGGTTTGGCACGAGGAAGTGCCGGGCACCATGTGCATACAAAATTCCAATGGACTGGGTCAGATTGTTGATTGCGTTGCCGATGACCGCCTGAGCCACACCGGGTGCGCCAAGATTCGTGGCACCAAGAAAATCATTTGCGCCACCCCACACGACATAGAGCGCATCTTCATCGAGTCTTTCATTCGCCGCTACGTAGTCCTGCACTTGACCCAGTACGCCCGACCGCGGGAATCGTGGATCGTCATTGGTCAGCCCGCTGGTTGCGCCACCGACCGCAAAATCATGAAGGGTCAACCCGAGATTGGCCGCAAGGAGTTCCACTGCGACCGGACCATTGGAATAACGGCCATAGAAATACGGGAGCGGCGGCGATCCGTCCTGTGGTGTAAGCGGTGTCAATTTATTAACCAGGCGGTAATAATTTCCGTTGTCGGAAAGGCTGTCACCAAAAGCGATGACGGAAGAAAACTGCGGATCTGCCAAAGCGCCGGAAGTGGCAATGGCTGCAATGAAAGTAACAAGTAATCTGGCAATTGAACTTTTCATAATACCCTCCGTGTTATTGGTCTGTTGTGAAGGTAGAACTGATGGTCCTGGACACCTCGCTTGAATTGTTTAAATCGAAGAAATAGTTCTTCGACTGATAGGTGTTCCTTATGTGACAAGTGCGTTTGTAGCGCGGATTTCTTGGTTGAGAATACTGCTTGGTTATTATGGTTGGCGCAGGTCAAAAGTCAATAAGGCAATCGATGTATGCATAGGCCAAGAGAACTCGACTTCGGCAGGCACCTGTTTGTTGCGAACGCAACCCTGCGAAAATTGTGATGGTCGGTCCAAGACCCTTCTTGTTGCAGGGAGGACAAGGGCCGATCTAACCGTTTTCACTATTACATCCACAAATTAGGTGTAGGCTGACATCTCATGCATTTTGTGCCTGCCGAGTTTGCCCATGTATGAACACCTGACAGCAGTCGCGGATCGCTTGAGACAGGGATTTGTTCTCAGGTTTCCTTTTCTCGTTCCAAGAAGACGCGATGGCATCTTCGCCTATCTATTGGCGATTGCGCTGATGGGGGTGGCTCTGTTTGTGCGTTTGGCGATAGCGCCCGTCAGTGCAGGGGTGCAGTACGTTACCTTCTTCCCGGCCGTCACGCTCTCCGCAATCTTTGGCGGATACAAGTCCGGGATGCTCGCCACGGTAATTGGATTGGTTCTCGCCACCTTTATCCTTACACCGCCGTATTACTCTTTTTCAATGGAGGCGGTCCATTTCGCTTTCTGGTCAAACATGGTGTTCCTGACTGACGGCATCATCGTGTCCTTTTCGATAGAGGCAATGCATCGATTCCGCCAGAAATTCAAAATAGAGTTGGATGAAGTCAAGAAATCAGAAGCGCAGGTAAATAAGCTTAATGAGGAACTGGAAAAGCAAATCGTCAGGCGCGAGAAGGCAGACAAGGAACTGGCGGAACAGGAAGCGTTCTTTCGCCTCATTGCTGAGAATGTCGAGGACTTCATTGCGGTGCTGGATCTGAAAGGTCGGCGAATCTACAACAGTCCTTCCTTTGCCAGGCTTTTTGGTGACGTGAACGCCTTGAAAGGCACGGACTCCTTCGCCGAAATACACCCGGACGACCGTGAACGCGTGAGGCAAGTCTTCACCGACGCTTTGCAGCGCGGAGTCGGACTGCGGACGGAATATCGGTTCCTGCTGCCAAACGGCGGCATTTGTTACATGGAATCCAGCAGCGGACTGATCAAGAATCGTCAAGGCAAACCGCAGAGTGTGGTCGTTGTGTCTCATGATGTTACCGAGCGCAAAATTGTGGAGCGGAAAATCAAGGAATTTGCTTTCTACGACACCTTGACTCAACTTCCCAATCGACGGCTGCTGGATGACCGTCTTGAGCAAGCCATCGCAGCCTGCAAACGCAGTGGTCGTTATGGCGCAGTGTTGTTCCTCGATCTGGACAACTTTAAACCGCTCAACGATAAATACGGTCACAAAGTGGGCGACCTGTTTCTGGTGGAGGTTGTCCGTCGTCTCGCCGGTTGTGTGCGTGAAGTGGATACCGTGGCACGTTTTGGTGGAGATGAATTCGTGGTGGTGCTAAGCGAATTGGCCGCAGACGAAACCGAAGGTGCCAAAGAGGCCCGTATCGTCGCGGAAAAGATTCACATTGCCCTGACAGCGCCATATCTGCTGACCTCCAATCCCGAAGAAGGAACAGCGAAGACGATCACTCATCAGAACGTTGGCGCCAGCATTGGCGTTGCGCTGTTCCACAACGATGCAAGTGCAGAAAATGTTCTCAAGTGGTCTGACAAGGCGATGTATCGGGCGAAGGAGTCAGGGCGCAACCAGATCAGCTTCCATGCTGCCTGAATATGCCCGTGCCTATTGACTTGCGGAAAGTAATGCGGTGTTGAGCCGGTTAACTCTCTATAGCGAACCCAGGGTCTTGGTAACTGTGTTTTGCGATGAAGCGATGGCGTTCAGAATTATTTGTGTGGGATTGTTGGAAGAAGCTGTCGACGGGTAGGCAGCGCTCAGGAGAGATGACAGGTCCGAACTGTTTGAAGTGGATGTGGAGGACGAGCCCATCAGATCAAACAGTGTTGAGGTAGACGAGTTGCTGGAACTGGATGAGCTGCTGCCAAACAATTCGCTTATCGTACTTGCAACGTTGGCATCGATGGCTTGTACCAATTGCTCGGCCTGGGTCTGCGTCATCTTGCCCGTCGAGTTATAGGTTAATGGCGTTGATGAGTTGCTGCCCAAACTGAGCGTTGTGTTGTCGGATGCAGAGAAAATCTGCGCCAGCGTGGAATTGAGCGAACCAGCCGACTGAGACTGGCTGGCAGTTGAGTTAGTCGTTTGATTCAATGCATTTTGCAGAATGCTGGACGACAGGCTTGAAATTGTTGTCATGACCAACTCCCATTACCAGGTAACCATCAATATATTATTCATCGGCAGTGAACGGAAATACTTTAGCGAGTGCAGAGCAATTCCCTGGCCGCGAGTGTGGTAATAACTAATGCATGCCCGCAAGCCTTATCCATAGGCGATCTGCAGGCAGGTATCTCGAAGATTGTCGTTATATCTTGTTCGCAGACAAGGCAGCCTGAAGTTACCCGTGTCTATTGCCTTGCGGGGGAAGGTTGTTTCGAGGGATCAACAGCCCCTCCCGCTTTGCCAGGCTTCCAGTTGGTTGCCTTTCTTCACACGAGCATGAGTACCCGATTGAAGAACACGTCATCCCTGTTCCACACGATTCGAGGATTGCTGTCTTTTACCTTTTCGTACTTTTTGGCCAGCCCTTTGTAGGTCATATAGGCCGAGACTGAAAGATCCCAATCCTTCACCTTGAGCAACTGGCATTTTTCTTCTTTGGACACCTTGGCATCGAAGATGCTGAATCCGGCATCGTAAGTTTTCATCTTCGCGAAGAGGGCTTTGTTCCCGGCCTCCAGTCGTTTCAGGAACTCGGCGGTGTACTCTTTTGCTTTCGTCCTGTTATCGTCGTTGTGGTCACAATCAATACCGTTTGCGCCGGGGTTGATATACGACTCATAGGAGTGCTGTGCATTGGTCACACCCTGGTGGGCTGCCAGGTCCTGAATGCCATGCAGGACATAGCCGAGAAAGAAAAGACCGTGATCCGGTGATTTTGCCGCTTCTGGATAGATGCGATCAATTCGCGCTTTCAGCCACTTCAGGTATCTGCCAATGGCTTTACCCGCGGACTCACTGGTCGTGCCGTTGCTGTCGCTGCTTGCAGTCTGGGCATGCGCATACGGGTGATCCCATTCGTAAAAATCCGGGTCCTGCGCAGCATCGCTAACGACGGATATTGCATCGTATGAAAAATTGAATGTCTTCAATACCTCGGTAGTCAGTTCAACGTGGCCGGGTGAGTGATCTCCCGTGATTACCGATAGCCAGCCGCCGGAAGCAAATGATGGATTGCGCAAGTCATGCATCTTCTGGCGCGCTGCGATGAACGCCTTGAAATCCAGCTTTCTGTCGGCCTCGTCATGGTAGATTGCCCAGAGGTGGTAATTGTTGAAAACATAAAAAGGCAGATAGCTGACATCGCCGCCATCGGTGAAACGTTCCGCGGCCGGCATGTTCCACGGCGCCCTGTCAAAAGTGCTTTCCAGCAGACACCATCTGCCCGCTTCATTCTTGTACGTCACCCAGCAGTGTCCGCCCAGGGACTTGCCGTTCTTGCCACGCATTTCACCGAGTGCAATCCGAACGTTGAAGGGACTTATCCCGCTCCCGATCAACAGGCTGGCAAGAAGGCAGGAACTGTCCTCGCAATCGCCTTCTTTCAAGGTGAGCACTTCGGAAGGGAACAGCCAGAAATCGGCTTTGCCCTGCGACTTCCTGTCGAACTTGTAAGTCACATTTCTGGCGACATAGTCCCAGATGACCATCGCCCGTTTGTCGAAGTCACCCGGATTCGTCGTCTTGGGAAGATGGTGGTTTAGTACCAGTTCCTTGAGCGTGTTTTTGATGATCACATCATCAACAGGAGAGACGAACTCCCGGATATCGGTGGTGATCGCCTTCCTGGAGCCAATGACAAAACGTTTTTTTTCTATCGCGCAACCGTTGACTATGCAATCGCCGTCCCAGTTATAGATCATGATTTACCTTTCGTTTAATGATTTATAAGGATTAAACAAGAGCTATGTTAAGGAAACATGGATCAAGACCGACCGCCCTGAAACTAGGCCGCCTCAAGCGCACGGTGCGATGAGGCGCGTTCCGCCAGATTGATCATTTCGCTCCACGGCGAAGTCAGTTTGAAGGTGAACGAGAATGCTCCCTTAAAGGTGAGGCGATGCGTCCCTTCATCAACGGAGCGGTGGAGATAGCCCTTGGCAACAAGTCTGGCCGTCTGCTCATCCAGCTTGCAGCAAAGGTCGGCAACCGGGTCTTCCATGCTCAGCGAAAGCACGGGCGACCGGCCCGACGAAAGTCCCGCGCGCAACTTCAAGAACGCTGCATAAAGCTCGGGTACGGACATGGTCGGAAAGCGGTAGACCGGCTTGCGCGCTTCCTTGGGGAACACGCCGACCCTGGGGCTGGAGTTCACGTTCAGCGAAGTGCCGTCGGTGAATTCCTGGGTGAATTCGATATAGGTGGTGGAGCTCTTGCTGTTACTCCCGACGGTGACGTTGGCAACCGACAAGTCATCCGGGTTGCGCAGCAATACAAACGACACCAGCGAATTGGGCTTCCTGATCTCCGATGCGGTAACAGGCACAAAGCCTAGCGCCGCCATTGCTTCATTAACGTCCGGTGCCTTCTGATCGTGCGCAGCGACTGCGGATGCCAGTTCGACGGGCTGCAGGTTATAGGTTGCGGGGATACGCTGAGTTTGCCACACGCGCCGAGTCCTGCTCAGGAGCGGTACCAGCAAGATGATGACAACAAGCGTCGGCAGGAAGAGGTAATGGTTGAAGAATTCGAGCATGATGAATCTCCGACTGCTTGTGAGTGCTGAAAACTGTTACAAACGTGTGCCCACTAATTTCTGATGATAAAGCAAGTAGGTTGGGTTGAGCGCAGCGATACCCAACAATCCAAACGATGGGCATCGCGTTGCTCAACCCATCCTACCGCGCTATCACTGAGCGGTCCTGGTCAGTACCACATCGTCGACCACCATCTTCCATTTGTCGCCATCCTGGTATGGAGGCTTGCTGACAACAAATGTTGTTGCCAGCGGTCCGATACCTGCCTCGAAGTTGTCTCCGTTGAAGCCCTTGAGTGGACCTTCGATAGTAGTGGTGACTCCACCTTTCAGACGCTTGTAACGGACGGAGCCGTCCTGGGTAATGAGCAGGTACATGGCCTTCTCTTGCCATTCACCGACGTATGCGGACTTCTCCGGGGGAACAGGCTTTCCGCAACCGGGAAGAGCAAGGGCGAGGATCAACAGAACTATTGTGCGTGTGATGTTCAATTGAAATCCTTTCTGCGGCTAACAGAATTTGTGAATCATCTTTAAGATGCAATTGTGCAACATTTGTGTGGGGTGCAATAAGCGTAGCGCATTGCACCGGATGTGTTGATGTCTTCCTTTCGGCGCAATGCCTTTTGGTTATTGCGACCTACGCTGGCTGGTTAGATGTTTCTCGATTCGCTTGATCGTTACCAGTAGCCACACAGACAGGGACGCGCATATAACGGCCAGAGCCAAACCTAGTGCTGGTGCCCAGACGATCCAATTGCGTCGTGATATCCGATCAGCTTCATCCAGTTTCGTGAGTGATAAGCAGACCTGTTTGAGAACAGAAATATCCTGGGACTCAGATATCGATTTCGCGAAGCTTGCGTAGGCCCCCGGTAGCTCAACCAGGCTCGCGATATAAAGAACAAATAGCCACAGGGTGCCTGCAACTACAAACACGACGCACATGCAGAGAATGAGCCAACCAATGCGGCGAGCACTTTGTAGCGGCGCGTTCAATTCAGTTTTTGCAATCGCTGCTTCGTAAAGTGGTGTTGTCATAAGTTAACGAAAGAAAGAAATATAAGGGGCTAACGCAGTTTAGAAAACAGATTTTTGGAGCAGCAATGTCACCTATTGTAGTGTGCATTGTCAAGGATGATTAAATGGTTATAGCACTTCGTATGTCAGCATTCTGTCTGCATGGTTTGGCAATCCACCCATTCCCCGTACAATACCCAGCTGACCATGAAAACCATCACCTTTCCCAACAGCCCCTACCTCCTGCACCTGCCATTCGAACCGGCAGGCGACCAGCCCACGGCCATCGCGCAGCTGGTGGAGGGCATCAATGACGGTCTGGCGTACCAGACACTGTTGGGCGTGACCGGTTCCGGCAAAACGTTCACCATCGCCAACGTGATCGCGCGCACCGGACGGCCGGCGATTGTGATGGCGCCGAACAAGACGCTGGCGGCGCAGTTGTATTCCGAGTTGCGCGATTTCTTTCCCGATAATGCGGTGGAATATTTCGTTTCCTATTACGACTATTACCAGCCCGAGGCCTATGTGCCGTCGCGCGATGTGTATATCGAGAAGGATTCCAGCATCAACGAGCAGATCGAGCAGATGCGCCTGTCTGCCACCAAGTCCATGCTGGAGCGGCAGGACTGCATCATCGTCGCCACCGTCTCGGCCATTTACGGTATTGGTGACCCGGTGGATTACCACGGCATGATTCTGCATCTGCGCGAGCACGAGAAGATGGCGCAGCGCGATGTGATCCAGCGCTTGGTGGCGATGCAGTACGAGCGCAACGACATCGACTTCAATCGCGGCCACTTCCGTGTGCGCGGCGATGTGATCGACATCTTCCCGGCGGAAAGCAGCGAGAACGCACTGCGCGTGACGTTGTTCGACGACGAGGTGGAATCGCTGTCGCTGTTCGACCCGCTCACCGGGCACATCATGACGCGCGTGCCGCGCTACACCGTGTATCCCTCCAGCCATTATGTGACACCGCGCGAGACGACCTTGCACGCCATCGAAACCATCAAGGTGGAGCTGGCCGAGCGCATCGCCTTCTTCATCACCGAGAACAAGCTGGTGGAGGCGCAGCGCATCGAGCAGCGCACGCGCCACGATCTGGAGATGCTGGCCGAGATCGGTTTCACCAAGGGCATCGAGAACTATTCGCGGCATTTGTCGGGGCGTCCGGATGGTGCCGCACCGCCGACGCTGATGGATTACCTGCCGCCCAATGCTCTGATGATCATCGACGAAAGCCACGTCACCATTCCGCAGATCGGCGGCATGTACAAGGGCGACCGGGCGCGCAAGGAGAACCTGGTCAATTACGGTTTCCGCCTGCCATCCGCGCTGGATAATCGTCCGCTGCGTTTCGACGAGTTCGAAAAGATCATGCGCCAGAGCATTTTCGTTTCGGCCACGCCATCCACTTACGAAGCCGAGCATCAGGGGCAGGTGGTGGAGCAGGTGGTGCGCCCGACCGGGCTGATCGACCCGGCCATCGAAGTGCGTCCCGCCACCAATCAGGTGGACGACCTGATGTCCGAAGTGACTTTGCGTACGAACGTGGGTGAACGGGTGCTGGTTACCACGCTGACCAAGCGCATGGCGGAAGACCTCACCGAATATTTTGCCGAGCACGGCATCAAGGTGCGCTACCTGCACTCCGACATCGAAACCGTGGAGCGCGTGGAGATCATCCGCGACCTGCGCCTGGGCATGTTCGACGTGCTGGTGGGTATCAACCTGCTGCGCGAGGGCTTGGATATTCCCGAAGTGTCGCTGGTAGCCATTCTGGATGCGGACAAGGAAGGCTTCCTGCGTTCCGAGCGCTCGCTGATCCAGACCATAGGCCGCGCCGCGCGCCACCTGCACGGTAAGGCGATCTTGTATGCCGATCGCATCACCGAGTCCATGCGCAAAGCCATCTCCGAAACCGACCGCCGCCGTGCCAAGCAGGTGGCCTATAACGAAGAGCACGGCATTACGCCGCAGTCCGTGGTTAAGCGCATCAAGGACATCATCGACAGCGCCTATGACGTGGATGACGAACGCGCGTCGCTTAAGGCAGCACAGACCGAGGCAAAGTATCTGGCGATGAGCGAGAAGGAAGTGTCGAAAGAGATCGCGCGGCTGGAAAAAGAGATGTTGCAGGCCGCGAAGAATCTGGAATTCGAGAAGGCCGCCCAGGTGCGCGACCAGTTGAAGAAGTTGCGCGAGAGCGTGTTTCTTTCCCCGTTGTAACCTCCGTCGTTCCCGCGTAGGCTGGAATCCAGTTACCGCGTGGGCACCCAAACGTGCCCACCCTGCAAAATCCCATATAGGCATCTACTCCAGGAAACTGTGCGAACGGGCATTATTTTTTGCCGTTGCGAGTGTAGGGATATTCGGAAAATGTGGTAGGCTATATTTAGAAGGTGCAAATTCAGTATCGAAACATCAACATACCTACTCAGGATTTAATAAGAATATGGCGAATGATGGTGGCGGCACAAGAATTGAATTCTCTGAATTGATGCACGGTTATGCCAGCGCGGAGGCGACCACCTTCGCCGATGGCTATGCTGAGGGCGAGAAGGCGGGGAATACCCTGGCAATCAATGTTTCGGTGCTCATCCCGGACCTTGAACTTTTCCTGACTGACCCCGGGCACGCGGGCACGCTCAGCGGCGAGATAGATAGCCCCCTGCTCGGAGGCATATGCCCTGTGCAATCGGGCGTTTTCAAATTGCTCCCGGATACCGCAGACCTTAACCGCAAGGTAATGTACTACCAGTTGTATGCCACAACGCCACAGCAGGAGCCCATCACTTTCGTCGGTGTCAAGCAGGTGCAGCATGATGCGCCATTCGATCTGTGGCGAGACACGACAACGCTTTACGTCAACATCTATCGCGGACACATCGATCCAGACAAGGCAGCGCAGGCAACGACGTGGATCACCGGCATCATCGGTCTGGGCTTGCAGGATTTCATCAAGGTGCTGGGGCAATTGCGCGCCGTTGCACCCGACGGCAGTTCCACCCTGGCAGGCATCGCGCAATTCGGCAAATTCTTCGCCGGAAAATTGTGGGATGTTTACGGTCCATCACTTCCGCCGGCACTCAATCAGCCCAAGCGCAAATATCCACGCTTCACCAATGACGGCGTTCGTGACGCAAAGATTTCGGTGCATCCGTTCAGCACTGTCGATGGCCTCACGTTACAGCTAACCCGGTTCAAACGATCCGCCTGCGACGACGTGGTGCTGCTTGTCCACGGTCTGACCAATTCTTCCGATATGTTCATCATGCCTGAACATCAGAATCTGGCGCAGACACTGCTCGATCAGGGTTACGGCGATGTATGGGCGCTCGATTACCGCGGCAGCTGCCGTTTTCCCTACAACCTGGCGCGCCATCGTTACACCTTCGACGACATGGCGCTGTTCGATCATCCGGCCGCCCTGGCCGAGCTGCGCCGACACATCGGTCCCAATCGCCGCATCCATATAGTTGCTCACTGCATCGGGGCAATGACGGTGGCGATGGGATTGTTCGGGAATACGATACACGGGGTTAGCAGCGCCATCCTCAACAGCGTTGCATTAACGCCCAATGTTTCATCCTGGGCCAAGTTGAAACTCGCCGTCGGACCCTGGGCTGTCGAGAGTTTGCTCGGCATCGAACACATGAACCCGTCGTGGTGGCGCGAGCCGGGTTGGTTTGCGGGAAAATTGCTTGCGCTGGTGAGCAATCTGGCACACCGGGAGTGCGATTCGCCCGAGTGTCACATGATGAGTTTCATGTGGGGAGACGGTCATCCTTCGGTATATAACCATGCCAATATCGCAGCGGAAACTCATGAGCGTCTGGGCGACTTGTTCGGCGGCACCGGGGTGCACTATTACCGTCATGTACTGAAGATGGTGAAGAACAACAACACAGCGATCAAGTTTGCGCCGAAGGATCCTCGCTATGCGGCGCTTCCCGACGACTATTTCAAGGATGCGGGTGCAATGACGACGCCTATCCTGTTTACGCTGGGTCAGGACAATCACGTCTTTACGGATTCCAATCTCATTTGCCATCAGCGTCTGGAAAAAATTACGCCGGGGCGCCACCAATTGCAGGTATTCCCCGGTTACGGACATCAGGATGTTTTCATGGGCAAGAATGTGCATGAAGACATCTTCCCTCGCTTGATCACCTTTTTAAGGGAGCACAGCCATGACTGATAGCCAACCGCCATCCGGATTGGTGTTTTGGCCTGACAATCCAGAAGCCGATAGTCGCATCGGCGTGCTGATCAGTGATATTCATTGCACCGATTGCACCGTTGGCAACCAGACGGCGAGTGAGACGGACTGGGAGAGTTTTTTCCGCGAACTGGAGGTGATGCTGGATGCGTCGATCACGGCCACCAGCGAAATATTGCTGATACTCAACGGCGATGTGGTCGATCTGCTGCGTTCCGGAAAATGGGCCGCCGCAAATGTATATCCGTGGCAGCGGGATAATCCTGACTTCAAGAAGATTGTGCTGGACATCATGCACGATGTCGTCGAGAAGCATGCGAAGCACCCCGTGGACGCAGACGTTTCATCCGGATTTTTTCACTATCTGCAAGAACTGGTGCAGAACCTGAGAAAGAAGACCTCGCGGGTCACGCTCATTCCCATCGTGGGCAACCACGACAAGGAGCTGCAGGTCGTGCCCGAGGCACGGGCAATCTATTACCAGCAATGCCTTGGACTCACCTCAGACGACCTGAGTGCCGAATACCGCAATTGGGTGGCAACGCAGATGGGCAGCGATCCCGCAGAACCCTGGCCGTTGCTGCCGTTCTATTTTGCGGGACCACATCTGCGACTGTTCGCCACGCACGGCCAATGGCGCGACAGTACCAATTCGCGCAGTACCGGGCGCTGGAATTCCTGCAAAGGCTGGCAGCCGCAGCTTTGGCAACAGGAGCAATATTTGCCGTTCAGTGATCCCTGTTTCGGCGATACGATCGCCAGCGGGATGCTTTCGCATTTCATCTGGAATGCCACGCTGGCAATCGAACACGATGTCATCCCTAATGCTGTCAATCGTTCCCGTGATGATGGGATAGACCACATCCAGCACGTGCTGCGCGAAATGGACCTGTACCGCCCGGCGGCGGCAGCTGTTGTGCGCTTGCTGGAAGAAGCCAGGAAACTCGACCACTACGATCAGAATTCCCAGCTGCTGTACCTGACGTTGGTCAATCAGTACCGCAACAGTCTGCAATCGTGGTTGGCTCATCCTGAAACTTTCAGCACTGCATCGCTGGGCAATAAAATTGTGTTGTATGTGATTTCATTCCTGAGCCGCCTGCGCTGGGTCTGGGTGGATACCGTCCTGATGCGCTTGATGGCTTGGAAATCGGACTTGAAAGGGGAAACACCCTATTCCAGCTTGCCGGCATTTCTTGATGATTACCGGCCTGTCGGGTTTCGTCTGCATGCCGAGGGCCATACTCACGTGACGATGGAAGTTGATCTTAAATACAGCCCTCCGCAAGAACGGCTCAACTACACATATGTCAATCTGGGCGCATGGCGCAATCGCATCGTGCAGAAATTCGACAATATGGGATTTCGCCGCCGCAGTATCGGCCGTGCCCTGATCGTACAAGGCAGTGCAAATTCCAATTCAGATGACAGTGCCTATCGTTTTACCTTGCGCGATATCACCAGTTGGGGAGACGGTCTGGATCGGTGGTAAGCAAGCTCCAAAATTGTGTTCAACTTATCGGAGGGTGAAATGGAACAGGACAGTTCAGGCCGGAATGTTGGAGAAATTCCTGAAATGCTGGAGGCGGTGGTTATCGGCAGCGGCTTTGGCGGTGCCATCAGTTGTTGCCGCCTGGCGCAGAAGTGGGGAAAAGGCGTGCTGCTGCTGGAACGTGGCAAGCGCTACCCGATGGGTTCTTTTCCGCGCTCGCCGCATCAGATGGCCGACAATTTCTGGAGTGATCCGGATGACAAGGCACAGCGTCCCAAGCATATACGCAGTAACGGCTTGCGCGGCCTGTATGACATCCGCAATTACTCCAAAATTGATGCTGTGGTCAGTGCCGGATTGGGCGGTGGCTCGCTGATTTATGCCAATGTATTTCTGGAACCGCCCGCGCATGTTTTTGCATCCAACTGGCCTGCCTGGTTAAACCGGGATTCGCTGCAACCCTATTACGAAGTGGCCAAATCCGTTCTCGGCGCGCGCCCCATTCCATCCTGGGAAAACGATGCGCGCCGCCATGTTACCCGCACCGTGCTGTTTCAGGATTTCGCCAGAAAGCAGGGGCGGGAATCCAAACTTGCCGATCTCTGCGTATTCTTCGGCAACGATTACAGCTACAAAGACCCGCAGTCTTCACCTGCTGCCATCGGCCTGCAGGAAAAGAATCGCTATGGTGCAGCGCAAACCTCATGCACTTATTGCGGCGAATGCGATGTGGGCTGCAACACGCATTCGAAGAACTCCGTGGATCTCAACTATCTCCACGTCGCCGAGCATGTTCACGGTGCCCGCATCCAGACCGGCACCCTGGTTGAAAAAATCGTTCCGCTGAATGTACAGGGAGACGAGGATGCCGCTGCCGACGGGGAGCATGGATATCGGGTGTATTACCATGATCTCGATCAAGGCGCGGACTGGGTCGATACCCGGCGTGTCGTGGTCTCCGCAGGAACACTGGGAACCAACGAATTGCTGCTGCGTTGCCGCGATGTGCATGGCACCTTGCCGCGTATCAGCCAACAACTGGGCAAGCACTTCTCGGGCAACGGCGATTTTGTCTCTTTTGCTGCCGTGGGAAAAAAGGCTGCCGATCCCAACTACGGTCCGGTAATTACCCAGTACTCGGATTTCAATCTATTCAAGGCGCATGATCCGCAGCGTGCCTTCATTTTGCAGGATGCCAGCTATCCGGCGTTCCTGGCCTGGTTCATTGAGGGCATGCAACCATTCTTGAGCCCGATAGGGTTGCTGAAAAAAGCCTGGCGTGCGATCAAGTGGTTGTGGCGGCGCGTCATGCAAACGCTGTTCGGGGGGAAGTGGAGCGGCCAGGTCGCTGATCTCTTTCATGAAATTCTCCAGAGTGATCTGTCCTATCGCAGCAGCGTGCTATTGTGCATGGGACAGGACAAGAGCGATGGCGTGCTGTCGCTGAAGGACGGTCGTTTGGATATTCACTGGCCGCAGACGCCCAGCATGCCGCTGTACCGGGCTATTGTGGACTGCGGAAAAAGATTCAAGGCGTTTGCCGACTCAAGTTTCTTCACACCGTTGCCGACATGGACATGGCCGGTGCGGAACAACATCACGGTTCATCCGCTTGGGGGGTGTGCTTTGGCTCAGGATGCCGCGCAAGGCGTGGTCAGTGCGGGAAATGACCGCGGGCAGGTATTCGGCTACAAGGGTCTTTATGTTGCAGACGGTTCGGTTTTGCCGGGCGCAGTCGGTGCCAATCCTGCTGCGACAATCTCCGCTGTTTCCGAATGGATAGCGGAGGGGATTACAGATATTGCTCCGGATGTTACCCTTGGCATGCACGCTCCAGCCCGGTGATAAGCGGGAAATACTTTGAGTAACAATTCGAATCATGCCCAAGCAAGCGATTTTGCAAAACGAAAACAAAGCAATCGAGGCCGAACAGGTCAAGGCATTTTTCAATGATGCCAATGATCTCAACTGGACCGGGGCTTTGGTTTTTTCCATTCTGGTCTTCGCTGTGTATGAGGAAACGCCCTGGTGGACGTGGGCGCCCGCGCTAATTCTTGTCTATCTCGTTACCCTGGCCCGCGATTATCTGATCCGGCAATACCATCGCAAGCCGGAACAACGCACTTCCGCACAATGGACGCACAGCCAGGCGGTGAGCGCCGGATTGGCCGGTATTTTCTGGGGAGTATCGGCCACGGCGATGCTGGCCCATCTGCCCATTACCTTGCAGCTCTTTGTGCTGACCGTAGTCGCCGTGGTAGCGGCAGCTTCCATATCGGAAGGTATATCTCTCGTCCTTCCGTCACGCATGTTCATGTTGGGCAGCATCACCCCGCCGGCCCTCTGGCTATTGACTGTTAGCGACCGCCTGCATTTCCTGCTCGCCATGATGTTGCTGTTGTTTATTCCGGTTGAGATTGTGCTGAGTAACAAGAAGTATCTTAGTTTCCTCGAAGCACAGCGGCTGCGCTTTCATAATGAATTTCTGGTGACTGAATTGTCGCGGCAGCATGAGTTGCTGGAAAATGCCAGCAAGGCAAAATCCCGCTTTCTCGCGGCGGCCAGCCACGACTTGCGCCAGCCTTTGGCTGCGTTGATGATTTTTCTGGAACAACTGGAATTCGAACGGCAGCTTTCTCCCAGTGGCAAGGATGTCCTGGAACACGCACAACAGGCCACCAGTTCTTTGTGCAGTCTGCTGGATGGGCTGCTCGATATTTCACGACTGGATGGTCAAACCATCAGGGTGAAAATAAAATCGTTTTCCATCCAGAACTTGTTTGACGAACTGGAAAAGGAATTTTCCCCGATCGCGGAACATAAAGGGATTAGTTTGAAGTTTTCGCCAAGCTCGGCGGTGATTGAAAGCGACATCATTCTGGCGGTGCAAATTCTGCGCAATCTGATTTCCAATGCGTTGCGCTACACCAAGGCGGGACACGTTCTGGTTGGCTGTCGTCATCGGCAAGGCAAGCTTGCGATCGAGGTGCATGACACGGGCATCGGCATAGCGGAAGATCAACGTGCCAAGATCTTTGACGAGTTCTATCAGGTCAACAATCCGGAGCGTGACCGCCAGCAGGGGTTGGGGCTGGGATTATCCATTGTGGATCGCGCAGCACGGTTGCTGGGACATCCAGTCACGTTGACTTCAACACCGGGCAAAGGATCTACATTTACGGTAACCGTGCCGCTTGCCAAGGCGGCAATTGTCGAGGAAGAAGTTGACTCGCTGCCACCGCAAGTGATTCCGGATTTGGCCGGTCGCTTGATCGCATTCATTGAAAATGAGGGAAGCATACGTGCGGGAATGCAATCCCTCCTGCAATCGTGGGGGTGCAGAGTGGTGATTGCCGATTCTGCCGCCAACATGATCAAACAGCTCGAAACCATGAATGATACTGTTGAGCTGGTAATCTCGGATTTCGGGCTGAGAGGTTCCTTGAATGGTGTCGACGCGATTGCCGCGATACGTCAACGCTGGGGTGCCGAGCTACCGGCGCTGCTGTTTACCGGCAATATCAGCAAAGAAACCTATACGCTTGCCAAGAATGCCGGACTGACGATTTTGTACAAGCCGGCAAAAGCGGAGTCTTTGCACGAAGCGATCACCACTGCAATCGGCAGAAACAGGCGACAGAAAGAACGGGCGTGAAATTGTTGCCGCCGGATGCAGCGGCAGATCTGTCGAATACAATGAATACAGAAGATAAAGTAAGCGTCCTGTTTGTCTGCATGGGCAACATCTGCAGGTCACCCACCGCGGAAGCGGTGTTCCGGAATTGCGCCGAGAAAGCAGGACTGCTTGAGCGACTGCATATTGATTCGGCCGGCACGCATGATTACCACGTTGGTGCCGCACCCGATGCGCGTGCGCAACAGGCTGCGAAACGGCGCGGTTACGACATGAGCAAGCTGCGCGGACGCCAGGTTGAGGCGCAGGATTTTTTCCGCTTTGATTATGTACTGGCCATGGATAACCAGAATCTGGTCATGCTCGAGCATTTGCGTCCGGATGATGCGCAAAACCACCTCGGCCTGTTCCTTGAATTTTCCGAACGCCATGATGAATGGGAAGTGCCCGATCCGTACTACGGCGGCACGGACGGGTTCGAGCGTGTGCTGGACATGGTGGAAGATGCGGCACAAGGGTTGCTGCTGCACATTGTGAAAAATCATATGAGTGTGCCCGGATAAGCAAATGCTACTGACCTTTGCCGGTGCCGATGATGCTTATGCCGATTATGTGTCGGTGTTGGTATGGGGCGTGGTTGTCGTTGTCGGGACGATCATTGTGCTGGGGGCAGCAAACAAAGGATCGCCATCAGAGGTGTCGGTTTCCACAGCCGTCAAGATTGGGTGTTTTGCATACCTGCTTCTGGTGATCGTTTCATACCGGGAAATTTTCGGCAGATTCATCGAGGCGGATATCAGTCCCAATGAAGCAAGACTGCATTTCGCCGGTTCCATTTACCATTCGACCACACTGAAACGCGAACAGATCAAGGAAGTCCTTTTCGGATTTCCCGGCCGGGGTAATCCGAACAGTTGTTATCTCAAGTTCGTTACAAAATCAGATGAAATTATTCGTAGCGCTCCGATAAAAGGCACTGCCTGCAAAGACCAAAGAGCGCAGATATCTGCGTTGATGAGTCTAGAACGTTTGCGTCAGTAACAAATATCCGCGCGTGCCACCCGGTTCATCCAGTCCATGCGCGATACCCAGCCGCAACGGCAGGGGAATGCGGTAATACACCTTGATCTCTCCGATCAGTTCGATGCCAACGCCGCGGTAGTATCTGGATCGCGCATTGCCGTTATCCCACACGCTACCCGCATCCATGAACATGGCCGCCGACAGGCGATTGATGCCGATGGGCGGCGACATCGCGTGGCTGTCATAATCTTCGATTGGCGTGCGCCATTCGATGTTCGCGACGCGCGCGTTCTGCCCGCGCAGTATGGCATTGCTGCCTGAATATCCGCGCAACGGCAGATCGCGCTGGTTGATCATAGGCGCCTGCGTCAACCCGAATTCGGAGGCGCCGCCGAGTTGATACTGTTCGGTGCTGCCGTGCGCACGCGCTTCTGTCCATCTTCCGCTGAGTACTGTTTTACCAACAGGCAAATAGCCGCGAGTGTCGAAGCGGGTGACGTAGCCGTCGTAGAAGTTCTTGAACGGCCGGTAGCTTTCGTACAGCAAGGTGCTGAGGTTGCCGCGATTGATGCCGTCGGCATACCAGTTCGTGTTGCGTGTGTCGTAGCGCAGAAAGGTTGCGGCGAGGCGCTCGTTTTGCGTTCTGGCGGAGGAGCCGGCGACCTGCACAAGGTCGGTAGTCTGTATGTCTGCGCCAATGCCGAGATAGATGCGCCGTTCTAATCTTAGCCAGGGCAGCATTGAGACCCATTGCGCGTCGGTGGTGCGGTCAAACACCGTGGTTTTCTCATTGTTGCCGGAGCCAGTCCACTCTCGTGCCTGCAGATTGCGCGATATGCTGAAAAGGTGATTGTCGAGGTAGGTATAGGCGATGTTGCCGATGGCTTCATGCTGCGTCGTTTCCCATAGCAGGTTGGCTGCGTAGCTGTGCCATCCCAACGCGTCGCTGCCGAATGTGGATAAGCCATAAGCTGTCAATCCGCGATCCACAATTGATGCCGGCAGCCAAGTGCGCGGATACATCGAATACAGGCCGTGGTAGCTGGCGGATTCGCCCAATTTGCTGGTGATAGGAGGATTGTCTCCTTGCAGTGCAGTGGTTTGGCCGGATACCGGTTTCGCCTGGGCGAGCGTGGTTGTGGTTTGCATGCGACGCAGTTCAATACCTCCTGCAGCCAAAACCCCGAGCACGACCGAACCGTCCTGCGCAATACCGCTTTGCAGGGTGACGGCGGTGTAAGTGTGGCTCAGGCGAGTCAATTCGTTTGAGCCAGGCGAATAGCGCCACAAGTTGGGAACCCCATCCTTGACGGCGACGAATTCCAGACCGTCGCCATTCCTGGTGTAGCGCAAGCCGTACAGCGGCGCGCCATGGTTGAACAAGACGCGCGGTGTGCCGCCGGCACTGTCGAATTCCAGCACTTGCCATGCGCCCGCCTGTTTGAGGGCCAGCGCGATGTGCTTGCCGTCCGGGCTGGCCGCCAGATCTATTGCTTCGACCCGCTCCGGTGTTTGGTACAGCGTGCGCGATTCGCGCCAGCCATTTTCCCGTTGCTCGAGTATGCTCAGCGTGGATACGCCACCTTCAATGTGCAATGCGGCAATCTGCGTGTCCAGCCAGACCGCGCGGCGATAGCGTCCGCATTCGGTTTGACGCTGCAATCCTGAGGCGGCAGTCCACGTGTAGAGATCGAAATAGTAATTGAAGTTGCGGCAGACATCGGGCTGCGCGATCAACACCCTGCCATCAGCGCGTACGTCGATACGCGAGCCGGAATTAACGTTGGCGAGATCCTGCACCTTGCCTTGCGCGTCGATATGCACCAGTCTGGGTCTCAGCAAGCCGTCATCTAGCACAGCCAGCACGCCGTCGGCGACGGGCGCCAGTGAGTCGATGCTGAAGTTGGCCGGCAGGATGACGCTACCATCGGCACGCGGTGTTGCTTTGAGCGGCGCTTCACGCTGCGTCATCTGTTGCGTCAGATCGGCGATGAATTCATCCCAAAGTTCGCCCATGTGCTTGCCGGTTGCCAATACGGGATTTGAATCCACACGCGCAACGAACGGGAAATTGCCGCTGTATCGGTAGACATATTTGTATATCGCATCCGGTCCGTATTTGCGCGCCAGAAAATCGTAGAAATATACGCCGTACAGGTATTGTTTTGAGGTTGGCAGCGCGCGTCCGTCGGCGTTCATTTCCGACAGCGATTTGAAACCGTGCTCATGTTCGATACGCATCAATGCTTCGAATGTTGGTCCTTTGAGTCTCCCGCGTCCGGCCTCGGGCGAGCTCTCGTTATAGGTGGCAATGCCTTCGATGGCCCAGGTTGGTTGCCACAGGTTGGGGAAGAAGAACGGATCGCGACCAAAGATGTGCTGAGCGACACTCGGCGCACCGCGTACTTTGTCCAGATGAAATGTGTGCGTGAGCTCGTGGGTAAGCAGCATTTCCAACCAGACACTGTTGTCCAGCAATTCGCCGTCGTCCGGCGGCGTGAGAAAGATGGCGCTCTCGTTGAACGGCAGGGGAGTGGAGAAACCGTTGGCGATGTCGTACTCATCGACCACGATGATTTCGATCCTGCCACTGGGTTCCCACTGCAACTCCTTGCTCAGGCGACTATAGACGCGTTCGGCGATGTCGGCTATTCGTTCGGCCTGCGGGCGCTGCGGCGTGGCGTAATTGATGCGGAAATGGGCGCTGTCGGCAATCTTCCAGTCGCGGCCTGGATCCGGGCCGATGGCGGCTTGAGCGGGAGACAAAACGGCAAGTGCGACAAGTGCGAGCAGGATGCGTAGCATAGTGTGCGTTCCCCAATAAAAAAAGCGCACGGCATGCCGTGCGCTTTCATTATCCAACAAACTGCTCAGTTCGGCGACTGTGTTTCCACCTGCTGCAACGGCTCGTTGTTTTCCATGGTATAGACCTCACGTTGACGCTGACGACGACGCGGTGCCTGTGCACGGTTTTCCTGTACCGGAGCGACAGTGGCAGCCTTGTTCGGATCGGTTTCAATCAGGGTCAGGCCGCTGCTGCTCAGGTCGATCGGTGCAGCAACAATCGCAGGTGTGGCGACAGGCGCGGTAGCAACCGGGACTTCAACGACAGGAGCGACCGGAGCCGCAACAACGACTTCAGGCGCTGCCTGCACAGCGGGCGTTGGATGTGACACAACTTCGCTTGGCACGGCTCTTTTCATCGAATCCTTCATTGAATCGGGATAGGCGATGTACTCGGTCGGTTTTGGGCGCTGAACGGGAGCTGGTGCCGCAGTTGCAGCAACTTCGCTGACCACAGGCATCGCGACTTGTTCGTTGGTTTGAACCTCGCTGGTTAACAGATTTTCGCCGGATGTCGAAGCCGGTTGTTGTTCACGACGTTCGCGTTCACGACGACCACCGCGACGACCGCGTTTGCGACCTTCGCGATTGGCGTTGCCCGTTCCTTCTTCGCCTTGCTCACCGGCGACGACCGGTTTTGGCGCTTCCAGTGCGGGTTTTTCCGTATTGGCCGGGCGCGGCTGGCGTGGTTGCTGCTGTTGACGCTCGCCGCGATTCTCTTTTTGTTCCTTGCTGTCGGCCTGCACTTCTTCGCGATCACGGCGCTGCTTGTTGCCGCCTTCGTTGCGGTCACGGCGTTGCTTGTTGCCGCCTTCATTACGCTCGCCGCGTTCGCTACGTTCACCACGCTCGCTGCGGTCACGGCGCTGGTTATTGCGTCCGCTCTTGGCCGGTGCGGCAGGTTTAGCGGGTGCGCTTTCACCGCCCAGTGATTTAAACCAGCCGATCAGACCGCCCAGCAGGGAGGTCTTCTTCTCGGGCTTGGCTTCGTGCTTGGGGGCGGGTTGCGAGGGAGTAATGCCGCGCACAGCAGCTTGTGGACGCTGCGCCTTGATTTCCTGTGCCGTGGCTGCCAGCACCGGTTTGATTTCTTCCGGTTTCTCCACCAGCTTGTAGCTGGCTTGCAGATGGTCGGCGGTGATGTCGTCCTGGCGCAGGCGGGTGACGCTGTAATGCGGCGTTTCCATGTGCGGGTTGGGGATGAGCACCACGCTGATCTTGAAGCGCGATTCGATGCGGAAGATGTCGGAACGCTTTTCGTTGAGCAGGAACGTGGCGACATCCACCGGTACTTGTGCGTGAATGGCGGCGCTGCTGTCTTTCATCGCTTCTTCCTGGATGATGCGCAGGATGTTCAAAGCCGAAGATTCGGTACCGCGAATATGGCCGATGCCGTTACAACGCGGGCAGGTGGTGTGGTTGCCTTCTTCCAGGCTGGGTGCCAGGCGCTGGCGCGACAGTTCCAGCAAACCAAAACGCGAGATCTTGGCGGTCTGGATGCGGGCGCGGTCGAAACGCAAGGCGTCGCGCAGGCGATTTTCCACGTCGCGCTGGTTCTTGCTTGATTCCATGTCGATGAAGTCGATGACGATCAGGCCACCCAGGTCGCGCAAGCGCAACTGGCGGGCGATTTCGTCGGCCGCTTCCAGATTGGTGTTGTAGGCAGTCGTCTCGATGTCGCCGCCGCGGGTGGAACGCGCGGAGTTGATGTCGATGGCTGTGAGCGCTTCGGTGTGGTCGATCACGATGGCACCGCCGGAAGGCAGGTTCACCTGGCGGGCATGTGCCGATTCGATCTGGTGTTCGATCTGGAAGCGCGAGAACAGCGGTACGTCGTCGTGATAGCGCTTGATGCGGTTCACGTTGTCCGGCATCACCGTGCCCATGAAGGCCTGTGCCTGCTGGAAGATGTCGTCGGTGTCGATCAGGATTTCGCCGATCTCGGGATTGAAGTAGTCGCGGATGGCGCGAACCACCAGGCTGCTTTCCAGATAGATCAGGGAAGGCGCTTTTTCAGTTTCGGCGGCGCCTTCGATGGCGTCCCACAGTTGCTTGAGGTAATTCAGGTCCCACTGCAGTTCTTCGAGGTTGCGGCCGATACCTGCGGTGCGGGCGATGATGCTCATGCCGTGCGGCACTTCCATCTGGGCCAGCACGTCGCGCAATTCGTTGCGGTCTTCACCTTCGATGCGGCGCGATACGCCGCCGCCGCTGGGGTTGTTCGGCATCAGCACGATGTAGCGACCGGCCAGACTTATGAAGGTAGTGAGCGCCGCGCCCTTGTTGCCGCGTTCGTCTTTTTCCACCTGGACCAGCAGTTCCTGGCCTTCTCTCAATGCTTCCTTGACGGAAGGACGATTGCCCGCACCTGCGCTGTAATACTGCGGAGAGACTTCTTTAAAGGGAAGAAAACCGTGGCGGGTACCGCCGTATTCGACAAAGCACGCTTCGAGGCTGGGCTCGATGCGGGTGATGATCGCTTTGTAGATGTTGCTCTTGCGTTGTTCTTTACCGGCGGTTTCAATGTCGAGGTCAACGAGTTTCTGACCATCCACAATGGCGACGCGGAGTTCTTCCGGCTGCGTCGCATTGAATAGCATGCGTTTCATATTTTTCTCCCGCGCTCTGACACGGGCAGAACTAAAGCTACGCGCTGGTTAGCGCGCGAGAATTTGGGTCATGTAAACTATCAGTGAGTTGTGATGACGACTGTTATTCAAGTTATTGTTCTCGTTTTAGCTTGTCTGTATCTGCATGCTGCCAAAATATTGTTGAGGGCAGCACATCAAAATCTATCTGCTTGGTGCTTAGAGCGCGCAAATCAATTACCATCACTGCTTGTTTCCGGTGAGTGAGATAACCGGGCGGGGCTGCTTCGTAGGCGGCTTAACTGCCTGCCTTAGGTTGGACGGGGAAAATGAACATCCCGTTTGTACGAAGGCGCACACGCAAGGCGCGAAGTATATTCAAAATGAACGGTTTAAGCAAAGAATCTGTCAGTTGGCTGGAAATCGACGAGGGCAGCGAAGGGCAGCGCATCGACAACTTTCTGTTCCGCCAGTTGAAGGGGGTGCCCAAGAGCCATGTCTACCGCATCCTGCGCGGCGAGGTGCGGGTCAATAAAAAGCGCGTAGACCAGACTTATCGCCTGCAATTGGGCGATATTTTGCGCATTCCGCCCATCCGCGTAGCCGAAAAACCCGAGAGCGAGTACGTTCCGGCCACCGAATTCCCTGTTTTGTATGAGGATGAGGCGATTCTGGCCATCAATAAGCCCTCGGGTACGGCAGTGCATGGCGGCAGCGGGGTGAGTTTCGGCGTGATCGAACAGTTGCGCAGTGCCAGACCGCAAGCCAAATTCCTCGAACTGGTGCACCGGCTGGACCGCGAGACTTCCGGGGTGTTGCTGGTGGCGAAGAAGCGCTCTGCCTTGACCGGGATGCACGAGATCATGCGTGAGGGCAACAGCGACAAGCGCTATTTCACGCTGGTGCTGGGGCAATGGAAGAACGCCAAGCAGCATGTGAAGCTGCCGTTACACAAATTCGATACGCCGCAAGGAGAAAAGCGCGTGATGGTGCGCGAGGACGGGCAGGCCTCGCATACCATCTTCACCATGATCAAGAGCTGGCCGGAATTTACTTTGTTAGAGGCGCAGCTCAAGACCGGACGCACCCACCAGATACGCGTACATGCCTCGCATCTGGGCTTTCCCATTGCGGGTGACGACAAATATGGCGACTTCGCGCGCAACAAGGAATTGATGAAACGGGGCCTGAAACGCATGTTTCTGCACGCCCATTCGATTGCATTCAACCATCCCCTTACCGGCGAACCGCTGAGCATCACGGCACCGTTACCCCCTGAATTGCAGAACTTTCTGAACAAATTGGACTCGGCAACTGCCTAAATTCCGGGTAATCCTTGCCGATAACAGGGTTGCGGGCCACGTGAAGTGGTCAAGGAGGGTGTCATGCGCTTTGTGTCCAGTTTGCCGCCAGTATCGATGAGTCCGACAACCCGTCAGGTGGGAGCTTTGACACGCATTGATGCGGTTAAACCGATCTCTTCCGGCGACCAGGCTGTTCCAACTGTCGGGCAACAAGCACCACGGCAAGAGACTACACCACTGGTGAAGCAGCAATATCAGCGTGCCGAACCCTTTGAAGACCGACGCAAAATCTGCCGCCGCGTGAGTCAGCAGCCGGTACTGGTTGAATTGCGTTCCGGTCCGGATCGTCGCCGTCACAACATGCGTGCGGACGATCTGGTCGACCATATCGACGAAACTGTTTGATTCCTCGTTAGCGTTTGCGCGCCAGAAAGATCGTCACTTCTTCCCGGTCGTGGTAAAGCTGCCTGGCTTCCAGTTGGTAGCGTATGCCTTTGTTATTGAATGCGGTGCGCATGCCGTTGAGCGCCTCGTGCAGGGCGGCGACGCGCTTTTTCATCGGCAACTTGAGGTTGAATATGGCGCGTTGCGTCAGTCCGCCAACGAACCATTCCGTCATTAATGCAGCGACGCGTTGAGGCTGTTCCACCATGTCGCATACCAGCCAATCGACCGGGCGCTGCGGGCGGAAGCGGAAACCGTCCTGTTTCAGATGCTTGATGGACGGATGTCCCGCGGCTGCGCCCTTGAGCGGGCCATTGTCCACCGCGGTGACTTTCAATCCGCGCTGTACCAGTTGCCAGGTCCAGCCGCCCGGCGCGGCGCCCAAATCCACCGCCGTCATGCCCGGCTTTAGCCACAGTGCCTGTTCCTTATGGTCGAGAAACACCTCGAAGGCTTCCGCGAGCTTGAGGTAAGAACGGCTGGGCGCATCGCTCACCATGCTGACGCGCTGGATGCCATTGAGCGCAGCGGCGCTGTTGTGCGGATCACTGGTTGCGATCAGGGCGCGATGGTTGTCGGGAAAAAAGATATGCAGGCGCGGCAGAGCGGGATCGTCCGCAAGACGAGAATCTTTGCGCAGTTGCTCCTCCAGCAGAGGCTGGAAGCGCTTGGTGAAGCCTGAGAGCGTCTTGCCCTCGTTGGTGTCCGGCACTTCCAGATACAAGGCGCCAAACCGCTCAGGCAATGCGGGTATTGCCGCCAGCAGCGGTGTCAGGCGGTCGCGTTCCGGCAATTCGTGCACTTCCGCAAGCAAACTGAGCAATTGGCGCGCAAAGGTCAATTGCCTGTAAGTCAGGCGCGGCTTGCCTTGCAGCACGACGAAGCCGCTGTTTTCGGTCGTTTCGACGGGCTTGGCCTGGGTTTCTTCCACGCAATCGCGTTCGAAACCGGGGCGGCAATAGATCAACCAGCTGGATAAGGTACTCATGGCGCGGCATGGTATGGGTTGTCGAAAGCTGGGGCAAGCTAAATGGTAGAATCCGCGCCTGTATTTTTCTGGCACGACGAATGACAAAACGATATGACTTGATCGTGTTTGACTGGGATGGCACGGTAATGGACTCCACGGCGATCATCGCTGCTTCGATCCAGGCGGCATGTCGCGATCTGAAACTGCCGGTTCCGGACGATGAAACGGCACGCCATGTGATCGGCCTGGGGCTGATGCAGGCCTTGCGCTACGCAGTTCCCGATGCGCCGGAAGAAAAATATGAGCCGCTGGTGGCGCGTTACCGTCATCATTTCCTGTCGCAACACGACACCATCCCGTTGTTCGAGCAGGCACGGGAGACCATCGTCGAATTGCGCGATGCCGGTTATCAGCTTGCGGTGGCGACGGGCAAGAACCGCATCGGACTTGATCGGGCGCTTGAAACGACACAAATGGGCGAGTATTTCCACGCCACCCGCACGGCGGATCGTACGTTCTCCAAGCCGCATCCTGCGATGTTGCTGGAGCTGATGGATGAACTGGAAGTGACGCCGGAACGCACCCTGATGGTCGGCGATACCACACACGACCTGCAGATGGCGATCAACGCCGGGGTGGACGCAATTGGCGTAACACATGGCGCGCATCCTGAAGATCAGTTGCGCGAACTGAATCCTGTCGCTTTGCTGAATGATTTCGTCGAACTGAGAGCATGGTTCAAGGCAAACGCATAACGAATTTATCGAAGGAGTATCAACATGGCTGAAGAAAACAACAACAACTGGGAACGCGGCGTGCTGGAAAAGCTGGCCATGTCTGCTGTTCAGGAGCAGCGCCGCACGCGGCACTGGGGCATCTTCTTCAAGGTGCTGACGTTTGGTTATCTGTTCCTCATCCTGTTTCTGTTCATGGGCTGGGTGGGCGGCAAGGTCGACGGTTCACTCGGGAAACACACTGCGTTGATCGAGCTGAATGGTGTCATCTCGTCCGAGAGTAATGCCAATGCCGATAACCTCATCGGCAGTTTGCAGGACGCATTCAAGGACAAGAACACGGCAGGGATCATCATGCGCTGCAACAGCCCCGGCGGCAGCCCTGTTCAGGCGGGTCTGGTGAATGACGAAATCCGCCGCCAGCGTACTCTGCACCCCGAGATTCCGTTTTACGTGGTGGTGGAAGACATGTGTGCCTCTGGCGGTTACTACATCGCCGCGGCGGCAGACAAGATCTACGTCAACAAGGCCAGCATCGTCGGTTCCATCGGCGTATTGATGGACGGTTTCGGTTTCACCGGCACTATGCAGAAGCTCGGCGTGGAACGCCGCCTGATGACGGCGGGTGAAAACAAAGGCTTCATGGACCCGTTCTCGCCGCGTAATCCCAAGCATGAAGAATTCACCAAAAAGATGCTGGCGGACATCCACCAGCAATTCATCGACGTGGTGAAAAAAGGCCGCGGCAAGCGCCTGAAGGAAACACCGGAAATGTTCAGCGGTTTGTTCTGGACGGGCGACAAGGCCATCCAGATGGGGTTGGCAGATGCGCCAGGCAGTGTGGACTCGGTGGCGCGCGACGTGATCAAGGTGGAAAACGTCGTGGACTTCACCACGCACGAAGGCCTCGCGGATCGTCTGGCGAAAAAATTCGGCGCGGGCGTGGCCAGTGCGTTCCCGGGCTTCGGCACGCAGGCGGGCAGCTATACATTGCGATAATCGGGCGGCAGATCTTTTGGAAGAGCGACGGTTGAGAGATACCCGATGAAACAGATAACCCCGGTATTGCTGTACAAGTATGCATTGCTGGTTACGCTGGCGATCAAACTCGTACTGGCCTGGGTGTTGCCCATGTCGGGCGACGAGGCCTATTTCATCGTCTGGGCAAAACACCCCGATTTCGGTTTCTACGATCACCCGCCCATGGTGGGCTGGGTGCTCCAGTTCATGCTGCTCTTCGGCAGTTCGGAAGTCGTGTTGCGTCTGCCTTCGATATTGGTTACCACGCTCATCGGTATCGGTATCTTTCGTCTGCTCAAACCGTATGATGAAGCCAAAGCGGCGCTGGTTGCTGTTTTGTTCCTGGTGTCGCCGCTCAATTTGCTGAATGTGCTGGTGACGACCGATACGCCGCTGATCCTGCTGGCGTTCCTTTCCGCAGTCGCACTGTTCAAGGCACTGCAAAAGAACGGCATGGCCTGGTATGCACTGTCCGGCGTCCTGTTCGGCATGGCCTTCCTGTCGAAATATTTTGCCGTGTTGCTGGGACTGGCCTTCGTGGCGTATTTCATTTTTTCGGAAAAAAGCGTGCAGAAGACCAAAGGTTTTGTGTTGCTGTTTCTGGTCGCTTTGCCGTTTGCGCTGGTCAATTTCTACTGGAACTATACCCATTGCTGGGACAACATCCTGTTCAACATTTATCACCGCAACGAAGGCGAGCGGTTCTCGCCGTGGAATATTGTCGCTTTCTTTGGTGTGCAGATTTACCTGATGACGCCGCCGGTCATCTATTACCTGTTCAAACGCCGCGCTGAGATCAAACAGGGGATCAGCCGCGACCACTTCAATGTGTTCGCATGGACTTTCCTGGTGCCGTTGGCGGTCTTTGCGTTGCTGTCGTTGAAACGGGACATCGGGCTGCACTGGGTGCTGGCGTTTTATCCGTTTATCTATTTGCTGCTTGGTTTGCTCTTATCCGGCGATGAACTGCGCAAGTCGCTCAGGTTCATGCTCTGGTTCAGTGCCCTACATCTGACGGCAGTCGCCGTGATTGCCGTCCTGCCGATGGAAACCTGGAAGCACAACAAGCTGTATGACGGCATCGTGTTCATGTTCAAGAACGATGCCATCGTGGAACAGCTGCGGCCACTGGAACAGCAGGGATTTTTACTGGCGTCGGATGGTTATACGCCGGCCGCGATCCTTTCCTACCATTACGGCAAGAACTTCTTTGTGTTCGGTGGCGGCTCCACCTATGCGCGACAGGATGACATGATCACCGACTTCCGCGAGTTCGACGGACGCGACATTCTGATCGTGAAAAAATCCGCACCTGAACTGGTGCAGTTCATCCCGTATTTCCGCCGGGTTGAGGTCAAACAATATCAATTGCGCGGCGCAACTTTTTATTTCGTGCTGGGCTATGGCTTCAACTTCAAGCACTATAAAGAAGATGTGCTGAAGCCGATCAAGGAAAAGTATTACCGAATCCCCGATTTTCTGCCGCACACACCCTGTTATTTCTGCACAAAATATTTTTCTGAGGAGTACATGTAATGGCAACGCTGATTACTCCGCTCTCCGGCTGGGGACGTTACCCGGTGCAATCGTGCGAACTGCAACGCCCGGAGCGTTACGCCGACTTGAAGCCGGATGCTGTCAACCTGATCGCGCGCGGCCAGGGGCGGGCTTATGGCGATGCGGCGCTGAATGAAAACGGGAGCGTGCTACTGACCGAGCGCGTCAACCGTTTTCTTGAGTTTGATACGGAGCAGGGCATCCTGCGTGCCGAGGCCGGTACGACGCTGGCGGAAATTCTCACGGTGATCGTTCCCAAGGGCTGGTTCCTGATGGTGACGCCCGGAACGAAATTTGTTTCGCTCGGCGGTTGCGTGGCGGCGGATGTGCACGGCAAGAACCATCATCGCGACGGTTCATTCAGCGCCTGCGTGCTTTCCCTCCAGCTGATTCTGGCCGACGGCAGCCGGGTGATGTGTTCGCCTTCCGAAAAACCGGAATTGTTCTGGGCCACAGTAGGCGGCATGGGCTTGACCGGCATCATCGGCGAAGTGACGATCAAACTCATCAAGATACAAAATGCTTACGTGAAGGTGAAGCATCATGCTGCACGGGACCTGGAACAGATGTTTCACCAGATGCAGGATGCGGCCTTTGACGACCACTACACCGTGGCGTGGATAGACTGCCTGGCCAATGGGGCAAAACTCGGACGCGGCGTTTCCATGTGCGGGCATCACGCTGAATTGAATGAAGCGCCGCTGGGCCTCAAGGACGGCGGTAAATCCAAATTGAGCCTTGGCATCCCGTTTGATTTTCCGGAATTTGTGCTGAATCCATTGAGCATCGCCGCTTTCAACGGGCTGTATTACCAGCGCGCAGGCGCCAAGCGCGAGCCGTTCATCAGCAATTACAATCCTTTCTTTTACCCGCTGGATGCCATCGGCAACTGGAATCGCATGTATGGCAAACGCGGCTTTGTGCAATACCAGTGCGTCATTCCGGATGCAACTGCCTACGACGGTATGCGCCAAGTGCTGCAGGCGTTGTCCGACAGTCGCCGTTCTTCTTTTCTCGCGGTGCTGAAGCGGTTCGGCCCGCAGGGTAAGGGGTTGCTGTCCTTTCCGACGTCGGGCTACACCCTGGCGCTGGATTTGCCTATCCGCAGCCCCGGCTTGTTCGCGCTGCTCAATCAACTGGATGAAACCGTTTTGCGGCATGGTGGACGGATTTATCTCGCCAAGGATGCGCGCCTGTCTGCCGAATCGTTCCGCGTCATGTATCCGCGTTACGCTGAATGGCTCAAGATCAAGAATAAGGTTGATCCGCAAAACCGTTTCAGTTCCAGTCTGTCGCGGCGTCTGGGAATAGGGGAGGCAGCATGAGTGAGTCAGTGTTGATCCTGGGTGCCACTTCGGCCATTGCGCGCGGTACGGCTACCGCATTCGCCGCACGCGGCGATGCACTGTATCTGGCCTCGCGTGACGAGGAGGAATTGCGGCGCATTTCGGCAGATCTGAGATTGCGCTATGGCGTCGAAGTGCAGTACGGCCTGTTCGACGCGGAAGCGACCGATACCCACGAGGCATTCTTCAAATCAGTTGTCGCGGCTATGCCCAAGCTTTCCGGCGTTGTGCTGGCCTTTGGCTATCTTGGTGACCAGCAGGCGGCACGCGATTTCAGCACGGGCGCGAAAATCATCGCCAGCAACTTTACCGGTGCGGTTTCCATACTCAGCTACTGCGCGAATTATCTGGAGCCTTTGAAACGCGGTTTTATTATCGGTATCTCCTCGGTTGCAGGCGACCGCGGCAGGCAGAGCAATTATGTCTACGGTGCCGCTAAAGGCGCGCTCAGTCTGTATCTGCAGGGGCTGCGCAATCGCCTGCATCCCGGCGGTGTGCGCGTCATCACCATCAAGCCCGGTTTCGTGGATACCGCCATGACCTACGGATTGCCCGGCCTGTTTCTGGTGGCTTCGCCGCAAAGCATTGGTGAGCGCATTGTGGCGTCATTGGGTAAATCGGCTGACATCGTGTATTTGCCGTGGTTCTGGCGCTACATCATGCTGATCATCAAGCATGTCCCGGAAGTGATTTTCAAACGGATGAAAATGTGAGTGCAGAGCAAGCGAACAAACCGGTAGTGGCGGCATTCGACTTTGATGGCACGCTGACGCGGCGCGATACCATGTTCCCGTTCCTGATGCATACCCTGGGCAGGGTGGCATTTGTGCGGCATATGTTCGCCCTGTCGCCGGCACTGGCGGGCTACGGTTTGGGTTTGATCCGCAATGACATCGCAAAGGAAAAGGTGTTCATTCGTTGCCTCGCGGGAATGAATATGGATGAGCTGCGCCAGAAGGGCGAGCTGTTCGCAGCAAATGTGCTGCCGGGGCAGCTGCGTCCGGAAGCGATGCAGCGCCTGAACTGGCATAAACAGCAGGGCCACCGCTGCGTGGTGATCAGCGCATCGCTTGACCTCTATGTGCGTCCCTGGGCGATCAGTGCCGGTTTCGACGACGTGATCGCCACCCATCTGCAAACCCGTGAAGCCGGGCTTGTTACCGGCAAGCTGGCCGGTGCCAACTGTTTTGGACCCGAGAAAGTGCAGCGCTTGCAGGCCTTGTTGGGCGGCCGTGACGGCTACACCTTGTATGCCTATGGCGACAGTCGCGGCGACAGGGAATTGCTGTTATCCGCCGATTACGCTTACTATCGGCAAATCCCCAACCAGTGAAATGAATAAATTGCTCGATCTATTGCGCCTGATGCGTCCTCACCAGTGGGTGAAAAACGTTTTCGTATTTACCGGACTGCTGTTCGGTCATGCCTGGCATGACCCCAATCTGGTTACCCACGTGATGCTGGCTTTCGCCGCATTCTGTCTGGTGTCCAGCGCCGTGTATGTGTTCAACGACATCATTGATGTGGAGCAGGATCGCCTGCATCCCAAGAAAAGCTCGCGGCCGCTGGCGTCAGGGCGGGTTGGTATAACCTCTGCCGCGGTGCTCGCAGGTGTGCTGGGCGTGTGCGGTTTGGTGCTGGCGTTTTGCGCTTCGCCGGTGGTGCTGGCCATCCTGGTTGGCTACGCGGTGATGAATATTGCCTACTCGTTATGGCTTAAGCATGTGGTGATACTGGATGTGTTCATCATCGCCACCGGTTTCATGTTGCGCATTCTTGCAGGTACGCTAGGGGTCGGCATACCGCCCTCGCAATGGCTGCTGCTGTGCGGCCTGATGGTTACGCTGTTCCTCGGTTTTTCCAAGCGGCGTGCGGAGATTCTTGCGCTGGCCGAAGACAAGGCGGCACACCGCAAAGTGCTGGAGCATTACAGCCCGGTGTTGCTGGACAAAATGATAGGCATCACCGCCTCCGGTGTGATCCTGAGCTACAGTCTGTACACCATGAGTGCCGATACCATTCGTGTCCATGGTACTGCCAACCTGATCTACACCGTGCCCTTCGTGATGTACGGCGTGTTCCGTTATATCTACCTGTTGCACCACCAGAGCCGGGGTGGCGATCCGTCGCATGACCTGGTGCGCGATCCTCATTTGTTCGTTGCCGTCGGCGCGTGGCTGGTGGCTACCATTCTCCTGATCGCATGACACACACTGTCATGTCCGGCTGGCGCTTTCGTGCGCTGCTGCTGGTTGTATTGGTAAGTGCACTTGGCTATCTCGCGTTTTCCCTTTGGGGCGGCTGGCACGAAGTGGTGTCGGCCATCGTTCGCGTGGGGTTCATCGGCACTGCTATTGCGCTCTCACTTTCACTGGTCAACTACGGGCTGCGTTTTGTGCGCTGGCAGAAATTTCTTGCGCTACTCGGCCATCGTGTTTATGCACCGGAAAGCTTGCGTATTTACATCGCAGGTTTCGGCCTGACCATCCTGCCCGGCAAGGTGGGCGAAACGATTCGCAGTGTGTTCCTCAAGCACCATGGCGTTTCCTATCCGGAAAGTCTGGCGGCATATTTTTCGGATCAGTTTTCCAATCTCATCAGCATGCTGCTGCTGGCCGCTATCGGCTTGTGGGCATTTCCGCAGGCACAACCGGTGGTGCTGATGCTTGCCGTGATCATCGCGGCAATACTGATCGTGCTGCAACAAACCAAATGGCTGCAGGCACTCGAAGTGTTTGCAGTGAAAAAACTGCCCGCAAAACTGGGCAAGCTGGTTGGTCACGGCATCGAGGTCGTGCTGCATTCCGGTCGCTGCTTCAAGCTGCCCATGCTGTTGCAGGGCATGGTGCTGGGGCTGTTTGCCTGGGGTTCAGAGGGTGTGGCGTTCTATTACATCATGCACGTTCTCGGCAGCGACATGCCGCTACAGGTTGCCTTGTTCATTTATGCTTTTTCCATGCTGGTCGGCGCGCTGAGTTTTCTGCCGGGCGGTCTCGGCGGCACCGAAGCCACCATGGTCGCGCTGCTGATGCTGAACAACGTCGCGCAACCCCAGGCTGTTGCTGCCACCGTACTGATCCGGTTGGCGACGCTGTGGTTTGCCGTGGCGCTGGGGGTGATTGCGTTGAGTATCGCGGAACGCCGCAAAAGTCACTGAAGTGCCGCGAGCAACTTGTCCGGATTGGTTATAGGCGGCAGGCATTGTGTGCCATGACACAGCCACGCGGTCATGGTTGAAGACTTTGGCTTTTGCAATGCTGCCGGTAAGTCTGTTTCGTCACCGGTGAGTGAGATGATCATCAAGCCGGGCAAGTATCTCTTTGCGAATGCAGCCCGCCAGGCGGCGGTCTCACTTTCAGCCCCGCGCAGCACCAGCAGCGAAGGCGGTTGCGTCGCTGCTTCCAGCGCAGTGCACAAACTGGTGAACTGGCTAGCTGCCTTTTGCATGACCGGGAAGAATAATTTCAGGCAGCGCTCCGCAGCTTCCGCATAACGCTTATCTCCCGTCAATTCTGCAAGCCGCAGCAAAGCTTGTGCAGCGATGCCGTTGCCGGATGGTGTGGCGTTGTCCTGTCCCGTCTTGTTGCGCTGGATGAGCGTTTCGTGGTCGTGGCTGGTGAAGAAGAAACCGCCGTTTTGCTCATCTTCAAAACGGGCCAGTAGTGCATCGGCCAGTTGAATGGCGAAGGCCATGTCGGTGTTGCGATATTCTGTCTGCAGTAATTCCAGCGCGGCATTCAGCAGGAATGCATGGTCGTCGAGATACGCGTTCAGGTGCGTCTTGCCGTCCTTGTGCGTGGCGAGGAGTGTGCCGTTCTGCCACAGGGTAGTTCGCACGAAATCCATGGCCTGTTGGGTAGATTGCAACCAGTCGGTGCGATTGAAAGTGCGAGCCGCTTTTGCCATGCCCGCGATCATCAGGCCGTTCCAGCTGCCGAGTATCTTTTCATCGCGACCGGGACGGATGTGCCGTTCGCGGGCGGCAAACAACTTGGCCTGCGCTGAGGAAAGCCGTGCTGAGGCTTGCTCGGCGCCGAGATTCAGATGTTGCGCAATCTCGCCCAGCGGCTGCGATATACGCAGGTTCCAGGCGTGATTTTCAAAGTTTGGTGTGGCGTCCAGACCGTAGTAAGGTTTGACCAGCGCGTATTCGTCAGTATCCAGCAGGTCGCGTATCTCATCGCGTTGCCACACGTAGTACTTGCCTTCCTCATGCTCCGAATCGGCATCCAGCGAGGCGTAGTAGCCCCCGTCAGGAGATTGCATTTCGCGCATCACCCAACCTGCGGTCTGCTCCACCACGCGGGAGAAGAATGGATCGCCGCTGCTCAGCCAGGCATCGCAATACACACCAACCAGCAATCCGTTGTCGTAGAGCATTTTCTCAAAGTGAGGAATGTCCCAGCTTGCATCCACGCTGTAGCGGCAGAAGCCACCGCCGAGTTGGTCATACAGTCCGCCTCGTGCCATCTGGCGCAAGGTGAACAGGACAGTGCTACGGGTCTCTTCATCGTGCTGCGCTTGTGCTTGCCGCAACAGCAGGTCGAGTTCTGCCGGATGCAGGAATTTTGGCGCGTCGCCGAACCCGCCGTTCACACTGTCGAAATTCTGCTTGAGTTGTTGCACCGCCGTTGCGATGGGAGCTGCATCAAGCGTGATGTCGACTTGCCCTGTTTCCGGTTGCCAGGCGGCGAGGGCTTCGGTGAGATGCTTGCCCTGTGCGGCGAGTTCGCTGCGATTGTTGCGGTAGACTTTTGCGATGTGCAGCAGGAGTTCGGGGAATCCGGGCAAGCCGTAACGAGCCTGTTTTGGGAAATAGGTGCCGCTGTAAAACGGAGTGCCGTCCGGACTCAGGAACATGGTTAGCGGCCAGCCGCCGCTGCGCTGGGTAAGCAGGTAATGCGCGTTCTGGTAGATCTGGTCGAGGTCGGGACGTTCTTCCCGGTCCACCTTGATATTGACGAAATGCTCATTCATCACGGCGGCGACCGTTTCATCCTCGAACGATTCATGCGCCATCACGTGGCACCAGTGGCAGGCCGAATAGCCGATGGAAAGCAGGATGGGTTTGTTTTCCGTGCTCGCGATTTGCAACGCCTCCGCATTCCAGGCATGCCAGTCCACCGGGTTGTTTGCATGCTGCAACAAGTAGGGGCTGGTCTCTTGTGCAAGATGGTTGGACATTAGCGTAGCAAAGGCGTCAGTGAGCGCATGATGTTGCGCATGATCAGTGGCTGCGCGGTCGCAGTGGGATGCAGGTTATCGGCTTGGAACTGTTCAGGCGGGATGCCCTCGAGCATGAAGGGCAGAGACGCGATTCCGTATTGTTTTGCCAGTTTTGGATACAACGCGTGGAACTGCCTGGTGTAGTCAAGGCCGTAGTTTGGCGGCAGTTGCATGCCCAGCAACAGCACTTTGGCGTTTGTCTTCCTGATCTGTTCGATGATCATGTTCAGGTTCCTTTCCGTTTCCGCAACGGTGGCGCCGCGCAGCCCGTCGTTTGCGCCCAGTTCAACGATGACGATCTCGGGGCGGTGTTGCTGCAAGGCCTTGCCGATGCGGCGCAAGCCGCCGGAAGTCGTCTCGCCGCTGATGCTCGCATTGACCACTTCATACTGCGGATGGCTTATTTTCAGCTCCTGCTGCAATAAACTCACCCACGAAACGTCTCGTGCTAAACCATATCCGGCTGATAAACTGTCGCCGAACACCAGAATGTTCCTTGCAGCCTGTGCAGAATGGGAAAGCGTCAGCGCAACGAACAGCAAAACGATTTTGAGAAAGGTTTTCATGGCGTCGATTGTGCAAGCAGTAGGGCTTACCAAGCAAGTACTAAGCGGCGACCAACCGCTCACCATACTGCACGACATCACTTTCGCGGTTGAAGCAGGCGAAAGCCTCGCCATCGTTGGGGCATCCGGTTCCGGCAAATCCACGCTGCTTGGACTATTGGCCGGGCTGGATGTTCCCAGCAGCGGCAATGTGCTGTTGCAGGGTACTGAGCTGTTCGCGCTGGATGAAGACGGACGCGCAAGATTGCGGGGTGAACTGGCAGGTTTTGTATTTCAGTCCTTTCAATTGCTGCCCGCGCTGAATGCGCTGGAAAATGTCATGTTGCCGCTGGAGCTGGCTGGCCTGAAAGATGCGCGACAGCGCGCCGAAGTGTCGCTAGAGAAAGTCGGCCTGAGCGCTCGCGCCCACCACTTGCCCAAACACCTTTCCGGTGGGGAACAACAGCGCGTGGCACTCGCCCGCGCTTTTGTCACACAACCAAAAATACTTTTTGCCGATGAACCCACCGGCAACCTTGATGCGGCCACTGGGGCGCAAGTCATTGAACTGATGCTGGAACTGAACCGCGCACAGGGAACGACGCTGATTCTGGTAACCCATGATGAAGCGCTGGCGCGGCGTTGCGGTAAACAGCTGCGGCTGGCAGCGGGGCGAGTGGTGGAGTAATTTTGCTTTCGCGCAAAATGCTTGTGGCTGGAGGCTTCTGGGATGAGTGCCCTTTGGTTCAATATCCTGCAATTCGGGTTGATGATTTAATACGCACGTTTGCGGCGCGGTTAAGGGATGCGGCATAATGCGTTGGATTGGAAGAATGTAATATTGGTGCAGGAAAATTTGCCTGTTTATTGTTGGTGTTGCAGTTCAGCCTGGCTGTCTGCCCCCTTTTTGAAATGAAAAAATAATGAAAATCGCAATCGCCGGAACCGGCTACGTCGGCCTCTCCAACGCCATGCTGCTAGCTCAACATAATGAGGTCGTGGCCATCGACATCATCCCGGAAAAAGTGGAGATGCTCAATCGCAAGCAGTCTCCCATCGAGGATGTGGAAATCGAAGATTATCTGGCGCACAAGAAACTGAATTTCAAGGCTACGCTGGACAAGCGTGAAGCCTACACCGGCGCGGAATACGTCATTATCGCCACGCCCACCGATTACGATCCCGAGACCAACTACTTCAACACCAAGTCCATCGAGGCGGTGATCAGGGACGTGCAGGGTATCAACCCGCAGGCAGTGATGATCATCAAATCCACTATCCCGGTCGGTTATACCAAGAAGCTCAGACAGCAGATGAAGTGCGATAACCTCATCTTCTCGCCCGAATTCCTGCGTGAAGGCAAAGCGCTATACGACAACCTGTATCCCTCGCGCATTGTGGTCGGAGAGCGCTCAAAACGCGCCGAGACCTTTGCCAACCTGCTCAAGCAGGGTGCGATCAAGCCGGATATCGCTGTTTTGTTCACCGATTCGACCGAGGCCGAGGCGATCAAGCTCTTCGCCAATACCTACCTCGCCATGCGCGTCGCCTATTTCAACGAGTTGGACACCTACGCGGCCACCCACGGTCTGGATACAAAACAGATCATCCAGGGTGTCAGCCTCGATCCGCGCATCGGCGACCACTATAACAACCCGTCGTTTGGCTACGGCGGCTATTGCCTGCCAAAGGACACCAAACAACTGCTCGCAAACTATCAGGATGTGCCGCAGAACCTCATCCACGCCATCGTCGAGTCCAACACTACGCGCAAGGATTTTGTTGCGGACAGCATCCTCAAGCGCAATCCCAAGGTCGTCGGCATTCACCGTCTGGTCATGAAGAGCGGTTCGGACAATTTCCGTTCATCCAGCATCCAGGGCATCATGAAGCGCATCAAGGCCAAGGGTATCGAGGTGATCGTGTACGAACCGGCCCTCCATGAGACCGAGTTCTTTCACTCCAAAGTGGTGAACGATCTGGCGCAATTCAAGAAACAGTCCGATGTCATCGTCGCCAACCGCATCACCGACGACATCCGCGATGTGGCGGACAAGGTGTATAGCCGCGACTTGTTCGGCAAGGACTGAGCATGACTGCCGCGCCACATCCGGTGTGTCTGGAAGTGGCGCAAGCTGAGTTGTTTACTTCCCGTTCTTGTCTGAGCGGGGATGTGTCATGAATTTTCTCCGCCTGTCTTTCAATCTCTTGCGCCGCGACTGGCGTGCCGGGGAATGGCGCGTGCTGCTGCTGGCGCTGTTGCTTGCGGTGGGCAGCCTCGCAACCGTCGGCCTGTTTGCTGATCGCGTGCGACAGGCATTGCAACAGCAGGCGCAAAGCCTGATTGGTGCCGATCTGCGTATTACTTCTACCCGACCGTTCTCACCTGATTACCGCAAGATGGCTGAAGCACGCGCTCTCCGCGTGGTGGAGAGTCGTACCTTTCCCAGCATGGTGTCGCATGGCGAACAGGTGCTGCTGAGCGAGATACAGTCGGTTGAAGTTGGCTATCCACTGCGAGGCAAGATTGAGATCGACGATGGCAGCGCACATATCCCCAAGACCATTCCTGGTCGCGGCACGGTGTGGGTGGATGAGCGCTTGTTGCGTCGCCTGGATTTGAGCGTGGGCGAAGTAGTGGGAATCGGCTCGCAACGCTTTACGGTGGCAGCGCGCATCGTGAAGGACATCGACCAGTCCATCGGTTTTGCCAGTTTTGCGCCGCGCGTGTTGATGAACGATGCCGATCTGGCTGGAACCGGGCTGGTGCAGGAAGGCAGCCGTATCTCATATCGCTTGATGATTGCAGGCGATGCGGAGCGTGTGAGGGCGTTTCGCGTGGCGCTACAGGACAAGCTTTCCGGCAACGAGAAGATGGAGGATGTGCGGGATGCGCGTCCCGAGATACGCACGGCACTGGAACGTGCCGAACATTTCCTCGGGCTTGCCGCACTGACTGCCGCAATCCTGGCCGGAGCAGCAATGGCGCTGGCGGCGCGGCGTTTCGTGTTGCGCCATCTGGATGGTTGCGCGGTGATGCGTTGCCTGGGCGCGCAGCAGGGGCAGGTGCTGTGGCTGTTCCTGTATCAATTCATATTACTGGGCATCGTATCCGTAGTGCTGGGCGGGGTGCTGGGGTATATCACTCAAGCCGGGCTGGTCGAGAGCATCGCTTCGATGCGAGAAGCAAGTCTGCCGCAGCCCAGCGTGTTGCCGCTGCTCAAAGCAGCAATCAGCGGCTTCGCGTTATTGCTTGGGTTTGCTTTCCTGCCCTTGCTACAACTGCGCAAAGTGTCTCCGCTGCGCGTACTTCGCCGCGAGATGGGGCCGCCGGAGGCCAGAGGCTGGTTAATCTACGGCCTGGCGGTGGGTGTGTTGGCACTGCTGTTTCTGTGGCAAGCAGGTTCGCTGAAACTGGGTATGGCCGTGCTGGGCGGTTTGCTGGCAGGGTTGCTGGTGTTCGGTGGGCTGGCGTGGCTGGTGTTGCACGGAATGGCGCGTTACGCATATTTGTTTCAGTCGCATTGGCGGCATGCATTCAACAACCTCATGCGCCACGGGCGCAGTGCGGCGGTGCAGGTGGTGGCGTTGAGCCTCGGCGGCATGGCCTTGCTGGTGTTGACGCTGGTGCGTGCCGATATGCTGGAGGCGTGGCAGGGCAAGCTGCCGCCGGATGCGCCGAACCGCTTTCTGGTGAATATCCAACCCGACCAGGTTCAGCCCATACAGGATTTCTTTGCGCGCCAATCCTTACCGGTTCCGCAGTTGCAGCCGATGGTGCGCGGCAGGCTGATTGCCATCAATGATCGTGCCATCAACGGCGACAGTTACCCCGATCCCCGCGCCCGCGCTTTGGTAGAGCGCGAGTTCAATCTGTCCTGGATGGAACAGATGCCGGCCTGGAATGAGCTGACACAGGGGCAGTGGTGGAGTGCAAATGCCAATGGGCAACTTTCAGTGGAAGAGGGCATTGCCAAGACACTGGGTATTCAACTCGGCGACACACTCACCTACGACGTGGCCGGCAGCAGCTTTACGGCGAAGGTCACCAGCCTGCGCAAGGTGCAGTGGGATTCGATGAAAGTGAATTTCTTTGTCATTGCCACGCCGGAATTACTGAAGGATTTTCCGGCCAGCTACCTGAGCAGCTTCTACCTTCCGCCGGACAAGGTGCGTGTGGGCGACGAGTTATCGCGCGCATTTCCCAATTTGCTGCTGATCGACACCGGTGCGGTAATAGCCCAGGTGCGCAACATCATGGATCAAATCGCGCAGACGGTAAGTGCAGTGTTCCTGTTCACTTTATTGAGCGGTCTTGCTGTACTGTATGCCGCGCTGCTTGCCACGCAGGACGAGCGCAGCCATGAGGCTGCAATCCTGCGTACCCTGGGAGCGGACAGCCGTTATTTGCGTCGCCTGCACCTGTCCGAATTTGCCGTACTGGGCGGTCTGAGCGGCCTGTTTGCGGCTGCTGGTGCCGTGCTGCTGGGATGGGTATTGGCGCGGTTTGTACTGGATATTCCTTACCAGACAGACATTTCCATCTGGTTCATCGGTTGCGGCGGCGGCATGGCGGTGGTGATGCTGGCCGGATGGCTTGCGACCCGGCAGTTGGTTTTGCGTCCTCCGCTGCGCATTCTCGCGGCGGATTAAGGGCTTAGCGCTTGACGCCGGGCTGAATATCTCTATAATGCGCCCCTCCCTGAAAAGGGAGTTTTAAACCCTTGCTCCACCGTCCATATATGTCGGGGGGCTTTAATCCACAAGGAGATGTAATGCGACACTACGAAATCGTATTTATCGTGCATCCCGATCAGAGCGAGCAAGTGCCCGCGATGGTTGAGCGTTATCGCACGTTGGTGACCAGCAAGAACGGTCACATCCACCGTCTGGAAGACTGGGGCCGCCGCCAGCTGGCTTACCCGATCCAGAAAATCCACAAGGCACATTATGTGCTGATGAATATTGAGGTTGACCAGCCTACGCTGGACGAACTCGAGCACGCATTCAAGTTCAACGACGCCGTATTGCGCCACCTGACCATCAAGACCAAGGCTGCAGTTGTTGTGCCTTCCGCCATGATGAAGGAAGAGAAGTCGCGTTCGTTCAACGACGGGGCAGATGCAGCACCGGCAGCTCCGGCTGCGGAAGCGGCACCGGCTGCGTAAACAGGATTGAGCAGCAACCGTTGTGTGATTGAAGGGGAAGTGGTCGAGTCGGAAGGCTTGCGTTACACCCCGGCAGGATTGGCGAGAGTGGCGTTCAAATTGCGCCACACCTCGATGCAGCAGGAAGCAGGGATGCAACGCCAGGTTCAGTGTGTAGTTACCGCACTGGCACTGGGCGAAGCGGCACAGCAAGTCAGCCGTTTGCAACCCGGCCAGATGGTGAGAGCCGAAGGATTCCTGGCGCAGCGCAGCCTGAAGATCACGCAACTGGTTTTGCACATTGATAACGTTACATTGAGATAGAGGAGCACAACATGGCTCGTGTATTTAAGAAAAAAGATGACAAGAAGAACAGCGCTTCGCGTCAATTGTTCAAGCGCCGCAAATTCTGCCGCTTCACCGCAGAGAAGATTGCGGAAGTGGATTACAAGGACCTCAACATTCTGAAGGAAATGGTCTCCGAGAACGGCAAGCTGATCCCGGCTCGCATTACCGGTACCAAGACGCGTTTCCAGCGTCAGTTGAGCGTTGCCGTGAAGCGCGCGCGCTTCCTGGCTTTGCTGCCTTACACCGATTTGCACTAAGGAGTAGATCATGCAAGTTATTCTGATGGAAAAAGTGACCAACCTCGGCCAGTTGGGCGACGTAGTCAAAGTAAAAAACGGTTTCGCGCGTAACTTCCTGATCCCGCAAGGCAAGGCCAAGCGTGCGACGGAAACCAGCGTTGCGGATTTCGCGGCACGTCGTGCCGAGCTGGAAGCGGCCGAAGCGGCCAAGCTGGCCGATGCGCAGGCTCGCGGTGCCAAACTGGAAGGTTTGACCGTGCAGATATCGCAAAAGGCGGGCGTGGACGGCAAGCTGTTCGGTTCCGTGACCAATGCAGACATCGCAGCGGCACTGGAGGCTCAAGGCCACAAGGTCGAAAAGAGCCAGGTACGCATGGCTACCGGCCACCTGAAGCAGATTGGCGAGTATCAGATCACCATCGCGCTGCACCCGGATGTGGTTGCAAACGTGACTGTGACAGTGGTGGGCGAACAGTAACCCAGCGTTGTCATGTGGTTATGAAAAAGGGCTGGCGACAGCCCTTTTTCTTTTTCCAAAAGAGGTAGAATCTCCCTCCCGAAATTTGCGGTTACACCATGCAAAATTTTTCTGCCCCTGTTGCCGATTCCCAGCTCGAAGCCATCAAGCTCCCGCCGCATTCCGTTGAAGCGGAACAATCCGTGCTGGGCGGCATTCTGCTGGATACCAGCGCCTGGGACAAAATCGCCGATCTGCTGAGCGAACAGGATTTCTACCGTCACGAACACCGCCTGATCTGGCGCCACATTGGCCGCCTGACCGAGCATGCCAAGCCTATCGATGTCATTACCGTAGCCGAATCGCTGGAAAGCAATGCGGAGCTGGAAAAAGCGGGCGGTTTGGTTTATCTGGGCACGTTGGCGCAAAACGTGCCATCTGCGGCCAATATTCGCCGTTATGCCGAGATCGTGCGTGAACGCGCCATCATGCGGAAGCTGGTGGAGGTTGGCAGCGAGATTGCGACCAGCGCCTACAATCCCGGCGGGCGCGATGCAGGGCAGTTGCTGGACGAGGCAGAGAGCCGCGTGTTCGAAATATCCGAGCAGGGTGAGCGCGGACGCTTGGGGTTTACACCTCTGCCGCCGTTGTTGACGCAAGTGGTAGAGCGCATCGAGACTTTGTATAACCGTGACAATCCTAGCGATGTCACCGGCGTTTCTACGGGCTTTGCCGATCTGGATCGCCAGACATCAGGTCTGCAGCCCGGCGATCTGATCATTGTTGCGGGACGTCCAAGTATGGGTAAGACCGCGTTCTCCATCAATATTGCCGAGAACGTAGCGCTGGATTCGAACAAGCCCGTAGCCATTTTTAGTATGGAAATGGGCGGCACGCAATTGGTGATGCGTATGATCGGTTCGGTTGGGCGGCTTAATCAGCATACCTTGCGCACCGGAAAACTGGAAGACGATGATTGGCCGCGCATGACACATGCATTGGGATTGTTGAACGACGCCCCGATTTTCATCGACGAGACGGCTGGTCTGAATGCGCTGGAACTGCGTTCGCGCGCCAGGCGACTGGCTCGTCAGAGCGGCGGACTCGGCCTGATCGTCATCGACTATATTCAGTTGATGTCTTCTCCGTCCGGCAAGGCGAGCGAGAACCGCGCAACAGAAATATCCGAAATTTCCAGATCCCTGAAATCACTGGCGAAAGAACTGCAAGTGCCGGTGATCGCACTGTCGCAGCTTAACCGCAGCCTGGAACAACGCCCGAACAAACGCCCGGTGATGTCCGACCTGCGCGAATCCGGCGCTATCGAGCAGGATGCCGACCTTATCCTGTTCATCTACCGCGACGAAGTCTATAACCCGGATACGGATCAAAAGGGAAAGGCCGAGATTATTATCGGCAAGCAACGTAACGGCCCAATCGGAACAGTTTCACTTACATTCCGAGGCGAATTTACGCGCTTCGAAAATTACGCACCAGCATCGTACTAAATCCTTGGCGTCTGCCAAATTGTTCGGTTACAATGCGCGGCCTTTTACAGGCGCGTAGCTCAGCTGGTTAGAGCACCACCTTGACATGGTGGGGGTCGTTGGTTCGAGTCCAATCGCGCCTACCAACAGATAGTCCGAAGCAGTCCAAAGAAGTACACAAAACCCGCACAGTTAATAGCTTTGCGGGTTTTTTCTTGTCCAGCCAAGACCTACTCCGTACATTGACATCCGGGGGTAACAGGGGGTAACTTATGGGGTAACACGCACCCAGCGTAAGGAGTTACCCCCATGCCTCTAACTGATACCGCAATCAAGAACGCGAAGCCCGGCGCGAAGCCGATCAAGCTGTCAGACGAGAAAGGGTTGTTCCTGCTGCTCTCTCCGGCTGGGGGTAAGTGGTGGCGTCTCAAGTATCGTTTTGGGGGTAAAGAAAAGTTGCTTTCGATGGGCACCTACCCCGAAGTGAGTTTGAAAGATGCACGGCAACGGCGCGATGATGCGCGCAAGTTACTGGCAGACAGCATTGACCCCGGCGCAAACCGCAAGGCCGTGAAAGCCACCAAGACCGAACGGGCAGCGAACAGCTTTGAAGTGATAGCGCGCGAATGGTTTGTGCGGAAGTCTCCGGGCTGGGCAGAATCCAATGCCGACAAGATTATCAAGCGGCTGGAAAATGATGCGTTCCCGTGGATGGGTGAAAGACCGATTGCCGAAATTACCCCGCCTGAATTGTTGAAAGTGCTGCGCCGAATGGAAGAGCGGGGTGCAGTGGAAAGCGCTCACCGTATGCGCAACTACTGCGGGCAGATATACCGCTACGCCATCGCAACCGGACGCGCTGAACGTGATATTTCTGCCGATCTGCGCGGCGCACTTGCTCCCCCTGTTAAGGAACACCGTGCCGCCATCACCGACCCCAAGGCCGCTGCCGAGCTATTGCGGGCAATGGATAGCTACCAAGGCTCTTTCGTTACCAAGTGCGCCCTGCGCCTTGCGCCGCTGGTCTTCGTGCGCCCCGGTGAACTGCGCAAGTCGGAGTGGATAGAAATTGATTTGGACAAAGCCGAGTGGAATATCCCAGCCGAACGCATGAAGATGCGCGAACCGCACCTAGTCCCGTTATCCACACAAGCAGTAGAAATACTGCGCGAGCTTCACGCACTAACAGGCGAAGGGCGCTATGTGTTCCCTGGTGCCCGCACCAATGGCAGACCGATGAGTGATAACGCTGTTCTGGCCGCACTGCGGCGCATGGGTTTTGCCAAGGATGAAATGAGCGGTCACGGCTTCCGCGCGATGGCGCGCACCATTTTGGATGAAGTGCTAGGGGTGCGCCCAGACTTCATCGAACACCAGCTTGCCCATGCCGTGAAAGACCCGAACGGTCGCGCGTACAACCGCACGGCGCACCTTGCCGAGCGTAGGAAGATGATGCAGCAATGGGCGGACTATCTGGACAAGCTCAAGGCGGGCGCAGAAGTTGTAACACTGCGTGCGTGAGTTGGACAACGCAATGGACAAACACACGCAAGCAAAGGTGGCTAGTATCCTTGGCTGTGATGATGACGATCTGGATGGCGTAATCGTCGAGATAGACAGCATAATTAAGTTATATCGGTTCAATAAAGCGGAAATCGCGGCCATGCCGACCCGAGGAAAACGCCGCAAAGAACTTATGCAATTTAACAAAGCGCTGGACGTGGTGCTAAAACGTATGCCAACGCCCGAGTCCGTGTTTGCAGGTACTGAAGAATATGATGTCCTGCTGAGGATGTCCGACATCGTCCAAAAATTCATGCAACCGATTCTGGCAGAAAAATCTGCGCATGGCCCAGACCCGGATGACCGCTGCTGGCTTATTGGCAAACTGGCTGAGATATTCTGCAACATGACGGGCGAACAAATCACCATCACCTATTCCGATGAAGCTGGGTATTGCGGAAGATTTTACGAGTTTGTGTGGACAGTTCTTTCTGCGGCTGATTTTTCAGATGATGCGCTAGGCAAGGCGATTCAACGCTGGTTAGTCGAGCAAAGACGCGCCAAGGACAAATAGGGCTATTTATATTGAGTATATGTCCTTGGACACCCCCAATTTTGATGTATTCAATGCGAACGCATGCAAGACCGCACAGGGCGGACTTGGGCAACCTTCAAAGGTGCAAACATGGCGAACGCAACACAATCCGCAACACCTGAATTTTTTCGACTGAACCATCTCAAACAACGTTTGGGCGTCTCTGGCTCAAGTATCTGGGCGTGGGTCAAGGCGGGGAAATTTCCTAAGCCGATCAAGCTATCCCAAAACATAACTGCATGGGATAGAGATTCAATCGAGGCTTGGGAACAATCGCGCATCGCCGCCAGCAAGTAAGAGTGTGATGCGCCATGATCGAACACATTCAGGTTTTGCGTATAAAGAAATTGAAGGGCAGCAACATTATCTCTATCGCTGCCCGTCATAACTTGCGAGAGATACAAGCCGAAAGAGGTTCAGACGGTCACATAGACCCAAGCAGGACTTCGCAGAATGTTATTTTGCGAGGTGCTGGCAGCGCTGCTGCCATATCAGCCCAAGCGGTCAGTATGATGGAGTTGGCGAAGGTCAAACGGCGTAAAAATGAAGTTCTTGGGTTGGAGATTATTTTCAGTCTGAAACATTCATCCGGCATCGCGGAGCAGAATTTCTTTACGGATGCAATCGCATGGGCTGAAGGTTTTTTCGAGATTCCTATTCTGAGCGCGGTTATCCACCACGATGAAGCAGCGCCACACTGCCACGTTATCATGCTGCCGCTTTTTGATGGGCGCATGATCGGCAGTGGCTTGATGGGCAATAGGCAACGCCTGAAGGCTCTACAGGCTGACTTCCATCTAAAGGTGGCCCAAAGGTACGGATTGAAAATAGGAACGCCTGCAAGGCGTCCTAGTGCCGCTGCCAGAGCTAAGGCGGCAGAATCGGTCATTAACGCCATGCGGAAGGTGTTAAACGGCTTTGATGAACCAACATTCTGGGACGCGATGCGCGACACCATCACGGAGACACCATCGGCTCTGATGGCTTGGTTCGGTATTGAGTATGAAAAATCCAAACAACCGAAGTAAACCTTCGCCGAAAATGACAAAGAAATTCAAACCGGAAAAGCCTATAGGGAAAAAGCGAGCACACCAAACCTATAGGGAATGATGATGTGATCTGCTCTCCAGAAGTGCAAAGCCTATCCTGTGTAGGGTTAGTATATTTCTCTGAACATATTCAACCTGCAGACGCCTCAATCACAGGAGAGATGGAAGAAGACCATTCTTCCGGATACCGGGAAAGTATAAAAATGGCAGCTACAATCCAGCCCTTCAAAACCGGAAAAGCAAAATGAAAACTCTGCTGCTGAGATTCCCTGCCTCACAGCATCACAGCGTCCGGCACCTGAAAAACTTTCCCACCAATTTTTTCGGGAGTCTAACGGTTGTTTAACGCAAGTCCTACCGTTAAGTAACGCAACTCTATCGGTGGCGGGGGGGGGGGACGGGCACCCTCATTCTCCCAAAACATCTGAATAAGTGGCGTTATATTCAAACGACTTGTTTTCCTCGATGATCACGATCACGGGCTTCCCGTCAAATAACGTATAAACAAAACGGCGACCATTGAATGTGCCCAACGAAAAAGTGTGCCGATTGGCAAAAGCAGTTTCGGAGGCTTCAGCAATGACTTTATGCTGAAACTTTTCCATCTGACACACATCATCTAAAGGCAGGCAGTACATGACCTAAATATAACATTCTCATCGATATCGGTTAGACCCATACTGCCAAACATAGTTTCATGCATCCGTTGGCGCGGCGCTATTACGCGCAATGATTGTAATTGAAGGAACGTATACAAAGTACCCGACAGAAAGAACCGATATTGCTATTATCTTCAAATGGATGGGGGTATAAGAACTGGATGACAGGGAGGTGAAAATTATGACAACGAAAAACATGGGCGGACGACCAAAGGGAGTGGCAAGCGCAAATTCACAAAGACGTGCCCGTGTAGCTGATCGAGTCCTGGCACAGGCGGAAATCACGCCGCTGGAAGTTATGGTGAAAACGATGGCAAAACGTTGGGAAGCGGGCGATGAAGTGGGTGCGTGCGCGATTGCAAAAGACTGCGCGCCATATCTTCATGCACGGCTGGCCAGTACAACACTGAAAGGGGATAGCGAAAATCCGTTGCTTTTGGGTTTGAATTTTCCAAGCACTGCAGAACTCAAGGCGATGGTGCGCGGGGCTAATACATGACCAGTTGGCTATCTGACTTTAGTGAGTTCGTGGTGAAGGGAAAAACTGGCATCTATTACTGTCTTCAACGGGTACTCTCGGCAGTATTTGTCTATGTATGCCTTTACTGATTCATCATCAGGGAATAAAGCTGTATCCACTGGACGTTCTTCGGCAACGTTCATTCCTGTATTGAATCCTTGTACCCAGCTGATCACAACGAGGGTAACTGCTTTATTGCTTTCCCCAAGATATTTTCCGCAGTTCCCGCTACCAGCACCAATAGGTAGGCTTGAGTCAGCCAGCGCAAGTTTGGGGGCCATGAGAGTAGCAATAATAAGGAATAAATTACCAATTTTGCGCATATTATCTCCAAACCTTTCAGGTTCTTGATTTCCCCGTTTTGTCATTCAATTGACTTGGACTTGTGCAGGACAGTAACCGACAAATGCGCGCCAGAATGTTCGTCCATCACTAATTTTGTATTCACAGTTCAGCATTTGCTGATAATTCATTGTTGTTACCCGCTCTGATCTGCCTGTCCAGTACGCAATCTGACTGATAGCAGTAGCAGTGCCGGAAATAGTCAGACCGACGATTAATGTAATGATGAGTTTTTTCATAATGCACTCCTAAAATAGGAATTTAACAATACCTATATGGTGTGCAACTGTGCGATACACCACTTTGCATGGTTGTGAACTCAAATCCGGCGTAATACGAACAACACTGTGCGCCTAGCCCACGTAATCGGTGGGCGCAATCGGGGCATATCTCAAAAAGGATTGCATGGATAAAGCAGTGACCTAGATCAACGGGCGCACGTACACCGGAAGGCAAGGCCGAGGCATCACGCAATTCTTACAAGTGTGGGTTGCGCGCTATGCTGCGCGAAATGGCAAAATTATTGCAGGCATGCTTGATGGGATAGCCTCGGTACTTTGGTACATTGTCAGAGTATCATTATGTTGCTACTGTGTTCTGCAAAGTAACTACAGACTAAATATGCTGAGCCAATTGGGCGGGGTTCGGTTTATATATCGGGGGTGTCATGTTAAGAATCGTTGTGTTCGGTCTAGTGGCGCTTTGTTCTTTGACCGCTAACGCTGCCACTTGGTACGTTTTTGCTAATGGATATACGGATAATTCAATATATTTCTTTGATCGAGATACCGTAACCAAACATGGCGATGACGTCACGATCTGGGAGAAGTACGTTCGAGATGCGGATAAGCCAGAAGCTGATGGAAGCATTTCTACGGCGCTCAAGGTCAACTATTCCTGTGGCAAGAGAACATCGCAAATCCAAACTTACACCGCCTATGACTTGAAAGGTGATTTCATTCGCTCGTCCTCTATTCAGTTTAAGGCGGTGGATGTCATTCCTGATTCGGTCGGTGAAGCCATACTCAAGGTTGTGTGTATCAAAAACTTCCCAAAAAGTAAGGTGAATGTGGATTATTTTTCAGTCAAAGATAATGATATTTTTTCCCATACAAAAAACTATTTTGCGAAGGTTAAAGCATCTACAGCTGATATAGAGCCCCACAACGCAACTTGGTACTACTTCGTTAATGGAATTAGCGACACGGCGGTTTTTTTCTTTGAGTACAACTCGATAGAAAAACAGGGTAACGCGGTCACATTGTTGGAGAAATTCATTAGAGATTCGGAGAAGGCAGAACCTAATGAAATTAATTCCATGACACAAAAAATTACCTATTTTTGCGATAAGAGAACGTCGCGAACGCTAGCGCGTTCCTCCTATAACAAGAAAGGTGAACTCGTTTTCACGTCTACTGACGAGTCTGAAGAGACGGTCGTCAAGTCTAATACATTAGCTGAAAGTATGTTAACTGCCGTATGCAGTGCAGATTTTCCCCAAGCTGAGGGCTCAGATTTGTATAAGCCAATCGCTGCAGATAGTGATGTTTACGCAGCTGCCCATAGGTATTTTGACTATTTGAAAGCGGCAAAAGATGACCCAGCACCAAAATAAAAAATAAGCAGCAATAATTAATTTAGTTGCACACTCACTGAGTGCCGATATTTTGACAGGTTACGGTGCGACCGCCGCTGTAAATAACTGGCTTGAACCTGCGAATAAATTTTTGGAAAAACTTGAAAATTATTTGAAAAAAGGAATTATTTTTTGATTTTTATGTCTTTTCTATGACGTTATATGTAATTTTTGAAAAAATACTCAATAAAATAAGGGTGTTGCCGATAACTCAAATACATACAACATTGTGCAAATACATATTGTGATATGCATGAGTATGATAGTATTAATTTGTCAAGGGATTTTATAGCTGTTGCTATTTTCTGGAATTTGGAATAAGCGCTTTTTTTGTCGCGCATATTTATTAAGTGTAATTCGTTCAACATAAATATAACGGGAGTTTTTATGACTACGCAGACTGCATTAAATGATGCTGTGAAGGACTTTTCATCAGCAGAGAAATCACGTCTGTCATCTGCTTTTAGTAGCGCATTTGATAAGTTAAAACAATCAATGCCATCAGCAGCAACCGCAGAATGTGAGTCTAACAATCATTTTGACGAAGATTTTCATAAAGCGCTTAATAGCGGATTGCACCTGAAAGAAAAATTCGTTTGAATTGTTTTTTGTCTATTAAGTGACTTCCATCGTTTCACATTGACAGCCAGTTGAACTGGCTGTTTTTTATGGCTGTAAAATAATTATGAAAAATCCAAATATAGATCATGCAATTGATACGCTTAAGTTTTTTCGTGAAACGGTATCGCTTTTAGCGCAGCATGAGACCGCAGATGTTGCGGTGTTAACAAATATTAATTTACATTATGCGACTTTCATTCAACATAATATTGAAGCGATTGCGGAAAATATGCAGTCTGAATTGGCGTATTACTTAAATTTCTACAATGTAACTCCCGCAAACGACGTCTATGATGAATTCAAGAATTTTTATTTTCTGGGCATGGCTATTACGACGGAACTCGAAAAGCGTGGCGCTAAACATTTGGTAAAGCTTCAACTTAAGGCGCTCCTGCATCTGCTTAACGTTAGACTAAATACGGTTGGTGCGCATCGTGCTCCATTGACACGTCGATTATCAAATGCAATCGACAACGGCGCTATCAAGAACGATTTTGGTCGGTTTGGATGGTATGTTCTTTATAAGTGCCTATTTAATGCCGCAAAAGAACGTAAGTAATTCAATTTGAGATTTTCTTTTTGTAACTGCCACGCTTTGTAGGAATTGCATCAGACACAAGCGCGGCAATCTCTTCGAAGCTCCATACAGGATCGCTTATTCAGGCCCACATCGCTGATATGCTTGAATTGCTTGAGTCGATCCGGTAACAAGTGGCTCTGCAAATTGCCCATCCCTGCTAAAATGTGAGAACAATTTTATGAGGGGGTGGTGATATGGTCTTGGGGGTAACTTTGGGGGTAACTCAAGGCTTGTTGTTTGGTGGTATTGAGTATTCGCGCCATTCTTTGCGCACTATTCGATAGCAATCGCGCTACCAATTTATCCTTCTTCTCTTCAACGAATGTTCTGCGAGAAGCCCGTGAGAATCCCGTGTTTACACTGAGTCTGCATGGAGAAGAAGGTACCCAGGCCCTGCTGCAATCGGGCTATTCGTATTGCCTCGTCGTCCGTTCCGAATCCCAGCGTTCTGCCCTGCTCAAGAACCTCGGCGACCAGCCCGGTGTGGTGATTGTCCCTCATAACGGTGGGTTGATCAGTAACCTGCGCGTATGGGAAAACATCGTCCTGCCGGTGCAGTATCATGGCATCGAGCTTGCCGGAAGCATCGAAGATAATGTGGCGAAATTGCTCGGGCAATGCGGCCTGGAGGACGAAGCTGCCGCCTCCAACTTGTTGCTCAAACTGCCCGATCAATTGTCGCTATATGAAAAACGCCTGGTCGGTTTCGTGCGCGCCATGCTGATGAGTCCGGAACTGATCATTTACGATTCCATGATCGAAGGGTTGTCGCGCAGGGAATTGGCGCGGGTCATCAAATTCGACAAGGTATTCCGTTTATACTTCCCGTTCCGTACCTCGGTGCTGGTGAGTTTTGAGGAATACGACGACAAGGACGATCCCAAACAACTGGTGATTCATCTATAGCTTATGAAACTGCCCAACTACAACCAGAGATTGCTGACCATCGAGAAGCGCACCCAGCGATTCATGCTTGGGGCGATCGCTGTTTTGTTGCTGGTATTGTTGATGATTGCGGTCAAGCAGAACTATTTTCACCGCAGCACGACGATCCTGTTCTTCACGCCCAATGCGCAAGGCCTGAGCAAGGGCATGGCGGTCAAATTCATCGGCTTCAAAGTCGGCAGCGTGGAAGAGGTGAACATGCAATCCAATGCAACGGTGCAGGTGGAGGTGTCATTGGATAACGAGTACGTTCATCTCATCGGACAGGATGCCAAGGCGCGGCTGGTCAAGGAAGCGCTGGTCGGCGAAAGCGTGGTGGAAATCATTCCCGGTTCACAGCAGGTGAAACAGGTCACGCGAAACAGCGTGCTGGAATTCGAACGCGGGCAGGATGCAAGCAATGTGGTCGAAAATCTGGCTGGGCAGTTACAGCCTATCCTTAGCGACGTTCACCAAATCACTTCCAACATGAGCAATCCGAACGGTGATTTCCAGCAAGCTCTCAAGAATCTCAACCAGGCCTCGGGCGGTTTCCGCGAAACGGCGAATCAGTTCAACCAGCTCGGCGTCAGTGGCAACAAAGCGATGGTCCGTATCAATTCCAGTCTGGGAACACTGGACCAAGCCATCCCGAAACTGGTGGACAAGGCCGATGCGACACTCAACAACATGCAGTCCGCCACCACCGATATCAAGAAGATCACCAATGAGTCCGCCGCCGAGATTCCCTCGCTGGTGCGCAATAGCAACGCACTCGTGCAAGACGGGCAGGAGACACTGAGCGGGGTGAAGAAATCCTGGCTGCTGAACGGCCTGTTTCCCAAACCGGAAGAGCAGACGCTGCCGGTGGACGGCTACGTTCCGCCCAAACAGCAGTGACGGGGGAGCGCTTGAGCATTCGATTAACATTCCTGGTCTTGTGCAGTCTTGTGCTGCTGACTGCCTGCGGCCATGTGGAAGAGGCGCGCAGTGCCAGACAGCAACAGGCGACCGAGTTCAACCAGCGCGCCCAGCGCGCATTCCAGCGCGGCGAATATCAGGTCGCGGCTTCATTTTATGAAAACGCACTGCAACTGGATGTTGCGGTCGAGAATGTGAACGGTATCGCTATCAATATGCTCAACCTGGCCAAGGTGAGCCAGGTGTTGGGTAACAACGCGCTGGCGCAGCGCTATCTGGACAGTCTGCTGGAAGACAAGTCGCTTCACTATGCTCCGCAGCATCTGGCTGCAGCTGCAGTGCAAAGATCATTGTTGCGTTTGCAGGAAAATGATCCTGCCGGCGCAGCGACATGGGTAGATAAAGCGGCTGTCTGGTGCGCGGCGGATTGCACACTTATAGGTGTGATCGACAATGCCCGTGCCAGTATCGCCCTGCAAGCGAACGACGCCGATAAAACACTGTACTGGAGCGAACGTGCAGCCTCCGAGAACAAGGGGGTCGCACTCCTCGAGTACGCCAATTCCCTGCGACTCACGGCTTCGGCCAGGCTGTTGAAGAACGAACCCGACGCCGCGCTGCGCCTGCTGGAAGAGGCACTGGCCATCGATAAATCGCTGGGTTTGCCGGAAAAGATACGACAGGACTTGCTGCTGTCGGCGCAGGCTCATGAGAAATCGGGCCATGCAGAACAGGCGGCGCAATTTCGCGACCGGGCGGCACGCATCGCCGCAACGGCGCTGAAGTGAGGTCGTGATGGAAACAATGCAACGGTTGAAAGAACCGAAAATCCAGATCCTGCTGGGGCTGGCCTTTTGTGTGCTGGTCGCGTTGCTGCTGAATATGATGCAAATCGGCGAGCAACTGAGCCGTGCGTTACTTGACAGGCAATTCGCCCATCAGCAACAGCATGATGTGCATCGCCTGCAGAACGATGTAGTCATCGTTGGCATCGATGAAGACGCCACCAAAGCGCTGAAAGAACCCTTTGCGCTGTGGCATCCGCATCTGGGCAAGTTTCTGGATGCGATGGCAAAAGCCAAACCTTCCGTGCTCGCCTTGGACATTGCACTGCCGGAGCGCTCTTATCAATTTCTTATTCCGCAATACGATCAGAGCCTGCTGCAGGGGCTGCAGGATGTGAAGGGGAAAACGCCACTGGTGCTGGCGCAAATGCTGGATGACAGCGGTGCTTTCCGTCCGGTGCATGCGCCTTACGTTGCAGCTGCAGGTGCGGATGCTTTGGCTTCGGTCGTGGTCTGCCCGGATGACGATGGCGTGGTGCGCCGGTTCGATCCCAATCAGTGCACGGTGAATGCACAAGGTTCTATGCTGGTCGAGAAGATGGCGGCTCATCTGGGCAAGGCAAAACCCGGTACCGGGCTGGTCGATTTCAGCGCGGGCGACAAATTCGATTACATCCCATTCCTCAAGGTGCTGGAATGGCAACAGCAGGGAGATGTCGCAAAGCTGGAAATTACCTTCGGCGGCAAACCGGTGTTGTTGGGCGTGGTATCCCGGCTTGGCGATCGTGTCAGGGCACCCGTGCCGCTTGCGGCGTGGGATCCGTTCAAGCTGCGCGTTCCCGGCGTGCTGATGCAGGCGCAGATATTGCGCTCAATATTGAGCGACGGCTTGATCCGTGAGGCGAACGCTTTTGTGGTGGGAGTGCTGACCTTGCTCGCGGCTTTGTTCTGGCTGGGCCGAGTCAACTGGCTCAAACTTGCCGCCCTGGCTGCTTTTCCGTTATTGCTGTACCAGATTTCTGCCTGGCAACTGGGGCAGGGCATGTATCTGCCCATAGGCGGGATACTGCTTTCCGCTGCATTCGCATTTGTTGCGCGCATGGTCTATGAAGGTGCCTTGCAAGTGCAGAAGCGCCATTGGCTGCGCGACACTTTCGGCAGCTACGTCAGCCAGGAAGTATTGCAGGAGATCATGGCGGGCAGCATCCATTCCGGCCTGGAGGGAGCGCGCGTGCGGCTGTGCATCCTGTTTGCCGACATTCATAATTTCAGCGCGCGCAGCGAAGAGAGTTCCCCGCAGGAAGTAATTGCCCTGCTCAACGACTATTTCTCCGAGATGACCGTGGCGATCCACCAGCACCGGGGCACGGTGGATAAATTCATCGGCGACGGCGTCATGGCCTTCTTCGGCGCTCCGCAGGCACTGGAGTGCCCGGAAAAGAATGCACTCGAAGCCGCGCAGGAAATGTTGCAGCGCCTGCGTCTGGTTAATGAGCGGCTACAGGAAAAAGGAATAGCACCCATTGAGATCGGCATTGCGCTGCATGTGGGTGAGGTGGTCACTGGTAACATTGGATCGAAGACGCGGCATGAATACACGGTCATCGGCGATGTGGTGAGCCTCACTTCCAAGCTGGAAGAGTTAACCAAGACGCTGAAATATCCTGTGGTGTGTTCCGGCGAAGTGGCGAAAGCGGTGGAGCAATCGGGCGGGTTGAATGATTGCGGAGAGCAGATAGTCAAGGATGTCGCGCTGCATGTGTACGGCTGGAACCCGCCGCTGCTGGCGGTGAAGTGATGCCTGCCTTCTGGCTAAGATTTCTCGCTTTGCTGAAAATGGAGCGGATGCGCCAGACGATCCGCGGTTGTCTGCAATTGCTGTGGTATGCCTTTACTCATTTGCATGTATTGCGCATCACACCTGTCAACGCCGTGTTCCATCGGCAAATCTTTTTCACCGGGGTCGAGGCGTTGCGCATTGTCGCAGTGTTCGGCCTGCTGAGCGGAGCGCTGGTCATCACCCAGATTACCTCGCTGGTCGGCGGCAACAGTGAACTGACCGTGAAAATATTGATCTGGACCGTGGTGCGCGAAGTCGGCCCGCTGTTCGCCGCCATCATTATTATCGCGCGCAGCAGTTCCGCCATTGCCTCCGAACTGGCACTGATGAAAACGCGCCAGGAAATGACCAATCTCAGCCGCATGGGCATTCCGCCGGACGACTACCTGCTGGTTCCGCGCATTGCCGGTGTGACGCTGGCCGTTCTGGCGCTCACCATCTACTTCCAGGTCGTCGCCATCGGCGGCGGTCTGGCGATCAGCGCCATGTTCCAGAACGTTTCCTACCTCGATCAGGTTGGACGCTTCCTGCAAACCGTCAAACTGTCCGAATTTGCCGTGGTCGCCTTCAAGGGTTGCCTCTTCGGCATGGCCATCTCAACCATCTCCTGCTACAACGGCATGCAGGCCCAGCCGTCGGTGACCGAAGTCCCCAAGGTCGCCATCAAGGCCGTGCTGCAAAGCCTGCTGTTCGTGTTTACCCTGGATGCGCTGATCGCCTATCTCGGCATGGTGGAGTGACTTGCGCTATACTTCGCGCCCGTTTGGCGCATGGTGCGCCTACAGGCTGTTGTAAAACTACTGCGGTGGTCATCTGCAGCGTTGCGCGGTACTCGCTTCCTCGCCTACCTAAAAGGTAGGTCTCGGTCGCTACGTGCCGTGCGCCTTGCATCTGACCATCCTCGCTACGTTTTCCATCAGCCTGCCGACCGAAATTTGAAGTGCGGCGGTCGCCGCATTTGTTTTTAGCAGAGTGAATAAAATGCCTGTCATAACCCTACCGGATGGTTCGCAACGCAGTTATCCCCAACCCGTGACTGTAGCCGAAGTCGCGCTGAGCATAGGCGCCGGTCTGGCGCGTGCCGCGCTGGCAGGCAAAGTGGACGGGGTGCTGGTGGATACCTCGCACCTTATTTCCGCCGATGCCAAGCTGGCCATCATCACAGACAAGGATGAGGACGGCGTCGACCTGATCCGCCACTCCACTGCGCACTTGCTGGCCTATGCGGTGAAGGAGCTGTTCCCCGAGGCGCAGGTGACCATCGGTCCGGTGATCGAGAACGGTTTCTATTACGACTTCGCCTATTCGCGCCCTTTTACGCCGGAAGACCTGACGGCCATCGAGAAGCGTATGGCGGAACTGTCCAAAAAAGACCTGCCCGTGACGCGCAAGGTGTTGCCGCGCGACGAGGCGGTGGCCTATTTCAAGTCCATAGGCGAGAAGTACAAGGCCGAGATCATCGAGTC
>Ga0265324_10000030_pt1 | contig 126471 bp, 127 predicted proteins | sample 41419metaG_FD_198634 | JGI IMG/M metagenome (GOLD analysis project Ga0265324, IMG submission 198634) | Rhizosphere microbial communities from Carex aquatilis grown in University of Washington, Seatle, WA, United States - 4-14-19 metaG | ecosystem: Host-associated > Plants > Roots >...
CCACCCTGGCCCTCCCCCTGCAAGGGGGAGGGGAGGTTGAACTACCCGCCATTCTCCCCACCGGCAAACGTGCCGCCCGCAAAACCGCCCAGCAACAGCGAGGCATTCAGCTGCACGCGCTGCTGCAGCACCTGACGGAAGGAGTTGCTGACAAGATCATGCTGCAACAGCGCTTAGCCATCCCTTCCGAAGAGATCGAATCCCTCTGGCAACAAGCCCAACACCTGCTTACCTTGCCCCAGCTCGCCCGTTTCTTCGATGTTCGGCAATACCGATCAGCCAACAACGAAATGCCCTACATCAACGCCAAAGGCGAACTGAAGCGTATCGACCGTCTGGTGGAATTTGACGACGAAGTGTGGGTGCTGGACTACAAGCTGGGCGATGCAGAGGATGCAGCGCGTTACCGTGCGCAAATGCAGGAGTACCGCACCGCGATGCAATCGGTATATGCAGGTAAACGGGTTCATTGTGCGCTATTGTTTGCAGGTGGGACGATGGCGGAGATTGAATGAAGGGGATGCAATGATTGCCTGGCTCGATAACATGGGAAATACGCCGGATCATCCGATGACCACGGTGGAGGAGGCCAGGCGGCAGCTGGCCGACCTGCCCGAAGACAATCCGCTCGAAGCGTTGACGGAGCTTGCCAACTGGATGACTTCCTTTGGCGGCACACCCGGCTTCAAGCTCGGCAATCGCCTCGGTGTGGCCATGCTGCTGGATGAAACGGCGGCCCCGATTTTTGCCGAGGTGCAACACAGTTACTTCTCGGCCCCCCATCTGCAGGATCTCGAAGGCATGAAGCTGTGGCGGGCCATGCATGAGTTCGCCCTCTCCCGCATAGAACTGTATGCCGTGTGCCTGCGCGAGTTGTCGCAATCTGCAAAAAATAACGAGACTGCCAATGAACAGACCACCATCATCTGTGTGCGCTTTCTGCGTTCGGTGATTGAGCAATTGAAGTTGGAGCTGATGCGCTACATGGATGTGGGGCAGGAAGTCTGGGATAACCTGTTCTGGGGCTATCAATTCGCCGAAGCGGCCGGTCTCGCCGAGACGATGGTCATCGCTTATCCGGGGCACGTTATCCATTTTTCGCCGCAGCGCGAACTGCTGTGCGCGCTGGTGCTGTTCGAATCGGCACCGGGCGCGCTTTCTTCCAGCCAGATCGAGATGAGCGGCCGCATTGCGGCACGCCTGTCGAGCTTCTTTGATCTTTCGCGAGAATACAGCGCCGACACACCCTACATGATCGACCTCGCGCATCCGGCCATGCCGAAGTGGCTCGAAGCCCAACCCGAGGCCGGCGAAAGCATGCGTTTCTTTGGCGCATCCAGAGCCGTGCCCAGGCTGGAAGAGATCATTCAGCAGAACGAGCGCGGCCAGGCCGATGAGGAGTACCGTTTCGAGAGCGAGTTCACGCCGGAAGGCAAGTTGACCATGCTCAAGCACCTCCACATCTACTGGAGCAAGGAGCACGTGCATCGCCATCTGGAACGGCATGCGATCCACAGCGAGATCGAGATCGTGCGCAGCCTCAAGACCATCAGCAAGCTGGTCAATCATTTCGACATCGACCGTATCGTCAACCTGTCCGAAGAGGTAGCCGCCCAATTAAAACAACGTTCCGGCTTCGGACTGGTGGGCGAGGAGATCAAATACACTTCCGAAATCTGGCCGGTGCTGGATTTCAGCGCCGAAGGCATAGGCGGCCTCGTCCCGCGGGCGACAGCAGACTGGGTGAAGATCGGCGCGCTTTGCGGACTCAAGGGAAAGAATGCCAACCAATGGTGGGTCGGCATGATCCGCCGCCTGAAGACCGACCTGCAGGGCAAAGTGCATGTCGGCATCAGGGTGCTGACCAAGCAGCCGTTGTCGGTATGGCTACGCGTGCTGGGCAAGGGCGCGGAGCGCGTCTCCAACTGGCATACCAGCTCTGGCTCGTTCGCTTACGACTATTTGCCGGTCATCCTGATCCCCGACGAGCACAACTCTTATGTGCATGCCACCATGCTGATGGAATGCGGCAGCTTCGTGGTTGGCACATTGTTTGAGGTGATGCTGGGCGAGAAGAGCCGCACGATCAAATTGGTGGAGATCATCGCCGAGGGCGACGATTACGAGCAGGTGGGTTTTGAGTGGCAGTGAGAACGATGTCATGTAGCTGACATATTTGAATGGCCGTGTTTTTGACTCCCAGGGCGGTCACTCAGCCAAAGCAACTCGAAGGTCCGTTTTTCATAAGGAAGCGGTCGTTGCCAGGCAGAGTTTTGATGGCTATTGAAGGTCTCTTGCTAACCCAGGCTGTGTGAAAACGTCTTCATCCGGTAATCCTTAAATACCCATCGTGCGTTAATGCCAGCATGAATGCATGCTGGAGGCTCACAGATGAAACGATTCATTCAGAGCGAAAGTCGGAATCAGGTCGCGTTACTCCCCGAGTGCCTCGACGACTACATCAGTGAAGATAATCCGGTTCGTGTCATTGATTTGTTTGTTGATGAACTGGATCTGGTCGAACTAGGATTCGACAGTGCAGAACCCGCAGCAACCGGTAGACCTGGCTACCACCCCTCGTTACTTCTCAAGATATACATCTATGGTTACCTAAATCGAATCCAGTCCAGTCGCCGTCTGGAACGTGAAGCACAGCGCAATGTTGAGCTGATGTGGCTCACCGGACGACTGGCACCTGACTTCAAGACCATTGCCGACTTCCGGCATGACAACGGCACAGGCATCCGCAACGTCTGTAAACGCTTCGTCTTCATGTGCAGGCAACTTAATCTGTTCACCCAAGCCATTGTTGCCATCGATGGGAGCAAATTCAAGGCAGTCAACAGTTGGCAGATACGACATGCGTGATTTCACTTACATAAAGCAGGACAACGAGTACCAGTGTCCTGCTGGAAAGCGGTTGAAGTTTCGTTTCTCAACAATAGAGCATGAGATGAAGCTCAACGTTTACTTCAATTCAACCTGCCCGAGCTGTGAGTTGAAGAAGCGATGCACCCCGGGTAAGGAAAGGCGTGTGAGGCGATGGGAGCATGAAGATGTTCTGGATGCCGCTCAGGCGCGTCTTGATAGAAGTCCTGGCAAGATGATCCAGCGTCGCTGTACTGTCGAGCATGTCTTCGGCACATTGAAGTCCTGGATGGGCACGACGCACTTCCTGACGAAGACACTCAAGCACGTTGGCACTGAGATGAGTTTGCAGGTTCTGGCGTATAACCTGCGAAGAATGATGAATATCCTGGGGATTGAGGGAACAATGAAAGCGATAAGGTTAGTGGGGGCGTGAGTGGCAGTGTTTTTTATGTAAAAATACGGCGCTGGTTAGATTGATGTATCAAAGTGGGTGCGTCTACAAAGAACGTTTCCACACAGCCTCAACCCGAAGCGGACATGGCGGCTTCTCCAAAGCGGACACCATATCGGTCATATTTACAGCTATCTTTGAACGTCATAAAGCGAACGGATTTTCCAGTCGCAAATCTCTTCCGGTTTGCCATTCTTAATCAAGATCACTCCTGATGATGCTTCGTCAAAATATGTGAGGTCTCCATAAGTAAACACCCCTTGCTTAACGTTGTATCCATCGAAGGATTCCAGCATTCGGTTGATGGCGATAGCATGTTGTGGATTATCCTTATCAACAACTCTAATCATCAACGATGAATTGCCTCGTGCAGCTACACTCTCATAATCCACCAAGGTAAGATTCTCAGGTTTGCCATCATTATCAATATCAGCAGTCGCCAGCCCCTTGACCACTTCTTTGTTAAGAACGGTCTCGTTATCAACTGGGCTAAAATCCACATGTTTGACATTGCCCGCTGAAGCGGCATTACAAACCGGATTTTCCTTGCCCTTTGTTATTTCAATACGTGGCTTGTTGCGCGGTATGAATTCACATGCTGCTTCAAACCTATCCTTAGTCATGTGTAACAGTTGCTTTAGATCGCTTCCATCGCTGGTTAACACATAGTATTTACCATTCACAGCTAGCAAAGCCAAGTCAGATTCATTCGAATCTATATCGACGATCTCTTTGGCATCCTTTCCTGAGATAGCATGTCCATTGCTTATATGAGCAGTCCCTTCCACATTGATGAGAAATGGATCTGGAACGCCATCATCATTAAGGTCGACAAGCCAAGACGTCCCACCAGGCTGATATGTTTGACCAAACAGCTTGTTAACTTTTGCCTGTATGCTTTTGTCCTCTGGAACATATAACTTTTCTAGCTCTCCACGATTGGCATAATCAGCCACAGTTTGACAAGCTACAGCACCGTTATCAGACGATGAAAGTTGCGCTATACGAGCCTTGTATTGAGTTTGAAGGCAGGAAATATCCAAACAAGCATTGCGTTCTTTTATCCATTGCTTCTGATTCTGTTTTATTGATTCTGATCGCGGATGGTTTTGAAGGGTAGCTTTGTAAGCTGAATTTAAGTCTTCATCGAGCTTAGATAAGGAAGAATCAGAACAGATGAGCTTCTCGTTGTTCGTCACAGCTTTCATGCAATCAAAACTTGCAGCCTGTGCCGCAACTGGCAGCACCAACGATGCTAGAGCTATCCATGTAATTCGCTTCATGCTGCCCCTTTTTCAGTGCTGAAACTCATAATTGGAGGACGCCTTCGAATGACTGCAACTGGCCGACTTCTGCCTTTTGTGCATCATATCAACGAGCGTCTGCTATAGACTTGCAAAGCAGACATTTCCTATTTCTCAATTTCAATTTTCATATCCCTGACAATTTGTGGAACATTCATCCACTTAATGAATGCAGGGTTTGCTGCTTCCATTGCCTTCTTTGTCCTAGCCCCAAGCGCAAGCAGAATGGCATATTTTTTACTACCTGTATCGCAAATATAAAATGTTTCGTTTGTGAATTCTGCCAGCTTCGAGTGATATTCCATCACTGCACCAAAGCAGGAGCCGCCAGAGCTGCCTGGCAATTGATAGGTCAGTCTTTTAACAACTTTCGTTCCAGGTTTATCTTCAAGAGTATTCTTCACGTCAGCGTTAAATAGATCTTGGAGAGTTCCGCCATCTAAGGAAAGAGTCTGGATCGAGAAATAATTTGGAGTGTTGTTTATTGAGTTTGCCCCATCGGGCAAAAGAATCATGAACGCTCCACTGACCTTAGCAAGATCGTAGCGCATATGGTAACCGGGAACCTCACAGCCAGTTACCATATGGTCTCTACTTGCTGCGTAAGGCAGGTAGCACTGCGGTTCAGCACTGGCTTTCTTCTCACTCTTGTTTGTATCTGAGTCTTTGATATGAATTGATGCCTTCGCAACAAAGCGCGATGAAGGCGAAGGGAGCTTTTTGCCATGGCTGGCTTTCAGAATACATTGGGCAACGCTTCCTTCTGGAAGGATAACAACTTGTTCGCTATCGCCATCCTTGTTGATAACAACGTAAGCCGTAATGTCACCAGCAAAACTCGAAGTCACGCAGGTTTGTAATAACTTTCCATTTTCAAAGAAGCTCTCTATCACCTTCTTTTCATAGTCTTGTCCTTTCGGGGCTGCCACATCTTTTGCATTACTCTTTGAAAGTTCATCCAGTAGTTTGGGGTCATATAACTCGTAGAACATTGTCGATTTATCTTGCTGCCATTCAAACCGGTAAACAGGACGAGTCTTAGTTGTCTGCTCATCACTACGTGCAGGCCTTAGGATGACTCTATTTTTCTGAGAAAGGTCAAACAGAACAGGTATGCCAGGCATAACCCCGGATGTCACTTCCACTTTGGATGTCTTTGGAAAATCTGGCGTGCGGCCAGTGAAAACTAGATCAAGTGCTCCGGCATTTGAAACATAAGCTAGAACAACGAATAGCGACGTCCACAGAATATGGTTTCTCATATGTTCCTTAAATTGGCGACCTCAATATCAGTCCGCTATTGGCCGTATTCTGCCTGCTTATCCACTCTAACGCCATCGGCTGCTTCGTCGCACATCGCGGACATCAATTCAAGCGAACCACAATAAACAAACGACTGTTATGACTATGCCGATATCCAAAAGCATCGCTACGAAACAGAACAGGTTTAACTTGCCATCTTGTATCTTCAAGAAGCGGAGACTCCAAATCAATTTAGTTAGCTGCTTTCGAGGAGTTCCAAGGTTAGATTGAGTCAGGCTTGGTTCCCCAAGATCAGTCCAAAGACCGCGGTGCGAATTTTGTAGAAAACGCACTAGCAAGAATCCATTTACATAGGATGTTGCAAAGAGAATAAAAAAGAGAGTCAGTGCACTCATATTTCAGAACTTAAAAAGGAAGTCGTAATTGAATTCGTCCGCAATTGGCCGATTTGCGACTGTATGCCTTCGCTAGCACCAACGTCTCTTCCTATGCCGTTAGCAGACCGTCGATACGACGTTCTTATATGCAATTTGATGCGCATAGCATTTCGAACAATTTTTTAGCTACTACTTTCGCCTTCATCACTCTCATCCGCACGTAGGAGTGCCGCACCGAAAAGCGGCAGGAGCCCCAAAGTTCCGATTACCCACGAAAAGAAGGGCACGGTGTCTCCGTAATACCTTAACCAAACGGCAAGCAGAATTATCGCAATCCCATCCACTAACAAAAATAGACGTGACAGAAAGCACGGCCTCTTCATTGCAAGAATGGCTCCCCCAAACGTTGCAGCAGAAATTCCGGCTGGGATGAGAAAGAACAATAGACCGGAACCGAGACACCTCAAGATGTTTCCATCATCACAAACTACTACGAGAGGAAATACGCCAATTAGAACAGACAATACTAACAACCCGGCTAGAACGACTCTGTATATCCCCAACAGAACTTCAAATACATCCAATAGTTGTATAGTCGCCATCGCAAGTAAGTCCTATCAGTTATTTGACTGCCAAATATATTAATACCAACGTCCGACCGCTCCTGGCCGGTTTTTGCCTGTTCTACATTGATCAATCTTAATATCCGATCCTCATCCTTTAGCAGCCGCAGGACTGTCGGTAAACCCCCTCGGATACTGGCCTATAGCAGTCAGAACATATTCGGCAATTTCATCTGGGAGCAAATGTCTAACCTCTGAAAATTTGAATGGACTTGCTTGGAATCAAAGAGGCCGTCAGCAATTAATATGGGCGTCTCCTTATGCTTTCCAAGAACCTGCTCACCGTCATCAACAGCCATATGCAGATATCCACTATTGTTACTCCACCTGATGGATCGTTCTTTACCGCGCTTGTCGTAACACAGTTCAAAAGCAATCAAACGTTCGTCATCAGATAACCAGACAATAAGGTCAAAATCGTCAGAGGCGAACCATCGCCTTTTTGATTCCCCCTGGATTTGACGAACGCCAACGCGTTCTTCCATGATCGGCCTATAAGTAGATATCAACTATTCAAATATTGCCACATTAATTCGAGTGATAGCTCCTGGCCGATTTTGCCTGTTTGCATTCGTTAACGCCACCGTTTGTTCCTCACTCGTTAGCAGATCAACGGGGTCGACAGAACTACGGAAGTCGTTCTGCGTCATTGAATGCTGGGCGCTGAACACATGAGGAGAGCCATCTGCTCACATGTGGCCAACGTGCAAGAGGAATTCCGCTCGGGAAGCATATTACTGATGCAACATTCAGGTCGGCAACTGTGAATCTGTCTTCAAGCAACCACGCCCGTTTACTCAAGGCGGTATCGAGTCTGGTTAACGGACGATCCAATTCGTTAATTGCCGCCTTGGCCAGTTCAGGCTTCCTGAGTTCAGGTGGCAGCCAGTGCTGGTGGTCAGCCCACCGGTTGTATGGCTCCTCCAGGTCGGTTGCTGCCCAGAAGCTCCATTGAAGCGCCACTGCCTGATTGCGTTCTTCACTTGGCCACAGCTTCGGGTACTTCCTGGCCAAATATAGATTGATCGCCATGGATTCAGCCAGTATGAAGTCATCTTCCCTCAGGCACGGTATCGATCCGGCAGGGTTGAGTGCCAGGTAATCCGGGTCTTTGCCGCAGGTTCGCCAGTCGGTGGGTTGGTGTTCGAACGCGATGTCGAGTTCCTTGGCTAGCCAGAGCACGCGAAATGCTCTCGATTTGCTCGTACCAAAAATGGTGGTGGTCATGGGCTGCGCCAGACTAGATCGCATCTTTCAGGGTCTCCAGTTTTGCTTTGACTTCAGGCCACTCAGCTGCAATCACGCTGAACAGCACTGAATCGCGAACCCGACCGTCGCGCATTACCATGTGACTACGAAGAATCCCTTCCTCCTTCGCGCCCAGTCTCGCTATCGCTGCCCGGGACTTGATGTTCAAGACGTCGGTGAGCAGTTCAACCCGATTGAATTGCCACTGCTCAAATGCATGCCGCAGCATAAGGTACTTGGCCTCGGTGTTGATATGGCTGCGCTGCCAGGATTTGGCGATGAAGGTGAAACCTATTTCCAGGCGTTTGTGAGTAGCCTCAATGCACCGATACCGAGTGCTGCCGACAACAGTGCCGGATGCCTGATCAATAGTGGCGAAGGCAAGTTCTTTGCCCGCGTGATATTGAGCTTCTGCAAAACGCAGGAACTGAGGTAAGTCACTTGGATGTGGAACGACGGTGACGGGCAACTCCCAAAGCGCTCCGTCTTCGATTGCCATTGCCAAGCCTGGAAGATGTGTCTCTTTCAGAGGTTCAAGCCTGACTTTGGAGCCTTGCAGGATTGTCTTTTCAAGATTCATTTATGCGGCCTAATGTTTTCATTTCAGCTGTTCAGGTACAAATATTTTGTATTTATCGGTGACTTCATCAAGTGAGCGAGATTCCGGGATATGAACACCTCCGCTACACTGGTTACTGCAAGGATAGCCGACTGCGACCATCAGCAGTTTCATCCAAAATAGGAAAACACAGCAAGCTTGTTCCCGCCAAACTCGAATTCAGCGACTTCGCTCATCCCCATTTTTTCGTGAGCACGCAGAGAGGATGTGTTATCACGCCTGATAAAGAGTATGCCCTCGCGTGCTGGTTCGAGGCGTCTCAACTCCGAGAACATCGCTTGCGCCAGCCCTTTGCCGCGTTCTTCGGCGCTTACGCAGATCGGACCATATACATAGGCATCAGCAGTCCCCGGGTAGGCTGCTAGCATTGCACTGATGATGGGAATATCTGCATTCGTTGCACGTGAGCTGGACATCAGGTAGCCAGTGATTTGGTCGCCTCGGCGTGCAACAATCAATGGCATGTCACGCATCATCGCCGCAATTCTGGAATAGGGCAGGTTGGCGGATAGTGTGCCTCCATGCTCGGGTTGGTTTGCCGCTTGAAGTGCCACGATGCCATCCAGGTCGTTCTCTGATGCGCGGGCGATGTCTGCTTCAATATTCGTCATGACTTAATCATCTAAACTGTTGCCAAAACCGGACGCTTATTTGGATGGGTTGCTTGTGCCTGGCTTCGCCATGAATGCAAATGGAATTGCCAATGGCCCAATGATCGCGCCCAATACACCCCAAAAAACCAGTTTCGCTCCACGTAACTTTGCGATGTAGTGGCACAAGAAAATACTGGCAATATTTAGCGCAATCAAAATATAGATCATCATGATTACCCTTAAAATGATTTAAGTGGCAGGTATTGGCTTAATGGTCACTTGCTAAAATTTCACATGAACAGATTCAGTAACAGAACCGCCGTGGCTCGATGCGGCCAGATGCGTCGCACACCCGGCAATCGAATACACCAGAAATAGCATAATAACTACTTTAAGCATAAACCCTCTCTGTCCAGTTCCGGCCGCATTTTGCGACTGACTCATTGCGCACCGTCTGCTTTGCCACTCCAACCCGGCCATTTAATTAATGTACTTTACTGCAATGGGGATGGAAATTAGACAACAGCCGCCAAATAGTAAACGGCTATCAACGCCACGGGTAGAAACTCATGCGCCAGCAGCGCTGACAGGGAAGTCTGCCGGCAGCTTTGTCTGAATGCCCGATCAGCCGCCACCTCCGACCGGCAGGCGGATGGTGAATTTCGTCCCCTTGCCGACGGTGCTCGTTACATCGATCGTGCCGCCGTGCTTCTTCACGATGTCGTAGCTGGTAGACAGGCCCAGGCCCGTGCCCTGGCCCGGCGGGTGCGTGGTGAAGAAGGGCTCGAATATCCGGTCAATGACCTCAGGCGGGATTCCGCAGCCGTTGTCGGTAATGACAATGGTCACCATGCCGTTGTCGTGGCTGGTCTTGAGGTGGATGATGCCCCGTTCGGCAATAGCCTGGGCGGCGTTGCGCAGGATGTTGAGGAAGACCTGTCCAATTTCCTGAGTCCGTCCCAGGATAGTCGGCAGGACACCATAGCTGCGCACGACCTCGGCCTTGTCTTTCAGTTCGTTCCAGGCGACGTTGACGGTGCTATCCAGATAGTCGTTGATGTTGATGGACTGCGTGCCCTCCTGATCCACGGCGGAGAAGTTTCGCAAGCTCTGCACGATGATCCGCACGCGCTCGGCGCCGTCGCGCGACTCCTTGATCAGCGACGGCATGTCCTCCATGATGAAGGAAAGGTCGAGCTTCTTCTGCAGTACTTCCATTTTTGTTCGGTCCGCTTCGCCGCAGTTTGCCAGCAGGCCGTTGGTGGCTTGCAGGTACTCCTTCAGGGCCTCGCCGTAGTTGTTCAGGGTGCCCAGATTGCTGATGATGAAGCCCATGGGATTGTTGATCTCGTGGGCGACTCCCGCGGCTAACTGGCCCACGGAGGCCATCTTCTCCTGTTGCAGGAGTTGCGACTGTGTTGCCTTCAAATCGGCCAGGGCTTTTTCCAGTTCGGTGTTCTTGGACGTCAAATCGTCCCGCGCCTTGGCGAGCGCTTCCACCATGTGATTAAAAGCCCCGGAGAATTCGCCGAGAAAATCCACCCGCTGGGTGAAATCCCCAGCTGCTACCTCCTGGGTCTGCCAGGTGAGGTGCCGCAGGTTGGCATGCAGTCCCTTCAGGGCACCGGCCAGGGATCCACGCAGGTGAAGCGTGGCCGACAGATCCCCGTCGGCCATGGATCGGGTGAAATGACTGATCTCACCCAGATAGGCAACCAATTGCGAAAGCTCCTCCCGGACTTCGCTTTCGGGAGGAGCCTCGGACGGAATCTGCCCGTCGGCGAGGCGCTTCAGGTACTCGGACAGCTCACCCATTCATCAAGCCGCCTCCACCGTTGCCAGGAAGCGGCAGGTTCGGTCGCCAGTGCACCAGCAGTCGATCTCTTTTACCTTGAACTTCTTGCCGGAGAAGCGTTCCAGGAGGGCGGAGATGAAGCCCTCGTCATAAGTACAAATCTCGTAGCTCAGCTCCGGCAAACCCGAACAGTCCAGGTCCTCGGAAACGGTCAGCACCAGGCGACCGTGGGCCAGATCCTCCTCCTCAACGCGCAGAACGCCGATGCCCATTTCCCGCAAGACTTCCTGTAGCTTCTTGACGAAGGCGCCCAAGTCCGGCGTCGGGCCAACCATGTGGTCATAGAAGTGGCCGCCGGCGGTGTAGCCAGCGTTGTAGAAAATCTCGTCGGCCTTGGCGCTGCCGTATTCCTGTTCGATGATGTCGCGGAAACAGAACTGCATCAGCCGATAGACTTCGAGGCGGGTCATCGGCCCCAGGTTGGGGCGGCCTTCCTGAATGTTGCCGAGTAGATCCCAGGAGAATTCGTACTTGCGTTTTGCGGGCTGCGCTTGCGGGGTGTTCATGATTACTCCTTTCCAGTCGTGCGACGAATGAATAAATCACGGATAACGATTGAAGCTAAGTGCAAGTATACCCTCAGTATGCAACCGGTTGTCGCCACCCGCTTTCGTTGCCACCCCGGGTATCGAGTACGTTAGTTGTTGCGATAAGTAAAATCCATACAGGTGGAAAGCTAACCTCGACCGGCCGCTCATGGCCGTTTTTGCCCGTTCATGGATTGGTAAGCCTCACTATCCATACGAGACCTTCAAACTTCCCCAATCCTTAAGGAGCAATCCGGGTAGCCAGAAACTCACCATTCCCGACAGGCACGGTACACGTAGCAAAGTCCGAATCTGCGGAAACCAGTGCCATGAAGGGCGACATCTCTGCGGCATGGGATGTGGCGTTATCTACAACTAGAAGACCGCCTTTACGAAGCACTCGCTTGATGTCAGGCCACCACCCTGAATACTCAGAGCGCTCGGAATCGAGAAAGATAAAATCGAAGCTTGATTCGGGGTTGCACTTGAGCTGAGCACCGGCGTCACCGCGAATTTGAGTAATGAATGGGGCAAGGCTGGATCGTTCGAAGTTCTTTGCCGCAAGGGCAAGTTTATAATCGGATAGTTCAAAGGTGGTAACGTGCCCTTCGACTGCCTTTGCTGCCAAGGCAAGCCAGAGAGTCGAGTAGCCATTAGAGGTTCCTATTTCAAGCACACGCCGAGCATTCATGGCCCGGACAAGTACCGAAAGAAACTTTCCTGTGTCTCGGGTGATGTTCAACATGCGCCGAGGCCGATCAGTAATGACGCCATCGTTGCTTAAGCCGAACTGTTCGAGTTCAAGTAGCAGTTCTGATAGAAATTCGGTCACGCTATTTTCCTGAAGCCAAAACGATATTAAATTATTCCATGCCAGCTTCTTCAACGAAAGCGTCAGTTTGAGTCTGGCAACCGGGTCGTCACTGATTGGCGAGCAATTGGGGGCAGCATCACAATGGTTTTGGCAACAACCGCAAGTGAAAAATCAAACCGAACCCGACCCCAATATTTTTTGCGATTCATGGATAATTGTGGTTCTCAAGCGGCCTTCCTGGCAGGCAGTGCAAAATAGATCGTCGCACCCTCGTTGATTTTCCCTTCCGCCCACACGCGTCCACCGTGACGGTTGATGATGCGCTTGACGATGGCGAGACCGATACCTGTCCCTTCAAATTCATCCACGTTGTGTAATCTCTGGAATACGCCGAAGAGCTTGTCAGCGAACTTCATGTCGAATCCCGCGCCATTATCTCTTATGAAATAGATATCCTCATTTCCTTCGATGGAGCATCCCACCCGGATTATCGCGGGATTCCTGTCGCGACTGTACTTGATGGCATTTGACAGCAGGTTGATAAGTACCTGATGCATCATGGCGCGGTCTCCATTTGTCGGAGGCAATGGGGCGATGTCAAGCTGAAATTTGCTGCCATCGACAACGGGCAATAGCTCTGCGATGACTTCCTTGACGAGTTCATCCATTTCGATCTCAGCGTATGCGATCTCAACTCGACTGGCGCGTGAGAATTGCAGAATATCGTCGATGAGTTGTCCCATTCGGTTGGTATTGCTGCGCACGACGTTCAGCAGGCGCTTGCCCTCGTCATCCAGCCTGTTTGCATAATCTTCGAGCAGGATATTGGAAAACCCGTCTATGGCGCGCAATGGTGTACGCAAATCATGAGATACGGAATAGGCGAACGTTTCAAGTTCCTGATTGGCTGCTTCCAGCTGCGCAGTACGCTCCTGGACCCTTTGCTCAAGTTCAATGTTGAGTCTGGCTATTTCTGCTTCAGCTTTCTTGCGAGCGGCATTATCGAGTTCCAGTTCATTGTTGATGGTACGAACCGTCTGGTAGGCCCGGGCGCGCGCATTCCATGCGCGCAGTACTGTCCATCCGGCCAATGCAGTCAGCAGCACGAACAGGGCTGCAGCTGCCCCGAGCTTGACGACGTCCGTCCTCCAATTGGCGAGGATGTCGTCCGTACCGAGGCCGACCAAAGTAATGAGCGGGTAGTTGCCGACGGGCTGATAGGAAAAGGTGCGCCTGATGTTGTCTGCGCCGGCATAGGCTACGTAGGTTCCCCCTTGGGGGTTGGTGGTGATCATGGCTGTGAACTGGGGTGACACTTTGGTCTGACCGACGAATCCGGCCTGGGGAAAGCGTGCCAGCAGATCGAAATCGCGACTGGCATCGCCTCGCAGTACTACGGCACCTCGCGATCCAACTTCAAGTCTGGCGAATTTCTGGTTGAACCACTCGATTGTCACCGGTGCATAAGCGACGCCGTCGAAGGAACCGTCGGCGCGATTGAGCGCACGGGCAAAAATGAGAATCCATTTGCCGCTAAGCCGTCCCACGAGCGGCTGGGAAATGACCAAGCCGGTGGAGGGGTTCCGGCGCAGGGCCTGGAAGTATTCGCGATCCGCAATCGATATAGCGGACTGCAATTTTCCGCTGGAATCCGCGACCACATTTCCATGGGCATCGGCGATGCCCATGCTGTCAGCCATCGGCAGCATTTCCAGCTGATGCCGCAGGAAATTTGTCAGGGCTTGCCGTTCAGTGCGGCTTGAGCCTGATCGCCGCGCGTGTTCATCCTGCACATTGCGCAGGCCCATATCGATGCGATCAATCTCGCCCGCGATGCTTTGCGATACCAGACGGTTTGTGTTGCGCGACGTGATTGCCGCCTGTTCGAGGTACTGCTGATAGCTGGCATGCAGCGAAATCATGACCAGCGCGATGACGAATACGTCGGCAATGATGACAACGGCACTTACGATCCATGCATTGCCGCCAAAGAATCGTCGAAACACTGTCAGCACGGTCGTTTACCTGGGTTCATGGCGGATATTACCTGTGAATATCGAATGTTGACCGATAATGGTCGGGGACATTTTACGTGCTACTTTGGATATGTGTATCCCGTCGATTCTTCTCTCATCTTGATCGGTCGTACTTCAATTCTCGCTGTTGTGCTGAATTCAAACTCGGGATTGCCCTTCGCGATTTCCATGGCTTCATCCATATCCCCGGCAAGGATGTGGTAGTAGCCAACCTGAACTTCTCCGGTTTCATTGAATGGAACGACTTGCCATCTTTCTTTCGAGCCCGAAAGGATGCTGCCTTCCCTGACCAGGGGTTGTGCGATCCTGAGCTTGCCGCTTTTCTGCAGATTGCCGATGTAGCTTTCGCAGCTTTTGAGAAATTGCTGATGGCGTTCCTCCGTCCAGTTCGACTGATGATCGGTCTCGTTGTAGATAAGTAACATGAATTCTTTCATGGTTATCACCCCGCTCTGGTTGTTCACGCAGACATTAGAAATGCCGGCCCGGGTTAAGTTCGCTTCTTCAACGAAAGCGTCAGCTTGAACCTGGCAACCGGTTCGTCACTGATTGACGGAACAGTCGCAACAGCTTCGAACTGCCTTTCGACTCGTTCTCCCGATGCGGCGGCCTGGGCGACCAGTTCCGCAATTTCCTTGCCCTGACTGCAGCAGAAATCCACATCGCCTTCAGCGCGCTTGAGGAATTGCGCTTCGAAATCCTTGAAGACCAGCGCAATGTTTTCCGGTTGTTTCTTGATCAGATACATGGCGAGGACGCCAACTGCGCAGTCTGCGCCCGCGCTGAGCGCGCCGAAGTACATGGAGTTGAGGTGATTTTTAGTCCTGCGCCGCAAGGGGATTCTGACAACCATTCGTTCGGGCGAGATCTCCGTGATCGAGGCGCGGACATAAAACAACAGGGGAATCTTGGTGAGTCCGAGCCAGCGCAGGTAGAAGGTTTCTCGCGTGGTTTCCTTGAACAGGTTACTGAACCATTTCATAGATGAGTGCCTTTGTGTTTTGCAAGAGTTAATAAATCGTTTGGTTGCCCGCGCACGAATTTTAGCAGTTCGCTGCGCGCTGTTTCTTCAGAGCAGCCCGTCGCGGTCAGTTTTTCGACCAAGTCCTGAAATTGCTTGCGGCGCACGATGCCCTTGTCGCTGGGGTCGCGGCGATTTCGGTAGCTCTCCAGCAGGGTCGATCCGCAAACGCAGTTCCGGAACAATTCCACAATCGCCTGGCCGTCATCATCGTGGCTTTGTTTCAGTCCGCTGGAATTCTCGCGCACGGGCTGTGTGGCGGCGAGAAATTCGGCGGCGTTCTGATATACCCGGCCACAAGCTGCGCATCGTTTCGGAAATGCCGAATCAGCCAAGTGAAGCAGGCCGGCGTAAATATCCTCGTTATCGTTTGCTTTACTCACATGCACCTCCGTTTGGAAGTTTCCTTGCGAGCTTCAGCAAGTGTTGATCAATTCCGTCTGTGGACATGTAGCCCTTCGTGCCGGGGAATTGGAATGGCTCAGGCGGCTGTTTTGTTGTCGAGGTGCCGCTGCAGGCCATGCACCAGATTCTGCGTGAGCTGCGCCTGCAGTTCTTCCCATGGAACGGTGATGCCAAATTCGAGGGCCTGGGTGACGCGCAGTCCTTGGTAACCGCAGGGGTTGATGTTGTCGAACGGCGACAAGTCCATGTCCACATTGAACGACAGGCCGTGGTAGCTGCAGCCATTTTTTATTTTCAGTCCCAGCGCGGCGATCTTGGCATCGCCGACATACACGCCGGGCGCATCTTCGCGGCCTTCTGCCTTTACGCCATATTCTGCAAGCAGGTCGATGACGGCCTGTTCCATCAGGCGCACCAGTTCGCGCACGTTGATTTTCCAGCGGCGCAAGTCGAGCAGCAGGTAGGCGACGATCTGGCCGGGGCCGTGGTAGGTGATCTGGCCGCCGCGGTCGATCTTCACCACGGGGATGTTGGTCTGGTGCAGCAGGTGCTCCGGCTTGCCCGCCTGGCCTTGCGTGTAGGTGGGCGGGTGCTGTATCAGCCAGATTTCGTCCACGGTGTCGGCGGTGCGCTCGGCGGTGAACTTTTGCATGGCGTGCCAGGTCGGCTCGTAATCGACCATGCCCAGTGCTTTGATGTGTATCGGTGGATGTTGCATGCGCTTATTAAAGCACCATTTTGACCATCGGGTGCGAACTCAAGTCGCGGTACAGATCGTCGAGCTGTTCGCGCGAGGTGGCGCGTATGGTGCAGGTGAGGCTGATGTACTTGGCGGTGCTGCTGCTGCGCATTTCGATCGTGGCGCTGTCGAAGTCTGGTGCGTGAGCCAGCACCACATTGGCGATGGCTTGCGCGAATTCCGGATTGGCCTCGCCGAACACTTTGAGCGGAAAGTCGCAGGGGTATTCGATGAGGGAGTCTTTGGGGTCGATCATTTGCGCATCACATCGCGTTTGAAAGTCTGGTAGAGCGGATGCAGCCTGGCGAACATAGCTCCCGGTTTGCCGTTGCCGACAGGTTTGCCGTCGAGCGTGGTGATGGCAAGTACTTCCTTGGTGCTGGAGGAGAGCAGCAATTCGTCAGCGCTGAACACTTCCGCTTTGGATACGCGACGCACTTCAAACGGAATGCCGTTTGCTGCAGCGAGCTCAAGAATCACGTCGTAAGTGATGCCGGGCAACATGAGGTTATCTTTGGGCGGTGCGAGCAGCGTGCCGTTTTTCACCGCGAAGATGTTGCTTGAGGAACCTTCGGTGAGAAAGGCATCGCCGCGGATCAGGATGGCTTCGGCACAGCCCGCTTCGACGGCAGCCTGACGCAACAACACGTTGGGCAGCAGCGCGATGGCTTTGATGTCGCAACGCAGCCAGCGGTTGTCTACGACAGTGATGCAACTGATGCCGTTTTGCAATTGTTCAGCTGGTGGCGTGGTGAGCGGGTTGCTTAATACGAACACGGTCGGCGGCACCGGCGGTTTCGGGAAAGCGTGGTCGCGCTTGGCGACGCCGCGCGTGATGTGCAGGTACAGGTATTGGTCTTCCGGTGTGTTGCGTTTGATAATCTCGTTGAGGATGACAATCCATTCGCCTTCGCTGTGCGGGTTCGGCAGCTTGATGCCGTCCAGACTGTGTTGCAGACGCTTGAGGTGTTCCGCCATGCGGAAGGCGCGGCGTGAATAAACCGGAATGACTTCGTATACGCCGTCGCCGAAGATGAAGCCGCGGTCCAGTACCGGCACCTTGGCTTCTTCAATCGGCATGAATCTGCCGTTGAGATACACCGTCATGTTTTGTCCTTTATTGGAACAGCAAGCGGATGTTATCCACTCCGCGCGAGAAGATGTTTGCCAATGGTATATCTTCCAGTGCGACTATGGGCAGGTCGAGATAGGGTTTGTCGTTCAGCGACAGATGCAGTGTGCCGAGTTGCTGGCCGCGAGCGATGGGGGCCAGCATCGGCTGGCGGGTTTCCAGTGTGGCCTTGAGCGCATCGCGCTGGCCCTTGGGGATGGTGAGGTAGCGGTCGGTGCTGAAACCGATATTCAGGTGCTTCTCGGTGCCTTTCCAGATGCGTTTGTAGGTGACGGCCTGGTCCTTGTTATAGAGCTTGATGGTTTCGTAATTCTGGAAACCATAATTCAGCAGGCGCTGGCTTTCGCTGCTGCGCAGCTTCTCGGTTTCGGCGCCGAGTACAACCGCGGTCATGCGGTGTTCGTCGCGCTTGGCGGAGGCGACCAAGTAGTACTCTTCGGATTCGTTAACGCCCGTCGCCATGCCGTCGACAAAGGGATCCAGCCACAACAGGCGGTTGCGGTTGAACTGGTTGATGCCGTTGTATTGATATTCCTTCTGCGAGTAGATGTAGTAAAACTGAGGGAAATCGCGGACGAGCGCGGCAGCGATCAGGGCCAGATCATGTGCGCTGCTGTAGTGCTGCGCGTCCGGGGTTCCGGTGGCGTTGACGAAGTGTGTGTTCTTCAGTCCCATCCGCTGTGCTTCGTTGTTCATGGTGTCGGCCAGCGCCATCTCGTGGTTGGCCAGTGTTTCCGCCAGTACCCGTGCCGCATCATTGGCGGATTGCACAATCAGGCCGCGCAGCAATTCTTCGACCGTGACTTCCTTGCCCGCGCTCAGGTACATGTGGGATTCCTCTTCCTGCATGCGAGTGGCATAGGCAGAGGGAATGATGTGTTGCGTGAGGGATAACTTGCCCTGCTTGATCGCACTGAACACAACGTAAGCTGTCATCAGCTTGGTCAGGTGTGCAGGCGGGATATGCGCGTTGGCGTTCTGTTCCACCAGAAATTGCCCACTGGTGTTGTCATATAAAGCGTAGGAATTGGCTGCCAGAACGGGAGAAGCGGGTACTTGCTCTTGTGAATAAGCCAGCGACGGGAACAACAAAAACAGGAATATCAGTGCGACCTTCATGGATATGTACGGTGTGGTAAATATGCAAATTATAGCAAGGACGCGGGTTTGCAGGCGGTGGACTAGAGAAGGTATAGATACTTTGCGGTGGGGTATAGGTACGGTCTAGTCCGTAAGGCATATTGTTCTAACCTCTTGTCGAGGATACAAATGCAGGCCTCAAAGAGTCACTTCAGGAGACTGCAATGCAACTCATCAGCGAAAGATTGGGACAGGAAATCGGCAAGTTGCCGAATCGGATCAACCAGGTGCAAGCCCCCACGGAAATCGGGATAGATTTTGTGGAGGTCGCCGAATCGCATGTATTGTTCTTCGGGCGTGTGAAAGATTTTGTACACGGCGAACTGCCTGAGTCGAAAGAGGACCTTGCGGAAGTCGATCGGAATTGCAAACTGGACAGATGGTTAAACGGTGATGGCGCATCGCGCTTTGGCGAACTTCGCGCTTTCAGTCGGTTGCATGACGCGCATGTAGAATTTCACAATCACGCCACGGAAGTACTGGCGAAGATACATGAGGGCAGCTGGATTGCCGCAGAACATATGCGCAAGAGCGAGTTGTCCCAGGCACTGCGGCGAGTGTTGATCACGCTCACCGAATTGAACGAGTCGATCAATAAGCAGGCCTGGAGCCCGGTTAGCTGAAGGAGTTGTAGAACTGTGCCGCTTGGTTTGCCTGTTCCTCGGCCTGTTCCTTGATTTCCGCAGCCTGATTCGGGTCTATGCCCAGCGCTGCCCACTCTTCCGGAGCGACATAATCCCCGGAGAATTCACGCAAACCGAGCTGAGGCAACAACTTCTCGGTGATATTGATGATGCGCGCCAACGGTTGGCCTTCGGCCGCTTCTGCAGCATCCGGTGTGTGGTGATAGCGTATTACCGAGACGAGTTCGCTGGGTAGGTTCCAGTGCTTGGCCAGTTCCGCACCCAGTTCATCATGCGTTATATCGAGTAGTTCGCGTTCCACCTCAATGGCGAGCCGGTCCGGCTCGATGACCAATCGTGTATGCAGATCGTCGCTGCGCTGAGTGTCCAGGTGGGCCAGCGCCAGATAACCGATGTCATGCAACATGCCAGTCAGGAAGATCAGGTCGTCCTGCGGGCGGTTCCTGGCGGGCATTGCGCGCACGACCGGCAGCATGGCAAACGCCACGCCCATGCTGTGCAACCACAATTCCTGCGGGTCGAAACGACCGATGGGTTTGCTCACCAGCGACATGACCGCGATGCCGGTGGCGACCGACTTTACCCGGGTCAATCCAAGCAGCATGGTTGCATCCTTGACAGCAGAGATATGACGCGAGGCACCGAGCAAAGGAGAGTTCGCCAGACCGATGATTTTGGCCGAGATCATCGGGTCTTGCGCGATCAGCAACATCATCTGCCGTTCGCCTTCCTCGCTGTCGAGCTTGAGCGCCATCAACTTCTGCGCAATGATGGGTAAAGCGGGTAGTGAACTCAGGTTGCGGACAGCCTGGCGTAGATTGATTGGCGAGTTCATGTTGTGGGGTATGAAATGGGCTCGCGACTATTCTAACCTGAAGCGGGTGTTGTGGCGGATGCTAAAGACCTACTGGCCGCTTGGATAATTTGCGTTGCAGGGTGCGGCGATGCATGTTGAGGATGCGTGCAGTGGCGGAAATGTTGTCGCCGTTTTCGTGCAGGATGCGCTGGATGTGTTCCCACTCCAGCCGTTCCACCGTGGCGGGTTGCGCTTCAAGCGGGACATTGGTGCTGGCGTTGTGACCGAAGGCGGCGACGATTTCGTCGGCATTGGCGGGTTTGGAAAGGTATTGCGTCGCGCCCAGCTTGATCGCTTCCACCGCTGTTGCGATGCTGGCGTAACCGGTCAGCATCACGATGCGCGTGGCCCCGTCGAGTTCGTGCAGTTTCTGTACTAGCACCAGCCCGGAAGCGCCGTCCATCTTCAAGTCCAGCACGGCGTATTCCGGCGGGTTTGCGATGGCGAGCGGCAGGGCCTGTTCGACGCTGTCGGCAGTGGTTACTGCGAAGCCGCGTTTTTCCAGGGCGCGCGACAATACCGTACGAAACGTTCCATCATCGTCCACCAGCAACAAGGATGGTTTTTCGGCCATGGTCATGCTGAAAGGCTCCGCAATGGCAAGATCACTTCGGTGGTGGCGCCGCCGCCTTCGCGGTTGGACAGGCGTACGCTGCCGCCCAGTCTTTCCAGTGTGGCGTTGGCAAGAAACAGGCCCAGTCCGTGGCCTTCCTGTTTGGTGGAAAAAAATACCGAACCGGCGCGCGCGGCAACTTCGGAGGTTAGGCCGGGGCCGTGGTCGTGTATCTCCAGTGTGATGTTCGCCTCATCCCAGTTCAGCAGAATGTCCATCTCTTCCGGAGACGCGTCGGCAGCATTGTTCAGCAGGTTCAGCAAGGCGGAGCGCAATGCCAGATCGGCGCGAACACGCGGCGAGGGCTGGCTGCCATTGACGTGAAAGCGGTAATGCACTGTCGGGCGCAGCAACTGCCAGTCGTCAAGTACGGTTCGAATGAATTCTTCCAGCGACAATTCGCTGCTGGTCTCTTGAGCATGTGCGAGCAGCGAATCGAGGATGCGTTTGCAGTTGCGTACCTGTTCGTTGAGGATATTCAGGTTGTCCTGATGTTCGGGGTCGCTGCAGTCGCGGCGCATTTCGCCGATGATGACCGACATGGTGGCAAGTGGCGTGCCCAGCTCGTGAGCGGCGCCGGCGGCCTGGGTGCCCAGCGACACGATGCGTTCATTGCGTAATATTTCCTCGCGCACACGATTGAGTTTTGCATCGCGGATGCGTACCGCACGCGACATTTCCGCGGCGAAATAGGCCACCACCAGTGCGCTGATGACAAAGCCCAGCCACATGCCCAGTACGTGCGTGTTGAAAGCGTCTTCCAGCGGTGAGGATGCTGCTGCTACGGCCGATGGTGCTGCCATATTCATCGTCGACATATCCATCCCGGCCATATTGTGATGCGAATGATCCATTTGCTGCACGGGGGCGGGGGCATGCTGAGCGTGTCCTCCTCCGGGCAATGGCACATACCACACCATCAACAGGCTGTAGCACGCCAGCGTCAGCGCCGCCATGCCCCAGGTCATGCGCCGCGGTAGCGTCGCTGCCGCGATGACCAGCGGCAACAGGTAGAGTGAAACGAAAGGATTGGTCGAACCGCCGCCGTAATAGAGCAGCACGGTCAGTTGTAGTACATCCATGCTCAGTTGCAGAAACAATTCCAGGCTGCCCACCGGGAAATCGAGCGAGAGCCTCCACCAGGTCAGCAAATTCACCAGCACCAGAAAACTCACCGCTCCCAGCATCGGCATCCATGCGAAATCGGGACTCAGGAAACGGTGAACCAGGATCAGGGTCGCGAACTGGGCAAGGATAGTTCCGCAGCGCAGCAGGAACAATCTGCGCAGGTGCGAATGACCCGTCTGGGTGGCGAGCAGGGAGGAATTCATGAGTGAGGATTCTACCGGAGTCCCTCTGTGCAAGGGGTGCGGCAATATGTCGCAGGGGTGTCGCAAGAAAAATCCCTACAATCTGCGCCAGTTTTTTACAGGTCAATCCAGGGGGATTTTGTAATGTATTCCAAGCTGAAAGTGAGTGTAGTCATGGTGGCACTGGCGCTGAGCGGCATGGCGCAAGCAGCTGAAACGGCGATTTTGGACGAGGTAGTGGTGACTGCTCCGCAAACTACCGAGCCGCTGATTGTTAGAACCAATCCCAAGAAACCGCGCCAGCCGGTTCCTGCCCACGATGGCGCAGATTATCTTAAGACGATTCCCGGCTTCTCGGTGATCCGCAAAGGCGGAACGGACGGTGATCCGGTGTTTCGAGGCATGGCGGGCTCACGCTTGAACATCCTGCTGGATGGTGAACAGATTCTCGGCGGTTGCGGAGGGCGCATGGATCCTCCAACGGCATATGTTTTTCCGGCTTCCTACGATCGCATTACATTGCTGAAAGGCCCGCAGACCGTGCTGTACGGGCCGGGCAATTCGGCGGGTACGGTGTTGTTCGAACGCACGCTCAATCGATCCGAACAGGTTGGAACGAAAGGGCAAGGGGCGTTGATGCTGGGTAGCTTCGGCCGCAATGACGAGCTGCTGGATGCAAAAACCGGCAGCACGAACTATTACCTGCGTGCGGGTGCAACACGTTCGCACGCAGACGACTACAAGGACGGCAGCGGCAATGCGGTGCATTCCACCTATACCCGTTGGAGTGCCAATGCAGCATTGGGCTGGACTCCGGATGACAATACCCGGTTGGAACTGACGGTTGCCAAGAGCGACGGCAAAGCGGCCTATGCGGACCGCGGTGTGGATGGATCGAAATTTGCTCGCGACAACATCGGGCTGAAGCTGGATAGACAGCACATGGGCGGTTTACTGGACGGCGTCGAAGCGCAGGTGTACTACAACTATGTCGATCACGTTATGGATAGCTACAGCATGCGTGACGGCGGGAATCCCGCAAGCATGATGGCGGCGATGAATCCGGATCGCAAAACGACAGGCGGTCGGCTGGTCGGGACGCTGAATCTGGCCGAGGCAACCCAATTCAAACTGGGTCTGGATGAGCAACATAATGTGCATACCGGGCGCATGGGCGCTGCTCCGGGGTATATGGGCGACTATACGTTGCAGCCTCGCGTCGAGGATGCTTCGTTCAACAATGTCGGCTTGTTTGGCGAATTGCATCACAACCTGGCTGATTCGAGCCGTGTGATCGGTGGCTTGCGAGCTGATAGCTGGCAGGCAACCGATTATCGTTCGACGATTTCGCGCGGCATGGGCAGTGTGGCCAATCCGACCGCCAATCAAACGCGCAAGGAGACGTTGCCCAGCGGGTTCGCACGCTACGAGCAGGATGTCTCCGCAGCATCGACCACGTTCATCGGCCTCGGTCATACCACGCGCGCGCCTGACTATTGGGAACTGTTCAACAAGGAAAGCCAAGCTACCGCCAGTTCGTTCAACACCAATCCGGAAAAGACCATACAACTGGACGCAGGGCTGAATTACCACGAAGGCGCGTTGACGGGCTCAGTCTCGGCGTTCTACAACAAGATCAAGGATTTCATCCTGATTCAGTCCAATGTCGCCAAAGGCATGTCATTAGTGACGATTGCACGCAATGTCGATGCCACGACTTACGGTGCTGAAACCGGTTTGGGTTACCAACTGGCGGATGACTGGAAACTGGATGGCAGCCTGACTTACGTGCATGGCAACAACGACACCGATGGCACGGCACTGGGTCAGATCCCTCCGCTGGAGGCAAGACTCGGTTTGAATTACGACAACAAGGTGTGGTCGTACGGTGCGTTGTGGCGCGGCGTAGCGGCGCAGAAACGCGTTGCCGTTAATCAGGGCAATATCGCGGGACAAGACATTGCTGCAACGGGCGGGTTCAGCGTGTTTTCAGTCAACGGCGGCTGGCATGTCAGCAAAACTGCGTTAATAAGCGCCGGTGTGGATAACCTGTTCAACAAGACCTATGCAGAACACATCAGCCGTGCCGGAGCCATGGTGAGCGGATTTACGCAAACTACGCGCGTCAATGAATTGGGACGCAATGTGTGGATAAAAGCCAACGTCGATTTCTGATTATCGTTTCAGGCTGAAAGCGAGGCGCCACCTTTTAAAAGAGGTGGCGACTTTTTTTCACACGAATCCTGAAGGGCAGTGACTCAGCTCAGGCGCGATCATGAGTACTCGGGGAGTTGGCTGTGGAGTACCCGTTCACGGCATGGGCCGGTTCATCAATACCGGTTTGACGGTGAAATTGTGATTTATTGTTGGCCGACTTAAACAACTGCCGAGTTCTGTACGGCAGTTTTTTTATGTCTGGTTGCTTGGCAAGTTGAATATCCGATTCAACAGCTTGGCAGGAAATATACGACAAGGAAACTGGGCGAAATCGGTGTTGGAAGGCAAACGTCGCTTACTGATTTTCAGAATAAGGCTAAAATGATGCGCTACACAAAAATGTGACGTTTATTAATATCAAGACGGAGAGCAAAGATGATGAGAATTTTGTGCGTTGGTCTGTTGGCAATGATGGCGATGGCACCAGCTTATGCGGATGATGTGAAAGTAACCAATGCATGGGCTCGAGCCACTGCGCCGGGACAGGACAGCGCTTCGGTGCAATTGACCCTAACCAGCAAAAAAGACGCAACCCTGATCGGTGTGGCGAGCGGATCGGCGCAGCGTGGAGAGATTCACACCATGGTCATGGAAGGTGACATGATGATGATGCGCGCGATTGAATCCCTGCCTTTGCCGGCGAAGAAACCGGTAACACTGGGCGCCGACGGCAACCACCTGATGCTGATCGGATTGAAGAACCCGCTCAAGGCGGGCCGCAAACTTCCGTTCGCGGTTACAGTGAAATTTGCCGACGGCACAACATCGGTTATCAGGATATTGGCGTCGATCAAGCCTCTGCAAACAACCGGCGAGTCCGGGCAAATGCACATGCAAATGCACCCTGCATCCCAACCCGAAGCAGCAATGCAAATGCAGCACGAACACCAACATTGATCAGGAGGTTGCTATGTGGCGCAAACTATTCTGTGTGAGTTTGTTGCTGGCCGGTAATGCATGGGCCGGAGCAAACGATGTGATGGTGGACAAGGTCTGGATGCGCGAAAGCGTACCGGGCCAGCAATCCGCCACCATCATGCTTAACCTCAGCGTGACCAAGGCAGCGCGCTTGCGGTCGGTGAGTAGCCCGGTTGCCAAATCGGTCGAAATGCAGGACGTGGTGATGCATCATGGCAAGTTGCAGACGGAAACCGTGGATAGCATGAATCTTCCGTCACACAGCACAACTCTGTTCGGGACACATGGCGTTTATATGACTCTGGTTGGTTTGCAGCAGGCATTGAAGCCGGGTGATCGTGTTCCGCTGACTCTGGTGATGGAGATTGGCGGCAAATCGCTCACTATCAATACTGAAGTGGAAGTAAAGGCGCTGGAGCTGAGTTATCAGCACTATAACGATCCGACGGTAAAAGACCACCGGTAGGGAAAGACTGTATTTTAAAGAAGGGCGGCTGCTGGCCGCCCTTTTTTTGTTTAACAGAACGTGCTTATAGAATACTATTACCCTCGACTAATTAAGTATCATCATGTCACCGTCACCTGCAGTCGCCAGAGCAAACTGCAAATCGAAACAAGAGGCAGTCGTCACAGCAGGTCAGTCACAGCAATGCCATGAAATCGTAGTTGAGGCGGTGTTTTTTCATCACAGTTAATCCGGATAACAGGAGGCTGATCATGACAAAAGTACTCGTTTTGTATTACAGCATGTATGGGCATATCGAAAGAATGGCTGAGGCAGTTGCCGAAGGCGTGCGCATGGCGGAAGGTGCGGAGGCAACGATCAAACGCGTGCCGGAGATACTGCCTGAAGAACGTCTGCTCTCCATGGGCGTGAAGCTGGACCAGAAAGCGCCCATTGCCACTACCGAAGAATTGGCCAATTACGACGCGATCATCTTCGGTACCCCCACACGCTTTGGCAACATGGCTGCGCAGATGCGCAATTTTCTGGATCAGACCGGGAAATTGTGGATGGATGGTTCGCTGATCGGCAAGCCGGCCAGCGTATTCACCAGTACAGGTACCCAGCACGGAGGCCAGGAAACGACCATCACTTCCTTCCACACAACCTTGCTGCATCACGGCATGGTAATAGTCGGCGTACCGTATTCCTGCAAGGGGCTCACGGTCATGAGCGAAATCAGCGGGGGGTCGCCGTATGGTGCCTCGACGCTGGCGGGTGGAGATGGCAAAAGGATGCCGAGCGAGAATGAGCTGGACATCGCTCGCTTCCAGGGCAAGCACGTTGCCCAGATTGCCACACGATTGTTGGCAAAGTAACCCGCGCGCGTTCCCATAAGGTTGCCTGATATGGTTGGCAAAGATTACATCGCTTACTTCACGATGGAGATAGGCCTCACTGAGGCCATGCCGACTTATGCTGGCGGCCTGGGCATCCTTGCCGGGGACACGGTACTTTCGGCTGCAGATATGGGTATTCCCATGATTGTGGTGACACTGCTCCACCGTAAAGGCTATTTTCGCCAGAAACTGGATGCATCAGGCCGGCAAAGCGAAGAGGACGTCATTTGGCCGGTAGCCGAGTTGCTGCATGAAATGCAGCCGCGCATTTCAATTGAAATCGAAGGTCGACAGGTTCAGGTACGCGCGTGGAAGTACGAGGTCAAGGGCGTCGGCGGCTTCATCGTGCCGGTCTATTTTCTGGATACGGACATTGAAGAAAATGCAGCGCAGGATCGCGCTATTACCGACCATCTCTATGGCGGCGACCAGCACTACCGGATCTGTCAGGAAGTGGTACTGGGGATAGGCGGCGTCAGGATACTGCGCGCCCTGGGTTACGCCGAGGTCAAGCGCTTCCACATGAACGAAGGGCATGCGGCGCTGTTAACGCTGGAATTAGCTTACGAACTTTCCAAACAGGCCTGGGATGTGGCCTACGAGGAGATTCAGCACAAAGTCAGGCCTGAATTGCAGCAGATCGTCAAAGCCAAATGCATATTCACCACCCATACTTCTGTTCCGGCAGGACACGACAAGTTTCCGCTGGAACTGGTACATCATGTTATTACCGGATACCACGGGGCATTTTCCGAACTGGAGCAGGCATTTTGTCCCGATGGCGAATTGAACATGACTTTTCTCGCGCTCGAGAACAGCCACTACGTCAACGGCGTGGCGAAAAGTCATAGCAAGGTGACGCAACAGATGTTTTCCAAGTACAACATTCATTCCATAACGAATGGCGTGCATGCAGCAACTTGGGTTTCGCCCGCCATGACCCGGGTATTCGACGAGCATATTCCAGGCTGGCGCGAAGACAACGCCAGCCTGCGTTATGCGCTCAACATTCCCAAGCGCGAGATATGGAGGGCGCACCACAGTGCAAAAGAATCGCTGCTCGGGATGGTGAATAAGCGAACCGGCAGCGCGCTTGAACCGCACGTTTTTACCTTGGGCTTCGCGCGCCGCGCAGCAGTCTACAAACGTGCCGAACTGCTGTTCTGGGACACGGGCAGGCTAATGGAAATCGCCAGGAATGCGGGGACTTTCCAGATCATCTATGCAGGCAAGGCACACCCGCACGACAACGAAGGCAAGGAAGTTATCCGCCGCATCCATGAAGTGACCAAGGTGCTCCAGGGAAAAATCAAACTGGTCTATCTGGAGGATTACGGTATAGACATGGCGAAACTGATGACTGCTGGCGTGGATCTCTGGCTCAACACGCCCATGCCCCCGCTTGAAGCTTCCGGCACCAGCGGCATGAAAGCTGCCATCAACGGCGTACCCTCGTTCAGTATCCTGGATGGCTGGTGGGTGGAAGGCTGTATCGAAGGTGTGACCGGATGGGCGATAGGCGGGGACAGCAAAGTCGATCTGGAAAATCACGATACCCGGCCGGAAGACGCAGAAGCACTCTATAACAAACTGGAAATGGTCATCCTGCCCATGTTCTGCAACGAAGGGGATCGCTACGCCGAAGTGATGCGCCATTCGATCGCGCTCAATGCTTCATTCTTCAATACCGAGCGGATGCTGACGCAATACATTTCCAAAGCTTATTTCAAATGATGATTACCGGGCAGGAATGCCGATAAAGCAGGGTGGGCTCGGGGAAAGGTTTTCAGGATGAATGAACGCAACTGAACAGGCTCATTCCTCCTTCAGGCCATTTTGCATGACGTAATAGGTAAGTTCGGCGTTGTTTTTCAATTTCATTTTTTCAAGGATATGGGCGCGGTAAGTGCTGATGGTTTTTACACTTAGCGAAAGCGTCTCGGCAATTTCGGATACCTGTTTGCCTGAACCGATCATCCTTAAGACCTGGTATTCCCGGTCGCTCAGGTTCTTGTGCGGCGGTTTGCCTGAATCGAGCCCGCATTCATCAAGCAGCAATTCGGCAAGGGTGGAGTTGATGTGCTTCTTGCCTTCAATCACGGCACGGATCGCCTCGACCAGTTGTTCAGGTGCTGTTTCCTTCGTCAGGTAGCCGGAAGCGCCGGCCTTCATCAGGCGTACGGCGTACTGGTCTTCTGGATACATGCTCAGCATCAGCACCTTGGCATCCCGGTTCCTGTCCATGATCAGCTTCAGGGTATCGATGCCGTTTTTTTCGGGCATCGAAATGTCGAGAAGAATGACGTCGAATTTCTCCGTGCGCAGCATTTTCAGCGCTTCGATACCGTTCGCGGCTTCGCCGGCAACTTTCATTCCTTTTGCCTCTTCCAGTATTCTCCGCAGTCCCTGGCGCACGATGGCATGGTCGTCAACGATAAGTACCCGGATCATGGTTCAGCTCCTAGAAATGGAATAGCGGTTTCTGAAATGGTGTCGGAGTCATACATAACTCCCGGCTGGATGGGGATGCTCACCGACACCCGGGTTCCCTTGCCGGGCTTGCTGCTGATGCGGGCTTTCCCTCCAACCATGAGGGCGCGCTCCCTGATGCCGAGCAAGCCAAAGGACCTTGCCTTGCGCTTGTATGGATCAAACCCGCTACCGTTATCCTTGATCAGCATCGTCAATGTTTCGTCCCGTAAAGATAAAATAATATCGATCCTGCTGGCCTGCGCATGTTTGGCCACATTGTTCAGTGACTCCTGCAGGATGCGGAAAATCGTGAGGGACTGATCCGCGTTTAATCCCAATTCTTCTTCGGTTAATTCAAGTATGCATTCGATATGGGTAAATTCCCGGAATTTTTTCACATAATCTGAAATTGCCGCAGTCAGTCCAACGTCGCCCAGCAGGTTTGGCCTCAATTGGGTGACAATCCGATGCATGGTGTGGATACCGCCGGCCACCAGTCCGGTTATTTGCCGAACTTCCTCGACGAGTTGCGGCAATTCTGCAGGCAATTTCGAGGCGAGCCACGCCAGCCGCATTTTCATTGCGGCCAGTGTAGAGCCCATTTCATCATGCAGATTGAGCGCGATCTTGGCGCGCTCGTCAGCTCTGGCATTTTCCAGATACAGGGAAAGCTGCTGCAGTTCCTTGTACGATTCGGCGAGCTGGCTTTCAGAGAGTTTCTGCTGGGTGATGTCCACCGAGATGCTCAGTACGCTTAAACTGCCGTTCGGCATCGTGAGTTGCTTTTCGACAGTAAGCAACCACCCGTTCTTGCCGTTAGGCAGAGTGATGGTCACGACCTGGCTGACTTCGATGCCTTCCTCAATCACCCTGCGATCTACTTCAAGGTACTCTTCAAGCATTTTCCGGGAATGAATAATGTCGGCAAGATTCCTGCCGACTACCTCACTTGGTTGCATGCCAAAGGCGGTCGCCGCAGCCTGGTTTGCCAGAAGAATGGTGCCGCAGGTGTCTTTTACCATGATCCGGTTCGGATCGGTATCGATGACCTGGCGCATGAAATTCTTTTGCCTTTGCAATTCTGCTTCCGCACGTTTGCGTTCTGTAATGTCACGCACGATAGCCACGAACAGTCCGTCACCGTCGCGCTCCTGCACCAATTGCAAATGCACTTCAACCGGGATGGACGATCCGCTCTTGTTCCTGTGCATGGTTTCGAAGCGGAGAAGCTTGTCGTGGTCGGCCATAAGCGGAGCGATGAGCGTACGGAATTCCGCCTCCGACATCTGTGGATAGATGTCAGGCGGGGTCATCTGCAGCCATTCATTGGAGCTATAGCCGATACTGTCGATCGCCCCCTTGTTTATATACACGAAGCACAATGATTCGGGATCGAAAATAAAGATCATATCCAGTGTGTTGTCCAGGATATGGCGCAGGCGCACTTCCCTTTCTTCGGCTTTCCTGCGCTCGGTGATGTCGCGGGAAATACCCATCACCCCGATCAGATTGCCGGATTCGTCGTGCATGGGAACCTTGATGGTTTCCAGCAGGGCACGTTGGCCGCTACTGGGATAAGAGACCCATTCCTCGTTGACCTTGGGTTTGTCGGCAATCATGGCTTCGCGGTCTTTCTGGCGAAAGAAATCGGCGATTCCTGTATTGACGAAGTCGTAGTCCGTTTTGCCGACGATATCCGCTTCCTTTGCCCCGAAGAACCGCTCGAACTGGGGATTGCAACTGAGATAAATACCCTCCGGATCCTTGAGCCAGATCAGATCCGGAATGGTCTGCACCAGAGTGCGTAAGCGGATGCTCTCATTTTCGAGTTGTGTTTCCGCCAGCTTGCGTTCGGTGATGTCGCTGATCACGCCCTGCAGCGCAATCAGCTTTCCCTCGCCTTGCGGGCTCCATATCGGCGTATTTCGCTGGCTTAACCACCTTATTCCGCCTGATTTGTGGCTGATGCAAAATTCGATGTATGGATTAACCACACCGGACAGGAAATTTTCCCATTGCTGCTCGACGTAGGCTTTGCTATCGGGATGGATCAGGCTGAGTATCAGCGACGAGGAAGCGTAGAACTCTTCCGGTGTGTAACCGAGCAAACGAGTTGCTGCGGGACTGACATATTCAAACCGCATGCTCGGCATGGATGTCAGGAAAACGACATCACTGGTATTTTCCGTCAGGAAACGGAACAGCTCCTCGCTTCGCCGCAGTTTCTCAACAGCAGCGGTGCGCCAGGCAAAGGCGCGTAGTGCGTTTATCCCGAATGCGATGTTGTCCGCAAGCTCTTCCAGCAACCTGACTTCTTCGGGGTTGAACGCATTGGCTTCCGCAGCATAAATAGTGAGTGCGCCGATGCTTTGTCCATCGCTCTTGAGCGGCAGCGAGATGCTCGACAGGAAGCCGCGCGCCAATGCCGCATCGCGCCAGGGTGCCATCTGGGCATTGGTGCGGAAATTGAGATTGACCTGCGTTTCGCCCGTCCGGATTGCCGTGCCGGTGGGGCCTCGCCCGCGTTCAACATCCGCCCAGCTGATGACTATGTGATCCAGATAGCCATCGTCGTGTCCATATCTTGCTGCGGGGAGTACATGCTTATCCGCGTCCTGTTCGGCAAGCCCAACCCACGCCATACGGTAGCCACCGGTCTCGACTGCCAACTTGCAGATTTCTTCGAGCAAGCGTTTTTCGTCATCAATATGCACCACAGCGGCATTGCATTCGCCCAGCAGTTTAAGTGCACGGTTGAGTCTGCGTAGCTTGATTTCCGCATCCGTGAGTTCGGTAATGTCCATCGCAATGGTGAGTGTGTTGACGGAGCCATCTTCCTGTATCAGGGGCTTCTTGATGGTGTGCAGAGTGTGCGTCCGGCCATCGTTGAGGATTGCGGTATAAATCGTTTCGTGCGTTTGATGCGTTTCGACAACATTGTGGTTGTCGCGGTCTAATTTCGCGACCAGTTCCTGATCGTTGGCTAACTCCCAATTGTATTTTCCTATGATGCTCTCGGTGGTCAGACCGTAGCTGCTGGCCATTGCTTCGTTGGCCAGCAGAAACTTGCCGTCGGCATCTTTGACAAAAATCAGGTTGGAATCACTGTCGATCACCTGGCGGATGAAATTATTTTGCCGGGTAAGTTCCGCTTCCGCCTTTTTTCGTTCAGTGATGTCGCGGATGATGGACTGCTGGAACTTCCTGCCGTGGATTTCCAGCGCGCGTATGCTCAGCTCGACCGGGAAGTTGTCGCCATTCTTGCGCGTGTGTATGGAATCAAAACGAAATGAGCCCGACTTCTGAACTGTCCTGAATGCGGCGAACACCTGGGATGAAAATTCTGCCTTGCGCAACTCGAATATGCTCATGTGCGAGAGTTCTTCGACCGAGTAGCCGTATATGTCGAGTGCACGGTCATTGAAGTCGACGATCTTGCCGCTGTCGTCCACCAGCATGATCACATCGTTGGCATATTTGGAGAGGTAATTCAGTTGCAGGGCAAGAGCACGGTTTTCAAGTTCCTGCCTGTGCTGCAGTTCCAGCGCACGAATGTGCTGAAATTGTTTCTTTTGCCAGGATACGGTGAGTCCGCCACCCACAGCGATGAGTCCCAGCATCAGCACGCCCAGCCAGTCCGCCAGGCGGTTGATGGATGCATAAATTTCCACCTGGTCTATCTTGCTGATCAGCTTCCATGAGGTGCCGGGAACATTGTTGATGACGCCGACCACAGGCACTCCGCGGTAATCTAGTCCTTCCACCATACCTTCTTGTCCCAACGCAGCCATTGCTGCGGGCAAATTGTTCTTGCTTAGCGGCAGGCGAAACGAAAGTGGCTGGTTATTGGCATGACGCAGGTTATTCAGGTAAACAACCTCGTTGCCTTCGCGTCGAATCAGCAGACTTTCCGCGCTCTGGCTGGCAGATGGCCATTGCTGGATGAGCGGGAACAGCGAACGCTGGGGGTCGAAGAAGAACAGGATCGCGCCAAGGGGATGGCCCTTGGCGTTGTTGCCTGAATATAGAGGCGTGGCAAAGTTGATCTCCACTTCTTCCACGTTGCCGTGTTTCTCCTTGTGGATGTCGGAAAAGATCAGTTGTCCTGTGTGCATGCTCTGCAGCAACAGGGCTTTGTCAGGCTCGGAGGTTGCTATTTTTGCTGTGGAGAGGCGCAATCTGCCCTGCTCATCGATCAGGGCGATGGCGGTGCAGCCAAAAGGTGCCTGCGATTCTTGCAGCAGTTCCAATCGCTTGGCCAGCATTGGTCTGGAAACGCCATAGGGATAGCCCTGCCGGGACCAGCGTTCCAATCCGTCCAGAAACAGCGGGTCGTGCTGAAAACTTTGCGCAACGCTCCTGCGTTCCGCCATCCAGCTGGTGATTTGTGCGGTCTTCAGCTTCGAAATGCTGCCGAGTGCGTCCTGGGCATCCCGGGTCAATTGCTCCTTGTAGCGATGGAAAAGAAACTCGCCGATCAGAATCACTGCAAGAATAAATAGAAAAAATATGACGAGCGGCTCCCAGCGACGAATCCAGTCTTGAGTCAACTGAACGGGTTTGGCAGTATTGCCTTCCGGCGTCGTTTGCGTAGGGGTCATTAAATTCAGGTCTCGTTGTTAATAACAACAAATGAGTTCGTATCAGCGACTTGCGCGAGTTTACAGACTTTGGCTTATCAGTGGCATAGGACAAACACCGATGGAAAATTCCAATGATTTCCTAGCGCTTATCAAGTAAACCACTGATTTGTCAAAAGCATGCATATCGGCAGAATGGTTTCCCGAAACTCGATCAACGAAAAGGGGAGGCGACGATGAATGAATATGCAAATGGCGTTAATTTTTCGGGGGATTGCGGAGTTGAAGCAAAGTCCGCTGCCGGCGCCGATATGCATTTTCATTCTTCCGCAGGGACGTTCGTGATGCGGCGTGCCCGCTATCTTTCCGGAACAGGGGCGCCGTTGTTGAATGCCGAACAACATCACGCGCTTACCAACCTGATTGACGAAGTTGATCAAGATACCAAACGCAATATGATCGTCCAGAATCTGCGCATGGTAGTCAGCATTGCCAGGCGCTACATTAATCGCGGACTGGAATTAGTCGAGTTGGTTCGTGCGGGTAACCAGGGGCTTATTCATGCACTGGAGAAATTCGAACCGGAGGGCGGGTTCTGTTTTACCACCTACGTCACCTGGTGTGTCAGCAGGCAAATCGAGCTCGCCATCATGCAACAGAACAAGGGTTCAACCAGTTTTCAAACCAATCCTGCAGTGCTGGTTTCGTTCGAGAGCGCTGCCAGCAAACACGCCGAAACCTGTCCTGGATATCCGGCCGGATGTTCGCGAAAACCGGCTTGATCTCCAACCGGCAACTTGACCTCCTCTAGCGGGAAGGCTGGCAGCGGCTGGATTTGAGCTGTTCACGAAATAGTTACGAGAGTATTGGTCGGGAGGATTGCGCATGCTGAGGTTTCGTCAAATTCAAGAGAGAATTAATCCGGGCTTTCTACAGAGGCAGGGCGAGATGGGCGACGGTCTGCCGCAAATCATGGATCAGCTTGAAGGTCATTCCACCATGGAAAAATTGGACAATCGGACGAAACTTCTGGGGGCAACACGGGACTTGCTTGCTACCCTGGCAAAATCGGTTTCCGGGCAATATCTCCTGCAGGCCAGTATTGATGCGCTGATGGAGCTGGTTCAGGTGCAATACGGCACGATCAGCCTGCTCGACGAATCTGGTGATCTCTCCCAGTTTGTCTATGCGGGAATCAATGCGGAAGAAGCGCAGCAAGTCATTCATCGCCCCAGAGGAAGCGGCTTGCTTGGCAAGGTCGTCCGTGAAAACGTTGTCTTGCGGCTGGACAACATTGCGGATGACCCGAGAGGAGCCGGATTTCCCGCAAACCACCCATCGATGACGTCGCTGTTGGCCATCCCGATCTCGAAGCCGGAGAGGATGTATGGCAGGATTTACCTTTGTGACAAGCGAGACGGGAATGCTTTCAGCGAAGAAGACGAACAGTTGGTGATCAGTTTTGCCAATGCGCTTTCGCTGGTCCTGGACAATGAACGAAAACTGGCCGCGTTGAAACAGGAACAAAGCCAGTTGGCGCATTCCGCTTTGCACGATCCTCTCACCAACCTGCCGAATCGCGTGTTGCTCGGCGACCGGATCGGGCAGGTCCTGAGCCAGGCTCAGCGCAATCGGACCCAGGTCGCAGTCCTTTTTTGCGATCTGGACGATTTCAAGGCGGTCAACGATTCCATGGGGCATCAGGCCGGTGACCAAGTACTGAAAACGATGGGCGGGCGACTTTTGAATTGCGTGCGGGTTGAAGATACTGTCGCCCGGATTGGCGGGGATGAGTTTGTGTTTGTATTATCCGGCGCTGATGCCGCAGAGCACGCAAAGGTCGTTGCGCAAAAAATTCTGGATGCCATGGCGCAGAGTATTCATGTCGACGGTTGCGATATCTTGCTTTCCGGTAGTGTGGGTATCGCGATCTTTCCGCACGATGGTGATGCTATGGAACGGCTTATAAATAATGCCGATTCAGCCATGTACAAGGCGAAAGAATGCGGCAAAAACAACTACCGCTTCTTCAGCGAGCCCCAGCTTGCGGGATAAGCGAGGCGTGGCGTAAACGCCTGTTTTCGAGACTCAGGCATTCCTGGCCCACAGAACACACCACCCCTCGGGAATGACTGGCCCCTCGACGCGATTGCAAGTTTTCTTTGAAGAGTTGAAGTTCATGCAGTTGCTGCATTGCTGCTCGCCTTTCGGCTGAGCCTGATACTTCACTTCTGTCTTTGACAGTTTTTCCGGCAAGGTCGGTACTGCTGATTCTGTTCCTTTGGAGCAAGCGCCCAATAGTGTGATGGGTACAAACAGACAACAGCCCGCCAGCAGCGCGCTGCGCAGAACAGTTCTGCGTGACAGGATTTCATCCTGCGTCGCGCATATTTCCTTGGGTGCTGCCTCCCTGATATCGCGGCTCATATCAATTTATGAGTCAGGCGATTCCAGCCTGTTCCGCCTGCTCATCCGCGAAATAGCTGGAACGAACCATCGGTGCGCAGGCGGCATGCGAGAAGCCCATTTCTTTTGCGGCATCTTCGAATGCCTTGAAGGCCTCCGGCGTGACATAGCGCAGCACCGGCAGGTGGCCGTCGGAAGGTTGCAGGTATTGGCCCAGCGTGAGCATTTCGACGTCGTGGGCGCGCAGGTCGCGCATCACTTGCAGTACTTCCTCGTCGGTTTCACCCAGGCCCAGCATCAGGCCGGATTTGGTGGTCACTTGCGGGAAGCGCGCCTTGAATTCCTTGAGCAGTTTGAGCGAATGCGCGTAATCGGCGCCGGGTCGCGCCAGCGGATAAAGGCGCGGTACGGTTTCCAGGTTGTGGTTGAGCACATCGGGCAGGCTGCTGGCCATGGCATCCAGTGCGATGTCGAGGCGGCCGCGGAAATCCGGCACCAGCGTTTCCAGCTTGGTTGCGGGCGAAGCGGCGCGGATGGCCCTGAGACAATCGGAAAAATGTTGTGCACCGCCATCGCGTAAATCGTCGCGGTCCACGCTGGTGATCACGACATATTTGAGTTTAAGGATACCGATGGAGCGCGCCAGATTCTGCGGCTCTTCGGGATCGGGCGGTAACGGCTTGCCGTGCGCTACGTCGCAGAACGGGCAACGGCGCGTGCACACGTCGCCCAGAATCATGAAGCTGGCCGTGCCCTTGCCGAAGCATTCGCCGATGTTGGGGCAGGAGGCTTCTTCGCACACCGTGTGCAGATGCTGCTCGCGCAGCATGCGCTTTACTTCGTTGTAGGCCGCACCGCTGCCGGATTTAACGCGTATCCATTGCGGTTTGCGCAAGCGTTCCTGCAGGGGCACGATCTTGATGGGATTGCGCGCGGTTTTGGCGGCGCCGGTTTGTTTGTGAGTGTCGTTCATAGGATGAGATTGTAAGACATCCGGCCTTCGACCCGGTTTTAATACGGTTGAAAGCCCTGATATTTGTAGGCAATACGCTGGGTGCGTTTGCGCACAAACGCCTCTGGTGCGCAGATGTACCCTGCAAAAAGCCTGGAAATGACTTCAGTTCCATGTAGCATGTAAGGCTATATAATACCCAAGCGTAAAGGTATGGTATATTATGCGCCTAATGGTTCTGCCATTTCCCTTTTACCAATAATAATCAGGAGACTGCCATGGAACACCAATTGCCCCCGCTGCCTTATCCCAGAGAAGCACTCGCACCCTATATGTCTGCCGAGACGTTCGATTACCACTATGCCAAACACCATCAGGCTTATGTGACCAACCTGAACAACCTGATCAAGGGTACGGAATTCGAGAACGCAAAACTGGAAGACATCATCAAGAAAGCTTCCGGCGGTATCTACAACAATGCAGCCCAGGTTGCCAACCACACTTTCTTCTGGAGTTGCATGAAGCCGCAGGGCGGCGGTGAACCGACCGGCGCACTGGCTGCTGCGATCAACAAGAAGTGGGGTTCGCTCGACGAATTCAAGAAAGCCTTTCAGACTTCCGCCGTGGGCAACTTCGGTTCCGGCTGGACCTGGTTGGTGAAGAAAGCTGACGGTTCGCTCGATATCGTTAATCTTGGTGCGGCAGGCACGCCACTGAAGAGCGGCGAAGGCAAGCCGGTGTTGACCGTCGATGTATGGGAGCACGCTTACTACATCGACTATCGCAACGCGCGCCCCAAATACGTTGAAACCTTCCTCGCCAATCTGGTGAACTGGGATTTTGCGGCGAAGAATTTTGCCTGATCGTAATGAGATTGCTTGGCGAGAATATCTTCGTCACTCAGAGCAGCAATTTAGCGATATTCTGAAGTTATGAAGACTTGATTTCACAAGTACAGTAACGGAGGTAAACAAAGAGGGAGAGCCAAAGGCTCTCCCTCTTTGTTTATATCAAATCAAAACGTATCTATTTGTTCAAAGGTATAGCCACTTTACTTAAAGTTGCAGACCTTTTTGGTCTATATCAATTGCTCATCATTAGGTGTATAGATGTTATATGGCTGAGCATCAGACCTTGCCTTACAACAACAAGGGCCGTGTGGTCTTCAATAAAGAATGATTTATTGACTGCGCAAAATGAAGTTGTCTCAAGATGTGTAATGAGACTCCAGCCATGCTGAATCGGATGTACCCCGCAGATTCCCATATTCCTGTGCCGTTCGTTTGATATATCGCGCAAAGCGTGCTCCCGCACACGCGAGCTTTGCGCCGAATCCCAAGGACACGCGAGGAATAAATCATGACCAAACTCAAGGTGGCTTCCAAAGCCACACCAATACCAAAGCGCAGGCAGCAGCTCCCCAAGGCGCCAACCGGCATTCAGGGGCTGGACGAGATTACCGGCGGTGGCTAGCCCAAAGGCAGACCGACACTGGTGTGCGGCGGTGCCGGTTGCGGCAAGACGCTGCTCGCCATGGAGTTTCTGGTGCGGGGTGCGACTGAGTTCAACGAACCGGGCGTGTTTATGGCTTTCGAAGAGACCGCACAGGATCTGACCCAGAATGTCGTCTCGCTCGGTTTCGATTTGAACGACCTGGTTGCCCGCAAAAAGATCGTGCTGGATTACGTATATGTAGAGCGCAGCGAAATCGAAGAGAGCGGCGAATACGATCTGGAAGGGTTGTTTATCCGCCTCGGGGCAGCGATTGACTCCATCGGCGCCAAACGTGTTGTGCTGGATACCATCGAGACGCTTTTCTCCGGCTTGCCCAATCCGCATATTCTGCGCGCAGAACTGCGCCGGCTGTTTCGCTGGCTGAAAGATAAAGGCGTGACGGCAATCATTACCGGCGAACGCGGTGAAGGAGCTCTGACTCGCCAGGGGCTGGAAGAGTATGTCTCCGACTGCGTGATCGTGCTCGATCATCGCGTGAGCGAGCAGGCCTCCTCGCGGCGCTTGCGTGTGGTCAAGTATCGCGGATCGACCCATGGCACCAACGAGTATCCGTTCATGATCGATGCGAACGGCATTTCGGTGCTGCCGGTCACGTCGCTGGGCCTGGAACACATAGCCTCCAGTGAGCGTATATCCAGCGGTGTTGCGCGTCTCGACGCGATGCTGGGGGGCAAGGGCTACTACCGCGGCAGCAGCGTGTTGATCTCGGGCACGGCGGGAACCGGCAAGAGCAGCCTGGCCGCACACTTTGCCGACGCTGCCTGCCATCGCGGCGAACGGGTGCTGTACTTTTCCTTTGAGGAATCTCCCAGCCAGATTATGCGCAACATGCGTTCCATCGGAATCGACCTGCAACAGTGGATCACGAAAGGTTTGCTGCAGATTCATGCGAACCGTCCCTCGTCTGCAGGCCTGGAAACGCACCTGGCCATGAAGCACAAATCGATCAGTGAATTCAAACCGCAGGTGGTGATCCTGGATCCGCTGAACAGTTTCGTCATCGGCGAAAACGAGATCGAAGTCAAATCAATGTTGATGCGGCTGGTGGATTTTCTGAAAACGAGGCAGATCACCGGCTTGTTCACCAATCTGGCACAGAGCGGCAGCCCGGTCGAGCAAACCGAGGTTGCCATTTCGTCTGTGATAGACACCTGGCTGTTGTTGCGCGATATCGACAGCGGAGGCGAACGCAATCGCTGCCTGTCAATCCTGAAATCGCGCGGTATGGAACACTCGAACCAGATACGCGAGTTTCTGTTGACCGATCACGGGGTGGAATTGCGCGACGTATACGTCGGGCCGGAAGGTGTATTGACCGGCTCGGCGCGGCTGACGAAAGAGGCGGAAAATGAAGCCACGCTGCTAATCCGCAATCAGGAAGTTGAGCTGCGGCGGATCGAGTTGGAACGCAAGCGCACGACGCTGGAGGCGCAGATCGCCATGCTGCGCGCCGAGTTTGCGGTGCAAGAGGTCGCGTCGTTGAAAATCATCGGCCAGGAAAAAGCCGAGAAAGCGCAGCTCGCGCAGGGTCGTGTGGATATGGGGCTGAGCCGCAAAGTGGATGCGAAGCCGAACAAACAAAAGGGGGGGGCGAAATGAAAACGAATTCAGCCCCGCCGGAGCTGCCCAAAGCCACGATCGCACAGCGCAAAATAGTCTCAAGCCACTATGTGCTGAAACTGTACGTTGCCGGCCAGTCACCCAAATCCGTTCACGCCATCACCAACATCAAAAAAATCTGCGAAGAGAATCTGCATGGGCGCTATGCGTTGGACGTGATCGATCTGTATCAGCAACCGCAACTCGCACAGGGCGAGCAGATCATCGCCGTGCCAACCCTTATCAGGAAACTCCCGCCCCCATTGCGCCGCATCATCGGCGACATGTCGAACACCGAGCGCGTGCTGGTGGGGTTGGACATATGAAAGAAGGCGTAATGCCAGTCAAACCTACCCCAAAGCAACTGGACGCGGATAACCGGGACCTGCGCGCCCGGCTTGATAAGGCCGAAGCGACCCTGGGCGAAATACTCAGCGGGGAGGCAGACGCGCTGTTCGTCGCTGGTGCGGCCGGGACACAGCTCTTTACGCTCAAGGGTGCCGATCAGTCCTACCGGGAATTGATCGAGAACATGAGTGAAGGGGCGCTTACCCTGACACCGGAGGGCTTGATTCTATATGCCAATCGGCGCTTTGCCGGCATGCTCAAAACGCCGCTCGAAAAGGTGATCGGTTCGGAGCTTCGCAACTGGATTGTGCCCGAAAACCAGCAGATCCTGCGGGCCATGTCGCGAACAGATGCGGTCGAAAATCATCGTGAAGAGTTGGTCCTCGCTGCCGCTGACGGAACGCCGGTGCCGGTCTATCTATCGGTGAGCCGCCTTGTTCTGGATGAAATTGATTCAATATGCATGGTCGTAACCGACCTGACTGAGCAGAAGCGCAATGAGGCGATTCTCGCTGCGGAAAAACTCGCGCGCGCGATTCTGGAACAGGCCGCCGACGCGATCGTGATCTGCGACGAGACTGGACGGATCATGCGCGCCAGCAAGCAGGCGCAAACGTTGTACGGCAAGAGTCCGCTCGGGCAACTGTTTGAGCAAGCCTTTCCGTTGCGCCATCCGGATGGCACGGCATTTTCCGCTGTAGCCGCCATCGACACGGGCCGCAAGCTGTCGGCGGAGGCGAGGCTGGAACGCAGCGGGCAGGGAGTCGATCTTTTAGTGAGCGTCGGCCACTTGAAGGGCGCACGAGGCGAATTGCTCGGCAGCGTAGTTACGCTGACCGACATCACTAATCGCAAGCAGACGGAAAAAGATCTGCGCTGGAGAACGGCCTTTTTCGAGGCACTGGTGAAGACTTCGGCGGATGGCATTCTGGTAGTTGATATGCAAGGCAGGAAAATCCTGCAGAACCAGCGAACGATCGAGCTGTGGAATATCCCCGAAGAAATTGCGGCGGATCCCGATGACAGCCATCAGGTGAAGTTTGTGACGGATCGGACCGTCGATGCCAAACAATTTGTCGATAAAATACTCCACCTGTACGACCATCCGGAGGAAACCTCGCAGGACGAAGTCGTGCTGAAAAATGGCACCATTCTTGAGCGTTACTCGGCGCCGGTGCCTGATGGCGATGGTCATTCCTACGGGCGTATCTGGGCATTCCGCAACATCACCAAACGCAAGCAGGAGGAACTGAAGTTACTTGAAAGCGAACGTCGCTTTACCGACCTGCTGGAAAATGTGGAACTGATTTCAGTAATGCGTGACCGCGAAGGAAGGATCACCTATTGCAACGGGTATATGTTTCATCTGACCGGTTGGCGATACGACGAGGTCATCGGGAAAGACTGGGTGGAACTATTTGTGCCGCCTGAAATTGCTGAACAGAAGAGAAAAGTATTTGCGAAAATGCTCCTGGACAAACCGGAAGCCCGGCATCACGAAAGCGAGATTCTCACGCGCTCGGGCGAGCACCGCTTGATACGCTGGAGCAATACGGTGCTGCGCTCGGAAAGTGGCGAAATAGTCGGAACGGCCAGCATTGGCGAAGACATTACCGAACGCAAGAAAGCGGAAGCCAGGGTCGTCTATCTCAACCGCGTCTATGCAGTGCTGAGCAGCATCAATTCACTGATTGTGCGCGTGAATGACCGCGAGGAGTTGTTCAGGGAGGCGTGCAACATCGCGGTCGGCCAGGGCGAATTCCGCATGGCCATGCTGGTTATCGTGGATGCAAGTACAAGGCAGATTGTCTCATTCGCCTCTGCGGGAATGGATGAAGAGCTTTTGTCCGCCACCAAAGGCCTTTTGTCGACGAGCGAGGATGTGCAAAGCAGCATGGTTGCGCAGTCTATCCGTGAGAAAAAAACGGTCATTGCCAATGATGTGGTAAGCGATGCACGGGTGTTGTTCGGCAAGAAATATGAAGAAGCCGGAGTCCGCTCGTTGATTGTTTTGCCATTAATCGTCGCCGGTGAAGCGGTAGGTGTAATCGCATTGTATGCCGGCGAAATTGAATTCTTCCGCAAAGACGAGATTGCGTTGCTGACCGAACTTGCCGGCGACATCGCATTCGCGATCGATCACATTGACAAGCATGAGCGACTCGACTATCTCGCCTACTACGACGTGCTCACCGGACTCGCCAACCGCACGCTGTTCCTTGAGCGTCTGGCGCAGTACATACGCGGCGCGACCAGTGGCGGACACAAGCTTGCGCTGGGCCTGATCGATCTGGAACGCTTCAAAAGCATCAACGACAGCCTTAGCCGCTCAAGCGGCGATTCCCTGTTGAAACAGGTTGCGGAGTGGCTGCAGCACAAAACGGGGGATGCCAACCTGTTGGCGCGAATCGATGCAGACCATTTCGCCATTGTGCTGCCGGAGGTAAAGTCGGACGGCAACCTGGCGAAGCTGATCGAAAGTTTGATGTCGGCTTTTCTGGAGCATCCTTTCAGCCTGAATGGGGCCGTGTTTCGAATCGGGTTCAAGGTTGGCATTGCGCTATTCCCGGATGACGGCGACTCCGCCGATATCCTGTTCAAGAATGCCGAGGCCGCGTTGAAAAAAGCCAAGGCGAGCAGTAATCGATTCCTGTTTTACACGCAAAAAATGACTGCGGCGGTGGCCGGCAAACTTGCCCTGGAAAACCAGTTGCGCCGGGCGATCGACAACGAGGAATTCGTGCTCCATTACCAGCCCAAGGTAAATATGGGGAGCGGCAAGGTCACCAGCGCCGAAGCGCTGATTCGCTGGAACAACCCCAACACGGGCCTGGTGCCGCCGGGCGAGTTCATTCCCATCCTGGAAGAAACCGGATTGATCCATGAAGTCGGGCGCTGGGCGTTGCGCAAAGCCATTTCAGATAATTTGCGCTGGCATGCTGCGGGACTGCCTGCCGTGCGTATCGCGGTCAACGTGTCCCCGCTGCAACTGCGCAATATCAACTTCCTGGGCGAGATAGAGCAGGCGATCGCAATCGGCGCGCATGCGGCGGCAGGGCTGGAACTGGAGATTACCGAAAGCGTGTTTATGGACGACCTGGAGCATAATATTGCCAGCCTGAATGCGATTCGTGCCATGGGCGTCACCATTGCCATAGACGATTTCGGCACCGGCTTCTCCTCGCTAAGCTACCTCACCAAACTGCCGGTAGACACGCTAAAAATTGACCGCGCGTTCGTGATTGAAATGACCGCAAGCGCGGCGGGGCTGGCACTGGTATCCAGTATCGTCCATCTTGCGCATTCGCTGAATCTCAAAGTGGTGGCGGAGGGTGTCGAAACCAAGGAGCAATCGCATCTTCTCAGGTTGCTTCAATGCGATGAAATGCAGGGCTTCTTGTTCAGCAAGCCGGTGCCGTGCGAGGTATTTGAAACGAAATTCCTGATTCCGCCTCCCGGCGGTAAAGTGCAACGGTGATGTTGCAGAACGGCCAACACCAGCATTGGCTGATCTGGTCGCGTTAAGGGGTTGTCGGTGAGTTCGCGCTCTTTTTGTCCAAAGCCTTGACCTCATCATCCAGCCGCTGCAGGTTGTATAACGCCTTGAAGTGGTTCGGATCGAGCCGTAGCGTGGAAGTGAATTCGCGTCGTGCGTCGTCTGTCCGTTGTGCCTGCAGGTAGGCATAACCGAGGTTGTTGTGCACGCGCGCCTTGTTCGGCGACTTCAGCACAGTGTCCTGCCACAGGCTGATCTCGCTGGCGTAAGCCTGATTGCGCAATACGGTAAGGCTGGCAAAGGCTAGCAGGAGAGCAGCTGCAACCAGGCGCATCGTTATCGTGTTCAGCCACAGCGTGAGTTCGATGCTCAGGGCTAGCAATAACGGCCAGCCGACCAGATACAACTGGCGCTCATTGGCGATATCGAGCCGAGGCAGAAACAGGTAAAGCGGAATCAACTGCAGCATTGACCAGGCCAGCGCGAAGCTGAGCCACGGGCGTCTGCGCCAGCAGGCCAGCATTAGTACAAACAACACGATGAACAGAAACAGCGGCCACAGCGCGGCGGAGAAACTCGTCAACATCGGCAAGTCCGGATCGATGTTCAGCCAAAACGGCAACGCCCATTGGCGCAACAGCCAGGCGAAGCCGGAGAGTTGCGTGGCCATATTACCGACCAATCCGTTGAATTCGGCGCTGCGCTGCATCTGCGCGAAATAGCTGTGGCTGAAAACAAAGAACAGCACGGCAATTCCCGACACGACCCACACCGGCCATTGCGGCTTGAATGTGGTCTTCCAGCGTCCGCGGCAGCCCAGTTCCCACAACAGCAGCGTGAGCGGAAACGTTATGGCGGTTTCTTTTACGGCGAGGGCCAGAGCAAACAGTAACGGCGTCGCCACATACAAATACAAGCGGTTGTCGCGCGTGCGGCCAATCACATAGCTCAGCAGTGCGGCCAGATAGAACAGTGTCATCAGCGAGGCTGAGCGGCCGCAGATATAACTCACGGCTTCGGTATTCACGGGGTGCAGGGCGAACAGCAAGGCGGTGAGCAGCGGAACATGGCGCAGGCTGTCGCGCAGCCATTGTTGCCGCACGAATACGTTCGCCAGGCGATACACCAGATATGCGTTGGCGAGATGGATGAACAGGTTAAGGAGGTGGAAGCCAGCCTCGCCTATGCCCAGTGTCCAGTTCAGGGTATAGCTGAATTTGAGCAGGGGGCGGATGCCGCTGCCGAGTGCAGCGAACCATCCGGCCCAACTGTGCACCTGTTCCTCGTTGACGATGACGTTGTAGTCGTCGAACTGGAACGGGCTGCCGATTACGTTGGCATAGGCGATGCCAACGGCCAGCGTCAGCCATAGCAGCACGGTGGCGCGCGACTCAGGGCGTAAGGCGTGCATGGTCGAAAGCCAGGTCGAGTATATCCACCGCATCCCACCAGCGGTCCTTGCCGTGCAGCAGGATGAGCAGCACGGTGTTGTCGCTGCGTTTGGCAAAGGCGACCAGGCACTTTCCGGCATTCGGGGTGTAACCGGTCTTGAGGCCGAGTGCGCCGTCGTAGCGACCGATCAGTGCGTTCTTGTTCTCCAGCGTGTAGTGATGCTGTCCGTCCAAGGTGGTGATCTGCACACTCTTTTGCGAAGTGATGTCGAGCAATGACGGCTGCTTGAGCAGGGCATGCGCCAGCAGTGACAGATCGTTCGCGCTGGAATAGTGACCCGTTTCATCGTGGCCGCAGGCATTAATGAAATGAGTATTGCGCATGCCGAGCGCCAGCGCGCGCCGGTTCATCTGCGCAACAAAGGCTGCTTCATTACCGGCGAGATGATCGGCCAGCGCATGGCAGGCATCGTTGGCCGAGTTGAGCAGGGCGGCGAAGAACAGGTCTTGCAGGCGAAAACGCTCGCCCGCTTTGAGGTTGATTCGGGTACCGGTCTCGTGCGTTGATGCTGGTTGGACGGTGACTTCGTCATCCGGGCGCTCCTGCTCGAGAACCAGCAGCGCAGTCATCAGCTTGGTCAGGCTGGCCGGGGGCAGACGTCGTTCGGGCTGCTTCGCCCATATCGATTCTCCGTTCAGTTCGACCAGATAGGCAGAAGCTACCTGCGGAAAAGGATCGGGCTGCGTTGCTGCCAACGCCAGGTTGGCAAACAGACACAGCCCGATGAAGAGAGAAAGACGCACTTAGAAACCGTACTTGCTCCGCAATTTTTTGGCAGTCTCCAATGCGTCGTTGGTGGGATTGCTGGCTGCGGGTTTGCCGGATTTGGTTGGAGGTGCGTCATTGGAGGAACTATCCTCGGAAGAATCGCTCTTGCCACTCAGGCATTTTTTCATATCTGCAGCCCGCGTCTCTGCGGTGTAACTGCGGCCCTCACATTCCCTGCGACGCGTATCTTCGCGGTACGCTTTGGCTTCGGCCGGGCAACTGGCAGACAGCAGACTGTAGTTTTGGTCATTGAGTGTCTTGCAGATCGACTTGGTGGTGGCGGACATATCCAGTTTGCATTCCCGGGCGACAGAGATTTTGCTGCCCATCTGCTGGTCATGCGTCATCAGAGCGTAATAGGCGTGCACATCTCTCGGCGTGTCCTTGAGAACCAGGTCGCACAACTGCTTGCGCTGGTCGGCGCAGGCCGCGCCCGGCTGCAGGATGATATCGGCACTTTGGATCCAGTCGGCAGTGCTGTGGTAGCGCGACGTGTCGCAAATTTGCGCTTTCATTTTATTGATCTGCTCTTCCGAATCGCAGCTGCCGCCGATATGCTTGCCGCTAAAAGCCATGGTCATGTTCATATCCTGGCCGCGCGATTTGCCGGAGAATTGCATCTTGCCCTGATAGCCGTTGGCAGAGGTGGTTTGCTCGCCAACGCCGGTCATGACGTCGCCGCCATGGTCGCAGCGGGCTTTCCAGGTAGTCTTGTTGCCAACGGTCTTGATGTCGGTCATCTTGCAACTTTTGTCGCCAGAAGTTTTCTCGGGATTGCTTTCACTTCCCTTGGGGATGCACACCTTGGTCGTGGTGGCAGGCATGGCGAAGGGCATGCCCGGCATTTCCATTGTATTGGTGATTTCCCAATATTCGCCTGGCGCAGCATAGGCCGCCATACTCAATAAACCAGTCATCAAGCCAAGGTATGCGAGGTGGTTTCTGTTCATGATCTCTCCACAAGTGGGTTGGGGTATCGAGTGTTGCCGGAGTTGCCGCGATTCTTTGCTTTCCGGGATATTACGTCAAGCGGGAGTTTTCAGGTCTTGGGGATAAAACCGGTGCAGGGAAGGGGGCGGATTATGGTGTTATTGGTGCTGGAGTCGATTTGTTTCTTGCCATCCTGCCCGTCTGAAAAACAATTCGACTCCTTGTGCTTTTACAGCACTTTATTTCACTCTGATATGTTGCACAAACTGTAGCAGTGATCGTCTCCAAAAGAATCCAAGCACAATCGATAGCAAGGTGAAGAGGGTAGCCCCGAATGCGCAGACATCGCGAACTATCTTTCCTTGTTGCAATTTACCCATCCCCCGCTCCAGTGCCAAATTTCCTTTATCAAGCCGTATTTCTCCGGCGTTGACCTTATCTTCTCCTTTGGCAACTTTATCTTCTCCTTCAGCGATCTTCTTTCTTCCTTCTGCGAATCCCTTTCCGGAATTAAACCACGTGTCCGCAAACACGATGAATGGATTGTCGTGTGCGTGCTCATACTCTTTCTTCCCCTCCGAAAGCAGATGCCGACCATTTGCCAAATCATTTTTTCCTTCCTCAAGCGAGGGGCTTTCAAATGCAATAATATTTTGACCTTCCGCTATGGATATTTCCCCAGCATGAATTTTCTCGTTGATCACCAGATACCCCCCCGCTGATGCAAGAGCCAACAGTATTGTGAGCAGCAGTGTTAGCAGCTTAAGCATGATGTTTCTCCTTTCACTGTGCTTTGTATGAAGCAAGCGATATATCCCGCGATGACAGAATACTGAGAAGGATGCGATGCTCATCGTAGTGCCATTCGATCAAGTTGTTTGCCAGGAATTTGCCCATGTACAGCGGCTTATCTTTGCGCAAGCTTGTTCCTGGAATGACATGATGTCTGTGCGACAGCAAACATATAACAATCGGTGCCGATCAAAACTTCAAGTCGATGGCATCACAAATCGAGCATATCGATTACCTGGAAAACGAAGGCTCAATGCTTTTGCGATAAGTGGTCAAGACTCTTCAAGCCTTGCGTTTGAAGATCGATTTGATGGAAGCAACCAGTGTTTTGATGCGCAGTTTGATGCGCTGATATGCAGGCCAGTTATCCAGATAGGCGTGGATGCGGTCGCGGTAATACATGACGAAGGCATACAGGCGCGAGAACCAGGCAAGTTGCATCAGCGCCGGACGGGTAAGGTTGAAGATACGCGAGAAAAGCGCCATGCCGAGCAGTTTCGCCAGAATAAAGACACCGCTGCCGACGAACAGGTGTCCGCTGGCGATGGCGTGCAGGCCGATGAGCTTGGCGGGGATAAGAATCAGGCTGGGCAGAAGGAAGGTGACCAAAGCCCAGCGTGGCAGCAATGCGGAAATGCGCTTTTCGATGGCGTGAACCAGGCGCATCGCTCCCAGTCTGGCCATGAGTCTGGCTGTCCAGTCCCAGATGGCTTCTTCGATCAGGAATATGATGGCGGCGAGCCAGGACAGCGGGACCAGCAAAAGGCGTTTTAACTCGTTCAAACTATATCTCCCAGATTGGCGCGGCATTCTAGCAAGGCCAACACCAAGACCCTGCCCGATTCCGATCAGTTCCCTATTTATATTTGTGTATTGACATCAGAACGCTCGTTCTTTAGGATGCAAGAACGTTCGTTCTGTATAGGTGACATCATGTCCGATTCCGATCCCAGTATGAGAGACGCCGAGTACCTGGCCAAGTTGCAGGATTACTACGCTTCCTGGAAGAGCATTCCTTCCTATGCCGCACTGTGCGATGTGTTTGGCATCGCGTCCAAATCCTGGGTCAAGGCCATCCTGGACCGGCTGGAGAAGGCCGGATTCGTGGAACGCACGCCGGACGGCATGTGGATACCCAGCCGCCAGTTCTTTGCCCGGCCTTTTGCAGAGTCGGCCGTGCAGGCCGGCATGCCGGTCGCGGTGACCGAGACGCAGGGCGACTACTTCATCATCGACGAGATGCTGATCGACAAGCCTTCCACCACCACCATGATCCCGGTGAAGGGCGATTCCATGATCGAAGCGGGCATCCATGAGGGCGACATCGCCGTGGTGGAGAAGCGCAACCTGGCCAATATCGGCGACATTGTGGTGGCCATTGTGGACAACGAATTTACCCTGAAGACGCTGGACAAGGAGCGCGGCCAATATATTCTGCGTCCGGCCAATCCGGCTTTTCCGGTGATCCGGCCACAGGGCACACTGGAGATATTCGGCGTGCTGGTGGGGTTGATCCGTAAATACAAGTAGGAAAGCCCCTCTCCCGTAAGCGGGAGAGGGGCTGGGGTGAGGGGTGTCGGTCAAAAATAAATCTGCGATGTATGTACCGTCCCTCATCCCCAGCCCTTACACTCGCAAGAGGTACGCCGGCGGGTATCCCGCTGCTTCGCAGCGACCCTTCCGCAGTCCCGCCTGCGGGAGAATGGGGTGTCTCACTGAACTCCGTTCCATTTCCCTGACCGGTTCGGTCTTCGGGTAATTCACGGGCGGATACCGGTCAGGGTTTGCTAAAATCGCACCCCGTTTGCAACCGGTTCGCACACCATGAATCCAACCTTAGTTTTCGACATCGAAACCATTCCCGATATTGCGGGGCTGCGCCTGCTGTATGAATTGGATAGCGCAGTGAGCGATGCCGAAGTGGCAGAGATGGCCTTCCAGATGCGCCGCCAGAAGACCGGCAGCGATTTCCTGCCGCATCATCTGCAGCGCGTCGCCGCGATCTCCTGCGTGCTGCGCGAGGGCGATAACTTCAAGGTATGGACGCTGGGCGAGATTGACGAGGACGAGGGCAGCATCATCAAGCGCTTCTTCGACGGCGTCGAAAAATACACCCCGCAATTGATCAGTTGGAACGGCGGCGGCTTCGACCTGCCGGTGCTGCACTATCGCGGACTTATCCACGGCATCCAGGCCCCGCGTTACTGGGATCTGGGCGAGGACGACAAGGACTTCAAGTGGAATAACTACATCAGCCGCTACCACTCGCGCCATCTGGACCTGATGGACTTGCTGGCGATGTACACCGGCCGCGCCAATGCGCCGCTGGATGAGTTGGCCAAACTCATCGGCTTCCCCGGCAAGCTGGGCATGGACGGCAGCAAGGTGTGGGATGCCTATCAGCAAGGCAAGCTGGCCGAGATCCGCAACTATTGCGAAACTGATGTGGTGAACACGTATCTGGTATTTGCGCGCTTTCAATTGATGCGCGGTCAATTCACCAAGGCGCGTTATGAAAAGGAACTGGAACTGGTACGCAGCACCCTGAATAAATCTGATGAAGCGCACTGGAAGGAATTCCTGGCGCAATGGCCCGAGAAGAAATCTGCATGAATCCCGTAATCATTGAATCGCTCGACCATGAAGGTCGCGGTATCGCCCATGCCGACGGCAAGGTGATCTTTATCGAAGGTGCGCTGACCGGTGAGCGCGTGACTTATTCTTCGTATCGCAAAAAGAACAACTACGAGCAGGCGAAGGTTGAGCAAATCCTGAAAACTTCGTTCATGCGCGTGCAGCCGAAGTGCCCGGTCTTCGGTGTATGCGGCGGCTGTTCCATGCAGCATCTGGATCCGCGCGCACAGGTCGCTGTCAAGCAGCGCGTGCTGGAAGACAATCTGCAGCGCATCGGCAAGGTCAAACCCGAAGTCATCTTGCCGCCGATCTATGGCATGCCCTGGGCATATCGCCAGCGTGCGCGCTTGTCGGTGCGCCATGTGCTGAAGAAGAACAAGACACTGGTCGGCTTCCGCGAGCAGAACGGCAAATACGTGGCCGACATGCAGCACTGCGAAATCCTCACGCCCAAGATTGCTGCGTTGTTGCCGCTGCTGGGCGAGCTGAACGAAAAATTCACGGTACGGGACATTATTCCGCAGATCGAAGTGGCGGTGGGCGAGCATGTGGATGTGCTGGTGCTGCGCATCCTCGCCGCGCTCACGCCGTCGGATGAAGCGTTGATCAGGGAATTCGCCGACACACACCAGGTGCAGTTCTGGACGCAGACCAAAGGGCCGGAAACTGTTGTCCCGTTCTATCCTTTGGATGCACCGCACTTGAGCTACAGCCTGCCGGAATTCGGCATCACCATGCCGTTCGCGCCGACAGAATTTACCCAGGTGAATAGTGATATGAACCGCCTGATGGTCAGCCGCGCCATGCGACTGCTTGATCCGCAGGCCGGGGAACGCATCGCCGATTTCTTTTGCGGCCTGGGTAACTTCACGCTCCCCATTGCACGCAGCGGTGCGCAGGTGTTGGGCATCGAAGGCAGCGACGCACTAGTAAAACGCGCAAGGCAGAATGCTGAGTACAACGGGTTGACGGGCAACACTGAATATCACTCCATGAACCTGTTCGAAATGAATGAGACCGAACTGGCCAAGCTTGGGCATTTTGACAAATGGCTGGTCGATCCCCCGCGCGACGGCGCAATCGAACTCATGAAATCCATTGGTGTCACAACCGCTCCCCGTCGTATTGTCTATGTCTCGTGCAGTCCGTCCACACTGGCCCGCGATGCCGAAGTGCTGGTGCATGCGAAAGGCTATGCGCTGAAAGCGGCGGGCGTGATGAACATGTTCCCGCAGACTTCGCATGTGGAGTCGATTGCGGTGTTTGAGAAGTTGTAGGATGGGTTGAGCGCAGCGATACCCATCGTCGATGGATTCTACGAAAAACGAATGATGGGTATCGCTGCGCTCCACCCATCCTACGCGCTACGGACCTGGAAGTAAGGTGATGAACATGGAGTTAAGCCCCGTCGGCATTATTCATACGCCCTTTGCCACCAAAGAATCGTGTCCGATTCAGCCCCTGTATGCATCCGGTGCTGTCGGCCGCGTGGAAGTATTTGAGGAGTTTGCAGCAGGCTTGCAGGATGTAGAAGGTTTTTCGCACATTTATCTGCTCTACCTGTTGGATCGGGCAGGCAAGATAGAGTTGGTGCGCGGCACTTTCCTCGACGATACTCCGCATGGCATCTATGCCTCCCGGCATCCATGCCGCCCGAACGGCATTGGCATGTCCATCGTGAAACTGGTCGGACGCGAAAACAACATCCTCACGGTGGAAGGCATCGATGTGCTGGATCAGACGCCACTCATCGATATCAAGCCTTACGTTCCGCGATTCGACATCATGGAATCTGCCTCGGAGGGTTGGATCGCTGGAAAGCAGTGGCGCCCCAAACCCGGTGGAAAAGAATAAACCTGAAGCCAAAAAGGAATTATCGAATGAAGCGCTATGATGATCTGATTGAAGAAGCGCTCACGCGCGTGAAAGAGATCATGCCGTGGGATTTGAGCCGCTCGCTCGCTGCTGGCAGCAAGCCCATCCTGCTCGATATACGCGAACCGGCGGAGTTCGATCTGCTGCACATTCCCGGTTCGATCAACGTGCCGCGCGGGGTGCTGGAGCAATCCTGCGAATGGGATTACGACGAAACCGTGCCGGAACTGGCTACCGGGCGCGAGCAGGAAATCGTTGTCATCTGCCGTTCCGGCAAACGTTCGGTACTGGCAGCCGACATGCTGCTGCAGATGGGTTTTAGCAACGTGGTTTCACTCAAGACCGGCGTACGCGGCTGGAGTGATTACGAACAGCCCATGACGAACGCGAACGGCGATGCGTTGGACGCTGATGACGGGGATGTGTTGCTGGTGCCGCGCGTGCGGCCGGATCAGCGTAAACCGAAATAGATCAGATTGTTGGAGAATAAAAAAGCGGCCATTTGGCCGCTTTTTTATTGATGCAAGCTACCATCAATCCCGTTCGCCGCTGAATGCCATCAGCAGTTGCAGCAGGTTGATGAACAGGTTGTAGATGTCCAGATACAACGACAGCGTTGCCATCACATAGTTGGTTTCGCCACCGTGCATGATGCGGCTCACGTCGAACAGGATGTAGGCGGAGAAGATCATCACCGCGATGGCGGAGATGGTCAGTGCCAGCGCCGGAATCTGGAAGAACATGTTGGCAAACGAAGCGACGATCAGCATGATCAACCCGATGAACAGGAACTTGCCCATGAAGCTGTAATCTTTCTTGGTCACGGTGGCGAGGGTGGCCAGCGACAGGAAGATGATGCCGGTACCGCCTGCGGCCATGCCGACTAGTTGTGCGCCATTCCTGAAGTGCAGGGCGACTTGCAGGATGGGGCCGAGGAAGACGCCCGCCACAAAAGTGAAGCCGAGCAGTGCAACGACGCCCCATACGCTGTTGCGCAGGGCGGTCACGGCAAACAGCATGCCCAGCATTACGCCAACCATAAGCAGCGGGAACATGATGGGATGTTGCGCCATGAACGAGAAATTGATCGAGGTTCCAACGAACGCGCCGATGACGGTCGGGATCATGGTCAATCCGAGCATCATATAGGTGTTGCGCAGAACCTTGTTCTGTTCTACGGCAAGTGCCGAGGTTTGGGTTACAGCTTGTGTTTCGAATTGCATGACTTCCTCCAGAAAATACGAGTATGTTCCAACAGCACCCGCAAGGGGTACGCCAGTGGGTGCCCCGCCGCATAGCGGCGACCCATCTGCAGCGGACGTGAGACTACAGAAGCAGTGTAAAAGTTGCAACCTTGCCCGTTGGGTGCAAGTGGTATTTCAGGTATCATGCGCGGCATTGTGTGCAGGCAATTTACGGTGCGAGGGAACTTTCGAGTGAAATCAGAGCCGTAGGCCGGCACCTTGTAGTTTCTGGAGGTGTGGCCGAGCGGTTGAAGGCACTAGTCTTGAAAACTAGCGAGGATGAAAGTCCTCCGTGAGTTCGAATCTCACCGCCTCCGCCAATTTTGATTCATCAATGCAAACATTCAGGAGTGAAAACTTATGTTGCGTAAAATTCTTGCAATCTCTTTGGTCTCTGTGGCTTCTGTTGCTGCGGCAGATACGCTGGATATCGGTTTGAGCAACAGGACCGCCGAGTTCAAGTTCGGCGTTCCCAGCACGCTTGCCGGTAAATCGGAGCTCTACGCGGAATTGATGTACAACGATGCTCATAGCGTCATCGGCGGTGTGGGTCTTTTGGTGGCAAATGATGAAATCAAAGCGCCCGGCCTGACGATCGGTATCGGTGCCAAGGTGGTCGCCGCCACCATCAAGTCGACTCCAAACTACAAGGCGGCAGGGGTTGCATTGGGTGCGCAGGCTCGCTACGAATTGCCGGCTGAACGTCGTGTCGCCTTCGCGGGTGAACTCTATTACGCACCGCAGATCACCACCTTCAATGATGCCGACAGTTATCAGCAATACGGCGCGCGTGCCGAGTTTTCTGTCTCTCCGCAGACGCAAATCTATGCGGGATATCGCAAGATCAAGTTCACTTTGAATAATTCACATGGGGATGCGGTGCTGATGAGTGGCCCGCATATCGGAGTTCAACTCTCGTTCTGATCACAGAGCTGATGCCATGCTGAAATTCAGTCTGGTTCTGGTAATGTTCACGATGACATCCCTGGCGCAAGCCAAGGATGTCTCCGCCCTGCAAGTTGGCGTGGAGTACGCACGCGAGAATCAGGAAAAAGCCGAAGCGGCATACAAGGATAGCCTGCAACGGGTGTCCGACTCCGAGACGCGCCTGGCGGATGCGCAGAAGAATTTGACCGACGACAGGCAAAAAGCAGAGGTCGCGAAGAAGAATCTGGAAGAATCCAAAGCGAAATACGAAAAAGCCCAGCAGGTGCTCGATCAGGCTTGGAAACAACCCTAGTTCTCGAACTGCTCGCGCCTAATATCCCAGCGCACGAGCTCCCTGATAGAAAATAAAACTGACAATCCACGCCAGCCCCAGCGACCAAAAAATGGTCAGCAGGGTGTAGCGCAGGTCTTTTGATTCGCTGCGCAGCGTGGCTATGGTTGAAAGGCAGGGCGTGTAAATCAGCGTGAACAGCATGAAGCTGTAGGCTTGTACCCAGTCCAGGTGCTGTCCCAGCGCAGTCCCTAATGCATCGCCGCTCAGGCCATAGATCACGGCGAGCGAGCCAATAACGATCTCCTTGGCGACGAAGCCGAAGATCAGCGCGATCATGAGCTGATCGTTGATGCCAATGGGTTCAAAAAGTGGGTGAAGCAGATCCCCCAGCATGCCTGCCAGTGTGCCGGCACTTGCCGGTGCTGCGGAGGGCGGCAAATGCGTGAGCAGCCATACCAGTACCACGCCGGCGACAATAAACTTTGTGGCACGGCGCAGGAAATGATTCACTTCCATCCAACCGCGCAACATCATCTGGCGTGCCGTGGGGAAGCGATAGGGTGGCAATTCCAGTACAAACGGTTCATTGTTCTGATAGTTCCTTTTGAACAGCAGGGCGGTGAGGATGGCCGCGGCGAAGCTGAACAGGTACAGGCTGAACAGTACCACCGGTGCCGCCTTGGGAGAAAACAGGGCAGCAGTGATGAACACAAACACCTGCAGGCGTGCCGAGCACAGCGAGAACGGGATGACCATCATGGTGAGCAGGCGCAATGAGCGCGAGCGCATTACGCGTGTTCCCATCAATGCAGGCACATTGCAGCCGAAGCCCATCAGCAGCATGACGAATCCGCGCCCGTCCAGTCCCATCTTCGCCATCAGTGCATCCATCAAAAATGCGGCGCGCGACAGATAGCCGCTGTCTTCCACCATGGCCATGAACAGGAAGAACAGGATGATGATCGGGACAAAGGCGGCGACCGTGGCTACGCCGTTGTAAATACCATCCAGTAACAGCCCGGAAAACCAGGTGGGCAATCCGGCGAGCGCAGGGTCGAGCGCACTGGTGCGCAACCAGTTAAGTGCCTCGCCAACCCAGATTTGCAGCGGTTCTCCGACGAAGAAGATGCCCTGGAACAGCAGATACATGATGCCAAAAAAGATTGGCAGTCCCAGCCACGGGTGCAGCATCACGCGATCGAGTTTTTCGGTGAGATTTTCCGGCAACTGGGCCGGGATTTGCACGGCATGCTCCATCACTCGCGCCATTTCCGATTCGATGTGCTCATCCTCCTCCAGTTGGCTGCGCAACTGTTCGGCCATGCCGGGAGTGGGGTAGCGCAATGCCTTGATGATGGCTTGCAGCGTTTCCGCATAGCCCGTGCCGTACTTGCCGCTGATCAGGAAAATCGGCAAGCCCAACATTTCCGCCATTTTTTTGCTGTCGATAGTAATGCCAAATTTCTTGGCCTCGTCGGACATGTTGAGCAGCACCACGATGTTCATGTTGAGCTGCCGGAGTTGCAGCAACAGGCTCATCTGGCGCTCGATCTGCGTGGCGTTGATGATGATCAGGGCCAGGTCGGGTACGTTGTCGTGCAGGAAATGGCGCACCACCTGTTCATCGTCGGAAAAGCCATGCAGGTCGTAAATACCGGGCAGGTCGATGATCTCCACGATGTCGGAACCGAGCAGTATCTTGCCGCTCAGCAACTCTACGGTAATTCCCGGCCAGTTGCCGACACGCGCAGCGCCGCCGGTGATGCGGTTGAATAAGGTGGACTTGCCGGTGTTGGGCATGCCCAGAAGTGCAATTCGCTTCACGGTTGGCACACCTTGATTTTGGCCGCCTCGCTGCGGCGCAGCAGGATGTCGGTGGTACCGATACGTACCTGCAAGGGCCCGGAGAAGCTGGCCTTGCGTATCAACTCAATTTGTTTGCCGCTGCGGAACCCCAACGCCTGCAGACGCTGATGTAATGCCTCTTCGGCCTGGATAGAGACGATGGTTGCGGTGTCGCCGGGGTGCAGATGAGCCAGGGTGAGGGGTGCCATAATTGAGTTGATTCCAGTTGCCTGCATTATTTCACATGGCTGCGGCTCTTGTCGCGTAAGGCGCGATGATTAAGGTAGAATGACACTTTAATTTTTTGGCAGTAACGAACATGATCAAGGGAAGTCTCGTAGCGATCGTCACGCCGATGCAAGAGGATGGCAGCCTGGATTTGGCGGCCTTCCGCGCGTTGATCGATTTTCATATTACCGAAGGCACCGATGCCATTGTGGTGGTCGGCACCACCGGCGAATCCCCCACTGTCAATGTGGAAGATCACGAATTGCTCATCGCCGAAGCGGTGAAGCATGTCGCCGGGCGTATACCTGTGATCGCCGGAACCGGCGCAAATTCCACAAAAGAGGCCATTGAGCTGGCTACCTTCTCGAAAAAGGCGGGCGCCGATGCTTCGCTTACGGTGGTGCCCTACTACAACAAGCCGACACAGGAAGGTCTGTACCAGCATTTCAAAGCCATCGCCGAAGCGGTAGATATGCCGCACATCCTGTACAACGTGCCGGGACGTACCGGAGCGGATATGAGCAACGACACCGTGCTGCGTCTGGCGCAGATCAGGAACATCGTCGGCATCAAGGATGCGACGGGTGGTATCGAGCGCGGCAGCGACCTGTTGCAGCGCGCGCCGAAAGACTTTGCCATATACAGCGGTGACGATGCCAGCGCGCTGGCGCTTATGCTGTTGGGCGCGCACGGCACTATTTCGGTGACGGCGAACGTTGCTCCGAGGTTGATGCACGAAATGTGCGTGGCGGCGTTGAGCGACGAAGTCGCCAAGGCTCGCGAGATCAACTTCCGCCTGCTGGGACTGCATCGCCATTTGTTCGTTGAGGCCAACCCGATACCGGTCAAATGGGCGGTGGCTCGTATGGGCAAGATGAAAAACAATTTGCGTCTGCCGCTGACGCCGCTTTCCGCAGGCGTGCAGCCTCTGGTGGAAGCTGCAATGCGTCAGGCTGGGGTTATTTGATGGGAGCAGTCATGCAATTCAGGAATATGGTGTTTGGTTTGGTTGCAGTTTCGTTGTTGGCGGGTTGCAGCAGTATCACTGATCGCGAGGTCGATTATAAAGCGGGTGCGGTCAAAGCGCCGCCGCTGGAAGTTCCGCCCAATCTGACGGTACCCGAGACGGAGCAGCGCTACACTATTCCGGGCAAGGATGGCGAAAAGGTCGCCAGCTATTCGGAATACACCAAGCAAAAGGCGGAGCAGCCTTGTGTTTCACCTGCCGCTACTCCAGCTGCAACGCCTCCGGCAACAGCGGCGACACCAGCTGCCAAGTTGCAGGATAACAAAGGTATCAAGAGCATTTTGCTGGGTGAACCATTCGATCGCAGTTGGCGCAGGGTCGGCCTGGCGCTGGATCACGCAAAGCTCGTAACAACCGATAAGGACAGAAGCAAAGGCATCTTCTTCATTGCCGCCCCGCTGGATAAGGATAAGAAGAAGCAACCGGACTATCAGGTCATCGTGCGTGAGAACGGTACGGATAGCGAAGTCACTGTCGTCGATCAGAACGGCAAGGGTGACACAGAAACTGCGCGTCTCATCGAAGTGATTTACCAGAATCTGGACAAGAATACTCGTGGCGAAGGATTGAGGTCTCCCCGCGGAGATGCGGTTCGCCGTTCTCGGTAGCGGCAGCGAGGGTAATGCCCTCGTTGTGCAGGTTGGCCAAACGCGAGTCCTGCTCGACTGCGGCTTCTCGCTGAGTGAAACGGTATCGCGTCTGGCGCGGCTGGGTCTGCAAGCCGGGCAGTTGCACGGCATCGTGGTCACGCACGAGCATGGCGATCACATTTCCGGCGTCGCCAGACTGGCGCGCAAATTCAACCTCCCCGTCTGGCTCACCCACGGCACCTTGCGCACGCAAAACGCGGCGTTTGCGGCGCTGTCTGCCACCGAGATCAGTCCGCATCTTGCTTTCTCGATCGGCGAAGTGCAGGTGCAGGCTTATCCCGTGCCGCACGATGCTGCCGAACCGGTTCAATACGTATTCAGCGATGGTGTGCGCAGACTGGGTGTGCTGACCGATGCGGGCAGCGCCACGCCGCATATCGAAGCGATCCTGCACGGTTGCGACGCGCTGGTGCTGGAATGCAATCACGATGTGAAGATGCTTGCTGATGGAGATTACCCATACAGCCTGAAACAGCGCGTTGGCGGACGCTACGGGCATTTGAACAATGCCGATGCTGCCACGCTGTTGAGAAGACTGGACCGAAGTCGATTGCAGCATGTGGTTGCGGCGCATCTGAGCCGCAAAAACAACGCGGCCGAATTGGCCAGGGAAGCACTCAGCGAAGTATTGGGCTGCAAACCGGAACAGGTGGCAGTGGCGACTCAAGACCTGGGGTTGGAATGGCGCGAAATTACGTGACAATCAGATCAATGCAGAAACAAAAAAAGCCGACTTGCGTCGGCTTTTTTTTCTGACTTGTGCAGCTTATTACTTTGCAGCAGGAGCAGCAGCAGCTGGCTCGGAAGCAGCAGGAGCAGCAGCAGGAGCGGAAGCAGCAGCAGGAGCTTCAGCAGCGGGAGCAGCAGGAGCAGCAGCTTTGCCACAAGCAGACAAGGACAGGGCCAACAGAACAGCAGCGATCAGAGCAGAGAATTTCATCGTATTTCCTTCAGTTGATTGTAAAGTTACGGGAGTGGTAATTTGTTTATATCCATTCGCTACAGCCTCCCCCGTTGCGAAAGGCGGCAGCATTCTATCATTATTTTGGGGAATGCAGAGCCTGAGCAAGAAATACAGTTACAGACCGAGCTTGGTGCCGGAGGCGCAGGAATGCGATGAGCCCCACATTTCATTGAAACGCGAGTTGAGCAGGCGCGCGCCTTCAGGATCGTTTTTGGCCAGCAGGCCGCGGGTGTCGTCGAAGTGGTAACGGCGAACATAATGGGCGTTATCGGCGACCGCGAAAGGCTCTGTGATGTGTTGCAGGCTTGCGGGCGTCTGGTAGATGAACATTCCATGTCCAAATTCGCGCAGCAATATCATCATGCGCGGGCAATAGCGGATTAGCGGCTGGGGATTGTGTGCCAGCAGGTTAAGACGATTATTGCTGTTGGCAAGCAGGAACCGGCGCAAGGTGTTGAACCGGGCTTCCGAATTGAAACCGATTTCCGCGTAATCATTCTCGAAGATATTCAGCGTGCGTTGCGCCGAGGCGCAAACCGTATCCAGCGCGGCGATGTAGTCGGAAGCGCCATCGAACAGGGTATGTTGCAAGGTGTCGTCACTCATGGCCGGCTCCGGCTTATTTGGCGCCCTGTGTCACAAATCCGTCCAGATACCACTGGTAGACCAGTTCAGCCGCCTCGCGCGGGAGTTTGGTCGCTGCGGGGAGACATCGTTCATCTGCGAGCTCACGCAGCGCACGATAGCTGCCTTGCCCGACCGGATGCGCATCGCCGTTGATAAAGACAGTGCTGCCATGACACAGCATTTGTGTCTTGAGGTCGAGTTTTGCTCCGCGAGCATGCAGAACTTGCCCGAATCGCTCTTGCGTCAAAGGCTTGGCAGGCGCCTCAAAGTAAATATGCGGCTTGGGTTCCGAGAGGTAGCAGCCCAGGAAATTGGCGACGTCTTCGTCGTCCCATTTCACTTTGCGGATGGTCCTGGAAACTTGCTGCAACATTTCCGGCCCGATCTCGGAAGGATGCTTCTGCGCTTTCAGATCAGGATCGGCATAAGTGCCCGCTATCTCGATACGGTCTTGCAGGTATACCAGGAACTGTTCAGACAACTCCTGGTACCACGGCGTGCGGAAACCGATGGAATAAGACATGCAGTCGTCTTCTGCAATACCATTGTGCGCGCAATGGGGCGGCAGATAGAGCAGGTCGCCTGCCTCCACGATCCATTCCTGCTCCACTTTGAAATCCTTCAGCAAGCGCAACGGCGCGCCTTCAATCAATGTTTGATCCTTTTGCATGGATAGCTGCCAGCGCCGGTGCCCCAGCCCTTGCACCAGGAAAACATCATAAACATCGAAGTGAGGGCCGACTCCGCCGCCCTTGGGGGCATAGCTCACCATCAGGTCATCGAGCCGCGCATGTGGAATGAAGTTGAACTGTTTGACCAGTTCGGCGCCTTTCGGCAGGAAATGATTGACGCCCTGCACCAGCACCGACCATTTGCCCTTTTTCGTCAGCCCTTCGAAGTCGTTCGGCTCGAACGGTTCATAGCGCAAATTCCATTTTTTACGCTGATACGTGGCCAAGCGGGCCTGTACATCGTCGCGGCAAGCCAGGTCGATTAATTGTTGAGGGTCAAGCAGGCCTTTGAAGCCGGGTACCGCCTGGCGGACCAGGAGCGGTTTCTTTTGCCAATAATCGCGCAGAAATTCATTGACAGTCAGGCCGCCGAGCAGGGTCAGTTTTTTATTCATCATTTGATAATTATAATCCTCGCAAAATCGTTTGGCACAAAATAAAACTCGGTTAGAATGGCTCGGCAGGAGGGCGATATGCCATCACAGGTTGTACTACAAGTTGGAACAGATGCACCGCACTTCGAACTGGCTGATGCAGACATGCAGACGTTCAGCCTGGAAGCGCAGCGCGGAAAAAACGTCGTGCTGTATTTCTATCCCAAGGACGACACTCCCGGGTGCACGATGGAGGCGAACGAGTTCAGCGATAACGAAGAAGAGTTCACCAAACATAATGCCATCGTGGTTGGCATCAGCCGCGACGATTGCATCAGCCATGCTTCCTTTCGCGATAAATACGGCCTTTCCGTGCAGTTGTTGGCCGATCCGGATGGTCATGTCTGCAAGAAGTATGGCGTTCTGTACGAAAAGGAATGCAGTCCTGAAAGTGGGGGAAGTGTGAACGGGCACAAGAAACTTGCCATTCAGCGCTCCACTTTCATCATCGATAAAAAAGGCAAAGTGCGCCACGCCTTTTACGGTGTCCACGCGCACGGACACCCTCAGGAAATACTTAAATTGATAAAGGAAATGAAATGAAAGTCGAAAAGAACGCCGTTGTTTCGCTGACCTATGAACTGACCGACGCCAGCGGCGCGCTGCTGGAAAAAAACGGCGAACCCATCAGCTACTTGCACGGTGGCTACGATGGCATCTTCCCCTTGGTTGAAGAAGCGCTGCAGGGCAAGTCGGTGGGCGATAAATTTTCCGTAAGCATGGAACCGGATGATGCTTTCGGCGAATACGAACATGATCTCGTGCGCGCCGAACCGCGCAATCTGTTTCCCGCGGATGTCGCCGTCGGCATGCAGTTCGAAGGCGGCGCTGAAGGCGACGATGACGAAGACTACATGCTCTACACCGTTACCGAAGTGACCGCCGATGAAGTTACTGTGGATGGCAACCATCCGCTGGCAGGCAAAGCGCTTGTCTTTGCCGGCGCAATCACCGGCGTGCGTGCAGCCACACAAGAAGAGCTGTCACATGGCCATGTGCATGGTGACGGCGGACACCACCACTAATCGGTATCAATGAAGCCGTCCGAAATTTTCCAGTCTTCTCGTGCAGCCATTCGCCGGGTAGTGGAGAGTCACCGCTCCAGCAACCCGCGCCTGTTTGCGTTTGTGCTGTACGGCCATGATATGGCGGAAAAGGATCTCGACCTCCTGGTTGACCCATTGCCGGGTTCAACGCTGCAGGATTTGGGCTCAATTCAGGCCGAATTGGAAAAGCTGCTGGGTGTGCCCGTCGAGGTGATCACGCCCACAGGCTTGCCCTCCAAGTATCGCGATCAGGTGTTGCGCGAGGCCATTCCGGTTTGAACTTATATTCGAGGGCGCAATCTGATTGTCGGGTCCGAGATTTGAACCGGGCATAACCGATTGAAAGGCGTTCATGAAAAACTGGATACGCGAAAACCGAGGTTTTATCATTTTCATCCTGCTGTTCGGTATATTCCGCACGGCAATTGCAGACTGGAATCCCGTTCCCTCCGGTTCCATGCGGCCCAATCTGGTTGAAGGCGATGTGGTATTGGTCAATCGCCTCGCCTATGACCTGAAGATTCCACTGACCGACGTTGTTCTTGCTCATCTCGGCGATCCGCGGCGGGGTGATATTGTCACCTTCTTCTCTCCGGCGGACGGAAAGAGGTTGATCAAGCGCCTGGTTGCTTTGCCCGGCGATGTGGTTGAGATGCGCGACAAACAATTGCTCATCAATGGTGTGAAAGCGGATTATAAGTTGCTGGATACAGCATCCGAGCCTGTGGGCACTGGCGCGAAGCTGCCTGTTCTGCACCTTGAGGAAAAACTGGGTGGCGAACAGCGTACGATTCAATGGCAGCCGGAGGTGACGCGCGCCGCCAACTTCGGGCCAGTTTCCGTGCCGACCGGGCAATACCTGATGCTGGGAGATAATCGCGATAACAGCGCCGACTCGCGCTACATCGGTTTTGTTCCGCGCAAGGCGTTGATCGCGCGCGCCGAGCGCATTCTGGTTTCAGCCAATATCCTGGATAACTGGATGCCGCGCGCAGAACGTTTCGGCAAATCGCTTTACTGATTCCTTTTGCTTCGCATGTCCGCGAGTATCTTGCACAGATGCTCGCTGTTCGGGTTCAGCGTGCGTTCCGCCGTTGCGTTAAGCAATCCCTGAATTTCTTCCATGCTGAAATTTTGCAGCAAACGGTTGGCCATTTCGGATGGCAACGGCAGCATGCGCGGCTGACCATCCGGCAGGGTAAAGTTGAAACCCGCCAACCGATTCAGATCGCCGCTCGCCTTGCTCAGGTCTTCCTGTTCATCCTCAAGCGTCTCGTAGTATTCCTCGATTTCGTCCGCCACGTCCTCGGGGATGTCCTCCGGTATGGCGACCAACAATCCCATGCTGTCGTCGGAAGCGGTGCAGGGCACGTCTCGGTGCTCTACGAAGGCCAGGAATTTGTCGCGCAATGTGGCGTCGAAAAAGATGTATTCGAGCATGTCGTTTATCCGGCTGTTATCAATAGGCCGCATCCTGCCTCGCCGGGCAGGCGAAATCAACCACCCGAAAGAAAAAATTCCTGCATCAACCAGTCGGCAACTTGGGTCGCGCCGCTTGCAACCGGCGGGATGACTCGGGGGGCAGACCATAGCGCGGATAAGTCCCGTGCAATATCACCGCTCTCCAACTGCTCGCGCGATACTTCACGGCAGACACCGTGTTGTTGCAACCATGTTGTCAGGTCAGGTGACTCCGGCCAATCGGGACGATTCACATACAGGACAGGCGTGCCGTTGCAGGCGGCCTCGACAAAACTGCCATAACCCGGTTTGCACAGAAGCGCATCGCTGCTGGCCAGCAGATCGCCGAAACTCAGCGGCAGCGATTCCAGCACGATGGCATCGGGATGATTCACCTGCCAGTTTTCCTGCACCAGCCAGTGCACGCCGTCGATATGCGGCCAGCACTCTATGGGCAAACGGCTGGTAATGCCGCCCATGCTGACCAGTACCAGTTTCTCTTCATTCGACAGGTGCAAATGGCGAACCAGCTCATTGCGCCGGTCATGGCCCACGGCGGCAATGGGCGATACTTCAATGAGATTCGGTAGCGTTGCCATTGCCATACCCGGCGTGGTACGCAGGAATGCATCGGCGTTGGCATAACAGGCAAGTATCTGTGCCGCGACACTGTCATCGCCCGCATAGTGGCGATAGATATCAAACCAGTTCAACGAACACAGTGCCGCATTCGGTATTTTCGCCTGTTGTGCACCCGCCAGCGGCAGATAGCCCACATTTGAGAACACTGCATTCGCACCCAGGTCGCGCAGCAGGCGCGCTTCATCGGCTACACGGGCATCCCAGTCTGCATGGAAGGCGCAATAGGCGGCGCGGCTATCGTCGGTGAGAACGTCCAGCGCGGACGACATCACCATGCCGATATCGCCATGGCTGGACAGATGTTCAAACGGCACGTGGATGCGCGAGCGCAGATACCACAGTGGTACCGCAGAGCGCACCGTCAGGCGCAGCTGCGGCATGCGTTGATGCAACAGATTCAGTATGGGGGCGGTCTGCGCGACATGCCCATAGCCGTGGCCGGAAATAGAGACGACGAGATGGGGCATGAGCGGATAGTCTTCAGTTACGTTGATACATGGGGTTGTGGCAAAACAATTTCGATTTTGTCATGCGGCAGGGCCGTTGTCGGCCAAATGCGGCTATCCGCAAATTTACACTATTTGAGCGTGTATCTAATCGCTAATCTGTCCCAACAGGGTCGAACTGGAGTGCCGGACTTTATCCGCAATCAATTTCGTCGCGGCGGCGACCTGACCCCAGGTGTTCCAGAGCAGGACCCCGCGCACGCGACCGTCGCGCAAATAGTAAACAACGCCCTTGCGGAACGGTTCTTTCCAGTCTTCGACGATTTCGAGTGAGTTATCAAGTTCACCCACCGCTTCATAACCCAGATCGAACAGGTCGGAATAAAAATAGGGCTGGTGGCTGTAAATGTCGGACTGACCGGCCATGTTCCTGCCGGCCATTTCGCCCATGACATTGGCATTGTCCTCATGCTCGACCCGCATGCGCTTATCCAGTGCGGCACTGTAGAAATTTGCCACATCTCCCGCCGCATAAATATCGGGATTGCTGGTGCGCAGCAGTTCGTCGACCACGATGCCGTTATCCACCTTGAGTCCGGCCTGTTCGGCCAGCCCGGTGTTGGGCTCAATTCCCAATCCGGCCACGACACCGACGGCGGCGATTTCCACGCCTTTGCCTGTGGTGACGATTGTCCTGTCTTTAACCGTGCGCACGGATTTGACGCTCTCGGACGCGAGCAATGTGATGCCTTTTTCCTGGTAATACGAATTCAGGAACGCGGCGAGCGCAGGCGGATAGACGCGCGATCCGATCGCTTTTGACGGAAAGATCATGGTGACCCGTTTGCCGTTCATCGCGAGTGCGGCAGCCACTTCCGAACCTATGAAGCCTCCGCCGATCACAACAAAATCCGAACCTCGATCACTCAAGGCGCGCAGCTTGCGGTAGTCGGCTGCCGTCCTGAAATAGATCACGCTTGAATCCGCATCGGGCAGGCGTCGCACGGTACCGCCGGTGGCGAGCAATAACTTGTCATACGCATAGTCGTTTCCTGCGTTATCCGTCGCTGTCTTTTTCTCGATGTCCAGGGCAACTACCTGTCTGCCCAGGTGCCAGTCGACAACAAGGCCGTTGGGGCTGCGCCAGATGGAATCGAAAGGCTTGTCCTTCCACAATGATTTTGACAGCGGCGGACGATTGTATGGCGGATCGCGCTCGTCACAGATCACGGCAATGGAGCCGCTGGTATCGATTTTGCGAATGCCGCGGATAGCGGAGTCAGCAGTCATTCCGCCGCCGACAATGAGGTATTTGTGATGTTTCATGGCCGCTCCTTTCAATTGCCAGGATAGTGGATATTGTTTTGCCAAAACAGCATCCGCAACCTGTTGCATCAAAGCAACGCAAAGTGAATCACCAACATGAGCTAATCATCTTACGCCGAAATTTTCCGCCCGGCGCACAAGCAGGATTGCCCCTCTCAGCTATAATAGTTTTCCGGGCCAACACTTAAAACGCAAAATCCAATATCAAGTTGTCTGTCCCGCTACAATCTGACAACACTTACCAACAGGAGTTAGCATGCCCGAAGAAAATTTTCTCAGTTTGCAGCCGAGTGAAAGCGTTGTTGCAAATATGGCCTCCAGAATCTTCTCGGCTTATCTGCAAAAGGGCGAGGTGAACGATGCCAATGCGGATGAATACATCAAAAAATCGACTCAGCTTGCAATCAGGATAGTCAATTACACCGACACTGTGTGCAAGAGCGATGGCGAGTGGATGGTCGAAAAGAACACGGGCCCTGCAAGCTTGTTGTGAAATGGCCGCTGTGCGGCTGATGCGGCTTCATATCGCGCAACTTTCCATTTCCCGAAGCTGTTGCAGGTAATCCTCCACTCGTTCTTTCAATGTTGCCGGCTGCGTGACGATATCATGCGCCAGCGTAAACAGCGGATAAGCGCGCCAATCGAACAGGCGATGTTTCACCACCATCTGCAAGGTATGCACGCCCTCGCCGGAGATGTTTGACCATTCACCGCGCACCAGTTGCCGCCCGAGCGCATGGTGGTGAGAATCCTCGCTGGTGGCCGTCGTCAGCAGGTCGCCCAGACCGGCATAACTGTAGGGCGTACGTGCCTGCCCGCCGAATGATTGCACGATGCCGGAAAGTTCCGAGATGGCCGTTACCATCAGATGTCCGCGCATGTTGTTGCCCAGCCTCAGCTCATCAGCCACGCCGAACATGATGGCGTACACATTTTTCAGGATCACCGACCAGCTTCTGCCGTGCATGTCCACTGCCTGTTTGCAGATCAGTTTCGTGCCCAGGAACAGATCGAAAATCACCTGGAAATCTGCGGTGTCCGACAGCACAACATCGGCAAAGGCATGGCGCCCGGTCCGTATTTCCTCCGAGATCATCGGGCCGTAGATCACCCCGTAGTGACACCCGCCGGGGAGTTCGCTCCCATACACCTGCGCTGCTGTCCGTCCCGATTCATCCAGCCCCTTGGCGATGGTCAGGCACAGGCTGCCCTGCGCAAGGCAAGGTGCGATGCGGCTGGCAATCTCATGATGCGGGTTTACCGGCAGGCAAAACAGGATCACCTGTGCCCAGGCGACCATCTCTTCCAGCGTAGCATCGGTTTTCTCTTCAATGCACCAGATGCGGACATCATGCCTCCCGGATACCAGGCTCTCCATGGCATGCCCCATCTTTCCGTGACCCAGAATCAACACATGCTGTCTCATGTCTGCCTCCCCTTTAGAGAGGTGGACAATATCCCAAAATGAAAATGCACGCATTCACCGCCTTCGCCGGAACTGGCAATATCTTCGAGAACGCTGCCGCCGGTTTTTTTACTGCTATATCCATGGTTGAAACCCGGCTATTACTTGTTATCATGCGGGTTGCAGAGCTTCAAAATCCAGGGAGCAGGATCAATGAGTCACGAAAACAGCCAATTTGATATATCGGGTATCCAACTGCGCGAATCCAAAACGCAGCCGAAAGTAAGCCTGTCGAGAGAAATTGGTGAAGCCCAAATCACCCATACTATTTTCGGCAGGGCCAAGGTGCGCATCATTCGCAAAGGTGACCAGGCCCGCCGCGCCATGACCATGGTTGCGATAGCAGTTGCAGCAGTGGCGGTAGCAGCCTGGCAAGGCTGGTTTATCCCGCAGCAAATTGAACCGGCACAAAACGCAGCGCCTTCACCTGCGCTAAGTGCGGAGCCGCAGGCCGGCTTGCCCGCATCCCAACCCGAAGTTGTGGTTGCTCCCGCTGCGCCTGTCGAACCGTCGATGTCCTCGGAGAGCGGAATCACCTCCTTGGCGGCCAGCCAGAAAACCGCGCCTCAACAAGCAGACAACATGAAGGAGGCAGGGAAAAAGACGGCTACACCTGCCAAGGCTCACCCCAAACAGGAACCGATCAAATTGAAAGTGGATTCAGCTGAAGCGCAGATGGCGCCGCAGACTGCACCGGCAGCAGCAAACAAGGATGCACTGAAGACTCAAACGGAAATGTCGCCTGCCAGGGTATTGCCTGCGAGGCGGTATGTGGCGCCTGCGTTGCCCGTAGTGCAGCCAGCCAGCAGCCCGGCTGCTGTTGTGCCGCCGCCCAAAGATGAAGTGACGATCCAATCGCCAGTAGGCGACAAACAACTGTCAGATCCGATCAACACACCGGGAAAGTAATCGGGAGCCTGTCGCTAACCAGAAGGAGCGCATTCGGAAGAAGTCAGGCACGCGCCGCGTTGCAGCGAAAGCCTGAGTTGACGAGAGAGGATATCATGGACAAGACACTCAAACTTCGCACCTACTCCGGCGACAGCAACGGAGCCGCGCAAGGCAATCGTGCGAAAGAGCAGGATCTATCGCTTGAATTGGAAAAAAAGACAGCCCTGCTTGAAGAAGAGAGAAGCAAGTCGGTCGACCTGTTGAAAACCATCGTGCAACTGCGTGAAAGCCTCAAGCAGGAACAGGCGAAATCGGCCGAACTGGAAGCCAGGATAAACAAACTGGCTACAGTGGAAGAAAATCACCTCGCCAGGAAAAATGCCCAGCTTGAAGAAGAAAAAAAATTGTCGCTCGAATACATGAGGACAATCGAGCAACTCAGGGAAAACATCAGGCAGGATCAGGCCAAAACGGCTTCCATGGTCGGCAAGTTCGATGAACTGGAAGCCAAGACCAAAGAACTGGAAGAACTGAAAGCCAAAGTCAATGACCTGACCGGCGTACTCGGCATGGTTTCAAGAATCGCTGCCGTGGGGAAAGCGGAAAATAACGGTTGAGATTTTTTGTTTGGACTTGGTCCGCAGACAACGTCTGACTTTGTATCCCATGTTGATCAAGAGTTTTGCGCAAATAGCTGCTTTGCTGCGATGAAAAATGACGAGTAGGCCTCCGGTACTGGCCAAAAGGAGACAATAACGGATTGTTATTTCGAATCTAGTGATTACACCGTCCGCCTCTCTTTTTTTATAGATGGTTTTTTTATAACTGACAAGCCTGAAAGGATAGAAAATGTTAACCAGAATATTGCTATTGCTCCTGTTATTCGTTTCACTAGATGTGGGCGCAGCAGATGAGGAAGATACTCAGACGATCACTCCGGTTACGCCTGTCCCCATCGATGAAAGTGCTCATGACAAAGTCACTTGTGCCGCAAAGTGGGATAGATACCACAAAAGTCAAGAATGTTTTTCCCCTTATCATAATGTCAATGGCACGATGAAACCCGGAGCTTTCGAGCACTGTAAAGAAATAAAATATCCGGCGGAGTGCCCTCTCTAGATAGATGGCTGAATACTGGTTGGGAGCGTACGTTCGCAGGTAAGATAAACGAGGGCAAAAACCGGCCCAGAACGGACGGTCGGATTGAGGTTCAAACTAACCGAGGAAGGTTATACGGTACACGTGATACATGAACAACTATATTCTGATGTGGCAGACCTAGTGGCTCTCCTGAAAGCTAATGCACAAGGAAAGAACGCAGAAATATTGGAACACAGAATGTTTAAGGCAAGCTGGACAACCAACTCTGAGCGGCTTGAACAGATTGCGTCAGTGCTGGCAACAATTCAAAGTGAACTCTTGCCTATTCAAAATATCTCTCCAGTTGGAGAGAAAGTTAAGTTCACCTTAAACACCATAAGAAATGAACTTGAGAAAGAGAATAGACGCTCATTGGTGCGCGTCAAAATGTGGTTGTTGAATGTTGGCTTCGTTGTGTGCTGGTTAGCAATGAAATATGGCGATTTAGCGCAAGGTACTTTTCTTATTATGTTAGCGTTGGCAAGCGTAACGGCTATATTGGTCTATTTTGTCCGATGCGAACAATGCCATACATCACAAGTTCAGAATCCTTTACGACGACTGCCGTCTTTGGGGGTGCCATGGAGCATATTGTTTCCCTCAAAACGCTGCCCGGTTTGCGGTAAAGAACGCATTTGATGAAACCAATTACACTCGGTGACCGCAGTTGAGCGTACTTGAGACATTGGATCAATCAATGCAATGTCGGCGGAGAACCCGCCACTAACGGCTACTCGCGAGCGTCATCCAATTCAGACGTTGAGGCTCATTTAACTCATGGCACGTGCGCTATGTGAAATTACTTCTTCTACAACCTCGTTTGGCCCGTACGAAAGGCTCGCATGAAGAACAATGGAATTCGCGGATCTGAAGAAACTCTTATCGTTTTAACAATTAGCATATTACTGGTTACTTCATTTTGTGATTTTTATAACGCATTTTTATCAAATCCATTCCCTGGAGAGATAGAGTTATATCGCAAGATTGGAAAATGGCTCATTGTAGTGCGTAGCATACTCAGTACATGGCCATGCTTTATTGCGGGGCTATTGTGTGGGTTTATATTTGCAAGGCGCGCTATGTTGTATACAGGTATTGCCGTGATGCCGGTAGCGGCAATGTGTGTTCTTGGCTTTACGGACGGCTACGGTCTTATTGCAACTTCCAACCTCTTGTTTGTTTTTGGTCTTTCATGTCTGGGAGCAAAGTTAGGTCAAGGCATTAACCATTCCTATAGAATCCCCACCCCATTCGTGCCGGACAGCACAAGTGTTTTACGGCTCACTCTATGCGGGCTTGCTAGTTTTGTAGTTGCATTGCTTACAATTTGTGTAGTGGCAATTGTACATAACGTATTGATCGGGCGTATCAAGCCAGAGACGATACCGGCTCTCGCATTTTTCACAGCATGTCTTGTTGCGGTGACGTACATTCGTTTTGCAATCCGAAGCCGCATCGTGACGCACATCGATCCAGACTTTTCACTCAAGCGGGACGGAGCCCCTTAACTTCACGCTGAATGTCCGGTTTCGGGAAATGGTGATGCCGGCTTTGGATTTATTTCTGCCCGTTGCCACCGTCCATTTTCGGGTAATTCAATTTCAAATTGCATGACGATCAGACTGCAATATCGATTGGATAGCCTGTTTCAGATCAAGTTTGAATTGCTGCAAATGAACATGAGGTTTTCTTAACCCTGACACTGTGGACAATAGAAAGTCGAACGCTGTCCCTGTCGTAGTTGTTTGATGGGGGTGCCGCAGCGGCGGCAGGGTTCTCCTGTCCTGCCGTAAACGAAGTAGTGTTGCTGGAAGTAGCCTTGCTTGCCGTCGCTGTCGACATAGTCGCGCAGGCTGCTGCCGCCTTTCTTGATTGCCGCGCGCAACACCTCCTTGATGGTTCTGGTCAATTCCGCACAACGTTCCCTGCTAAGTCTGCCTGCGGCGAGTTGCGGCCGTATTCCGGCGCGGAACAGCGCCTCGTTGGCGTAGATGTTGCCCACGCCGACCACTACATGATTATCCATGATGACCAGCTTGATCGCTGCCTTGCGTTTGCGCGTGGCGGCGTAAAGATATTCGGCATCAAATTCGGCTTGCAACGGCTCGGGACCGAGCGCTGCCAGCAAGGGGTGTTGCGCGACATCGCCTTCGTGCCATAGCACGGCTCCGAAACGGCGCGGGTCGCGCAGGCGCAGCAATTGTCCGCTGTCCAGAACCAAATCGAAGTGGTCGTGTTTTTCTGCGGGCGTGCCAACAGGCTGGATGCGCAAGCTGCCGCTCATGCCCAGGTGCAGGATGAGTGTGCCGTGATCGAATGCGAGGAGCAGATATTTGGCGCGCCGCTGCAGGTCGCGCACGGTTTGTCCTTGCAATAATTTAGGCAGATTACCGGGGATGGGCCAGCGCAGGCTGGCATTGCGGATGACGACGTCAGCGATCTGCCGATTATTGAGATGCGGCGCGATGCCGCGCAGCGTGGTTTCTACTTCGGGTAGTTCTGGCATTGCCTTAGTGTTTTCTGCGCCACCACTGCAGCGCACCCATGGCGACGAGCAGCAGCGGCAGTACCACCAGGAAGCTCACGCTGAGGACGGTGAGCTGGTTTTTGCTCAGGGATATCTTGCCGTCTTTTGCCGCACGCGGTTGTATGGCGATGAGGCGTTCCTCATTTGCCAGCCAGTTCACCATGTTGACGCCGAGATCGAGGTTGCCGCCGTTGCCGGAATAGACGTTGGCCAGGAAAGCGCCGCTGCCCACCACGATGATGCGTTGTTCGCGGTCTTTTACATTGCGTTGCAGTGAGACGGCAAGGTCGGCTGGTCCGGGGATGTCGCGGTTCTTGTCGAAGCGCTTGCTGTCCCTGTTTTCGCTAACCCAGCCGCGCGCTGCGCCTTCCACCAGCATATGCGATTCCCATTCATGGTTCTGTTCGATGCTCAGCGCGCGTGCATCCGGATAAACCGTGATGAGGTCGAAGTTCCGGGTGACGGCGTGTTGCGGGTAGCCCGTACCAATCGTCCAGTTTGTCGGCGCGTTCATTTCCTGTGAGGAAGGATCGAGCACGATGCCCGGCAAAAATGTGATGCCCAGTTTTTCAGCCAGTGGTTCCAGTCCGCGCAGCGGTTCGGCATCCACCAGCCACAGCAGGTTGCCGCCGTTGTCGATATAGCGCAGCAGCTTGTTGACTTCGCCCTGCATCAGTTTGGTTTGCGGGTGGGTGATCACAAGCATGCTGGTATTGGCGGGCACCTCCTGCGCGACGGTAAGATTGAGGCTGGCGGTGCGATATCCGAGTTGTTGCAGGCGTGCGCTGAATTCGCCGAGGTCATGGTTGGCCGGGCCGTCCAGCTTGCGTTCGCCGTGCCCGCTCAGATACATGAGCAGTTGATCCTTGTTGTGCGCCAGGCGCAGCAGCGCACTGGAAAGCGTCTGTTCGTTCAGGATGGTGATGTGTTCACTGCGCCCTCCGAACTCCACCACCATCTCGCCGTTGTTCTTGATGGAAGCCTTGCGCATGGCCTCCGCGTCCTTCACCGGATCGATAAAGTTCAGCGAAATATCGGGTTTGTAGCGCTGGTAGAGCGCGACGAATTCACGGATTAGTTTGCGTATGTCGCCGAGTTGCGCATCTTTCTCGGTTGCGTATACCGTGATTTTTACCGGGCCTTTCAGCATGGCCAGCGCATCCACGCTGCCCGGCTCCAGGCTGTTCAGCGCGTTCTGCGTGACGTCACGCTGTGCCGGATAACGTGCGGCCAACTGGAATAGCGCGCCCGCAGCCGCCAGTACCAGCAGCAGCGAAACGATACGGATGAGCAGGGGCAGGAAGCGTTTCATGATGCGTGCCGCCTCTCGTTGTTCAAATGGCGTATGGTCAGCCACAGCAAGGTGGTGATGACCAGCACGAAATAAATCAGGTCGGCGCTGTTGACCAGCCCGGTGTTCAGGTTCTGGAAGTGCGCGCTGGGTGCGATCGAGCGCAGGAAGCTGCGGTTATCGCTGGCTGTCATTTCTATCAGCCACAATCCGAACGACAGCCCCAGCGCACTGATTGCAGCGATGATGGGCTGCTTGTTCCATGCCGAAAAATACAAACCCAGCGCTGCATAACTGGCGGCGAGCAACAGCAGGCCCAGAATATTGGAGGCCATGAGGCCGATGTCGGCGTGCGTGCCGAGCAGCAGCGTGGACAGCATGGCGGCGCATCCGCCCACGATGAGTACCAGCAACAACAGCAGGCCGAGGAATTTCCCCAGCACGATATGTGTTACCGAGATGGGGGCGGTGAGCAACAGCACCCAGGTCTGGTTGCGGCGTTCCTCGGCGATGAGGCGCATGGTGAACAGGGGAATCAATATCATCAGCATCAACGCCATTACGCCGCACAATGGTGCCGCAATGGAAATCGTTGCGCCCGGTGCGTTATCGAGTTGCGCCAGCTGCGCCTGCACTTGCAGATAGTCGTCGATGCGTCCGAAGTAGAACCAGGCGAACAGGAATTGCATCAGTGCCAGCATCCACCAAGTGGAAGGCGTGGCGAACAGGCTGCGAAATTCCTTTTTGGCGATGGTGAGTATCATCTGGAGGCGGCCTCGAAAAATTGAAGATCGCGAAGCATCGATTGCCCCCTCTCCCTTTGGGGGAGGGTTGGGGTGGGGGAAGCAGTCGTGGCGAATCGTCGTTTCATTGTGCTGCTTCCGGATATGACTGCCGGGTGATTTGCAGGAACGCTTCTTCCATGTTGCCTTTTTCCAGCATTTCGGCGCTGCTGCCGCTGTAGATCAGGCGACCTTTTTGCAGGATGATCACGCGGTCGCACAGGCTTTCCGCTTCGTTCAGCAGGTGCGTGGAAAGAATCACGCTGCAGCAGTCGCCGAGTTCACGGATGAGGGTGCGAATGTCGCGTATCTGTGCCGGGTCCAAGCCGACGGTGGGTTCGTCCAGCACGATGACTGCCGGGTTATGGATGATGGCTTGCGCAATGCCAACGCGCTGCTGGTAGCCTTTGGAAAGCGAGCCGATGACTTTCTTGCCACAGTCCTGCAAGCCGCAGCGCTGTTTGGCCAAGGCCAGTGCCTCGGCAAGTTTGGCGGACGGAATGTGGTGCAGGCGTGCGGCAAAGCGCAGAAATCCGTCGACGCGCATGTCGCGGTAGAGCGGCGGGTGTTCCGGCAGGAACCCGATGCAGGCTTTGGCCAGTCGAGGTTGTTGCAGCAAGTCGAAGTCGCATACTTCGATTTGTCCGCTATTCGGCGGCAACGCTCCGGTGAGCATCTGCAAGGTAGTGCTTTTGCCCGCGCCGTTGTGTCCCAGCACGCCCAATACCTCGCCACGCCGCAATTCCAGCGATACGCCATCCACGACCAGACGGTTGTCGCGGCGGCATACCAGATCGCGGGCGGAAAGGGTGAGGGGAGCGGTCATTGCTGTGGGAGGGGGTTGGATCGTTGGCGATGGACAGAATATAACCCAATACCCTGCGCGATACCAAAACGCCCTGCTCAGGCCAAACAGGTTGCTGAAACCGGAAAGCGTGGTGCCATGTTTGCGGAAGGAGAAGGTAGAGGGGTGAATAGTTGAACTTTAAGCAGATTTCGCCAATTATGTCCGTATTTCGAGTGCGGATATTTTGCCGGTTGGCGAACCTGTGAATCTCCAAACATGTCCATGTTCTCGGGTAGAATCAAGCACGTTGCGATATGGGTGACCATTACGGTCAATAATTCAGGATGCTCCATTTGATTGAATCAATGAAAATTCCGGTGTTGTTATGTTCGTTGGCCGTTCTATGCGGTTGTGCGACGAGCTCGGACGTCAAGAGTTCTGACGCTCCTGTTGCGGCGCAGGAAACTGCGGCGACACAGGTGCCGCAAACGCCGTCAGCGGAACCGCAAAAACTGGTTTCTGCCCATGACATCACCGCTGAATGGTGGGTACTGTTCAGGTCGCCACAGATCAGCGAGCATGTCAACCGCGCTTTCATGGCCAATCCGAACACCCAGGCAGTGCAGGCGACGCTGCGGCGGGCGCAGGAAAATTCCGTGATCCGGCAGGGGCTCTTGTATTCCAGGGGCGGCAATCTGCCTTTGCAAAGTTCGCCTGGACAACAAGGCGGCGGGCAATCCTACTATAACCTGCATATCGCCCAGTTGACGGTGGGCTATGTACCGGAAGTGCTGAACATCAATCGCGGATCGGCAGAATCAACGAAGAATCAGGCCGAGATACAGCAGGAAGCAGCTTTTTTCACGCTCTCTTCCAATGTGGTCGCCGCTGCCATACAGGAATCTTCTCTACGCGCGCAGATTGAGGCGCATTTGAATATCATCGGTTTGAACCGGCAGGCTCTGGAAATAGTGCACAACCAGTTCAAGCTCGGTTATGTCTCCGAGCAGGAGGTTACCCAGCGCGAGCTGGATGCCGCACATGCACAGCAGGCGCTGGTTCCGTTGCAACAACAATTGGAACAGACGCGCGATCTGTTGCACATGCTGTCGGGCAATTTGCCGGACCCGGATTCGGATACCGAAGACGCTTTCAGGCTGGAAGATGTGCGTCTGTCGAAGGAGTTGCCGCCGAGCCTGTCGTCCAGGCTGGTGGAGCAGCGCCCTGATGTTCGTGCTGCCGAGGCCTATCTGCGTTCTGCCGCAGCGCAGTACGGAGTGGAAATCGTCAACACGCTTCCACGGTTCACGATCACCGCTGCGACAGGAGGCCAGACGGCCTCGCCAGCATGGATGCTCAGGGATGGAGGCCGATTTTTCGACCTGAATGGCAATGTTGCACAGTTCATGTTTGGAGCAAACGCGTTGCGCTCAAAATCGCGTGCCGCGCAGCAAGTGTTGGGCAAGGCCGCGGTGCAATACCGCAATGTGGTGATGGCTGCGCTGCAGGACGTGGCCGACACTCTGGGCATCATTCAGGCGGATGTTCGCGCGCTGGAGGCGGCTGTACAGGCGGCCCACTCGGCGGGTGAAACAGGAGAATTGACACGCAAGCGTTACGAGGCCGGTTCGGTGGATTTCCCGACCATGCGGGTGGCGCAACAGAATGAGCAGCTCGTAAACATCAGTCTGGCGCAGGCGCAAGCCAACCGGTTGGGTGACGCAGTCACGTTATTCCAGGCTCTGGGGGGGCGTTGGTGGAAGCTGGAAGAAACGGACAAGGCCAAAGCGAAGGGGCCCTGAATCAATCGAACGGATTAGTTCTTGCTTTGTCTCAAACAGTATCGATTACCAGAAAGGGCTGTATTCAGCCAGCAATATCAAGCTTGCTGCCACGGAATGCGGCCCATGATTGACAGGCCGCCCACACTGTAGGCCGTTGCACGAGTGAGGTAGAGTTCGGCTAATATGTCGCCCTGCACCGAAATAAATCAATATGATGAACTTCCATACACGTTATTTCTTATTTTTTCTCGTCGCCTTGCTGTCGGCCTGCGCGAGCACGCCGCAAGAGACTGAATCCGGTATCTCAACACCCTCTGTTCAGGCCAATCTGGAACAGATCGTCGAGACGCCCAAACTTGATTTGCCCAATGTTGAACTGACCGACCATCTGTTGTACGAGTTTTTGCTCGGCGACATTGCGATGCAACGCAACAAGCCCGAATTGGCGGCACAGGCTTATCTTGATCTGGCAAAGACCACGCGCGATCCGCGTGTGGCAAGACGCGCAGCGCAAGTGGCATATGAGGCGCGCCAATACGATACTGCGGTGGAATCTTTCAAATTGTGGCAGGAACTGGAACCTTCATCGCCGCTGGCCAAGCAGATGCTGCTCTCGCTGTTGTTGAGCGGTGGCAAACTGCAGGAAGCCCGACCGTCTCTGGATGCGGTTTTGAAGGCCGATCCCGCTAATGCGGGGCGCACGTTTACCAGCATCTACCCATTGATCGCCCGTTCGCCTGACAAGGCGGGCACGTTACAGTGGATGATTGATGCGACCCGTCCTTATCCGGAAGTGGCGGAAGGGCATTTGACAGTGGCGCAAGCCGCGCAAGCGGCAGGCAAGAGAGAGCTGGCGCTGACGGAGGCTCACCGCGCGGTCATCCTGAAACCGGATTGGGACATGGCTGTGGTGTTCGAGGCAGAGTTGTACCTGAGCAGCGAACCGTCGAAAGGGCTGGAACTGCTGAAGAAGTACCTGGATGCACATCCCGATAACAAAGAACTGCGCCTGTACTATGCACGCGCTTTGCTCAGCCAGAAACAGTTTGCCGCTGCGCGAGAAGAGTTTCAGCGCCTGTTGAGGGACAAACCCGACAGCCCGGATCTGGCCTTTGCCATTGCATTGATTTCCATGCAAATGGGTGAATACGATCGCGCTGAGCAGGAAATGCAGTTGGCGCTGAGAAAGGGAGGCAAGGAAGAGAGCGCGGTGCATTACTACCTTGCGCAGTTGAACGAAGCGAGGCAAAACGATGCAGCGGCGCTGGAACATTATCGTCAGGTGAAGGATGGCGAATACTTCTATACCGCCCGGTTGCGCGAGGTTGGCTTGCTGGACAAAGCGGGCAAGCTGGACGAGGCGCGCGAAGCCTTGCATCGCGCAGAAGCGAAGAATGACCAGCAACGCGTGCAGTTGACGCTGATCGACGCGCAATTGCTGCGCGAGGACAAGAAATACGAAGCCAGTTTTCAGGTGTTGCAACAGGGACTGGAGAAGTTCCCCGATCAACCAGACCTGCTCTATCAGACCGCGATGGCGGCCGACAAGCTGAACAAAACCGAGTTGTTCGAGCAATTGATACGCAAGCTGATGAAAATCACGCCTGACAATGCGCATGCCTACAACGCGCTGGGCTACAGCCTGCTGGATCGCAATGTGCGTGTCCCGGAAGCAATGAAACTGGTGGAGAAGGCCTATCAACTCGCACCGGACGATGCCGCCATTATCGACAGCATGGGCTGGGGGGAATACCTGATGGGTAATCTCGACAAGAGCGAGGGATACCTGCGCCGCGCCTTCACGGCCAATCCCGACCCCGAGATCGCAGCCCATCTGGGCGAAGTGCTGTGGAAAAAGGGCGACAAGGAAGGCGCACGCAAAGTCTGGGAAGACAGTGCAAAATCCAATCCCGATAACGATGCACTCAAAGCGGTGATGAAACGTTTCATTCCCTGATATGCGCTTTCCCTTGTTGCTGCTGATACTGCTGACGGGCTGTGCGACGGCGCCTGTGGCAGTGCAGCGCCCGGTGCAGGCCGATGCGCCGTTCGCTTTTAACGGGCGTATTGCGATCAAACAGGGCGACAAGCACGATAACGCGGGAGTGCGCTGGGTGCACAGCGCGGCAGAAGATGAAATTCTGTTGCTCGCTCCACTGGGGCAAACGATGGCGCGTATTCACCGCGATGCGCAGGAAGCCACGCTGGAAGCTTCCGGCAAACACTACGCAGATCATGATATGGAATCCCTGATGCAGCAAGTACTGGGCTGGCAGCTGCCGTTGGCAGGCTTGCGTTATTGGGTTACCGCCTTGCCCGCGCCCGGGGACGAGTTCAGTATCGAACGCGATGCGAATGGGCAAATCAGCGCGCTGCGCCAACAGGGTTGGGAGATCGGTTACACCCGTTATGCCGCGGCCACGCCAGATGCCCTGCCGTTACGCCTTAAGTTGCAGCGCAACGGCATGGAGGTCTTGCTGCTCATTGACGAATGGGAGGCGCAATGAACGTACTGACATGCCCGGCTCCCGCCAAACTCAATCTCTTCCTGCACGTCGTTGGGCGCCGCGCCGACGGTTATCATCTGCTGCAAACCCTGTTCCGTTTCATCGACTTGAACGATACCCTGCATTTCACCTTGCGCACGGACGGTGACGTACGCCGAATCAACGCGCTGGAAGGGGTGCCGCCGGAACAGGATCTGTGCGTGCGCGCCGCGCGCCTGCTGCAACGGGAAACCGGCTGCAAGCTGGGCGTGGACATTGAACTGGGAAAGCGCATCCCCATGGGTGGCGGCCTGGGGGGCGGCAGTTCGGATGCGGCAACCACCTTGCTGGCGCTGAATCGGCTGTGGGAGCTGGGTTTGTCACGCGAGCGCCTGATGCAGCTGGGATTGAGTCTGGGCGCCGATGTGCCGGTGTTTGTGTTCGGTGAGAACGCCTTTGCCGAAGGGGTGGGCGAGCAATTGCAGTCCTATCCCTTGCCCGAGGCGTGGTACGTGGTGCTGTGCCCCCCGGTGCATGTGCCTACGGCCCAGATATTCACTCATCCAGAATTGACACGAAATACGATTTCGATGACAATGCGCGCCCTTCCGAAGGGGCTGGATTTTCGGGCCGGAAGCCTGAAAGGGCTGAAAAACGACCTGCAGGCTGTGGCGTGCAAGTTGTACCCGGCAGTGGCTGAACATCTGGCGTGGCTGGCGAAGTTTGCGCCTGCATTGATGACCGGCTCGGGTGCATGCGTGTTTGCCGAGTTCGCCACGGAAGCGGAAGCACTAGCGGTATTGCAGCAGTTGCCCCCGGATATGCGCGGATTTGTCGCGCGAGGCTTGCAACAGCACCCGCTGAAAGATTTTGCAGTATAAACTGTTTAATGATTTGTTTTTAAACGGTTTGTTAGTGTTATTGGGGAGTCGCCAAGTGGTAAGGCATCGGATTTTGATTCCGACATTCGTAGGTTCGATCCCTACCTCCCCAGCCAGATTTTCAATCTAGTTGTGATGGGCGTTCGCGCCCATTTTATTTTGCGAGGTGACCATGTCCGGCGACATGATGGTTTTCACCGGTAACGCCAACCCAAAGCTCGCGCAGGATGTCGCGAAGTATCTGCACATCCATCTCGGTCGTGCTACGGTTGGTCGTTTCTCCGATGGCGAAGTGATGGTCGAGATCCTGGAGCATGTGCGCGGCAAGGATATTTTCATCCTGCAATCCACCTGCGTACCGACCAACGACAGCCTGATGGAAGTCATGGTAATGGTGGACGCGCTGAAGCGTGCCTCTGCTGCCCGGATTACCGCAGCCATGCCGTATTTCGGTTATGCCCGCCAGGATAGACGCCCGCGCTCGGCGCGTGTGGCAATCACCGCCAAAGTGGTGGCAGACATGCTGGTCGGCGTCGGCGTCGACCGCCTGCTGACCATGGACTTGCACTCCGACCAGATTCAGGGCTTCTTCGATATCCCGGTGGACAACATTTACGCCGCGCCTATCCTGTTGTCGGATGTGTGGAAGCAGAATTACAAGGACTTGATCGTGGTTTCGCCGGACGTGGGCGGTGTGGTACGTGCGCGTGCGCTGGCCAAACGCCTGGAATCGGACCTGGCCATTATCGACAAACGTCGTCCCAAACCGAACGTGGCCAAGGTCATGAACATCATCGGCGATGTGGCGGGACGTACCTGCATCATCATGGATGACATGGTGGATACCGCCAACACGCTGTGCGAAGCGGCCAATGCCTTGAAGGAAAAGGGCGCCGAGCGCGTGATCGCTTACTGTACGCACCCGGTGCTGTCCGGCCCGGCGATCGAGCGCCTGGAAAAATCCGCCATCGATGAACTGGTGGTTACCGACACCATTCCGTTGCGCGAAGAAGCGCGCAACTGCAAGCGCATCCGCCAACTGAGCGTGGCGGAGCTGATGGCCGAAACCATGCGTCGCATCAATGCGGAGGAATCGGTCAGTTCGCTGTTCATGGATTAAGTATTTGCGATGATCATTTCGGTCATCGCGCAACCCGAAGCTCACTGGTCGCGGCGAGCTTCACTAGAAGTGGAGAAGTAAAATGGCTATTGAAATTGCAGCAACAACACGTAAAGCGCAAGGAACGGGTGCGAGCCGCCGTCTGCGTAAAACGAATCGCGTTCCCGGCATCGTTTACGGCACCGGCGAAGCAACCATGATCGAAGTTGATCACAACACATTGTATTTCGCACTGCGCAAGGAAGCGTTCCACGCTTCCGTTCTGTCGCTGGATCTGGACGGCAAAAAGCAGGACGTTCTCCTGCGTGACTTCCAGATGCACCCGTTCCGTCAGCAAGTGCAACACATCGATTTTCAGCGCGTCGATGCGAAGAAGAAGATTCACATGAAGATTCCGTTGCACTTCATTAACTCCGACATCGCTCCTGGCGTGAAGACCGGCGGCGGTATTATCAGCCACGTGTTGAACGATCTGAACATCGCCTGCTTGCCGGCCGATCTGCCCACAGCGATCGAAGTGGATCTGGCCAATCTGGATCTGGGTCACTCCATCCACGTATCCGACATCAAGCTGCCCAAGGGCGTTGAAGTGGCGGGTCATCACAAGGCAATCGATGCAGTGGCGACGGTTCAAGTGCCGCGTGGTCACGTTGAAGCGGCCGCTGAAGCTGCTGCCGCTGCTGACGCTTCCGCTGCTGCCACAGCCGCCGCGGCTCCTGCAGCTGCCGCCGCAGCGAAGCCTGCAGCAGACGCCGCCAAGAAGTAATTTGTACTTCGAACAACCCGCCATGACATCGAACGGTGCATGGCGGGTTTTTTCATTATGAGCGAACCCATTAAATTAGTCGTCGGGCTGGGCAATCCCGGCAGGGAATACGAAGCCACGCGCCATAACGCCGGGTTCTGGTGGGTGGATGAATTTGCGCGTACGCAAAGCGTGAATTTCAAAACCGACAACAAGTTCCACGGCTTGGTTGCACGTGCCACGGTACACGGACATGAAACGCATTTGCTCAAGCCGCAGACCTTCATGAACGTCAGCGGCCGTGCGGTAGTGGCGCTGGCGCTGTTTTACAAAATATTGCCGGACCAGATACTGGTCGTGCACGACGAGCTGGATTTACCGCCGGGCAGTGCCAAGCTCAAGCTGGGCGGCGGGCATGGCGGGCACAACGGGCTGAAGGACATCATCGCGCATCTCGGCAGCAAGGAATTCTGGCGCTTGCGCATCGGCATCGGCCATCCCGGCGATCGTGACCAGGTTGTCAATTACGTGCTGAATGCGCCGCGCAAGGAAGAACAGGGTTTGATCGAAGAAGCGATGCAGCAAGCGCAGAATGTTGCGCCGCTCATCATCGAAGGCAAACTGGAAGCAGCGATGCTGAAGCTGCACAGCAATTAACCAAGGAAACAATCATGAGTTTGAAATGCGGTATCGTCGGTCTTCCCAACGTGGGCAAATCCACGCTGTTCAATGCACTCACCAAAGCGGGCATTGCGGCGGAGAATTACCCGTTCTGCACCATTGAGCCTAACGTCGGCATCGTCGAAGTACCCGATCCGCGCATGGCCGAGCTGGCGAAGATCGTCAATCCGCAGCGCATGCAGCCCGCCATCGTCGAGTTCGTCGATATCGCCGGGTTGGTTGCGGGCGCCTCCAAGGGCGAAGGTCTGGGCAATCAGTTCCTCGCCAACATCCGCGAGACCGATGCCATCGTCAACGTCGTGCGCTGTTTCGATGACGAGAATGTGGTGCACGTGGCCGGCAAGGTCGATCCGATCTCTGATATCGAAGTGATCCTCACCGAACTGGCGCTGGCCGACCTCGCCGTGGTGGAACGCACCATTCAGCGCGACGGCAAGAAAGCCAAGTCCGGCGACAAGGATGCGCAGAAACTGGTTGCCATACTCGAGCGCTTGTTGCCGCACCTGAATGAAGGCAAGCCTGCACGCACGTTTAACCTGAGCGATGACGAAAAACTGATCATCAAGCCGCTCTGCCTGCTCACCATCAAACCCGCGATGTATGTCGGTAACGTGCTGGAAGACGGTTTCGAAAACAATCCGCACCTGGATAAATTGCGCGAGCACGCGGCGAAAGAGGGCGCACCGGTGGTGGCGCTGTGCGCCAAGATCGAAGCCGAACTGGCCGATCTCGACGATGCCGACAAACTGGAATTCCTCGCCGACCTCGGACTCGACGAACCCGGTTTGAACAAACTGATCCGTACCGGCTACAACTTGCTGGGCCTGCAAACCTACTTCACCGCCGGCGTGAAGGAAGTGCGTGCCTGGACTATCCACAAGGGTGATACCGCGCCGCAAGCGGCCGGCGTCATTCACACCGATTTCGAAAAAGGCTTCATCCGCGCGCAGACTATCTCCTACGCCGATTTCATCGCCTGCAAGGGAGAGCATGGTGCAAAGGAAGCTGGCAAGATGCGTGTCGAAGGAAAAGAATATGTCGTGCAGGACGGAGATGTCATGAATTTCCTCTTTAACGTTTAATCCGCTTTGCGCGGCGCGTTCTGTTACACTGCGCGCCGCGATATCGTTTCAGTCTAGTTGTCGCCGCCGATTCCGGTTCGTAGTACCTACCTCATTCAGCCTCAGACTGGCGTTCTTGTTGAACGACAGGCCGTTTGTTACAAGAAAGAAATTAAATGTCATTTGCATCTCTCGGCTTGTCCGAAGAACTCGTTCGCGCTGTTACCGAGCGCGGTTATACCGAACCTACGCCCATTCAGGCGCAGGCCATTCCCGTTATTTTGAAAGGCGGCGACCTGATGGGCGGCGCGCAGACCGGTACCGGCAAGACTGCCGGTTTCACGCTGCCGCTGTTGCAACGCCTGATGGAGAAACCGATCGCGGGCAAGGCACACATCCGCGCGCTGGTGCTTACCCCGACCCGCGAACTTGCTGCCCAAGTGGAAGAAAGCGTGCGCATCTACGGCAAGCATTTGCCGCTCAAATCCATGATGATGTTCGGCGGCGTCAATATCAATCCGCAGATCAAGCAACTGCATGGCCGCGTGGATATTCTGGTGGCGACACCGGGACGACTGCTCGATCACTTGCATCAGAAAACCGTGGATTTGTCGCATGTCGAGATACTGGTGCTGGACGAAGCCGACCGTATGCTGGACATGGGCTTCATCCGTGACATCAAGCGTGTGCTTGCGGTGCTGCCCAAACAACGCCAGAACCTGCTGTTCTCTGCTACCTTCTCCGATGAAATCAAGCTGCTGGCCGATGGCCTGCTCAACAAGCCGGTGCTGATCGAAGTGGCGCGCCGCAATGCGACGGCCGAATTGATCGAGCAACGCGTGTATCCGGTGGATCGCGAAAAGAAGCGCGTACTGCTCACCAAGCTCATCAAGGATAACAACTGGTTCCAGGTGCTGGTGTTTACGCGCACCAAGCATGGCGCAAACAACCTGGCCGACCATTTGAACAAGGAAGGCATTCCTTCGCTGGCGATTCACGGCAACAAGAGCCAGGCAGCACGCACGCGTGCACTGGCCGAATTCAAGACAGCCAAGCTGCAAGTGCTGGTGGCAACCGACATTGCCGCACGCGGTATCGACATCATCGAACTGCCGCACGTGGTGAACTACGAGCTGCCCAACGTATCGGAAGATTACGTGCATCGCATCGGCCGTACCGGACGTGCAGGCAGCAACGGCGAAGCAAGCTCGCTGGTGTGCATCGACGAACACAAATTGCTGCATGACATCGAGCGGCTTATCAAGCGCGAGATTCCCGTGGTGCAAGTGCCCGGGTTCGAACCGGATCCGCGCATCAAGGCCGAGCCTATCCTGAACGGCCAGAATCGCGGTCAGGGCGGACGCGGGCAAGGACAAGGTCGCGGTCAATCCGCACCGCGTTCCGGCGGCGGGCAAGCCCGTACCGGTACCGGTCAAGCTCGCACAGGCGGAGGGCCGCGCAGTGGCGGCGGCAAACCGGCTGGTGGAGCGAGCCGTGGTGCCGTGCCATCTGGAGCGCAACACCGTTCAGGCGGAAGAGGTCGCTGATACTCCCTTCCCCCGCAGGCGGGGGAAGGGCTGGGGATGAGGGGCTGTGAGTACAAAGTAATTTTGTGTGTAATCACCAACCCTCACCCTAACCCCTCTCCCGCTTGCGGGAGAGGGGCTTAAACGGGGCATACAAATGAATAAAACAGTAACCAACGAAGAAGCCATCGCAGCCACCAAATTGTGGCTGGAGAAGGCAGTGATCGGCCTCAACCTGTGCCCGTTCGCCAAGGGCGTGCACGTCAAGGGACAGATACGCTACTTCGTGAGCGCCGCACAAACGCCGGAAGAGTTGTTGAAGGATGTGATGAGCGAGCTGGAAGTTCTGGCAGAAGCCAGCCGTGAGAAGATCGACACCATCCTGTTGATACATCCGCACGTACTGACCGACTTCCTCGACTACAACGATTTTCTGGCAGTGGTGGATGCGGCGCTGGAAGAAGTCGATCTGGGCGGAGAATTGCAAGTTGCCAGCATGCATCCGCTCTATCAGTTCGCCGACACCGAGTTGGACGACATCACCAACTACACCAACCGTTCGCCGTATCCGACGCTGCATCTGATCCGCGAAGTCAGTATCGACGAGGCGGTGGCTGCGTTTCCTGAAGCCGAGATGATTTTCGAAAGAAACATGGAAACCATGCGCAAGCTGGGGCATGAAGGCTGGAATGGGTTGGGACTGGCGGAAGTGCAGCTTCATAAGAAGTAAGTTTCTCACTCCCGCACAGCCGGGAATGACGGTATCCTTGCTTCCATGGAAACGAAACCTGATCACTCTTTTTCTTCACTTACTCCCGACTGCGTACTAAACGCACTGGAGAGCATAGGTCTGCGCTGCGACGGGCGTTTGCTTGCCCTCAACAGCTACGAAAATCGCGTATACCAGGTCGGCATCGAAGACAGCGCACCGCTGGTGGCCAAGTTCTACCGCCCACTTCGCTGGACCGACGAGGCAATTCTCGAAGAACACACCTTCGTAAAGGAACTGGTCGAGCGCGAGATACCCGTCGTTCCTGCCTTGGAGATAGCCGGCAAAACATTGCATTTGTTTGACGGCTTCCGCTTCTCGGTCTTCACCAAGCATGGAGGCCGCGCGCCGGAACTGGAAAACCGCGACACGCTGGAATGGCTGGGACGCTTTCTCGGACGCATTCACGCCGTCGGCGCCATCAGGAATTATCAGCATCGCCCTACACTCGATATAGAAACGTTCGGCACTGAACCACGCGACTATTTGCTGTCCAATGGATTCATCCCCGCCGACATCGACGCGGCTTATCGTAGTGTGGCGCAACAGGCACTGGATGGCGTGCGCCATTGTTTCGATCGGGCCGGTGCGGTGAAGCAATTACGATTGCACGGTGATTGCCATGCAGGCAATGTACTGTGGACTGACGATGGCCCGCATTTCGTCGACTTCGACGACAGTCGCATGGGACCGGCGGTGCAAGACTTGTGGATGCTGCTTTCCGGTGAACGCGAAGATCGCGTGCGGCAGATGGGCGACGTGCTGGCTGGCTATGAGGATTTTTACGAATTTGATGCGCGCGAACTGCATCTTATCGAGGCCTTGCGCACCCTGCGGCTGATTCACTACGCCGGGTGGTTGGCAAAGCGCTGGGACGACGCCGCCTTCAAGCAAGCCTTTCCGTGGTTCAACACGCAAATTTACTGGCAGAATCGTATTCTGGAATTGCGCGAGCAGATCGCGCTGATGGACGAACCCCCGCTGTGGCAAACCTAGAGGTAGTCTTAACTCAATAAATACCTGCGCTATACTGACGGTCAGCCTGTTATAAGCAAATAGGAGGCGCCATGAACAACGACGATCAAAACTGTCCGTTCTGTCATCCTGATAGTGTCCTGCTCGGGAATGATTTGGCCTATGTAAAGCAGGACAAATTCCCGGTCAACCCCGGCCATCTCCTGATCATTCCCCGACGTCATGTTGCCGATTTCTTCCTCACCACCGAGGCGGAGAAAGCCGCCATGCTGTTCTTGCTGGATAAGGCGAAAAACCATATCGACGAAAAATATGTTCCCGCCGGTTACAACGTCGGTATCAACGTTGGTGAAGTTGCGGGGCAGACGGTCATGCACGTCCATCTGCACCTCATTCCCCGCTATCCGGGCGATCTGGAAAAACCCCGCGGCGGCGTGCGCGGAGTAATTCCATCCAGGCAGTCATATTGAATTTGCAGCGCGGCAAGGGTTGAGAACGGTTTTGTGTCGATATGTGTTCGCACGTACAGACATATAACTGAAATTTGTTATGGTTACTCTGTTTGATCACGCAATCCAACCTTCTGAGGAGGCTCCATGTACACCTGCATTGAAAACATTCACGCCCGTGAAATTCTCGACTCACGCGGCAATCCCACCGTTGAGGTGGAAGTTACTCTCGAAGATGGTTCCTTCGGTCGCGCGGCAGTGCCATCCGGTGCTTCTACCGGGGTGCATGAGGCGCTGGAATTGCGCGATGGCGACAAGAAGCGCTACGACGGCAAGGGTGTAAAAAAAGCCGTTGGTCACGTCAACAAGGAAATCGCCGATGCGCTTATCGGCATGGATGCGCTCGATCAGGGTGCGATTGATCGCGCCATGATCGAGCTGGACGGCACCCCCCACAAGAAAAAACTCGGTGCCAATGCAATTCTCGGCGTGAGTCTGGCGACAGCCCGAGCCGCTGCGGAAGCCAGCAACCTGCCGCTATTTCGCTACCTCGGGGGGGCAGCGGCAAACCGCCTGCCGGTGCCGATGTTCAACATTCTTAACGGTGGCGTGCATGCCAACTGGCAAGGTACAGACTTGCAGGAATTCATGATTGCCCCGGTGGGTGCGCCCAACTTCACAGAAGCGTTGCGCTGGGGCAGCGAGATTTACCATACCCTGAAAAAAGTGCTCAAGGACGGCGGCTATACCACCGGTGTGGGCGACGAGGGCGGCTTTGCACCCGCGCTGAAGCGCAATGTCGATGCCATGGACCTGATCGTCAAATCCATCGAAGGCGCTGGCTATCGTCCCGGCGAGGATGTGGTGATTGCGCTCGATCCGGCCTCCAGCGGTTTCTACGAGGACGGGCTGTACAACTTGCGCACCGAGAAGCGCAAGGTGAGTTCCGCCGAAATGATTGCGATGTATGCCGAGTGGGCAAAGAAGTATCCTTTCGTCGTGCTGGAAGATGGATTGGCGGAAGACGACTGGGAGGGATGGAAATTATTGAATCGCGAACTTGGCGGCAAGCTTGAACTAGTGGGGGATGACCTGTTCGTTACCAACGTGGATCGCATCCAGCGCGGTATTGATGAAAATGCCGCCAACGCAGTGCTGATCAAGCTCAACCAGATCGGCACGCTCACCGAAACCATCGCCGCAGTGAACCTGGCCTACAGCGCCAACTGGGGCGCGATGGTGTCGCATCGCAGCGGCGAAACGGTGGACAGCTTTATCGCCGACCTCACCGTGGCGTTGGGCACCGGCCATCTCAAGACCGGCGCACCGTGCCGCGGCGAGCGTCTGGAAAAGTACAACCAGTTGATGCGCATCGAGGAATATCTGGGCGATTCGGCGGTGTATGCCGGACGCAAAGCGTTCGTGCGTTAGGTACAATCCGGTACTCACCCCGTCTCCTCGGTGAGATGGGGGGCAGCACCCGTCTATAAACCATGAAACCGAATTCAAACACATGCCCTTGCGGCAGCACCAAACTCTACTCAACTTGTTGCGCTCGCTACTTGGAAGGCAACGAGCCCGCTCCCACCTCAGAAGCCCTCATGCGCTCCCGCTACACTGCTTATACCCTGCAGTGCGAAGACTATCTGTTGGCAACCTGGCATTCATCCACGCGCCCATCCGCATTGGGCTTGGCAGAAGACACACAAACCAAATGGTTAGGGTTGGAAGTAAAAAGCCAGCAGCAGGATGTCGACCATGCCATCGTCGAATTCGTCGCGCGTTACAAAGTAAATGGTCGTGCGCATCGGTTGCATGAAACCAGCCGTTTTGTGTGCGAAGACGGACGATGGTTTTATGTGGACGGGGATGTGGATTGAATGCCCTCCCTATAGCAAATGGATTCCGTGCCGCTATTATCTGTGACACACTAGGTATGAATTCCTGTTTTGCCGGGTAAACAATTCTCATGGCTCCAAAAAACATCGGGCGCTTCTCTGTTATTCATGAACTGGGCAAAGGGACTCAGGGGGCAGTCTATCTTGCCCATGATCCGCAACTGGAACGCCAGGTAGCCATCAAGACACTGCGCCCGGGTTCCACACATACCGAAAGCCTGTTGCGCGAGGCTCGCATCGTCAGCAAATTGCAGCATGCCAACATCGTCCCTTTGTACGACGCGGGTGATTACCAGGGCGAACCCTATCTGGTCTGCGCCTATGTTGAAGGCGGCACCCTGCAGCAGATGCTGAAGGATGGCGCGCTGTCACAGGTCAAGTCGGCGGAAATTATTTGCTCACTGCTGGATGCGCTCGAATATGCGCATCAGCATGGCGTAATGCACCTCGACATCAAGCCGGGCAACATCATGATCGGGCAGCGCGGCCAGCCGATGCTGATGGACTTTGGCATCGCCCGGCTGATGAAGGAGCAGAGCGATGACAGCCAGGAAGTGATCGGTACGCCGCAATACATGGCGCCGGAGTGCATTTCCAATGGGACGATAGATGCCAGTTCCGACCTGTATTCTGTCGGCATGGTGCTGTATGAGATGGTCACCGGCATCCCGGCGTTCACCGGCGATAATGCCTTCAATGTGATGAACCGCGTGGTGCATGAGCCGGCCCTGGCGCCTTCTGTGCATAATCCGGCACTGGATGAAAAACTGGAAGCGATCATCCTGAAGTCCATAGCCAAGCGCAAGGAGGAACGCTATCCAAACGCGTCAACCATGCGCAACGCGCTCAAGGAATATCTGGGCACGCTGGGCGAAGCGGTTGCCAAGGACACGCACAGCACGCTGGATTTTCTGCTGCGGCGCATGCGCAGCAAGAGTGATTTTCCCGCGCTGTCCAGCATCATCACCGAGATCAACAAGATCGTTGCATCCGAGTCGGATAGCGCCAACAAACTTGCGCGCGTGATCCTGCAGGATTTTGCACTGACCAACAAACTGCTCAGGCTGGTCAATACCGTTTCCTACGGCCAATTCGGCGGCAATATCAGTACCGTTTCCAAGGCAGTCGTGATCATGGGGTTCGAGACGGTGCGCAATATCGCGATGTCGCTGATCATGCTCGAATTCATGCAGAACAAACCCCTGGCCAACCAGCTTAGGGACGAAGTGGTCGGATCGTTCTTCTCCGGCGTGCTGGCAATCCAGCTGGCGGTGGGGCGCAATATCCGCGATGCCGAGGAGTTGATGATCTGCGCCATGTTCCAGAATCTCGGGCGCATGCTGGTGACTTATTATTTCTTCGAGGAAAGCCAGGAGATATCCCGCCTCATCGAGCAGGGGGAGAGCGAAGACCAGGCCGTTATCCAGGTATTGGGGTTGACCTACAACCAGATCGGCATCGGTGTTGCCAAGAGCTGGAACTTCCCCAAGCGCCTGCTTGACGGCATGACAAAGTTGCCTGTCGGAGAGCCGATAAAAAAGCCCACACAGCCGATCGATCACGTACGGGCAACGGTGAGCATGGCGAACGAATTGTGCGAGATCGCAACGAACTCGGATCCGCATGAAAAATCCCGCGAACTGAACAAACTGCGCTCCCGCTACCAGGATGCGATCGATGTTCCTGAGTACAAACTGAATGCGGTGCTGGAAAGCAGTCTGCAGGAATTGACGAGCAGAGCCTTGACGCTGGAGATAAATACGTCGCGCAGCTCGATCGTAAGCAAGGTGCGCAAATGGACCGGGGAGGCTATCGACACGATTCCGGAAGGTACAAAAAAAGCTGATGTGATGGGCGGCGTGCATGGTATCGAGTCGGCTCTGAATGCCAGTGATGAGAAAGATGCGCTTGCCAAGTCCGACCCGGCTACCGTCCTGGGTGCAGGTATACAGGATGTGACCAACACGCTGGTGGAAGACTTCAATCTTAACGACGTGCTGCTGATGGTGCTGGAGACTATGTATCGCGGTCTCGGGTTCAAGCGCGCGATCATCTGCATCCGGGATAACAAGATCAACTCCATGGTGGCACGCATGGGGCTTGGTGCCGGCGTCGATGAGGTGATCCCGCATTTCCGGTTCAAGCTGGCGTTCGAGTCGGACGTGTTTCACCTTGCGATTGAAAAAGGCGTGGACATCGTCATTGAGGATCTGCGATCGGAAAGCATTGCCGATAAAATCCCCGCCTGGTACAGGGAGTTGGTCGATGCACAGAGCTTTATTCTGTTGCCCGTGGTCATCAACAAGAAAACCATCGGGCTCTTTTATGCCGACATGCAGGTGGCCAATAGCCTGAAACTTTCAGAACAACAGCTGTCGCTGTTGCGCACCCTGCGCAATCAGGCGGTACTGGCGATCAAGCAGAAGATGTAGTGGTTAGGTGCAAAGATTGATGCGCAAGGTTGCATATGCCGTAACAGGTTCAATATTTATTGGCCCAGAGGAACCCACATGCAGAACGATTTTTTCCATCGCATCTGGACTCCCGGCGCTTTCCCGCCAAGGAGAATATTGCTGGCAAGCTTGTCGGCAATGTTGCTTATTTTCTTTCTTGACTGGATTTCGCCTCCCGAAATTCGTCTGCACATCCTTTATATTTTTCCGCTGGTCTTGATCGTTCTTCAGAGTGAACGCCAGATCGACACAGTGGTGGCCTTTGTTCTGGCGACCGCGCTTCAGGTGGCAACTTTTCTTCAACATGGATACTCTTTGGCGCCATTCGCCACTGATCTGGTTGTTGCGCTTGCTTCGTCATTATTGTCGGTTCAGTTGGCAAAATCGTTCAGAAGAAACTATCTTGAAGCGGTAAATATTTCAATTACAGATTGGTTAACCGGTTTGCACAATCGAAGAAGTTTTGAAGGCATCATTGATATGGAAATTGAACGTCAGAAACGTTATGGAGGCATGTTCTCCCTGGCGATCATCGACCTGGATGGATTCAAGTTGCTGAATGATACACGCGGGCACCAGGATGGCGACTCGGCTTTGCGGCTGGTTGCAAAGGTGTTGAAGGAAAACACGCGGCACTCAGATTCCATTGCCCGTATTGGCGGGGATGAATTTGCAATTCTTATGCCAAATTCATCCAGAGATGACTGCATCTCGCTTTGCCAACAACTTTCCATGGAATTGGCCGGCCGAATGGTCGATAAGGGTTTTGCGATCACGGCGAGTATTGGTTGCGCTTCATTTGATCAAAGTCCGGGTTTCACTCCGGCGGCTTTGGCGAAAGCTGATAAAGCGATGTATGAAGCCAAGGCCAAAGGAAAGAATTGCGTTGTTTGTCTCTGAATAGCCATTCCGTATGTCACAGACCAGGAGGCGCAATAGCGCTCTTCTGAACTCGTCGAAGGGCAATGTGCATTGCGCTGGCCTTAACGCACCCTGCGCGGGCTACAATGCAGTTTCCCAATTCGAAGCAAAACGACACCAGCCAATCATGAACACAGAAACTGAAAACAACTACCTGGTGATCACTGCCTCCGGCGATGACAAGATCGGCCTGGTTGATCGGCTTGCGGGCCGCATCACCGACAGTGGCTGCAACATCGAAGAGAGTCGCATGGCCGTCCTGGAAGGGAAATTCGCCCTCATCATGCTAGTCTCCGGCTCATGGCATGCACTCTCCAAACTGGAAGGATTGATGACCTCGCTCGGCGAGCAACTCGGACTCACCATCATCCACAAACGCACAGGCAAACGCGAACGAGCGGAGCCTGCCATCCCCTACACCGTCGAAGTCGTGGCCATGGATCAACCCGGCATCGTGCGCAGCCTCGCGGCATTCTTTTCCCGCAACGGTATCAACATCGAAGAACTGCAGACCAACACCTATCCCGCACCGCACACCGGCACGCCCCTGTCCTCCGTCGTCATGACGGTGGGGCTTCATGGCAAAGTGCACATACCTACCTTGCGCAGCGATTTCCTTGATTATTGCGACGAGCTTAATCTGGATGCGACGTTCGAGCCGGTACGGGGGTGATGCGGAAGTGTTTTGTCCTGTGACTTGACCCGATTCGCTTTCATCCGCTAACTCAGGTTGCAAACGGCAACGTCAGGTGGAAAATGGCACCTTGACCTTCCTGCGGGTCTATCCATAACTGGCCGCCATTCTCCTCGATCAGTGAGCGGCTGATGGTGAGTCCCATGCCGATGCCTTTTGATTTGGTGGTAAAGAATGGCTCAAACAGGTGATGAAAATCTTCACTCCTGATTCCCGGCCCATTGTCCCGGATCGTCACTTGGGCAACGCCTTCATTCTTCTTGGTGCACACTGTCACGGTAATGGTAGGCAGGGGCACATCGGCTTCACGCATGGCGTCGATGCTGTTGTGTAACAGGTTGAACAACACTTTTTGCACATGGGTGCGGTTGGCCCGGATTAGTGGGAGCCCATGCTCCAGTTGCAGAATGGGGTGGAATTGCAGTTCGTGTTCGGTCTTTGCCACATTCAGGACATCAAATATTTCCTGGTTAAGATCAAATTCATCGGCTGAAAACTCTTCAGTACTCAGCAATGCGAGCAGTTCGCGGATTGATTGGCCGGCGCGCTGGGCTTGCTGTTCACATTTCTCCATGGCTTTGCGGATTTTATCGGGATTTGATTTTTCGGCATTCATCAGCATGAGCGCAGCCTGACTATATGTAGCGATGGCCAGAAGCGGCTGATTCAACTCGTGGGCAATGGCGGCAGCGGTCTGGGCGGCGATATGCTGCTTTTGCAATGATTCCATTTCATTCCGCCGCTCAAGGATTTCCTTCTCCATCGTTTTTCGTTCGGTGATATCGATAAATGAAGCAATGTAATGGGTGATGCTTCCGTCGGGGGCGGCGACAGCGGAGATGGTCAGCAACTGGATACAGATATGGCCGTTCTTGTGCTTGTTTTTTATCTCACCGCGCCAGTAATGTTGTGTTTTCAGGCTTGTCCACATTTGCTGATAGAACGCATTGTCATGCAGTCCGGATTTGAGTATCGCTGTTGTCTTGCCTTTTAATTCCTCCGTGCTGTAGCCGGTCAATTGGGTGAATGCGTGGTTGCCCCTCAGGATGACGCCGTTAACATCGGTCACGATCATTCCCTCATGCGATTCGAAGGCAATGGCGGCGATACGCAGCTCTTCTTCGGCCTGTCTGCTTGCGGTGATGTCTTCGACGATTGACCAGATATATTGATTGCCATCACGGCCTGTCACCAGCATGCCATTGAGTCTCAGCGGGATCAGGCTTCCATCCTTGCGCACATACTCTTTTTCGTAGGGGCCGTAGCGGCCGGTGCTGGCAAGAGAGTCCAGTTGCTGCACTTCCTGAGCTGAGTATTTTTTCGGCGTCAGAGTCCAGTAATCGAGCTCATTCAATTCCTCCCTGGTATAGCCGCAAATGTGCCGGAATGCTTCGTTGAACTCGATGTAATGGCCTTTCATGTCAGCCAACGCGATACCCAGCGGCGAAAGTTCATAGAGGTTGCGTAGCTTATCTTCACTTTCATGCAAGGCGTTTTCGGCGCGTTTGCGATTTGAAATATCACGGATGAAAGAACTGAACTCATAACCGTCAGCCGTCTTGATCGGCGAAATGGTCAATTCGACCGGGAACTCGCTCCCGTCACGGCGCAGGGCGAATATCTCTATCCGCGTATTGAGTACTGCCCCTTCGCCCGTGGAGAGAAAACGATTCATGCCGCGAATATGTGCTTCGCGGTAGCGATCGGGAACAATGGTTTCGTACATCAGTCGTCCGATGGCTTCATCGTGACGCCACCCGAAAATATGTTCTGCCTGTTTGTTCCACCCGGTAATGACGCCTTTTGCGTCTATCAGCAAGACGGCATCGAGCGCATTCTCGAAAATGGATGCCAGGAATTCTATTTGTTCGTGCCTCATGGTTGTGCAATTTTCATCGAATATAGAAAATGCCTTATGCATGATACATCCGCTGTTGGCTCGCCGCCCTGATCAACTTGCCGGGACAAAGACATATACGCACTCATACTATACTCCTCCGCGTCATTCGATTCCCAGCCCCAGCCACTCATCCGACTATAGCCTGGTCGGCAATTCAGTCAGCTTTCGGCCATCGAACTGTGGGGCCGGCTTACGAATGGCTATGCCGTTCGGGCCACGTGTCTGGTCAAAGCAGCCCGGCTCAGGTAAATTGGACGTTGTGGCTGTGCGAACAATACCAATGATTCGAATGGAGCGAAGATGACGACAGTTTGCAAGGTGTGCGGGAATGAAACGGTTTCAGCCAATCAGGCAGCACCCGGCAGCATCACTTTCGGGATATGCGAGGCATGCGTTATTCAGGTGTCTGCCACGCCTGACAGCCGTGCGGTACTTGAGGCCATCCACGCCCCCATCCTGTTGCTGCATGGCAATCCGCGGCAGGTAGTCAGCGCAAACAAAATGGCGCTCAGGCTGTTCGGGAAAGAAATATACGAATTTGCCGGGCACCGGGGCGGACAGGTATTCGACTGCATTCATTCGTTTACGGAAGCAGGTTGCGGCATGGATTCGAATTGCGAGCCCTGCAAGATCAAGAATGCGATTGTCGATACGTTCAATACCGGGGAGTCGCACAATAGCGTAGCCACTACGCTGCAAATCAAAAAAGCCGACGGCACCAAGGATTATGTGATGCAGGTATCGACCGAAAAAGCGGGTGACCTGGCGTTGGTCAGGGTTGAGCGCTTCGACTGCGAGGCCTGATCTGTATTGGTTCAAACTCGACAATATGAAGCATTCGACTTACCAGAAAAGCGTGCAGTGGCTGAAAACAAATCCCGCTCTGGATGAGCTTTGCGCCAGATATCCGGCGGAATGGACATCCGTGCAGAATGAAATTTCCGCCATCGTCGAGCGCGGCGTTGCCGATGAACTAAAAACCTATCTGGCGCGGCTATCGTCACTGGAAAAATCCCCTTCCGGGAATCCGCAGCAAAACATGGAAGCAGCATTGTCGCAATTCGTCCGCAGTCGCATGGCACACGAATCGGTCAAGAAACTATGCCTGTCAACGCTGGCGGCGGACAGCGGGGTAAAGAAAGGCAAGCTGCGCTTCAATCTGTTCAATGGATTCCTTGCGCAGAAACTGCTGTTTGCCCAGGAACTGGAGCGCAAGCCGGTTTCACTGTTCTGGTTTCGCCTGCTGTGGCCGCTGGTCTGGCAGAAAAAACGTCTAATGCCCTTGGTGCAACCCAGAGGAATCTATTGTTTCTATTCTCGTGCGCTGGTTGATGCGCTCGCCGCGATGATCGCTGGCAGAAATTGCCTGGAAATCGGTGCAGGGGATGGCACCTTGAGCCGCTTCCTGAAAAACTGCGGAGTACAACTCGTTGCAACCGACTCGCATGACTGGAACACGGCGATGCAATATTCGGAATGGGTGATCAAGCTCGATGCACGGGCAGCGCTGGCCACCTACCGGCCGGAAGTGGTTGTCTGTTCCTGGCCGCCGGCGCAGAATGATTTTGAACGCGAGGTGTTCAATACACCCAACGTGCAACTCTATATTGTGATTGGTAGCCGTCACCAGTTTGCCTTCGGTAATTGGAAAGATTACCGGCAGCAAACGGCTTTTGATCTGGAAGAAGACAAAGCGCTGGGAACACTGCTGTTGCCGCCGGAACTGGAATCGGCAGTTTATGTGTTCCGGCGCAGAAGGAATGCGCTATGACCGACAAATCCGAAAAGCTGCGCATCGACAAATGGCTGTGGGCGGCACGCTTTTACAAGACGCGTAGCCTGGCTGCCGATGCGGTGGAAAGCGGCAAGGTGACGATGGACGAAGCGCGCATCAAGCCTGCCAAGGCAATCGGCGTGGGCGACCGGCTGGACATCCGCCTCGGGCAATATCGTTTTGAGATCGAAGTGCTGGCGCTGTCCAATCGGCGCGGTGGCGCGCCGGAAGCGCAGAAACTTTATCGCGAGAGCGACGAAAGCAAGGCGCGGCGTGCGGAGATTGCGGCCAATCTGAAGGCGCTGCCGCAACCTACGTTCAAGGGCAGGCCGACCAAGCGCGACCGGCGCGACATCGAGCGTTTTGAATCAGGAACCAAGACCGGACGCAAGAGTGTCTGGGGCGATCCGGAATAATCTGCATTACCTTCAATTATGACGAACCAAACTAGCGGCAAGCCGCGCACATCAAAGTGGCGCACTCTTGTCATTGAGCTGCTGCTATTCATTGCCGTTGTTGCAGCAGTCCGAGCCTGGCAGCAACGCGATATGGTCAGCGGTGCGGCTCCTGTTCTGAAGGGTGTGACGCTCGCAGGCCAGCCTTACAAATTGCCGGTACATCCCGCTCGTCCCGTGCTGGTGCACTTCTGGGCGACTTGGTGCCCGGTTTGCCGCACCGAACAGGGTTCCATTGCCGCCATTGCGCACGACAATCCGGACGTCATTACTATCGCCATGCAAAGCGGCAAGCCGGAAGAGGTTGTCGGCTACATGCGCGAACAGGGGATCGATTTTTCTGCACTAAACGACCCGGCTGGCGACATCTCGGCTGCGTGGGGCGTACACGCCGTACCTGCGAGTTTTATCATCGGGCCGGATGGTCAGATACGTTTCGTCGAAGTCGGCTATACCACCAGCCTGGGGCTCAGGCTGCGGCTCTGGCTGGCGGGAATGTGATTCCGGACAACGCGGCGCTCTGTGTCCTATGCAGTTGCGGAAGAATTGCATGTGACAACAGGATTCGGCCGGTAGCTGCGTCAATCAGCACTTCTGCAGATTTATCACCGTGCCTGACTTCCACCAGATAGGCAGTGCTGTCCGGTTTGATATCGACAAGGCTGCTTCCCGATACGGCATCATTCGCGGCAATATGCGACCGTGTTTTGACCAGCGTAATGCTGCATCTCGAATAATCTTCCGCTTCGGCCTCATAGCGCCCGTCGACAAAGCCTACAGCGGCGGTCAAGGCGATAATGCCAGCGGCACCCGGTAATATTCTCAGTTTCTTCATGGTTGTCCCAATGTATTTCCCATACGAGAGCAGGGTCTGAGTGGCGAGTCCGGAAAAAGTTCACGCCATTTTCAACTCTGATTCGCAGAAATATTTTGGACTCACGAATTCCAGACTTGGAAGTATTGTTATTGAACTGCCGGGAAGGAAGTTGTCACCTACTGGTGATGTTTTCGCTGGAAATCTTTCATGAAGCCAACCAGTTGCTCCACTGCCGGCAGTGTGAGCCCGTTGTAAAGCGAGGCGCGAACGCCGCCGGTGGAACGGTGTCCGGCTAGCCCGGAGAACCCGGCCGCTTCTGCCTCGGCCAGGAATTGCTTTTCGATTTCCGGATTGGACAGGTTGAAAGTAACGTTCATCAGCGAGCGGTCTTTCGTTTCGACCCTGCCGCGATAGAAGTTGTCGCTGCTGTCGAGCAGGTGATACATCAGTTTGGCCTTGTTGCTGTTGATTTTGGCCATTTGCTCCAGACCGCCGATGTCGTTGAGCAGCCAGCGCGTAATCAGCAACACGACATAAATCGCAAACACAGGCGGTGTGTTGTAGTTGGAATGCGACTGGATATGGTTGCGGTAATCCAGAAAGCCGGGCAGGTCGTCAGGTGCGTGCTGGACCACTTCGTCGCGAATCAGCACAACCGTAACACCGGCCGGGCCGATGTTCTTTTGTGCATGTGCGTAGATTAGCGAATAGCGGTTTGCTTCGCAGGGTTGCGACAAAAAATCCGACGACATGTCACAAACGCGCGGCACATCGTCGCGTCCCAGCACACGGTGAAACTGCAGACCTTCCACCGTTTCATTGGAGATGTAGTGGAGGTAGGCGGCGTCCGGCGAAAAAACCAGTTCTTCGTCGCGCGGCAACTGGCGGTAGCCGCCGGCTTCGCCGCTCCACAGTTCGTGTATCGAACCTTCCCGTTTGGCTTCAGTGATCGCTTTGCCGCTCCAGTAACCGGTGTGCAGGTATTCTGCAGACGACTTTTTCCCCCGCAACAAGGTCATCGGTATCATCGAGAATTGTTGTGTCGTGCCGCCCTGCAGGAACAGTATGTGATAGTTGTCGGTCAACCCAAGAAGCTTGCGGATATTGTTTTCCAGCTCGGTGACGACAGATTCGAACCAGTCGGTGCGATGGCTGATGCCCAGAATGGACAAGCCGACGCCGGGTACCTCGAGGATGGATTGCTGAACCTGCTGTAACACGCTTTCCGGCAATGCGCCTGGGCCAGCGGAAAAATTGAGGTTGTTGAGCGGTTTCATGGGCGTGAGTTTACTTGTTGGTCAGCCGGAAAAGATAATCCAGAAATGCGGTTCTGGCTTTTTCCATGTGGACTTGCTTGTAGGGGAACAAGTCTTCCGGATCCATGGCATGCACAACCATGGTGTGATCCACTTCGAATATCAGCAGTTTGCCGTCTTGTGTCTCCGCGCAGTCGATGCAAACATAATCCAGGTGCGTGCGCTGATAGATTGCCTCCAGTGCGGCGCGGTGGCGTTGCGCAAAATCGTCGAACTGCTCCATGAAGGCTTTTTCTTCTTCCCGCTTTTGGGCATCTTCATACATGCCCGCATTGACGTAATGGATCATCCAGTTCGACGAAACGCCCAGGTGACTGGCATAAGGTTTGCCGTCCACCAGTACGACGCGGTATTTGCGAAACAGACCATCTTTGCCGCTGTAATCGATAAACGGCGAGATGAAAAATTCTTCGTCTGCCACTTTGGCAAGATAGTCCACTAGTTCGCCAGCCTTCTCGATTTTGGCCAGGTCACGCCCGGCATGTGATCCGACCGGGCGTACGATAATGGGAACGTCACAACCAGCATATTGTTCCGCCAGCAGGACTTTGCCTGAGGCGATATCCTGCAACAATGCACGCGGTGCGTGAAGTGTCGGCGGTATGAGCAAGCCCGGCGCGTCCTGCAACAGCTTGCTGACTGCCTCGCGTCCCGTGGGCGGAATATATTGTGGTTTGTTGATGACGGGTTTTGGCCAATGTGCCAACGCCTGTTCCAGTGCTGACAGTGCTTCGCGATTTTCATCCGCTTCGCAAATTGCCACGAACAGCGCATCGTGTTCGGGGATTGGCAGGGATAATGGATTCCCCGGGGTAACGTAGTAATAGATCAGATCGACATCGCAGTTTTCCAGCAAACAATCGAGCGGCGTATTCGCGGAGATGTCACCGGGAACCGACAGCATCAGCAGGCGTACCCTGGCGGGCTGGATTGCCGCGGCGAGGCGGTAGATGCGCTGTTGTTGCAGGGCCAGAGCCTGGATCGACAACCCAACATCGCGTTGGCCGAAGCACTGCACGACAACCGATAAATTCATCCACAGCACGGCATCGGTGGCATTTTGCCCGGCCTGTTCCAGCATCTTTTGGCCGAGGGGGCGCAAATCGATGCCGCCTACGCTTGCGCGAAGAAACGGGGCCAGTCCCAGAAAAGGAGTTTCGGCGTTGTTGTCTTGAGTGAGCGTGGTCGTCATTTTTATTCTTGTGCCTGCTTGTCTGTGTTGGGGCGACTCCAGGTGCCCTTGCTGTTGCGGTATCCAGTATCGCCCGAACAATTCAGCGCGATGATTGTTAACCCAAGATTAGTTCACCGGGGCAGTTTTAATGCGGTGAATAGAGGGGAGGAAACAATGCAATAAGATGCTTTGCATGCAGGATTGAAATGATCAATGCACTCACCAGCTATTCACCGGCGCATTTGGCTATTTCCACATTGGTCGGCAATTCCAGGCAATGCCTCAGATCGAGATCATGCGAGCGGCCCAGTGTTCTTTTTGCGCGCTTGTGCATTTTTGATCGTTTAACGGGAGGCTGCGTTTCCTGAGTGGTAGCAGGTGGGGTTAACACGGAAGTTGTTTCCGCCGAAGCTGCTGGTGTGACTGCCGCAGGCTGCATCGCGGCAGGTTGTGTCTTTTGCACCGTCTCATCGGCAGCATATACTGTCCAGCCGAATAGCAAAGTCGCGGTCGCAATCAGATTCAGAATCGTGCTTTTCATGCATCTCTCCTTAAGTGACTGGTTACGCAATGTACCCGAATCCACTGGCTTTGACTATTCGCCTGCGACGATGCCGCCTTGAATTTGTTTCAGGTAAACATTTCGCGTGCTGTAGCCAAATCCTTGTCGAATCTTTCAAAGAAATCACGATACAAATCTGAAGCAAGCCCTATGCGTTTGACCGCCGTGATCTTGTCCCAATCGACGACTTTTGCCGTTGCGCGAGTTAGCATATTTGCCACCGTCACGATATCGGCGTAGCTGGCAAGAGCGCTGGCTGTTTCGCGATAGATATCCTCGTGAGCCTTTGGTATTTCAACCAGTTCCGACGGGAATTCCCAGATTTGCAGCAGTCGTTCGCCGACCAAAGTGCTGCATTTGCGGATGATCATATCCATCGCTGCGTCATCCACCGACAGATTCTTGTTATCGATGTGAAGCAGCAGGGGCAATTTGCCGATGTCGTGAATCAGCCCGGCCAGCATGGCCTGGTCCGGATTCAGATGCTTCTGGCTTCTTGCCAGCACGTAACTGGTCGCCGCCACTTCGCGGCTGTGATCCCAGAACTCGGTCAGATATTTCTTGAGTGCCGGTTTCCCAATAATGGAAAGTCTGGCCATCGAGACCGAAACAATCAGATTGCGCAGCATTTTGTAGCCTAAACGGGCGACTGCAGCATTGATGTTGTCCACCTTTGGTTTGCCGGTGTAGAGCGCGCTATTTGCAGTTCTGATTAACTGAGCGACAAATGCCGGATCAGTGGAAACAGCCGTCACGATCTGTCCGGCCGAGACATTGATATCATCCAGCATCCTCTGGACTTTTGCGGCCCACGCGGGCATGGCAGGCAGCACCAACTCGTTGCGTTCTATCGCCTGGGATAACTGATCCGCTATCGGGCATGCAGTCGAAGGTTTCATTGAATGAGTGCTTTGTCCTTGTTTGGAACGATTCTAACAAATTTCAGATGTCATCGTATTTGTATGGCTGCTCCACATTCGAGGAATGGATAATTCATCAAGAAGCGAACGACAGAGAGAACATAACAAGCGTGGACTTAAATACTATCGGTGTGAGCGAAATATCAGCGGCTCGGTAGTTGGCGGTGGTGTCCTCAAGATATGTTTCTTCATCTTTCCCATCACGAGCATCTCGCAATTTCTGCAATCGAATTCCAACCGGAGCTTCTCGCTGCCGTTGATCAATGTCATCGGTTCGGCGCGCACATGACCCTGTACGCCGATCACGCCTTTGGCTTGCCTGGGGCACAGACTCAACGAATAGCGGATGCAATGACGGGTGATCATCAGCGGGACTTCGCCCGCTTCTTCATGCGCTTCGTAGGCGGCCGCGATCAGTTTCACGCCGTGCTTGGCGTAGAAATCGCGCGCGGCGGAGTTGTATACGTTGGCGAGGAAGGAGAGGGTTTCTTCCGGATACTGCGCGGGCGGTTCAATCGCGGCTTTACGTACGAGATGCATGCAGGCTTTCAGGCGAGCGGCTTCCAGATGTTCTACTGCATCGCGGCGTAGTTTGTTCGCAAGTGAACTGGGCACGAACCACGGTTGTTTCCACTCGACAGCGAGTGCATTCAACTCAAAATCGGTATTGCCAAAACGTGCCAGCTGTTCGCGCACCCCGACTTCCGCTTCAACCAGATTCTTTGCGAGTTGTTTGTCAAAAGTGGCGGTGGCGGTGACAACGATGCCGTCTTCGTCCTGCAACGTGAGCGAGAAACCTTCGTCAGTCTCGGCAAATGTTGCGCTCACACCGATGCGGCGTTCGGCCGACTTCTTGGTGAGCGTTTGCTCCCACGCATGATCGCGGTTGCGGCTGATGGCGACGCCGGGGCGCAGACCCTGCAGCGTGTGCATGGGTTCGTTCGGATAAACGCGCCACACTTTGCCTTTGCGTTCGACCACGTTTGCCTGCAATCCAATCACCTCGCGCTTGTGCAGGTAATTCAGGCCGTCGCTGTTGGCCAGTTCTTCGTTTGATTCCATCTCGAACCACTTGTCGCCGACCTGTGTCACCGTACCCAGTTCCAGTCCGACGAAGGTGGGTGTGTCGAATGCACCGATGTCGGGCTTGCGTCCCTGTGTGAAGTAGTCCGTCGCTCCGCGATGGAAAGTCTTGTCCGGGTTGGGGGTGAACAGCAACCTGGTTTTGCCGCTGGAGGCGGCGTGCAGTTCAGGGCGTTCGTTCAATATCTCGTCGAGCAACTGGCGATAGTGGCCGGTGATGTTCTTTACATAGGGCGCCTCCTTGTAACGCCCCTCAATCTTGAAGCTGCGCACCCCAGCATCAATCAGTGCGCGCAGGTTGCCGCTCTGGTTGTTATCCTTTACCGACAGCAGATGTTTTTCGAAGGCGACAATCTGCCCCTTGGCATCCTGCAGCGTGTAGGGCAGGCGGCAGGCTTGTGAACAGTCGCCACGGTTGGCGCTGCGTCCGGTGTGCGCGTGGCTGATATTGCACTGGCCGGAATAGGCTACGCACAGCGCGCCGTGGATGAAGTGTTCGATGACGGTGTCGGCGGGCAAGGCGGCACGCACTTCGCCGATTTCCTGCAGGGTCAGTTCGCGCGCCAGCACGAGTTGCGAGAAGCCGACATCGGCCAGAAAGCGCGCTTTTTCCGGCGTGCGGATATCGCACTGGGTGGAAGCATGCAGATCAATCGGCGGCAAGTCGAGCTCAAGCAGTCCCATGTCCTGCACGATCAGTGCATCCACGCCCGCGTCGTAGCAGTCATAAGCCAGTTTGCACGCGGCTTCCAGTTCGTAATCGTGCAGGATGGTGTTGAGCGTGACGTAGATTCGCGCATGGAAGCGGTGCGCATATTTCACCAGTTCGGCGATGTCCTCCATCGAATTGCCCGCCTTGTCGCGTGCGCCGAAAGCGGGGCCGCCGATGTAGACGGCGTCAGCGCCGTGCAAAATGGCATCGCGGCCGATGGCAGTTGTTTTTGCCGGGGCGAGCAGTTCGAGAGCTTGGGAAGGGTATTCAGGCATGACAAGCGGATTATACCGGAGGGGCCGGCTTGCTTCCCGTTTCAACGCGTTTTGGTCAGGACGCGCGCAGCTCTTTACGGGCCGCAGAGATGATTCGAATAGCGGATTTGAGCAGAAGTATTACCAGGCAAGAGGCAACGAACAAATCCGGCCAAGCAGATCCCGTGGCCCATACACCCATTGCCGCGACCAGTACTGACAGATTCGAAGCAATGTCGTTGCGCGAGCATTCCCACACCGAGCTCATGTTGATATCTTCGTTACGGTGCCGCCAGAGCAGATAAAGGCAGATACCGTTTGCCGCCAGCCCAAGCAGGCTGAAGATGCTCATCGCCTCGAATATCGGCACCGCCGGATGCATTATCTTGTAGATGATTTGCGCTGTAACCGCGAGAGCAGCAACCAGAATGAGCATGCCTTTGAACATGGCGACGCGCGCCTTGATTCGGTTTCCCTTTGCCACCGCATAGATGCTGAGGGCGTAAGTGATGGCGTCGCCGAGATTGTCCAGGCTGTCGGACATCAGCGAGACCGAGCCGGCATAAAGTGCCGCTGCAACGATCACAAAAAACATCACGGCGTTGATCGCCAGAACAAGTTTCAAGGTCGTTCTTTGTCGTCCTTGCAATGCATTCAGTTCGCAACCGCCATCACAGCATCCACCCATTGGTAACCTTTCAACAGACTTGAGAATCTCGCAGGACGGAGAGTTTAACGCTTATGCGGGCATTTCACTTTGGCACAATCTGCATAAATGGAAAGCGAGTGATCGTGTATCTCGAAGCCCCGTTCGGCCGCGATCTTTTTCTGGCGCGCTTCGATGGATGCGTCGTAAAACTCTTCAACGTGTCCGCACTGCATGCACACGATGTGGTCGTGGTGCTTGCCTTGATTGAGCTCGAATACCGATTTTCCGCCTTCGAAGTTGTGGCGTACCAGCAAACCGGCCTGTTCGAACTGGGTCAGTACGCGGTAGACCGTGGCCAGGCCGACGTCATCGCCGGTGGATAACAACTGCTTGTATATGTCTTCCGCGCTCATATGGCGTTCCTGCCCGGATTCGAACAGACCCAGAATCTTGAGCCGGGGCAAGGTGGACTTCAGGCCGGCGTTTTTCAGGTTGTCCGGTTGCGATTTATCCATGACAGCTTGTCTCCCCATGTTAGTTTTGCGAATAATGCATGAAAGTGCTTGCAATTGCAAATGAGAACCATTATCGTTTACACAAACTCACAAAAAGGGACCGCCATGAAATTGATCTGCCTGTTTGCCTTGCTGTTGCCGTTTGCCGCTTTTGCTGACGATGTCGCCGTCTACACACTGACAATCAAGGATCATCGCTATCAACCGGAAGAACTGGTTGTTCCGGTCGGCAAGAAGATCAAGCTGCAGATCGAGAATAAGGATGCTACGGCGGAAGAATTCGAAAGTTTTGCCCTGAACCGGGAGAAAGTAGTTCCGGCGCAGGGCACTACAACGTTGTTGATCGGACCGCTGGATGCAGGCCGTTACCCGTTCATCGGCGAATTTTATGAAGAGTCCGCGCACGGCGTCATCGTCGCGAAATAGGAGAAGCAAGCCATGTTTGGAACTGCCATCATTGTTTTCAGGGAAGTGCTGGAAGCTGCGCTGATCATCGGGATCGTCGCTGCCGCCACGCATAACATTCCCGGCAGCCGTGGCTGGCTGTTTGCCGGGCTGCTGGCAGGACTGGTTGGTGCGGGTGTTGTCGCCGCTTTCACGGATGTAATCGGATCTTTTGCCAGCGGCATGGGGCAGGAACTGTTCAATGCCAGCGTGCTCGGTATTGCGGTGGTAATGCTGGCATGGCACAACATCTGGATGTCGTCGCACGGCGCGGCATTGGCAGCCAGCGCACGCGCAGTCGGCGGAGACATCCGCGATGGTCGCAGAGAGTGCTCGGTATTGTTGCTCATCGTCGGTCTGGCCGTGCTGCGGGAGGGCTCGGAAACCGTGTTGTTCCTGTATGGCATTGCAGCCACCGAGCAAGGTCGCTCTTCGATGATGCTGGGAGGTTTGATCGGTATGTCGCTTGGCATTGTCGCAGGTTACATGGTTTATGCCGGTTTGATGCGCATGCCCTTGCGCTGGTTCTTTACGGCGACCGGTGTCCTGGTGCTGCTGCTGGCAGCGGGGATGGCTTCGCAATCCGCGCGATTCCTGATCCAGGCCGACCTGCTACCCAGTCTGGCTGCTCCGTTGTGGGATACCTCCAGGTTGTTGCCGGAAAACGGAATTGCAGGGATGTTGTTGCATAGCCTGATCGGTTACGACTCGCGACCGGCAGGTATGCAACTCGTGTTTTATATCATTGCACTGGTCACCATCGGCACCGGCATGAAGTGGGCCAAACACGCGCACAAATAGAAACGTTCAACTCAAGGAATTGTTGGAATGAAAAGCAATAGTTGCACATTGATTTTCTGTCTGGGGCTGCTTAACACCTGTATTGCATATGCCAGCCCGGCGGATTACGTCTACACCCCCATCGTGGAATACGGCGAAAAGGAAATCGATTTCAAGTACGGAACTGCCAGGCAGAAGGACGGCTCACTCGCAGAGGCTGCCAGCGTGGGATTTGGCTACGGTGCCAAGGAATACTGGTTTACCGAGTTCTATTTGAAGCAGGAACGCACCGGCAACCAGATCGCAAACATTGCCGAGTGGGAAAACAAATTCCAGCTCACCGAATCCGGGAAGTACCCGCTGGATTTCGGTCTCATCACTGAGCTGGAAGCGGCGCTCAGCGCCAACACGCCATGGGAATTCAAGTTCGGCCCGTTAATGCAGACGGAGTTCGGCAAACTGCAGTTCAACGGAAACCTGCTGTTTGAGCGCGCCTTTGGCCATGAGGATGAGAGCGGTGCGCCCAATGCCACCATATTCAGTTACCAGTGGCAGGCCAAGTACCGCTGGAAACAGGAGTTCGAATACGGCCTGCAAGGAATCGGCGAGTTGGGGAAATGGAACGATTGGAGCAAACAGGCCGACCAGCTTCACAACGCCGGTCCTGCGGTCTTCGGCAAAGTCGTGCTCGGCAAGCACCAGGACATCAGATACAACGCGGCCTGGTTGTTCGGCACCAGCGAGGCCGCGCCCAAACATACTTTCAGGATGCAGGTCGAGTACGAATATTGAAATGGCCGTAAAAAGCCCAACCAGGAACGGCCTCCGGAATTACTTCGACCGGAAGATGATCTCTTTCATGCGTTGCAGTTTCGGATAGGCCACCGGTACAGTGAGCATGGTGCTGGCAACGGCCATCAGCAGCAGCGCGGTAAAGGTCTCGCTGGTGATGATCTGCTTGTCCAGCAGCACATTGACAAAGATGATCATGATGAGCGCCTTGGTTTGCAGTAGCCAGCCGATGATTGAGGCTTCGCCCGGTTTCCAGTTGAGTATCCTTCCGGCGATGTGAATACCCAGCAACTTTCCCGAGACTGAGGCAATTAGCAGCACGATTGCAACGAGAAACACTGCTGTTCCACCCACTGCCCAATTGGTGCGCAGGCCGGTGCTGAGGAAGAATACCGGCATGAGCATAAGAAACACGTGATGTCGCAGCAAGTCCATCTGCTTCTGGTCAAACCATTCGCTATCCATGACTGCTCCGGCAAGGAATGCACCGACCATGAAGTGCAGACCTGACCAGTCTGCTCCGAAGCCGCACACTGCCAGCCAGATCAGCATGGCAAACCAGCGATCGCGTTGAGGCATCCAGCGCATGAGTTTGCGGAACAGGTAGCTGGCGATGCCAAAGGCCAGCAGAAACCCGAACTGTTTCCCTACGCGTTCCCAATCCATCAGGATCAGCGCGAGCACGCCCCAGATGGCGATGTCGTCCAGACTGGCGTAACGCAGAATGCGCTGACCGATGGGCTGGCGCAGGATTTCCAGTTTTTCCATGAGCAGGATGAGAATGGGCAACGCGGTGACGGCGCAGGCCATGCCCACACCCGCAACAAACTGCCAGGTCATCGCCTTGGGGCCGATCCAGCCGTCGTACATCAGCATGCCCGCCGCAGCGACGCAGCCAAACAGCAACGGCGTACCCAATGCCAGTCCGGCAGTGACCACACTTTCGTTGCGGTGCTGCCATGCCTTGCGCAGGTCGAGCTCGATGCCGGCGATGCACACGAAAATCATCACGCCCCACCAGGCGATGCCGTTCAACGACTGGATTACCGTCGGGTTGAAAACAAAGTGGTAATAATCCGGGAATACCGCGCCGAGAATGCCGGGGCCAAGCAGAATGCCGGTGATGATCTGCACCACCACCAATGGTGCGTAATAGTCGGTCTTGCCCACACGCCAGATCAGGTAAGGGATGGTGAAGATCAGCGTCATCGCGATCAGGAAAATTTCGGTGGTGCTCATGGCGGCGTGCATGGTGTCGGTATCTCAATGAATTTTTACAGCCGCGAAGTATGCCATAAGAGCATGACCGGAATCAGCACAGGTGTATTGCCTGACTAACCTTGTCCGGCTTGGGCGAAGCGCAGATAATGTGACGCATCGGGGATAAGGCAGCCTCCCCGCTTCAAGACAGTTCATTGTCCAAGGCTTGCTCTGTAATTGGATAATCCAAGGAGGAGTCATGGGCACATCGCAGCAACAAACTTCTGGCAAAACGCCGCCCCCGGCACCTACGCTCGGCGAAGCTTTCAAGTACTGGCTCAAGCTGGGTTTCATCAGCTTTGGCGGTCCGGCCGGACAAATTTCGATGATGCACCAGGAGTTGGTCGAGCGGCGGCGCTGGATTTCCGAACATCGCTTTCTGCACGCCCTCAACTTCTGCATGCTATTGCCCGGCCCCGAGGCTATTCAGCTCGCCATCTATATCAGCTGGTTGATGCAGGGCATACGCGGTGCGGTCGTGGCAGGGGTCATGTTCTTTATGCCGGCCTTTGTGCTGCTGTCGCTGCTCGCCGGCATCTACCTCTCGTACGGCAATGTTCCGGCAGTGCAGGGCATTTTTTACGGTATCAAGCCTGCCGTGGTCGCCATCGTGCTATTTGCCGCCTGGCGCATCGGCTCGCGTTCGATAAAAAACAAAATACTGTTTGCCATCGCAGTGCTGGCTTTCATCGGCATCTTCATTTTCAAGATCGGCTTTCCCTGGATTGTGCTGGCTGCTGCCATTCTCGGCGCCATCGGTGGCAAGCTGATGCCCGATATGTTCAAGTCAGGTGGCGGGCATGGTGCAAGCAACAAGACCTACGGTCCGGCGCTGATCGACGACGACACACCGCCACCGGCACATGCGAAATTTTCCTGGACCAAACTCGCCGTCACGCTGGCGATCTTCGTGGCGATCTGGGCCGTGGGCATGCTGGCATTGCGCGGCCATGTAGAACAAGGCGGTCTGTATGACATGGGCGACTTCTTTACCAAGGCCGCTTTCCTGACTATCGGCGGCGCCTATGCCGTGCTGCCCTACGTCTATCAGGGTGCGGTGGAACAATTTGGCTGGCTCACCGGGCCGCAGATGATGGATGGACTGGCGCTTGGCGAAACGACGCCGGGGCCGCTTATCATGATCGTGACCTGGGTAGGTTATCTCGGTGGCGTGGCCAGGCATACCTTCGACAACCCCATTCTGGCCGGGCTTGCAGGCGCTGCTGTCGCCACCTTCTTTACCTTTCTGCCATCCTTCCTGTTCATCCTGGGTGCCGGACCTCTGGTGGAATCGACACGCGGCGAACTGAAATTCACCGCACCGCTGACCGCCATCACTGCCGCGGTGGTTGGCGTGATTATCAACCTTGCGGTCTTTTTCGCCTGGCATACCTTCTGGCCCAAGGCAACAGAAGCTGCACCTTTCACCGGCCCGTTTGATGCAATCCCGGTGGTTGTTGCAATCGTGTCTTTTATCGCCTTGTGGAAATACAAGGCGGACATCATGAAAGTGATCGGCGTCTGCGCGTTGTTCGGTCTTGTTTACTCCTTCATTGTCTGAGGTGACATCTTGAAATGGACTACGCGAGAACGCCCGAAGATCGACAGTATCGCCACCGGTACGATAAACGCAGCGAACAAGGCGAAGAAGTGGATGCCTACGATGGCGTCAGTCTTGCCGTGAGATAATGCGAACCGTTTGCAACGGTTCGCTGATAAAGCATGAAAAACAATAAATCGATCTTGCAGCAGGCTTTCTGGATGCTGCTGATAGCGTTGCCGCTAAACGCAAGCGGAGAAGGCTGGTCATTGGACGACACCGGTTCGAGGTGGGGAGAGTTTGCGTTTGGTTTTGCGTCCGGAATTGTCGGACATGAGGCAGGGCATATGCTGGTTGCAACTGCCAAAGGCTACCAGATCAGTCACGACGGGCTCTCCATCATTTATCCGGGAGCAAAAATGTCTCGTGCCAGCCATCTGCAGCTGGCCTCTGCCGGTTTTCAATCGCAGTGGATAATGTCGGAACTGGAGTTGCGCGACCAGAATGGGCGGGAGCATAAAAAACCGCCCAGTGATTTTGGCGCCGGCGTGGTGTGTTCCTACCTTGGGGTTTCTCTGGCTTACCTGACATTCCTGAAAAACCAGCAAACGGGAGATGTTTACGGCATGTCCAACGCGACGGGATATTCGCGCGGCCAGATCGGTTTGATGCTGGCCATCCCGGCCGTACTGGATACCTGGCGCCTGTTCGGAGACGATGTGCCGCAATGGGTGCCGACTGTATCGGTGATGAGCAAGGGCGTCGGCGCGGCCTGGATCTGGACTTATTGAATCTGCGTTGAGAGGACTATATTTTGCGGTAGGTCACAAAATGATATTCCAGCGGCTGCGGCGTTTCCTGTGATCGCACTTCGCGAGAAGTTTCCTGCCAGGCACTTGTATCGAATTCCGGAAAATGCGCATCGCCTTCCACATCCTGCTGGATTTCGGTGATGTAAAGCGTGTCCACGAGCGGCACGGCTTGTTGGTATAGCTCTGCTCCGCCCACGATAAAAATCTCTTCATCTCCGGCGCATGCTGCAATCGCTTCCTTCAGCGAATTCGCGATGACACAGCCTGAAATTTCCAGATCGGCATTGCGTGTCACGACAACGGTAGTGCGTCCCGGCAGCGGCTTGCCGATGGAATCGAACGTCTTTCGCCCCATGATCATGTGATGTCCCATGGTCTGCGTCTTGAAGTGTTTCAAATCTTCCGGGCAGCGCCAGGGCAGGGTGTTGTTCACGCCGATGGTGCGATTGCGCGCCATTGCCACTATCAAAGACAGCTTGCTCATACGGCTACAGGGGCTTTAATTGCAGGATGCGGATCGTAGCCTTCCAGTGTGAAATCCTCGAACTTGAATCCGAAAATATCCTTCACAGCCGGATTGATCTTCATGGTTGGCAATGCACGTGGTTCGCGTGACAACTGCAAACGAGTCTGATCCATGTGGTTGGAGTATAGGTGCGCATCACCGAAGGTATGCACGAAGTCGCCGTATTTCAGGCCGCACATCTGCGCCATCATCATGGTGAGCAAGGCGTAACTGGCGATATTGAACGGCACGCCGAGGAAGATATCGGCGCTACGCTGGTACAACTGGCACGAGAGCTTGCCGTCAGCGACATAGAACTGGAAGAAGGCATGGCAGGGGGCCAGCGCCATCTGGTCGAGTTCGCCGACGTTCCAGGCCGAGACGATAATGCGGCGCGAATCGGGATTGCCGATGAGTTGGTCGACCGCCACCTTGATCTGGTCGATCACGCGGCCGTCCACGGTTTCCCAGGAGCGCCATTGCTTGCCGTACACCGGTCCGAGGTCGCCGTTCTCGTCCGCCCATTCATCCCAGATGGAAACCCCATGGTCCTTGAGGTATTTGGTATTGGTGCTGCCCTGCAAAAACCACAGCAATTCATGGACGATGGATTTGAGGTGGCATTTCTTGGTGGTGACCAGCGGGAAGCCTTGCGCCAGGTCAAAGCGCATCTGGTAGCCGAACACGCTGGTGGTGCCGGTGCCGGTGCGGTCGGATTTGTGGGTGCCGTGATCCAGCACGTGCTGCATTAAATCGAGGTATTGGCGCATGGGGTAGCCCGTATAATCGCGGCGTTTTATGACTAATTTTGAGGATGTAATGCTAGCACAACTGACCCTGACTCCTTCTCTGCCCAAGACCCTGAACGCAACACATTTGCTGGTGCTGTTGCCAAAAGCAAAGGTTTTGCCCAAGGATGCACCGCACGGAGAATTGCTTGCCGCCGTGCTTAAACGCCGTGACATGAAGATCGATGAGCTGGCGAAATCTGCCGTTGCCGCCAATGAAGCAAACGGCACGCTGGTCGCCTGGGCGATGCTGGATTTCGACAAGGATACCTTCAGCCAGCAAGTGCAGGTGCGCAAGGCACTGCAACTGTTGCTGGACGAGCATCCCAAGGCGATTGCTATTTCAGTGTCGGGAGATGCGGCACAACGTCAATGCATGGCCGAGTTGGCAGTATATGGCGCATGGGTGAATGGCTCGCCGCTCCCTGTGCACAAGAAGAAAGACGAGCGCAAGCCGCTGCAGAAGATCGAGGTGTATGGATTGTCTGAGTCCCTTCCCCCGGGCAGGGGGAAGGCCAGGATGGGGGTGGAGTCGCGGAGTAACAAAGTGTCTACCCCCTCCCTAACCCTCCCCCTGCAAGGGGGAGGGAATCGTGCTGTGTTCGATGCGCTTAAGGCGCAAGCTGCCGGCAACCTGCTGTGCCGCGAATTGACCGTGCTGCCGCCGAACGAACTGACGCCGGGAGCATATCGCCAGCGCATCAAGAAGCTCGCGACGGCCAACCATTGGAAGCATGAAGAGTTCACCATGCCCAAGCTGCGCAAGATGGGCGCGGGTGCGTTCGTTGCCGTGGCACAGGGCAGCGATCCCGAAGATGCGGCCATCGTTCATCTCTCATACAAAAATCCAAAAGCCAAACAGACCGTCGCACTCGTGGGCAAGGGCATCTGCTTCGATACCGGCGGCCACAACCTCAAGCCGTCGCGCTACATGCACAACATGCACGAGGACATGAACGGTTCCGCGGTGAGCCTCGGTATCCTGCTCGCGGCGACGCAGCAGAAACTGCCAATCAACATCGACTGCTGGCTGGCGCTGGCGCAGAACCACATCAGCTCCAAGGCCTACAAGCAGAACGATATCGTCAAGGCGCTCAACGGCACCAACATCGAGGTGATGCACACCGATGCCGAAGGCCGCATGGTGCTGGCGGATACGCTGACGCTGGCTTCAAGAGCGAAGCCGAAACTGATCATCGACTTCGCCACGCTCACCGGCAGTATGGCGATGGCGCTGGGTGCGCGTTACAGCGGTGTATTCGGCACCAGCGACGAATTGGCGCAACGCGCGGTAAGTGTGGGCAAGCAAACCGGCGAACGCATGTGCGCCTTCCCGCAGGACGAGGATTACGAAGCCGCGCTGGATTCCAAGGTCGCGGACATCAAGCAATGCACGCTGGACGGCGAAGCCGACCACATCCTTGCCACACGCTTCCTCAAACGTTTTGTAGAGCACGATACACCGTGGGTGCATGTGGACTTGTCGGCCAGCCGCTGCGAAGGCGGGCTGGGTATCGTGGCGCATGAAGTGAACGGGTTTGGCGTGGCGTGGGGGCTGGGGATGTTGCAGGACAAATGATTGCAGTACGCAGGATGGGTTTCAACAAAGTTACGCGATTTTCTACGCGGTGTACCGCGTGAGAAATCGCCAGAGTAACGCGATACCCATCGATTTTCATGATGGGTATCCTTCGTCAACCCATCCTACGCGAGCTGATGTTGCCGCTGCCTATTTCAGAAATTCAAATTCCGCGATCAGGATGTGATGATCCGACGCCTTGGTCGGCTTCACGGTGTAGCGCAGCGGGCGCAGGTGCTTGCTGTGGAAGATATGGTCGAGCACATAGGGGCGGTGGCGCCAGGTGACTTCGGTCGTTTGCACCGTATTGAACCCGGCATCGGCGAACTGTTGCACCAGCGAATCCCGGTTGCTGACGTTGAAATCTCCCGCGATCAGTGCCGGGCCTTTGGCTCGACGCAATGCTTCAATAACAAGTTCTCTTTGTTCAAGATGGTGTTCGCTGGATGAGTTGAGCATGAAATACGCCAGCAAATGGGCATCGAACAGGTGCAAATCATGTCCCTGCAATGTGGTTGTTGCGCCGATGAGCAGACGGTCGGTCGGTGTTTTTTTCTCGCCTTCGAACTCGAATTCGATGGGTGGTGAAGGCAAGTTGTGGCGGAAGGTGTCGCGTAACGGCGTCCTGGAAAAAATCGCCAGTCCGATGCCGAAAGGCAGTTCGCGCGGGTCGGCCTTGGGGTAGGAAAAATAGCCGTGATAGCCTTTGAGTGCAGCGCTCAAGCGGGTGTAATTGGGTGGCGGCTCAATTTGCTCCCCGCCGCGTTGCGCGTGTTCCACTTCCTGCAAAATGACAATATCGGCATCGTGGCTGAGTATTTCGGCAATGGTCAGGCCAAGATCGATCGGGGCTTGATCGGCATTGGCCTCATCCCAGATCTGGCCGAACTGCATATTGAACTGCATGACTTTGAATGTGCTCATGGGTGCCTATGATGCCATTGCTATCGCTTCATGCAAACCATTGTGTTTCATATATTTTTTGTTATTCCGGTTGCCGGGCTGAATTTGCCGTGTTAAGGGGTTTGCAACGCGCTATTTATTGCGCAGCATTTGTTCAAATTTTTCTGCGGGCACAGGCGGGCTGGTGAGATAGCCCTGATACAGGTCGCAGCCTTTCATTTGCAGAAAAGCCAGTTGCTCTACCGTTTCCACCCCTTCCGCCAATACCTTGAAGCCCAGCGAGTGCCCCATGGCGATGATGGTGGCGGCGATTTCCATGTCGTCTTTATGGAAGGGGATATCGTCAACGAAGCTCTTGTCGATTTTCAGAATGTCGAGCGGGAACCGCTTCAGGTAGGCCAGCGAAGAATATCCGGTGCCGAAGTCGTCGATGGCCAGTCGGATTTCCAGCGCGCGCAGCAGGTGGAGTATTTTAACGGCTTCTTCCTCATGTGCCATCAACGCGCTTTCGGTCAATTCCAGCTCCAGCCGGTCGGCAGGGAACCCGGTTTCCGTCAGCACTCTGGAAATCACGTCCACGATATTGCCGCGCTGGAACTGGTGCGGGGACAGGTTGACCGCCAGGGTCAGAAAAGAGAGGCCGGCCTCGATCCAGCGCACGCCTTGTAGGCAGGTTTCCTTCAATACCCACTCGCCGATGGGGCCTATCATCCCTGTCTCTTCAGCCAACGGAATGAAGCTGGCGGGCGAAATCAGGCCGCGTTCCGGATCCAGCCAGCGCACAAGTGCTTCCGCGCCGATGATATGGCCGGTGGCGATATCCACCTGCGGCTGGTAGTAGACGCGCAACTGGTTTGTCGTGATTGCATGCCGCAACCTTGTTTCAAGGTCAAGGTGTTCACCTGAAGCGCGCGTAAGCGATTCGGTATAGAACTGGTAAGTGTTGCGCCCCTGTTGCTTGGCCTGATGCATGGCGGCATCGGCATACTGGATCAATTGCGCTGCATTGCTGCCGTCATTGGGATAAACGCTGATGCCGATACTGGCGCCGATAAATATTTCCTGTTCGCCGGACAGGATGAAAGGGCGGGTCAGCAATTCGAGCAGTGAACGGGCCAGGGTGGCGGCATCTTCGGGACTGTCCATGTGTTCCTGCACCAGCAAGAACTCATCGCCGCCAAGGCGGGCCAGCATGTCCTCGCTGCGCATATGCATGGTCAGGCGCTCGGTCAATTTGATCAGCAATTCGTCCCCAACCGGATAGCCCAGACTGTCGTTGATGTTCTTGAACCGGTCCAGATCGATATACAGGACGCCGAGCAACTGGCGCTGACGATTCGCCTGTGCCAGCGCGTGGGCAAGGTGCGACTGAATCAGCAAGCGATTGGGCAGATCGGTGAGCGGGTCGTAGTGGGCCAGATGCTCCAGTTGCGACTCGGATTGTTTAATCTGGCTAAGGTCAGAGAACACGCCGACGTAATGAGTGATTACACCCTGGACATTGTGCACGGAACTGATGGTCAGCCACTCAGGATAAGTCTCGCCATTCTTGCGCCGGTTCCAGATTTCTCCCTGCCAATACCCGGTTGCCTTGATCGCGGCCCACATGCTTTGGTAAAAGTCCTTTTTCTGGCGGCCGGAGTGAAGAATATTCGGGGTCAGTCCCAGAACTTCGGCCTCGGCGTATCCGGTGATCGAAGAAAAGGAACGATTCACCGCCTGGATGCGACCTTCAAGATCGGTGATCATTACCCCGTCATGTGTACTCTCGAACACGGTAGCCGCCTGGCGCAATGCGTCTTCCGTGTGTTTGCGCTCGGTGATGTCCTGGATGGTTCCCGTCATGCGCAACGGCTTGCCGTCGGCGCTGTACGCCACCTTGCCCAGCCCCAGCACCCAGCGTTCCTCGCCATCGTTTGGACGGATGATGCGGTATTCCTTGTTGAAGGGTAGATGCTGTTCGAAAACATTGCGCAGATAAGTGAGCATCTCTTCACGCTGGGATGGATGGATGATTCCACTCCATCCGGTAGCATCGCGCTTATAGCTTGCGTCTATCCCGAATACCCCGTCCATGACAGCTGAATTTGTCCATCTGTCATTAACGATGTCGTAATCATAACTGCCGAAACCGCCAATCTCCTGGGCTTCCCGCAAGTCCTGCTCGTTCTTGATTAACAAGGCATCGGCCTGCTTGCGCGCGGTGATGTCCTCGCTGACCACTACGAATTCTCCCGGCGCCGGACTGTAGATGGAAAACGAGAACCATTTTCCCACGGCGGCCAGATAGTGTTCCCAGCGGGTGGATTTGCCGGTTTGGACTACCTTGCCGAAAACTTCAAGCGATTCCGGGTTGGCTTCGCAATAGCCGGGGATGATCTCGCTGATCTTTTTTCCGACCACATCTTTCAATCCGGAAATTTGCTCGAAACTGCGATTGGCAGAGAGGTACTCATAATCCACCGGCTTGCCATCACGGAATATCATGCGGCAAAGGGTGACGCCATTCAGCATGTTGTCGAACAGAGAGCGGTAAGTCGCCTCGCTTTCGTTCAATGCTTTCTCCGCCCGTTTGCGCGCTGTTATGTCCTCTATCATTGCTACGATGTGATTCACCTTGCCATCGGCAGTGCGCGTGCATTTGACATCGAGGTTGACGGTGAGCGGCGTGCCGTCCTTGCGAAGGAACCGTTTTTCCAGCGTGTAGTCGTCGATCTCGCCGGTCTTCATGCGTTCAAAGTACGCCTCGTCCAACGCAAGATCGTCGGGGTGGGTAATATCTGCCCAGGTGTTTCTCAGCAATTCCTCGCGCGAGTAACCCAGCATGTCGCACAGGTGGTCGTTAGCATACAGCCACGCCTTGCTGGTTGGCGATGTGATGGCCATGCCAAGGAACGGCAGGTCGTAGAACAGCTTGAGTTGCTTGTCCTTCTCTGCGGTCCTGGCGACCAGTGCCATTTGATGCACGCGTTGCTGCTGCCGCCACAGCATCATCACGGCACTCGCAACCACCATCACCGCAATGATCGCAACCAGGCCAACCCACAGCAGCATTTCATGGAGCAGCGCCATGACTTCAGCGCGATCCACCTTGGCAACCAGATGCCAATTGGTACCCGGTATCGGGCGTGTGGCAGCCATGATGCGAATATTGCGATAGTCGACGCCCTCGATGGTTTGCGGCTTGCCAGCGCGAATGGAAGAGGCGGCAACCAATCCCGGAGTATCAAGCGGCAGACGCAGCGATAGCGCTGTGCCCTTGCGGTGGCGCAAATCATTCAGGAACAGAACGTCATTGCCGTCACGGCGTGCCAATATTGTCTCGGCGCTGGGGCTGGAACTGGGCCAGGATTGAATGAGCGGGAACAAAAAACGTTCGGCGGGAGCACGCAATACGATTGCACCTACCATCCGTTTCGGGCCGGACAAACGCAACGGCACAACGTAATCAAGGCGAATCTTGCCATTGTTGTCGCGGAACAGGTCGCTGCGTTGCGGCTTTCCGGTGCTTAGCGCCGTTTTCAGCAGGTCGCTCCAGACCTTGTCGGTAATCGGATCGGGTACAGAGTACGAAGTCATCGACCTGCGTCCCTTCACGTCCAGCAGTATGGGGTCGTATCCATGCGTGCGGGCAAGCGTATTCATGCGCGCCAGCAAATAGGCTTTGGCATCCGGATCAGCTTTGTTTAGCCACTTATCTGCCCGCTCGATGAAACCGGCGCGCTCGCTGATTTCATCGGCATCATCGCTTCGTTCTTTCAACCAGGTTTCAATCTGTCCGGACTTCAACTGGGCGATGGCCGTCAGATCGTCAAAGGCCGCTTGTTGGATGCGTGGACTGTAAAATTTGGCGATGCCGTAACCGAACAACGGTACGATCAATGCCAGCCCCAGAAAGATGGCAAGCAGATTGCGTGTCCTGAATACGCCGATTCCGACATTTCCCAGACTGTCGGCAGGGACAACTCTGGTCATTAAGGTTTTCATCAGGTGGAACAGCAGCCACGTCGTAATCACGACGAAAGCAAGTCCCTTGAAGGTGCTGATTCGCATGAGCAAAGCGGTGTCAGGCACGGCAAGGGCCAGCAGTTTGTCGGACGCGAAAATCCACAGGCTCGCAAAAGCGGCATACAGCAGGGCGATTCTGGCAGGGGTCAGGCGCTTATCCATAGTGCACGACTCCAAGGGGTGGAAGTTGAATGTATTCCGTATAACTAACGGACGCAACAGGGAAAACTTTAGTGCTGGTGGGGTTATAAGCCCACACACTACGATTGATGTCGCTATGTATCGTTAATACATGCGGTGCCGGAATAGCCAGCCGGCGATGCTGAACGCCGCTACGCCGATCAGCGCCATCGGCCAGAACTGCGGGATCAGCAGATGGAACGGCATGTCTTCAAGGAACACGCCGCGCAGCACCAACAGGAAGTAGCGCAACGGATCCAGCAGCGTGATGTCCTGCACCAGCATCGGCATGTTCTGGATCGGCGTGGCGAAGCCGGACAGGATAATGGCCGGCACCATGAAGATAAACGCGCCCAGCAATCCCTGCTGCTGGGTGACCGCGAACGAAGAGATCATCAGCCCCACGCCAACGCCCGACAGCAGGAACAGCGCGATTCCGGTGTACAACGTGAACAAACTTCCCAGCAGCGGCACCTTGAACCAGAACACCACTGCCAGCATGATTACGCTGGCTTCCGCCATGCCGATCAGGAATCCGGGCAGCGTCTTGCCGATCAATATCTCCAGCGGCCGCAGCGGTGTGACCAGCAACTGGTCAAAGGTACCCTGTTCGCGTTCGCGCGCTACAGACATCGCCGTGACCAGCATGGTCACCAGCAGCGTGATGACGCCGACAATGCCGGGCAGGAAGAACCAGCGGCTTTCCAGATTGGGATTGAACCAGGCACGCGCTTCGATATGCGCGGGCGGCTGGCTGCCGCCGTGCTCTGCAAGCCATGCTCGGTTATAGCGGTCGACAATTTCGCGCGCGTCATTGATCGCCAGCATTGCAGTGTTGGAGTTGCGGCCATCGACGATGACCTGCAGCGCACCGCTGCGTCCGGCCAGCATGTTCGCGGTGAAATTCTGGCCGACGTGCACCACCATCAGCACCTGCCTGCCATCGATCAGCGGCGCGATCTCGCCTTCACGGGTAATCTGCGTCACGCGGCTGAAAGTGGGGGCGCCGTCAAATGCGGCCAATAATTCGCTGGATGCCGTACCGCGATCCTCGTTGTATACCGCGAACGGCACGTTTTTCAGGTCGAAGGTTGCGGCGTAGCCGAAGATCATCATCTGGATCAGCGGCGGCGCGATCAGAACTACACGGCTGCGCTTGTCCTTGAGCAGGGCGAGGAATTCCTTGAGTACGAGGGCAAGAATGCGGGCTAGCATGTCTGACCCCGATTACGTTCCCACGCGGAGCGTGGGAACGATTGCGGTGTAGGACGTGGGAACGATGGGCGGAGCGTGGCATGTGAAATGCAATCGTTCCCACGCTCCGCGTGGGAACGTATCTCTCCACCGCTCTGCGGTAGCATAAGCACAAATCCCCGAATTATCCCCATCGATCAACCTCAATCAAACCCGTCTCCCCAGCATAATTCCGCGCACTGGAATAGCGCCAGTGTTCCGCCCTATCCACATAGCCCCGCTTTACAGGGTTGGCGTGGATGTAATCCAGCTTTTCGCGCATCATATCCTCGCTGAAAACCAGTTCGGCATGGGAGCCTTCCTGCCAGAACTGGAACTCCCGATCTGTTTTATGCGCTTGCTTGGCGGAACGCAAACGAGCCAATAAATGCTCTTCCGAATGTGCTGCAAGATGGTCAATGATCCGGCGCGCGGTATAGGATTTGAAATGACTCACGCACAAATCGAGGCGCTCGGACTGGGCGACAAAGTGCAGATGGTTTTCCAGAATCACGTAACCATAAAGCCGCATACCCTCATGTTCACGCAGATACAGCCAGCTATTGAGCACGATTTGCACCGTGTCCGAGCGGGTGAATACCGGCAACCACTCCATGACCGTGCAGGTCAAAAAGTGCGGCGCGGCTGGATCGGTGATGACGTAACGGCTACGGCCCATGGCGATTGTGTTCCGGTTAAACGACGCAGAGCGTCTGCTGGTTGCGTTCCCACGCGGAGCGTGGGAACGATAACATCGTCCTTGAGCAGCGCAAGGGATTCCTTGAGTACGAGAGCGAGGATGCGGGCGATCATGGTCACTCCAGCCGTTTACGCGATTTGCGCCAGGTCACGCCGAGGAAAATCGCGGCCATCACCACCAGTGCCAGTGCATTGGGCAGGATCACGCTCCACACGTTCCCGGCAAGGAATACGGTCTGCAAAATCGCAATGTAATAGCGCGCGGCGACGATATGCGTGATGAACTGCACCACCGGCGGCATGCTGCCGATATCGAAAATGAAACCGGACAGCAGGAAGGCGGGCAAGAAGGTGGCGATCAGCGCGATCTGGCCGGCGACGAACTGGCTGCGTGCGATGGTGGAGATCAGCAGACCCATGCCGAGTGCGGCAATGAGGAACAACGCCGATGCTGCGATCAGCACCCACAGCGAACCACGCAACGGCACGTCGAACAGGAACAGCGCCATGCCGACAGACAGCACAAGCCCCCCCATGCCGAGGATGAAATACGGCAGCAATTTGCCGACGATCACTTCGCTCATCGATAGCGGCGTGACCAGCAGCGCTTCCATGGTGCCACGCTCCCACTCGCGCGACATCACCATTGCGGTCAGCAGTGCGCCGATCAGCGTCATGATGATCGCCACCAGTCCCGGCACCAGGAAATTGCGGCTGCGCAATTCACTGTTGAACCACACGCGCTGCTGCAGGTCGACAGGTGCCTCGAATTTCTGTCCGCGCTGACGCGCATAATGCTCCAGCCAGTTGCCCCACGCGCCCTGCACATAGCCGGAAATGATGCGCGCCGTGTTTGCATCCACGCCGTTGACGATGAACTGGATGGGCGCGCCATCGGTCTGGCGCAGTGCGCTGGCGAAGTCGCGGCGCAACACCACGATGGCTTTGACGCGTCCGGCCATCATCGCCTGTTCTGCTTCGCGCGTGCTGGCATAGTAGGAGGGCGCGAAATATTTCGAATGATCGAACTCGGCGGTGAAGTCGGCAGTGTCCGTGTTCGGCTGCTCCACCACCAGCGCCAGCGGAATGTGCTCGGAATCCAGCGACACACCGTAACCGAACAGCAGCAGCAGAAAGATCGGCATCAGGAAAGCGATCGCAATGCTGCTGGGGTCGCGCATGATCTGCAGGAATTCCTTGCGGATCAGTCCGCGCAGCCGCATGCGGCCATCATGACGAAATAAACCTACTGCGCGAACCGGCAACGGGGACGCACTAAAAGTACGCAATCCGCTACCCGCTGAAGCGGGTGCGGAATTGTCAGCGCGGTGCTCGGCATCCTCATGTACTGACGTGTACACTCCGGTGCCTGCGCTCCGTGCGTCCCCGTTGTCGGCTCGCTCGCTACGGTTTCTATCGCCATGAATCATGTGGCTGCTCCCTGTTGTTCATGTGCCATGATCAGGCCGACGAAAGCATCTTCCATGGTCGGCTCGGGCTGTGCTGCAGTACGTGCCTGCGCCTTGATGCTGCCCGGCGTGCCCATGGTCAGTATCTCGCCCGCCGCCATGATGGCCAGCCGGTCGCAATACTCTGCTTCTTCCATGAAATGCGTGGTGACCATCACGGTCACGCCCTGTCCGGCCAGCGCGTTGATGCGCGTCCAGAATTCGCGCCGAGCCAGCGGATCGACTCCGGAGGTGGGCTCATCGAGGAACAGTATCTCCGGTTCATGCATCAGCGCGCAGGCCAGCGCCAGCCGCTGCTTGTAACCGAGCGACAGGTTGCCGCTGGTGATATCCGCCATGGAAGACAATTCGAATTCCTGCAACGCCCAGTCGATGCGACTCTTCCTGCGCATGCCGGACAAATCGTAGGCGCTGCTGAAAAAGCGCAGGTTATCCGCCACGCTGAGATTGCCGTAGAGCGAGAACTTCTGCGACATATAGCCGATGCGTGCGCGTGCCGCGGCGGCGGCGTGGCGCAGGTCGGCACCGGCGACGCGCAGGGTACCGCCACTCGGAGGCAACAATCCGCACAGCATGCGAAAGGTGGTGGATTTACCCGCGCCGTTTGCGCCCAACAGACCAAACACCTCGCCCTGGCTGACAGTGAAGCTGATGTTGTTCACCGCGTAGAAACTGCCGAAGGAGCGCTGCAGGTTCTGCACCTCGATGACCGGTTTGTCTGATGCTACGCGCGGTGCGGGTGCCGCCTGTGGCGCGTGCTGGCTTGCCGTTTTGCTGCCGTCCGTCCCGCCCTTGAGCAGGGCGACGAAGCTGTCCTCGAAACGCGGTGGCACCGCTGCCGCTTCGATGCCTGCCACACTGGGCAATAGCGCGGCGAAGTCGGCGGGTGTGTCGCTTTGCATTACCACGCGCACGTGATCGCCCTGAATCAGAGCATCCATCACACCCGGCGCCTGCGAGAGGCGGTTCTGCAGCACGCGCTTGTCCATGCCCGCCACCGCGACGCGGTAGGTGTGGCCGCGCATGGTCTCGCGCAACATGGCGGGCGCACCCTGGTCGAGCAGTCGCCCGTCATGCAGCAACACCACGTCGTCGCAGCGTTCCGCTTCGTCGAGGTATGCGGTGGTGAGCAATACACTGGTGCCCTGTTCGCGCACCAGACGATAGACGATCTCCCACAGTTCGCGGCGCGACAGCGGGTCCACGCCAACCGTGGGTTCGTCGAGCAGCAAGAGCTGCGGCTGGCGCACCAGCGCACAGGCGAGGCCGAGTTTCTGCTTCATGCCGCCGGAGAGCTGGCCGGCCAGTCGTTTGGCGAAAGGTACAAGCCCGGCCATGTGCATGAGCTCGCGGTAACGTTCGGCACGCGCCGCTTCGGGCACGCCTTGCAGGTCGGCGTAGAGGTCGAGGTTCTCCTGCACGGTCAGGTCTTCGTAGAGGCCGAAGCGTTGCGGCATGTAACCGATGGCGCCCTGCACCGCAAGCGACTGCGTGGTGGCATCCATGCCGAGCACGCTGATGGTGCCGCTATCCGGCACCAGCAATCCGGCGGCGAGACGCATCAGTGTGGTCTTGCCGGCCGCGTCGGGGCCGACCAAGCCGGTGACCACGCCGTGGCGCACACTGAAGCTGACGTCCTGAAGCGCCTGGATCTTGCGTTCGCCGATGGCGAAAGATTTGGAGAGTTGTTTAACCACCAGCGCGACCCCGCTGTCCGGGCTCGCGGGAGTGGGTGGCGCCGTTTTGTGATTGGCCGCGTTCACGCCAGCCTCACGGATTCGGGCAATGCTCGTTGTCCGTGGCGGCGGGTTGGCTCAGCGCGATCGTTACCGTGGCCGGCATGCCCAGGCGCAATTCGCCCTGCGGGTTGCACACGAAGATGCGCACCTGGTAGACCAGGCTGCTGCGCACCTCGGTGGTCTCCACCGATTTCGGCGTGAACTCCGCGGTGGGCGAGATGTAGCCCAGCCAGGCGCTGTAGCGCTTGTTCGGGTAGCTGTCGGTCGCCACCTCGGCGCGCATGCCCGGTCTGATTTTGCCGAGGTCGCTCTCCTTCACATAAACGCGTACCCACAGCGGGTCGGTCATCGCGAGCGTGTAAACCGGGCGCTGCGGCGAAGCCATGTCGCCCGGTTCGAGGATGCGTTCCTGGATCACGCCGTTGTCGGGAGCGTAAAGAGAGGCATCGGCCAGCGCCCGGCGCGTCAGTTCCAGACCGGCCTGCGCGGCGTGGAATCCCGCCTGCGCCGCATCGGCTGCGGTACGCGCATCGTCTGCCTGCTGCTGTGCTACGAAGTGTTTATCGACCAGCATTCTGGTGCGCTGGTAAGTGCTCGCCGCATTGACCGAGGCAAGGCGCGCAGCTTCGCTATCAGCCTCGGCCTTGCGGACTTTCTGCTGCAGCGTTGCCGTATCCAGCGTCGCCAGCAACTGGCCCTTGGTGACGGGGTCACCTTCCTTCACCAGCATCTTCGCGATGCGCTCGGAACCGTTGAAGGCCAGTTGGACCTGCCTGATGTCGACGTTGCCGTAGAGCGTCAGCGTGTCGGCGCTTGCGGTGCGGTGGCTGCCAAAATACCAGGCGCCTGCTGCACCGAGTGCTATCGCAGCAACAAGGAGAAGGATGATTTTCTTTTTCATGATCGTGCCCGTTTCGCTGGTTTGGGGGTCAGCACGCGAATCAGGGTGGTTACACCATCGCGTACCTCATTTGCAGATTCCTTGTTCAACCTTGCCTGATGCATGACAGCCAGCCCGACGATGGTGGCGTGGAACAGACGCGCCGCTTCGTCGTCGGCCTCGATGCCCGCCTGTTCCAGCAGATGCCGGATCATCTTGCGCCCATGCCGGATCAGCTTGCGCAGCAATTTGCGGATATCGGGGTCGCTGTCGGCAGCGACCACCAGTCCGATCAAGACGCGTGGTGGCAAGCCGTCGATCATGATTCTGGAAACGGCATCGGCCAGCGTCTTGCCCTGCGGCTTCGCCTGCAACTGCACGGCCACATTGTCCATCACGCTGAAAATTGTGAACTCGGCAATTGCCAGCAGCAGATTGGCGCGCGTGGGGAAATAGTAGGTCAGGTGGCTTTGTTTGATGTTGGCGGCCTGCGCGATTTGCGGCTGCGTCAGTGCAGTCACGCCTTTCTCACGTAACAGGTTCGAACCTGCGATCAGGATGTCTTCCTTGATGCCCATTTCGCCACCTGTATAAATTATCCGGTTTGGTAAGACTACCAATATCGCGGAAAAACATCAAATGACGGGCATGTTGCCTGTCGGGATAAGGATGTCGAGATGAGTCGGGTAGTCTGCTAATGTCTGGTATTGGTACAGAAGCGGAAGTAGAATCGGCTACAGTTGGACCGCCGTAAGAGGCAGGAACCGGCCA
>Ga0265324_10000031_pt1 | contig 126276 bp, 107 predicted proteins | sample 41419metaG_FD_198634 | JGI IMG/M metagenome (GOLD analysis project Ga0265324, IMG submission 198634) | Rhizosphere microbial communities from Carex aquatilis grown in University of Washington, Seatle, WA, United States - 4-14-19 metaG | ecosystem: Host-associated > Plants > Roots >...
AATGGCGCGCGCCGCTGGATCAGCTTCGCCAGCTTCGGTCTGCAACCCTCGGAATTGGCCAAGGTGGCCATGGTCTTCTTCCTGGCCAAGTTGTTGACGGATAAGGCCGAAGACATGCCTAAGCTCGGGAAGGGCTTTATCGCTTCCATGGCCTTTCCCATGTTCGTCTTCCTGCTCATCCTGAAGCAGCCGAATTACAGCACGGCCGCCACGGTCCTGGCCATCACGGTCGCCATGGTTTTCGCCGGCGGCGCCCGCATCCGGCATATGGTCGGCTTAGGAGCCATCGCCGTCCCGGCCTTGGGCGTACTCATGGTCAGCAGCGCTTACCGCCTGAAACGCGTCATGGCTTTCCTGCATCCGGAAAACAATCTGGCCAGCTCCTACCAGAGCCTGCAGGCCCTCATCAGCTTAGGCAACGGAGGGTTGTTCGGCACCGGCCTCGGGACCAGCACCCAAAAGCTTGGTTATTTGCCCATGCCCTTTACGGATACCATCTTCTCCATCTTGGGGGAAGAGTTGGGGCTCATCGGCACCGCGCTTTGCCTGGCTTTGTTCGCCTTGGTCATCTGGCGCGGCTTGCGCGTCTCTTTCCATTGCCCCGATCGGTTCGGCAGCCTGGTCGCATTGGGCGTCACCGTCTCCTTGTCCGTCAACGTCATCATGCACGTGGGCGTATGCGCCAAATTCTTCCCGACCACGGGCCAGACCTTGCCCTTCGTCTCCTACGGCGGCACTTCGCTGGTGGCCAGCCTATTCGCCATGGGCGTACTGCTCAACATCTCGGGACATAGCCTGGACTCGATCCCGGATTCGTGGCGGGCCAATCCCCAGAAATGGCAGATGTTAGCCGGTGCGGCCCGGGCCAAGCCGGGCGCGCGCGAACGCCTGGGCGCGAATGGGGTCTTGGGATCCGGCCGTAAGGCCGGGCACGGGGTTTCGGGTTCCGGCCGTAAGGCTGGGCAGGTGGCGGCATGAAGCCTTCTCCCCGTTTGCAAAAGCTTCATTTCATCGGTATCGGCGGGGCCGGCATGAGCGTGCTGGCCGAAGTGCTGGCCTCGTGGGGATTCGTGATATCCGGGAGCGATGGCCAGGAGAGCGAAACCCTGGATCGGCTGCGCGCCTTGGGGATGAAAGCGGTTTCCGGGCATGACGCGTCCCATCTCGGCGATCCCGATGCTGTCGTCTATTCATCCGCCGTCCCCGGCTCCAATCCCGAATTGGCCGAGGCCCGGCGTAGGGGCTTGCCCCTGGTCAAGCGCGCCGAGATGTTGGGCGAAGCCCTGCGCGGGAAATACGCATTGGCCGTGGCCGGCACCCATGGCAAGACCACCACCACCACCATGCTCGGCCGTATCTGGATCGAGGCCGGGAAGGAGCCCACCTTGCTGGCGGGAGGGACGGCCCGGGGCGAAAACCTTTCCGCCCTGGCCGGCAAAGGGGAAGCGGTGATCGTGGAGGCCGATGAATTCGACCGGTCCTTCCTCTCCCTGCGCCCGGCCGCCGCCATCATCGGCAATATCGACTCCGATCACCTGGACACGTACGGAAGCCTGGACGCCATTCGCGACGCCTTCCGCGAATTCGCCGAAGCCATGCCTTTCTATGGATTGGTCGTCGCCAATCGCGATGATGCGGGAGTCCAGGCGGTGCTTCCGCGTCTGACCCGTCGCGTGGCGACCTATGGGTTGCAGGACGGCGCCGAGTACCGCGCCGTCGATTCCCAGCTCGCCGGCCAAGGCATGGTTTTCGCCTTGGAACAGCGCGGATCCTTGCTTGGGAAAATACGTCTGCCGGTCCCTGGCATCCATAACGTTTACAACGCCTTAGCGGCCGCCGCGCTTTCCCTCGAAGAAGGCATCCCCTTTGCCGCAATCCAAAAGGCCCTGGCCGGGTATCCTGGCGTCAAACGTCGCCTCGAGCTGCGCGGCACGAAGGCAGGCGTAACCTTCTACGACGACTACGCTCACCATCCAACCGAGGTGTCTGCGGCGCTCAAGGCCGCCCGCGGGCTTTTGCCTAAGACGCCCGATGCCGGCCGCCTGATCGCGGTGTTCCAGCCCCACCTGTACAGCCGGACGCGGCAATTGCATCGGGAATTCGCCGCCGCTTTCGCGGCTTGCGATGAGCTTTTTGTCACGCGCGTCTATCCTTCGCGCGAGCAGCCCATTCCCGGTGTGGAAGGCGATCTGATCGTCACCGATGCCCGCGCCGACGGCATGCACGCCGATAAGGTCCATTACGTGGAAGATATCGAAACGCTTCCCGGGGCCGTGGCCGCCCGCGTGCGCTCTGGGGATTTGGTCTTGACCATGGGGGCTGGGGATATTACTTACCGCTGCAGCGCCATCATGGAGGCCGTACGATGAGCCGCGCGCGTATGGGAAGGCCCGGCCGGCGCGGAACGGGCAAGACGCGCCAGGTCATGCGCAACGTTCCCCCCACCGCGCCGCGCCAAGGCCGCAACGGCCAGAAATCGGCCCAGGCCAAGCGCGAACTGGCCCGCACCCGCCGGGCCGGGAGCCTGCGCCGGGCTTGGAACGCGCTCCGCTTGGGGCTGGGCGCGACCTTGGTAACGGGCGCCATAGTCGCCGCGGGTTGGGCCGGTTGGCGCGCCTTCGCGACCCATGACGTCCTGGCTTTGCGGGAAGTCGAGGTGGTGGGGAACAGCCGCGTGGACAAGTCGGCCATACTTGAGAAGGCGGGCTTCGAACTCGGGGAGAAGTTGCCCCTGATCCATCTGGCCGCGGCGGAAGCGGCGGTGCGATCCATTCCCGGAGTCGGCGAAGTCGAAGTACGGCGTATGTACCCGTCGCGCATAGAGATCCGCATCAAGGAAAAGCAACCGGTGGCGATGGGATACGCGCGCCGATGGTACGGGCTCGCGCCCGACGGGACCGCTTTGCCCGGCGTCAATTGGGGCCGCTCCGATCTGCCGGTGATCGACAAGTTCGGGACCTTGGACAGCTCGATGCGGGCCGCGTTGGGCGGCTTCTTGGAGCGCGCGCGCGCGGAGTATCCCGATCTGTACGCGAACTTCTCGCAAATGTCCCCGCGCGGCGGCGACGGGGTGGAAATCATCCTCCGGGATCGCAAGCTGAAGGTGCTCTTGCCCCTGGAACGCGCCGGTACGGGATCGAATTTCGCTACTTCGGGATCCAATAAGTCGTTGATATCGCTGGAATTCCTGAGAACCTTGCAACAGCAACAGGCAGCCGCGCTCGAGCCCGGCAAGACGGTCGACTTGCGCGTGGAGGGCTATGCGTACGTCAGATGAGATCAAGTCCGCGCCCTTTGCCCGCGGGCCTTCCGCGGGGGGTGCATCGGATGTTACCCCCGACCTGCGAGCGGCGTCCCATAAGGCGCGTGCGGCGATCGAAAAAAGTTTCTGGCGGAAGATGCGCCAGAAGTATTACTATAATTGAAGGAGATCCCCATGGCGAACCCAATAGTCGGATTGGACATCGGCACCACCAAGATCGGCGTCATCATCGGCGAGGTGGATCCGAACGGCCAATTGAAGATCGTGGGCGTGGGCACCAGCCCAAGCGAAGGCCTGCGCAAGGGCGTCGTGGTCAACATCGAGAAGACGGTGAAAAGCATCCATCGCGCGGTGGAAGAAGCCGAGCTGATGGCCGGGGTGGATGTCGAGTCGGTATACGTCGGCATCGCCGGCGATCATATCCGCTCCATCAACAGCCGCGGCGTGATCGCCGTATCGCGTACGGATAACGAGATCACGCGCCAGGACGTGGCGCGCGTGATCGAAGCGGCGCGCGCGGTGGCCATCCCCATGGATCGCGAGATGCTGCACGTGATCCCGCAGGAATTCATCGTGGACGATCAGCCGGGGATCAAGGATCCCGTGGGCATGAGCGGAGTCCGCCTGGAAGGCGACGTGCACATCGTTACGGGCGCGATCACTTCGGCGCAGAACATCTACAAGAGCGTGGAGAAGGCGGGCCTCAAGGTCGCCGACATCGTGCTCGAACCGCTGGCTTCTTCCTACAGCGTGCTGGAAGACGACGAGCGGGAGCTGGGCGCGGCGGTCATCGACATGGGCGGCGGCACCACCGATCTCATCGTCTTCATCGAGGACAGCGTGCGGCATACGGCCAGCATCGGCCTGGGCGGGAAGAACGTGACCAACGATCTGGCCATCGGCATCCGCACCCCGCTGGAACGGGCCGAGGAGATCAAGCGCAACCACGGCACCTGCCTGCGCTCCGGCCTGGAGAATTCGGAATACATCGCCGTCCCCGGCGTGGGCGGCCGCGAGCAGCGCGAGGTGAGCCGCGCGGTGCTGGCATCCATCATCGAGCCGCGCATGCGGGAGATCTTCACCCTCATCATGCGCGAGCTCCAGAAGAACCACTACCTCGACATGCTCGGGGCGGGAGTGGTCCTGACCGGCGGCGGCGCCCTGATGCATGGGGCCGTGGAACTGGCCGAGCAGGTTTTCGGGATGCCCGTGAAGCTCGGGGTTCCCAAAGGGTTCGGCGGGCTGGTGGATTCGGTCGCCACCCCGGTGCATGCCACCGGCGTGGGATTGGTCCAATACGGCGTGATGCGTTCGAGCCAGAATCGCGAAGAACAGGGCGCGGCCCAGGGCAGCGACCGGTTCAAGGAAATCGTTCGGAAGATGACCGATTGGGTGAAGCAGTACGTCTAGTACGTCCCGGTCATCGAGGGAATGGCGAAGGATTGAAACCCTTTAAGGGCAAGGAGCAGCAGATGGTTTTTTCATTCGACGACAACGTAAAGACGGTCGCCAAGCTGAAAGTGGTGGGCGTCGGCGGAGCCGGCGGAAACGCCATCAACCGCATGGTGGCTTCGGGATTGCAGGGCGTCGAGTTCATCGCGATCAATACCGACGCCATGGCCTTGGAGCACAACCGCGCGGACGTCAAGATCCAGATCGGGACCAAGCTGACAGGCGGCTTGGGCGCGGGCGCCAATCCCACCGTGGGCAATATGTCCATGCAGGAGGATCGCGAGCGCGTGCGGGCCCAGTTGGAAGGCGCGGATATGGTCTTCATCGCGGCCGGCATGGGCGGCGGCACCGGCACCGGCGCCGCCCCCGTGGTCGCCGAAATCGCCCGCGAGATGGGCATCCTGACCGTGGCCGTCGTGACCAAGCCTTTCCTGTGGGAAGGCCCGGTACGCGATAAGAATGCATCCAACGGCCTGGAAGGCTTGCGCAAGAACGTGGACACCGTGATCGTGGTGCCGAACCAGAAGCTCCTCTCAGTCGTCAGCAAGACCACGCCTCTGCGCGAAGCCTTCAAGATGGCCGACGATATTCTGAGCTCGGCCACCCGGGGCATTTCCGACATAATCCTCAAGCATGGCGACATCCAGGTGGACTTCGCGGACGTAAGGGCCATCATGTCCCAAGGCGGGGACGCCTTGATGGGAACAGGCCAGGCCCAGGGCGAGAATCGCGCGACCATCGCGGCCGACCGGGCCATCCATAGCCCCCTGTTGGACAACGTAAGCATTGCCGGCGCCACCGGCGTGCTCGTGAATATCACCGGCGGCGAGGACCTGGGGATCATGGAAGTCAACGACGCCATGAACTTCATCTACGAGGCCGTGGGGCCCGAGACGCAGACCAATATCATCTTCGGTACTGTCATCAATCCGGATTTCAAGGACGAGATCGCCATTACCGTGATCGCCACCGGCTTCGGCCAGGTGCATACCCCCAAGCAATTCAGCCCCAAGCTGACCGGCTCGGAAGGGACCCGCCGCCCGCCTAACCCCGCTTATCCGCAACCGCCTGCCCATGGGGCCTCGGGTGCCAATCGCGAGGTCGTGAAGCCGGCCCCCATCGTGGAACCCTATCGCGACTACGACCGCAGCACCTACGAACGGTATACGGAAGCGAACATGGGCGAAATGCCCGATGCCCCCGCCGCGCCGCAACGCATTGCCGATCCGGCCCGGCCCGAGCGGATCGATCGCGTATCGCCCGCCTATCCGGGATTCCAGGCCGCCCCCCAAGCCAAACCGGTGGATGAGCCGCCCAGCCGGGTCCCCTTCGCCAAGCCCATTCCCGGCAAAGCCGGCTTCGGCCATATCGCGCCGGTCCCCCGGGACGACGAGAACCGCGTGCTGTTCAACGACGCCTCGGATCCGAAGCGCGGCTTCGGGACGGTGACGCCCCCGAGCATCAAGGGGCGTTATAAGGATTTGGATCCGGACATCGATTATGAAACGCCGGCTTTCCTGCGCAACCAAGCCGACTGAGCATCTAATCCTCCGCCGCTCTCAAGAGGCCTTCCCTGCAAGCGGAAGGCCTTTCTTTTTGGCTTCGGCCTAAAAAGCGGTCATGGTGACGGAACCGATGCCCGAGACGGGGAAACGCGTCGGTAGACTATGTATAGACAATGATTGTCTATACATAGTCTAGCAGCATACCCCGGGTGGTCAGAATTCCCGTTTCCCCGTCCGCAAGCGCCCCCCCCGGGGGGTTAAAGAACCATTCGAAATTCCTGATCCTGACCGCGGCACTGTGCGGTGCGCGCATCGGTGTGGGCCGAAGTCATCGGTTACAACCGTAATACATCGGACCAATTAGTTTGCAACATCGCCTCCACGGACGGGAATGGCAACAATCTCAAGTATCAACAAGCCAAGGTGCCCGGAATCGGGCGCGAACGGAACCTCATACCTCACCGTTCCGAAAGGCATCACGGATGCGATTCGAACAGCGGTATCGGTCCGCTCGCATCCGATCCTTCCGATGCAGGAGCCGATCCCTTCTGGAGTCGTCCCGCCGCATCGTGGGGTTCTTGCCATAACCGGGCCGGACTGATCCGCGCATGCGGGGAAGACGCGGGGTGGCGGGACAAGCGTAACGCCGTCGTTACGGTGGGATCGATTTCCCGGAACGAAACGAACTTCCATTGGCAGGCTTCGTTGTCGGTGCGGATCAGCATGGTCCCATGCCCTTCCGTGATCGCCATGGACTGGGTCAGGCCGGGGCAGCCCGAAATGTCGCCGCCAGGAAAGTTGGCGCCGTCGTCCACCATCTCGCCGACCTTCTCCCAATGGCCGCCGCCCGCCGGCGGGCCGGAGCTGACGTCGGAAACGGTGTCGATATAGGTTTCCAGGCGTACATGCGCGCCGCCGTCCACATTGTAAGCCAGGAATTTCATGCCGACCCATTTGCCGATGGGCACGGTCTTACCCGGAAACAGTGGCGCGGAGCTGCCTGCCTTGGTTGAATAGACCTTGCTGTCGGGATGCTTCAGTTCCTTCTCCCAGTCCCAATTCCCGTCGTCGCGGAATCGGGAGGCGTATCCGGTGGCGTCGCAGACGTTCCCGCCCTCGCTGGCATGCGCGAGCGGACCCGTGCGGACCTGGATCTCCATGCCGTCCCAGGCCGAGCCTCCCGAAGACAACCGGCGGGCATACCCAGTCGCTTCGATGTTCACGAAAGCTTGTTCCGGTACCTTGGGCGTGGGCGGAGTCCCCGCATAGAGGCCGGTGGAATTGACGTGGAAGCGGGGCCCGCCTCCGTTGATGAGCAGGGTTCCCTTGCCGTCGATATACAAGCTGTCGCCGCTGCTGGAGCTATGGTTGTCGGTCCAGCCGGTGGGATCGGATGGATCCCCGGCATATTTGATCAGGCGCGCGACCCCGTTCCCCCAATGGGCGGAATTCCATTCCTGCGTTCCCTTCAGCGTGGGATGGAATTGGAGGATTCCGAAAGTGTCGAGCGGAAGATTGGCGGCCGTTGACGGGGCGGCCGGCGCGGCAAAGGCCAAAACGGCCGCGGAGAAGAGGCCGGCGACCCCCGAAGGCCGGGTGATCATGGGCCGGTTCCGGCCCCGGAAAGCGATGAGCATAGGCTGGAATATAGCGCTTCCTCTCCGTCCCGCCTTCGTATGCCATCCGCGTGATTCCTATCTTTTCGATGTGATTCCCCCCATCCAGTTGTACGTCCATGTTCCCTTCTGCGAGAAGAAGTGCCATTACTGCGACTTCGCGAGTTGGGAGATGCCCGCCGTCCAGCAACGTCGCTGGACCGAAGTCCTTCTTAAGGAGTTGGAGGCCAAGGCCCCGCTGGCCGGGGGGCGCCCCATCGACACCGTCTTCTTCGGCGGCGGCACGCCTTCCCTGCTCGCCCCGGAATTCATGGAGGCCATCGTCGCGCGCATGCGATCGCTTTACGACATCTCCCGAACCCGGGAAATGTCCTTGGAATGCAATCCCAGCAGCCTTAAGCGCGAGAAGCTCGATTTGTACCATGCCCTCGGCTTCACGCGCGCCAGCATCGGCATCCAGAGCTTCCACGCGGACGAGTTGGCGCGCTTGGGCCGGGTGCATACCGTGGAAACCGCCCACCAGGCATTGGCCACCGTGAATGCGGACGATCGCTTCCAATTCAGCGGGGACCTGATCTTCGGGGTGCCGGGGCAGACGGAAGAGCGCTTCCTGGAGAGCTTGCGCCATTTGCTTTCCTATCAGCCTGATCACGTTTCCTTTTATGGGCTCACCATCGAAGAAGGGACGGAGTTCTCCCGGCAGAAGGCCGCGGGAACCCTCGTCATGCCTGAAGACGATGCCTACAATGGGATGTACCTGGCCGGGGTCGCCCTGCTGGACGAAGCGGGGTACCGAAGGTACGAAGTCTCCAATTTCTGCCAGCCGGGCAAAGCCAGCAAGCACAACCAAGGTTACTGGAACGGCGCGGAATACCTCGCCTTCGGGCCTGGCGCCCACGGCTTCATCGATAGCCGACGCAGCGTATCGCCGCGATCTTTCGAGGACTATCTGGCATGGGGCGCGGCGGGATTTCCCGAGTCGGCCTGCGTTCTGGAGATCCTGACCGATGAAGATCGGCGCATGGAAGCCGTCATGTTGGGCTTGCGCCAGGAGGGCGGGGTGGATTTGGGGAAGCTGCGCGCGCTCGGGCTGGATATGCGCGACGCGGCCCTCGAGAAATGGGTACGGGCCGGAATGCTGCAGCGGACCGCCGACGCGGCCCGGCTGGTCGATGCGGGTTGGCTGTTCCTGGATGAAATCTGCGCTGATCTCGTCGCGCGGTCCTAGCGCGCGGGACATTTTCCGCGTCCCGGCCTTTACGGGAAAACCGTTGGCACAAACACCGGTCCTCGCTCATCCTATTCCCGATGCGATACTGCGTCAATCAACTCGGGAGATTAAGAATGAACAAGTTATACATGGCATTGGCCCTGGCCGCCGCTCTCGCATGCGCCCGGACCGCGTCCGCCGTCACTTACGAAAGCTACAAGATCCAAGGTAACAGCTGCGTCTCCACCACGCCCGGCAATACCGGCATATACACCCAGTGGGGACCCTATAACGCCAGCAGCACCACGCCGTTGAACGTAACCTGCCCGCTCGTCCTGCCTAACGTGAGCTATACCTATGCCTTTATCTCGGTAGAGGGATGGAGCCGGAATGCGTCGGATCTGTTGTCTTGCACCATATATACCGCCGGTTGGGATGGCTATAACGGAATGTCGATCACCGCCGCTGTATCTTACCAACCCGGAGCCGCCGGCAATATGGCAAGGGACATGTCGCCCTCGCCGACCGGGCAGGGCGCCCTCTATCTGAATTGCCACATCCCCGTATTCAATTCCGCCGGGGCTTCCTACCTGACCAACATGGTCCTGAATGTCGGTCACTGATTAATTTCCCGGGAATCCGGCCCGTTTTCCCGTTTTCCGTAAAGAAAACCTTTTTGCCAAAAGCTCCCGGGCAATCCCGGGGAGGTGCGAGTATAATTTAGCCGTCTCCAGGGCGAAAGGCCGGAATGCCGAACATCTTCGGGTACCTCGATTATCGGGACTTCCTGAAGGACTATTACCTGGAAGAGAAGGCCAAAAGCCCCGTTTTCTCTTTCCAGTATTTCGCGAACAAGGCCGGATTCAAATCGAAAAGCTTTCTTAAGCTGGTCATCGACGGCAGGAAGAATCTCACCGGGGAAAGCCTGGCGAAGATGGCCAAGGCCATGAAATTGGGGCCTAAGGCGTTTTCCTATTTCGAGGAGTTGGTCGCATTCGCGCAGGCCGATTCCCACAAGCTGAAGAACTTTTACTTCGAAAAGCTGATGGCCTACAACAGCCGCAACGCGGGCCGGCTTATCCTGCAGCATCAGTACGAGTTCTATTCCAAGTGGTACCACAACACGGTCCGGGAACTGGTGACCTGGGAGGATTTCCGCGGGGATTACGAGGCGCTGGCCACACGCATCAAGCCGCCTCTCCCCGTGAGGCAGGTCCGGAAAAGCGTTGCCTTGCTACTGAAGCTCGGGCTCATCCGGAAGTCGGGGAACGGATTCGTCCAGACGGACAGCATCATCACGACGGGAGACGAGGTGCAATCCCTGGCCGTCCAGAATTTCCATCTGCAAAACCTTTTCTTGGCTGGGGAATCCATGGATGCCACCCCGGCCAATCGCCGGGACATCTCATGCCTGGTGGCCGGCTTATCGGAAAAAGGCTTCCAGGCCTGCAAGTCCGAAATCCAGGCGCTTCGGAAAAGGCTGCTCAAGATCGCCAAGGATGATACGGGGCCCATCAGGGTCTATCATGCGAGCTTCCAATTGTTTCCCACCACCCAAGAGAAGGAATAGGTCGATGCGCGCGAATTTCCTCCTCCTTTCGGTAGCCCTCGCGTACGGCCTTTGGGCGGGCGGCTGCGCGGATAGGGTGGCCGGGGGATCCGAGATCGGAAATCCCGCCGCATTGGCCGGCGTGGCTGTGGACTCCGGAGGTGGATCCCGCGCCGGCGTGGCCTTGCGCTTGCTTCCGGAAAATTACGATCCGCAAGCTTCCGGCGCCGCCGGCGATACCCTGAAGGCGGAAAGCGATTCCCAAGGCCACTACCTTTTCCCACGCGTGAAACCGGGGGGATACGTTCTCACCGCGGTGGATCCGCTTACCGGCTTCCGGTTCTTCTCCCGGGTAACCGCGAAGAGCGGCGTGCGCGCGCAAGCGGATACCCTGCGGGCGCCGGGGCGGGTGGTGGTCGAGGTGTCCGATTCGATCCCGGCAGGGACCTACGTTTTCATCCCGGGGACCCTGGACCGCGCCTGGGTGGATGCCTCGGGACGGGCGGTATTGGACTCCGTCCCGGCGGGTTTCGTCCCGATAGAGCAAAGATCTGCCGCCGCGGGGAGCACCCGCTTGGATTCGCTACGCGTGCCGGAAGCGGGAACGGCCCGGGCCTTTTCGGCCGGATCCCAGGTAACCGGAAAGTTACGTTGGGTTTCCCCTGGCCAAGATATCCAGGCCGCGGTGGATTCCTTGGCCCCCGGGGATACCCTCTTTATCCGGGGTGGAGCGTATTACCTCGCCCATCTGGGTATCAGCCTTAAGGGAAGGCCGGGGGCGCGCATCACCATCCGTAACCAGCCAGGGGAGAACCCCATCCTGCGCGGCACCTCGGACCAATACAATCTCATCCATTTCAACGGAGCCGAATACGTGGACCTGGAAGGATTGGAAATCGATAGCACCATGGAGGGCTCCGACGCCCTGAAATTCGAAGAAGGGGATACCACCCACCACGTGAGCATCCGTGGATTTCGCATTCATCATATCCATGGCATCGCCATCAATGAACAGGGGAACCACCATCATATTTCCATAGAGGGAAACGAAATCCACCATACCCTCGGTACGACGGGCACCGCCATCCGGATCGCCGATGCTACGGGAAAATATTCGCCAACGGATTGGACCGTGGAGGGGAACTGGATCCACCACTGCGCTTGGTCGGATGCCGGAGGTTCCGGGGCCATCCACGTTTTCCCGGGCGCCCGCAATGTCATCGTTCGCGATAATATGTTGCATGACAACGCCCATGAAGGCATCCGCATGTACGGCCGCTTCGAAGAGAATCCCCAGGGCGAAGGGATTTCCCTGGTGGAGGGGAACGCCATCTGGAACAGCGGCGCCGGCCTTTTGGCGCTCTCCGACGTTATCGTGCGCAATAACGTGGTGTTCGCATGCTCGGTGATGGTGGTTTCCCAACGCTACAACGGCTCAGGATCCCAACCTTCCGGAAAGCTTCCGGAGAACTTGTCCATCTACAACAACACTTTCTATGGCGGCACCGAGATCACGCTTCTCGATTGGGACGCGGCGAGGCAATGCGTGTTCGCGAATAATGCGGTTTACGGCACCGCCTCCCCTTGGGAGATCCGCGGGACCGGCATCTTCTCCGGGAACGTCGGCGATCAGGCATCTCCGGGTTTTACCATGAGCTCGGCTCTGATCGACCTCGACAGTCCCGCGAATCGGTCCTTCCAACCTCGGATCGGATCGGCCCTGTTGGATAAAGCGGTGCGGCCGTGGGTGGCGGAAAATGATTTCCAGGGATCGCCCCGGGATTCGGCCCCGGACGTAGGGGCCTTCGAATACCGTGGCCCGGCCACAGGCCCGGCCCTTGAGGAAGGATTCAAACGCCGATGATCGATACGGCTCCGGACGCCAGGCTTACGGCTTCGCCGATGCGGATGTCGTGGCCGGACACCGGCGTCGCGGATGAATGGGGAGCCAGGCCACGTCCCATCGAGGGGATGGGGCGGTCCGCCTGGACCTCGGCATCCGAAGCCTTCGTCACGAGGAAACCAAGGGGCTCTCGACGCGCTGTCCGGAGGGGTACATGAGAAAATGGGCGTATCGAATGTTGGGAGCCTTGGCTTCGCTTACGAGCTTGGCCGTGGCCAACCAGTTCCTTCGGGATTTGCCGGCCGACTCATGGTACCGCGCGCCTAATACCAAGATGCGCGCGGTATGCCCCTCCGATTCCCAATACCCGGAGATCCGGGGAAGCACCGGTTGCGCTACGGTAATGGACGGGTGGGGCGGGGGCGCCTACGATTCGGCCGGTAAAAGACTGTGGGTTTGGGGCGGGGGCCATGGGAATTATTACGGGAATGAAATCTACGCTTTCGACTTGGAAAAGCTGGCCTGGAGCCGCGTCACCGATCCCTCTCCCGTCACCACCCTCTCGGCCGATCCTCTCCCCGACGGGAATCCGATTTCGCGGCATACCTACGACGGGCTCGCATTCATCACCCACGCCAACCGTTTTTTCGGGTACGGTGGATCCATGGCCGGCGATGGTTATGGCACCGAAGTGACCTGGACCTTCGATCCGGTGGCGAAGCAATGGCACAATATGGCGCCGGCCGGGAGCGGAAATAGCCCCACCACCGCGTGTTGCAACTTCAACGGGGAATACGATCCGGCCACCCGTAAGATTTTCATGCGTGATCCCAATTGGCTGTGCGCCTACGACTATGATAAGAACGAATGGACCCATGTGCGGGCATGGGATCATACCTGGGGCCCGGGCAAAGGCGTAATCGATGGTAAACGGCATCTGCTTTTCACCATCGGATCCCAGGAATTCCTCGTCTACGATATCGCCGCGGACAAGGACATTTCCGCCGCCTGGAAGACAACGGGCGGCGATTCTCTCATCAACGGATACGGGGTGGGGGCGGCGTTTGATTCCCGCGCCGACCACCTTATGGGTTGGATCGGCGGCGGCGTGTTCATGCTCGATATGGATTCCAAGGTATGGACGCGCATGTCCGCCGTGGGGGCCCCCGTGAATCAAATCGCGCAAGGGACCTTCGGGCGGTTCCGCTACGATTCCGACGATGGCGTCTTTATCCTGGCCAACGGCGTAGATGAGGACATGTATTTCTATAAGCCGCCCTCCGGCGCAGGGGCGGCCGTGAAGGCCGTAACCGGCTCCAGGCCAAGGCTCCGGCCGACGGTGGAATGGGTGGGGAACCGGATCCGGTTCCGGCGCCCGCAAGCCTCGGCGGAATCGAAAGGGCGCGACACCTGGAACGCGGCAGGCAGGAAGGAATCCTTTCATGATTAAGCATGCGCTTTCCATCGCGATTCTCTGTTTGGCTTCGGAACGGCCGGCCTCCGCGATGGCCGCCGCTTTCCAAATCGACAATGCCGGAACCCAAGCCGCCCAGGATCAGCCGGTCACCTTGGGATTCGTTTTCGCGCCCGGGGAAATTCCCGCAGGAAAATCCGTCTCCGCTACTTCGCAATCCGGCGTGGCCATGCAATTGCAAGTGGATGCCAAGGCCACCCATCCCGATGGATCCTTGCGTCATGCCGTTCTCACCTTGTTGGCGTCCGTGCCGGCGGGCAAGTCGGAGGTGGTCACGCTGTCCGCGGCCCCCGCGACATCGGCCGGCCCGGCTTTGTCCGCGGCCGGTTTGCTGGCAACGGGCTGGGACGCAACCGTTCGCATTACCTTGGATGGGAAAACCTATGCCGCATCGGCGCGTTCGGTTTTGCAGGCCGCCGCGACGGCGGGAACGCTTAAGACTTGGCTCTCCGGCCCGCTCGCGACGGAATGGTTGGTTTCCGCTCCGCTCGTGGCGGACCCCTCCGAAAGCCATCCCCATTTGCATGTCCGCTTCGCCATCCGGGCCTGTGCCGGCTACCAGCGCGTGCGGACGGATATGACCTTGGAGAATGGCTGGGCCTTTGAACCGAATCCATCGGGCTTCACCTATGACGTCGTGGTGGAATCGGGTTCGCAAATCGTTTACCAAAAGGCCGGCTTGCAGCATACCGACCATACCCGCTGGCGCAAGGTATTCTGGTACGGGGAGGCGCCTGTCCTCGATTCGCGCCTCGATCCGGATTACCTGTTTTCCACCGGTGCGGTGCCCCGTTACGATCGGGACGTGAAGCCCTCCGAGACCGCCCTGGCCGGGCTAGCGTCCGCTTTCGAACCCATGTCCCCTGGCGATCTCAGTACCTACATGCCGGAAACCGGAGCCCAGGACGATATCGGTCCGCTGCCGCGTTTCGCCGCGCTTTATCTTTTGTCCATGGATCCCCGGGCCAAGGCCAACGTGCTCGCGAACGGAGAGGCGGGCGGCAGTTTCCAGATCCATTACCGCGATAAAGCCAAGGATCTGCCCGTCACCCTCGACGACTATCCGTACATGACCATCCTGGGTAACCCCGGTGATACCCGCAATCCCGCCACCGGGAAAAACGAAGGCTTCCCCGAAGTCGCGAACGGGCTCGAGAAACTTACCCCCGATGATGCCCATCAGCCCTCCATCGCTTACCTGCCTTACCTGATCAGCGGCGATCGTTTCTACCTGGAGGAACTGCAATCCTGGGCCCTCTGGAACATGATCATCGCCAATCCCGCCTATCGCGAAACGGGGAAAGGGCTCCTGAACTGGGCCCAGGTCCGGGGCCAGGCCTGGTCCATGCGCACCTTGGGGGATGCCGCCTATATTACCCCGGATGACGATCCCCTTAAGAAGGGCCTGTTGGAAAAACTCCAAAACAATCTCACCTGGTATAACCAGCATTCTTCAGGCGATGACTCCGTCAACCAGCTTGGCTGGCTCGATGTCAGCCATGCCCGCGCTTATGACCCGAACGGCATCGCGCCTTGGCAAGATGATTTCTTTACCTATAGCATCGGGCATTTGGCGGACATGGGCTTTGCGGGGGCCCGGGACTTGCTTAAGTGGAAAGCGAAATTCGTCGTCGGGCGCCTCATGGATCCGGGCTTCTGCTGGTTGCACGCGACGGCATACAGCCTTCAGGTCGGCCCGGCCGACAAGAGCTCGGAATACGCCACCTTCGGCGCGCTCTATCAAGCCAATTTCCCTGCGGCCTCCGCCTGCACGGGGACCAGCATGGATGGATATCCGGAGGATGCGACCGGATATGGCGGCGACATGCAGCCGGCCCTGGCGGCGGCCGTGAATGCCGGCATCCCCGATGCGGCCGAAGCGTGGGCCCGGTATCAGACCCGGAACCCCAAGCAGGATTATTCCGCCGCCCCCCAGTTCGCGGTGGTTCCCGGCCGACCGGGAGGAGCCTCGCTCGCGCCGCGCGCATCCGCACCCCGGAAGCTTCCGCAGGTGCGCCTACGTTGGCTGCCGGCGTCGGAAAATCTCGCCATCCAAAAAGGCGACGGAGAAGATGCGCAACTTTTCGATCTCGCGGGCCGGCGCCTAATCGCCATCCCGGGACCCGGCCGCGCCCTTGGCGGAGGGGCCACGCCATGAACCCGTTCCGTTTTTCTACCGTCCTTTCCATCCTGCTGGCAGGCTCGACCGCGCTGAGCCAGGGCCTGTCCGGACTCAAGCCAGGCGAATGGTTCGAGGCGCCCGATTCCCATCTCGAGGCCGTGAAACCCGACCCTTTGCCCAACGGCTCCATCACCGCGGTGATGGCCGCCTGGAGCGGGGGTTCCTATGATAGCAAGCGGGACAAGCTCATCGTCTGGGGCGGCGGGCATTCCGATTATGCCGGCAATGAAGTCTATGCTTTCGATGTGAATTCCCTGAAGTGGCAGCGCCTCAGCGAGCCCAGCACGGATGTAGGCGGAATCGAAAGCAGCGGAGAGTATCCGGACGGGACGCCGCGGTCGCGGCATACCTACGATTACGTCCAATACGTTCCGGTGATCGATCGCTTTTGCACCTTCGGAGGCGGAGGGTTGTACCCGTCCGGGCAAACCGGAACCGCCAAAACCCATTGCTTCGATCCCGCCGCGGCGAAGTGGGAACGCAAGGCGGATGCCATCGGCGCCGGGACGGGCAGCCTTACGGCCGTGGATCCCGCCACCGGAATGGTCTGGATGCAAGGGGCGGGAAGCGATGTCCGCTTTTCTTCCTGGGACCCCGGCGCGGACAAGTGGACGCAATATTCCACCTACTCGCAAGGCTGGCTCGACTACAGTTTGACCGCCGCCATCGGCGGGGACAAGTTCCTCGCCATCGGTGGAGGCCACGCGTTGCTGTGGAACGTGGAAAACCCCGATCGGCAGCCGGTCGAACCGGCGATGAAGGGCGACACCGGAATCCTGGCGGTCAATTGCCCCGGCTTGGCTTACGATCCCGTTCGCGGGCGCTTCGCGGCCTGGGCGGGAGGCAAGGATATCTATTACCTGGATCCCTCGACTTGGACGTGGACCAAGGAGGGTCCGGCGCCAGGCAATACCGTCATTCCCACGACCGCGGAGAAGAACGGGACTTATGGCCGCTTCCGGTATATCCCTTCACGGGATCTTTTCATAGGAGTGAACCGGACCAACGAGGATGTTTTCATTTTCCGCCCGTCGCAAGCGACGGGGATTGTCCCTCGGGAAAGCGGCGGCCGGCTCATGACCTCAAGCTATTCCACAGGCATCGCGAGGGATCTTTACGGCGGGTACCTATGGCGGATGTCCGGCCCGGGAACGGCGCGCGGCTTGGACGGCCGTCGACTTAAGGCGAGCCTGGTTATCGGGCCCCGGCAAAGTCCGGGACCGTAGGGAAACCCTGGGTTACGCTTCGCAGATTAGTTTGGGCGCGTAATCCAGGTAATCGCAGCTCGTCAGATGGTACTCGGTATCTTCCAGCTTTCCGAACGCCTTTCCCGCCAACTCTTTCTTAACCGAATGCAGATGCCCGAAGATGACGTGTTTGGCGCCCGCATCGGCGTACATGCGCGAAGCCCGGGAAGGGCGCAACAAATGATCCAAGGGGGGATAATGCGCCAGGCCGATCCGCATCCCCGGCAGCCCCGCGGGAATGGAATCGATGGAAAGCTTGAGGCGCATCAGATCGCGATCGTAAATGCGCTCCTGCTCCTTCACGTCCCCGTCGCTCTTGAGCCCCGGGATAGGGCCCTTGGCCGGGTCCCATTCGATCAGGTCGAATACGGAATATTCCTGCGTGTCCCACAGCCGCGCCCCGAAGAAAACGAAGGGCCCGATCTTGACGTGATTGTTCTGGATAAAGGAAACGGAGGGCGGGAGTTCCCGTTCCAAGAGGGACGAGGATGGCCACCAGATATCATGGTTGCCCCGCAGGATAATCTTGCGGCCGGGAAGGGACCCCAACCAACGGAGATCCTCGAGGGCCGCCTCGAATTTCTTGGCCCAGCTGATATCCCCGGGCACCGCGACCACGTCGTCCGGTCCCACCGCCTTTTCCCAATTGGCCCTGATCTTGTCGGGATGGCGCACCCATTCCGCGCCGAAACGGTCCATGGTTTTGCCTGGCACCCCGAAGGCGAGGTGGGGATCGGAAAGCGCGAAAAGCCTCATGCTGCAAAGGTAAAAATCCCCGCGCCGGGCTTTAGCGGTCCCTATTTATGGCGCCAATGTACGGCCCCTGGGCGGCACCCTTTATACCTTTAATCCGGGTGGCCGCGCCGGCCGCCGCGGAGCATCCATGGCCCTTCCCGGCCCATCCGATTTCCCTGGTCGCCTGGTCTTCCACGTCGATATGGACGCGTTCTACGCTTCGGTGGAACAGCTCGAGAATCCGTCACTGCGCGGAAAACCCGTGATCGTTGGCGGGGTGGACTCCATGCGGGGCGTGGTCTCCTCGGCTTCGTACGAGGCCCGAGCCTTCGGGGTGCATTCGGCCATGCCCGTGGCCCAAGCCCGCAAGCGCTGCCCGCATGGAATCTATGTCGCCGGCCGGCACGCGCTTTACGGAGATTACTCGCGTCGCATAATGGACGTGCTCTCGGATTTCTCGCCCGTGCTGGAGCAGGTTTCCGTAGACGAGGCGTTCCTGGACATGACCGGTACGGCGGGGCTATTCGGACCGCCCGAGGTTTCGGGCCGGGCCATAAAGGAAGCCATACTCGCGCGCACCGGCCTGACCGCTTCGCTGGGGGCCGCGGAGAACAAGTTCCTGGCAAAGTTGGCCTCGGATGCGCGCAAGCCGGACGGATTGGTGGTGGTGTTTCCCGGCGAGGCGCAGGCCTTCCTCGATCCCATGCCCGTCGATCGCCTGTGGGGAGTGGGGAAAAAGACCGTGCAGGAACTGCACCAGGTGGGGCTTTACTCCATCGCCCAACTGCGGGCCCAACCGCTCGAATCCCTGGTCTCCCATTTCGGGGAAAACTTCGCCGGCCACGTGCATGCCCTTGCGCAGGGCCGGGACGATCGGGAACTGGTCCCGGACTGGGAGGAAAAGAGCATCTCCCACGAATGCACCTTCGAGCGCGATTCCGGGGACGCGGAATTCCTCTCCGCGGTCCTGCTCGATCTTTCCGAAAGGGTGGCGCGGCGCGCGCGGAAGGATGGCAGGGCCGGGCGCACGGTAACCTTCGTGTGGCGTAACCCGGACTTTACCCGCCAGTCCCATGCGCGCTCCCTTTCCGCCGGCACCGATTCCAGCCAAGCCATCTACGAAGCGGCTTCAGGGCTGTTCCGGGAAGTGGCCGGACCGAGCGGGGACGCGGCGGGCAGGTTACGCAAAGCCCCGCGCATGTTCCGTCTCATTGGCGTGAGGCTTTCCAATTTCGTCCAGCAAGGCCAACAGACATCGCTCTTCGAACAACCCAAGCTCGCGTCCGGATTGGACCGGGCCATGGACGCCGTGCGGGATCGCTTCGGGGAGAACGCGATCCGGCGCGCCCGCTTGGCGGATCAAGCGGACGGGGCGGCATCCCCGTAGCGCGGGAGAAAGAAAATCCGGTGCCGAAGTCGGAAACGGGATCGATAGCCGAACCGATCCGGCGCGAGGGCGATTTTCCGGCTTGTATTTCCCTTCCGCACGGCTACCTTAAAGCGCCCCCGTCTCCGGAAGGGCATACCCCCGCGGAGTCGCGATCGGAAGGCTAAAGATGAAGATGGAAACCTCCATAGACACGGGCAGAGCGGCGCTACGCGCGGGCCAAACCGGCATCGAGGGCGCGGCGAAGTGGCTGGCCCTCGCGGCCGCAGTGCTGGGCTGGATGTTCGACGGCTTGGAAATGGGCCTCTTCCCGTTGGTTGGCCGGCCCGCCTTGACCGAAATGTTGGGCGGCGCGGATATCGGACCCTGGTTCGGCGTCATCATGGCCGTCTTCCTGGTGGGCGCCGCCTGCGGGGGCATCGCGCTCGGATGGCTGGGCGATCGCATCGGGCGTACCCGCGCCATGGTATGGAGCGTATTGGCCTACTCCGTATTTTCGGGACTGGGGGCGGTCGTTACCGCGCCCTGGCAATTGGCCATCCTGCGTTTCCTGGCCGCTCTCGGCATGGGCGGGCAATGGGCTTTGGGAGTGGCCTTGGTCATGGAAATCTTTCCCGCCAAATCGCGCCCTCTCATGGCCGGCGTGATCGGCGCCTCGGCCAATGTCGGCTTCCTACTCATCGCGGCCTTGTCCATCGGCCTCAATTCCGTGCTCGCCGGTCTCGCGACGGTTTTGCACGCGGCGTTGCCCGCGTCCCTGGTCTCCATCCTCCTGCGCAACGGGAGTTGGCGTCTGCTCATGATCTTGAGCGCCGCCCCTGCGCTCCTCACCTTCCTGATCCGCATCTTCGTCCCGGAGTCCGGGATGTGGGAAGCCCAGTCGCAGGCGGGCGGAAAGGCGCCGCGCATCGGGGATCTGTTCCGGAACGGCCTCGCCAAGAGCACCTGCCTGGGCGCGGCCTTGGGGGCCATCGCCCTGGTCGGCACCTGGGCCTCGGTCCAATGGATCCCGGCCTGGGCCGGCAAGATCGCGATCGGCGTACCCAACGCGGCGGCCAAGGTCCAGATCGCTTCGGCCCTGGGGGCGATCCTCTTCAGCATCTTCTTCGCGCTATTCGCGGAACGCTTCAACCGCCGCTCGACCTACTTCGCCCTGTCCCTGGTATCGCTAATCTCCTGCGCCATCCTATTCCGTCTCGATATGCATTACGGCCCGGCCTTCCGATTCTGGACTTTCTTCGTAGGCGGCATTACCGCGGGCTTCTACGGTCTGCTTCCGCTCTATCTCCCGGAATTGTTCCCCACGCGGGTACGCGCCATGGGCTCGGGCCTCACTTTCAACGCGGGACGCCTGATCGCCGCGGTGGGAGCCGTTTCCGGCGGGGCTTTGGTCAAGTCCTTCGGCGGGGACATCGCCCGCATGTGCTCCATCGTCAGCCTGGTCTATGCACTGGGCCTGGTTCTCGTTTGGTTCGCGCCGGAAACCAAAGGCAGGCCCCTTCCCGACTAACCCGACACGGCGCCCGCCGGATAATTACTTTTAGGCGCCGGCGCGGTCGCGCCTTGGAGAACTTCCCGCATGGCCCCGCTTTCCGTTCCCTTGCTCCGCTGCGGCGGACCCGTGAATCTGCCCCAATCCATCGCCCTACGGGCCGGGCCCGTTTCCTTGCTGTTCGAGCAAGGCGAATTGCGGCGCATACGCCTGGGGGATCGCGAAGTGCTCCGCCGCATCTACCTGTCGGTGCGTGGGCCGGATTGGTCCACCATCCCCCCGGTCCTATCCGATCTGCAAATCGAGAGTTCGCCCGAATCTTTCGTCATGATGTTCCGCCTCGATTGCAAGCAGGGGGAAGTGGACTTCAGTTGGCAGGTTTCCGTTCGAGGCAATCCCGAAGGCGTGGTCCGCTTCGATGCCCGGGGCAAGGCCAACAAACCGTTCGACACCAACCGCGTGGGCATCTGCGTGCTGCACCCCTTGCGGGAATGCGTGGGCAATCCCGCCCTGGTTCGCGATCCCCACGGGCAGACATTCGAAGGCAGGTTCCCGGAGGCCATCCAGCCCCATCAGCCTTTCTTCAACATGAGCGAGATCCTGCACGTGGTGGAGAAGGAATGGCTGGCCATGGTCTATTTCGAGGGCGAGCATTTCGAAATGGAAGACCAGCGTAATTGGTCGGATGGTTCGTTCAAGACCTATTGCCCGCCCCAAGCCAGGCCCAAGCCACGCCGTCTCGAGGCGGGCTTCGAGACCAATCTGATCGCCACCCTGCTGTTCCAAAGCCCGGACAAGAAACCCATTTCCGATCTGGCGGCATCCTTGGCTTCGGCCGGGATCATCCATCCCGCCGATGCGGCGCCTCCCGTACTCAAGCCCCGGACCGACAATGGGAGGCCCGTTCCCGGATTCGGTTTCGGCCTGGCCAGCCATGGCCGGTCCATGGCTCCCCAAGACGTGGCCCGCATCAAGGCCTTGTCTCCTTTCCACCTGCGCGCCGACTTCCGCCTGGCCCAGCCCGGATGGCGGTCGGAATTGGAACGCGCGGTGTCGCAAGCGCGCGCATTGTCCGTCCCCCTGGAATGCGCCTTGGTATTGTCCAAGGACAGCGGTCCGGCATTGGCCGAATTCGCCGCCGCCTGGGAGGCCGCCGAAGGGGAATGCTTGCGCTGGCTGGTCTTCTCCGAGGAGAGCGATGCCACTTCCGACTCCGACCTGCAAGCCGCCAGGGATGCCTTGGGGCCGCTCGATCCCTTGGCCGCTTTCGCCCGCGGATCGAAGGGTGACTTCGTGCTGCTGAACCGTAATCGCCCGGAACCGAAGGCCGGCATGGCCCTCGCCTACGGCCTTTGCCCCCAGGTGCACTTGACCGACAACCGGACCCTGGTCGAGTCCCTGGAGGGGCAGGCATGGACCCTGATCACCGCGGCCAAGACCTGGCCGCGAAGCAAGGTTTCCGTGACGCCTATTACATTAAAACGTTCGCCCTTCTCGGTCGCGCTGAAGGCCCTTCCGGAGCCCGGCGAAATGGCTCCCGCCGCGCGCCTGTGGCGGAATAAGGTGGATGCGCGGCAGTTCTCGCTTTTCGGGGCCGGCTGGGCCTTGGGCAGTCTCAAGAGGATGTCCTTCTTCGGCGCGGAGAGCGCCACCTACTTCGAGACGCATGGCCTTTTGGGGCTGATGTCGGGAGCGGCCCTTCCTGACGATTTGCTGAAACCTGAAGGCATGGATTTTTCGTTGGAGCCGGGTATTGTCTATCCCATGTGGCACGTGTTCGCCGACTTCGCTGATTTCGTCGGAGGCTTCGCCTACGATGTGGAATCGCAAGCCCCGCTCAAATTCGATGCCGTGCTCCTGCATGCGGGGGAGAAGGCCAGCATCTTGTTGGCCAATCTGGAGGAAACCGGAGCCATTCTACGCATGGAAGAGTTGGGGAACGTGGCGGGCATCCGCCGGCTGCACGAAGGCAATGCCTGGGAAGCCATGCGCGATCCGGAAAGCTACCGGAAGATGCCCTTCGAGCCCCTGCCCGGCCATGCCGAGGGTTGGGACATCGAATTGCGTCCCTTCGAATATATCCGCATCGATCTTTCGGCGGGTTAGCGGTCTATCCCTTACCCGGCTCAACGATGAATACCGCGGGCTTGCCCTTACGGATCATGGCGAGTAGCAACCGCAGGGCGTGAATCCGGTCCCGCATGCCGGCCGAGCGGAGCTTGAGTCGCGTGATCTTGGTTTGCACGGGATGACGCTTGCGGCGGGTCAGGGCCAAAACCAGGCCGCCGGCCAGCAAACTACCCGTTACCATCATCAGAGGCATCGCCATTCGCCGTAGGCGCGCCTGCGGAGCGAATTTCCTTTTCAATTGTTCGAGGTGCCGGTCCAGGCTGGCCCGCGTGATGGCGATGCTTTCCTCGATTTCATCCGGAGAGGCCTGGGTCCAATCAGGGGTGGTTCGTGAGGACATGATCTATCCTTTCCCCGCGGGACGAGCATTCCTTTTGGGGCCGGCGTTCCCTGCGGGGGCTTTCTCGGGTGGCCGGTTGCCGTGGTCGCGTGCCCCTAGGGCGCGGAAGGAGCGGACGGTTCGCCAGGACCCGGGTTTCGGGTCGGCATGCTTGAGGGAACGAAAGCCGCCCAAGAGCAGCGCTAACGACCCGATGCCGAGCAAGACCCCCAAGATCAGGGGGCCGATCCAAGCGGCCATCAACATGGAAAGGCCGAGCGCGACCAGTCCCATGATGAGCAAATGATCCAGAAAGAGACATAAGTAGAAGACCGCGAAGAGGGCGATACCGAGGGCGGCCCCGAACAAGGCTGCGCTTTTGCCGAGATCGCGGGCCTTGGAGATGGCTTCGCGCTTGGCCAAGGCGATTTCCTTGCGGATTAGATCCGCCACGTCATCCTTCATTTCGCGGAGCAGATGGAAGACCGATGTATCCGGATGCGCATCCATGAAAGCCATGGGGAACCTCCTTAATCCCAAAATACGTTCCGGCCAATGCGGTCGGAGCTATTATTCCTGGGAAGGAAAACCGGCAAGGATGCCGACGGCGGGGGGGGGAATCATGAGCGCATACCGCGATGAGATGGAACTGGCATTGATGATGGCGGGCGAAGCCGGGAAGATCATCCTCCCGCATTTCCGCGACACGGCATCCTTGCGCGTAGAGACCAAGGCCGACAATAGCCCTGTCACCATCGCGGATCGCTCCGCCGAAGAGGCGCTCCGTAAGCTGATGGAAATCCACACTCCGGGCTATGGCGTAATCGGCGAGGAGTTCGGGTCCGTGGCGGGCCGCAGCGATCGCGAATGGGTCATCGATCCCATCGATGGGACCAAAGCCTTCATCCATGGCGTCCCTTTGTTCGGTACCCTGCTGGCCCTGCTCGAGAAAGGCCGGCCGGTGGTCGGCGTCATCTCCTTGCCTGCCTTGGGACAGGTCTTATACGCGTCGGCCGGCGGGGGTTGTTTCCTCGACGGGAAACCTTGCCACGTTTCTTCCGTGGCTCGCGTGGAAGACTCCCTGCTTTTGGACGGGAGCGCGACGACGATGGAACGCTTGGGCCATGGGCCCGCTTGGGCCGCTTTGCGAACCCGCGCAAAGTTGCACCGCGGGTGGGGGGATTGCTATGGGCACATGCTGGTGGCCTGCGGCCGGGCCGAGGCCATGTTCGACCCCATCGTTTCGATATGGGATGTGGCGCCGATGGCGGTGATCCTGCCTGAGGCGGGGGGAAGATTTTCCGCCCTATCGGGAAGAGGATCCATCACCGAAAATACCGGTATCTCCTCCAATGGCCTTATCCACGAAGAAATTCTGCGCGGCTTGGGGCAACCCATTTCGACTTAAGCGAGCCGAGTAGACCGAGGTCCGTTAGCGCCTCTTTTCCTTTGAAATCGGAACAAAATGGCAACTGAACCAGGCGAAATTGTGCTTTTATTTTACAGGCACGAAGTACTAACTTACATCCCGGGAACTGGCGGGAAGGTCAGGGGGCCTTCGCCACTTTTTTCATTGAATGAGGAAACGAAATATTCCGTCCGATGCGACCTATAAAAGGAAACGCATCACAATATTGTAGGAGTGCTGGATCTAGTTTTCGTTCCCCACCCAAACGAGTCCGGCAGGGGATCAAATGGTTGTTGAATTTCCCTTCTTACCAAAAATCGAATCGAGAAATTCACATGTGCGGAATGTCCGCCTTGGTCGCAACCTCTCCGGAATACCGTTTCAAGTTCCTGGGAAATTATCTCTCACCTGTCTTCTCCGTCGCCCAACGGGCGGCGAACTTGGGGCATTCCTACCGATTCATGGCTTCGCAAAAGGTCCTACCCTTCCGGACCGTAATGGCGGGAGGAATGGCGGAACTTTGGTCGCAAACGGTGGGTGCGGAAAGGTTCGATGCCGTGTTGGCCCCCATGCAAGAAGCCTTTCTGGAGGGCGATTTGTCCTTGTTGTTCCGTTGCGATGGAAAGCCGCTCTAACGTCTTTCTTCTTCTTTTCTGGCCGGCTCGGTTGCGGGGCTCGAGGAGGATACCGCCCCCTTCATCGGAGGTTCGCAAGGATTCCGCGGCACCGTACAGGAGTTCCGCCGCGTGGCGAAATTGTTCGGGGAAATCTGCCCCACCACCTTACTCCTTATCCTCATCGTCCCAGCGAAGCCTCTACCAGAGCCCATCGCGCCAGGGCACGTCGCAAGCAGGAGAAGAAAATCCGGCTATACGCCGAAATGCTGGCTAGGTTCGGAATCCGTCCCAGCCAGGAATCCGCGCCTATCAGGTCCGATTGGAATCCCGCTGCCTTGGTACCGGCCTAACGCCGCCCATCAGTCGGTGATCCACTCTCCGTCGTCCTCCTCGCCGCCTTCCTCGATTTCGAGCAGCGACATGGGAAGATAGAGGAGCAGATCCGAAGCCACCAACCCCAAAGTCCCCCGATCCTTCCTGGCCAAGTCCCCGGCTTTGCCATGCGCGAAGGCTGCCAAGGATGCGGCCTGATCCGCCGGGCGCACGGCCAGCAAGGCCGCGACGACCCCGGCCAAAACGTCGCCCGAACCTGCGGTAGCCATGCCGGGATTCCCGACCGGCAACACCGTGAGGCGCCCGTCCGGCGCCGCGAAAAGGGTGGTCGCCCCTTTCAGGAGCAGGTTCAGGTTGGTTTTCTGCGACCATGCCCTAGCGGCGCGCATCAGATCGAGGGGATGCTCGTAGTCGTACTCTCCGCCCATGCGCTTGTATTCACCGGCATGCGGGGTCACCACGAAATGCTCGTAACCGCGCAGGTCGGGCTGAAGGGGAAACTCGGGGTTCACGTAGGCCAAGGCGTCCCCGTCCAAGGCCACGCGCCGGCCTTTAAGCTTGGGGATGAGGCCTTGCAGAAAGGCCATGGTTTCGGAATGCTTTCCCAAGCCCGGCCCCAGGAGAACGCTATCGGCCCAAGCCAAGGAATCTTCCAGCTCTGACAAATGATCGGGACGGAAATGCCCGGGCCCTTGCGGACCTATGCCTTCCGATGCGCCCACGGGTATGCCGATGATCTCCAGGATATGCACGGCGATTTCGGGATGGATGCCGGCGGGGTAGGCGACCTTTACCATCCCGGCCCCGGCCCTCAGGGCCGCATTCGAGCTCAGTGCCGCGGCCCCGTGCATGCCGAGCGACCCGGAGATTACCAGCACTTTGCCCGTGGTGTATTTGTTGGCGCGATAGTCGCGCTCGGGATAGTCCGAAACTGCATCGTCCATGGTGTAAAGCCGCAAGCGGGAAGGCTGGCCCATCAGCAGTTTTTCGTCGAAGCAGATGGGGCTGTAGCCGACTTTGCCGTAAGCCAGGGAAGCGGGATAGAAGGCCGAGGATATCTTCATCGCCCCCAAGCATACCGTGGCGGCGGCCTGTACGGCGCTGCCGGACAGGATGGGGGAGTCGCAACGGACTCCCGAGGGGATGTCCACCGAGAGGATTGACACGCCGCTTTGGTTCATGCCGAAGATGCAGGATTGGATCAACCCTTCCGGATCGCGATCGATGCCACTGCCTAGCAAGGCGTCGACGATGAGGGCGATATCCTGGAACACCGGCAAATCGAGGGGCGAGCGGACGCTATGGATGGGAAGATCGGCATCGGAGAGGGCTTGTTGCAGGCGCTGGGTCTCCGAGGAAAAACCGCGCTCTCCCGGCACCTGGTAAATGACGACGGGATATCCTGCCTGCGAGGCCAGCAAGGCAGCTGATAGGCCGTCGGCGCCGTTGTGGCCGTGGCCGCATACGAAGGCGATGGTCTGATCGCGGTGCAGGTCGCGCGGCGGTTCATCCGGAGGCAGATCCTCATCCGGCAGATCGTCGTCGGGTAATTCATGTCCGGCATCATCCTGCTCCAGCATGGTCTTGATTGTCTCGAATACGGCCTCCCCGGCGCTCTGGATCATGTCGTATTCGCTGAGACCGGATTCGCTCGAGGTCTTGCGCTCGACTTCCTTGATTTCCGCCAGGGTGAGGATGGGGATCATGCTTCCTCGCTTGATAAATGAAGGTGGGTTGTCGCGCTTCCTCGCTTGATAAAGCACAGCGAGGCTTGAAAATAAAAAACCGCGCCTATGCGCGGCGCGGCCGATGGTGAGGGAAGATTAGGGGCGATCAGGAATTTTCGATGTCGCCGAGGATCTCGTCGATTTCGTCCTGGACTTCCTGCTCGAACTTGGTGGGGCGGCGCCTCTCGATGATGATGGCGCGCTGATTGATCGCTTTCTTCAAATCGACGATGCGCTTCTGCTCCATGTCGAGATTCATTTTCTCCATCTTGGCCAAGCGGATGCGGAGAAGCAATTGCCCGAAGGATGCTCCCGTGATGAACACCGCCGCGAGGATGGTGAGGATAAGGATTTCAGTGGAGATCATGCTTCCGCCGCTTTTCGGGAATCAAGATACCTTTTCGCCGCTTCGGTGTTGAAATTTAGTCTATCAAGCAGCAAAATGGCGTCTTCCGGATCGAATTTCATGGGGAAGGGAGTGCCCTCTTTCCATGAATTGAGCGCTTTTAAGATGGGAAAGGCCAAATTCTCGATCCGGTAGCGCTCCTGGTTGAGCTTTAATGTATCCATCAGATCCAAAAGCACAAAAAACGGTTTCAGGTCCATGCGCACTTCCGACTCGATCAGGCGTTTCCCGATCACCAATAGGTAATCATGGAGTCGGGCCTTGGCCGGACCCAGGTGCGCCGAATATCCCTGCCCCCGTAGGTTCGTGGCCAGCACTAACGCCCTTAGTAGCTCCGCGATATCATCCTTGGCGATTCCCGCGAGCAGGGCTTCGACCATGCGGAAATTCTCGATCAGATTCGCGGATTGCCGGACGCTGCGCGGGAGGTTCCAGTCCAGGCGATGGAACTGTCTCTGCTTCACTGCGAGGCGCCATTCCTGCATGCGCACTTCCGGCTCCGACTCGCGCCAGAAATCGTTCTTCAGGTGCATGGTCATGGCTGCTTTGATATCGAGGGGAAGATCCCGGGCGGAAAGCACTATCGGATGCAGGGGCGCTAGCCATTCCTTCACGGTTTCGGAATGCGGACTCGTATCCGGGTTCCAGTTTTCCAGGGGAACAGGCGGACGATGGCAGTAGGCGTAGACTTCCGCGTCGAATCCGTCCTCGTGGAAGATAAGCCATGCGATCTCGCTGGCGCTGGTAACCTCATGGACGAAGCGCGTTTCGCGGATGGTCCAAAGTCCGAAGGCGCGTTGCGTGGCGCCGGCGACCCGCCAGGCCGGGCTTTCCGAATAGAGAAAGGGCGCCTGCGAGAAGTCCTTGGCCCATTGGCCCATGGCCAGGTACGCGTGCAAAGGCAACGTCGCGCGTTCGAGCTCCAAGAAGACCTGATCGCCGGGTTTGGAATCGAGATTGGACTTGGCTTCGGAAAGCGCGGCCAGGAAGTCGCGCCTCACGGCGGGTCCCGCCCCGGCAACCTCCAGGAGGGAAAGCACGCGTTGGGCGTATTTCAGGTTCTGGACGGTTTCGATGCCGGTGAGCTCGGAAAAGAACCATGCGCAGCTGGTGAAGATGTAATGCGAGAAGCGGAGGATCTCGATGAGGTCCGCCGCGCGGGACTTGTCCGCCTCCGGTTTGAGGTTGGCTTCCCACCAGGCTTTGCGTACGCTGGCATCGAGTTGCCAGGCCAAGAGCGCGCTGTCTTGGGCGCGCGCCCAGTCCTTGAATAGGGAAGGCCCGCCTGCCTGCACGAACGTTTCGGCGGCGTTGTAAAGGAGATCAAAGGCGTTGCGCAAGGGCCCGCGCCACTTCTGGTTCCAGCCCGGCTGGCCGCCGGTGGAACAACCGCAATCTTCCTTCCAGCGGCCCACGCCGTGGGCGCAAGACCAGGCTGTGCCCTCGCCGTGGGCGTTCTTCAGCCGCACCTCATGGCTGGGGGGATGCTTGGCGAGATACCAGGCGTAACTGACCGGGGTCATCTCCAGCTTTGGCGCCACGTCCTGGAACAGGAAGGCGGCGCACATGTCGCCGAAAGGTTCGTGGTGGCCGTAAGACTCCCCGTCGGTGCAGACGGAGACCAGTTGGTCATTGGCGTCGCGATGATCGAAGGCGCCTGAGATGCGTTCCCCGAACCGCACCGCATCCTTGAGAAGATGCTCGAACCCGACACCGTGCGAAAGGGGCCCGTCGTAAAAGAAGACGTCCAGGTAGCCCTTCTCGATGGGCGTACCGTCCGCATCCACGGGGAAGATGCGGTACGGGCGGCGCGGATCGACGTTGTTGTGCGACACGTCGACCCAAGTTTCTTCGCTGAGGGCGCGCACCTTATAGGCTTGGGTGGGAGCCAGGACGGTGAACTTGATTCCTTCCCGGATCAGCGCCACCACGGTGTCCATGTTGATGGCGGTCTCCGCGCACCACATGCCTTCGGGCTTGCGTTTGAAGCGGCGTTCGAAGTCGGCGATGCCCCAACGGATCTGCAAGCGTTTCTGCTCGGCGGTGGCCAAGGGCATGATCACGTGGTTATAAACCTGGGCCAACGCGTTGCCATGGCCTTCCAGGCGATCGCAACTGAGGCGGTCGGCCTCCAGGATGCGGGAGTAGGTGTAGGCATGCTTCTCTTCCAGCCACGAGAATAAGGTCGGGCCGATGTTGAAGCTCATATAGGCGTAGTTATTGGCGATGTCGCGGATGCGCCCATGGCTGTCCAGGATGCGCGAGGCTCCGTTGGGCGCGTAGCATTCGCGAAATACCCTTTCGTTCCAATCGTGGATGGGCGCGGCCGAAGGTTGCAATTCCACCTGATCCATCAAGGGATTTTCGCGCGGCGGCTGGTAAAAATGCCCGTGGATGCAAAAATAGCGGTTGGTCTTCGGGGGCGCCATGCGTAGAAGCAAATGTATCTATTTCCACGTCCGGAAGGCCATGGGTTTCGGATGGGTAAGTGTCGCGGCTTACTTCAGTGCCAGCCGAAGGCCGAACCGCTGGAGTCGGTCACGGTACGTCCCTGGGTCTTCGACTTCAGGAGTTCCAGGCCTTGCTCGAGAATGGCGCGGCGATCAGCCGAACTGGGCCGGAACCAATACTCCTCGTCCTGGTTGACGCGCACATAGCATTTGTCCGCAATGGAACGATCGCCTAACAATACTTCAAAGGTGGCTTGGCGGCCGTCCAAGACGACATTGCGGATCCAGCGTATGCTCATGGCGGAATTTCACCTCAAGGCCTTGATCCTCCCGCGCGAAAACTCGGGGACCACGCCTCGTTGGTATTTTATGAGGAGGTCTTCGTATCTGGCAAGGGCCGCTTGCCGGCCGCCGGGCAGTTTTTCCTCCAGGAAGGCGGCGCGCGCTTCGGCTTCATAACCCGCCAGGCGCGCCGGGCTCCGCTTAGCCACCGCGTCGAACACCGCCACGGCGCTGTCAGTCTCCATTCGGGACAAAAGGATTTGGGCTTTTTCAAGTTGCGCGAAGGGCCATAGATCGGAAGCCGGAGGAACGCGGTCCAGATTGGCCCTGCGCTCGGCGGCGGGACGGGGCGCCTCGGGAAGCCCCTGGAAGAACGGTCCGCGGGCCGCGGCGGCGGTATCCTGCAGCAGGAAGAAGCGATAGTCCAAGGCCCTTTGGGCTTCTTCGCTGCCGGTGTAGGCGGAGGCCAGCACCAACAGGGAATCGGCCGCGCCGAAGCGGGCCTGGTCAAGGGCCAGGCAAGCCTGCCAGAACAAGATGGGTCCCGTGCCCTCCTGTCGTTTGGGATCGCGCTTGAGCGCGTCCAGCGTGCGCGCGGCATCTTGCGGGCGGGCCAGCGCCATTTGGGCCTGGGCGGTCAGCAAACGGGCGCGGAAACCCCAAGGGGACGGCGACTTGGCCGCCCGGCCCTGGGACAATTCGAGGGCATCCTGCGGGCGCGCCAGCTTAAGCAAGGCGGCGGCCACGAAGTAGGCTTCTTCCCCGCCGTATTCGGCCGAGGGTAGCTTGCCGGTTACGTCGGCGCCGCCCGCCTCGGCCAATAGGCCCGTCCAATCTTGCATTTGGAAACGGATGCGCAAGGCCGCGCTGCGGGCCTTCGCGCGCCATTGCGGCGGCAACTTACGCCAATCCATCGCTTCCAGGATGGCTGCGGCATAATCGAAATAGCCCAACGATTGAAAACGGTTGACGCGATCAAGGGCCGCTCCGGGACCGGGATCCTGCAACGAACGCCAGGCCTGGAAGGATCGGAAGGCGGCCGTGTAGGCGTGCCCGGACCAGGCCAGGTTTTCCAGGATCTCCGCGGTGCGTGGCACCCGATGTCGGTACGCCCCGGCCAGGGAATCCAGCCATGTTTGCGCGGAAACTTCCGTGCCCGGCGTGCGCAGAACGTTATCCAGCTGATACTGTGCCAGGCCGGCCTGCACCGTATCCATTTCCACCTGCCGCAATAGGCTTAAGGCCGCGTGGAAGGGATCGGGAAGGGACAGATAGAGCGAGAAGAGCTCGCGCCAGGCCTCCGACTCGGAAGGGCCTGAGCCTAGGCCGTCCGCGACCAGGCAGGCTTCGGCCAGCCACGCGACGTCGAGGGTGCGCGAAGGATCCCGGCGGGCGCGCATGCGCGCGAGCCAGCCCGGAAGCCATGCCTCGCCGGCCGGCAATTTGGCGCGCATGAGTTTATCCGCGGGGCTGGCGGAACGATCAGCGAGAAAACGCTCGAAGGGCATGCGCAGGCCGGAAGCGGAGGAGTCGGATCGGCGCAGGCAGGCGGCGGTTTCCAGAAAAGCCGGGGGATCGGGCATGCCCACGGGAAGCGCGGCGAGCAACTCCCGGCAAGTCGCCGGAGCGGCCGCAGCTGGGGCGCCCGCGGAGCCGGCCGGATCGGATGCGCGCGGGAGGGATAGGCAGATCAAGGCCACAAGCGCGGCCGGGATCGGCCGCAGGCGCCGCACTCAGTTCGCCCGCGTAAAGGTGGTTTGCGCAGTGTCCTTAAGTTCGCCTTTGGAGCCGACCACGGTGACGGTGTAGAGGGTATTCTGATTCAGGTTGGAGAGTTCGGCGGTCCAGGTATCGCCGGTTATCGTTGCCTGGGCCGGAGTGCCCGCAGGCGTTACGGAGACCACGGCAATGGAGGTCGCGTTGGTTTGGTGGCCGGATAATTTCAAGCTATCCGTGGTAATGATGCCTGGGAGCACGTCGATGCTGATGGAGACCGTGCAAGCCGCCGAGCCATCGCAAGTAGGGTCAGCGCAGTCGATCTTCCCGTCCCCGTTATTATCGATGTTGTCGTTGCAAATCTCGGCCACGTAGGGCGGAAAGATCGTCTCATTCTGGCATTTCGATGCCGTGAAAACGAATATGAAAGCGCCCGCGGCTGCCAAGCCGGCGGCTGCGCGAAAGCCGGATGCGGAAAAGACCTTCATGAGACTCCTGGGTAGCGTGGCCGATGACGGATAAGGAAAATAGCTACTTCCAGCGGTACAGCCCAAGGTGCCCGAGGATCACCGCCGCCAGGATGATCGGAACGTGGAGGATTTCGCACCACAATAGATTGCGCAGGATGCCCGAATGCCCGAGCCGGCGCGAAGTCACGGACAGGAATACGGCGTTAAACGCAAGCTTAACCGCCGCGGGTACGAAGAACAGCCAGGCCGGCACCATACCGGCCAAGACCAGGAAGGGACCGAGGGCGAGCCACCAGTAAAAGGCATAGATGCAGCAGAGCAAGGCCACGAAGCCCTTCTCATCGTAATGGGCGCCGTTGCTGGCCCAGCGCGCACGCTGGATAAGCATCTCCTTCCAAGTGGGGGCGGGGGAAGTGGAAACGCAGGCTTCCGGATCGGAGTTGTACGCGACCTTATATCCGGGCATCTTCTGCATCTTGCGCACCAGCAAATCGTCGTCCCCGGAAACCGTATCTTCCAGGCCCTGGAAGCCGCCTACGCTTTCGTAGAGCGCGCGGCGGTAGGCCAAAGACGGCGCGCTGGCGATCATGGGCCGTCCCATGGCGAAGGTGGCGGCTTCGATGCTGACTAGGCCGAACACCTCGTGCTCCTGATATCGGGACAGCACGCTGCCATCCCCGCGAATGCGTTTCGGGCCTTGCACGATCCCGATATCGGGCGCGAAACGCGCGGCCATGCTCGAGAGCCAGCCGGGGCGCGCCAGGCAATCGGCGTCCGTGGTCATGAGGATCTCCCCCTTGGCGGCCGCGAAGCCGGCGGCCAGGGCGCGTTTCTTGGGGCTGGGCACGGAAGGGGCGTCGGCCGGGATTTCGGCCGCGGAGAAGCGCGGATCGAGCGCGCAGAATTTCCGCAAAATGCTTCCGGTTGCGTCCTCGGAGCGATCGTCCACGCAGATGACTTCCCAATCGCCCGCGTAATCCTGGGCAGCCAGCGCCCGCAAGGTGGCTTCGGCGTTGGCCTCTTCGTTGCGCATGGGAACCACCACGGTGACGCTCGGCAATCTCTCATCCCGATCCGCATCCGGAGACCTATCTTCGGTGCGGGATCGCGAATGCGAAAGGGGGCGGGTGGCTGCCGCGAGAGCCAAAGGCCGCCGGGACTTCGCCACGGCAGGGGTCTCCAGCCGTAAAGCGCCGAGGGTGAAGAATAGAAGCAAGGCAGAGTAAACGGCGGTAAGGCCCAAGACCCCGGCGATGACAATTAGTACCAAAATATCGTCCCGGGCATGGTCGGAAAAATAATCATCATCCGCGGGAAGGGGAACTATCTTTCCGCCATGCATACGCGTCGCGCAAAAATCCTCGCTACCATGGGCCCCGCCCTCGAAGATCCCGCCGTGCTGGAGCGGGCCATCCAGGCCGGCGCCAACGCCTTCCGCATCAACTTCTCCCACGGGGATCAGGGGCAACACGCCCGTTACCTGGCTTCCATCCGCGCGGCGGCGAAACGGCTCAAGGCCCCGGTCGGCGTGCTCGCGGATCTGATGGGTCCTAAGGTGCGCGTGGACGCGCGGGAATACGATTTGGAAAACGGTTCCTTGGTGGGCCTGGTCGCGCGGCCCGGCGACCCCGGAGCGGGGGAGATCGGGATCAGCTATCCGGGCTTATGCGATTTGATCGGCCCCGGCCAGCGCATCCTGTTAGACGACGGCAAGCTGGAGATCCGGGCCGAAAGCAAGGCGCGGCGCTCCAAAGGCAAGGGCCCCAAGGTAATGTGCCGCGTCATCCGCGGCGGGATCCTACGGCCCAACAAGTCCTTGAACGTACCCGGTGTCAACCTGCGCTTGCCTATCCTGAGCAAGAAGGACAAGGACGATCTCGCGTTCATCATCAAGGCCGGTTTCGATTGGGTGGCGGCGTCCTTCATCGGGCACGGGGACGACATCCGTTCCATCAAGCGTTTCATGGCGGGTCTCGGCGCTTCCATTCCCCTGGTGGCGAAGGTAGAGAGCGCCCAGGCGGTGGAAAATCTGGAAGGCATCGTGGACGCGGCCGAAGGCGTGATGGTGGCCCGCGGCGATCTGGGCGTGGAATTGGATTTGGAATTGATCCCCGCGGTGCAGCGCGAAGTCATCAAGATCGCCCGCGAAAAAGGCAAGCTGACCATCGTGGCGACGCAAATGCTGGAGTCCATGATGACTTCGGCCCGCCCTTCCCGCGCCGAGGTCACGGACGTTTCCACCGCGGCGTTGGCGCGGGTAGATGCCTTAATGCTTTCGGGCGAAACGGCCGCGGGCAAATATCCGGTAGAGACGATAGAGATGATGGACCGCATCATCACCACGACAGAACGCGGCATGGTCAAGGACTTCGTGGATATCCGGCATTCCGATCCCATCGCGCTGGTGTGCGAGGCGGGATTGTACCTGAGCGCCAACAGCAAGGCCAAGGCGCTGGTGGCATTGAGCACCCACGGCACCACCCCGCGCATCCTTTCCACTTACCGCGGGAACATCCCCGTTGTGGTGGCGTGCGAGCGGCCGGAGATTTACCATCGCAGCACATTGTATTACTCGGTCTATCCCCGCATGATCAAGGCGGTGCGGAATCCCGAGCTGATCTTCCGCAAGTTGGAGGCCGATCTTCTCCGCGAAGGGTTGGTGGAGAAGGGGGACGTACTCGTCTTCACCTTCGGTCATCCCGTCCACACCCGGCATGGGACCAACAGCATCCGTCGCTGGGTGGTGGCGGAACCGAGCCGGATCCGGAACGAAAAGGCGCGGGGACTATAAAGGTCCTTCACGACCGCGGGGTTTCCCCGGTCGCGCTTTTTTCGGCCGACGCTAATGCTTGTGGATAGGGGCGTATGCCCGTAATGCGTCGACCTGGATGAAGCGATCCTCTTCCGGGCACCATCCCGTGAGCTTGCCCCCGTAAACGCAGCCGGTATCCAAGCCCTTGAAACCCGGCAGATCGACCAAGCCCCTTTGGGCCCAATGACCGAACACGACCACGCGATCGGGCTCTACGCAGGCGAACCAAGGCGGGTCGCCCGCGCGGTTGAGGTTTTCTCCGCGGCCGTCCCAGGTGCGGATGTTGGTAAGGATGCGCGGATCCGTGGCGGCCGGATCCGGGTTCCCCGGTTGTAAGCCGGCATGCACCAAAAGGATGTCCCCGAGGTCCATCCAATAGGGCCAGGATCCGATCCAAGCGGCCCACATGTCCCGGTCCGGCCCCAAGGCATCCAGGTAATCCCGATGTTTCGGCCGCGGTCCGGCTGCGGTCGCGCGCGCGGCCTCCAGCAGGGCGACGTCATGGTTTCCGAGTACGACGGCGGCTTTCAGCTCACGCAGGCGGGCCAGCACGCCCGGGACATCCGGTCCCTTGCCGACGATGTCTCCCACCGCGAAGAGCCGATCGATGCCGGGGCGGAACGCGAAACGCGAAAGGAGGGCGTCCAGCTCGGCCCGGCATCCGTGCAAATCGCCGACGAACAGGCGACGAGACGGGTCATTCATGCCCCGAATATACATCCTGGATCCGGCGCAGGGATTTGTACCTTCTCGGCCGGAAGCCATGGCCGAAGACAAAGATCTCATCCACATCCTCAAGCTCCTCGACGACGACAGCCCCAAGGTGCGGCAGAGCGTATGGGAGCGGCTGGAAGCCAACCTCCCCGCCTGGGAAAGCCACATCCGCGCGCGCTTGCCCCAATTGGCTGAGGCTCCCCGCCGACGCCTGGAGGATTTGCTTTCGGGCCGCGCTCGCCGCGGCTTCCGTCGCGCCTGGATGCGTTGGCGCGATCTCAACGGGGACGCGGAAAAACTGGAAGGCGCTTTGGCCGGCCTCTCGTGGTATCTGGCGGAGGATCGCGCCGGGCGCAAACGCGGGGGCGATGGCGACGCGCCTGTGAACCATGAAAGGCGGGCGCCCATGCGAGCCGACGCAGGGCAACTTCCGCGGCATCCCGCCTTGGCGCCGCTATTGGACGGGTTGGCCGCCGCTTACCACTCCGTCGCGGCCGTCCCTTCGGCCAGCGGCCTCGCGGCTTTCCTTTTCGCCGGACAGGGTTTCAAAGGCGCCGAAGGCGATTACTACGATCCGGAACACAGCGATCTGGTCCTGGTCATCGAACGCCGCCGCGGCATCCCCATCAGCCTGGCCTGCGTTTTCATCCTGGTAGGCCATCGCCTCGGCCTTTCCATCCATGGCTGCGACGTGCCGGAGCATTTCCTGACCCGCGCTTCCGAAGCGGGCCGCGATATCATCATCGATTGCTTCGACGGGGGGAAAATCCTCGACGGGGAAAACCTCGCCCAGCTCGAACTTAAGTACGCTCCGGCCTTCGCGCGCTTGCTCCGGACCCCGGCGGAACCGGATGCCATGGTCGCGCGCGTCCTGCGGAACCTGATTAACGCCTACCACTTGGCGGGCGATCGACAGGCGAGCCAATTCATGTTTTCCTTGGCCGAGGATTTGCGCGGCGGGCGCCCGGAGGCCGCGGCCGTGGCGGATATCGTCAGCGAGGCACAGGACGAGGCGGGACCGGAACGGCCCTTCGGCGAAGGCGCGGACCGGGAAGAGGACGAAGGCACCGACGGATCGAATCCCGATCTGGAATAGACCACTACCGCCTTTGCGAATCCCTACATAGCAGTTGCTACTTGGCGGGCGCGCCGGAAATCACCAATACTCTTCGATATGCAGGCTGCCCGGCGCCTGGGTGGAATAAGCCGTATACCCCAGCGGTTCCAGGACGGTCTGTACTTCATGGATCATCGCCGGATTGCCGCAGAGGAACACCGAGGTGCGGGCCGGATCCAGCTCCACCTCCAGTTTGTCGCGCAACAGATCGGAATGGAACCATTGCGTGATACGACCGGTCTCCCCGGTCCACCAGGGATCTTCCTTGGTGCGGGTGATGGAAGGAACATAGACCACGCGCGGCAAGTAACGGGCCTGCAGGCTCAGCTCTTCCAGATAACCGAGTTCCCAGCTCTTGGGAGCGCCGTGCAGGATGACGAAGCGGAAGGGAAATGCCCGCAGGGCATGGGCCCGCATCATGGAAACGTACGGGGCCAGGCCGGTGCCGGTGGCGGCGAGCACCACCGTGGTATGCTCCTTCGGGACCGTATCCAGGGTGAAGAACCCGCGGATCTTATCGCCGACCATGAGCCGATCTCCCGGCTTGAGGTTGACCAGCCGCGGCGTGAGCGATCCGTTGGCGACCACCGAGATGTAAAACTCCAGGAGGCCGGGCTCATGCCCGGCGGACGCGATGGAATAGGCCCGCAGAACCATGCGATCGGCCTTGCTTTCCTTGAACTCCGGTTCGCTGCCTTCGCGGCGCGGGACGTTCGAGCTAAGCCCTAAAAGGACGTATTGCCCCGAGGTGAAATCGGCGGGAGGCTTGTCGGGCTTGACCTTGATGATGAACAGATCCGGGGTCAGCGCCATGCGCGCTACCACTACGGCATTGTATTTTTCGGCGACGGCATCCATGGCTACAGAGCCTAAATGTAGCATGGTGAACTGTTCAGGCAGGCACGATTCGTGTAACTTTTACGGAATAACCGCTTCCTGATCCGCCCTTGTCCACCTACGTCATCAACAACCGCATCCCAAGATTCCCGATCCGGAACGCCTATCCGGATCGCCCGGCCCTGCAAAAGCGCCTCGAGGATGCTTTCCAAGTGTGGCTGAAGGAACGGTTCATCTCCAACCTGGCCCGCCGCAAGGTCTGTTCGCAGGTTTACGACTTCGCGGTATGGATGGGGGATGCGCACCGGACCATGGAAGATTCCCGACCCGGCGATTTCGCCGCCTGGTGCGCGAGCGCGGGAGCGGCCCCGCAATCGGAATGGGGCGACTTCCTCCGCTACGCGCGTTTACGGGTGCCGGAAATCGCCTGGGCCGCCGCGGAGACCAAGGACGCCGCCGGCGCTTAACCGGCGCCGCCGCAATCGCCTAGCCGGCCTCGGCGACGGAGGATTCGGGTACGTCCCGTTTCAGGGTCTGGATCTCCGCTTCCATCTCGGCCATGCGCTTGTAGAAGCCCCGGCTCGCTTCCTTGTACTCTTCCAGCTCTTTCTCCAGGAAGGCAAGCTTGAACTCGATCTCCTCCAAGCGCGAGGCGTTCGGATCGGGCGGCGTCGGCTGCATGTCGGTCTCCTTGGGAAAAGGGGAAAGTCCGCGATCCTTGAAATAACCGCTTTGCGGACCCGGGCCAAGGTCTTTTACGAAACCGGGGAAACGGGGAAACGGGGGAGCGGGTTCCCGCCTACCGGTGCGGACCCGCTCGACTCGTGAGCACCCGCTCGGGCCATCAGGACTTGTGTTCCTGGACCTGTCCTGCCCGACCGGGCATGACTAAATTGCAGCGCCGGAGGGCCCGAAAGCATGATGAAGACGTACGCGGAAAGGGTTGCGGATCGAGTGCGCGAAGCGGGTAATCCCGTATGCGTCGGGTTGGATCCGGTGGCTAAGAAAATCCCCGGGGACGGGCCCCTGGAAGAGCGCATCAAACGCTTCTATTCCAATCTTCTGGATGCGATGCTGGCCCGTGATCTCCTGCCAGCGGCGGTGAAACCCAATATGGCCTATTACGAAGGCGTGAGCCTGGCTTGCCTTCAGGTGCTCCAGGATTTGATCCGGGCCTTCCGCGATGCGGGGGTTCTGGTCATCCTGGACGCGAAGCGCGGAGACATCGCCAGCACCTCCGGAGCCTACGCCCGCTCGGCATTCAAGGTCTTCGGGGCGGACGCGGTCACCGCCGCGCCTTACATGGGAATCGATACCATCAAACCCTTCCAGGAGGAATCCCAGGGCCAAGGCATTTACGTCCTCGTGCGTACCTCCAACCCCAGCGCTAAGGATTTCCAGGAACTGAAGGTCGGTCCCGAAGGCGAGCCTTTGTATCGCGCCGTGGCCGCCAAGCTGGCGGATTGGAACGACGGCAACCTGGGAGCGGTGGTGGGCGCGACCGCGCCCCGGGAGCTGCGGGAATTGTTGTCCTATTGGAAAGGCCGTGGCCGGGAAGTGCCGGTACTAATACCTGGCATCGCCGTCGCAGGCGTTACTGGCGGCCAGACCGGCAGCGTGGCCGAAGTGTACCAGGCCATCCGGGAAGCCGGGAGCGATCCCGCCTTGCATCTCATCAATAGCTCTTCGGGAATCAACTACGCTTACGAGAAGTTCCCGGCCTTGAAACCCGCGGAAGCTTCCTTGCAGGCCCTGGAAGATCTTTGCGAGGAGATCGCGCGGGCAGGTTAAGCGAGCCCCGAACACGTTCGGGGCCCTGGGATGATACTGGCTCTAAGCCGCGGCTTTATCCGGGAACAGCCCCAGGATTTCCTTCGGAGGCCGGATGGCGCGTCCCTCCGGATGCATGAACGCGTGCTCGGTGTGGCCGCGCGCGATCAGGACATCTTCCCTTAGCACCTCGTACTCGAAACGGATGCGCGCCGCCCCGCTGCGCCAGCGCAAGGTACGGATACGCAGGTTGTCCCCGTAGCGTCCGGCTTTCAGGTATTCGCAATGCGCTTCCAGCACCGGGATCAGCACGCCGCGCTTTTCCATCTCCCAATACGGATGCCCGAGATCCGCCAGCGCGGACGTGCGCGCCACCTCGAAATACACCAGATAATTGGCGTAGTACACGAACTTCATGGCGTCCGTCTCGGAATACCGGACCTGGACGCGGATTTCGCTCAGGTTGGATTCCCCTCCGCTCACACCGTCGCCGCCGCGACCTGAACCGGGCTTAGAACCTCCCGCCGGCGCAGGCGCGCCGTCACCGTAAGGATCCAGGAGACCGCGATCAAAGCGGAGCAGCCGCTGGCGATGAGGGGCGCGTAATGCAACCCGTATTCGCCATAGTGGCTGCGCGCCAGCAACCAACCCAGAGGCGCGGCGAGGCCCAACAGGCGCAGGGTATTGAGGAAAAGGAACGGAAGCCCGCGGCCAAGGCCCTGGAAAGCGCCGCTGGAAACGATACTCATCCCGGCGAAGGCATAGCCCAAGGTCGTGATGCCCAGGAAATGGTAGGCCGATGGGTAGGCCGCCGGATCGGGATGGAACTTGGCGATCAGGGGGCCGCGGCAGAAGTGGACGATCAGGCCGACGGTCGCCAAGCTGAAGAAGGCGAGGGTCAGGCCTTGCCGCACGGTCTGCGCAACGCGTTCGTATTTGCCCGCCCCGAAATTCTGTCCCACCAGGGACAGCACGGCCACCATGATGGAAAGCGATGGGAACACGGCGAAGGTTTCCAGGCGCGCCCCGATGCCGATGGCGGATACCGCCGCCGGCCCGAAGTCCGATGCCAATTTGGTCATGATGAAGACGTTGATGCCGATCAGGGATTGCGAAAGGATGGACGGCAAGCCGACCTTGAAGGATTCGTAGAGCCCGCTGCGATCGGACCAATCAGGCCACAGGCGCAGTCGCAACACGGTCGCTTTGCGCAAGAAAATGGCGAGCACCACCATCAACGAGAGGCCGTTGCTGATCGAGGCCGCCAGACCCGCGCCGGTTACCCCCAGTCCCAGTCCGTGCCATCCGATCCCGGCGAAATGGAATTCACGGAAGATCAAGAAAGGGGCGAAGCCGATGTTGAGAAGGGTGCCGAGCATCATGCCCGACATCAAGGTGCGCGTATTGCCTTCGGCGCGCAGGCCCGAACCCCAAAGCAGCAAGAGTACCAGGAACGGGACGCCGAGAAACAAACTGTTGAGATAGTGCCTCGTGAGGATCGCCGCCTCGGGAGAGGCTTTTTGGGCCGAGAGATAGAAGGGAATCAGGATGGGGTAGAGGACCATGAAAAGGACGAAGAGGGCCAAGCCCACCCACACGATCTGCGAGAGGGCGTTCTCGGCTTTGGCATTGTCCTTGGCGCCCAGGTAGCGCGCCAGCACCGAACTCGATCCGCTCGTGAGCCCGTTGAACACGGCGAAGATGAGATAGAAGAACGGGAAGCCATAATTCAAAACCGCGAGACTCGGTTCTAGCCCGAGGCGGCTCACGTAAATCCCGTCTATGATATTGAGGAGCATATGGGACGAGGTTCCGATCAGCATCGGTATGGCCATCCGGAGGATATGCGGAAAAATCGCACCCTCAGTCAAATCTTTGGTTTTACTCAACTTAGGGAACCTTGGGTGAAAGACGGCCTTGTAGAGGGTTGCCGGTGTGAATGATAATTTCTCCCGTCAACGGCGTAAATGCCGCGAAATCGCCATCAGATGAATCGATACCCCAAATGTATTAAGTATCTTAAGGCCATGTTTCGGGTGGCATTTATTTTGCTCTGTCCGGTACTCTTCCTTGCTGCCTGTTCGCGCATTGAGGAAGCTCCGACGTCCAAGGGCCCGAAAAAGGAACTGCCCCTCGCCGAATATAAAGACACGACCATCCTAAGCATGTACGAAGGTCCCCGCTTGAGCTGGGTTCTCAAGACCAAGTACCTGGTGAAATGGCCCCGGACCGATCTGGTGCGGGCGAAGCCGGTGGATTTGGTGCTTTACGATAGCTTGGGAAAATCCTTGATGCATGTGACCTCCGATTCGGGATCCGTAGACGAAGCAGTCAGCTTCCTGGCCGCTTCCGGCCATGTCCACGGCCACTCCGAGAAGGGCGTGGACATCCAATCCGACTCCCTGCGCTGGAACAAGGCCATCAACCAGATCAGCACCGAAGCCAAGGTCCGTGTCGTCTCGGAGGAAGGCGACGTCCTCACCGGGAAAGGCTTCGTCTCCGATGCCAAGTTGGACAATTGGCAGATTCTTTCCGATGTGAAAGGCGTTTTCCAGAAAGTGGAGGAGCGTTTCCAAAAGGCGGACTCCACCGGGAATCGTCCCGCGGACAGCACCAAGCGGGCCGCCCCGCCGGACACATTGCATAAAGGCGGAACTGCGACCGGAGCTGTGCCTACGGCAACCAGCCTCCCAGCCTCCGCCACTGGGGCCCCGGCGCCCGGGACGGCTGTCCCTCCCAGCCCAGCGCCGACGCCGTTACATGCGCCCGCGCCAAAATCCGCACCGGCACCGTCTGCCCCTGCGCCGGCGGTAGGAAACGATCATCCGAAGGCTCCTAAGTGAAGCCCAGGTTTAAGCGCCTGGGGGCTTTTTGCGTATTGGCCACGGCTCTCGCCGCCGCCCTTCCCACAGCGCCGGAACCGGAACGCAACGCGCCTCTGATCATGGAAAACGCGGATCGCTTCGAGGGATATCGCAGCCGCGGCGAATACGTGCTGAGCGGGAAGGTCCGTTTCCGGCATGGCGAACTGCGGCTGGAGACCGAACGCGCCGTCTGGCAGAAAGACCGCAATATCGTTTTATGCGAATCGGGGATGCGCCTCACCCGCAACGGGGCCTTGCTGACCGCTGAACGCGGCACCTACGATAAGAATCTGGGGCAGGCCACCGCCCAAGGGAAGGTGTTCATGCGCGACAGTAGCGGCGAAGTTACCGCTACCGGGCAAGGCATCGTTTATATGCGCTTCCGGCATCTGGCCACCTTGACGGGCGATCCCGAGGTGCGTCGTTTCTACCCGAAGAAAGACTCGGCGAAGGCGGCCGCTGCCGTGCCGGAAAAACCGGCCGCCGTTCCGGTAAAGGCCTCCGCCTCTCCGGTGACGGCAGCCGCCGTGCCGGTAAAGCCCTCCGCAATGCCTATAAAGCCGGTCGCCAAGTCTGCCTCTGCCGACTCCGGCGCCGCGGATACCTTGTCCATCAAGGGCGATGTCATGACCTATAACGATTCCGCGCGCATGGCCGTCGCCGACGGCCATGTCCGCATCGATCGGGACAAGATGCATATCACTTGCCGCAAGGCCGAATACCATGAGGCGGCCGATTCCCTTTTCCTGATCGGCGATCCGCAGGTGATCGTGGACGACAACCAGGTGAAAGGCGATATCATGCGCTTGGGGATGCATGGCGAGGAAATCAAGAGCTTGCTGGTGAAGGGAAAAGCGCAGGCCCATTCCTTGGAGCCCGCCACCGATTCCAGCGTCGCCCGCCAATCGGACGTGAAGGGCGATAGCCTTTTCCTGGCCTTCAAGGAGAAAGCCATCGACAGCGTGCAGGTGTTCAAGAACGCCAACGGGGCCTATTTCGACGTGGATAAACCCGATTACGTCAATAAGATGAGCGGCGACTACATGGTACTGCGCTTCGCGGGCAAGCAGGTAGCCAGCGCCAACGTGCTGGGTGGGGCGGCGGGCGCCGCCAAGAGCACCTATTATCATTTCGAACGGAAGTCGTTGAAGGGTAAGAACGACGCCGAAGGCGACACCATCGATTTCGCCTTTAAGAACGGGCGCGTGGATGAGGTGCTGGTGAAGGGAACCGCCAAGGGAACCTATTTTGGCGAAAAGCAGAAAGCGCAAGGCGCGGTAGCAGGATCCCCGGATTCAACGGCGGCGCCGGGAGCGCGGCCGACTGGCGTCCCGGCTCGCGATAGCCTACGGACGGTTCCGCGACTACCGGCGAATGCTCCCGTGCACGCCCCCATCAACCCGGCGCCTAGTGGCGGCGAGATGCCTGGCAATGGCGCTCCTAGAAAGGCGGAATGATGCAGATCCAGGCCGATTCCCTGGTCAAGGTTTACAACGGTCGCCGCGTGGTGGATGGCGTGAGTTTCCACGTGAACCAGGGCGAGGTGGTGGGATTGCTCGGGCCCAACGGGGCGGGGAAGACCACTTCCTTCTACATGATCGTCGGCATGATCCGCGCCAATGCGGGGAACATCCGCATCGGCGACGCGGACGTTTCGCATATGCCGATGTACAAGCGCGCCCGCTTGGGCGTAGGCTACCTCGCCCAGGAAACCTCGGTGTTCCGCAAGCTCACGGTGGAGGAGAACATCCTCGCCATTTTGCAAACCCGGAAATTATCGCGGGCGCAATGCCGGCAGGAAACCGATCGCCTGATGGAAGAATTCCACATCGCGCATTTGCGGAAACACCGCGCCAACACCCTTTCGGGCGGAGAGCGGCGCCGCCTCGAGATCGCCCGCGCCCTGACCACCAACCCGAAGTTCCTCTTGCTCGACGAGCCTTTCGCCGGCATCGACCCCATCGCCGTCGAGGACATCCAATCGGTTATATTTAACCTCCGGGACAAAGGCATGGGCATCCTTATCACCGACCATAGCGTGCGGGAAACCCTGGCCACCACCAACCGGGCTTACATCATGTTCGAAGGCAAGGTATTGGTGGAAGGCACGGCGGAGCACCTTGCGCGCGATGAAGAAGCGCGCCGTATTTACCTCGGCAAGTCCTTTTCCCTGGGATGATCCACACATGAATTTCGGACTCGATCTGAACATGAACGTGGGGCTGGAGCAGAAGCTCTCGCCCCAAATGATCCAATCGCTCAAGCTCTTGCAGATGAATTCCATGGAGCTGGAACTGGTGGTCAAGCAAGAGCTCGAAACCAATCCCCTGCTGGAGCCGACGGAAGATGATGAGCCCCAGCAGGAGGCGGCGCCGGACGATGAAGTGGCGCAGGCCGAAGAGCGGGTGGCGGAACCGATCGTCGAGGCCCCGAGCCCCGAGACCGCCGAAGAGCGGGAGTCGCAAACCAGCCCCGCGGAGGCGGAGCTCGATAAGGTCATCCCCGAGGATACCAAGGACAAGAACGAAATCGATTGGGAGACCTATCTCGAAGACGGTTTCGATATGGGCGATAAGCGCACCGAGGAGCTGGAAAGCCCGGATGAACGCTTCGAGAAGGTTCCGGTCTATTCCAAGACCTTGCAGGATCACCTGCTCGGGCAGCTGCAGGATCGCACCATCCCGCCCGAGGTGGAGCCGCTGGTGGAATACCTGATCAACAGCTTGGATGAGCGCGGATACCTCGTACCTGAAAGCAAGATCGAGCCCGAGCCGGAGGAAGAGGAGGACGATGACATCATCGGTAAGCCGGCTCCCGCCGCGAACCCGGCCTCGCCCGACCCGATGCGGAAGGCACCCGAATCGGGTACCGCCGCCGCATCCTTAGACCATGCATCCGACCCTTCCTCCTCCGACAGGAAAGGGGCGGTGAGGCTTCGTCCCCAATCCATTGCGCCCGAGATCGCCGAACCCATCGTCAAGGAGATGCAGGCCATCATCGACGGTTCCTTGGATCTGGACGCGGCTTCGCCCAGGGTGCGTGAGGCCCTCCACGTCCTGCAAAGCCTGGATCCCTCCGGCATTGGCGCTCGCAACTTGCGGGAATGCCTGTTGCTCCAGATCTATCGCTATGGAAGGGTAAGTCCCCTGGCCAAGCGCATCGTCGAGGAGGAGTTCGAACTCCTGGAGAAGCTGAAGGTCGCCGCCATCGCCAAGAAGCTCGATCAGCCTCCTGAACTGATCCAGGCCGCCATGAAGGAGATCGGCGCGCTAGAGCCGCATCCCGGCCGCCAGGTGAGCGCGAGCATGGCCAATCCCATCACCCCCGATCTCATCGTCGAGGAAGTGGACGGCGAACTGGTACTGATGCTGAACGACCGGACGGTTCCCTCGCTCAAGGTTTCGCGCGCCTACGCGGAGCTCCTCAAGAAAGGGAGTAAGGCCAGCACGGAAGAGAAAAAATACGTCCGCGAGAAGCTCAACTCCGCCACTTGGCTCATCCGCGCCATCGAGCAACGAAAGTCCACCATGCTTAAGGTGATGCAAGCCATCATCGAGAGCCAGCCGGATTTCTTCAAGGAAGGTCCCACCCATCTCCGTCCGCTTATCTTGCAGGACGTGGCGGATAAGATCGGCATGCATATCTCCACGGTCAGCCGGGTGACCAACGGGAAATACGTACAAACCAGCCATGGCATTTTCGAACTGAAGTACTTCTTCACCGCCGGCGTAACCCAGGCCGACGGGCGCGAGATCTCCTCGGTTACCACTAAGGATGAAATCAAAAAGCTCATCGAGTCGGAGGATACCAAACGGCCCCTGAGCGATCAGAAGATCGTCGAGATCCTGAAGGCCAAGGGGTTGGACGTGGCGCGCCGTACGGTGGCCAAATACCGGGATCAACTGGAAATCCTGCCGGCACGTTTGCGCAAGCAATATTGACGGACCCGCCTATGCCCATGCAAACGGCCTGCCAACCGCATTTTCGTGAATCCGGCGGATTCTGGCGGGGCCTTTCCGCGCCGGGCCGGACTTGTTCGGAAATGCCAATCGATGGCCGAAGAACGGCTTGACAATCCGCGGACCGGGCGCGTAAGATACGTTTATGCGCCGGCGACCTTTCCCCCGCTTCGATGGACAAGCGAGGATGGGGAAGGCCAGCGCATCCGAGCACCCTACCCATTCCCCCATTGGACAACTTGACCCGGCTGGGTGCTCACCTGCTGGAAAGTCATTTATGTAGATTGATCGTTGGGTAGCTCTCCTCCGTCCACCGGATCGGGGGCCCCCTTCTTCCAAAGGAGAAAAACATGAAAATCCAGATCACCGCGCGGCACTTCCATGCCTCCCCCCAGTTGCATGCCGGATTGAAGGAAAGCCTGGACAAGATCGAGAAGTTCAACGACTCCATCACCGGAGCGCATGTTATTTTGGACGCCGAAAAAAGCGGCATACGCCGGGCCGAAATCATCGTGCGCGTCCTGGACAAGACGATCTGCGCCCACGCGGAAGAGGACAACATGTATAAGGCCATCGACGCCATGTTGGAAAAGGTGGAACGCCAGTTGAAGAAAGAGAACGAGAAACTCAAGGTCCATAAGTCCGTGCCCGCCTCGACCCTGGCCGGCTGAACACGAGGTCCATGCCAGAAAGCATCGAATTCAACAGACTCGAGATTAACCGAAAGAGATCCCTCCCAGTGAGGGATTTCTATTATCAGTTCCGGGACGAGCTGTCCTTAGCCCTGAAGACCCCCGAGTCTTCCCTTTGCACCGAGATCATCGAGGCCAATCTGCACCGCCCGGGCCTGGCCCTGGCGGGCTTCACAGGCGTCTACTCCTACCAGCGGGTCCAGATCATCGGGACCACGGAATGGTCTTACCTGGAATCGGTGGGCGCCGAAAAGCGCCGGGAGATCTTCGCGCGCCTCCAGGATTATCGTTCGCCTTTATGGGTCCTCACCCATAACGCCGGGCTCCACGAGGAACTCCTGCAAATGTGCCTCAGCCAGAACGTCCCCATCATCACCACTTCGCGCGAAACCCTCGACTTCTGTACCGAGGTGCAGGACATCCTGGAGGACTGGTTCGCGCCTTATTGCTCGGTCCATGCCTCCTTGGTCGACGTGTACGGCGTGGGCATGCTTTACGTGGGCGAGAGCGGGGTGGGCAAGTCGGAATGCGTGCTCGACCTGGTGGAGCGCGGCCATCGCCTGGTCGCCGACGACATCGTGCATCTGATCCGCAAGGGCCACTCCATCATCGGCAAGGGCAACAAGATCCTGGGCCACCACATGGAGATCCGCGGCATCGGCATCGTGGACGTGGGAAAGCTCTTCGGCATCCGAGCCATCCGCAACACCAAGAAGGTGGAAGTGGTGGTGGAGCTGCAGAAATGGCGGGACGGCGAGAACTACGAGCGGACGGGCCTGGATCCCCTGACCACCGACGTCATCGGCGTGCCGGTGTCCAAGGTCATCATCCCCATTTCGCCGGGAAAGAACATCACCGTGATTTCCGAAGTCATCGCGATGAACATGCTCCTGAAGATGAACGGCATCGATGCCGCGAAACTCTTCAACGAGAAGCTGATCGAGACGATGAAGAACAAATCCCGGCTCAACTCGCTGACGCGGCTAAGCACCGAAGTCTACGAGTAATCCTCCCGTTCGCCGATTCCGGCCTCGGCCCCTAACCGCGACCGACTTAGTTGTGGTCTCAATAAGCTATATTTGCAATAATTACGGGAAAACGGAGGATTTCCGCCGACGCGCCCCTGCGCCCGGTATTTCGTCATGACGAACCGCAAAAACAACATCGTGGTGGGGCTGTTCGTCATCCTCTCCCTTTTGATACTCCTCTTTGGCGTCTACTTCCTGAAAGAGGCCACGCCCGGCCAGAAGACGGACACCTATTACGCCATCTTCCCGCAGGTTTCCACCTTGCAGGACGGCGATCCCATCAAGGTCAACGGCGTCAAGATGGGCAAGGTATCGGGCATCGAATTGCAGGGGAGTAACGTCCGTGTCACCCTCAAGATGAACCGGGGCGTGAAGTTGCCGAAGGACACCGAGGTCCGCATCCAGAACATCGGCTTGATGGGCGAGCGCCAGGTAGGCATCCTTTTGGGCCGGTCGAACGATTTCTGGCCGACAGGGTCCGTGTTGGAAGGGCGCCTGGATGCCGGCATCGCCGAGGCGGTGGGTGTGGCGGGGGAGGTCTTCGTCGAGTCCGAGACCCTGGTGCATTCCTTGCACAACATCATCGACAGCACGGTGGGTAAACCCGAGTTCGTAGCCAGCTTCAACAACGTGGTGGGCCAGACGGAGGACCTGAGCAATCGCCTGAACGTCTTCATCCGCGAAATCGATCCCAAGGTCAAACACAGCCTTTCCAATCTCGAGGACGCCAGCAACCGGGTGCACATCCTGCTCAAGGATCAGGAGATGCCCGTCAAGGCCATCATCCAGAACGGGGAAGAGGTTTCCAACAAGCTGCGGGACGTGGTGGACAAGGCGGATCATGTCGCCGATGAAATGAACCGCCTTTTGGTCAAGGTGAATTCCAGCAACAGCACCTTGGGAGCGATGCTCAACGACTCGGCATTTTACCTGGAGTTGCGGGGGACCCTCAAGAGCGCGGATTCCCTTTTCCAGCGCATCCAGAAAAAGGGCCTGGACGTCAACGTGAACTTATTTTGAAGGGGATCGTTCCAAGCATGTCCCCTGCGAGGTCCTAGCATGATCAGCCTGCATTGGGCCATCCATAACCACCAACCGGTGGGCAATTTCGATTTCATCTTCGAACGTGCCTGCGCGCAGGCCTACCAGCCCTTCGCCGAAGTGCTCGCGGACCATCCCAAGATCCGCATGAGCATGCACTTCTCCGGGATCTTGCTGGATTGGCTGGAGGCCAAGCGGCCTGCCTACTTGGCGTCCCTTCGGACCCTGGTCGAGAGGGGCCAGTTGGAGATCCTGGGCGGAGGGTTCTACGAACCCATCCTGCCGGTCATCTCCGATGCCCATAAGGTTGGGCAATTACGCAAGCTGTCCAAGACGGTGGAGCGCTTGTTCGGCAAGGCCCCGCGGGGCATCTGGCTGGCCGAGCGCGTATGGGAGCCCACCTTGGTGAAGCCCATCAGCGAAGCGGGCCTGGAGTTCGTGCTGCTGGACGGCAGCCATTTCAAGATGGTGGGGAAGACCGACGCCGATATGGACGGTTATTTCCTGTCCGAGGATCAGGGGTATACGCTCAAGCTTTTCCCCATCCATGACGTGGTGCGGGATTATATCCCGTTCCGTCCCGTCGAAGAGGTGATCGATACCCTGGTGCGCCTCGACGATGAGGCCCGGGCCAAGGACGTGCATGACGTGCAAGTGGTGTTCGGGGACGACGGGGAGAAATTCGGCGATTGGCCCTTTACGCATAAAACCGTTTACGAAGATCGCTGGCTGCATCGCTTTTTCGAGAGGGTGGAGTCCATGCCGGACCGCATCCGCGTTGCGCAGATGGCGGAAGGCCTCAAGCCCGAGAAGAACCTGGGGTTGGTTTATCTGCCGCCCGCCAGCTATCAGGAAATGATGATTTGGGCCCAGGACGCCCGTGACATCCCCAAATTCCGCGCGACGCAGCGCCACGTGATCGAACGCGACGGGGCGGATGCGGCGAAGTTCCTGCGCGGCACCTTCTGGCGGAATTTTTTCAACAAATATGCCGAGAGCAACCAGATCCACAAGCAAGCCATCCGCCTGGCGGCATTGCACGATCGGGTGCAGGGGTCCCTACCGGCCGAAGCCGCGGGCAAGGCCTTGGATCATATCTGGCAGGCCCAATGCAATTGCGCCTATTGGCACGGGGTGTTCGGCGGTCTGTATCTGCCGCACTTGCGCTTCGGCCTATACCGCAACCTCATCCAGGCGCAAGCCGCGCTCGACGCGGCCGTACTGAAAGGGAAGGAGAAGCCGGTCTACGAGGTGGGAGATTGGAATTGCGACGGCAAGCCCGAACATACCCTCAACTCGCCCGAGGCCTATATCAGCTTCACCTCCCAAGGCGAGATCGATCAATTCTGGCTCAAGAAGACAGGCGTCAACCTGGTCGACACCCTGACCCGACGTTACGAGGCCTACCATGATCAGGTGGGCGGCAAGGCGGAGGACGGAACCAAGCTCGAGAACACCTTGGGGGAGAAGGAAGCCGGCCTGCGCGGTTACCTCGTTTACGATCATAAGCTGAGACGTTCGCTATCCGACGTCTACTTGCGGCCCGATACCACCATCGCGGAATACGCCGCGCAAGGCTATCCCCGGACCTTGGAATTCTCGGCCCGCGAAGTCCAGCTCGAACAACGGACGAAGGAGACTGCCCTCCGGTTCCTGGGGCTGGCACGCTCTCCCGATGGGACCGTGATCTCCGTGGAGAAGACCGTTAGCTTAGCCAAGGGTTCGGCCGATTTGAGGGTGGAATGGAAGTTCGCCAATGCGGTGACCAACGCCGGCAAGCCGCCGGTGGCCTTCCATTTCGGAAGCGAATCCCTGTTCTGCCTGCTGGCGGGCAATGCGCATGATCGCTACCTGGACTGGGGTTCCGGAAGGGACATCCTGGCCTCGCGGGGCGAGATGGGGAAAATCGAAAAGGCCGTCGTCGCCGACGAGTGGTTGAAGTTGCGCTGCGAGGCGCGTTTTCCCGGGGCCGCGCGGGTTTGGCGGGACGCCATCGAGACCGTCAGCCAGAGCGAAGGCGGCTACGAGCGCGTCTACCAGGGAACCGTCCTATTGCCATTGTGGGATATCCAGCTGGCCGCCGGCGACGAGACGTCGGTTTCCATGTCCATTCATTTCCGGGAAGGAGTCTGATCAGATGGTCAGCAAAGAACTCACCGTGATCAACGATTCCGGCATCCATGCCCGCCCAGCCGCGTTGATCGTGGAGACCGCCACCAAGTTCAGGTGCGCGGTGATTTTCATAAAGGACGGGATGCGCGCCAACGCCAAAAGCATCATGAATATCATGTTGCTGGCCGCCGAACCCGGCGCGCTCATCCGCGTCGAGACGGATGGGCCGGACGAGGGCGATGCCCTGGCGGCCATCGAGAACCTGTTCATGACCAAATTCAAATACGACTGAGCAGGAGGCGCTAGCGTGGCCGGTCCCAAGCCCAAGCGAGTGCTGTTGCACGGCGTTCCCGCCTCGCCCGGCTTCGCCATAGGTCCGGCCTATCTCCTCCACCCAGAAGAGCGGGTGGTCAAGAAGCGCATCATCCCCCCGGAAAAGGTGGACCAGGAAGTCGCCCGCCTGAAACGCGCCCTGGACAAGGCCTACAAGGAAATCCAGGGCATCAAAACCCGCATCAGCGGGGACGTGGGCGAGTACGAGGCCCGCATCTTCGACAGCCACATGATGATGCTGCAAGACAGCGAGATCGTGGACACCGTCATCAAGGACATCCGCGACAACTTGCACAACGCGGAATACGCCTACAGCGCTCGCGTGAACTCGCTCGCGGAGCGGTTCGAAAGCATGTCGGGAGGCTTCCTCAAGGACCATATGAGCGACTTGCGGGACGTGGCCACCCGCGTCATCGACATCCTCATGCTGAGCGAGAACAGCCAGTCGTACCTGGACGTGCCCGAGCCGGTCATCGTCATGAGCCGCAACCTGACCCCTTCGGTCCTCTCGCAGTTCAACCGGAAGAATACCTTGGGGCTGACCATCGAGGTGGGGGGCAAGACCTCGCACGTGGCCATCCTGGCGCGCTCCCTGGAGATCCCGGCGGTCTCGGGGGTATCCTGGTCGGGCTTCGAAATCGAGCCGGGCCAAACGGTGATCGTGGACGGCACCGCCGGCCAGGTCATCATCAACCCTTCCTTACGGGACATCAAGGAATACGAGATCAAGAAGGCGGCCTTTTTCGCCAACGAGCGCGAGCTGTCCACCTTGCGGGATCTCGAACCGGTGACGACCGACGGGAAGTACATCGAGATTTCGGCCAACATAGAGCTGCCCATCGAAGTCGAGAGCGTATTGCAATACGGCGGCGATTCGGTGGGACTGTACCGCTCCGAATTCCTCTTCCTCACCCGCGAGGATATGCCGAGCGAGGAGGAGCAATACCAGGCCTACAAGTACATGGGGGAGCGGATGTCCCCCCGCGCGGTCACCATCCGCACCATGGACGCCGGCGGCGACAAGCTGGTGCCGGCCCTGCGCATGGCGGGCGAGCTCAACCCCTACATGGGCTGGCGTTCCATCCGCGTCTGCCTGGACAACCGCGAGATCTTCAAGACCCAGCTGCGGGCGATCCTGCGGGCCACCGCCTTCAGCAATATCCGCGTTATGTTCCCCATGATCTCGAACCTGTGGGAAATACGCGAGTCCCGGAAATTACTGGACGAGGTCCGCAAAGAGCTGGAGCTGGCGGGTATCAGCTATAACCCCCAGATCGAGGTGGGCTGCATGGTGGAAGTCCCCTCGGCGGTGGTGATGGCCGACGAACTGGCCCGCGAGGTGGATTTCTTCAGCATCGGAACCAACGACCTTATCCAGTTCACCCTCGCGGTGGACCGGGCCAATGAACGCATCGCCGAACTTTTCGAACCCAACAGCCCGGCCGTCTGGCGCCAGATCAAATTCGTCATCGAGACGGCGCGCCGCCACGGAATCCAGGTCTGCGTGTGCGGCGAGATGGCGGGCGACCCTTTGGCGGCCATCGTCCTCATCGGCATGGGCCTGGACGAGCTTTCCATGGGGCCGGGCGCGCTCTTGGAAATGAAAAAGCTGGTCCGTTCCATTTCCTTCGAAGAGGCGCGCCTTTGCGCCGAGCATGTGATCAGCCTGACCACCGCCGACGAGATTTCCTCTTTCCTGCGGGATCGCTACGCCGCCAAGCTGGAGGACATGGGCGTGGGCCGGTTCCCGGCTTCCAAGCGGCCGGCGCCCTTCTAGGTGCCCTTCCCGGAACTTAATCGAGCGGTCTTCGCCCGGATCGCAAGTGGTTTCCGATCGCTTCCGATTGCTAGTTTTCCATTCATGGCCGGCAAGCGCGGACGCTTTTGGCTTTTGGCATGCGCCGCTCTCGCCATTCCCTCCCTAGCGATACGGCCTTCGCAAAAGCATCTCCATGCCGTACCGGCCAAGCAAGACAGCGCGCGCACGGTAAAAGCGGCCGCCGCTCCCGATTTGGGGGCCGTCGGGGCCTCGGCCAAGCCAGGCCCGATATCGCCGGTCGCCGCGACCGGGAATCCTTCCGCGACTTCCAAATCCTCCGACCTTCCGCCTTTGCCTCCCCCGGCCACCAATGGGGCTCTGCCACCTGAGCCGGCTCCGGCCGCCGCTCCGCTTCCGCCGCCTCCCGCTTCGCCGGCAGCTCCCGTTCCGGTAATGGCGGCCCAACCCGCCCCGGCGACTGCCGCCGAAAAGAACCGGATGGATTCCTTATTGAAGACGGGGACGATCAATGCCCGGGACGAGGACAGCGCCGATATGGCCGAGGCCGAGGCCGGCCCCGCGCCCGCCCTGCCCGGAGGAAAACCGGGATTGCCTTTCCCGATGAAGAAGCCCACCCGCAAGGAGGTCGCGGCCTTCCAACTGGCGGTGCTTAACGCCATAACCGCCATCGATAGGAAGGATTACCATAAAGCCCTCAAGGTCCTCGGCAAGACCCAGCCGAGCGAGCGCCTGGCCCAGGTTTATAAGACGGTCCTGATGTCAACCATCTATCATGGTCTCCAGGATTATGCCCGCGAGGACAGCGTGCTGCGTACGGCCCTCGATTGGGTAGGCGGTTCAACCTGGCAGAGTTACCTGCTCAACCGCCGCATCCAGGTCTTCCCCTTGACCCATCCGGACGATTCCGCGCGCCTGCAATTTTCGGCGAAGGTTATCCAGGCCCCCGTGGCCTCGTCCGTGAAAATCAACTTCCTCTATGATCTGCTTAAGCTGCAGGGATTCACCGGGAATCCGGAAGGCTTCGATATGTTGCTTAAACGCATTACGGCCTCGGCTTCGGCGGACCGGCGTCTCGATACCCTGTACCAGATGCTTTCGCCCTACCTGCCGCCGGGAGCGGGCACTTGGGAGCGGCAGAACCTGATGTTGGATTTGGAATCCAAGCTGGCGCTCTATCCCGCCGCCATCGCCCGCAGCGAGGCAGCCCTCAAGCTAGTGCCTGGGGTTCCGGAGAAGAAGCAATTGCATTGGGACTACGCGAGCCTGTTCTATAAGGCGAAGGATTACCCCAAGGCGATCACCGCCTATTCGAAATGGATGGAACGCTACGGCGAAACTCCCGAGGCGATCATGCAGGTGGCGCGTTGCTATGATCGCCTGCAGGATCCCAAGAAGGCCATCTTCTGGTACGACAAATTGCTGGAGAAGTATCCCAAGCATGAGAAGACTTCGGAAATCTACTGGATGCGCGCCTGGGATTTGGAGGCGGCCGGGGACTACGAAGAGGCCATCGAATTCTATTACCGGCAGTTGGCCGACTTCAGCGCCAATAAGCGGGGCGATTGGGCCAACTTCCGGGTAGGTCTTTGCCAATACAAGGCCGGCAACGCCGCCGCTTCCCTCCAAGCGTTCAAAGCCATCCGCGAGCAGGTCAATTCAAACGCTTATCCGGCCGGCTTATTCTGGGAGGCTAGGGCCCTGGATTCCTTGCGAGACTCCGCGGGCGCTTGCAACTCGCTGATAGAACTGGCGCGGAAATACCCGTTCACCTTCTACGGGCACCTGGCGCGGCAGAACCTGCAGGCCCGTCATGCCTGGCCGGATAGCCTTGAGCCCTGGAAGCGCTTTTCGGCCTCGACGCCGCAATCCATCAAGGGATGGATGAAGACGGAAATGTCGGGTTTCAAGGAAAAGCTGGAAGACGGATACGAGAGCGAGTATTTGCCTATGGGCAAGTTGCTTCAGTTCAAGCTGGATACCCTGGCCATCCTCACCTGGCGCACCATCCCGGCCAAGACCAAGAACAATCCCTGGTTCCTGTACGTGCACGCGCGGAGGTTCCAGGAACGCGAACTATGGCGGGAGGCCTATCGCATCGGCCTCCAGTTGAGCTACAAGGTCCCGCCCGATCGGTGGGGCAGCGCGCCTAAGGAAGTACTCCGTCTCATCTATCCCAGGCCCTTCGAAGGGCTGGTGCAAAAGTACTCGGCCAAGCGCGGACTCGACCCTGCTTTCGTGTACGCGCTCATGCGCCAGGAATCGGGCTTCGATCACGAGATCAAGTCCGGGGCGGGGGCCATCGGGCTCATGCAATTGATGCCGGCCACGGGCAAGTCGGTCGCGAAGAAAGAGAAATGGCCCCGGTTCGACCCCTACAGCCTCGTGGAACCGGAGGTCAACATCGGCCTGGGCACCGCCTACTTGCGCGATCTGAAAAAGGAATACCGGGGAGGAATCCATTGGGTGCTCGCCAATTACAATGCCGGCCCCGAAGCCACCCGCCGATGGATCGCCGTCGCGACCTTGCCCGCCCCTGCGGGACCGGCGGTGGCCGCCCTCGGGATGACCGCGCCAGGCTTCGGCCTTGGCCCCTCCATCGCGCCCACGCCGGGGACATGGGCGACGGGGGGCGAACGCCCGCTGGACGCGGTGCTGGAAGACATTTCGTATTGGGAGACTCGCGATTACGTGAAGAAGGTCATGGGCAATTACTGGACCTACCGGGTGCTTTGGAATAACCGCACGCATGCTTCCGCCGCGCCTTAAGAGCCGCTGACGGACCGGGGCTCGGCTCCGCTCTTCGCCCGTATCGCGGCAAGGGCCCCAAGGGCGGGCATCCCCTCGATTTCTAGTTTATCCGGCATGTCCCGCACTGCCGTTACGCGCTCCTGGCATGCGCCGATCTGGGCCATGCTGGCCCTGTTCCTTGCGGTCCGGGGCCTGCCTTCGACCGCCCGGGCGGAAGCGGGCCCGGCGAAGGATCCGGCCGGAAAATGCTGGGCGGTGGCCCGCCTCAAGTACGGGGGCGGGGGCGATTGGTACGCGGGACCAACCATGTTGGTCAATCTTTCCAAGCGGCTGAAATCCGATTTGGGGCTTCCCGCCTGTTCCGACGAACGCCAAGTCGGCTTGCTGGACGGCAACCTTTACGATTACCCCATCCTGTTCATGACCGGGCACGGCAACGTGGCCTTTACCGAAGAGGAGCGGAAAGTCTTACGCGAATACCTTTTACGCGGGGGCCTGCTTTTCGCGGACGATAATTACGGGTTGGATACCTCCTTCCGGCGTGAAATGAAGATCCTTTTCCCCAACCATCCGCTCACGGCCTTGGACAACCGTCATCCCGTCTTCTCGTCCCATTGGAAATTCCCCCAAGGCCTGCCCAAAATCCATGAGCATGACGGCAAACGCGCCACGGCCTACGTCGTGGCCGTAGAAGGCAGGGCGGTGGTATTCTACAGCCATGAGAGCGATCTGGGGAACGGTTGGGAAGATCATGAGGTCTACAACGATCCCATCGAACTGCATGAGGCGGCTCTGCGCATGGGCGTGAACGTGGTGGCCTGGTTCCTGCAAGGAGCCCCCGTTCAAGGGGGCTCCCGCGCACCGGTCCCGGGAGCGCCAGGCGCAGCCTCGCCCCGCGGGGACGGGGCCCAGACCGGTTCATGACCGCCTTACCGAACCTGGATCGGCTGCCGCGCCTATTGGCCGCGCAACGCCGTCGCCGCGCCTTAGCCTCCGCCCTGCGCGCCTTCTTTCTCTTGCTCTCCGTCCATCTCGTTGTCCTGGCGTTTCTCGCATCGCTCTCCGTTCGTAATCCGCTCGCTCCCGCCTGGCTCATCGCCATGGGTTGGTCCTTTCTGATCTACCTGGGCGTTCCCGCCGCCTTCCTCCTCGCCTTCGAAGGTCCCGGCAATCGCGCGGAAGCGGTCGCCCGCGATCTGGATCATGCCAATCCCGCCGCACCCGATCCCTTCCGGACCGTGCTGTCCCTCGCCAACCACGATGCCGAAACTTTACGACAGCTCGACCTTCTGATCGCCCCGCATTTGAGGCGGATGGCCTTCCCGCGTCCGGCGGCATTCCCGAGGGGCTTGCGCTTGGTTTTACTGGCGGCGGCCATTGTCTTCGCGGGATGCGCGCTGGCTTCCAGGCGTCCCGCCGAATACGTGGACCGCGCGGCCTTGCCGTGGCGCGCGCTCGCGCGCTTGCCCACCTTGCGCTTCGCATTCGACCCGGCCAAGGAGACCCTGGCGGCCGGGGATACCGCCTTGGTGACGGGCGCGGTCCGCAACCTGCTTTCGGGCCAATCCCTCTTCGCCTACCTGCGCACCGCCTTGGGCGAGACCCGTTACCCGCTTACGCCCGGGTCCGACGGCCGCTTCGCCTTTATGCATGGCCCGGTCGATTCCGATTTCGTCCTCACCCTGGCGGGCGAGAACGGCCGCAGCGAAGCCCTCTCCTTCCGCGTGGTGGCGCCGCCCTTCCTGGCCCGCATCCAGGCCATTCTCCATCCTCCGGGGTACACGCGCCTGCGCGACGACACCTTGCCCGCGGGCGTGACGCGCTTTCCGGTGCTGCCGGGAACGCGCATCGAGTGGCACGCCGAGTCGGACCGCCCTTTGCGGCTCGCGGTCTGGAGTTTCCTTCCCACGGATACGGCCGCGCCCGATTCCACGGGACCGGCCGGCTCCCCGCGCCCGGCCCTGGGTCATAGCGCGCATTCCGTCTCCGCCATCGACACCCTCGGCCCCGGCCGGTCTTACGTCCTCACCCGCGAAGTCCGCCAGGCCGTCGATTACGCCTATTGGCTAGAGGACGAAGCGGGCATCCGCTCGCGTCCGTCCGTGCCGTTCCGGATCGATCTCGCTCCGGATCTCCCGCCCGAAGTCGACCTCGTATCGCCTGCGACCGATACGGTCCTCGATCGCGATGGTCGTCTGGCGCTCTCCTTCCGCGCCAAGGACGACTTCGGCATCTCTTCCTTCCAGTTGGTTTGGAAGGTGATGGCGAATGGTAAGGCCCGCACGGAAGGCAAGCGGGACATCCGCGATTGGCTGAAAGGGGCCAGCGCCGGCATCGCCCAGGCGGTGTGGGATGCGTCCAGCCTGCATTTGCAGCCAGAGGAATTCTTGGAGTTCCAACTCGTGGCGGCGGACAACGATACCGTGAACGGCCCCAAGGTCGGGCGTTCGGCGAAGCGTATCGCGCGCATGCCCACCCTGCAAGAGGTGGCGGCCGCGGCCCATCAACAAGAGCGGAGCGCCGAATCCAGCCTGAAGAGCGCGCTGGAGCGCGAGAAGCAATTGGAGCGGAAGTTGGAGCGCGAGAAGGAAACCCCCAGGGAAGAGGGTCCGCCCATGCTGGCCGAATATGAGATCAATCGCATCATGGTGGAAGACCCCCATGACCACCTCCAGCGCGCCGCGGCCACGCTGGGGCAATTGCAGCAGTCCCTGGGGGCGCAAGCGCGCGCCTCCGGCGGCGAAGGCTCCCAACAGGCCGGCCGGGACATGGCCCAGGTCCAGACCGCCGTCCGCGAGGCGCAGGAGTTCCTGCAGCGGAACGAGCCCGCCCTGCCGAAGGGGAACCAGGGCATGTTGCCCATCGATGAGCGTCGCAAGAACCTGGAACGTTTGATGGAGTCGCAGAAGGAGGTGGCCGCCAAGTTGGCCGGCCTGCGTAACAAGCTGGAGAAGGCCCCGTCCGGAAAACCCGACCTGGCCCAAGCCCGTCGGGAGATGGCCAAGATGCAAATCGCCGAGTTGGCCAAGGAGCTGGAGAAGAACCGGCAGAACCAGGCCGACCTGGCCAAGTTGCTCCAGGAGCAGCAGGATCAGGCCAAAGCCAAAAGCGATCTGATGGATCAGGCCATCCAGGAACAGATGAAGATGGCGGAGGATATGAAGTCGGCGGGGGATAACCTGAAGCAGGCGGCCGAAACCCAAGCCAAGAACGGGTTGCTTTCGCCCGAACTGATTGAGAAGATGAAGCAAGTCCAGGACCTGCTGCGCGAGGTTTTGCCGGATAGCTTGCGGAACATGATGGAGAGCAAGCTGAAAGGCCAGGAGGTGGACGAGAAGGAGCTCAAGCAACGCTTGCAGGAGATGTTGGAAAAGCAGGCCGAACTGGCGGAGAGCCTGAACCGCGCCTTGGCCATGCTGGAGCAGATGAAGGATCGCAAGCGGTTGCAGGAATTGCGCCAGGCCTTAGGCGATTTGCAGGCCCGTGAGCAAGGCCTGAAGCAGCAATTGGATTCCGGGAAGGCAGGCGAAGCCCAGGACGCCGAGCAGAAGGCCATCGCGCAGGAGACCCAGAAGGCCTTGTCCGATTTCTCCGCCCAAGCCTCGGCCCGCAAGGGATTGCAGGAGGTGAACAAATCCCTCAAGCCCGAAGCCGCCCAAAAGGATATGCGCGAGGTACGCCGCTCCTTGGCGGATACGAAAGGGAAATCCGGCGCGGCCAAGGCATCGTCCACCGCCCAAGCCTCGCAATCGGCCGCGGCGGCGGCTTCCAAGCTGGGGCAGATGAGTCAGATGCTCGGCCAGGCCATGGCTTCCATGGGGGGGAATTCCATCGACCTGGGCGAAGCCTCCGAAATCCTGCAAGAGTCCCTCGCGCTCTCGCGCCTTCAGCTCCTGATCCGCAGCGGCGCAGCCCATCGCCAGGCCGAGGGCTGGCAAGCCGACGAAACTTCCCTTTACGCTAGCGTGGCGCAGACCGCCGCCTGGATCCAAGAGCGGGTGAAAGCCCTCTCCGCCCAAGTGCCTTTCCTGGGCGATGGGCTCAACTCCCAGGCGCGGGCCCTGGCCCTGAGCGCGCGCGAAGCCGCGAGCCTATACACCTGGGAAAGCTCCGAGAAAGCCCTGCGCGCCAACCAGAACTTGTCGCGCGAACTCCTCAAGCTGATGAAGATGGCCCAAAGCGGGGCCGGATCGGGACAGGGCCAAGGTCAAGGCGAGGGACAAGGGGAAGGCAACGGCGGCCAAGGCGGCGGCGATCTATCCTCGGCTCTGAAAGGCATGAGCGGCAAGCAGATGGCCATCAATCAAGCGACCTACCAATTGCTGAAGGCCATGATGGAAGGCCGCGCGCCGGCCCCTGGGTCGCAAGGAGGAGGCCAGCCCGGTGGCCAACAGGGCCAAGGGCAAGAAGGTCAGGGTCAGGAGGGGCAAGGCGGTCAGGGACAGGGCCAAGGACAAGGACAGAATGGGGACGGCGAAACCATGGGCGGCATGGCCAACCAGCAAGGCGAGTTGGGGGAGAAGCTGGAGTCCATGGCCGAGTCCGATAAGGAAGGCGGCGGCGCGGCGCAGAAGCTGCGCACCCTCGCCGATGAGGCCCGCCGCCTGGAAGAAGACCTGCGGCTAGGCCGCGTCAGCCCGGAGGAAATCAAACGGCGGCAGGATCGTTTCCAATCGCGCCTCCTGGAGGCTTCGAACGCCATGCAGGAGCGGGGCCAAAGCCAGGAACGCCAGGCCGAGACCAGCCGGGGCAACGGCGGGCCGCCCCCGCCTGCGGAGAAGGCCGCCGCTGAGGCGCGCCTTTTGGAATTGCTGCGCGAGGCCCGTCGTGAATCCAAATCCCTGAAATTGTCCGAAGGCCAACGCAAGCGCCTGGACGAATATTACGAAACCCTGTTAACGCGGTAGGATGCATGGCGATTAGGCTTTGGGCGTGGGTCGATGCGCGGGTGGTGAGGCTGGGCATGGCTACCCTCCACATGTTCGCGGGGGTGGCCGCCTTCCTCCGCTTTTGCATGGATATGTTCCTGGCCATCCCTTCGATTTTCACGAATTTCCATTTCACCATCGAGCAGATGTACCAGATCGGCATCACCAGCATCCCGTTGGTGGGCCTTACGTCCATCTTCACGGGCGCCGTGGCCGCCTGGCAGGCCGCCTACAACTTCGCCGACTACGTGCCCCTGCGGTACGTGGGAACGGCGGTGGGCAAGTCGGTGATGCTCGAGGTGGGACCTGTGCTGACCGCTCTGGTGGTGGCCGGGCGCGTGGGAGCCGCCATGACGGCCGAACTCGGAACCATGGCGGTGACCGAACAACTCGACGCCATGAAGGTCCTGGACCTCAATCCTTTCCGCTTCCTCATGGCCCCGCGCCTGGTGGCAGGGATGATCATGCTGCCCATGCTCACCATCTTCTCGTCCCTCGTGGCCATCCTGGGGGCCCTGGCCGTGGTCACCCTCTTCAAGGGCCTCTCGCCCGAAGCCTTCTGGTCCGGCGTCCGCTTGTTCTACACGAATTGGGACATGTTCGTCGGCCTTTTGAAGTCCTTCGTCTTCGGGATCATCATCTCCCTGTTCGGTTGCTATTACGGCTATACGAGCACCCGGGGCGCGGAGGGGGTGGGCCGGAACACCATGGCGTCGGTGGTCGCCAGCAACGTTTCCGTCCTGATTTCAGGTTTCCTGATCTCGAACTTCCTGCTGCGATAGGATTGGCGCGGTCCGACGAGCGGCTTCCTGCCGCGGTCGGCCTTGGGAGCACAGCATCTTCGGATGGGCCGCATCGATTGCCATTTTTGCATTTTTCCTCTCGCAGCCTGAATTCCATCCTTTTCCAATTTAAGGGACCGCCATGATCCAGCGCTATCTCACCAACCTCGGCATGCAAGGCGATTTCGTCGACTCCCTTCGCGAGTGCTACAACCGCCGCGATCCCGGCGATCGCATTTCGTCGGTGAAGGCCGTATTGGCCAGGCACCGGGAGCGCATCCGCTCGATCAACCGCAGCGGGGCATCCGGGACCGATACCGTGCGCTTCATCAGCGAGATGGTGGATACCCTCCTGCGGGTCATGTGGGACCAGATCGAGATGGCCCAGCCCGATGATGCCAACCTGGTGGCGGTGGTCGCCGTGGGCGGCTATGGGCGTCAGGAGCTATGTCCGCAGTCGGACATCGATTTGCTCATCCTCACCTCGGAGAAGCCCACCAAGCACGAGCGGGAGCAGGCCGAGGCTCTGGTGCGCAATCTGTGGGACTTCGGCTTCGTGCTCGGGCAATCCGTACGCAGCCTGTCGCAATGCGAGGAGGCTTCCACCAAGGACCCGGAAACCTGGACGTCCTTCCTCAACGAGCGCTTCGTATCCGGGAACCACGAGTTGTATCGCAAGTTCGTCCGCCTGATGAAGAAGCGCCTCTTCCCCTGGCGCACCACCGCCCTGATCGAAGCCAAGATCCAGGAGCGCGAGCAGCGTAAGACCCAGGTGGGCGTGCTGGTCCAGATGCTGGAGCCCAACCTCAAGGAGGGCCTGGGCTGCCTGCGGGACGTCCATTCCATGATGTGGATCGCCAAGGTGAAGCATGATTGCGATAACTTCCAGGACCTGGTGCGCGAAGGCCTGATCACCCCCCAGGAGTTGGAGGATATCCGGGTCGGGTACGATTTCCTCCTACAGGTGCGCTGCTGCCTCCATTTCATGACCAACCAGAAGGATGATCGCCTCGGCTTCGGCATCCAACCCGAGGTGGCTTCCGAGCTGGGCTTCATCGACGACGAGAACCAGAAGGCGGTGGAGATTTTCCTCAAGATCTTCTACCACCATACCAAGACCATCCTGCGCGTCACCGAGGGCGTCATCTCCCGCTGGGTGAAGACGAAGGAGAAGACGGCCAAGCCGGCCGTGGTGAAGGATCATCCGCATTTCCAGACCATCGACGGGGCCTTGGACCTCAAGGCGCGGGTGGGGAACCCATTCCTGGACAACGTAGGGCTCATGCTCGAGTACTTCGAGATCGCCAACCGAAGGGATCTCTCGCATGCGCACCATGCCATTTTGCGCATGAAGCAAGCCATCAGCATCCTATCCACCAATCCGGAGCTCGATCTTAAGGTTCACCTCCCCGAATTCCTCAAATTATGCCGCTCCAAGGATCGGGTCGGCCGCATGCTACGTACCATGAACGATGTCCGCCTAATAGGGCTGTTGATCCCGGACTTCAACTACATCTACTGCCACAGCCAGCACGACATCTACCACATCTACACCACCGACGAGCATACCATCACCGTCATCCGCCAGCTGGCTTACCTGGCCAAGCAGCAGGACAAGGATCTGGTCTCCCTCCAGGCCGCCCTGTCCCAGGTCAACGACATGGACGTGCTCATCCTGGCCTGCTTCTACCATGATATCGGCAAAGGCGTGGGGTCGGGCCATAGCGTTAGCGGCGCCAAGATGATCCTGGAGTACATGCGGCACATGGGGATGTCCGACTCCCGTTGCAAGGAGGCCTCCAGCCTGGTGCTGTACCATCTCCTGATGAACGAGGTCATCCAGCGGCGCGACCTGGACGATCCCAAGACCATCCGGGACTTCATCACCAAGGTGGAGACCCCCGCCACCCTGCACAAGCTCTATGTCCTTACCTACTGCGACGTCTCTTCCGTGCATCCCGACGCCTGGTCCAGCTGGAAGGCTTCCTTGCTTCGCCGCCTCTATGAACTGGCCCTGGAGGAGATGCAGCGCCCCTTCCAGGCCACATTGGAATCCCGCAACCTGGAGGATCAACTCATCGAGATCGTCTCCAAGCGCGTATCGGAGGCCGAGGTCCGCCGCCATCTGGAACTGCTTCCGCGGCAGTACGCCTCCTCCACTTCCGCCGAGGACGTGGCCAGCCATATCCAGATGATCGGTTCATTGGCTTCCCAACCCTTCAGCGCCCGTATCGTAGAGCGCCAGACGCATTGGGAAGTCACCGTGGTGGCCAATGACGATGACGCCTTGCTCTGCCGCATCGCGGGCACGCTCGCCCATCTGGAGCTGTCCATTCTCAGCGCCCGCATCTTTACGCGCGTGGACGGGAAGGCCATCGATAAGTTCTGGGTCAGCGTGCCCGAGAACGGGCCCGGCAGCGCGGCCTTGGAGCAGCGTCTCATCAAGGAACTAGGCAAGAATTACCGCCTCTCGAAGGAAGAGCTGAACGAATTGCAGGCCCGCATCCAGCCTAAGATCGCTTTCGGAAGGGTACGCGATCTGCCCATGAAGCCCGAAGTGGCCTTCTCCAACGCCATCTCGGAGAACTTCAGCACCGTCGATCTCACCTGCAGCGACCGCATCGGCCTGCTGTTCCAGGTGACCAAGGTCTTCAGCGACCTCAAGCTCGACGTGCATGGAGCCATCCTCACCACCGAAGCCGACAAGGCGATGGACGCGTTCTTCATCACCACGCGCGACGACAAGAAGGTGGAGGACGCGGAACTCATTGATCTCATTGTGGCTACGTTGATCAAAGAGATCAGCGCCGCATGAGTTGAGCAAAAGATCGCGCGCATGATCGAGCGCGCGATCGATCATGCGCGCGATCCGATCCAAAATTTTTTTTTCAATTCGGTTAATAACTGCTTGACTAATCAAGTCAACAACTTTATCATTTGATCATCAGTCGAGCAGATGCAGGATAGATTGATTCCAAATAGCAAGCAGCAAAATGGACAACGCGGGATCCTCTCCGGATCCTGTCTCGCTTCTCGGTCAATAACCACGGGCCTGAAACGAGATCCTGCAGAATCCCGTTACAAGCTTTACAACATCAGAACCATTAAAAATCTAAAGCACGAAGGGAGGTGATCAAATGGCCGCCAAGAAGAAAGCGACGAAGAAAGTAGCCAAGAAGGCTACCAAGAAGGCTGCTAAGAAAGCATCCAAGAAGAAGTAGTACTACTTCCTCTGGATGATGCCTCTCTTCACGGATAGGCGTCACAGCTTTAAGGGAGGTCAGGGTTTCCTTGACCTCCTTTTTCTTTTCCCCAATTATTATTCCCCGCCCACGTTCATGTATAAGTCGTTGATTTGCAAAGGAAAAGCCACGTAGCATACGTGGTGTGCGCCATCGCATAGCGGCGACGCGGACTGGGCGGTTCGCTTGGATTCGAACGCGCTTCGGCGCGGTCGAGCCATAGGAGCCGCGCTCGATTCCCCGTTCCCCTAGGCGTTCGCAGTTGGATCTACCGGACCCGGGCCCGGTCAGGACCCGGGACGGCTACATGTATTCGATGGGGGGCACGCCGATCAGGTCCAGGGTCGACCCCAGGACGATGCGGGCGCAGTCGATGAGGAACAGGCGTTCCTTCTCTTCGGGGGAGCCAAGCACGCGGCAGCTGTGGATGAAGCTATGGGAGGTTTCGGCTATCTCCAATGCGTATTGCGCCATCGGACATGGATCATTGGAGTCGAGCGCAACCCGGATCTTATCGGGCAATAGGCTTAAGGCCCGGATGAGAGCTTGGGCCTGAGGCTCGGGGTAACGCGTGAAATCGAGACCCGAGGTTCCGATTTCCGCCGGGCCCATAAGGGTAGTGCGGTCCGCGGCCACGCCGCCCGTTCTCTCGGCGCTTTTGCGAAGGATGCTGCATAGGCGCACGTGGGCATTCTGCACGTAAGGACCGGAATCACCCTCGAAGCTCAGGGCCTGATCCCACTCGAAGCGGATATCGTTGAGGCGCCGGTTCTTCAACTCGCTGAAGACGAGGGCGCCCACGCCGATGCGCAACGCCAACTCTTCCTTACCTTCGGCCTCGGGATTCTTCTCCTTGATGATGCCCAGGATTTTCTCTTGGGCCGCCTCGATCACGTCCTTCAACAAGCTGGTCTGGCCCGATCGAGTCTTGCCCTTCTCCCAGCCGCCCTCTTCGCTCTTGATCAGCACCAGGCCGAAGGGAACGTGCTCCATGCCCTTCGCCCAATCGAAGCCCGTCAGCTCGAGCACCTTGATCAACTGCTGGAAATGCAGGCTTTGGCCGTTGTCCACCACGTATAAGCACTTGGAAAAGCCGTAGGTTTCGGAGCGATAGATGGCGGCGGCGATGTCGCGCGTGACGTAGAGTGTGGCCCCATCCGATTTGCGCAAAAGGGCGGGGGGAAGGTTATGCGCGGACAAGTCCACGATGTCGGCGCCTTGGCTTTTCTGCACCAGCCCTTTCGCGGCCAACAACTCCAGGGTCTTGGGCATATGATCGATGAAGTAGGCTTCGCCGATATAGCTGTCGAAACCGACTTCCAGGAACCCGTAAATCCGCCGGAGTTCCACCAGGGTTATGTCCTTGAAGGACTGCCACAGCCGGCGATACCCCGGATCGCCGCTCTCCAATTTCTGGAATGCCGCCCGGGCCTGATCCTCCATGGAAGGATCGGCCTCCGCGGCCTTCGCGAATGCGGTGTAAAGGGCGTTCAGCCGCTCGATGGTCATCCCGGCCAAGTCGCTTTCTTGCAGCCCTTCGCGCAGGAACATCACGATCAACTTGCCGTACGAAGTGCCCCAGTCCCCCAAGTGGTTGATGCGCACCACGCGATATCCGGCGCGCGCGTAAAGCTTGGACAGGGAATGGCCAATCATGGTCCCGCGTAAGTGATGGAAGGCCAATTCCTTCCCCATGTTGGGAGAGGAGAAGTCGATGCAAACGGTTTGGCCTTCGCCGCGGCGCGTGGTCCCGTAGGCGGCGGCTTCCTCCGAAATGCGTCCCAAGGTGCGTTGGGCGAATTCGGCCGCAGCGACGAAAAAATTCAGGTAGCCGTTAAGGGCCTCGACCTTCACGATGGAGGGGGTGGGCTTGATCTGCCCGGCCAACTCGATAGCGATCGCCGGCGGGGCCTTGCGCAGTTTCTTGGCCAGGGGGAAACACGGGAACGCGAAATCACCCTGCCCTAGATGTTGCGGCAGCGTGATGGCGTGGACGATGTCCTGGGTGGAAAGTCCGGTCAGGGGCGCGAGGAGCTCGGCGATCTCCTCTTTATAAGTCTTCATCCTCGTCTTCGGCGGCTTTTTCGTCTTGGGTGATGTAGTCTTCGGCCTTCAGCTTGGTGGCCTTGGCGTCCGCCCATAGGCGTTCCAGGGAATAATAGCTACGGGTATCCTTCTCGAACAGGTGGATGATAAGGTCCCCGTAATCGAGCACGGCCCAGCGCACGCCGCCATGATATTCGGACCGCAAGGGCTTGATGCCTTCCTTGGAAAGCGCCTTCGACGTGTTGTGCATAGCGACGCGCATCTGCGCTTCGTTTTGGCAGGTGCAGATCAGGTAGAAGTCGGTCAGCGAGCTCAGGCCTCGCAGGTCCAGCATCACCAGGTCGTCCGCCTTCTTGGCGAAAAGAAATGCGGCAGCCTTGCCGGCCAAGGCCTGGGCTTCTACTAGGGTTTTACTCTTTGCCATCGCTTGCTCAGCTCCTCGTAATCCTTCCCGATGATGACCGTGGCGTCCACCAGGGCCAAGGGATCGGAAAGATGGATCAGGTTATCGGTCTCCAGCACCTTGGCGAGATCGCGCGCCACCGGTTCGTTGGCGGTGCGCGCGATGACCAGGGTATGCGCGTAGTTCCAGTTGCCGGCGTTGCCGAACTCGATGATGTCGAATCCGCGTTCGGTCAGGTAGTTCCGGAATTGCTCGGCCGCTCCCGGTTTTCCGCATCCGTTCAGGATTTGGATTTGCCCGGTATTCGGGATGAAGGGAACGGGTTTCTCCTCTTGCTTACAAGCAGGGAAGAGCAGAACCGTCGACAGGGCGAGGCCTCCCACGGCGGCCGATCGCAGGCTGCCACGCAATGCGATGCGGAGGGCCGGCAGCCGGCGACTCGGGCCGGTCCAGGACCGGACTCGGAAGCGATGCTGTCGGGAATGGTTGAGAGGGACGACGCGGCGCAATAGGCAGCTAGCGGAACGGGCTCATGAAGGGATCACCCCCATACGCCTTGTAGGCGTCCCGGCCGTTGAAGAGATGGAGGGAGAGGCTTGAATTGTCGGTGGGTTTGTACTCCAGGCTTACGTGCGGGAAGACCAGGGAAGAGCCGAGCCGCGGATCTTGAAAACCACCCTTGGATAGGCCCATCGACGAGCTTGCATAGAGAGGGGTATAGAATCCCACGTCCGCTGAAAGGGTGAGCGGATCGGCCAGGCGGTAGGTCAAGGTGTTCAGGTACAATCCCGCGGAAGCGGAACCAGAGGATCCCGAGGCGAAGTTGACCGAATAGCTCTGGTGCATGGAAAATCGATTGGGATTGAGGAGCGAAAAACCGGAAACCGATCCGCCGCCTTCGCGCCATTCGGGGGCCATAAGGGTACCCCGATCGAACTCCCCGGGTTGGGTGAGAACGGTTTCCGGGGTTCCGCCGCCGGCCGCTTTCGGGGGCTCCGAAGAAAAAACCGGAGCCGTGGCGGCCAGTCCGCAGACCGCCAGAAGGGCCCGGGAAAAGCCCTTGATTCCGGTCGATTTCGAAGATTTCCGCATGGCAGGTTTCGTTTGGACGAGTCCCATTATAATATAAATAGGCAGTCAGCCCGCGGGAACGTTTTTGGCATCCACCTTGAGAACCTTTGGGCTATGGGATTCCATTTCCCTGTCATCCAGGTGCGCAAAGGTCATGATAATGACGATATCCCCCACGTGCACCAGACGGGCCGCCGCCCCGTTTACGCAAACTTCGCCGGATTCTGGTTTGCCCAGGATGGCATAGGTTTCGAAACGGGCCCCGTTGTTGATATTGACGACGTGGACTTTTTCGTATTCCCGGATATCCGCCAGGCGCATGAGGACCGGATCGATGGTAATCGATCCGGTATAATTCAGGTTTGCATCCGTGACGGTGGCGCGATGGATCTTGGACTTGAGGATTTCTCGGAGCATTTGCCCCTAAACTACTAAAAACCGACGGCCACTATGGCCGCGGCGCCCCCAGGCAACAGCCCGAGGTTCCAGCTGAAGCGGCCCGCCTCCTGGTTGTCCACGTAGCGGGTGCCTAAGTACGCATCCCCGGCGCTTGTGACCATGGCAAGGAGAGTGATGATAGGGAAGACCGGATAGATGGAATGGGTTTCCTGGTTCTGGACAAGGAAGGTCAGGGCGATGCCGGCGACCGCGGCGGAGGTAAGGCCCAATCCCATATAGGTTTTCTTCGTCTTATACTCGTAATAGCCGGGAAGGATGAAGGAGACGAAGGGGGTCAGGTTATTGGCGTCCTGCTTGCGGTAGCTACGATCGATATCGTCGTCGGCCATGCCCGCCTTCTTTTCGGTCAGCCAATGCTCTTCGGTTACGCCCAGCTTTTTCCAGGGTTCGGAAAAATACTCGTTGGGGGAAATGCCCACCTCGAGCAGTTTCAGGAACTTGGCTTTGGACATGCCGCTTTCCTTCACCTTCTGGAACTCTTCCTGGCTAATGCCCATGTCCTCGGCGGAGGTGTTTTCCCATTCATCCGCATAGACCTTCAGGGCCGCGAGATTGAGGAATAGGGCCAGCAGGAAGATTTTCTTGAGCAAGGACATAGGCGAAGATCCCGTCGAAAAGGTGCTGGACTAAAATAAGGCCATCAGTCCGAAAATGCATGGCCTCGTCGAAGAGGATTCCGATGCCGAGGGGGGGAATCGAACCCCCACAGAGTTGCCCCTACCGGATTTTGAGTCCGGCGCGTCTACCAATTTCACCACCTCGGCGATGGATTTTGCCCGGTCAAAGCAGAGTCGATGCGTCGGTCCGTTGGCTGGATTCGCGCATCTCCCCCGCTCGAGCGCCAAGAATATAACTTAAAGGCTTCAAAAAATGAAACGGATGCGCTAAATGGCGAAGCAGATTCTTATCGACTCCTCTTTCGGAATGGTGCGGACCGCCATCGCCGAAGACAACGAACTAGTGGACTACTACGAAGAGTCGCCCGAGCAAGGCCGCAACAAGGGGAACATTTACCGGGGGGTGGTCAAGAAGGTGGATGCTCCCATCCAAGCCGCCTTCGTGAAATTCGCCGGGGGTCGGGACGGATTCCTTCCCTTAAGGGATGCTTCCTCCGGTAAGCCCCCGAAGCCGGGGGATGCAGTACTGGTGCAGGTGGTCAAGGACGAAGTGGGTGATAAAGGCGCCGCCCTCACCGCCAAGCTATCCCTTTCCGGACGCTACCTGGTATATATCCCCGAGCGCGATGGGGAAGGCGGCATTTCCAGCAAGATCACCGAAGAGGAGCGGGCGGCCCTCAAGCAGGTTCTGGTGGATTTGCGATTCCCCGAGGGCGCCTCGGTCATCTTGAGGACCGCCGCTACGGACAAAAGCGTGGCTGAACTCCAGGCTGATCTCGATCGTTTGATCGAAAGCCATCGGGAGATCGTGGACAAGTTCGGCAAGGGTAAGGATCCCGGTCTGCTTTTCCGCGAAGCCCCGCCCGCCCTTCGCTACCTGCGCGAATATTATACCGAGGAGGTGGAGCGCATCTGGGTCAACCAAGAAGAGGTGCAGGACCAGTGCCGGCAGTTCTTCTATTTGTATGAGCCCAAATCGGCTTCCAAGGTCATGCTCTCCCAGGATGGTCCCTTGCTTTTCCATCGGCTGGGACTGGAAGCCGAAGTGGAAAAGTTGTCCTCCCGCAAGGTCACGCTTGCCTCCGGCGCCAACATCGTAATCGATCAAGCCGAGGCCCTGGTGGCCATCGACGTGAATTCGGCCAAGGCCGGCGGCCGCGCCGAGGAGCCGAAAGGAAAAGCGAGGGGAAAGGGCCGGTCCAACCGGGGCGGCGGCGATTTGGAAGAAACCGTCTTTGCCGTGAACAAGGACGCGGCGGTGGAGATCGCGCGCCAATTGCGGCTGCGCGACCTGGGCGGGATCATCATCGTGGATTTCATCGATATGGAGCAGGAAAAGCATCGGCGCCAGATCGAGGAGGTGATGCGTAAGGCCCTGGCCCTCGACAAGGCCAAGGTCAAGGTGTTCGAGATCAGCCCGCTGGGTATCATGCAGATCAGCCGGCAACGCCTGCGGAAGGCCGGGCATCAGTTCACCCATCTGGCCTGCGATGCCTGCCAGGGCCGGGGCTGGCATGCTTCGCCGTCGGCGGGGGCGTTGGCGGCTCTGCGTAAGCTCGAGGAACGCCTGCACGGGAAGAAAGCCGGGCAAAGCCTGGCGGTTTCCGTGCCCTATCCGGTTGCCAATAAACTGATGAACGAATTCCGCGATCACGTGATCGCGATGGAAAAACGCTACGGCGGTACGGTGCGGTTGAACGCGCTGCCCGCGGCTTCGGGCGAGCCGGTGGTGGCCGTACTAGGCGGCGATTCGGGGGGTCGCGAAGGTCGGCCGGCGGATAGGGTAGAGACGGCGGTACGGAGCAGCCAACCCGTTCCGCGACGTGCCGAAGGGAGGGGCCAGGGTAGGAGCGAAGGGCGCACCCAAGGGACCGCCGTAGAACGCGGCCAGGGAAATGGCGAAGGACCCATCCAAAGGGATGGCGAAAGACGCGATCAGGGAAATAGGCAACCCCAGCCAGGCCGCAGGGGCCGGGATGGCCGCCGTCGCGGTGAGGGCGGTGCGCGTCCGATTCCTGAATCCGTCCCGACTTATATCCAACCCGTCAATCCCGAGTTCGCTCCGGCTTCCGAACCTGCGTTGGGCGAGGGCCGAACGGCCGCTACCGATGCCGATCGGCAGCGGGAACCGATGCGTGGGCCAGGCGGCGAATTCGCCAAGGTCGTCGAGACCGCTCCCGGGACCATGGCGGCAGGGGTCGCCGAGATCGTTAACGCCGAGGTTACCCTGGGAGAGGCGGCCCCCGGCGCTCCGGCGGCGAAGGGCCACCGGAGACGGCGTGGAGGAAGAGGCCGAGGTCGGGGCCGGGGCGAAGGGGTAGGATCGGGGCAGGTGGCGTCTCCGTCACCGAACGCGGCCGTTTCTCCGTCCCCAAGGGCGGCCATGTCTCCGTCTTTGAACGCGGTTGTTTCTCCGCCGCCGAAACCGGTCCTACCTCCTGCACCGAAGGCGCCGCCGAAGGATCTCTCCAGGGCCGGGAACGCGAAGGCCCCGGCCAGGGGCCGGAGCCAAGCGCGACCCGTCGAAGGAAAAGCTGGTGAAGGGAAACCCGGTGAAGGGAAACCCAAGCCTGCGAAAAGCGTGCGTCCGCGTAGGAGGGGCGGCCCGGGAGCAGCAGGACAGGCCCGATCGAGCGAGCCCGCGACCTGAGTTCCCGCCGGCCGCGGAGCCTTCGGGCCGGGTCAGGGATTGACGGGGATCGCCTGGGACAGGATCCGTTGCGGTTTGAGGCGATCGCGGGCGAAGGCTTCGGCCTCATCCGGGGTCGCGAAACGCCCGACCCAAACTTGATAGATCCGTTTTCCTCCCCGCTCGCGCTCCAAGGTTTCCGGGGCGAGTCCCAGCTTCGATAAGGTGGCCATCATGGCCTGGGCGTTGGCCGCCTGGGTGAAGGCCCCGCATTGCAAGGTGAAGGGTTTTTCCGAAGGGGTCGCGGGTGGTGCCGGAGCCGTTGCTTCCTTCGCTTTGTCCGGGACTGTGCCGGCCGCGACAAGGCTGTCCCGGGGCGCGGTCGGAATCGGGGCGCGCGGGTATCCGGATCCGGATTTCCAATGCGCGGTATCGGCGCCCGCATTCAGCTTGCGCAAATAGCGGGCTTCCGGCGACTGAGGGTATTTCACGATCAATTGCGACAACAGGGATTTCTCCTTGCCGCGATCGACGCCTTGGCGCGTCTGCGCCCCCAACAGCAGTAAGGAAGGCCTCTCCTCATCGGGCGCCTTATCCATGGCTTGCATCGTCGCTTGCCAGGCCCCTTCCCGATCCCCCTTGCCGGCCCTGGCTTTGGCCAGGCCTTCGAGGGCCAGCGGGCGATAGTAATCCCCGGGCTTGGTTTCATCCAACAATTTCGCGAACCAGATCTCGCCCGAATCCAGGTAACTTGCCTTGTCCCCGCGCGCGCGCACCAGGGCCAGGCAGGCATTGCCCATCCAATAAGTCGCCGGATCCCTCCATCCCCCTTGGGGATAGCGCCGTAGGTAATCGCGCAAGTACGGGATGGCCAGATAATATTTTCCGGTGGCATAGGTGTATTGCCCCAGCCGGAAAAGGGCCTCTTCGGCTTCCGCTGAATTCCCCCCCGCTTTGATCGCTTTCTGTAGGTAGTCCGCCGATTCCTGTCCCGCGGGCGACAATTTCCCGATGAGAAGCAGTAGGAACGCATCATCGGGGTGCGCGGCCAGGGACTTGAGCGCCGTGGCGCGCGCCGAATCCAATAGGCCTTTGCGGGCCAAATCCAATATGGCCTCGCGTCCGGCGGGATTGGACGCGGGAGCGGCGGGAACGGCAGAAGGAGCTTCCTCGGGCGACGACCCTTCGGGCAAGGATGCGTAGCGGATCGGGGGCGATTGATCTTTCAGAACGGAGAGGGATGCGGAAAGCGGAAGCGAACAGACCGCAAGCAATGGGAACAAGGCGCGGATCACGGCGCGGGGCGCTCCCCGGAACGGGTGGCGGCGCGATCGAGTTCGGCCCGCAAGCGGGCGATCTCCCCGTTCTTACGGCGCACCTCCCGTTGCAAAGCGAGGGTGCGGGGCAGATCGATGGCCAGGAACAGGGCCACTCCCGCGGCGAATGCGATCACCAGCCAAAATCCGAGGATGAGGCTGGCCTCCAGCTTGAAGAAATGGATGGGGACGGTGCGGCCCAATTCGCTTTGGTTGAGGGCCACGAAGACGCCGATAAGCACCAGGACTATGAGGAAGGCGAAGCGTTTGAAGTAGACCATGCGACCGCCTCTCAAACCGGAATATTTTCGCCGCGCAGCACGATGCCGCTTCGGCCCAGGATGCGAACGCGGGCCAACGTACCCTTGCCCAAACCGGGCGCATCCGGAACGATGACCTTCTTAAAGCAACTGGTTTTCCCTATCCATTCGCTCTTGTCCCGCGAGGACCGATCCTCGATCAGGATCTCCTCCACCCGCCCCGCCATGGTTTCGAGCTTGCGCTCGGTGATGCCCATCTGCAAGGCGATGAGGCGCTCCAGGCGCGCCTGCTTTTGCGCGGCCGTAAGCGTCTCGGGCTCGTCGAACGCAGGCGTGCCCTCCCGCGGCGAGTAGGCGAACATGAAGGCGCTGTCGAATCCGACTTCTTCCACCATCGAGAGGGTGTCCTCGAAGTCCCGCTCCGTCTCGCCCACGAATCCCGCGATGATGTCGGTGGAAAGCCCGACCCCGGGCAGGTTGGCCCGCAGCTCCGCCACGATTTCCAGGAAGCGTTCGCGCGTGTATTGCCTCCGCATCTTCTTGAGAATGGCGTTGGAACCTGATTGCAAAGGCATGTGCACGTGGCGGCAGACCTTGGGGGATTCCGCCATGGCGCGGATGGTTTCGGAATCGAAATGGCGGGGATGGGGAGAGGTGAAGCGGATGCGCTCCAGGCCCTCGATTTCGTTCAGCTTGCGCAAGAGCGACGCGAAATCGTCGGACTCGGTGCGATACGAATTCACGGTCTGGCCCAACAGGCAGACTTCCTTGACGCCTTCGGATACCGCGCGTTCCACTTCCGAAAGGATGGACTCGGCTTCGCGGCTGCGTTCCACTCCGCGCACCGTAGGCACGATGCAATAAGTGCAACGCTTATTGCATCCCCGCATGATGGTGATGTGGCAGGTCACGGCCGAATCCAGCTTGGCCATGATGCCGTCGTAGTTCTCGAAGGCGTTCTGTTCGGTCAGGACTTCCGCCGCAGCCGGCCGCCCGGAGAAGATCAGGCCTTCGAGCTGGCGGTAATTGTCCGGGCCGACCACGTAATCGACGTGGTCCAGTTCCACGGGGATCTTGTCGCCGTGGTTCTGCGCCATGCATCCGATGACGGCGATGCGTACCGCCGGGTTGCGGCGCTTGTAATGCCGCATGGCCGCAATGCGCGCGTAAGCGCGATCCTCCGCGCCGCCGCGGATGGAGCAGGTGTTGACGATCAACACGTCGGCTTCCTCCGCTTCGCCGGTTTGCAGCATACCGCGCTTCTCCAGCATGCCGCCGACCAGGTTCGAATCGTACACGTTCATCTGGCAGCCGAAGGTGGCGAGGAAATATTTTCCGGGGCCAACGGGTTTGTATAGCTCGCTCATGGCCGCCCTCCCGCCGCCGCCAATCCCTTGGCTTCCAAAGCCGCCACCGCCGCCGGCAATTCCGCCATGGACGCGAAGGTCGCTTCGGCGCCTTCCGCCAGCAAGGCCGCGGGCGGCCCCATGCCATCCAGATAGCCCAGGAAGCGGGCGCCCGCCCGACGGGCCGCGCGCAAGTCCTGCACGCCATCCCCGATCATGACAGTCTCTTCGGGCCGCGCGCTTTCCAGTTCCATTAGCTTGCGTAAGGCGGCCGGATCCGGCTTCTGCCCGAAAGGATTATCCCCGCCGAACACGTGCCCGAAATGCCCCGACATCCCAAGGCCTTTCAGGATGCGCGCCGCCGGCGCCCCAGGCTTATTGGTCAGCACCGCTTTGCGGTATCCGGACAAACGATCCAAGGCTTGGGCCAAGCCGGGATAGGCCCGCGTCTCTATCAGGCAATGCTCGCGGTAATGCGCGAGGAAAGCTTCCAAGGCCGCGTCGACCGTGGCAGGCGCGGTCGCGGAGGCGGGCGGGTTGCCTTCCGCTTCGAGCGCGGCAGCCAGGCTGCGGGTGAGAAGGTTGCGTGCGCCGTCCCCCACGAAACCGACGATGGTCTCGACGGGCAAGGGTGCGCGGCCGATGGCGGCCAGGGCGGCGTTCACCGAGGCCGCGAGATCGCGACGCGTATCCGCCAGGGTGCCGTCCAAATCGAAAACGAGTAGTTTTAGCACCCTAGAAAGATACTACCGCCCCTTTCCCCCGACTAGGATGCCATGCGCTTCCTCCTCGCCCTTCATGATGTCTGGCCCGGGAACTTCCCCCTGGCGGCGGACTACCTGGCGCGCTTGCGATCCTTGGGCGCGCAGCGCATCGCCCTGCTCGTGGTGCCGGCCTACCATGGCGCTCCGCCCATGGACGCCAGCGCCGAGTTCGTAGCCTGGCTGCGCGACGAGAGCGGCCGCGGCACGGAACTGTTCCTGCATGGCTATCATCATTGGATGGGAGAGCTTGCGCGTCGGGGCGCCTTCCGGGGGCGTCGCAACGCCTGGGGCCGCTTCGTCAATCGGCATCTGGTCGAAAACGAAGCTGAGTTTTCCGGACTGCCGCGGGCGGCCCAGGCCGGAATTCTTGCCGAGGGGTTGGCGGCATGGCGCCGCACCGGGCTCCCCTTGGCCGGGTTCGTGGCGCCCACCTGGCACGGCGCTCCCGCCCCATCCCGCATGCGCGCGGAAGGGATCGCGCTTTGGGAAACGCGCTTCCGTTTGCATCATCTGCCCACGGCGCGGGCGCGCTTCGTTCCGCCGCTGGCCTGGGGCAAATCCGGTTCCGGGGGAAAACCGACGCTGCTAGGCGGAACCGCTTGGCTCGCGGCCCTGCTGCGTGCGCCGCTCATCAAGGTGGCTTTGCATCCCGGCGATCTGGAGGGGGGCGCAGCCGAATCCGTTTTAGCGCGGGTCTTCGCCGCGGGCGAAAACGCGGGCTATGGGGAGGTATTCGGGGTCACGGCGCCGCGACGGTGACGTTGACCGAGGTTTGCGATACCAAACTGCTCTTATTATCCAGGGCCTTTACTTCGGCGGTCCCGGCTTTCCGTCCCACCAAACGCTTGTCTTCGAACACTCCGACCACGGTCGTATCCGAGCTGACCAAACGGTAGGAAGAGTAATCGGCGGTTTTGCTCGTCTGCCCGTTGGCGAGGATGACGGTTTTGGAAATGATCCAAAAGGAACTGGTATCCCCGACGCGGAAAGAGGAGGGCAGGGGCGAGGATTCGATGTCGAGGGTATCGCCCTTTTGGGCTTCGGTTCCGCATCCCGTCAGGGCGATCGAACCCGCGATCAAGAAAGCGGCGAGTAGAGAATGGCGTTTCCGCATAAAGTCTCCGGTTTCCGGTTAGCGCAACCTGAATCTATCAAATCGAGTTCCGCCAGTCACGGCGAAGTTCCTCGGCAACCGGCGGACGGGAGGCGGCGGCCATATTCTCGGCCAGATGGATGGGATCCCCGGTCGCCGGGATGACGCAGGTGACGGCCGGATGGGCCAGAACGAAATCCAGGAAGATCGCGCTCCAGCTTTCCAGGCTGGCGGCGCGAGCGCTTTCAGGGATTTTCCGACCACGAACCTTGCGGAAGAGCGCGCCTTCCCCGAAGGGCCGGTTGATCAGTACCGCGATCCCCAGGTCGGCCGCGAAGGGCAACAGGCGTTCTTCCGCTTCCGGCTCTTCCAGCGAATAATTGACTTGGATGAAGTCGGGCCGGGTTTCGGAAGCTACCCGTTCCAGTTCCGCATGCGCTCCCGCATGATAATGGGTGAGGCCCCAATAGCGGATACGGCCCGCGGCTTTCCATTCCCTCAAGGTCGGGACATGGGAACGCCAATCGACCAGATTATGCACCTGCATCAAATCCAAGCTTGCGCGCTTAAGTAACCGAAAGGAATTTTCCATCTGCGCAATGCCTTGGGACCGGCCTTGGGTCCAGACCTTGGTGGCGACGAAGGCGGGAGTCGCGCCGGGATCCGGCAGTAATTGGCCCAAAGCGGCTTCGGCCTGCCCGTACATGGGCGAAGTGTCGATGATGCGGCCGCCGCCGGCGAAAAAGGCGTTCAAGATCGGCTGTAACCGGTTTCGATCGGATCCGGGAACGGCGTCGAAGGTTTTCCAACTCCCCATTCCGTAGACAGGCAGGGATTCACCGCTTAAGATGGAACGGGTCGGCAACATCATGATATCCCCCCGGGTAAGGTGGGAGAATATAATTTTCAGCCTGGTCCGCCGCGATGAGCGGTCCGCGGGAGAGATATGCTTAAATGGATGGGCTTGGCGATCGCCTTGGTTTTCGCCTCGGCGCATGCCGATGCGGGGGTGAAGGACAGCACCAATGGTTGGGGTTACGGGTACGATTCGCTCCTGCACGACCTAGGGGTCTGGCGTCAGGACTCCAACGTCCGCATCGATTCCGTCGGCGCCAGCGTACAGGGCCGCGCCTTGTGGATGGTCTCCATCACCGCGCCCGGGGACAGCGTGGGCCGCAGCGGCGATCTGCCCGAGCGCAAGCATCGCGTATTCATGCATGCGCGGACGCATCCTGCCGAGGTCCAGGCCCTCTGGGTGGCCCGCGAATCCATCCGCTTCCTGCTTTCCGATGACGCGAAAGCCAAAGAGCTGCGCCGGGATTACATCTTCAACGTCATCCCCATGTATAATCCCGACGGCGTGGAGTTGGGCAAGGCCCGCCAGAACGCCCATGACGTGGATCTGGAAAGCAATTGGGACGAGAATCCCATGGAGCCCGAACCCACCGCGTTGAAGAAGACCTTCATGGCTTTCATGGCGGGCCCCACGCCCATCGAGGTCGCGCTGAACCTGCATGCGGACTCGTACAATTGCGCGCGTTTCTTCTTCTTCCATTACGCCGCCGGGACTTCGGCCCACTACGCCGACTTGGAAAAAGCCTATATCGGGGGGGTGCAGGCCCATTACCCGGGCGGCTTGAAGGATTGGGATTTCGTGGAGAGCTGGGCCACCGGCACGGTGACCCACTATCCGGAAGGGTTTTGGTGGGTGAACCATGGCGATAAGGTCCTCGCTCTCACCTATGAGGACAAGAATACCCTGACCCAGGCCGGGGCCGATTGCCTGGATGCGGGCGGGTACGATTCGACCGGGACCGCCCTGGACCTGGGCTCGGTCGATTACATCAAGAGCCGCATCCTGGCCCCGATCCTGGCCCGGACCAGTCCGGTAACCCGGATGTTACTGCAAGGGGAAGGCGTTCGATTCCCCCCCGGGCTGTCCGCGCACTGGGAAATCCGCGATCCACGCGGGAGGCGGTTGGCCGAGGGCGCAATCGGGCGCGACGGCGGCTTGCTGGCCTGGAACCAAATGCCCACGGCTCCCGTTCGCATCCTGTCCATGCTTCCGGAGTCCGGACCGGCCGAACGGCTAATCCTGCCGTTCCGATAGTGCGGCCGCCTTCGACCCTTGGGGACTTTGGGGACTATGCGCTCTGAGTTCGCGGCGGTACTTGACGCGGCTCCGGGTTAGAGTAGTTTTCGGATCGATGGGCATGCGATCCTTCCTCTCCGTAATCCTCTTCGGGCTTCTCGCGCCGGGTCGCGCCTGGTGCGATCCCGCGCCTTCCCAGGAGGAAGGAGCCTCTTCGATGAAGCCGGTTGCGGCGGTTGCGGATTCCCAGCGGGTTGCCGCCCTTAACGAGAATGCGGGCGAGAATACGGGCGAGAATGCGGACAGGAGCGTAGGCGCGAACATGAGCGGGAACATCGCCGCGGCCTACCGGGAGCATGCGCCCTTGGCTTTGTTCTCGCTTGGATCACTGGCCGTCGGGGGCGCCTTCTACGCCATCGGGCATGGAGCCGATGGTTCGCGGTCCGCCAATGGGGCGGCCGATCGGTCGCAACTAACGACCGTGGTCTCGGTCGCCGGAATCAGCGCCTTGCTCGCCGCCGGATCCTATTTCTATTACGTACATCGGGCCAAGGCCCGCGCCGAAGCGGACCCGAAATGGGATGCCGCGGTGATCGGCGCGCCGGACGGCGCAGGCGGCATCGCCATGGGCGCCCGGCTGACCCTGGCGTTATCCTCCCTGCGCTAATTTCTAGATTGTCTCCATCGGCTTCCGACGGCTGCGCGACCGCCGTCGGGGCAGGGAAGATCGCCCATGATGACCGCAGAACAGCTCCAGGCCCGCCTCGCCAACGTCAAAATCAACGGCGCCGCCTGCGCGTATACGCTCGAGAAATGCGAATCCCTGGTTCCCTTGATCAACGCCATCAACGAGATCAAGAAACAGAAGAACGCGGTCATCTTGGCGCATTCCTACGTGGCCCCGGAGATCGTGTACGGCGTGGCCGATTTCACGGGCGATTCCTATGGATTGAGCAAGGACGCCATGGGGACGCCGGCGAAGACCATCGTGTTCGCCGCGGTGAAATTCATGGGGGAGACCGCCAAGATCTTGAACCCGGACAAGGAAGTGCTGATCCCCGGACGCGATCCGGGCTGCACCCTGGCGGACGCGGTGACCGGCGCCGACGTGCGCGCCTTGCGCGCGAAATTCCCCGCGCATAGCTTCGTCTGCTACATCAACACCACGGCGGACGTGAAGGCGGAATGCGACGTTTGCGTGACTTCTTCCAACGTGTACGACATCGTCGAGGCTATCCCCAACGACAAGATCTATTTCCTGCCCGACAAGCTGATGGGAAAGAACATCCAGGACGAGATGGTGCGCCGCGGCGTGGATAAAGAGGTCCTTCTCTATGAGGGTACTTGCTATGTCCACGAAGAATACGATCCTGAAATGGTCACCTTCCTGCGCATGAAATTCCCCGGCGTGGAAGTGGTGACGCATCCCGAATGCGGTTCCGGAGTGGTGAAATCCTCCGACTACGTGGGTAGCACTTCGCAAATGCTCAAGCACGTGGCGCAGTCCAAGAAGAAGGACTTCCTGGTGCTGACCGAATGCGGCCTGGTCTCGCGCTTGCAGGCGGAATATCCCGAGAAGAATTTCGTGGGCTCGTGCACCATGTGCAAGTACATGAAGTCGAACACCTTGCAGGACATCCTGCGCGTGCTGATCCAGCCCCGCCCGGAGGATCGCATCGTACTCGATGAAAGCGTCCGTAAGCGCGCCTTGGGTTCCATCGAAGCCATGTTCCGGTATACCGAAGGCGCAGCTGCTGCGCCCGGTGCCATCCCGGCGCCCGGCGCCATTCCCCGGCCCGTTTGATCCCGATGCCCAGCCACGCGTTCCGCGTCCATGGCGCCGGCTCCGGCCTCGCCGATTGGATCCATGGCCCCGTCGACTTCGCTTCGCCAAGGCTGGATCCCTATCGTTCCCGCGCACCGGGCGATGGGGGGTTGGCCATGGGCAAGGTCACCTTCCGCGAAGACTTGTTGGCGCTCGCCATGCGGCGCCGCGCGGAGGGCGAGCCGGCCCATTCGACTTGGGAGGAAATCCTGGCGGACATCCTAGGACCGGATGCTTCCGCACCCGCGTTCAACGTGGGCGGACCCGCCTTGGCCTCCTTGACCCTGGCGGCCCAATTGCTCCGGCCCGCGCGGGTACCGGTCACCTACTACGGCGCCTCCGGCGACGATGCGGAGGCGGCGCGTATCCGGCATACCTTGGCGCAAACGCCCTTGGACATGACCTGCTTCCGGCGGCGTCCCGGGCGCACGACGGCGGCCCACGTTTTTCCTGATCCGAAGGCGGGCGGGGGAGCGGGCGATCGCTTTTTCGTCCATTGCCAAGGCGCGGATATGCCGGTGGAAGACGTTTTCCACGGGGAGACTTTTTTCCAGGCGGTGTTGAACGTGTATGCCGGCGCCGCGCAAGTTCCCGCGTTGCATCGGGCCTTGCCTTCCTTGCTCGAGAAAAGCCGGCGGCGCGGCGCGCTTACCGTGGTGGGCGCGGTTTATGATCATGCCGCGGAGAAGTCCGCTCCCGGACGCCCTTGGCCGATGGGGGAACGGGACGGGGAAGCGGGCAGCGCGCGCGAGGCTTGGCCCCACGTTGATCTTTTGGTAGCCGATGCAGTCGAGGTCCGCGGGCTAGCGGGGCTTCCCGTTGCCACCGTCGATGGCGCGGCCCCGGTGGATTCGGCGGCTTGCGTAGAAGCCTGCGTGCAAGCGCTCTTCGAACAGGGCTTAGGGGCGGCCGTGGTGACCCAGGGCGAAGGGCCGGTCTTTTACCGATCCTTAGGCGGCCCGTTCGGCGAGTGCCGGGGATGGGCGCGGCCTCATCCGGATCTGATCGCGGCAGCGCGGGATCCCCGTAACCCGGGCGATACCTCCGGGGCCGGGGACAACTTCCTCGGCGCCTTGATCGCCGATTTGATGCACCAGCTCCTCGCGGACGATTTCTATCCCAAGGGGGAACCGCACGTGGATCGGGAGCTATTGTCGATCAGCCCTTTACGGCTGCGGCGCGCCATCGACTTCGCCTGCATCGCCGGGGGATTGGCCTGCCAACAAAAGGGCGGCGTGCGCCTGGAGGCCGCCATCGGCGAAAACCTCGGCCGCATCCGCGCCTACCAACCCAAGGCCGCGCCGGCCGGCCGGCCTTGGTGAAAAGGATATTCATGACCACGCGCGCCTTCATGATCATAAACGCCGTCACCAGCTTTTTGGCGGTCGCTTTCCTGTTCTGGCTCCTCTACCTACGGCGGGGCGCGGGCGATGCCTCGGCATTGTCCTTCCTCCCCGCGGTCAACGCCGGGCTCAACGCCACCACCTCGGTGTTCCTCATCCGGGGCTGGTTCGCCATCAAGGCCGGCGATCGCGATCTGCATGCTTTCTGCCAGAAAATCGCCTTCGTCTTTTCTTCGCTCTTCCTGGTCTGCTATATCCTCTACCATAGCGTGCATGGCGACAGCCATTATCCGGGCCATGGCTTACTGCGCAGCGTCTATTTCTTCATCCTCATCTCCCACATCCTCCTCTCCATGGCGGCTTTGCCCATGGTATTGGCGACATTTTTCTTCGCCCTGACGCGGCAATTCGAGACGCATCGCAAGCTGGCCCGCATCACCTTCCCGATCTGGCTTTACGTTTCCCTGACCGGGGTCCTGGTTTTCGCGTTTTTGAAGTTGGCGCACGCGTAGAATCCCAAATATCCGCCACTTAGGCCAGGTCGCGCGGCATAGCCATCGCCCCCCGAATTTCCTAGTCTTCCCCGTCCATGGACACAAGAGTGTTATGACCTCCACCGTCGGTCCACGGTACCGGCCCTGGCTCCATGCCTACGGAATCGCCTTGGCAGTCTGTACCTTCCTCCTGCTCTTCGCGGGCGGCATGGTCACCAGCACCAATTCCGGATTATCCGTCCCCGATTGGCCCACCACTTTCGGCCGCAACATGTTCATGTTTCCGCCTTCCATGATGAAGGGGGGGATTTTCTACGAGCATGGCCATCGCCTCTTCGCTTCCTTGGTAGGTTTGCTCGCGGTCGTCAATTGCCTCGCATTCTGGTTCAAGGAAAACCGGACTTGGCTGAAATGGACGGGCACCTTCGGATTGCTGCTGGTCATCGTGCAAGGGGTGTTGGGCGGGTTGACGGTGAAATTCAAGTTGCCCATGCCCGTCTCCGCGGCGCATGCCTGCACCGCCGAGTTGTTCTTCGCGCTCACCGTGCTGATGGCCTTCGCGACCTCGCGCTCCTGGATGCGGGCCGGTGACTCGCGGCCATGGGCCCGGCGCGAGCCGGTGCTGGCCCTGGTTTTCTGCCTCGTCGCCTTCGCGCAGATCACCGTCGGCGCCGTCATGCGGCATAGCTATGCCGGCCTCGCCATACCCACCTTCCCGCGGGCCTACGGGGAATGGATTCCGCCTTTCTGGAATTTCCCCATCGTCATCCACTTCCTGCATTCGCGCGTCGGCGCTGGGTTGCTGGTGATCCTCGGAGGTTTCTTGATCGCTAGCGTACTCGCTTCCCGTGAAGCCCCGGCCATGGCCCGCCGTCTGGCGGTTTTCCTCGCCTTCGCCCTGGCCGCGCAAATCATGCTCGGCATCTTTACCATCTGGTCCGGCAAGGCGCCGGTGCCCGCAACCCTACATCTTTCCGGAGGCGCATTGGTGTTCGCGACCGGATGGTTGCTTTTTCTGACGCTGTGCCGTCTGCCGGCCCGCGGTGGATCGGAGAAGGCGGTTTCCGTCTCGCGCGCCATGGCCCCCAAAGGAGTCGCAACGGCATGAGCACCCTTTCGGCGACCGCGCCCGCCAAGCGCCGCAAGCATCGGGTCGATGCCGGACCGGTTTCTTCCTTCGTCGAACTGATGAAGCTGAAGATGGTGTTTCATATCCTGATCACCACCTTCGCGGGATATTATCTCGGTAGCAAGCTCGATGTGGATCTGCCGCGCATGTGGCATACCTTGCTCGGCACCGGCATCCTGGCCATCGGCGCCTTCGCCCTGAATCAGGCCATCGAGAAGGAATACGACAAGCTCATGGAGCGCACGCGCGAGCGTCCTTTGCCCACGGGACGGGTGGGGAAAACCGCGGCCCTGATCTTCGGTTGCCTTTGCACCGTGGGCGGAACCGCTTACTTGTGGATGGCCGTGAATCCGCTTACGGCGGTGTTGGGCGCGCTGACCGTGATCCTTTATGCCGCCGTGTATACGCCTATGAAACGGCTCACCAGCCTGAACACCTTGGTTGGCGCGGTGCCCGGAGCCCTGCCTCCCTTGATGGGATGGACCGCGGCCCAGGGTTCCATCGGCTTGGGCGGCATCCTGCTTTTCGCCTTCCTCTTCTTCTGGCAATTGCCCCACTTCCTCGCGCTCGCCTTGATGTACAAGGACGACTATCGCCTGGGCGGTTTCAAAATGCTGAGCGTCACCGATCCCACCGGCGAGGCTTGTTTCCGGCATATCCTATCCCAAACCCTTACCTTGGTGCTGGTGTCGCTTTTCCCCTTCGTGTTCCATCTTTCCGGCACCTGGTATCTCATCGTGGCCTTGCTTGGCGGGGGTTATTTCCTCCTTGCCGCCTTCTCGCTTTGGCGCCGCCGTGATCGGGCGGCCGCGCGCGCGCTTTTCTTCGTTTCGCTCGCCTATCTGCCCGCGCTCTTGCTGGCGATGGCTTGGGACAAAGCGATCGTTTTCATCTGACAGGGTGTTGAAAAAGTCCCTTAGCGGACCTCCTGGTCCGAAGAGCGAAGGTCACCGCGGCTCCTGCGATGATCCGTATCCGTCGAGCGCGCGGGTCTGCGAAAGGTAAGCCCAGTCGCGGGCGCGCCTCGTTTAGTCACGTAGCGCTGCAGCGACGGGCGCCATCTGCCGGCGGTTAAGCGATTGACTTCGCTCCGGTTACGAACCGGACCGGTACCAAGGCTCGCGCGCGGGTCGCGCGGCCTGACAACATTTCCCAATTAATCGCTGCGAACGCGCGTACCGGATCGACTCCGTTCCGTCGAAAAAAAATCTCCATACAAGGGTGGTGACCTATTGGCAAGCGAATATGCCTTGTCTATCTTTTCGCGCCGTCAATGATGGCCCCGGAAACATCTGCCTGCTTCCATCCCGCCCAACTCCCGCAACGGAGAGCTGATTAATGGTATTCCCCAAGTGGACAAACAAGATCCCGGCGATAGCCGCGGTATCCTTATTCGTCATCCTGAACGCGTTGATCTTCGTGTTCTGGTACTGGTTCTCGCCCAAGCACCTGAACGTCGGGTTCCAGCCGGAACAGCCCGTCCACTACAGCCATAAGCTGCACGCCGGCACCATGGGCATGGACTGCCGGTACTGCCACTTCAACGTTGAGCGCGGCCAGTTCGCGGGCGTCCCGCCGGTGGAAGTCTGCATGAACTGCCATACCAGCGTGAAGACCACCTCGCCCGAGATCGTCAAGCTGCGCGAGGCCTTCGCTTCGGGCCAGCCCATCCAATGGGTGCGCATCCACAAGCTGCCCGAGTTCGCCTACTTCAACCATAGCGCCCACGTCAATAAGGGCGTCAGCTGCGTGGAGTGCCACGGCCGCATCGATCAGATGGACGTGGTCCATGAGTTCGCGCCCCTCAGCATGTCCTGGTGCCTCGACTGCCATCGCAACCCCGCCGCCCATATCCGCGATCGCAAGCTGATCACCAACCTGGCTTGGCATCCGGACGGGGACCCCGTCGAGAACGGCCGCAAGTTCATGGAAAAGTATCACGTCAATACCAGAACGGACTGCAGCACATGTCATCGTTGAATCTGGACCCCAAGAATACCGGAAAGAAGTATTGGAAGAGTCTCGACGAGCTCGCCGAAGCTCCGGAGTTCAAGGAGTTCGTAGAACGCGAATTTCCTGAAGGCGCGTCCGAGCTGGGAACCAACGTTTCGCGCCGCCGCTTCCTGCAGGTGATGGGCGCGGGCATGGCGTTGGCCGGCGTCTCGGGATGCAAGCCGATCCGCCGCCCGGATCTGAACATCCTCCCTTATAACAAGCAGCCGGAAAGCCTGATCCCCGGCGTGCCCCAGTTCTACGCGACCACCATGTCGGTGGGCGGCGAGGCCGTGGGCCTGTTGGTCGAAAGCCACGAAGGCCGTCCGACCAAGATCGAGGGCAATCCCAAGCATCCTTCCAGCCTCGGGGCCACCGGCAAATACCACCAGGCCTCGGTGCTTGGCCTGTACGATCCCGATCGATCCAAGGAACCGTTCAAAAGCGGCGTGAACAGCGAGTGGGGCGTCTTTTGGAAAGAGGCCGACGCGCTTTTCGCGGGCTATAAGGCCAACGGCGGGCAAGGACTGCATTTCCTCTCCGGGTACATCGCCTCGCCTTCCCTCGCGGAGGTGAAAGCCCATGTGCTCAAGACCTATCCCAAGGCCCAATGGACCACTTACGAGGCCGTTAACCGGGACGCGCAGGCCCAGGGTATCAAGGCGGTCACGGGCCAGGCCCTGGATCCGCATTATAAGATGCAGGCCGCCAAGCGCATCCTTTCCATCGATTGCGATTTCAGCGAAACCGAGTCCGATCACCTGAAGAACGGCAAGGCCTTCGTAAGCACGCGCAATCCCGATCTGGGACCGGAAGGCATGAGCCGCCTGTATATGGTGGAGTCGCATTTCAGCCCCACCGGCGGCACGGCCGACCATCGCTTGCGCGTGAAGCCGAGCCAGGTCGCCAACGTGCTCATCCTGGTGGCCAAGGAAATGCAGGCCCAAGGCCTCGATCTGGGGCCATGGGGCGCCGAAGTCTCCGCCCTCTCCGCCGATGCCTCCGCGGCCGGCGTCAAGCCCGAATACATCCGCGAAATGGCGAAGGACATCCTCGAACACAAGGGCGCATCCCTCGTGGTCGTGGGCCGTTACCAGCCGGCGCAGGCCCATGCGCTCGGGCATATCCTCAATTCCGCCCTGGGTAGCATCGGCGTTACCCTCGAATACAAGCCCAGCGTGGTGGCCGCCCTCAATGGGGAGACCCCCGCATTGGAAGCCATGCCGGCATTGGCCTCGGCCATGGCGGCCGGACAGGTCGAGACCCTGGTCATCCTGGACGCCAACCCCGCCTTCGCGGCCCCTGCCGATATGGACTTCGCCGGCAAGCTCGGCAAGGTCAAGCATGTCATCACCCTTTCTTCCGAGAGCAATGAAACCACCGCCTTGAGCGAATGGCATCTGCCCTTGAGCCACTTCCTGGAAGAGTGGGGGGATGGCTTGGCCTATGATGGCACCGCTTCCCTGGCGCAGCCGCTGATCAATCCGATGTATAACAGCATCGGCGCCGCGGAATTGCTCGCCGGCCTCTCGGCCTACCCTTTCCGCAAGAGCCATGACATCGTGCGTGAGTACTGGCGTAAACAGGGCGGCGCGGACTTCGAGCATACCTGGCGCCAATGGCTGCACGATGGCATCATCCCCCGGACCGCGAATGCCTCGGTCCATCCCGGCTCGGCGGCCGGCGCCTTGGCCAAGCTTCCCGGCGCTCCGAAAACCGCCGGCATCGAAATCATGTTCCGCCATCATCCCAACCTTTACGATGGCCGTTACGCCAACAACGCCTGGCTGCAAGAGCTTCCCGATCCGGTCACCAAATTGACCTGGGACAATGCCGTGCTGGTTTCGCCGAAACTGGCGGACAAGCTGGGGATCGCGAAGCAAATGCTGACCGACGAAAAGACCGGGACCCGCATGGGCGAGTACCGCCATCGCGCCATGGTGCGCGTCACCGTGGGCGGCAAATCCCTGGAAGCCGTGGCTTGGATCCTGCCCGGCATGTCCGAAGACACCGCCCTGCTGCATTTCGGCTATGGCCGTCGTTCCGTGGGCAAGGTCGGGACCGGCTCCGGCTTCGATGCCTACGCCTTGATGTCGAGCGCCTCCCCGTATTGGGCCGGCGACGTGAAAATCGAAGCCACCGGCGGGTTGTATGAAATCGCCTGCACCCAGGACCACTGGTCCATGGAGCGCCGTCCCATCGTCCGCGAGGCCTCCCTGGAAGGCTACGAGGAGAACAAGGCCGAGTCCTTCTCCGAAGAGAAGTGGAACGAGCATCCGGTCGATCCGAAGGACGGCCTGGAGAAGTCGCTCTGGGGAGAAGCGCCCTTCAAGAAGGACGGCGCCCGCGGCGATTACGATTTCACCGTCGGACAGCAATGGGGCATGGTCATCGACCTGAACAATTGCACGGGCTGCAATACCTGCCTTTTGGCCTGCACCGCCGAGAACAACGTGCCGGTGGTGGGCAAGGAGCAGGTGCTGCGCGGCCGCGAGATGCACTGGATCCGCCTGGATCGGTACTTCAACGGCGACGTGGACAACCCCGATATGGTCTTCCAGATCATGACCTGTCAGCAATGCGAGAATGCCCCTTGCGAGGAAGTCTGCCCGGTGGCCGCCACCGTCCATTCCCATGAGGGTTTGAACGACATGGTGTACAACCGCTGCGTCGGGACGCGCTATTGCTCCAACAACTGCCCTTACAAGGTGCGCCGGTTCAACTTCTTCAACTTCACGAATTCGTGGAAGAACAGCACCTTGGCCATGCAGAAGAACCCGGACGTCACCGTCCGCTTCCGCGGCGTCATGGAGAAATGCACCTACTGCGTGCAGCGCATCAACCGCGCCCGCATCCAGTACAAGAACAAGGGACAAGAGACGATTCCGGACGGCGTGGTGACGCCGGCCTGCGCCCAGGCCTGCCCGACCGACGCCATCGTGTTCGGCAACATCAACGATCCGGAAAGCAGGGTGGCCAAGCTCAAGAAGCATCCGCGCAATTACGGCGTGCTGAAGGACTTGAACACCAAGCCCCGCACGACCTATCTGGGCCGGGTGCGGAATCCGAACAAGGCCATCGAAAAAATCGCGGCTTGATAATGACCAATAGGGCTGAACGGTTAAGGGAAATACCGAAATGATCATCCACAGCGATTACGACCCGACAAAACGGCCGGTACTGGTCGAGACCGAGGACTTCCACGAAGTCACGGACATCATTACCTTGCCGGCCGAGGCCAAACCCACGGCGACCTGGGTTCTCCTGCTGCTCGCGAGCCTTTCGCTCCTCTCCCTGATGGTGGGGATGATCGGCTACCTGTTCTGGGAAGGCACCGGCGTCTGGGGCGTCAACGTCCCGGTGGCTTGGGGCTGGGCCATCGTCAACTTCGTGTGGTGGATCGGTATCGGCCACGCGGGGACCCTGATTTCCGCCATTCTGTTCCTGTTCCGCCAACGCTGGCGCACCGCCATCAACCGCTTCTCCGAAGCCATGACCATCTTCGCTGTGATGTGCGCCGGTATCTTCCCGGCCATCCACGTCGGGCGTATCTGGGTGATTTACTACGTGTTCCCGATCCCGAACCAGATGGCGGTATGGCCCAACTTCCGCAGCCCGCTGCTGTGGGACGTCTTCGCGGTCTCAACCTACTTCACCGTCTCGGTATTGTTCTGGTACATGGGCCTCATCCCCGATCTCGCGACCTTCCGCGACCGCGCCACCACCAAGGTGCGCAAGTTCGTGCTGGCCGTATTCGCCCTCGGCTGGCGCGGTTCGGCCCGCCACTGGCAGAATTACGAGCGCGCTTACCTCATCTTGGCCGCCATCTCGACCCCCCTGGTGCTCTCCGTGCACTCCATCGTGTCCTTCGACTTCGCCGCGTCCAAGGTGCCGGGCTGGCATACCACCATTTTCCCGCCCTACTTCGTCGCCGGCGCCGTCTTCAGCGGCTTCGCCCTGGTGGAAACCTTGCTCATCATCGCCCGTCAGTGCTTCGGCCTGAAGAAGGTGGTCCGCATGCACCATCTCGAGAACATGAACAAGTTCATGCTCCTGACCGGTTCCCTGGTCGGATACGCCTACTTCATGGAGTTGTTCATCGCCTGGTACTCGGGCAGCATCTACGAGCGCTTCGCCTTCTACACGCGCGCCTTGGGCGAGTACGGTTGGGCCTATTTCATCATGATGTCCTGCAACGTGATCACCCCGCAGTTCTTCTGGTTCAAGAAGATCCGCACCAACATCCCCATCATGTTCGTCATGACCATCTTCATGAACATCGGCATGTGGTTCGAGCGTTTCGTCATCGTGATTTCCCTGCACGCCGACTTCCTGCCTTCGTCCTGGGGCTATTATCGCCCGACATGGGTCGACATCTGGACCTACGTGGGCACCTTCGGCCTGTTCGGCACCTTCTTCCTTTTGTTCCTGAAGTATTTGCCCCAGCTGGCCATCGCCGAGGTGAAGGGCGTCATGCCCCAGGCCAACCCGCATTATGGCGAGCATCATGATACCCCGCCAGGCGCCTTGGGCATGGCGGGCGCGAAAGCCAGAGGACACTGAGAATGGAAAAGACCGTCACCCAAGCCAAACCGAAGACTTTCGGCGTCCTCGCTGAGTTCGCGGGCGTGAAGGAAGTGTATCACGCGGCCGAAAAGGTACGCGACAAGGGATTCAAGAAGTGGGACGTGCATTCGCCGTTCCCTATCAATGGAATCGACCATGCCATGGGCATCGGCGATTCGCGCATGGGTTGGATCGCCTTTTTCTCGGCCATGGCCGGCTGTTTCGGCGGCTTCGGTTTGCAGTATTGGATCAACATGTTCGCCCAACCGGTGGTCATCGGCGGCAAACCCCTGAACCCGTATCCCGCCTTCATACCCGTTACCTTCGAGCCGGGTATCTTGTTCACCGCTTTCGGCTGCCTATTGGGCATGCTGGCCCTGAACGGTTTGCCCCGTCTGTACCATGCCGTATTCAAGAGCAAGAACTTCGGCAAGTTCTCGGACAACGGGTTCTTCATCAGCATCGAGGCCAAGGACCCGAAGTTCAACGTGAACGAAGTCCAGAAATTGCTGGCGGACATCGGCGGCCGCAACATCGAAGTCCTGGAGGATTGATCCCTTGAAACCCCAACCTCGCATCGCGCTTCTTGCCGGCCTCGCTCTCGCCGCCCTGCTGGGCTGCCGCGGCCAGACGTCGGATGAAAACCCGATCTGGATCAAGCATGGCATGGAGTTCCAGCCCAAGTGGCTGCCTTACGGCAAGAACACCTTCACCGCCGACGGCCGAAATATGCAGACGCCCCCGGAGGGCACCGTAGCGGTCGGCCTTCTGAAAGCGGACGACGATTACTATCGCGGCGGCAAGGACACGGCCCATTACGCCGTCAACCCGCTCAAGATCGACATGGCCCTTCTGGAACGCGGCCAGGATCGCTTCCAAATCTATTGCACCCCCTGCCACGGCCGCACCGGCATGGGAGACGGCATGGTCATCAAGCACGGGTTCCCCATCCCGCCGCCGAACTTCCACGACGATCGCATCGTGAACATGCCGGACGGGCAGATTTTCCATACCATCACCTACGGTGTCCGCAACATGCCGTCCTATGGCAAGCAAGTTCCCGAAGAGGATCGTTGGGCCATCGTGGCCTATCTCCGGGCCCTGCAGCGGTCCACCCATGCGACTCTCAACGACGTTCCCGATAGCGAACGCGCCAACCTGAAGTGACAAGGAATAGGGATGTCAACTGATAATTACCGTTTGACCGCCAAAGTGGGGAGCGCCCCCATCTTCCTGGCAATGGGAGCGATCGGCGCCGTGCTATGCGGCGCAAGCTACATGCAAGGGAAGCAGGCGTTCTTCGCGTCCTACCTGACCGCGTTCTGTTTCTTCCTGGCCATATCGCTCGGCTCCCTTTTCTTCGTTCTGGTGCAGCACCTGGCCCGTTCGGCCTGGAGCGTCACCATCCGTCGAGTCAGCGAGAACGCGGCCGCCAACCTTCCCTGGATGCTGATCCTGTTCATCCCGGTGATTCTCGGCGCGAGCCAATTGCTGCCGTGGTATAGCCCTGAAGTCAGGGCCCATGACCACTTGGTGCACATCAAGGAAGCTTACCTCAACCCGACCGCGCTCTATATCCGCTTGGCCATCTACTTCGGCCTGTGGACGGCATTCAGCGTATTTTTCCTCCGCACCTCGCGCAAGCAGGACGAGACCCGCGACCCCGCGCTCACGATCAAGATGGGCCGGGTGGCCGCCGGAGCCGCCATCGTTTTCGCCCTGACCCAGACCTTCTTCGCCTTCGACTGGATCATGTCCCTCGACCCCCACTGGTTCTCCACCATGTTCGGCGTCTACTTCTTCGCGGGATCGGTCGTTCTGCAATACTGCTTCCTGATCCTGATGTCAGCCTACCTGCGCGGCAAGACGGGCCGTAAGGACATCTACCGCAAAGACCATTTCCACGATGCGGGGAAGTTGCTTTTCGGGCACAATGTGTTCTGGACCTATATCGCCTTCGGCCAGTTCTTCCTGATCTGGTACGCGAACATCCCGGAAGAAACCTCCTTCTTCCATCATCGCGCCGTGGGAAGCTGGCATACGGTTAGCCTGCTCCTGCCCTGGTGCCATTTCGCCATTCCCTTCCTGTACCTGATGTCCTGGCACATCAAGCGGAACATCCTCGCCATTTCGGCGGGAGCCATTTGGCTGATGACCATGTGCTACATCGATATCTATTGGATGATCCAACCGAATTTCCATCCGGACGGGGCGACCTTCGGCCTCGGCGATATCGGATCGCTACTGTTCGTCGGAGGGATGTTCCTGTTCTTGTTCTTCCGCCGGTTGAATGGCGCGAGCCTGATTCCTTCAGGCGATCCGCGCCTGGCCGACTGCCTATCCTACGACAACGGGGTACCCGATCATGAGTAGCACCGATACTCGCACCGTCGATCCTTCCCAGCCGCATCATTCCCCGAACGGCGGGCATGAAATGTCCGATTTCAGCTGGACCACGGTCTTATGGCTGATTCCTATCAGCGTCTTCGTCATGTTGGCCTTCTTCGCCGTCTGCATCTTCTGGTTCAAGGGCGCCAAGGACCACGAAATCGCGCATAAGCAGGGGCAATTCGTGCCTTCCGAGCTGCAAGCGTTCCATGCCCAGGAAGACGAAATCCTGACTTCTTACAAGATTCTGGATAAGGATAAGGGCCGCATCCGTATCCCTATCGCGCGAGCCATGGAGCTGGTTGCACAAGAACATCAGGGCAAGCCGGGCCGGGAATGGGTTCCCATCACGGACACCTACCTGGAAGGCGCCGCCTTCGCCGCCGCTTCGGCCCCCGCGCCGGAAGACAACGGGATCCAGGTGGAGAATGCGCCCGAGGTGAAGCCGAGCGCCAAACCCGCGCATTCCGCCAAGGCGCCTGCCGTTAAGGGGAAAAAGTAAAACCATGACCGCAGCCATCCGCAGCGCCTTTATCCTGTCTGCTCTCGCCCTACTGGGCATGGGCCGGGGCGCGCATGCGTTCGGCGGCAGTTACGATACCCATCGCGAACCGACCGCCGGTGCGGAGGGCCAGTCCCTTCCCGCCAGCCTGGTCGATGTCGGCATCGATGAGCACCTGGGGGATCAGGTTCCCTTGGACGCGAAATTCAAGGACGACGAGGGTAAGGATGTCACCCTGGGGGCCTACTTCCAACCCGGCAAGCCGGTGCTCCTCAATTTCGCTTATTACCAATGCCCCATGCTGTGCAACCTGGTCTTGAAGGGAATGCTGGAAGGCATGAAGAAGCTGACTTGGACCCCGGGTAAGGAGTTCGAGGTCGTAACCATCAGCATCGATCCGCGCGAGACGCAAGCGCTGGCGGCCGCCAAGAAACAAACCCATATCGAAGCCTTAGGGAAGCCGGAGGCGGCGGCGGGATGGCATTTCCTCACGGGGAACGAGAAGGAAATCAAGCGGGTTACCAACGCCATCGGCTTCAAATACCAGTACTTAAGGAATACCAACGAATTCGCGCATGCCGCGGGTATTTTCACCATCTCTCCGACCGGCAAGATTTCCCGGTATCTGTACGGGGTGGAGTTCAAGCACAAGGATCTGCGTTTGGCCCTCTTGGATGCCAGCGCGGGCCGGGCCCTTTCCATCGGCGAAAAGATCGAGATGTTCTGCTACCGCTACGATCCGAACGCCAAGGGTTACGTCCTGTTCGCCCGGAACTTCATGAAGGGGGGCGGCTATGTGATCGCCCTCGGCCTCTTCCTATTCCTGGGAACCCTGTGGCGTCGCGAGTTTAAACGCAGTAAAGTCCCCACTCGGCCGGTGGCCGCGGGGACGGGGGCCTGAGCCGAAGGCTCTCGGCCGGATGACATCTTTCAATCAACGGGTGTAAGAGAAGAATATGGATAACGGAAAAACGTTCTGGCTTCCCGAAAAGGCCTCCACCTTCACGAGCATCGTGGATCCGGCCTTCGATCTGTACCTGTGGATCTCCGTATTCTTCTTCGGGCTCATCGTCATCCTGATTACGGTGTTCACCTTCAAGTACTTGCGCCGCCGCCCCGATCAGCTTGCCACCGCCCAGATCACCCATAACCTGACCTTGGAGCTGAGCTGGACCATCATCCCGTTGATCATCGTGATGGCGCTTTTCTTCGTGGGCATGAAGGGATTCCTGCACATGCGCGTGGCGCCTTCGGGCTACATGCAGGTGAACGTGAAAGGCCAGAAGTGGTCCTGGAGCTTCGAGTACCCCGCCGGCGCGGTCAACGATACCTTGGTGGTCCCGGTCAATACGCCGGTGAAACTGGCCATGACTTCGCGGGACGTAATCCATAGCTTTTACATCCCCGCTTTCCGCGCCAAGGCGGACGTGTTGCCCAACCGCTGGAACGCCATCTGGTTCCAGGCCACCCGGACCGGCGTGTTCCCGGTGGAATGCACCCAGTATTGCGGAACGAACCACTCCTATATGTGGACCGCAGTGAAGGTGGTCGAACCGGAAGTTTACCAGGAATGGCTGGCCAATGCTTCCGATCCCGGTAAGGGCAAGACTCCGGAGCAATTCGGCGCCCTTCTGTACCAGAAGCGCGGATGCAATGCCTGCCATTCCATCGACGGATCCAAAGGTGTCGGACCGTCCTGGAAGGGCCTATATGGCCGCCAGGAAACGACCAATGTGGGTATGGTCATGGTGGACGAGGCCTACTTGAAGGAATCCATGATGGTTCCCACGGCCAAGATTGTCACCGGCTTCCAGCCGGTTATGCCGGTTTTCCAGGGCGTATTGTCGGAACGCGAAATCGCGGCCCTGATGGCCTACATCAAATCGCTGAAGTGACCGGATCGAATCGTTAGCGTGAACTTAGGTAGCGGGAAAAATAGAGAGACGGACGGTTAATATGATTGCCCACGTACACGACAACATCAACTACCTCAAGACCAAAAAGGGGATCATGTCCTGGTTGGTCACGGTGGACCATAAGCGCATCGGGATGATGTATCTGGCTTCCATCCTGCTGTTCTTCATCACCGGCGGCACTTTCGCGTTCCTGTTCCGGCTCGAGCTGTGGAGCCCGCTTAAGGATTTCCTCACCCCGGATCAATACAACCAGTTCTTCACCTTGCACGGGGTGATTATGGTGTTCCTCGTGGTTGTACCTGGGATACCGGCTGCGCTCGGGAACTTCATCGTTCCGATTCAGATCGGCGCCAAGGATCTCGCCTTCCCGAAACTGAACCTCACCAGCCTTTACCTGTATTGGATCGGCGCCGCCGTAGCCCTTTGGTCCATCGTCGCAGGACATGCCGATCAGGGTTGGACCATGTACGCGCCTTACTCTCTGTCCCAGAATCCCGCCGTCTTGTGGATGATGGTGGCCGCCTTCATCCTGGGCTTCTCCTCCATCCTCACGGGCTTGAACTTCATCGTCACCATGCACACCATGCGCGCCCCCGGCATGACCTGGTACCGCATGCCCCTGTTCCTGTGGGCCATGTATGCCACCGGCATCATGCAGATTTTCGCGACCCCGGTGCTGGCCATTACGCTGATACTGTTGTTGATGGAGAACTTCTTCGGCATCGGCATCTTCGACCCGGCCTTGGGCGGCGATCCGCTCCTGATGCAGCACTTCTTCTGGTTCTACTCCCATCCGGCCGTGTACATCATCGTGGTGCCGGGTTTCGGCATCACCTCCGAGCTCATCGCCGCCTTCGCCAAGAAGGACATCTTCGGATACCGCTTCGTGGCCTACTCCTCGGTGGCCATCGCCATCATCGGCTTCATCGTGTGGGGCCATCATATGTTCGTGGCCGGCCAGTCCGAGCTCGCCGATACCATCTTCTCCTTCTTGACCTTCTTCACGGCAGTGCCGTCGGCCATCAAAGTCTTCAACTGGACGGCCACCCTCTACAAGGGTTCCATCGATTTGAAGACCCCGATGCTATACGCCCTGCAATTCCTGTGGAACTTTACCATCGGCGGCCTTACCGGCATCATCCTGGCCATCCTGTCGGTGGACATCCATCTGCATGACACCTATTTCATCGTGTCGCATTTCCACTACGTGGCCATGGGCAGCACCATGATCGCCTTCATCGGCGGCATCCACTACTGGTGGCCCAAGATGACCGGCAAGATGTACAACGAATCGGTGGGCAAGCTGGCTTCCATCATCGTTTTCGTCGGTTTCAACGTCACCTTCTTCGTGCAATTGATCATGGGTTCCTTGGGCAGCCCGCGCCGGTACTACCACTATTGGGATCAGTTCCAGATTTACCATCAGATCTCCACGGTGGGCGTGTTCATCCTCGCCATCGGTTTGTTCACCGCGCTCATCAACCTGATCGTCTCGCTGTGGACGGGCGCGACGGCCCCGGCCAATCCGTGGGGCGCCAAGACCTTGGAATGGCAGACGGATTCCCCGCCGCCGCTCTACAACTTCACTGAGACTCCCGTGGTGACCCATGGTCCCTACGCCTTCGAGACGGAGAAAGCCTAATGGCCACGGTAACCGGATTACCTGAACATCACGTCGCCCACCATTTCGACTCCGCCGAGCAGGAGTTCGATTCCGCCAAGACCGGCATGTGGTTGTTCATGGCGTCGGAAATCATGATGTTCGGCGCCCTGTTCGTCGGCGCCTTGCTTTTCCATACCTTGCATCATGGCGGCTTCGCCGAGGGTTCCGCCCATCTCGATTGGCGCTTCGGCGCGGTCAACACCTTCTTCCTGCTGACGGCCGGCCTGACCATGGGCCTGGCGGTGGTGTCCGCCCAGGCCGGCGAGCAAGGGAAGGTCCGCATGAACCTGATCCTGAGCCTCGTATTCGCCGCCGGCTTCCTGGTCGTGAAGTCCCTCGAATACGCCCAGAAGTTCGAGCACGGGACCCTGCCCGGCCGCTTGTGGCACGCCCACCACGGCTTCTCCGATCCCTTCGCCCACGTATTCTTTGGCCTCTATTTCGTCATGACGGGCCTGCACGCCGTCCACGTTTTGGTGGGCATGGGCCTGATGATCTTCGCCTTGGTCCGCTCTTCGCGGGTCCAGTTCAGCCGTTCCTATTTCACCCCTATCGAAATGGTCGCCATCTACTGGGCCTTGGTCGATTTGGTCTGGGTCTTCCTGTTCCCCCTCCTTTATCTCATCAGGTAAGCCAAATGCAAGATTCAACTCTTCCCGGCCATGAATTCCCGAAAGGCGCCGTCATCGGCAGCTATTTCGCGCTGCTGATCCTCGCCGCCGTTATGATCGGCCTGTCCCAGATCGACGTGGACAAGCTGGGCATCGATTGGTTGAACCTGCATGCCATCCGCACCACCCTGATCATGGGGACGGCGCTGATCATGGGCATCATCGTATCCATGTTCCTCATGGGCCTGCGCTATGAAAGCAAGCTTTTGAACCTGACCATTTTCCTTGCCAACTTCGTGTTCTTGCTGATCTTCGTGCTCTTCACCTGGGTGGATACGTCCTTCCGGGGCGAGGTCGATCCGACCTTTAACGAGAAGATCAATTGGACCTCGCCGGTGAAGCACGCCGAGGAAGAGGCCGCGCCTGCCGCCGCCCCGGCATCGGCCGCTCCGGCGACCCAAGCTGCGCCCGCGGCTGCGGGAGCGCCTGCTGCCACAGCAGCACCCGCTTCGGCAGCAGCGCCCGCTCCTGCAGGCCATTAGGCCGGCGCTTACGCAGGACCCGTGCAAAAACCCATCCTCTCTCCTTCCCGCAACGCCGCAGGCAATCAGCCCCTGATGAAGGGGCCTTTCTTTATTTTCCTCCTGCTGATGCCGGCTTTTCTCGTGCTGATCTTTCTCATCTTGCTGGCCATGCAATACAAGCAGCTGAAGGCCCTGGTCGCGCCGCGTCCGGCCGAGTTGGCGTCCGTGCAAACCTCTCCCGAGTCCCAGGCGCGCGTCCACGCCACGGTCGACAGTTTCCTCTTGGCCCCGAAGGCCGCCAACCATACGGCCAAGGATACCTTGGGCCTGGATGCGGCGGAATTGAACGATCTCATCCGCGGCAGCGAAGCCTTGGAGAACCTCCATCTGGACTACCACCTTTCCCTGGAGGACACCCTGCTGGTGGCGCGCAACAGCCTGCCGGTAGAGCAGATGAAAGGGGCCTTGGCAACCTTAGCCAAGTTGCTGCACGTGCACGGCTACTTGAATTCGGTCATGAAGGGATATCCCAAGCTGGAGGACGGGAAATTATCCATGGTTCCGGTCGCGGCCGTGATGAACGGGGTCTCGGCGCCGCCTTCGGTGCTCTCCTCCAAAGGCAAAATCGAAGCGCGCGAATGGGTCTCCGACAAGGAGGCTTTCGACCGCGCCACCGCGCATCTCGCGGACGTCAAGATCCGAGGCGGACGCCTGCTTTTGATCCGGGACTAAGCGACCGGGACATCTTCCCGCCTTGCTTGCCCAAGATCAAATCGAGTAACGGCCCGGTCATGGCCGTGGTCACGATGGCCACCAGCACCATCAGGGTAAACAGGCGGGGCGGCAGGATTCCAAGGTCGAGCCCCACGTTCAGAACGATCAACTCCATCAATCCGCGGGTATTCATGAGCGCGCCGAGGGCCAAGGCTTGGCGCCAAGGCGCGCCTGCGGCCCTCGAGGCTAGGCTCACTCCTCCCAACTTGCCCGCCACCGCCAAGGTGAGCAGAAGCGCGAAGATCCCCCAGTCCGCCGCGCCTATAAGGCTATCCACGCGGGTGCGCAGACCCGTCGAGGCGAAGAACACCGGCAGCAGGAAAAGCGATGCCGGATACTCCAACCGCTCGCGCAAGAAAGCGCGGAAGGCCGATTGGGAAGGCATGGCCGCACCGGCCAGGAAGGCGCCGAACAAGGCATGAATGCCGATGGCCTCCGTGCATAGGGAGGATAGGAAGAGGACGATCAGGGCGGCGAGTACCGCGCCGCGTTTGGGCTGGCCATCGGGAGCCAGCACCGGCAGGCGACGCGCGGCGGGCCGCAGCACGAACAGCATCGCCAGGGTGAATGCGAAGGCGGCCAGCGCTACCGTGGCCGCGGAGTAGGGCGAACCCGCCTTCGCCACCGCGATGATCAACGCCAGCAGGATCCAAGCGGCTACGTCCTCCAGGGCGGCGCTGGCCATGGCGGTATGTCCCAAAGCCGTCGTCAACAGGCCCCGTTCCGCCAGGATGCGGGCCAGCACCGGGAAAGCCGTGATGCTTAAGGCGCTTCCCAGGAAAAGCGCGAAGGCGGGGAAGGGAACCCGTGGCGGGGCGAAGCGAGGGTAGAGAAAAAAGGCCGCGCCCGCCCCCAGGAGGAAGGGCACGACGATGCCCGCGGGGCTTACGAACAGCGCTTGCCGCGCATGCCGCCGTACCGAAGCCAAATCGATCTCCATGCCCATGGAAAACAGGAACAGGATCACGCCCACTTGGCTGAGCAGGTTCAAAGTCCCTAGGCTCGCCGGCGGGAACAAGGCTTGCGAAAAACCGGGGAAAATATGGCCGAGCAGGGAGGGGCCGAGCGCGATGCCGGCGGCCATCTCGCCTATCACGGCGGGCTGCCCCAAGCGTTTCGCCAGCAAGCCGCAAGTTCCGGCGATGCCTACCACAACGGACAGTTGGGCCAGCAGCAATCCGAACGGATTATGGAACGCGTCCCGGATATTTAAGGCCAGGATCAATCCGATGCCTCCAACGAAAAGCAAAAGGGAAATCGCATAAGCCAAGTTGCCGCGTAGGAAAGGGCGCATTGGCCTAAGTTAAAAATCGGGAATGTACGTGATCGGGAGATGCCGTCCCGGATGAGCGGCACCTGCTCGCGCAACCCCATCTAAGCCGCGATGAGTTGCGCTTCTGCGGCGTAGGTCGGCTCCAGGACCAGTTCGACGGATGATTCGCGATGATGCCCGGCGCGGGCCAAGGAGAACGCGGGAGAGGCCCCGGCTGGCAGTCGCACGCGCCCGGCGCGGGCGAAAGCGGTTTCGCGCTCAACGCCCATGGCCGCCAGTTCCTTCTTGAACCGGGTCAGGCGGCGGGTAATGGCAACCCGCGATACTCCCATCCGGTTCGCGATCTCCCGATGGTTGAGCCCGTCCATAGCCAGGCGCAGAATTTCGCGCAGTCGGCCGCGTACTTCGGGCAAAACCTTTTCCAGCCGCAAGCGATGCAGGACGAAGTCGTCCCCGGATTCTTCGGACTCCCAAGCGCACTCAAGCGCAATTTCCGCCCGGCGTTCCAAGTGCCGCTTATACCGCATCCGACGGCTGAAGCATTCGTGCTTGGCGATAGCCCCGATCCAGGTCAGCGGATCGCACTTCCATTCGAACCCCCCCCAAGCCCGGAAGGCCTTGATGAAAACGTCATGCGCGGCGTCTTTCGCTTCCTCTCTGTCCTTCAGGAAGTACAGGCAGATCCCGAATACTTTCTGGTGGTAACGGTCGTAGAGCTGGGCTTGCCAATCGGCGCCATTCCGCAGGTCTTCGTGTTCCGACATGGTATCCTTCTTTCCGATCCCAGGGCTGTCTACCGGAATCATGGCCCTTCGACGAGAAAGATATCGTGATTCGTCCCCGGCCCCGGACCACAGTCGGATCAAAGCGCTCCATTCTGTGAGCGACTCGGGATGGGGGATTTGAAAGGGATGACTCGGAATTAAAGGCGAAGGGAGCCCGAAATTGTCACGATCCCGTAACGCGGAATAGACTCCGGTTGAGTAGAACAGGTAATCGCGCGAAGGTTATCTCCGAAGGAGAATGATCCGGATAGCGGAACTATCCGGATAGGCGACGATTCAAGGCTTGGGTTTGGAGGGGGCGGCCGGCGCCGCCTGAGGAGCGGCCACGCCCTTCGCGGGCGCTGCCGTTCCTTCGGGGCCCCCGGCCTTGGCCGGATTCGGGCCCGTAGCGCCGGGGTTACGGGAGGGGGCCATGCGCCCGGCGGAAGGGGCGACCCCGCCTTCCATGCCCTGGCCGGCATCGGGCCAGCACAGGCCGGCGCCGGGACGGCAGGGGAAATGGAAGTGGAGCAGGATCGGATCGGCGGGCAAAGGTTCTTTTGATTTCGTGGCGGACGGATAGAGATAGACCTGGGCCAAAACGGTCACCGAGGGCGCCAAGTAGTTCCCGTCCAACTGCGGAGTATCGCGGAATTTTTCCGTCGTCTCCACGTAGGATTCAAGGATCTTCACGGGCTTGATGTCGCGAATACGCAAGCGATCAGGATGGAAGGGATACAGCAAGGTGCGCGGCCGGGTGCGGGAATTCGTCCACCGGACCAAGCTGTCGGCGACGAACTGCCGGGTGGGGACCTTGACCGGCGCGGCCTCGGCCAGAACCGGATCGCGCAGAGAGAACAATTGGGTGGCGCCCCCGGCGCCGTAGCCCAGGCGGACCTGGAAGGCATCCCCCAGCACGAGGCGGTCGTCCAGCTTACGGATATAACGGCCGATATAGTAGGCGGGCACGGGAGGGAGAACCTGATCCTTCGTCTCCGGGGATTTCTTCTGCACCATGGTGATCTCGTAGTTCGCGAAGGCATAGCGATCGGCCTTCTCTTGCAGCAGTTCGCGTAGGATGCCATCCGTGCGGAAGCGGATCAGGGAATCCGGAACGTAATCCTTCTTGTCCAGCAATGGGACGTTTTCGTCGGAGAAGCCCAGCTCGGACATGCCGGGCTCATAGGTCAATAAGGCGCCCGATTTGTCGCGCCAAACCAAATTGACGGCGGTCGATTCGGGCTTGCCCGCGTCCTTCATCTTGAAATGCGTGAGGAAATACTTGACCTCGTCCTTGTTAACGGGACGATTGAGGATTCGATAGCTCTTGGCCAGGGTGCTGTCCTTCTCATGCAGCGCTGCGCGGGCCGCGGCGGCCGTGGAATCGCGCGCCGTCTTGGCTGCGGCGATGGAATCGGTCCGGGCCTGGAGGGCGGCGTGGCGCATGGCGATCTTGGCTTCGGCCGCCGCTTTCAGGGAATCGGCCCGATGGCGGCCGGCCGCCTGGATGGAATCCGCCCGCGCTCGCGCTGCCGCCTTGTCGGCCGCGACCTTCGCCAAGGCTTGCAGTTTCACGGCCGATGCGATGGAGTCCGCTTTCGCCTTAGCCTCAGTCTTTGCGAGGGAGGCCACCGAGTCCTTGGCGGCTTTGGCCGCTTGCAGCGAATCGGCGTGGGTCTTGGCTGCCGCGGCTTTGGCAAGCGCGGCCGTATGGGCGGAATCATCATGCGCCTTCTTCGCCGCCATGGCCACGGAATCACGATGGGCCTTGGCTACCGCCAGGGAATCATGAACGTACTTCAGGCGTGCCGCAAGCGAATCCATGACCACCTTGCGGCGGACCGCCAGGGAGTCGCGAACGAACTTCTGACGGGTCGCGATGGAGTCGCGCACCCGCTTATGGTGCACGACCAGGGAATCGTGGACGTACTTGCTGCGCGCCGAAGCGGAATCCAACGCCCTCTTACGCACCGCCGCCAGGGAATCCTTCTGGGCCAGGCGTTTGATCTCATCGATCTTACGGGCCGAGACGAGGGAGTCTTTGACGAACATGGCGCGCGTGGCCGCGGAATCGGCCGAGGCCTTGCGGGCCGCGGCGGAATCCTGGGCCGTGCTCACGGCCGCTGCCGCCGGTGCAACTTTGGCCGGAGTCGCCTTGACTCCGGTGTCGGCCGGAGCGGACTTGGCCGAGTCGGCCCGGCTCGCAGGCGCGCTCTGCGCAGGGGCGGCATGGGCGCCGAAGGCGAAAAGAACGATCGCCAAGGGAAGGACAGCATTACGCATTGCGTTTCTCCACGTAAGGATTGGAATGGGGGGCCGGCCTCAGTACTGGGGCGAGCCGATCACCCTGGAGTAGTAATAACCCGAATTGGCGATGGCCTTGGTGTAATTATGGGGCGCCAGTTTGAAGAACTCGCGGCAATAATCCCAAAAGGCATCGGAATATTGGGCGGACAGGCAACCGGGTTCCAGGCCCTTGGTGGGATAGAGATGCTTGTAGCCGTAGTTGGCCTCGGAATCGAAAAAAGAAGTCATCAGGCTTTTCTCCCGGGAGGTCCAATTGAGCCAGAAATCGTTGTACAAATCCCAGCTGAGGTTGTTGTCGAAGACGTAGGATTTGAACCCGAGCATGGCTTTGAGGCCTTTGAACGCGGGCTGCCAAACGGAGGCGGGGGCGCCTCCATTGAAGAGGGAGCAAGAGCTGGCCATGAACCAGCGGTTGTATCCGACGCCGAGGTTCAGGTCCGCGGGCGTGACGTAACCGTATCCGGGGTAATTGCCGAGGAACATCTGTCCATAGATCCCATGCCCGCCGAAATAAACGAAATCGGCATATTCCCGATTGCCATATCCGCTGTAAGTGTTCGTGAGGAAAGCCTTGGTCACCTGCGTATTGCGGGCATCCACGGCCAGGGTGGGGGTGCTGGTATTCCCGCCTGCGTACGGGGGGACATCGGCTTGCGCGGACCAGAAAAAGTTCTGTCCGCCGGCGATCGCGTAATTGAGATCGAACATCCCGCCGCCGTTATCGGTGTAATCATCGATCGCGAAGGCCCCGATATCCATCGAAACCGGGTAGCTGAACGAGAGCTTGGGGGCTAGGAGCGCGGCGACCAGCGCCATGGCCACGCGAACGGCGCACTGGCCGGGGATCTTATTTCGGGGCGCGGAGTTGGGGCTTGCCTTGCTCCTGCAAACGCAGAATGGGGTCACCCAACTTGAAGATGGTGCTCGGAAGGGTGTGGTGAAGAGTGTCATTGACCAATTCCTTTACCAGTGTAAGAGCGTAGACCTCGATTGTGAAGACCGGCTTCGGACCCGGTTCGGAAAACAACTTCACGCATCGCAAAGGGAACTTGCCTAGCACGGTTGGTCCGATATACAAGCTATCGTGCCCGAGCGATTGCGGCCAAAAATAAGGCGAACCTGCAATGTAGTAATAGAATTTCGCGTTTCCGCTAGTGTCCGATTGGAAGGCGCGAAATCCCGAATCGGGAATTCCGACGAAATCGTAATGCGGGCCGGATAGATTTGTCGAGCCTAAGGTGTTGACGAAAAAAGGCCATTCCAGGAATTTCTTTTGCTTTTTGGAATAGCTAAAACCCGTGAACAAGCCCCGAACCGTGTCCGTCCGGATTTCTACGGTAAAGCGGACGGTGTCTATGTCATCTGCCATCAAGGGTTTAAAGTCTTCCGGCGTGACTTTGCAGGTATCCGAGATGGGAAAATCCAAATGGAGCGTTGGTATCGAGTCGAACAATGGGTTGTATCCGGTACGATAAAGGAGGATGGTGGCCGCGAGCCGGGTCGGGACCGGGATGCTTCCCATTTCCGGGGCCTGCATAAAAGAAAACGACAAAACGGAATCCGCGGTTCCGAATACCTGAATGGGCTGGGTTCCATCGTCTTCAGGGGGCCAATTCGTGCTGGAGGTGGCGCCCGCCAAGCGATTGTCATCGCCGATGGTGGTGGTGCTGCCATCGGTGGCGGGGGCCGTCGCTTCCGGCTTCAAGCAAGCGAAAGTCAGGGCGGCCCCGACGAAACAAATCGCCCGTATCCAGGCCATCGCTCTCATTTCGTGTTCGGGATAATCTGGAATACTACGGTGCATACCTTGTCCGTCCCTTTGTCTTTCGCCACGATGTCCTGCATCTCCTGTTGGAAGGCCACGAACTTCTTCCGGATCGCCTTCAAGCTTTCACTGGAGACCGTCGTGACCTGGGTGCTGAAGGCCTTGAACCGCATCATGTCCTCTTGCGCCAGGTCGCTGGTCAGCTTTTGGATCTGCCGGTTATAATCCAACGCGACCTCACCCGTGAATGCCCCGGACACCAGATGGTTGCGCGTCAGGGCATAGCCCCGTTCCGATTTCTTTACCAACTCCAACTCCATCAGCAAGTCGATGGCCTCGGCCACCTGGCCCTCGGTCAGGGCCGGGGTAATCTCGGCGGCGATCTCCTTGGCGGTCGCCTTCCGTTTATCCAAACCCAGGTAGCTGAAAACGACGGCATAGTACCATTTGCCATAGTACTTGTGCTGGTTCTCCCGCACCACCCAGGGCTTGGAGTTCCGGAACCGCGACAGCTTCTCGAACAAAAAGTTCCTTTCCAGGTCATGCTTGGCCTGGTTGTGCTGCACTAGGAGATCGAAGTATTCGTTCTCCTTATCATTCAACCCCAAGGCGGCAGCGCAACGCACCCGCAGCTTGGGCCCCAGATCCCGCCGGCCTTGGATGACCTCGTATAGGATCCCGGTGGAGCCGAAGTACTTCTGCGAGAAGGCGCGCTTGGAAAAATGAAGATTCCCCTTTTGCCGCCATTCCACGTACTCGGCCAGATGCGATCGGTATTCCACGTACTGGAAGATGTCCGGTCGGCCTGGTTCGGTTCTGGAGTTAAGATGATCCAAACGCTGCCCTTGGAAATCCGACTTCCGAGGCGACTTCACGGTTTCCGCTCCGAATTGTGAGCGGATCGGAGTCCGCGAACCGGGGTTCGGTACGGTGGCGATGCTTCCTATTTCCATGAAATGCTCCCAAGTCGGGGGAGATTCGGCAAAAACTAACTTACCGGAGAGCTAATTGGCAGGATGACCCTACCTGGCTTTGACGTTTGAACGCGGGATTCGGCAACCGGTTCCAGGTATAGGAGGATCCGAGGGTGGTTAGGGATAAGTTCTGCTCTAAAAAACGAAGGCGGCCCTTTCAGGCCGCCTTCAGTTATATCTAGTGCGATGGAGCGGCTTTATTCTACCGTCCAGGCATTTCTCATTCCACCGTCCAGGTGCTCCCCGAATTGAACAGCTTATCCAGACTGGGTGGATTCTTGGCTTGGGCCGTTTCCACTTGGGCCCGCACCCCGGCGTGATAAACCGGACGTTCCACGTTGCGGAAAACGCCCACGGGCACCGGATATTCCGGATGGGCCAGGCGCGACAGGTAGAAGCCCAAGGCTCCCGAAGCCTCTTTCTCATCGTGGATGAGAACCTCGGCCTCGGTCGGATTGGTTTTGGCCTTCATGGCGAACTTATCCATCACCAGGCCCTTCTCCATCTCCTTGCCGAAACGGAGCGGCTCACCGTGCTTCAAGTAAAGCAGGGTGTCGTTGCGGGTGGGGCGGCCGTAGTAGGGCTCGTGCACCTTGTCCGCGAAGATGACGCAGTTCTGCAGGACCTCGACCAGGGCCGCGCCTTTATAAGCCGCGGCGGCGGCGAAGACCTCGCCCATATGCTTCACGTCATTGTCGCTGGTGCGCGCCACGAAACCGGCTTCCGCTCCCAGGGCCATCGAGATGGGCGAGAGGGGTTGATCCACGGAACCGAATGGAGTCGAAGGCGACACCGTGCCCACGCCCGAAGTGGGGGAGTATTGCCCCTTGGTCAGCCCGTAGATGCGGTTGTTGAACAGGATGATCTTGAGATCCATGTTGCGGCGCAAGGCATGGATGAAGTGGTTTCCGCCGATGGACAGGGCATCGCCGTCGCCGGTGATGACCCACACCTGCAAGTCCGGGTTGGTCAACTTCACGCCGGAAGACACCGCGGGCGCGCGGCCGTGGATGGTGTGGAAGCCGTAGGTATTCATGTAGTAGGGGAAGCGGCTGGAGCAGCCGATGCCCGATACGAACACGAAGTTTTCCTTCGGGATCCCCAAGGTGGGCAGGATGCCCTGCATGGTGCTGAGGATGGAGTAGTCTCCGCAGCCCGGGCACCAGCGGATGCCGACGGGAGAAGCGAAGTCTTTGCGCGTTAGGGGTTCGGCGGTAGCGGTCGTCATTTCTGGGTCTCCAGGATCCGATGCAGTTCAGAAACGAGAAAGGATACTTTGAAGGGCTTGCCTCGCACTTGGTTGATGCCTTGCACCGGTATGCCGAAGCGGCCGGAGAGGAGCAACCGGAGCTGGCCCATGTTGAGCTCGGGCACGATCACGCGATCGTACTTGTCCAGAATCTCGCCCAGGTTCCGGGGGAAGGGATTCAGGTATTGCAAATGCACGTGGGCCACGGGGAGCCCGCCTTTGTTGGCTTCCTCCACGGCCGTCGAAACCGTGCCGAAGGTGCCGCCCCAGCTGATTACGAGCGCATCCGCGTCCGCCCGTCCCATGACCTCGGCCAAGGGGATGTCGTTGGCAATGCCGGCGATCTTGGCATGCCGCTCGTTGGTCATGGCCTGGTGGTTTTCGGGATCGTAGGCGACCATGCCCGTGTTGCGGGCCTTTTCCAAGCCGCCGATGCGGTGCTCCAATCCGGGGGTTCCCGGAATGGCCCATTTGCGGGCCATGGTAATCGGGTCCCGGGCGTAGGCTTGGAAGGCTTCGCCGTCGGACTGGACCAGGTTGGTCTTGATCTCCGGGATGGAAGCCGGATCCGGAATCATCCAAGGCTCGGCGCCGTTGGCGATATAGCCGTCGGTCAGGAGTACGACGGGGGTCATGTACTTGAGGGCGATGCGCGCGGCTTCGTAGGCCATGGCGAAGCAATCGCCCGGCGAACGCGCGGCCAGTACGGGCAGGGGCGAATCGCCGCTGCGTCCGAACATGACCATCAACAAATCGGATTGTTCGGTTTTGGTGGGGAGGCCGGTCGAGGGTCCCCCGCGCTGCACGTCCACGATGACCAGGGGCAATTCCGTCATGACTCCTAAGCCCATGGCCTCGAGCTTGAGGCAGATGCCCGGGCCCGATGTGGCTGTCACGCCCAGGCCGCCGGCATAGGCCGATCCTATGGAGGAGGCGATGGCGGCGATCTCGTCTTCGGCCTGGAAGGTGATTACGCCGAAGTTCTTGTAGCGCGACAAACCGTGCAGGATATCCGAGGCCGGGGTGATGGGATAGCTGCCGTAGAACAATGGCCGACCGGATTTCTGCGCGGCCGTAAGCAGGCCGAACACGGTGGCCTCGTTGCCGCTGATCTTGCGGTACTTGCCCTTGGGCAGCGCCGCTTTCTTGACGCGGTAATGCGAGGTGAACAGCTCGACGGTGTCTGCGAAGTTGTAGCCGGCGGTGAGCGCCTTCTTGTTGGACTCCGCGATCTCGGGCTTGTCCTTATACTTCGTCTTGGGGCCGTATTTCTCGTCCAGCCACTTAAGGGTATGGTTGAGGGGCCGATCGTACAGCCAGTACATCATTCCCAAGGTGAAGAAGTTCTTGCAGAGCTCGGCGGATTTCCCCTTAAGCCCCGTTTCCTTCACGGCATTGATGGTCAGCTCGGTGATGTTCGCCTTGATGACCCGGTAGCCGTCCAGCGATCCGTCGGTGAGCGGATTGCTCTTCATCTCCGCCTTCTCGATGTCCTTATCCGTGAAGCCGGCTTCGTCCAGGAGCAGGATGCCGCCTTCTTCGAGGTCTGCGATATTGGCCTTCAAGGCGGCTGCGTTCATGGCCACCAGCACGTTGAGATCATCGCCCGGGGTCTTGATGTCCAGCGAGCTAAAGTGGATCTGGTAGGCGCTTACGCCGGCGACCGTACCGGCTGGCGCCCGGATCTCGGCGGGGAAGTCCGGCATGGTCGCCAGATCGTTGCCGAACACGGCCGAGGAGTCGGTGAATTGGGTGCCGGTGATCTGCATGCCGTCGCCCGAATCCCCCGCGAAGCGGATGGTTACGGATTCGACATCAATGTGGGCTTTTTCGGTCGGATTGATAGGGACTTCGGTTACGGGTGTGGACATGGCTGGAAGTGTCTCCGGGCTAAGATATGTCCTTAAGTGGACGTTCTAAGATACAAATTTGGCAGACCGATTATCCCGGCTATTCTCGTGACGGGATGTCAGTCCATTATCGCGTCTGGAGGTCATCTTTGCCGCAAGTTTTGTTTCCGCAAAACTTCCACCTCGCGGACCAGGCTTGCCGGCAGCCAATCCCCCACGCCGGCGTAGCGGGGAGAGTACCAGATCCCCAATTGCTGTTGCAAAAGTTCCCGTTTCCCCTGGGCGGCATAGATCTTCGCCAGGTTGCCCACCGAGCACAAGTAACCCAAAGGCAGGTCGGCCGGCGGGGGAGAGACCGAGGCCAGGGCCTGGTATTCGGCGGACAGGGCGAGATGCAGGGCCAAAGCGGAGTCCAGATTGCCGCCGCCGGATCGGGATCCCCGGAATTCGAAGTCCGCGAGCATCTGCCGCCAGAGGCGATTGCCGGGGTAACGCGCCAGGAATCCGCGGATGGCGGGGAGTCCCAAGTCATACCGCCCCGAATCGTAATAGATCCACAGCAGGGATGCGGACAGGGTAGCATGCAGGTAACGGGAGCGGGGGACGGCGGCTTCCAATCGCCGGAGCGGGCCCTCGCGATCGGCGTTGACGAATGGGAACCAATCGATCCCCTTCAGGAGTTGCGCCTTGTAATAATCGTAGAGGGCCAGAGCGGCTTCCGCCTCGGCGATCCCGGGATAGCTCTGCAAATGTTTGGCTGCGCGCCGGCCTAAGCGGGCGGCCTGGATGCGGCCGCCGCCGTGCAAGCTGGCGACATAGCTCAGCTGCAATTCCGCGAGCCCGCGGTAGATCCCGTAATTTGCGGTCTTGGCCAGCGGGGATCCGCCTTCGTCCCCGGCCCGCTCGATGCGTTCCCATTCGGTTTCCGCCGCCGAGAGCGCGGCGGTATCCCCCAGATCGTTACAGCGGGCGGCCAAGGCCAGGCCCAAGAAGAAACCGCGCGCCGGGATGTCCGGCAGGCTGCGCAACAAGCTGTCGGCCGAAGCATAGGCGCCGCGATAGAGGGTGTCAAGGGCGCGCATGAGGAGGGAATCGTAGCCGGGCTCGGAAAGCGGGATGAGGTTTAGCGCCGACGGGGCCGGGGCCGGCGTATCGGCGGCGCGGATTCCGACGGAGATGAAAATGACCAACAGAAAGCCCTTCGCGATGGCTATTATGGAAGGGGATTTTTTGCGGCAGGCGGAGGATACTAATGTATCTTGGGATGGCATTGTGCGGCAAAGTACTAAAAAGGCGACTTTGATCCGCCGATTCGGGGCGCGCGTAATAGGCATTGTCACCGGCGCAAACCGCCACGATCCCGCGGCTTGGGCCGCGCTCTCGGATTGCGATTTGGCCGAATTCCGGGCGGACACCTTCCTTGCCGAATCCGGGAATCCCGATCCTTCCCGGCTTGTCGATGAATTCCTCTCCTTCCAGTCCGAATGCGATCGCCGCGGACTCGCGATCCAAACCCTCTTGACCATCCGTTTGCGGCGCGATGGGGGAGCCTGGCCGGACTCGCAATCCGATGGCCGCGCGGGAATCTGGGAAGCCTTGGTTCGCGGCGGAACGGATCCCGTCCCCGATTGGATGGACATCGAGATCGAGGAATTTCCCCGCCTCTCCGCTTCCCTGCGCAACGGACTTTCCGCTTCCCGGGTCCAATTGCTCTTGTCGCACCACGACTTCGCGGGTTGTCCCTCGCGCGATCGCCTGAGCGCGCTGTTGCGGGAGATGCTGGCCGCGCGGCCGGCGGGAGTGAAGTTCGCCGTCAGCTGCGCCACGCGGGCCGAGGTGCTGGCCCTTATGGATTTCGCGCGGGAAGCCGCCAACGCGCCCCAAGCCTGCGTCCTTTCCATGGGCGCGGTCGGGCGCGCCATGCGCGTGCTGGGTCCCGTGCTCGGATGCCCCCTGGCTTACGGCTATCTCGCCGGTCCTGCGGTGGCCCCGGGACAACTTTCGGCGACCGAGATCGGCCGCCGCCTGGATCGCTTTTCTGCGGACCTCCCCGGGGACCTGCTGTCCCCGGGCGCCGAACCGCGCCTTTTGGATTGGGCCGAAGCCCGCTTGCAAGGAGAGCCCGCTTGATCATGAAGTTGCGCGCCGTTCTGGTACTGGCCGCCGTCCTGCTTTTCCCCATCCGCCCCCAGGCCCAGAACTTCGGGCAGAACAAGGTGCAATACCACCAATTCAAATGGTCGTATTACCGGACCGAGCATTTCGACATCTATTTCCCGCAAGGGTCGGATCTCATCGCCGCTTTCGCCGCCCGCCACGTGGAGGAGATGTACAAGAGCGTTTCCACCACGGTGGGCCACAAACTGGGCGCGCGCGTTCCCATCATCCTGCACGGCTCGCATGCGGAATTCGAACAGACCAACGTCATCCGCCTGCCGCTGGAGGAGGGGATAGGCGGCTTCACCGAGATTTTCAAGAACCGCATCGTGCTCCCCTTCGAGGGCAGTTACCACGACTTCTACCACGTGATCAAACACGAGATGACGCACGCGGTCGTTTTCGACATGCTCTATGGGGAGAGCGCGGCCTCCATGGCGGCGCACCAAACGTCGCAGTTCCCCCTATTCGTCAGCGAAGGCCTGGCGGAATACGCCTCCCTGGGCTGGGATCTGGGATCGGAATTCTTCATGGTGGACGCGACCACCTTCGGTTACGTGGAGCCGCCCACGACCGACTTCGGCGGTTTCCTGGCCTACAAGGGCGGCCAATTGTTCCTGTATTGGGTCGATCAGATCTACGGGAAGGGGACGGTGACCAAGCTGATCCAGGCCATGGCGGACTCCCATGATTTGCCGCAGGCCTTCAAGAAGGTGACCAAGACTTCCCTGGAAGAAGCCGGGGAGCTCTGGCTGCGCGAACTACGCTTCGTCTATTGGCCCGAGCTGGGCCAACGCCAATACGGGAAATCGGTGGCGCGCCAATTGACCGATCACGGCAAGGACCAATCCTTCTACAACTTGCAGCCTTCCATTTCGCCCAACGGCGAAGAGATCGCTTTCTTCAGCGATCGGGAAACCTGGGAGGCCATTTTCATCCTCAACGTGAAAAGCGAGAAGGTGACGCGCACGGTGATCCAGGGCGGTAAGACCGAGCAGCACGAGAGTTTCCACTCCTTCAAATCGGGCATCGCCTGGAGCCCGGACAGCAAGCAAATAGCGGTCGTGAGCAAGCAGCAGGGCAAGGACGTCATCGACATCGTGGACGCGCGCAAAGGGCATCAAGGCAAGCAGATCCGGAAGATCGCCCCCGACGTGCAGGCCATCCTCTCGCCCAATTGGTCCCGCGACGGGCGCTACATCGCTTTCAGCGGCATGCGCGACGGTTTGACCGATATCTACGTATGGGATCTCCGCGAAGGCAAATTGATCCAGCTCACCCATGATCTCGCCCATGACGATCATCCCGTCTTCTCGCCTTCGGGAAAATGGATCGCCTTCGAATCGGATCGCCGCAATGCCATCGTGCGGCCGCCTTCCGCCAATCCCCTGGACGATTACGACAGCTTGCTGGCCTTCAGCGACGTCTACCGGATCGGGATGGACGGCCAGGGCCTGACCAAAATCGCGGGCGGGGCCTTCGATGAAAAGCAGCCCTCCTACGGGCCTTCCGATTCCAGCCTGGTATTCGTTTCCAATCGCTCCGGCATCGACAACGTCTATCTGGCGGTCCAAGATTCCTCCGGGACTTGGGGCGAGAAGCCCCTCACCAACCTGTTGTCCGGCTGCTTCACGCCTTCCTGGTCCTGGGACGGCAAGTACCTCGCCTTCTCCCTCTTTGAAGAAGGCGGCTGGGACGTTTTCCTGATGAAGGATCCCGTCGCGAAGGCCATGCATGGGGAATTACCCACCACCCGGTTCATCAAGTCGCTGCAGGACACCTCGGTGCATTTCTTCCGGCCCGTCAATTGGGCCACCTTGTCCAGCTTCAACCCCGATAGCATCCGTATCGATTCCACCAAGCGCGCCGATTCGGTAAAGACGGCCACGGCCAAGCGCGATTCCATCGAGCATATCCGCAAGGAGAAGGCATCCAAGGCCGCGGGAGAGGCCATCGGCGCGGCCATCAATAAGGATTCCGCCGCTTCCGCCCGCTTCGCCAAGGATTCGGCCGTCTTAGCAGAGAGCCGGGGACGCAAGGATGCCGCCGCTAAACCCGCTTCGGCGCCTATGGATACCTCGGCCAAATTCTCGATGAGGGATTCCGTCCGCTCCGATTCGACCGCGGAGGAACGCGGAGAGCATAAGCGAAGTAAAAAGGCGAAGACGCCGTTCCTCACCGACAGTTCGGCCTATATGTCCCCGGACGGGGGGTTCGTGAAGAATCGCTATACGCCCATTTGGAGCCTGGATAACGCGAACGCGGCCCTAGGCGTCGATAACCAGTACGGCTACGGCGGCTTGGCTTATATCACCTTGAGTGATCTGATGGGGGATCAGGAGCTTTCCTTCGCCCTCGCCATCAACGGCAGTTGGGAGAACACCAACGGAGCCGTCAGCTATGATTACCTGGCCCTCAAGCCCGATTTCTCCTTATCGGCTTACCACCAGGCGCAATTGTCCCAGTATGCGCTCTTCAACGGTGGCGTCTTCTCGGACACGAGCGTTTACCTGGATCGGCAATGGGGCTTCGGGGGCGCGGTGAGCTATCCCTTCTCGGTCTTCACGCGCATGGAGTTCGAGGCCCGGACCATGTTCACCTCGCGCACCCGCCAGGTCAGCGACGGCAACAGCTATTCCACGGACGATTCCTTCAAACCCATCACCATCAACGCCCTGTTCCCCAGCGTCCGCTGGGTCCATGACAATTCCCTGTGGGGCATCGTAGGACCGGTCAACGGGGAACGGCTCTACGCCAATGTCACCGCGGTTCCGCCGGTTTTCCAGGATAAGTTCTCCTTCATCGAGGCCGATGCGGATTTCCGCAAATATTGGGAGTACTTCAAGAAATACACCCTCGCCATCCGCGTTTCGACCGGCGCTTCCGAAGCCTTAGGCGGTAAAGAGAATCCGCACGAATTCTGGGTGGGCGGGGAAGACTACACCTTCAATGCGCACGCCAACGGGGCGAATCTGCCCAGCCGCCTCGAGGAACTGTATTTCTCCCAATTCGATTTCCCGCTGCGTGGCTTCGATTACTACGAATTCAAAGGCACCCGCAAGTTCGTTTCCAACATCGAATTCAGATACCCCTTCATCCGGGAGTTCTCAATTGTCTGGCCAATTCCCCTGGCATTACGTTATATCATGGGGAACGTCTTCGCCGATTACGGCGGCGCCTGGTCCTCGGGCAACGCTTTCGATGAGATGGGACTGGGCTTAGGATGGGGGATGCGCATGAATCTGGGCATCTTCGTGCTCAAGTATACCGAGGCCTGGGCGATCAACGGCGTGGGAACGCATCGAAATCCGCCGCGGGAATACTGGTCTCTAGGCGCGGAATTTTAAATTAGGGTCGCCTGAAAAAGCGGCTACCGCTTTTTCGGCTTGAGGAACGGGATTATGAGGCTTTCGGAACGGTTCACGGAAAAGTGCATCATCATCGACTCGCAAAAGCCGAACAAGCGCGAGATCATCGAGGAGATGGTGGTTTTGCTTTGCCAGGCTTACGGGATCGAGAACCGGGACGGCATCATGGCCGCCGTGCTCGGGCGCGAGGAGAAAATGTCCACGGGCATCGGCTGCGGCTTGGCCGTCCCGCATGGCAAGGTCGACTTCCTCGACAAGATGTGCGTGGTGGCCTGCTCGGTCAAGCGCGGCATCGACTTCGAGGCCATCGACAAGGAACCGGTTTTCCTGCTTTTCCTGATCGTCTCGCCTTCGAATACCACGGGGCCCCATATCCGGGCCCTTTCCGCGATCTCGCGCATCATGGCCGATGCGGACATCCGCAAGAGCCTGATCGCGGCGAGCAGCCCCGTGGAGTTCTACGCGAACCTGAAGCTAGGGGAAGAGAAGTATACCTAGGCATTCCGGCCCGGATCCGATGGGCCGGTGATCTTAACCGGCGATTTCTTCCAGCAACGCCCGGAGCTTTTCCAGGCTCCCTTCCCAACTGAAATTTTCGCGCACCCAGGCCGGACCGGCTTTCCCCATCTCCCTCAGCTTCTCCTGCGAGGCCAGCGACCAAGCCAGCTTTTCCCTCAGGTCCAGCATATCCCCCGCGCGGAACAGGATGCCGGTGCGTCCTTCCCGTACGGCCTCCGGGATGCCCCCGGTGCGGGCGGCCAAAACCGGCAAGCCCTGGCTTTGGGCTTCCAGCAAGGTCAGCCCCAAACCCTCCACGTGGTTGTTCGAAACCGGCGGCAGGCTGGGTAAGATGAACAGGGCGGACCCGCGCAGAAGCCGCATCTTGGTATCCTCGTCCACGGAGGGAAGGAAGCGGACCCGGTCGCGGAGCTTAAGTTTGGCGGTGAGGGCTTGAAGGGAAGCTTCCTCTTCGCCGCGGCCCACGATATCCAGGCCCCAGGCCCGATCCTTCAAACCGGCCAGGGCTTCCATCAGCAACGCCGTGCCTTTGCGCGGGACCAGGCGATGCATGCACAAAAGGCGCGGGCCGGGGGTAACCGGCGGGATACCCTCTCCGGGCGGAGGATCGCGCCTGCCTTCCAAGGGATTGCCGTAAGGGATCACTTCCAGGCGGCGGCAGCGGATGCCGAGTTGGGAAACGATCTCGGCCGTGTGCAGCGAACCGGCCACCACGGCGTCGGCGTTCGCCAGCACGGCATGTTTGAGCCGACCCACCAGCCACCTTTCGGGATCGATCAATTCGGCGCCGTGCACCAGAACCACGTAGCGCGTGCCGGGGACGAGCTTGCGCAGCGCGAGAGAGGGAAGGGCGGTGGTCCATTGCATATGCAGGAGAAGCGAGGTGCGATGGCGGAAGCGGAACCAGGGAATGGTCCACAGCCCCCAGGCGAAGGCCTTCCAGCGCGTGCGCCCCCGGCGGCAGGCGAGAGCCACGCCCTGCGCGGGCGAAGGCAAAGCGCGACGCGGTCGATCGCTGCCGGCGACGACGACACGCAAAATGCCTCCGGGCAAGGAAGTGGCGATGCGAAACGAATACGTTTGCAGTCCGCCGATATCGGGAGGGAAATCGGTGGTGACGAATGCGGCTCGCGCGCGCGCGACTTTTGGCATTTGGGTTTCCGCTTGAAATTATCCAAGGCCAACGCGAAAGTTGCAACCCCGCTGTCGGGAATCGTTACAACGTCCGGTCAAGGAAGGGTTTGCGAGGCACCCCTGGGTAGAAAAGTGCGCGTGGCGAAACGGGATTATGTTTATATTAAGCCAAGCCCGGACGCAAGCAAAATGAGTATACCTACCAAGAATACCAAGGCCTTGATCTACTGTTCGGTTTGGCCGGACGAAGGCCAAGAACGGACTCTGGCTTCCCAGTCGATCGACCTCCAGACCTATTGCGTAATGCAGGGCCTGGAAGTGGTGGACATCGTCACCGACGTGGGACCCGGCGCCAAAGGCGGGATGCGCTCCGGGCTGGAGCGTATCCTGAACCGCACCATGCAAGAAGGCATCGGGCATATCGTTGTGCAGGACGTGAACCGCATCGGACGTGGCGCGCGCGAAGTGCTGGCCTTCCTGCGGGACACCTTCGATTCCAGCCGCACCGAAATCCACGTCACCGCCTGGAAGCTGACCTCCGCCTCGGCGGAGTTCGCGCGCATGACGTCCATCGCGGGGGAAATCCTCGCCTTGGATCACGCCGACCCGGCCCGCGAATTGGCGGCCCGCTCGGAGAAGCTTCGTCTCAAGCCGCTGTGGACGAAGTTGTTCGGCATGCTCCAGGACGAACGCTACGCCGAAGTCCTCATCCGCGCGCTGTTCCAATTGAAGGACAGCGTACGTCTCTCCGAAAGGGAATACAACGCCGTGCATGGCGGGTATGATCATTTGAATATGTTCCGCGCCCTTGGCTTCCGCATCAAGGGCGAGAAGACCGACAACACCAAGCTCGTGACCGACGTGCTGGTGCGCTACTGGGACAAGCTCAAGCTCCATCTCTCCGCGGACCTCCATCGGATCATCGAAGGATCCGAAACCGCCTCCCAGCTCTGATCCGGATTCTCCCGAAGAGTTCCCCCGCGCCTCGTTTTGCCGCGCGCGCGGCGCTGATTTTGACCCCCCGTCTATGTTATATATATTGAACCGACTCCAAAACTCGCCGGAAAGGATGGCCGTAATTGGCTGCCGAAGCCACGAAAACCCTCATTATCGCCGAAAAACCCAGCGTGGCCGGCGATATCGTCAAAGCCCTCCCCGGTAAATTCGAGAAGCACGAAGCCTACTACGAAAGCGACCAGCACGTCGTCTCCTTCGCCATCGGCCATCTGGTTTCCATCGCCACCCCGAAGGAAATGGATGAGAGGCTGAAGTCCTGGTCGCTCGATATCCTTCCCATCATCCCCGAGAAATTCATCATCGCCCCGCTGCCCAAGACCAAAGGGCAGCTTTCCACCTTGGCCAAGCTCCTCCGCCGCAAGGACGTGAAGGAGATCATCAACGCTTGCGACGCGGGCCGCGAGGGCGAGCTCATCTTCCGGTATATCCTGCAATACGTTTCCGAGACCAAACCGGTCAAGGCGTCCATCAAGCGGCTTTGGCTGCAGAGCATGACCAAGACCGCCATCCAGGAAGGTTTCAAGCATCTCCGCACCGATGTGGAAATGCAAAACCTGGCCCAGGCCGCCATGTGCCGGTCCGAGGCGGATTGGCTTATCGGCATCAACGGTTCGCGCGCGCTCACCGGTTACAAATCGCAATGGGGCGGCTTTTTCCTAATGCCCTGCGGCCGCGTGCAAACCCCGACCTTATCCATGCTGGTGAGGCGGGAGTGGGATCGGGAAAAATTCATCCCCAAGGATTATTGGGAAGTCCATGGCGAGTTCGCCGCCGGCTCCGGCACCGACTACGCCGGGCGCTGGTTCGATCCCGCTTTCCGTAAAGGCGACGACGACGACGCGGTAAAGCCGGAACGCGGCGAAACCGCCAAGGCGGACGTCACCAAGGCCGAGCGCATCTGGGAAAAGGCCAGGGCCGAAGCCATCGTCGCCAAATGCCTGGGCAAACCCGCCCAGGTGACGGAAACCCAGAAGCCTTCCAGCCAAGGGGCGCCTCAGCTCTATGATCTCACCAGCCTGCAGCGCGAGGCCAACGCCCGCTTCGGCTTCTCGGCCAAGAACACCTTGGGGCTGGCCCAGGCGCTCTACGAACGGCACAAGGTGCTGACCTATCCGCGTACCGACAGCCGCTATCTGCCCAACGACTATCTGGCCGTGGCCAAAGGCCTGATGGAGAGCCTGCAGAATTCGGATTACGGGAAGTTCGCAAAGGAAGCCCTGGCCAAGGGTTATGTGCGCATGGACAAGCGCATTTTCGACGAATCCAAGGTCTCCGACCATCATGCCATCATCCCCACCAACGTGATGCCCGGGGAACTCTCCGAACCCGAACGCCGCATTTATCAAACCGTGGTGCAACGTTTCCTGGCCATCTTCTTTCCGCCGGCCCGCTTCCTCAACACCACCCGCATTTCCATCGTGGAAGGGGAGCATTTCCGCACGGAAGGCAAGGTGTTGGAAGAGCCCGGCTGGAAAGCCATCTACGGCATCGACAAGCAGGAAGAAGCCATCCTGACTCCGCTGAAAGCCGGCGCGAAGTACGTCGCCAAGGACGTCACCCTCAAGCAGGACGCCACCCGGCCGCCGCCCCGGCTCAACGAATCGACCCTGCTCTCCTTCATGGAAAGCGCGGGCAAGTACGTGGAGGACGAGGCCCTGGCGGACGCCATGAAGGAGCGCGGCCTGGGCACGCCGGCCACGCGCGCGGCCATCATCGAAGGCCTCTTGTACGATAAGTACATCGTGCGCGAAGGCAAGGAATTGGTGCCCACCGCCAAGGGCGCCGACCTGATGAGGCTGCTCTCCGCCATCGGCATCGAAGAACTGGTCTCGCCGGAACTGACGGGCGGATGGGAGTTCAAGCTCAACCGCATCGAGCGCGGCCTGTACACGCGCCCCGAATTCATGAAGGAGATCGTGGACCTGGCCAGGTCCATAGTTTCCAAGATCAAGGGCTTCGACGAGGACAAGGACAAGAAGGAAGCGCCCTTCCGCAATCCCCTCGACGGCGGGAAGATGTTCGAAACCTTGACCCGCTACGAGTCGGCCGATGGCGAGATCATGATCCGCAAGGTGTTGGGCGGGCGCCAGATGAGCGAGGCCGAGGTGGTAGAGCTGCTGGAGAAGCGCCAGATAGGGCCGCTGCAAGGCTTCCGTAGCAAGGCAGGCAAGCCGTTCACGGCCGTGCTCAAGCTCAACGAGAAGAACAAGGTCGAATTCGTCTTCGACGATACCGCCTCCGGCGCGGATGGCCAGCCTTTGGACATCTCCAAGGAAGAGCCCGTAGGCGTTTCCCCCGTGGACGGGACCAAGGTGTACGAGACCTTGACGGGTTATGTTTCCGAGAGCGCCCTCAACGGGGTCAAGACGGGCCTCAAGATCAACAAGATGATCCTGGGCAAGGCCCTGGATCGCGCGATCATCCAGCGCCTGCTCTCGTTGGAACGGACCGATCTGATCAAGGGATTCCAATCCTCCAAGACGCGCCGGTTCTTCGACGCCTATTTGAAGCTTTCCAAAGAGGGGAAGATCTCCTTCGAGTTCCCGCCCCGGGAATTCAAAGGCCGCGGCAAAAAGAAGTCCGCTGAACCGACGGCCGAGGGCGCGGAATCCCAGACCGAGGCCACCGAAGCGGGGTGAAAAACCTCTCGTACTTCCCGCACGTCCGGTTATGGGCGCTGCTGGCGGCGGGCCTCCTCGCTTGCCATCCCGGTTCCACGGGAACCACCGATGTCGAGGCGGGCTCCCCGCCCCGTACGGATACCTCGGGCCAGTGCGCGGGTCAATGCGATGCATCGCCTCCGAGCTATCCGCAGCTCGGCGATACTTCGGGTTACGGAGATGTGACGACCTATGGCGGAACCGCCGGCGGGACCCCGAGCCAGGGTGGGGCCTGCAATTACGGAGCCACCGGCATCCTCAATTACGCCGCCATCCAGGTGAACCGCTTGCCCGGCGACATGCAGGGACAGTGGCGCGGCGGACGCGTATGCGGGCAATGCGTGGAGGTACGGGCGCGGACGCCGGATGGGTGGAAGTCCACCGTGGTGCGCATCGTGGATAAATGCCCGGATGCGGATTGCGGCATCGATCTGGGCGGCACGCCCGCGGGCATACTCATGGGGAACAAGCCGGGACGCTATGCGGGGGAGTGGACTTTCGTTTCCTGCGAGGGGCAGCCCGACGTGTCCGACGGCCCTCCGTCTTTATTCATCAAAGAAGGCAGCAATGCCTATTGGTCCCTCATCCAGGTCCGCAATCCCGCCGAACGGGTCCTGGGCATTCGTTCCCGACGCGCCGGGGCTGCGGTATGGACCGATTTGGCATGGGCGACCGAAGCGGAGAATTTCTTCCGCGTCCCGGATACCGTGTTGGCGGACTCGTCCGCATATGACCTGAAAGTGGACTTGCCCCGTGGGACCGGTTATGTCCTGCGCTGTCCGGGCAGCGCGCTGGCGGCGGAGAAAACGTCTTTGCCTCTGGCCGCGGCGCCTTGACCCGCAATCGGCCGCCGCCAGGCAATCGGTAGCGTCGGGCGTTGCGCGGATTCAAATCGCTGTGAAATCCGAAATGAAATAGCCGCCGGTTCGATCCGTCGGATCCTGGGTCTGATGGTATACGTCCAGGATCACCTGCGATCGGCGGAAGCGGTTTCCCGCGTAACGGAAGAACGCCTCGCTGCGCATTTCTTTCACCGGTTCTTCCAGCGCCCCTTCCACGAAGAGCGAGCGCATGTGGGTAAGCGGGCTCAATTCCTCGCGGGGCGCGTTGGCGTAATCCACCTTGAACAGGGTCCCGCCTTTGCGCAGCAGGCCCCGCAGATTGCGGCTCACCACGCGATCGGTCATTAGCCCTTCGTACAATTCTTTCGGCTTGACGGTGTTCACCTCGTCCTCGGGATCCATTTCGCGCAAGCGGGCCAGCACCGTGCAGACCTTACCGTCGGCGCGGTTCTTGTATCCATGCCGATCGTAGTATTCCTGATCATCGGGAGCGGGAGTGAGGTTGGGGAAGACGAAGAAGACGGCGGCGGCTTCGCCCGCGGGGAGCGAAAAGTTGGGTAGCGAGGTTTCGACCAGGCGGATGCGCGGCCCGCGGGCCTCGAAGGCACGGCGTTTATCGACCCGGTCGGCTTCCTGGCCGGCCCGGGCCAGGCGCTCGCCTGCGAGCGCCAGCATCTTCGGGGAACCGTCGAGGGCGACGATTCGCGACTCGGGAAACCGGCGCGCCAAGGCGGCCAGGAAATGGCCGCTGCCGCAGGCATAATCGACCAACAAATCTGGTTTTATCCGGGCGGCCCGCATGCGATCGCCCCCGTAGCCGGCGACATCGGCGTAGGCTTTCCGGTGCGGACCGTCGCAGGATTGCTGATCCCACCAATCGCCGATGGCGGTGTCGTAAGAGGTACGTCCCTTCAGGAAGAGCTTCTCGAAATCGATGCCGTGCAGGCGCTTTTTCTTGGGCATGCGTCCTTTAGGGTTCGTGGCGGAAGCGTTCCAGGAACGCCAAGGCTTCCGACATCTCGACGGGAATGGGACTGGTGAATTCCATGGGAGCGCCGCTGACCGGATGCACAAAAGACAGCCGATGCGCGTGCAATGCCTGGGAGGCGAAGAAGGACAGCAGCTTGGTGGCGAAGGGATGATGGATTGGTTGGATCCGATTCAGGAAGGAGGACCGTCCGCCGTAGGTGGGATCGCCCACCACGGGGTGCTGGATATGCGCCAGATGCACCCGGATCTGATGGGTGCGGCCGGTTTCCAATTCCAGCTCCAGGTGGGACGCGAATTGGTAAAAGCCCAGGGCCCGCCAACGGGTCACCGCGCGCTTGCCCTCGGCATGGATCCCCATCTTGAGCGGGTCGCGCGGATTGCGGGCGATGGGCTGGTCGATGATGCCGGAGGCTTCGGCCAGTTCGCGCCAGGCGATGGCCCGGTAGATGCGCTTGATGGTCCGGGCCTCCAATTGCCGCGCCAGTTCCAGATGGGCCGCGTTATGCTTGGCCACCACCAATAGGCCCGATGTGTCCTTGTCCAACCGGTGCAGGATGCCCGGCCGCAAGGGCCCGTTCACGTCCGAAAGGTTCGCATAGCGATGGGCCAACGCATTCGCGAGCGTCCCGGAATGGATGCCATGCCCCGGATGCGTCACCATCCCCTTGGGCTTGTCCACCACCAATAGATCGGCGTCCTCATAGACGATGGGGAAGGGGATCTCCTCCGGGACGAGGGTGGAAGAAAGATCTTCTTCCGGAGCGCGGACCACGTCGATGGCATCGCCCGCATCCAGGACGTCGCTCTTACGCGCAGGCTTCCCGTTGCGCAGGAAGCAGCCTTGCACGATCCATTTTTGCACGCGGCTGCGGGAGGCGCCTTCGGCCCGGGCGGCGATGAACGCGTCCAGACGCGAACCCGCTTCGTCGGAACCGCAAGTCCAGGCAGTGCCGGCGATGAAGTTCATAGGATCCTTAGGATTGCGGTTTGGAATCGGGGAGGGAAGCGACATCGGCGGGAGCCCCTGCGGGCTTGCCCTGGGGGAGGCGGCTGGCCAGAACCAGCATGGCCACGCCGATGCAAACGCAGCTGTCGGCCACGTTGAAAGTGGGCCAGCGCCAGGCATAGCCGGGAATCCCCACATCGATGAAATCGGTCACCTTGTCGAAGCGTAACCGATCAATGAGATTGCCGAAGGCGCCGGAGAGGATCAAGGTGATGCCTGCCTTTTGCCAATTGTCCCCGCGCGGGATCCGCCGATAAAGGAAGGCCAGGAAACCGATGGCCACCGCCGAGAAGAGCGCATAGAAGAGGGTGGGGTTGAGTCCGGGGATGAGTTGCTGCGGCCGCATTCCGAAGGCGGCGCCGGCATTGTAGACGAGGCGGAACTGGATCCATTCGCCGAGGACATGCTTGATCTTGAAATAATCGGGCTCGCCCCCGGCCAGGCCGAAGTGGACTCGCGCCAGGAGCTTGGTCCATTGATCCAGGGCGAGGGTGGCGAAAAGCAGGATGGCCAAACCCAGGCGGGCGGTCCAGCGATTGGATGCGTTCACTTGGCTTCCTTGCGATCGGGGGTAAGGGCGGCGGCTTCCGGTACGGGCCGCGGCGGGATGGGGTTGAGCGGGCTTAGGACGTGGTTCCCGTCCGCGGTGGCCAAACGCGAGTCCAGGCGCGCCATGGTTTGGCGGAACATGCGGCGCAGCCACAGGTTGGACCAGCACGCCAGGCTGGTGCGCCCGACGATGTCCTTCACTTGCCCGCGCGAGATTTTGAGCTTGCCTTCCGTGGGCGCGCCTCCGGGATGCTCGGCCATCACCACCAGGTTCTCGGCCGCCATGAACAGGGGCCACAGGCAGAATAGCCGCAAACGCGGCTCCAGCCTTGGGAGCAGGCAGGTGTACTCCAGCGCGTCCCGCAAATGGCCTTGCGCTTTGGCCAATAGCCGCGCCATGACCCGCGCCGAGGCCGGCCCGCCGGCGCCGAAAGCGGCCGCGTCTATGCCTTCCTCCGCGAGCAAGTCGGAAGGGATGTAGGAAACGTTGCGGCCGCGATCTTCCTGAACGTCCTTCAGGATATTGGTCAATTGCAGCCCAAGCCCGAAGGAGACCGAAAGGGCGCGCAAGGCGCGCGAGCGCTTTCTGCCGATGAGCGGTGAGTGCAGGGTGAAGAGATCGCAAAGCAAGTTGCCCACCGTTCCCGCCACGTAATAGCAGTACCGATCCAGTTCCTCGACGCTTCCGATCAGGACCTGTCCTTCTCGGACCGGCGCTTCGCGGCCCCGCGCCTCGCGTCGCTGCGCTTCATGGACCCGGGCCTGGCGGCGGGTGAAATCGATCATGCCCACGCACATCTCGTCGACGCAGCGGGAGATGGCCTCCACCGCGCCCGCGGGAAAGCTTTGCAACTGAGGCAAGATCCATTGGCAATGCCAGACCAGCAACCTGTCCCAACGATCGGACGCGTTCCATTCCGGGGGCAGCAGGGAACGGAAAGCGGCGATGCGGCCCTCGGAAGTCGGCCCCGGCGGGAAAAGCCCTCGGAAGGCGTCCAGCAAACGCGCCTTCGCGCCCTCCGGAAGGTCCGCGTCGTCTTCCAAGGTATCGGCCATGCGGCAGAACAGGTAGGCGAGCAATACCTGGCGGCGCAATCCGGCGGGGAGCACCTGGATATTGAGGGCGAAGGTGCGCGAGGTCTTTTCCAGGAGGAAGGCGGCGAAAGCTTGCGGATCATCGATTTGGCCGGAGGCCATGGAGCGTTTCCATTTGGCTTCCGCATCGTCGACGGCTTTGGGGGGGATGAGGAACATGGATTCGGCCCGCAGCGCCGGATCGGGCGCTTAGAACCGGCAAATGATAAAAAAAAAGCGGGGGGAGGTCTCGACCGGCGTCAAGCCTCGACGGGAGTGCGCGCTTGTTTGCGGTTTTTCCGGGAGACTTTGGCCTGGCTACCGAGCGTCTTGATCAGCTCTCCCTTTTCATCGGCTTTGCGCAACAGATTCTGGTGCTGATAAGCCGCCAGATTCTTGAAGGCCGATTCCGGCATGTCCTTGCCCTCGCTTTCGAGCCGGACCCTCAGTTCATCGTGGAGGAAATAATAGGAGTCCTCTTGTTGCCGGTACCGCAACGCCAGCCATAAGGCGTTGATGCGCACGATCAGGAATCCGAGGATGAGGAAATAGGCGAAAAGCCAGGGCGCCTCGTCCCGACGGAGGAAATGCCCGGATAGAGCCACTCCCAGAGCGACGACGGCCAGCATGAGGATGCGGGAAATGAAAATGATCCACAACTTGCGTCCGCCCCTCCAGCGCAGGGGGATGTATACCCAGGGCTTGCCTTTTTTCAATTGCCGTTCGAAGGAAATCGGGTAAGCCACCAGCCAGCACCAGGCCCAATGCAGGACCAGCAATAGTACCAGCAGGCCGAGGCCGACGTATGGGATTTGTTCTCGGGGGACGATCACGGGATGGTGGCTTCGCTAGGGTTCATTGTAGCTTACCGCAACGCCGGAAACAAGCCGAAGACCACAAGAACTCCGCCCGCCCGCGTATAGCGGGCGTCGCCCGCGCACGGCGAGCGGCGCCCACAAGGTAATAATTCCTCTAATCGTTTTTCGCGCACCCTCGAGGGTCGGTGGAAAATCCGTTGATACTATGTTGAAAACTCCCGTTCTTTCGACCGGATTCGGGCCGCCAATCCGGGCGCAGGGCCTAAGCTTGTTGATTATATTTGACCCCCAGGCCCCGACGCTTTCCCCTGGAAGAATCCCATCGGCATGATCAATTCGGCAACCTCCCTTCATCCCTGGTCCGCGTGCCTGACATCCCTGAAGGGAAAGCTTTCCGAAGACGCCTTTAATCAATGGATCCTGCCGCTCAAGGTCTTCTACCTCAGCGAGTTCCAAGTCAGCTTGGCCGTTCCTTCCCAAATCGATTTGGATCAGTTGGGCAAACTGTATCAGGGCTTGATTGAGCATTGCTTCGTGGAAGCCAACGGCCGCGAGGTACGCGTAAG